>Ga0209455_1000017_pt1 | contig 740693 bp, 707 predicted proteins | sample AraplaCol_mCL_r2_FD_184275 | JGI IMG/M metagenome (GOLD analysis project Ga0209455, IMG submission 184275) | Arabidopsis root microbial communities from North Carolina, USA - plate scrape CL_Col_mCL_r2 (SPAdes) (version 2) | ecosystem: Host-associated > Plants > Roots > Endosphere | place... | reverse complement strand
GAACAGGACCGTGAAACGACTCCACGCCGATGATAGTGCGGATTGCCCGTGTGAAAGTAGGTAATCGTCAGGCTCCCCAGCAGCATCAGAAACCCCACCCCACAAAAGGTGGGGTTTCTGCGTTTACGCGGCGGTAAAACAGCCAAGCAAACAAATCGCTGTCGTCATCGGACGAATACGGCCTGAAGCGATTCTCGGCTATTCAGTAACTCCGGTAATCGGGCGACAACTAAGCCCTCTTTCGCGTCGCAAATTGATCCGGCAGCCCCGCCGTAAAACGGTCCAGCCGCTCGCTGACCTCGGTAACTGCCCAAAGCGGAGCGCGGTGCAATTGCTGGTCGTAGTTGGTAGCGATCTGTGCAAATATCGCGAATCCGTTCTCATCGAGCATCCATCTGCCGGTATCTCGTCCGGTGTCGAATACCCTGGCTATCGCACGCTCGGCCTCGCCGAGTTGCTCGCCAGTCGCGGAGCCGAAACCCGATTCGGCCAGAAAGCCCGTCAGCAGCATTACTTGCGTCAGTGTCTGCGCATCGCTTATCCCGCCGTCGCCTCGTCGCAACGCGTCTAGCGCCAGATGCACGCGCAGCGCGAGATCGTCCGCGGTTTGGCGTGCCATCGGCAGCAGCATCGCCTTGGCATGCCTGGCGCGTGCCGCGCCGGTGTTTCGGGAGAACGGAATAGGTTGTGCCATGAAGGTCCAGTGAACGTGCTGTGCAGATGCAATAACGGCGCGCGCGTCAAAAGGTTGAGCCCTCTTGTCGTTAGGCGCCGACTTCTCTACGCACCGCCCCCGCACCACCACCCCCCCATCACCCCCCATCCCCCTCCGCCTCCACCGGACCAGCACTTCGCGCCCGCACCCGGCGGCGGATCTCCGAGTCGAGAATAAGTCTCCCGCGCAGCTTCCCTTTCATCCGTTTCACGTATCGCGGCGCCTCGGTCATATGGACCGTCATCAGCTCGCGCACTTTGTCGACGTCACGCTCACGCGCCGCCTTCGTGATCGCCTTGTGAATCTTGACGTTGGCCTGGCCGAACCGCTCGTGCTCGGCCTGCGGCGTATCGTTACGAAATTCGATGAGTTGCCGGATCATCTCGTTGATCAGCTCGCAGCTGAAACGCAAAAACGGATTCGGGTTAGCCGCCGCCAGAATGTCGTGGAAGTTCACGTCCTCCTGGCGCTGCCGGACGATGTCCTGCCCGCCGTGCGCTGAAGCCGGCCGATCGCAGCAAGCAATGCTCGCCTCCAGCGCTTCGAAATCCTGCTCTGTCAGATGCGGGACCGCGCCCGCCGCAAGTTCCGGTTCGAGCAGTTTGCGCACGGTGTAAATGTCGTCGATCGAAACGTCCTTGAAGAACAGATAGTTCTGCAGAAGCTGCAACGTCCGATCGAGCGGCACCTCCACCACCATGCCGCCGCCGGCAGGGCCGGTCGTCACCTTGATGAGCCCTTGAACTTCAAGCGACTTCAGCGCCTCGCGGATCGTGCTCTTGCTTACAGAGAAGAGTTGCTGCAACTCGACCTCGCGTGGAAGGCGATCGCCCGGCTTCAGGTCCTTTTCCGTGATCAGTCGCTTGATTTCCTCCGCGACCAGATCGCCGCGCTTCTGCTGCTTGATCTCAATCGCTGCGCCAGCCTTGGTTCGATCCATGGCCATCTTCATGCTCCCATTTGTGTACTGCACCATCGGCGTTCCGCCGGCGCCCACTGCGTTGCAAGCAAAGCTGCCTTGCTGCCGCCAGGAATTTTGCCTTATTGACACCGGAATTTATTGTACCTACGATCGAATTCAACCTATTTATCATGATAAATAGAACAAAGCCGACGTGGTGGAAAGTTCACCGTGGCCAGCAAGCTTTCGCAGTCGTTCAGTGCGTGTCTCTTCCAAGGAGCGTCATTTTGAATCGCCGAAATATGTTGAAGCTGGCCGCATTGTCGGCCGTTCCGGGCTCGCTGGGGTCGCTCGTCGCGCGCAGCGCCTTCGCACAGGCAGGCAGCGTGCAGTTCGCTTGTCCGGTGCCGATGTCAGGCGCGTTCGCCGCCAACGGTAAGTATGCAGACCTCGGTATGAAGCTCGCCATCGAACAATATGGCAAGGTTCTCGGCGAACCGCTCGCCTATTCGGTGCTCGACACAGAAGGCAAGCCGGCAACAGCAGTACGCCGTGTTCAGGAAATCGCTCAACAGAAGAATGCACGATTCTTTGCAGGCGGTATTTTGTCATCCGAATCATTGGCGATGGGCAAGGAAGTCCAGAAAGCCGGCGGCGTCTTCATCACCACAGCGGGTGCGGACGAAATCACGGGGAAAGACTGCAACGATGCGACCTTCCGCTGGTCGGTGCCCACGTATGGCGCAATTGAACAGACCGTGCGTCCGCTGATCCAGATGATGCCGAAGGCCAAACGCTGGTACACGATCACGCCGCAATACGTGTTCGGCGACGGCCTGTTGTCCGCCGCAAAAGCCGTCTTCAAGGAGAAGGGCATCGAGCATGTAGGCAACAGTTATCACTCGCTGAACGAGAAAGAGTTCAGCGGTTATTTGACGAACGCAGTCGCCGCCAAGCCGGATGTGTTGCTCATCCTCAACTTCGGTTCGCAATCTTCCGACACGCTGCGCCAGGCGGTCAGCTTCGGCATGAAGAACAACTGCACGATTCTGCTCGCGTGGGCTTCGGGTCTCGAGCAGTTCGAATCGCTCGGTGCGGACCTGTGCGACGGCGTGTATTTCGGTGCGCAGTACTGGCACGCAATCGACTCGCCGCTCAACCGCGATCTCGTCAAACGCACGCAGGCGGCCTTCAAAACGAATCCGAACTACAGCCTGGCGGGCTCGTACATCTGCACGAAGATTCTGCTGGACGGCATTGTAAAGGCCGGCAACGTCGATCCGAAGAAAGTGGTCGCCGCGCTCGAAGGCATGAAATACGATGGTTTGACAGGACCTGAAGAGGTTCGCAAGGGCGATCATCAGGTGCTGAAGAACTATTATCTGTTGAAGGGCAAGGCGAAGAGCAAGATGAAAAACGCCGACGACTACGCGGATATCGTCAGTTCAGGACAATCGTTTCTGCCGCTCGACAAGACCGGTTGCAAGCTGGCGTGATTCGCGCGGACGCCGCGGTGCCTCGCGCACCGCAGCACGTACACGTGAGCGCATGAGAGCACGAAGCGCAGGCGCAAGCACACGCACAAGCACAAGCACACGCACACGCACACGCAGTGAATTTCGCCAATTCCTCACACGGACGCCATGAACGTTTATCTCCTGCAGATCGTCAACGGCATCGGGGTCGGGATGTTGTATTTCCTGCTCGCGGTGGGCTTGTCGATCGTGTTCGGCCTCTTGCGCTTCGTGAACTTCGCGCACGGCGCCTTCTATATGCTTGGCGCCTACTTCTGCTATCAGGCGATGCAGTGGTCGATGAGCTTCTGGACAGCACTGATCGTCGTGCCGATTGCGGTCGGCGCCTTGGCATGGGTCGTCGAAAAGCTGATTCTGCGGCACGTCTACGCGCAGCAGCACGAGTTCCATATTCTCGTGACGGTAGGCCTCGCGCTCGTCGTGCAGGAATGCGCGATCCTCGTGTGGGGGCCGCTCGGTGACAACGTGGCCGTTCCCGATATGCTGAACGGCGTCGTGATCTGGGGCAGTTTTGTTTATCCCAAGTACCGCCTGTTCGTGATCGGCTTCACTGCAGTGCTCGCGGCGTTGCTCTGGTGGGTGCTCGAGGGTACGCGCCTCGGCAGCGCGGTGCGCGCCGGCAGCGAATCGACGGAGATGGTCTCGCTGCTCGGCATCAACGTGTTGCGGGTGTTCAGCTTCGTGTTCGCGCTCGGTGCCGCAACCGCCGCGCTTGCCGGCGTGCTCGCCGCGCCGATTCGCGGCGTCGATCCTTTCATGGGTATCGAGGCGCTCGGCGTCGCGTTCGTGGTCGTGGTGGTGGGTGGCATGGGCAATTTTCTCGGCGCGCTGGTCGGCGGCCTGCTGGTCGGCATCGTGCAAAGCGTCATGAGCACGCTGTGGCCCGAAGGCGCGCGCTTAATGATTTACGTCGCGATGGCGGCCGTTCTTCTGCTGCGGCCCAATGGCCTACTCGGGAGAGCCGCGTGATCGATACTTCCAAAGCCGCCGACACTAAAGCAGTTACGCGTGCATCGCAGCCCGTTCCGCGACACGCGCTGCATCGCTATCGGTTCCTGTTGCTCGCGCTGCTCGTCGTGTGCATCTTGCCGCTGACGTTGCGCTCCGGCTCGCTCGCGACAGAAGTGCTCGTATTCGCGCTCGCCGCATTGGGCTGCAACCTTCTGCTCGGCCACACGGGACTGCTGTCGTTCGGGCAGGGCATTTTCTTCGGACTCGGCAGCTATAGCGCGGGGCTCGTGCTGACCAGGGCCGCGTTGCCGGTGCCCGTCGCGCTGCTGGCGGCAATCGCGGCCGGCGCGATAGCGGCCGCATTGGTCGGATGGTTTTCGATTCGACAGCGCGGCACATACTTCGTGATGCTGACGCTCGCATTCGGACAACTGTTCTACTTCCTCGCCTACACCACGCCGGACCTGACCGGCGGCGACAACGGACTACTCGACATTCCGCGACCGGCGCTCGGGTTGCCCGGCAAAGCGCTGATTCCGCTCGCCTCCCCGTGGCAGTACTACGGATTCGTCGCGGTACTTTTCCTCGTCGTATTCTGGCTGTTGATGCGCGTCTCGCACTCCGTATTCGGCCGCACGCTGCTTGCGATCCGCGACAACGAAGCGCGCGCCGCCGCCGTCGGCTACGACGTCAAGCGATTCAAGCTGATGGCGTTCGTCATCTCCGGTGCCGTAACCGGACTCGCGGGCGCACTGCATGCGTTGATGACCGGCATCGCGCCGCTTTCCAACATCGACTACCACACGAGCGAGATGATCCTCGTGATGACCGTGATCGGCGGCACCGGCAACCTCTTCGCGTCCGTGCTGGGTGCCGCTTTCTATGTGCTCTTCGCCGACTGGCTCTCGACTTTGTGGCCGCGCTGGCTGCTGTTGCTCGGCATCGTGCTGATGGCGGTGAGCCTGTACATGCAGCGCGGTCTATGGGGACTTGGCGAGCGCATCTGGCACGCCCTGCGCCGAAATGACAAAGCCGATGCAGACGCAGCAGCCGACGACACCGCAAAGGAGCGCGCATGACCGAGGCAATTCTGAACGCAAGCGGCCTCGTGAAACGCTACGGTAAATTCACGGCGCTCTCCGAGGTCAACCTAAGCATCATGCCGCGCACCGTGCACTCGGTAATCGGTCCGAACGGCGCCGGCAAGACTACGCTTTTCCATGTGCTCACCGGCACTCTGCCGATCACCGCGGGAACGATTGTGTTCGACGGACACGACGTGACGCACGAGCCCGATCACAAGCGTGTGCGTCGCGGTGTCGCGAGATCGTTCCAGGTGACGAGTCTGTTCGCGAATCTGAGCGTGCAGGAAAACTTGCGGCTCGCTGCGCAAGGTGTCGATTCCGTGCGTGCGCTCAATGCATGGTCGCCGCCGCGCGGCGCACTGGCTCACACTGAAACCGTCGACGACATACTCGAACGCCTCGCATTGCAGCGTTTCAGCAAAGTGTCGGCAGGCGCTCTGTCGCACGGTCAGCAGCGGCGGCTCGAAGTCGGCATGGCACTCGCGGCGCGTCCCAAGGCGATCTTTCTCGACGAGCCGACGTCGGGCATGGGTATCGACGATCTCGACGATATGAAGCAACTGATACGCGGCCTGCGCGAGGACTACACCGTCGTCCTGATCGAGCACAACATGGGCATCGTGATGGACATCTCCGACACGATCACCGTCATGCAACAAGGGCGCGTGCTGGTGGAAGGGCGGCCCGACGAAATTCGCGGCGATGAGCGCGTGCGCAGCGCCTATCTCGGCAACATGATTACCGGAGGCCGCGCATGATTCTCGACGTGCAGCAGATTCACGGCTTCTACGGCAAAAGTCACATCCTGCAAGGCGTTTCGTTGCAGATCGCAGAAGGTGAGACGGTCACGCTGCTGGGCCGCAACGGCGCAGGAAAATCCACCACGCTCAAAGCGATCGCGGGCGTCGTCGCGCCGAAGAACGGCAGCGTGACGTTCAACGGCGCGACCATAAGCGGGCTGCAGCCGCATAAGATCGCCTCGCGTGGTGTGTGTTTCGTGCCCGAACACCGCGGTATTTTCCGGTTGCTCACCGTGGAAGAAAACTTGCGGCTCGGCGCGCGCAAAGACTCGCCGTGGCAACTCGACGACATCTACCGCATTTTTCCGCGGCTGAAAGAGCGACGCACGAACGGCGGCGGACAACTGTCCGGCGGTGAACAGCAGATGTTAGCGGTTGGCCGTGCGCTGATGAATCATCCGCGTCTTCTGATGCTCGATGAACCGGTAGAAGGCCTCGCGCCGGTGATCGTCGAAGAAATCGTCGCGCAACTCAAACTCATTCGCGAGGCAGGTGTGGCGATCTTGCTCGTTGAGCAGAACCTCGAAGTCTGCACGCAACTCGCGGATCGTCATTACATCATCGAACAGGGCGTGATCGTTTATTCGGGCGACAATGCGTCGTTCGCCGCCGACGACTCGATCAAGGACCGCTATCTGGGCGTCGGCGTTGTCTGAGTCCGCGCCGACTTCACTATGAGGAAGCACTGATGCAAGTTCATGAATCGCAGGCTACCGAGGCAGTGAGTCGTTTGCGCGTCGATGGCGAACGGCTTTGGAACAGTCTCATGCAGCTCGCGAAAATTGGAGCGACCGAGAAGGGCGGCGTCTGTCGGCTCGCGCTAACCGAACTGGATCGCACAGCACGCGATCAGGTCGTTAGTTGGGCGAAGGAAATAGGCTGCACGGTTCGCATCGACGCGATCGGCAACATTTTTGCGCGCCGCGCCGGTTTGCGCGACGATCTGCCTCCGGTGATGACAGGCAGCCATATCGACACGCAGCCGACCGGCGGCAAGTTCGACGGCAACTACGGCGTGCTCGCCGGCATCGAAGTGCTGCGCACGCTGGCCGATGCAAACGTTACAACGCTCGCGTCGATCGAGGTCGCGGTCTGGACCAACGAGGAAGGTTCGCGCTTCGTTCCCGTGATGATGGGCTCAGGCGTGTTTGCAGGCGCTTTCACGCTCGAACATGCGCTTGCGCAGCAGGATCGGGACGGCGTGTCCGTGCGCGACGCGCTGACCGCAATCGGCTACGTTGGAGAAAACAAGAAACCGCATACCGTTGGTGCGTATTTCGAAGCGCACATCGAGCAGGGCCCGGTGCTGGAAGCAAACGACAAAACTATCGGCATCGTGCAAGGCGCACTTGGTCAACGCTGGTACGACGTGACCGTGCACGGCATGGAAGCGCACGCAGGACCGACGCCGATGGAATTGCGGCGCGATGCGCTGCTCGTTGCCGCCGACCTCATTCACGCCGTGAACCGTATTGCGCTCGACCATGCGCCGCATGGGCGTGGCACGGTAGGCTGGGTCGACGTGCATCCGAACTCACGCAACGTGATTCCGGGCCGCGTCAAGCTGACGGTCGATCTGCGCGCCGCCGACGACACCACGCTGACCGCAATGGATAGCGCACTGCGCGACGCCTGCACGGTCGCGAGCGAAAAAGCGGGCATCGCGGTTGATGTCGAGCCGGTCGTGTACTTCGCGCAGCAACCGTTCGCGACGGAACTGGTGGCCGCCGTCAAACACGGCGCGGAGATGCTGGGCCTCTCGTCAATGGACGTGATCAGCGGTGCCGGCCATGACGCCGTGTATCTCGCGCGCGTCGCGCCTGCCGCGATGATCTTCGTGCCCTGCAAGGACGGGATCAGCCACAACGAAATCGAAGACGCGCGCGCGGATCATCTGGAGGCCGGCTGCAACGTGTTGCTGCACGCGATGTTGAGAGCGGCGCAAGTTGTCCAGACAGCGCCGGTGTCGGAGGGTTCGAACGTATGAAAATCCTCATCGCGCGGATGAATCACGAGACCAACACGTTCTCGCCGGTGCCTACGCCGTTGTCCGCTTTCGGCCAGAACGGTGCGAACGCCGGCCCGAGCTTCAACGACGACGCGTTCAACGACAACAAGGGCATGCAGACCGCAATGGCCGCGTTCATCGACGCCGCTGCACGCGAAGGCGCGCAGATCGTTACGCCGGTGTCGGCGGCGGCCAACCCGAGCGGGCCGGTCGAAGCGGCAGCATACGACGCAATCTGCGACGCAATTCTGGCAGCCGCGAGCGGATGCGATGCAGTGATGCTAGACCTGCACGGCGCAATGGTCGCGGAAAATTCGAATGACGGCGAGGGCGATCTCCTCGAACGCGTGCGCGCGGCATTGCCCAACACCCCGATCGCCGTCGCGCTGGATCTGCACGGCAATGTCACGCAGAAAATGATCGACAACGCGGACGTCATCGTCAGCTTCAAGACCTATCCGCACGTCGATATGTATGAAACCGGCGCGCACGCCGCGCGTCTGCTGTTTGATCTGATACATGGCAAGGCGAAGCCGGTCATCGCCTGGCGCCAGCCGCCGTTGCTCACGCACACACTGCGCAGCGCGACCGCTGAGGGCGCGATGAAGCGTGCTGTCGACGCGGCGCGCGCCGCCGAGGCCGAGGGCATGCTCGCGGTCTCGGTGTTGTCCGGCTTTTCGCTCGCGGATATCGCTGCGCCGTGTATCAGCGTTGTGGTTGTCAGCAATGGCGATCGCGCGCAAGCGGAGGCAGTCGCTGAGCGAATCGCGCAACAAATCTGGAACGAGCGCGAGGAGTTCGTCTATCGCAGCGCGCCGCTTGCCGAATCGGTTGCGCAAGCCGCTGCTCTCGCAAAAGACGCCGACAAGCCGGTGCTTCTGCTGGATCATGGCGACAACTGCATGTCGGGCGGCACGTGTGACACGATGGATCTGCTTGAAGAAGCGCTCCGGCAGCATCTGGAAGGCATCGTCACCGGGCCGTTGTGCGATCCGCAGGCGGTGGCCGCATTGATGGCCGCGGGCGTCGGCAGCACGGTGACCATCACGATCGGCAACAAGGTTGGAAGCAGTGCGGTGACGCCGCGCGCGCCCGTCGCGATGACCGGTGTCGTGCGAGCCTTGACTGACGGCGAGTATGTGATCAGCGGGCCGACTTACACCGGGCAGCGAGCCCACATGGGACGCGCCGCGGTTCTCGATACGGGCACGGTGAAACTGGTCGTGACCGAACACACGCACGAGCCGTGGGACCTGGGTGTGTTCGAAAGCGTTGGCATCGACCCGCGTCGCGCGCGTTTCCTGCTACTCAAATCGCGAATGTATTGCCGTCCGGTTTTCGTGCCGATCTCCGCCGGGCTCGTGGAGTGCGATAGCCGGGGCGTGACGAGTTCGGACTACGGCCTGTTCGCTTTCCGGAATATTCGACGCCCGGTCTTTCCACTTGATGCAGATGCCGAATGGAGCGCGTCGTAATGCGTGGCGCGAGCGTCGACAACAAGAATGCCGTCCGGCTCTTGTACAGTTTCGACAGACTCTCTATAATTCGCGCCTCTACAGGCTCGTAGCTCAGTTGGTTAGAGCACCACCTTGACATGGTGGGGGTCGTTGGTTCGAATCCAATCGAGCCTACCAACGCATCAGTGAGGTGGACGAAAGCGGTGCCGCTTTCGTCCACTGTCCTGTCAAAACAGTCGCTGTAACTCCTCGCTTTCCTCTCTCTGCATTCAGTACGTCGCGCGTTGCACGGCAGCTGTCGTTGCGGACGCATTCTCGACAGACTCAACGTCGAATCCATAGAACGAACGAGCAGTGGTGCGCAAAATCGCGCCGAGAGCGGTCGAATCGAGACCGGCGTCGAGCAGCGTCGACAAGGTGTCACCATAACTCGTCACCGCTTCGTATTGCGTGTGCGGCCAATCGCTGCCCCACATCAAACGGTCCGGCCCAAACTGCTCGATTAATTGCCGTGTCGCATCTGCAACGAACGCAGAGTCCGGTGCGGTACAGCGATATGCGCCAGACAGCTTTACCCACACCCGCCGCGTCTTGCCATAGCCGAGCAGCGCTTTGAAACCCTGGTCTTGCGTGCCCAATGCCGGATCGGGCCGGCCGAAATGATCGACGACGACTCGCACGCCGCGCTCCAGAAGCTGGTCGATCAGCGGTGCCAGATCGGCTGCGTTTCTGTGCAACTCGACATGCCAATCCAGTCGCGCAACGTGGTCCAGCAACGACGTCCACGGTCGTGCGCGCAAATCCGGCAGCGGCTGCTCGATTAGGTTAAGCCGAACGCCCGTTATGCAATGCCTATGCAGATCCTCAAGCTCATTCGCGCTTATGTCCGGCGCAACGACAGCAACGCCGCGCAAACGCTCGGTGTCGGCGGATAACGTGTGCAACAGATAGCGATTGTCGGTGCCGAGAAAGCTCGGCTGCACGAGCACCGCATGCGTCATTCCATGCGCGTTCAGCAGCGGCAGATAGTCGTCGAGCGTTGCGTCGTATGCGGGCGCGTAGCGGCGATCGCCGGTCAACGGCAAGCCCTGCTCGAAAACGTGTGCGTGGGTGTCGACGCCACCGTGTGCAAACGACGGTAATGATGCGTGTGCGTTCATATTCAACTGCGCGGAGAGTTCAGGTTGAGGCGCGCTGCATCGGCGGTATCTGCGGCCTGCTCCGGCGCGGTATCGCGCAGACGCTTGCCGCGCGTTTCCGGAAGCAGCAGTACCGCGATCATCGCAAGCCCGTAGGCAATGGCCGCGTCGATGCCGATGGCCGCGCCGAGCGACATCGAATGGCTCATGTAGCCGACCAGAACCGGAAAGCCTGCGGATGCAATGCGCCCGAAGTTGTAGCAGAAGCCGACGCCGGTGCCACGCATGTCGGCGGGATAGAGTTCGTTGAAGAGCGGGCCCAGGCTTGCCGGAATGCCGGCGGCAAAGAGGCCGAGCGGGAAGCCAAGAACAAGCATCTGCATGTTCGTCAACGGCAACATGACGTATGCGAGCACGGTGACGATGCAGCAGAAAGCGAATAACGCGATGTTGCGACGCCGGCCGATCCGATCGAGCAGGTACGCGCTCAGCATGCAGCCGCACCAGAACGCGACGATCACGACGGCGAGGTAACCGCCGGTATTCAACACCGACAGATGCCTTTCCTTCGCGAGAAACGTGGGCAGCCACGTCATGATCGCGTAGTAGCCGCCGTGAGCACCCGTGCCGAGCACCGCACCGATGATCGTGGTTCGAAGCACGCGAGGCTGAAACACTTGCAGGATCTGACCGAACGCTGAGACCTTGGGGCCGACTCTCGCGCCGGCGGGCTCAATGCGCGCCGGCTCTTTCAGATTGCGCCGCACGAATAGCACGAGGCCGGCGGGCAGCAGGCCGACTGCGAACATCACGCGCCAGGCGGTGTCAGAGGGAAGCCATGAGAATACGGCTGCGTAGACCAGCACCGCGGCGCCCCAACCCACGGCCCACGCGCTTTGCACCGCGCCCATTGCCTTGCCGCGATGTTCGGTGCGGATCGTCTCCGCCATGAGCACAGCACCGGCAGCCCATTCGCCGCCGAATCCAAAGCCTTGCAGCGCTTTGAGCAGCAACAGCTGCGGGAAATTCTGGGCGAATGCGCACAGGAAGGTGAAGCCGGCGAACCAGAGAATCGTCATCTGCAAGGTGCGCACGCGGCCGAAGCGGTCCGACAGCGCGCCGGCAATCCAGCCGCCTAGCGCCGATGAGACCAGGGTCACACCGCTGATCGCGCCCGCCTGCGTGTGGTCGATGCCATACGCCGCGATGATCGCTGGAATGGCAAGCGTGAACATCTGCACGTCGAGCGCGTCCAGACCCCATCCCGCGAAACACCCCCAGAAGGTGTTGCGCTCGACAGGCGTGCCCTGCCTGTACCAATTGAACATAGCCATCTCCGTCCGTTCGTCCTGCTGTTCCGGGTGATTCATATATATGACTGTATGAATCTTGCGCCCAATCGGACTGCGGGTCATTGGGTAATAACCCTTGCTCGCTTTCGATCGATTCAATGCGGTACAGTAGTTACTCCTCTGCATAACTGTATGAATCCATGAATACGGCGTCTTTCGTGTCCAGGCCGGACGACCGGCTGCCCCGTTATCAGCAATTGCGCGACGACCTCGTGAGCCGCATTGCCGCCGGCGAATGGGCGCCCGAAGAGGCCATCGCTACCGAGGCGGAACTAGGCCAGTTCTACAACGTTTCGACCGGCACCGTGCGCAAGGCGATCGACCTGCTGGTCAGCGACGGCGTGCTCACCCGCACCCAAGGCAAAGGCACGTTCGTGCGGCGGCCGCGCTTCGACTCGTCGCTGTTCCGCTTCTTTCGTTTTGTCTCGCGCGACGGCCAGCCGGTGCGTCCCACCGCGCGCGTCCTGAAGCGCGAGGTGGTGAAGCCCAGCGAAGAGATCCGCAACGCTTTGCGTATGAAGGCCTCGGAGAAGGCAATCCACTTGTCGCGCGTGCGAATGATCGAAGGGCAGGCGGTGTTGTCGGAGGAAATCTGGCTGCCGCGCGCCCGTTTCGAAGCGCTTGCCGCGTTGCCGCTCGACAAATTCGAAGACCTGCTGTACCCGCTCTACGAACGGCTCTGCAAGCAGATGGTGGCCTCGGCGACCGAAATTCTCCGCGTAGAACAGGCTACCGCCGAAACGGCTTCGCTGCTCGGCATGAAAACCGGCAGCCCGGTGATTCTGGTTCACCGCGTCGCCTCCGACTTCGCCGGCACACCGTTCGAATGGCGCAGCACGCGTGGCGCGGCCGATACATTCCAGTACCAGGTCGAAATCCGCTAGACCCGCGTTAGCCCGCCTGTTTCCGCCGAACACAGCTTCCTACTCAAGGTGGCGTTGCCCGTCATGCGGGTATCACCCCATGGCGTCCGGCTGAAATTCCTACAATCATATATATGACTGTATCAATTTTTATTTGCCGTGCAGTCGGGCAAGCGGAGAAATCATGTCCACACAATTAGCATTCGAGCAGCAGGTCATGAAAAAGATGGCGTGGCGGTTAATGCCGCTACTCATCGTCATGTTCCTGATTTCGTTCATCGACCGCCAGAACGTCGGCTTCGCCAAGCTGGAGATGGTGCACGACCTCGGAATGACCGAAGCGTCGTACGGATTGGGCGCGTCGCTGTTCTTCATCGGCTATCTGCTGTTCGAGGTGCCCAGCACGCTCGCGCTGCATCGCTTCGGCGCGCGTGCATGGCTCGCCCGCATCATGATGACGTGGGGCATCGTAACGGTGCTGATGGCGTTTGCCCGTTCGCTGCCGGTGTTTTATTCGTTCCGCTTTGCGTTGGGCGTCGCTGAAGCCGGGTTCTATCCGGGCGTGATCTATTACCTCACGCAGTGGTTCCCGCAGAGCTATCGCACGAAAGTACTTGGCTTCTTCACGCTGGGCAGTTCGCTCGCCAATATGCTCGGCTCGCTGATCGGCGGTCTGTTACTCACGCTGGGCGGCACATGGGGATTTGCCGGCTGGCAGTGGGTGTTCATCGCGACCGGCCTGCCGGCTGTGGTGGTTGCATTTGTCGCGCTGAAGTATCTGCCGAATTCGGTGAGCGACGCACCGTTCCTCTCGCAACAGGAAAAGGATGTGGTGCTCGCCGCGCTCAAGCGCGAGGCAGCGGGCGATGCCAAGGCGACGCATCCGTGGGCCGCGCTGCTCGATCCCAAGGTGCTGATGTTCGCGTTGACCTACATGCTGATGTCGACGTCGCTGTACGGCGTGACCTACTGGATGCCGACGCTGCTCAAGAGCGACGGTGTGTCGTCGTCGCTTAACGGCGTGCTCAATATGATTCCGTGGGCGCTGGCCACGCTGCTGTTGCTGTGGCTTCCCGGCAAGCTCAAGCGTGAGCGCGTGGTGTTGAGGGCGATGAGCATTGTTGCAGCGGTCGGCGTGGTGGGCTTCGCGTCGAGCCTCGTGCTGCCCACCCCAACGCTGCGCTTTGCGGCGCTGTGCCTGGGCGGGGCATGCATTCCGTTACTGTATCCGTGCTTCTGGTCGCTGCCGCCGCGCTTTTTCTCGGGCGCACGCGCGGCTGCGAGTGTCGCCGCGATCAATGCGATCGGGAATCTCGGCGGCTTCGCGGGACAGAATCTGATGCCTTATGTCGGCAAAGCGGCGCATAGCCAGATTGCGCCGATGCTGGTACCTACTGCGTGTCTTCTGACATTGGGAATTGGTACGGGCATCGCTGCTTTGATCAGCGCCCGCCGTCGCACGACACTTGCAGCAGCAACGGTACGTTAGCGCGACTAGACGCGGTGTGGCGCGGCCGTGTCTATGCATGGCCGCTAGCACGCGTTGTTAAGCCCGCGTTGTTAAACCCGCGTCAAGGACGAAGCAGGTCGAAGCTCGCCAGCACGAGTACGCCGGTCACCGCGATCAGCGCGACCGAATGCTGGCCGAAGTAGAGAAGCGCCGCAGCCGACCACGACGCGAGCGTAAACACCGCGAGCTTTTTCATCGGAACCCCAGGGACGCGGCGAGCACGCCGCTCACTATGCCGCAGACCACCACGGCCAACGCGACGACGGTCAGGACCCGTTTCGGAAACGAGCGACCCAGCATCGCCATAGACGGTACGCTGATTAGCGGCAGCGTCATCAGCAGCGCGCCCGCAGGCCCGGCTGCCATGCCGAAAGACAGCATCGCCTGAATGATCGGCACTTCGCCCGCCGTCGGAATCACGAACAGCGTACCGGCGATGGACAGCGCGACGATCCACAGCACGCTGTTGTCGATGTCCGGCCCAACGTGCGGAAAGAGCCACGCGCGTGCCGCGCCGAGAATCAGCACCAGCACGATGTATTCGGGCACGAGACGCAGCGTCATCGTGCCGAGTATTTTCACCCAGCGCGTGAATGCGGTGCCCGGTTCATCCGTCGTGACCAGTTGCGCGATGGCTTCGCGCGACGCCTCGGCTTCCTTCGGCGTCACCATGCGGTTCACGAGATAGCCAAGGCCGAACACCATCACCAGGCCGAGAGCGAGCCGCAAGCCCATCCACTGCCAGCCGAGCACGAAACCCATGAAGATCAGCGTGGCCGGATTGAGCGCCGTATTGCCGAGCCAGAATGCGATTGCCGCGCCGGGCGCCGCCTGCCGCGCGCGCAGTCCCGCCACCACCGGCGCTGCGCAGCAGGTGCACATCATGCCGGGCAACGACATCAGGCCACCTTTCACGACGCTGCTGAAGTCGCTGCGGCCGAGCGCGCGTGCGACCCATTGCGGCGGAATCAGCGCCTGCACCGCGGAGCCGAGCAACAGACCCAGCACCATTGCCTGCCAGATGGCCTTGCCGTAGGCAAACGCGTAGTCGATTGCGGACTGCCACGACGCTGCGGGCGCGCTCGCCGACGTACCCATCAGGATCGACTTGCCGATCGAATGCTGGCTCGCGGCGACGAACGCGCGGTTGTAATACGGAAACCACTTCACATAGAAGAGTCCGACGACGGCGATCGCGAGGAACACGATCCAGCCAAGCGCGACGCGGGGCTGCCGAAGGGTTGATTGCATGTTGTTCGTAACGTTAAGGTTGGGTCAGACTAGCGCGACTGAACGCTTATCGAGTTGCGCGAGAAGCGCTTTAGCCTGATCGACGACGTCTGCGTCGTTCGGCCGGAAACTGATTTTCAGCGCCTGCGGCAGTTGCGTGAAATGCTGATGGCTGCTGCGCGCGTATGCCGGATCGTAGTGGAGTTCGATCAACTCGTTCGCGAGTTCGGCGCGCCGGTTTTCGTCGACGAGTTTTTGCCACCCGGCAACGCGTTCGCGGCTATGCAAGCCGATCAAACGTTCCAGCTGCGCCTTTAACGACTCGGGGTCGTCGAACAGTTGCGCGTAGTCGTGAAGCAGAAACGCCGAGCGGTCTTCGCGACTCGCCGCCACTTCCACACAATCGCCGCGATGAAACGTGTCGAGCAGAGCGAGCGGCAGCGTGATTGCGCCAATGCGACGGCTCTCCGCTTCAACGAACACCGGGCGCGCGGGATCGAAGCTGCGCAGCGCGCTCACGAGCAAGGTGTCAAAGCCTTTTTGCGACGGCTGAGCGACCCCGGCCCATGCGCCGAGCAGCGAGCCGCGATGCGCGGCGAGCGCTTCGAGGTCAAGCGTCTGCGCACCTGCTTCGTCGAGCGCGGCGAGGAGCCGCGTCTTACCGCTCCCGGTCGGGCCGACCAGTGCGACATAACGGAATTGGCTCGGCAGCGTGGTGAGCGCCTCGACGGTTGCGCGCCGGTAAGTCTTGTACCCGCCGTCGAGCTGACGCGCGGGCCAGCCGATCATGTTGAAGAGCGTGGTGACGGAGCCCGAGCGTTTGCCGCCGCGCCAGCAATAAACCAGCGGGCGCCAGTTGCGCGGCCGGTCGACGAACGTCGTTTCCAGATGAAGCGCGATATTGCGGGCCACCAGCGCCGCGCCCACCTTCGTGGCTTCGAACGGCGACACCTGCTTGTACATCGTGCCGACCAGCACGCGTTCCTCGTTGCTAAGCACCGGCGCGTTCACCGCGCCCGGAATGTGGTCTTCGGCAAACTCGAGAGGCGTGCGTACGTCGATGATTTCATCGAAATCACCTGCTTGATCGAGGCTGACGAGTAGGTTTTTCAAGGGCGTAAGGGGGAAAAGCGGACAAAGCGGTGCCGGATAGACCGAAATTATCGCATGCGGCGCGATTGGCGGCAGCGCGCGGCTTTCTGCAGCCCTTCACCGCGCCTTGTCAGCCGCCGCCATCTTTCAGATCACTTCTACGCGCCCTTCGCCTGCAACCATTTCGCCGATCACGCGAGCGTCGCCGAAACCGTCGGCGTGAAAGAGCGCCAGCACGTCGTTCACAGTGTCGGGTGAACACGAAACCAGCAGGCCGCCCGAGGTTTGCGGGTCCGTGAGCAAGGTGCGCGCGCTCGGCGGCAATGTCGCCGGCAACGAAATCTCTTTACCGTAAGCATCCCAGTTGCGACCGGAGGCGCCCGTGAAAACGCCGGCTTCAGCAAAGTCGACTACGCCCGGCAGCCACGGCAGGTCGGCGTAACGCACGCGCGCGGTGAGCTTCGAGCCGCGCGCCAGTTCCAGCGTATGGCCGAGCAGACCGAAGCCCGTGATGTCGGTGAGCGCATGGACGCCGTCGAGCCCGGCGAGTTGAGCACCCGGCCGGTTGAGCTTGGTCGTCGCGCCGATCATGGCGGCGTAGCCGTTCGCGTCGAGCCGGTCTTTCTTCAGCGCAGCCGAAAGCACGCCAACGCCGAGCGGTTTGCCGAGAATCAGCACGTCGCCGGCCTGCGCGCCCGCGTTGCGCTTCACGCGCCGCGGATCGACCACGCCGATTGCGACGAGGCCGTAGATGGGCTCGACCGAGTCGATCGAATGTCCGCCCGCGAGCGGAATGCCGGCGTCCGCACACACCGACTCGCCGCCCTTCAGCACTGCCGCAATCACGTCACGGGGCAACACGTTGATCGGCATTCCGACGATGGCGAGCGCCATCAGCGGTTTTCCGCCCATTGCATAGACGTCGGAGAGCGCGTTGGTCGCCGCAATGCGGCCGAAGTCGAACGGATCGTCGACGATCGGCATGAAGAAGTCTGTGGTCGCGACGATCGCCTGCTCGTCGTTCAGCTTGTAGACGGCGGCGTCGTCGGCGGTATCGTTGCCGACGAGCAGGTCTGGAAAGAACGGCAGCGGCGCGCTGCGTTTGAGCAGGTCAGCGAGCAGGCCGGGGGCGATTTTGCAGCCGCACCCGCCGCCGTGCGACAGGCTGGTGAGGCGGGGCGAGGAGCTTGCTTGGGCTTGAAGGTCGATCATTGTGGCGCGAATTTGTGGCTTCGAATGATCGCATTATGAGGGTTGTGGACTCCGTGCGCTTCGGAGTTCCCCGTTGCCGAACCGCGGTGCCGGCCGAATTCAACGCTGAAATCAACGCAGAATGTCGGTCGCTTTGTGATTCCCGTCCACGCCTTCCACGAGGATTACCGGTCCGCGAGCATGCCGCATGCGCAACGGCAGGATGCGCCGGTACGCGTCCGACGCGTACCAGGCGCGCGCCGTCGGAAGGTCGGGAAACTCAATCGCGATCAGGTCGCCGTGCCACTCGCCTTCCACGACGTGCGACCGTGCGCCGTGTACGATGAATCGGCCGCCGAATGGCGCAAGGGTGGCGTCGATACCCTCCAGGTATTCGACAATCTCAGCGCACATTTCGACGTCGTGCAAATGGGCAATCGCATACGCAGTCATGTTCACTCCTCCATGCATGAAGAAACCGGAACTTGCATGCTGCGTATGATTGCCCTCGCCCGGAGGCGCGTCGATTACCTCGCAGGTAATGGAATCCGCAATGTGCGGATCTAACCGAGCCAGCCCTTGATCGACTCGATCATTGCGGAGGTCGAAATACCATAGCGGTCGTGCAGTGTCGGCAGTGCTCCCGCAGCGAGGAATGCATCGGGCAGCGCCACCTGCCTGAACGGGCACGACACTCCGGCGCGCATCAGTTCGGCGGCAATGGCCTCACCCAGACCGCCGATCGTCGTATGGTTCTCCGCCACCACGACGAGCCTGCCCGAACGCTTTGCTTCGCGTACGATTGTCTGCGTGTCGAGCGGCTTGATGGTCGGCACGTGCAGTACGCCCACGCCGATGTTCTCGCGTTCCAGCGCTTTCGCGACTTCGAGCGCACGCATGGTCATGATGCCCGACGAGATCACGAGCACTTCCGCGCCGTCGCGCAGCATCTTTGCCTTGCCGAGTTCGAACGTGTAGTCGTATTCGTCCAGCACCGCAGGCACGTTGCCGCGCAAAAGACGGGCATACACAGGGCCGTTGTGGGCGGCAATGGCCGGCACCATCTGTTCGATGTCGAGCGCATCGCAAGGATCGACAACGGTCATGTTCGGCATCGCGCGCATCAACGCGAGGTCTTCCGCGGCCTGGTGGCTAGGACCGTAGCCAGTGGTGAGCCCAGGCAGCGCGCAGACGATCTTCACATCGAGGTTGTCTTCGGCAATGGCCTGGTGCATGAAGTCATACGCACGGCGCGTCGCGAACACGGCGTAGGTAGTCACGAACGGCTGCGCGCCTTCGTGCGCGAGGCCCGCCGCTGCGCCCATCAGCAATTGCTCCGCCATGCCCATCTGGTAGTAGCGCTCGGGGAATTCCTTCGCGAAGATATGCAGGTCCGTGTACTTGCCGAGATCGGCCGTCATGCCGACAACGTTGGTTTTCTGCCGAGCCAATTCGACGAGCGCGTGACCGAAAGGCGCCGAGCGCGTGAGCTGGCCTTCGCCCGCAATGGACGCGATCATCGCCGAGGTCTTCAGGCGCGGTTTGCTCATGGTTGCGTTGCTCATGCTTGTCTCCCTGCTTCGAGTGCTTCGAGCGCCAATTGCCATTCGTGCGCATCGACGCGGATAAAGTGGTTCTTCTCGCGCTCTTCGAGGAACGGCACGCCGCAACCCATGCGCGTATCGGCGACGATCATGCGCGGCTCGTTGCCGGGATGCTTGCGGGCCGCGTCGAACGCGGCGGCCACGGCGCCGATATCGTTGCCGTCCACACGTTGCGTGAACCACCCGAATGCTTCGAGCTTCTCGACTAGCGGTTCAAACGCCATGATCTGTGTCGACGGCCCGTCGGCCTGCTGGTTATTCACGTCTACAACGGCGATCAGGTTGTCGAGCTTCCAATGGCTCGCCGACATGATGCCTTCCCAGATCGCGCCTTCGTCGAGTTCGCCGTCGGAGAACAGCGTGTACACGAACGACTTCGAGCCCTTGCGCTTGAGTCCGAGACAGCGGCCGACGGCAATCGTCAGGCCGTGTCCGAGCGAGCCGCCGGACATCTCCATGCCGGGCGTGTAGCTCGCCATGCCGGACATGGGCAGACGGCTGTCGTCGCTGCCGTAGGTCTCCAGTTCTTCGGCGGGAAGAATGCCTGCTTCGAGCAGCGCCGCGTACAGGGCGATCGCATAGTGTCCGTTCGAGAGCAGGAAGCGGTCGCGCTCTTCCCACTCGGGATCTTCCGGGCGATAGCGCATTGCGCCGAAGTACGCGACGGCCAGTACATCGGCGATGTCGAGCGCCTGCCCGATATAACCCTGGCCCTGCACCTCGCCCATTAAGAGCGCGTTTCTGCGGATGCGGTAAGCGTGTTCGGCAAGCGATGCCGTCGACGCATTGGATGGACTGTTCATGTCGTCTCCTGAGATTTAAGCGGAATAGTTGGAAAAGGTCAGCGGTTCACGGATTTCGCGGGCACGAGGAAGACCAGGCATGCGCCGAGCGTCACCGCAACCGAGATGAAGATCAGTCCCGCTGTCGAGCGGCCTGTCATGTCGTTGAGCCAGCCCACGATGGCGGGCGAAAAGAAGCCCGCAAGATTGGCGAAGCAGTTCACAGCCGCGATGCCGGCTGCGGCAGACATGCCGCCGAGCAGCGCCGTGGGCAGCGACCAGAACTGCGACGACGACGCGAGGATGCCGGCAGCCGCAATGCTCAAACACACGATCGACGCCGGCACGCTGCCGAGCGTGGGCAGGACCGCAAACCCCGCTGCCGCGATCAGCATTGGAATGGCCAGGTGGAGTCTGCGTTCGCGCCGGCGGTCCGCACTCATGCCGATCAGCGGCAATGCGACGATCGCGCAGAGATAAGGAATCGCGGTGAACACACCCACCCACAGCGGATCGGCGACGCCTGATTTACGAATGATCGTCGGCAGCCAGAAAGTCAGCCCGTACTGACCGAGCACGACGCAGAAATAGATCGCGGCCATCAGCCACAAGCGACGGTCGCCAATGAACGAGCGAATCGAAATATGGGCAGTGGTGTGCGCGTTATCGCCGGCGACATTGCGTGCCAGCAGATTCTTCTCCGACTCGGTGAGCCATTTCGCTTTGGCGATGCCGTCGTCGAGATACAGAAGAATCGCGACTCCAAGCACGAGCGACGGCAGAGCCTCGAGCATGAACAGCCACTTCCAGCCGGCCATATTCATCGCCCCGTGGAGCGAATGCATGATCCAGCCCGACAGCGGACCGCCGACTATGCCCGCAAGCGGAATCGCCATGAAAAAGAGCGACAACGCCTTGGCCCTGCGCGCGGCGGGAAACCAGTACGTCAGATAAAGAATGACGCCAGGCGCAAAACCCGCCTCTGCAACGCCAAGCAGAAAGCGCAAGACATAAAACGCGGTGGGCGACTTCACGAAGACGAACGACGCGGAAATCACCGCCCACGTCAGCATGATTCGCGCGAGCCATTTGCGCGCGCCGACACGGTGAAGCACCAGATTGCTCGGCACCTCGAAAAGAAAGTAACCGAGAAAGAAGATGCCCGCGCCCATCCCGTAGACGGTCTCGCTAAAGCGCAGATCGTTCAGCATCTGCAGCTTCGCAAAGCCGACGTTGACGCGATCCAGATACGCGCCGAGATAGCACAGCATCAGAAACGGAATCAGCCTGCGGCTTACCTTGGCGTAGGTGCGCGATTCGAAGCTCGTCGCGTCTGAGTGCGCCAACACTTCGCCGTCGATAGCAGAAGCGGTGTATTTCGATTTCATGTTTGTCTCCTTCCATGGGCCCCGGGTTCGCCCGGGTGCCAGGAACACAGCGCCGCCTCATGGGCGAGCGCTGTCGTCAATGAATGAGCATGCCGCCGTTGACGTCGAGCGTGACGCCCGTCAGATACGTCGAGAGATCGCTCACGAGAAAAAGGCACGCGTTCGCGACATCGGCGGCGTCGCCCAGTCTGCCGAGCGGAATGCCTTTGATGATGTCCACGCGCATTTCCGCAGTCAGCTTGTCGCCGGTGATGTCGGTCTGGATGAGCCCCGGCGTGATCGAGTTGACGCGGATGCTGTCGGGGCCGAATTCGCGGGCCATTGCACGCGCGAGACCGAGCACACCGGCTTTCGCCGCGCTGTAATGCGGGCCGCCGAAAATGCCGCCGCCGCGTTGCGCCGAGACAGACGACATGCACACGATGCTGCCGCGCTTCTGCTCCTTCATTGCAGGCAGTACGGCTTGCGACATGTAGAGCGTGCCGCGCAGATTCACATCGACGATTGCGTCGAAACCTTCGGCGCTAATGTCTAGCGTGCGTACTGGCTGCGTGATGCCGGCGTTGTTGACGAGGCCGTCTATGCGGCCATAACGTTCGAGCGTGGCGGTTGCAGCTTGCACGCATGCAGCTTTGTTGGTGACGTCGCAAGCAAGGCCGAGATGTGCCGCGCCCAGATCGGCGGCGGCGGCTTTCGCGTCTTCTTCGCGCAGATCGAGAATCACGACGCGCGCACCCTGGGCGGCCAGTGCCTTCGCCGTCGCCTTGCCGATTCCACGCGGGGAAGCCGCGCCCGTGACGATAACCACCTTGTTCTCGAGCAGCATCACTTGTCTCCTGAATGTTGATGTGATGGAGCCAGTGTCCGGCACGCCGCGCGTGGCATCAACGCAGTACGGCTCAACTATGCTTGAGAAATTTTCAGGTGTTCGGGAGGGCGGACGCGACGCTTGCTGCGCGCGGGTTGGCGGCCTGCGAAGCAATCCGCCGAATGAGCACGGTGCTGGAATACCCTGGTGTCGATCTGCCGGTGTTTTTAAGCCGCGCGTTCTCTCTGACCGATTTCCCGGTCGATCCACGCGATGAATCGCGCGACCCGTGGCAACTCCGCATTTTGCGGCGGGCATACCAGATGATGCGCGCCGACCTCGACCGCATGCGAGTGATCGAACACCGGCACGAGCGCGCCTTCCTTGATCCGTACCGACGCGAGCATCAGACTTTCGAGCGCGATGCCGAGTCCGAGCGCCGCCGTTTCGAGCGACATGTACGAGCGGTCGAACGAGAAATCGAACGTCTTGTGCGCGGCGGAGACGCCGGTACGCCCGAACCATTGCTTCCACTGAACGAGCGGCGTTTCCGAGTAGATCAGACGATGGGCGAGCAGATCTTCCGGCGTCTTCACCGGGTGGCTCCGCAAATAGGCCGGCGACGCCAGCGGCGCAATGAACTCGTTGCGCAGCGTCCGCACTTCTAGATCGCGCCAGTTCGCATAACCGTGACGAATGTCGATGTCGTAGTAACCGCTCGTGAACGACACATCTTCGTATGAGCATGCGAGGTTCAACTGGATGTCCCCGTTCGCTTCCTGAAACGATGCGAGCCGCGGCAGCAGCCACATCAGCCCGAAGCTGGGGCTCGAATGCACGCGCAGAATGTCGACCTCGGTGCGGCTCGACGCGCGCTCGGTCGCGCGGCTCAGGTCCGCAAGAGAACCCGTGACGTCCGACAGATAGCGCTCGCCTGTCGGCGTAAGCACGAGGCCCCGGCCTGAGCGGTAGAACAGCGTCTGGCCGATGATCGACTCCAGATTGCTGATCTGATGACTCACCGCCGAAGCGGTCAGCCCAAGCTCCTCCGACGCACGATTGACGCTCCCAGTTCGAGCCACGCTCTCAAAGGCGATGATGGCTTTGACGGGTGGTATGCGCATGGTGAAGTCTTCTCAGTGCGGTTGTGAAGTGTTCCGATGCTGGCCATACGAAGGCAAGCACAGTAGTGCGGTAAACCATGAACGCTCTGGCGCAACGCAGCGAGCGCGCAAGACGCAGCCCCGATTATCCGTCAATTGCCAGTGACTGCTTCGCCGGTACGCGCTTTGCTGGACCGATGCAGGCGACGAAGCGGACCTGCGATCGCCGGCAGCAACGGCATGGAGGCGTGGCATGGGATGTGGCGCGAAAGGTGTCATGACGCTCGGGCAGGAAACAGATATTGCCGGCGAGGAAATGCTGAACATGCAGCACCTGGAAGCGAGCCCGGACGGCAAGTACGTTTTGCTCGTCGAAACGGAGCGCTCCGAATGGGGTATTCAACAGCAGACCAGTTACCGGATGCCCGCGAAGCGTCTCGTCGAGTTGATCAGGACACAAGGCGAGCGGGTGGACGGCTAGCCCTTGCCGCGAACCCGTTTCCAGGCAACAGATGCGCAGGCAGTTTAGTTCAGCGTAGGGGCGGGGGTGCGCCGGCCGTGGCGCGCCAGCGTATCGCGATAGATGCCCGGCACTTGGGCAAGTTGCGCGGGCGTGCCTTCCTGAACGACGCGGCCGCGGTTCATCACGATGATCCGGTCGAACGACTGCAACGTCGACAGCCTGTGCGCAATCGCAATCACCGTGCGATTCTGCATGAGACGTTCGAGCGCGGCCTGAATGACGATTTCCGAAGCGGTGTCGAGCGCCGAGGTCGCCTCGTCGAGCAGAAGTATCGGCGAGTCCTTCAGGATTGCACGCGCAATTGCGACGCGCTGGCGCTGTCCGCCGGAGAGCTTCGCGCCGCGGTCGCCGGCTATCGTGTTCAAGCCGTCCGGCAATGCCCCGATGAAATCCATGCAGCTGGCGTCTTCGCATGCGCGCCTCACGTCGGCTTCGCTTGCATCGGGGCAGCCATAGCGGATGTTGTCGAGCAACGAGCGATGAAGCAGCGTGACGTCTTGCGGCACCACCGAGATCGCCGCTTGCAGGCTTTCCAGCGTCACTTGCGAGATGTCCTGGCCGGAAATGCGTACGCATCCGGTGGCCGGCTCGTAGAAGTGCTGAAGCAGCGCGAGCACCGTCGATTTCCCCGCGCCGGACGGTCCGACCAGTCCCACGCGTTCCCCTGCCTGGATGTGCAGCGTCAACTCGTTCAATACCGGCCTGCGGCCTGGGTAAGCGAACGAAACGTTGTCGAAATCGACTGTCGCCTCACGCACCGCGAGCGGTATTGCTTTGGGCGGTTCCGGCATCGAGTAGGGCGTCAGCAAAGTTTGCGATGCTTCCGCGAGGCGCGCCACGTGCTGCGTTAAATCGACGAATGCCACCGCCACGTCGCGCGAACCATGCAGAATAGAAAAGCCCAGAGAGCCGACGAGGACCACGTCGCCGGTGCTCGCTCTACCTTGCGTCCAAAGCCACACGGTCCAGCCGAGCACGCCCGCCGACAGCACCACGGTGGCGAACGCATGCAGCAGGCGCAGCTTCTCCAGATACAGCAGACTGCGCTTGCGAGCAGCGGCCTCGGCTTCGAGATGGCCGTCGAAGCGCCGTTGCTCCGCGTTGACCGCGCTGAACGCACGCACGAGCCCCATGTTGCCGATTACATCGACCAGTTCGCCGTCTACGGAAGCCGCCTGGCTCGCGAACGCCTCGTGCCGCGACGTGCCCTTGCGCGCGAGCCAGAACAGACACGCGCTGAGGGCTGCCGAAACGGCGACGAGCGCGACACTCATTGGAACGCTCACGGTCGCCACCATCACGATCGCGCCGATCACGGTCAGCGTCGGCGGCAAGGCGGTCCATGCCACCGTGTTTTCGATGATGTACACCGCGTTCGCCGTGGCCGACACACGGCTGGACAAAACGCCCGGCTGTTTGTCCGCGAAAAACGAAGGTGCATGTCCCGTCAGATACTCGAACATGTCCTGGCGGATGTCGCCCGTCACACGCACGAATGCGCGTGCCGCGACCCAGCCGGCGACGCGCCACATCAGGTTGTCCGCGAAAATGAGGCCGACGAGCACGGCAAACGCGTACTCGACCGTCTGTGGATGCGCGCGCCCTTGCGGCAGCGCGTCGATCAGATTGCGGATACCGTATTGCGACGCGAGCGCGAAGCCGACCGCGGCCACGACGCTGACGAGCATGATGACGTGGGCCACTTTGTGGCGCGCGACATAGCGCCAGATGAGACGAACCGGCCGACCCGCATAGCGGGATAAAACGCGTGAGCGCCGCCGTCCGCGCACGCGGCTAGCGCGACTCCGATCGCTCCGATCGACGAGTTCCATGGTGCCTTCCCGAACTGGTGCGCCGGCAGGCGACAGCGGTGTGCTTCCGGGGAGGGAGGCGTGCCATGCGTCCGGCGAAAACGCTGCGCAAGGTCCATGCCTTGCGCAGTCCCGCCGGATTACCGCAGCTTACGTTGGCTCGTTGCCGCTTGCCCTGCGGGCGTCGAACTGTATGACGTGTTCTGCGAGCGAGCCGTTCCTTCGCTCGATATAGACGGTGCCGCGATACGACACTTGCCAGCCGTCGCGCGGCGCAATCAGCGGCATGTTTCCGCCGGCGCGGCTGTCTATGCCGCCCAGGCCCATTGCGGGCGCGGGAACGTTGTTTTCGAGCGTCGCATTCGACGAGATGACATTGTCGTGCCACGGCGACAGTCCTCGCTTTGCTTCAAGACCTTTGCCGTCGGTGTCGACGGTGTTATCCGTTGACGCCGTGTTGGCCGCGTCCACCGAGACCGTGCGGCTGCTCGCCCGGTGCACCGGGTCGGGCGAATCGGCCGTCAGCGCGTCGAGATCGATAGGCGGCAGATTCTGCGCGTTGTCGTGGCGCCCCGTCGGCTCGGCCGCGCCGGCGTTACTCGAGCTGCCGAACTCTTTAGCTTGCGTATGAGCGTCTGGAGAAGCCGTTCCGGCTGCAGGGGTATGCACCGGACTCTTTGCGGCCATTTCGTTCTGCTGTTTCTGCGTGGGATTGTCTTCCGCGTTTTGCATGTCGCTACTCCTGCCGTTGGGGACTCCCCGGTCGGAGCGCGCGCAATGTCTGCCGCTCTTTCCGTTCCGCGAAGTCCGCTGCAACCCTCGTGTAAACGCATCGTATGAAAGGGTTACTTGAAGCGTTGAAAAAAATGACCGGCGCCGGTCTCGCGGACGACGTATGTCACCGCGATGGCGGGCGCCAGGCTATACAGTCGCAGCGAACGTTCCCGGCAGGTGGATTCGCGACGTGCGAGGCATGGCCAAGTTCGCTAGTTGGCCAGACTCGGCGCTGTGACGGCGCCGTAATATGTCGCGGCGCCGGAGCCTCCACTAGCCGACGGCGCCTTGTAGCCCGCAATGAAATGGCCGTAAATGTACGGGTTGCTGCCGTTCACCGCACCGTCGATATGAAAAGGCGCGAACCCGACGATGGGCACGGGGCTGCCCGTATCGAGCGAATTGACCACCGGTAGCAGAACATCGGCGGGAGCAGGCACCGAGTTGTAGATCGTATTCTTCACGCCGGATTGAATCCATGTCGTATCGCCGATATTGAGCGGCAACGGATTGCCGTTGGCGATCAGATTGCGGATCGATGTCACGTCCTGAACGTTGTACTGAAACGATGTCCATTGCCCGGAGCCCACGCTCGCCGCGCAACCGGGATAGTGGTAAGTCGATCCTATGCTGAACTCCTGAGGGCGGCCGGTTGCGGGATCGTTTACCGGCTGTCCCGTCGTTGCATTCCAGTAGGCCGTATAGAGGCACTTCGAGATGGCGGTCGGGAAAAGTGCGCCGGGTGCGGCGTAGCCCGGCGCCGAGATGACCGCCACAGCCGTTGCGCTGATCGGCATTGTGTTGATGCCGATGATCGGCGCCAGCACGAGCGGAAGCGGTCCACCGTTCTGCCCGGCCGCACGGCTTACAGTCACTCGCACGGCGGGTTTGTCGTAGGCGCCGGGCGACGGCACAGGCAGCGACTGCAAGCCGGCGGGTGTGCCCGTCACGTTCCAGTAGCCGCTCTGAACCTGGGCCGTCAGCAGTAGCGAGCCTTCGGTCCGGTTCAGCGTGATCGCGGATTGTGCCTTCATTTCCGCCTGCGTCCAGTTCGGGGCCGCGTAGTTCGGCCCGAGCGCTCCAGCGCCGGCAAGCGCCGCCGCATCGGCAGCGTTCTGCAGTTCGTTGCGCACGACCCACGCGCGGCCCAGGTCGACCGCGAGCGCAGTCGTGCCGATCAGTACGGTCAGGCACAGCGCGGTCATCACCGCTACGGCGCCGCGTTGCCGGTTCCGCGCCGGCGCAGGATTTCTTCGGGGTCTCATGTGAACCTCCATCGCGTGTGGATTGCGCCGGGCAGTGGCGGCCTGCCGGTTGCGCGTCGTTATTCGTAGTTCATCGTGGTGATGGCGGTGATGGGCACCGAGCCCACCAGTTGACTGACGATCGTGCCGAGCCCCACGCCGCTATACGAATAGGTGAGCGTGACCTTGAGCGGCTGACCGGTCGTCGTGCCCGACGATTGATCCACGGCTACGCTCACCGGCGACGGCGACGCGCCGAAGCTGATCAGATACGTCGACGCATAGTTCTGCGCGACAGTGGTGATCTGAGCGGCCGTGAGTGGCGGTACCTTGTACATCACGCCGGCGCGTGCAGCTTCGCGACTCGCATTGGTGATCACCGCCTTGTCGTACAGCGCAATGCTGAACTCGACCATGCCGAACACGATCAGCAACAGCAGAGGCAGGACGAGTCCGAACTCGACGGCCGCGACGCCCGCCTCGCGGCGCCGCCCGCGTCTGCGCGAGGCCGGGCGCGTTCCGGAAAATGATGAAAAGTGCGTTGTTTTATGGCTCATTTCTCGTCCCCTGTGCGCGTTGTTGTTTCACCAATGCGTGCGCCGCGTGCCGATGAACGCGTCACGTACCGAGCGTCGGCAGCAAAATGCGGTAGATGTGGATGAACGCCGGTCCCATCAGCACCGTCATCAAAGCGGGGAAGATGCAGAAGATCAGCGGGAACAACAGCTTCAATGCGATCTTGGCGGCGCGTTCCTCTGCGCGCATTCTGCGGCGCGTGCGAAGCGTGTCGGACATCACGCGCAACGAAGCGCCGATGCTCGTGCCGAAGCGATCCGCTTGCACCAGCATCGAAGCGAAGTTGTCGACGTCCTCGACACCCGTGCGCAACGCGAGGTTGCGCAGCGCCTTTTCCTTCGTGAAGCCGGAACGCAGTTCGAGCAGCATCAATTGCAGTTCGCTTGCGACTTCGGGACTTGCGAGCTGCATTTCGTTGGCCACTCGCATCAGTGCGGCGTCCATGCCGAGGCCCGCTTCCACGCAAACCGTCAGCAGATCGAGCGCATCCGGAAAGCCTTCGACAATCGCGCGCTGACGCCGCGCACGGCAGCGCGCCAGTATGATGTTCGGCGTGTAGTAGCCGATCGCCGCGAGTATGGCGAGGATCGTTGCGCTCACAGCGTACTGTCCGTTGACGACCGGCGTGCGCATCAATGCGACGAGGCCGACAAGCGGCAGCAGCACTGCGAGCACGGTCTTCGCCGCGAAATAAAGCCCGGCCGCCGTCGATGAGCGCCAGCCCGCGTTCATCAAACGCAGCCGTAACGGCGAGTCGTCCCAGCCGTCCTTTGGAATGGACAGTTGCGAGATCGGCCGCGAGATCTCCGCGATTTTCTCGGCCCATCCCGAGCCGGCTGAAGACTGCGTTTGCCGCGACAGCGACACGCCTCCGGCCTGCTGGATGCGGCGCTGCATATCCTTTGGCGTCATCCACCACATGAGCGCGACCACGCCGGCGAATGTGGCGACGAACACGCCGCCGAGCAGCAACAGGGTCCCTGAATCGAGCGTTTCCATCGTGACTCTCCAATTGGGTTCTCTTGACGCACGGCCGGCGTTATACGCGAATCCGCACGATCCGCCGCATCCACAGCACGCCGAACAGCATCGACACGAACACCGATTCGATGACCTTGAGCCCGGCGGGATCTTCCCAGAGCACGGAGAGAAAGCTCGGGTTCAACAGATTCATCGCGCCCGCCGCTGCGAACGGCAACAGGCCGATGATCCATGCGGACAGGCGCCCTTCGGCGGACAGCACGCGCACCTGATCGAACAGACGCAGCCGGTCGCGAACCAGCGACGCAATGCTGTCGAGAATCTCGGCGAGATTGCCGCCGGTCTCGCGCTGGATCAGCACCGCGATCACGAAGTAGCGCAGATCGCGAACCGGCACGCGCGTTGCAAGATTGAGCAGTGCTTCGTTCATCGTGACGCCGTAATTGATTTCATCGAAGACGGTACGGAACTCGCCGCCCGTCGGCTCGGCGAACTCGTTGCCGAGCATGCCGATGGCGCTTGAAAACGAATGGCCCGCTCGCAATGCGCGGCTGATCATGTCGGCGGCCTCAGGCAACTGCCGCTCGAGAACACGAAGGCGCCTCGCGCGAGCGCGCAGCACGCGCAGTGTTGGGAACGCGAGGGCCGCCGCGACGGCGAGCACCATGACGAGCGTCGGCACTGGCACTGGAGAGAAACTGGCCGCGAGCAGCACGACGATAACGGCCACCACGCTGTGCATCACGAGCCGCCCGACCGTGTGGCTCAACCCCGACTGAACGACGATCCGGTCGATCGCGTGGATGCGCGGCACGCGTAACATCAGCGCATGGAGCGGCGCGGAGTTGCTGAGCATGCGCTCCTTCAGGATGGACAGGCGCTCGCCGTGCACATGCGCGCCCGCCGAAAGCGCTCTGATCCGTTGATCGAGGCGTCGCGCGGCGGGCCCATGATGGCTGTTCCACCATTGATACACCCCTTCTATACCGAGGACCACCGCAACGAAGAGCAGGAAAGCGAAGGCGTAAAAGATCGGATTCATAGATGCCTCACAAAGATGAGCCGCGTGCGCCGCGCCGACCGTTAGGCCGTATCGAAGCGCCGTGCCGGATCGTAGAGCTGGTCGGGCAGCGCGATGCCGAACGCCTGCAACCGCTCGGTGAATTTCGGCCTTACGCCGGTCGCGCAGAAGTGGCCGCGTACCGTGCCGTTCTGATCGATGCCCGTTCGTTTGAACGTGAAGATCTCCTGCATATTCACCATCTCGCCTTCCATGCCTGTCAATTCCTGAATGCTTACGACCTTGCGCCGGCCGTCGGTCAAGCGGGCCACCTGGACCACCACCGAGATCGCGGACGAAATCTGCTGGCGCAGATTCTTCGGCGACAGCGCGAGGCCGGCAAGGCTGATCATGTTTTCGAGGCGCGTCAGCGCGTCGCGCGGCGTATTGGCGTGAATCGTCGCGAGCGATCCTTCGTGGCCGGTGTTCATCGCATTGAGCATGTCGAGCGCTTCGGCGCCGCGCACTTCGCCGAGGATGATGCGATCCGGCCGCATCCGCAGCGCGTTGCGCACGAGCGTGCGTTGGGTGACTTCGCCGCGTCCCTCGACATTCGGCGGCCGCGTTTCCAGACGCAGCACGTGTTGCTGGCGCAGTTGCAACTCGGCTGCGTCTTCGATCGTTACCACGCGCTCGCCTTCGGGAATGAAGCCCGACAGAATGTTCAGCAGCGTGGTCTTGCCGCTGCCCGTTCCGCCCGACACCAGCACGTTGACCTTTGCCCGCGTGAGCGCATCGAGCAGTTCGGCCATGGGCGGCGTGAGGCTTTGCGACGCCACCAGGTCGCTCATCTGCAGCGGGTTCACTGCGAAACGCCGGATCGACATGAGCGGCCCGTCCACAGCGGAAGGCGGAATGATCGCGTTGACGCGCGAGCCGTCAGGCAGGCGTGCGTCGACCATCGGACTCGATTCGTCGATGCGCCGCCCGACCCGCGAGACGATCTTCTCGATCACTTTCATGAGGTGCGCGTCGTCGTAGAAGGTCACGTCCGTGAGTTCCAGCCGTCCCCCGCGCTCGACGTACGTCGTGCGGTACGTGTTGACCAGAATGTCCGATACGCTCGGGTCGCGCAGCAGCGCTTCGAGCGGACCGAAACCAAACATCTCGTCGTGGATGTCGGTCATCAACTGCCTGCGTTCGAGGTCGTTGACGGGCGCCTTGTCTTCTTCGAGGATGCGCGCGATCAGCCCGCCGATTTCCTGGCGCACCTGCTCGGCCGGCAGCCGCGCGAGACGTTCCAGTTCGACGCGATCGAGCACGGCTTCGTGAACCTTGCGCTTGAGCGTCTGGTAGGCGGCGCGCGCGAGACCGAGCGGCGCGCGCATGCCCGCCTGGCGTTCCGGCAGCGCATGGACCGTTTGTGAAGACATCTGTTCGCGTAGTGACATGAGATTCTCCTGGCTGACGTTATGACGCCGTCGACTGCCGCTGCGTGGCCGAGCGGCCGAACAGCCGGGCGAGCAACGGGTCATCGCGCTTCTTCTGCGGGACGACGCCCGTCGACTGATTGACGATGCTTTGTGCGAGCGCCTGTATGCTGCGCGTGAGCGCGCTGTTGCGCGCATTTTTCAGCAACGGCTCACCGAGGTTGACGGCCTCGGCCGCCGCTTGCGGATCGTCGGCGATCAGATGCGAAGGACGCCTGCCGAGCACCTGTTCGAGCGCGCTCGCGGCTCGCTCGTCGTGGCGGCGGTGCCGGTTCAATAGCAGGCGCATCCTGTCGGGCGAATACGCGAGCGACACGAGCATCTCCTGCAGACGGCGGCCCGCGCGCACATACGGCATGCTTGCCTGAAGCACCAGGTGAATCTCGGCGCTGCGATCGAGCGCAACGATGGACAGCGCATTGATGCTCTGGCCGAGATCGAACAGCACGACGTCGTAACGCGGAGCCGCCACGCCGAGAATCCATTCAAGCTGCTCTTCATGAATCTCGAGCGCCTTCAACGGATCGCCCGCGCCGGCCAGCACATGAAAGCCGGGCGTGACGTGCGTGAGCGACGCATCGAGAAACGCGGCGTCGATGCGTTCGATCTGCGCGCAGACTTGCGGCAACGTCGACGGCGGCTCCTGATCGCTTACGAGAAACGCGGCGTCGGCGAACATCTGGTTCAGGTCGACGAGCAGCACCCGCTTGCCGTGCAGCGTCGCGATCGCGTGACCCACGTTCGCCGCGATCAGGCTCGTGCCTGCGCCGCCCTTGCACGAAATGAACGACACCATATGCGTTTCGTGGCGAGTCTCGTCGGCGTGCGGGGCCATGGCACGCTGCACGGCGGCGCCGAGCGCGCGTGCGTCGAGCGGCCAGTTCAGCACGTCGCGAACGCCCGCGCGCATCGCGGCGATCAGCGTGTCGGGCGACGTCTGCGGCAACAGCAACAGACACGTAAGGCGCGGATAGCGGTGCACCAGCAGGTTGACCGAATCGAGTTCGGCGCGCTCGATCGACGCCGCGTCGATGATCAGCACGTCGAACGCATCGAGACTGTCGCCGCGCTCCACCAACGTGGAGGGTGCGCCTTGCATGCGGGTCGTCGTGCAATTGCCGCAGTCCGTGACGAGGCGAACGACCTCGGACATTCGGCCCGTGTGCTCGGAGTTGATGAGGATATTGATCATGATGTTGTCGTCCGCGGAATCGTTGCCGGGTTGGCCCTGCGACGGCTCACGCCGTTGCAAGGCTCGCGTTGCCTACTCGCCGTTCGCAGGCGGAGGCATGGCCGCGCCCGCACCGCCGGCAGAGCTGCGGCCCACGCCGATCACGAATGCATTGGCGGACGTTGTCGGTGCCTTCAGCGACGCGTTGTAGTTCGACATCGCCGCGACCGCGGCCTTGCCGTCCACGCCCGCCGTCGACGGATTTTTGGAGGCCGCGTCCGGGTCGATGATCTGGGCCTCGGTGTAGCTGCGCACCGATTCGCCGAAGTGCCGGTCGAAGTCGGGCGTCGTCGACATGCAGCCGTTGAGCGCGAGGCACGCCGGCAGGAGTAACGCAGCCCAGCGCAAGGAGGAAATGGTGTGGTTTGTCATGACGTTCTCCGAGGGGTTGCGTTAGTTGTGAGCAGCAATTTGCGCGGCTTTCGCCTCAGGCAGCGGTGTGCTCGCCGCTGCGGGATTCGGCACCATGGCGGAGACGGGCGGCTCGGCGGCGGGAACGACTGCAGGAACCTGCGGTTGCGACGGTGCCGGAGCCATCGCCGGGGACGGCGCAGGGGCAGGAATCGGCGGCGCGGGCTTGTTGTCGACAGCCGGATCGCGGCCTTCCATGTTGCCCATCAGATAAACGTCGGCCTCGTTCGGCGTTCTCAGGCGGTCGGTGGGCAGCGGCAGATTCGCCGCCGTTTGCAAAGGCTTCACGAGGTGCGGCGTGATGATGAACACGAGTTCGGTGCGGTCCTGCTGATACGACGTGCTTCTGAAAAGTGCGCCCAACACGGGTACTTCGCCGACACCCGGAATGGCCTTCAACGTGCCCGACGCGTTGTTCTTGATCAGGCCGCCAATCGCGAAAGTCTCTCCATCGTTCATCTGCACCGTCGTGGAAGCGCGGCGCGTGGTGATCAGCGGCAAGATCGTCAGATTGTTGGTATTCGTCGCACCGACGGTGACGCCGGTGGATGACAGCTCCGACACTTCCGGCGCCACCTTCAGATTGATGCGGCCGCCGGCGAGTACAGTCGGCGTGAACTTCAGGCCGACGCCGAATTCCTCTTCCTGCAAGACGATGGTCGCCACGCCGTTCAGGTTGCTTTGCGGAATCGGAATAAAAACCTTGCCGCCTGCGAGGAATGTCGCCTCCTGCCCGCTCAATGTGACGAGATTCGGCTCGGCCAGAATCTTCACGAGGTTATCGCCGTGCTGTCCGTCGATCGCGACATTGAATGGCCGGTTATTCGCCTTGTTCACGTCGACGATGCTCGACACGCCCGCGAGCAGGCTGCTGATCAACGCGCCGCTCCACGAGCCGAAGCCGCCCTGGATGTTCATTGCCGAGCCCAACTGGTTGAGCACGGTCTTCGACACTTCAGCGACCTTTACTTCGAGCATCACCTGTTGCGGCGAGTCGACGCTCATCATGTTGAGCACCGTCGCGGCCTTGGCGTTGCCATTCGACGCGCCGTTGGCTGCTGGCAGCGAACTTCGTGCGTATGCTTTGGCGATTTCCTGTGCCTGATTGGCGGCCTGTGCATTCGATACGCGGCCGGCGAGCACGAGGTCTCCAGCGACCGTCGAGACGCGGATGTTCGGCTCATCGGGCATGAGTTGCGACAGCGAAGTCTGCAGGCCGCCTGAATCCGCGTTCACTACCACGTTGATGACCTCGCACGCGCCGCTCTTGCCTTGCACGATCATGTTGGTGGTGCCGACCGCCATCCCGACCACGTACAGCGTTTGCGGCGACACCATGGTGGCCTGCGCGATCGACGGATTGCCCAGCGTGCGATTGCGCACCGGTTCCGCGGTGTGCATCAGCGTCGACTTGCCGATTGGCACTACCACCGTGCTCTGCTCGTTCTGCGTGCGGCTGCATGCAGGACCGCGGGCGGCGGCGCTTTGCATTGCGCTCGCGGGCTGCGCCGCCGTTGGATTCATGCTGATGGTCATTTGCACCGGGCCGCGCGGCATGGGCACGGCAACGCCTTTGCCGGACATGCCGGGATCGGGCGCCTCCTGGGCGTGCACCGCCTGCGTGCCGAGCAGCGATGCGCATATCGTTGTGGTCAGCAACGCGGCGCGCATCCCGCGGCCGTTCATGAGTTTCCGTTGACTCGATTTCATTTCTTTATCTCCCCGTAGCCCCGTTGCGAGCGAACTGTCGTGCGCGACACGCGGCGGCATTGCCCGACTGTTATGTGATCAAAAGCATTCCTGACTACCTTGCGTTCCGGACAGCACGCCGACACAGTCGCGCTTCGGCGCAGGGCGGGCCGTGTATTTGACGCGCGCAGGCGCCGCCGCGACAACGGGCGCGGATGCCGGCGCGGCGGGCCTGCCTAGCAGCGTGACCTTGGTCGCGCCGCCGGTGGGCAACGCGCGGTCGTCGATCTGGTTGCGCAGCACGAGTGACAGGCTGCCGACGCTGCGCGCGAGATCGAGTTTTTCGGCCTGGTCAGGCGTCACTTCGAGTGTGACCGCGTTGACGACCTTGGGCTGCGTGTCGTCGCGGCTGACCTGCTGCGCGACGGCAAGCACGAGAATCTTTTCGAGGACGATCTTCGATATGCTCTGCTGCGGGTCGGAGTTCTTCGCTTCGGGTTCCTGAGTGTTGACGATCACGTCCACATAGTTGCCGGGCAGTGCGAAGCCCGCCACACCCACGACATCGTTCACGCGCACCGTGATCGCACGCCTGCCTTCGCCGATCACCGCCGAGAGCCCGCCCTTGGTGCCTTGCGGAGCGAGCTTCGATTCGATCACCGGCTCGCCGGGTTCGAGGCTCGTGCGCACCACACGTCCGTCAAGTGCTTTGGCATCCTTGAACGCGCCGGGTGGGACGCTTGCGGACGGCCAGTTCACCGTGCGGATCATGTTCGGATTCAGCGGCTGCCCGAGACTCACTTCGGCGGTGGCCACCGCAACCGGCGTGACGGCCGACGACGACGCCTGCAGCAACCATCGCGAGGCGAAACCGACGGCGGCAAGACCCGCGAGCAGAGCCATTCCTAACATCACAATTGCGCGACTGGTCTTCATGTTGATACTCCTTTCATGAGTTGCGATGGCACCTGCTGATCAGACGCCGGCGTACCGTTTGCCGGCTTCCCCGGCATGGGATAAATGCGTGTCTTCATGTTCCGGCGCGCTGCCGAAATAGCTGTGCCATGCATGCGCCAGACGGTATTCGGTGACGACCGGTGCGTCGCCGTGATAGAGCGCGAACGAACGCAGCACGGCGAGAAGATCGGCCGGATAACAGGCGAGAAGCGGTGTCCGGCTGCGCAGATGCAATTGGTGCAGCAGGTACTCGAACACGCCGGGTGCCTGTTCAATGTCGTGCGCTGCGCATTGAGCGTCGAAGAGGCGCCGGTAGTCGTCGAGGCACAGCGGGCCGACATGGAGCTTCGAGCCGAGCCTGCGCAGAAAGGCGTTGTCGTTCAGTTCGGCAGGGGTAAGGTTGGTCGAGAATACGGGCCACACATCGAACGGGCTCACGAAGCGCGCGCCCGATTGCAGCGAGAACTGATCGACGCCGCGATCGAGCGGCGTGATCCAGCGGTTGAGCAGATCGGCGGGCGCGACGCGCTGGCGGCCGAGATCGTCGACGACATACATGCCCATGTTCGCCTTCATATGCGGCGGCGCCTGATAAAAGCCGCTGTTCGCGTTGTACTGAAGATCGAGCATCGCCAATGTCAGTTCGCCGCCGGACATCACCACCGGCCGTTCGCATACTCGCCAGCGGCGATCGGTTACGTGAGGCAGAGCGCTAGCGCAAGCGTCGCGATGAATCAGCGGATCGTGCAACTGGATGACATCGCCCGCTACATGAATCGCATAGGGAACCGGCACAGCGCCTTGCAACAACTCACCAAGCCGTTCGGCGAGGTAGGTCTTGCCGCCGCCCGCCGGGCCATAGAGCATGACCGGGCGGCCGGCGTTCAACGCGGCGACTGCGGAATCGATCAACGGCATATCGGCGATCAGGTCCGGGAAGGCGGCGCGCACGTCGTGCTGCGCAATGCGGATGCGTTTTACCGAATACGCGTCGACCATGCTCACATACGCCTGGAGCGTGACCGGCGCGGGGCCGCAATAGGTGGAGCGGCTTGCTTCGTGAGCCGCGAGAGCGCGGCCGGCGTCGGTGAGGCGCAGATAGACATCGGTATCGGCCGCACCGCGATGGGCGATTTCGACAAGATGTTCGCGCACCAGGAAGCCGATCGTTTCTTCGAGTGCCGCTGCTGTCAGGCAATGCCGCGCAATCAGATCACCTAGCGACGATTTGCCGTTCTGCAAAAGGGACTTCAGAACCAGATGCGCGACGAAGAGCGCGGGCAAGCCGGTGTCCGCAACAGTGCGCGGCGCGCGCAATCCCATGTCGTTCGTGCAGCTCTGGCCGGCGTCCACGTCGAGAGGTGCGCTTGCTGCCTGGGCTGTGGCCGTAACGTTCGTGTTCATGTCCTGCTCCCCGGTGCCGCGCGCTATTTTGAGCACGGCTTTATCGCTTCGGATGCCGGATCGTCGTCCGGCACACGGTTGTGATTCTGTTATGCCGTTGCCGTCAGCAAGACGGAAATGGTTCCTGCTGCGATGGCTGCGCCGTAGGGCACCGATCCCACCGATTCGATGGAAGCCGCGCCTGTTTTGCGCAACGCGGGCTGGACAATGACGCGAAGATTTGCCCACACCTTTCCCAACTGATGACGCCGCCCGGTGCGCGCAAGCATCCATATGCCGCCGATCACGCACGTGGCGAGAGCCGCATGGAACACGAGCAAAGGACCAATCCATGCGCCGACCATCGCGAGCAGCTTGACGTCGCCGGCGGCCATGCCGCGCATGAGATAAAACGGCAGAAACAGCGCGAGTCCCACAACGGCGCCCGTGAACCACGCGCCGGTACCGTCGCCTAATCCCTTGAGCCAGCACTGCACAAAAAACGCGCCGAGCAGACCGGCGCCGACCAGCATGTTCGGAATACGCCGGCACTGGATGTCCGTACTGGCGGCAGCGACCACGAGCGCGATGACGCACGGGGCGATCGGTGGCATGACGTTGCTGGTAATCAACATGGCAAGCTCTTATCGGCAATACCGCAAACTGAAAAAGGGCGGTGCGATGGACGACGGCGCGAACGCGGCACGCCCATCGGCACTTCGCGCGAAACTAGGCCAGATAGCCGGAGATCGCGATGAACTTCGCCTCGAGGTTCGTCCCGATGGCCGTCACACCGACGATGATGGCGAGCGCGATGAGCGTGGCGATGAGGCCATACTCGATTGCGGTGACGCCTTCTTCGTCGTGGGCGAATGCGTCAATGGATTCAATGAGCGATTGCATGATCAACTCCCGTTCAACTGGATGGCGGCCTTGCGGGCCGGGCAGCGGCTAACGGCGGTGGCGGCGGACGGTACGCTTGCACGATTCGTCCGCCGGCACCGGCCCGTATTTACGCGAGCTTCCCTGCGATGAAGTTGAACTTCGCGTTGAGATTGGTACCAACGGCCGTCGCGCCAACGATGATGGCGAGCGCGATGAGCGTGGCGATCAGGCCATATTCGATGGCGGTCACGCCGTCTTCGTCGCGAATGAATGCCTTGGCGCTGTTGATAAACGATTTCATGATTGAACTCCATTTAGGATGGCTAACGTAAATGTCATCGAATAACTACGGTTTGGGTACAACGTGCTGCTCACTACAAGGGTGCTACAGAAAATGGCGTCCGGGCGCTGCGGATGAGAGCGGCCGGGCAGGAGCCGAAAACGGCCCGCTACGACCCGTGTGCTGGCTATGCCGCGGCGCGACTGTCAATGGGATTAGCTTGCGGGAAACAGGGAACATAAGCGGCGCATTGAAGATGACCGCGAGATGCGATGCCAGAAGACGACGCGCGATGTGCAAGGCACACCGCAAGCCCGTTCGAATGAGGATGAGAGACTGCATCTTCTGGTACTCCTTGCATTCTTCTATTTCGCAGCCGGATCGTTCTTCTCGCTGCTCGTTCTCGAGCTGTAAGAGAAGCCCCCGTTGGCAAGACCTGGTCGATGGTCGTGTCGCCGGCTGTATGAAAAGATAAAGGCAAGGAGTGGGCCAGTCATGGTCGATTCCATAGCGCGCGGGGGTTGCAGCCCGTTGATCGCACTTCGCAAGATGCCAGCGCGCGTAGTTCTGACCGACTTGAATCACTTCTGCCTCATCTGCAGGTCATTTTTGCCGTGGCGGAACTTCGCGCTTTCCGGCGATGGTTATGCGGTGCAGCCCAAATTTAGGGATTTGACCCAGGTGCGTCGTTCGCGGCTTTCTTCGACGAATTGAGGCGGTTTTTTGGCCGGCGTCGGACCGATTCGTTTCAACTTTGAATCGCGGGTAGTCAGAGCGGCACTTCAAACGGCACAGTGGCGGTTTTTTGCGTGTACTGGAGCACTCACATACAAGCCTCGCAACGACCTGCATGCCCTTCGACTTCGACGCTCATAGCGCGCGCCCGACGCCAAAGCGCGCCGGCAAATAACGTTATCGAAATCGATTCATTCCCATGCCGCGCGCGGCTCGATACGCTGACGTATCGACCTGACGTGAGGGCTTATGGCTCATTCCGCTCCAACTTCTTTTTCAATGCGACGGCGCATGCTGAAACTGTTGGGTGCCGTGCCCGCCTTCGCGGCAACCGGCGCTTTGCATTCGCAACATACGCTGGCTGCGGATCTTGCATCGACCACGCTCGTACTCGGTGACCAGGCCGGCGGCACCCGCGCGCTCGTCGAGGCGGCCAAAGTGCTCGACGGTGCGCCATACGCTTTTCGCTGGGCGAATTTTCAGGGGGCGGCGCCGCTGTTCGAAGCGCAACGCGCGGGCGCCGTCGATCTCGCACCGGCAGGCGATTTACCGGTGCTCGCAGCGGCGGTTGGCGATCCGACGCTGAAGATCGTGGCGACCCGCGTGGGTTCGGGTGCGCAACTCGGCATCCTTGTCCCGCCGAACTCTGCGATACGCACGGTTGCCGACCTGAAAGGGCGCACCGTGTTTGTGTCGTCGGCACGCGGCAGCATTTCGCAATTCCAGTTGTATGGCGCGCTCGCCGAAGCGGGCTTATCGAAAGACGACGTGACGGTGCGCTTCATTTTGCCCGTCGATGCATTTGCGGCGTTCGCTTCCGGATCCATTGAGGTGTGGGCGACATTCGATCCGTACTACGGCATTGCCGTCCAACGCGGCGCCCGCGTTTTGCGCGACGGCACTGGCATCAATAGCGGGCTAGGCTTTATTACTGCGTCAGGGGCGTCGCTTGCGGACGCGGGCAAACGCGCGGCTATCGCCGACGTGCTGTTGAGGCTGCAACGCGCGGGCGACTGGGCATTGGCGAACCCCGATGCATACGCACAAATTTATGCGACGTTGACGCGCTCTCCGCTCGATGCCGCGAAAACGATCACGCGGCGTGCGTCGCTCAAACAGCATTTCATCAACGATAAGGATATTGCCGCGCTTCAGAAAGTGGCCGACAGTGCGAACCGCGACGCGATTTTGCCCCGCCGCGTGGACGTTCGCGCGATATCGGAGACACAGATCGCTCGACTGGCGAGCGGCTAGGGCGTTACTGCGTTATTGCGTTCGGGCTTTAGGGCTTCAGGGAAGCAATGGCACGTCTTCAATCAAATCGGCTTTCACCGCGCGAATCCTGCGATCGACAAAATAACCGCCGCCTTCGGTGTAGTGCAGATAGAGACGTCCGCATAAGACGCACTTCCACACTGCACAGCGGTTGTACGGAAAGTAGCGCGGCGCAATAGGCGCGTCGGCCGACCAATAGGTTGTCTTGTCCGGCAAGTACTCGCTGAAAGTCGGCTCGGCATAGTCCTGCGGCAGCAGCGTGCCGATTTCCTCGAACTGCGTTTCGTCGAGAGAAAGCGGTTGCGACTGCCAGCCGTCGAGCGGCGTTTTCATGCACGCGCATGGCCCGGTGACGCGCGCCTCTGCGGCACGCGCCAGTTCAACAAGCATTTCAGCGTTCAGATATTGCGCCATGAGGCTCACTGTCAGGTGTTCATCATCCTGTCGCGTTGAGGGGCAACCCACGAGCGGTCGAAGTTGCCTTCGGCAATCGACTTCAAGGCCGCCATCTCTTTCGCTTGTTGGCGGCGCGCGCCTTCGATAACAGCTTCGGCGTCGGCGGGCGCGATTGCGAGCAGGCCGTCTTCATCGCCTACAATGATATCGCCTGGATGGACCACCATGCCGCCGACGGTGACAGGCACGTTGATTTCGCCAGGTCCGTTCTTGTACGGACCACGATGTGTGACGCCGCGTGCGTACACGGGAAAATCGCGCTGACCTAGCGCGCCGACATCGCGTATCGCACCATCTATCACGAGTCCCTCCACGCCCAGACTCTGAGCGAAGCTCGCCATGATCTCGCCCATCAGCGCCTGAGTCAGGTCGCCGGCGCCGTCGATCACCAGCACGTCGCCGGGTCTGCAGAAATCGAACGCGCGATGAATCGCCAGATTGTCGCCAGGCCGGGTATGCACCGTGACCGCGATGCCCGCAAGCGGCTTCGGCCGATGATACGGTCGCAATCCGAGCATGCCGCTCGCGCGTGCCATGTTGTCGCTCAAGAGGGATACCGCAAGTTCGCGCAATGCACCGAGAGTGGCTGCTGCAGCCTGGGGTGCCGACTCATACTCCCGCCATCCGATTGGGTTCATACAATAGCTCCTTGCGCCGCGAGTTGCCGGTCGAGCTGACGCGAAAGCCGCGGATACACGGCACGCGCGTTGTCCTCATATATGCGTTGGCGCTCCGCGTCGCTAAGCCATTCGATTGCATCGATATAGCGGCGCGTATCGTCGTAATGATGTCCGGTCTCCGGATCGACGCCTTGCACCGCGCCTATCGTTTCCGATGCAAACAGAATGTTTTCAACGGGGATGACTTTCGCGAGCAACTCAGCGCCGGGTTGGTGATAGACACAGGTATCGAAGAACACATTCTTTAGCAGGTAATCACGCAGCAGCGGTCGCTTCATGTCCTGCGCGAGACCGCGATAACGTCCCCAGTGATAAGGCACTGCGCCGCCGCCGTGTGGAATGATGAAACGCAGCGTGGGGAAGTCCGCGAACAGGTCGCCAGTGAGCAACTGCATGAACGCGGACGTGTCGCCATTGATGTAATGCGCGCCGGTTGCATGGAAGTTCGGGTTGCACGACGACGACACGTGGATCATCGCGGGCACGTCGAGTTCGACCATCGCTTCATAGAGCGGATACCACGAGCGATCCGTGAGCGGCAACCCCGACCAGTGTCCGCCGGATGGATCGGGATTCAGATTGCAGCCTATGAAACCGAGTTCTTCGACACAGCGCCGCAATTCGTCGATACAGTTCGCGGGCGGCACGCCTGGCGCTTGCGGCAATTGGCACACGCCCACGAAGTTGCGCGGAAACAGCGAACACACGCGACGCACGAGGTCGTTGCATTCGCGTGACCATTGCGCGTTTGCTTGCGCGGTGGCGAGATGGTGACCCATGCCCGCGGCACGTGGCGAAAAGATCGTGAGGTCGGTGCCGCGTTCGCGTTGAATGCGCAACTGGCCCGTTTCGATGCTCTCGCGGATTTCATCGTCGCTAATGTTGGGGCGTGCGGGCGGCGTGTGGCCGTCCTTTAACGCGGCAATCTGCTGCGTGCGCCAGGCTTCGTGCTGCGGCGGCGAGGTCGTGTAATGCCCGTGACAATCGATGATCATGGTTTGCAATGCCTTTGCTTGTTGTCGCGATGTCCGTTACGCACGCGGCGCGGCGTCGCCTGTGGCGAGCGATTGTGTTTCGTCTTCCGATGCCGTGACACGCATCACCAGTGCGATGACCGTGGCCACGAGCAGGAATGCTGCAATCGTCAGCAACGCGAGCTTGAAGTTGCCGGTTGCGCTGCGCACGAGACCGATACTCCATGGGCCGACCAGGCCGCCGAACTGCGCAATGGTATTGATGAGTGCGATGGTCGCGGCGCCCGCCGCACCGGTTCTGAACGACGATGCAAGGCTCCAGAACAGCGGATTGCCCGCATAGATAAACAGACCGGTCACGCATAACAGCACGTAGGCGATCACCGGATTCGGCGCATACGCGCTGCCGGCAATGGCCAGCGCACTCATTCCGTACACGAAAGCAAGGTGTCTCTTCCGGTCGCCGGTGCGGTCCGAGCTGCGGCTGATCAGGAAAGTGCCGAGCACGCCGAGTAAAGGCGGCGCGGCGGACAGAAAGCCGACTTCGAGATTAGTAAGGTGTCCAAGGCTTTTGACGATCTGCGGCAACCACAGGAACAATCCATAAATGCCGACCAGTGCGCAGCCGAACAGGCAAGCCAGACTCCATACGCGAATATCGCCCGCCACGCGCAGAAGCGGAAAGTGCGTGTTGCCGCCCAAGGCTTCTCGTTCTGCGGCGAGCGTGGATTCGAGCCAGCGCTTTTCGTCGACGGAGAGCCACTCGGCGTCGGCCGGGCGCTCGGTCATGATGCGCAGGGTGAGGAGACCGAGCAGCATTGCCGGCACGCCTTCGAGAATGAACATCCACTGCCAGCCGTGCAAACCGAGAATGCCGTCCGCGTAGGTCATGAGCGCCGTGGAAATAGGCCCGCCCAGCACTGCCGAAAACGACCCGGCGATGATGTAGCCGCCCACCGCTCGCGCCCGGTAGCGCACCGGAAACCACTTCGTCAGATACACCGCGACGCCCGGCAAAAAGCCTGCTTCCATGACGCCGAGCAAAAAGCGCAGCACGTAGAAGCTCGTGTCGTTGAACACGAACGCAGTCACCGCGGCCACGGCGCCCCACGTCAGAAGAATGCGTGCGATCCAGCGCCGTGCGCCAACGCGATGCAACAGCAGGTTGCTCGGCACTTCCAGCAACATGTATCCGACAAAGAAAATGCTGCCCGCGAAACCGAACACAGCGGGACTAAAACCCAACTGCTTGTTCATGTCGAGTGCGGCGAAACCGATGTTGATGCGGTCGAGGTAATTGAAGAACATCATGGCGAAAAGCAGGGGCATCAGGCGCCCATATACCTTTCGCATGGTTGCGGCTTCGTCGATCGGGTTCATGCTGTCTCCTACCTTGCGGCGACGGCGAGTGCGCCGTCCCTGCGTTCTTGTCATATGTGCAGGCAATGATAAGAACGGGCGGGTGAGCAGTCCAAGACCGGTTGCTTATGCTTCTATAGGCTTTTGCTTATAGTGCAGTGTTCTCAAGCGGTGGCGGAAGGCAGGCGAGGAACGCACGCAAGTGCGGCGACGCGTCATCCGAGCGGAAAGTCGCGGCAAGCGTCGAGCGATATCTGGAAGCCGGTCCTGTCAGGTGGCGATAGACAACGTCGCTGCGGCCCAGACGCGCTACCGACTCGCCAATGAACGTGACACCCAGCCCCGCGGCCACGAGCGCGATAGCGGTTTGAATCTCATACGCCTGATGAGCGACGAACGGCGTCAGTCCGGCATCGCGATACAACGATAGAACCGAGCGCTTGAACTGCGCATTCTGATGCTTCGGGTAAAGGATCAACGGTGTATCGGCGAGATCGGTGATCTTCAAGCTCTTGCGGGCGGCGAGCGGATGGCCCGGCTCCAACGCGGCCACCACCCGTTCGCGCAGCAGCGGGTACGACGTGCATCCTTCGATTGCCAGCGGCTGACGGCCAATGCCGATGTGAATCCGCATGTCGCGAAGCGCATCGGTCTGTTCTTCGGTGAGCATTTCGAAGAGCTTCAGTTCCACCTGCGGATACGCTTGATGAAACGCTTTGAGCGCGGGCGGCAGAATGCTGTACATCGCCGAGCGCGTGAAGCCGACGCTGAGCCAGCCGCGCCGGCCTATGCCGATTTCCTGCGTCGCGAGGCTCGCCTGCTCCAGAGCACCGAGTATCTGGCGAGCCTCTGTACACAAGTAAAGTCCCGCTTCGGTGAGCGTGAGCGGCCGTCGAGCGCGATCAACCAGTTGCGTGCCGAGCCGCTCTTCGAGCGAGCGGATCTGTTGGCTCAGCGCGGGCTGCGCAATGTGAAGCCGTTCAGCAGCACGGCTGAAATTAAGCTCCTCGGCGAGAATCACGAAGCACTGCAGGGCCCTAAGATTCATAGCGATTCTGTTTGACGTCGGTACGCGCAGAATACCCTACACTGTTGCGTGTGATCCGCAAAAACGAGGAGCGCAATCAATGCGACTGACTGACTTCGACACGTTGACGTTCGATTGCTACGGCACGCTAATCGACTGGGAAACAGGCATTTTCGAAGGCTTGCGGCCGCTTCTCGAACGCGTCGAGCAAACGCTGACACGCGACCAGGTACTGGAAGCACACGCGCGACACGAGTCGTCGCAGCAAAAGTACACGGCTTACCGGCGATATCAGGAGTTGTTGCCGATCGTCTATAAGCGCCTCGCTGAAGAATGGCGCGTGCCGTACACGCTCGACGACTGCATGGCTTATGGCAGATCGATTCAGAACTGGCCGGCATTCGACGATTCAGCCGCGGCGTTGCAGTACCTGAAGCAGCACTACAAGCTGGTCATTCTTTCGAACGTGGACAATGAGAGCTTTAGCTTTAGCAACGCAAAGCTGCAGGTCGAATTCGATGCAATCTTCACCGCTGAAGATATCGGTTCATATAAGCCGTCGCCGCGCAATTTCGAGTACATGCTGGAGAAGCTGGGCGAACGCGGCATCTCCAAGGACAAGATTCTTCACACGGCGGAAAGTCTCTTTCACGATCACAAGCCGGCAAATGAGTTCGGACTTGCGTCGTGCTGGATCTATCGCCGGCATGCCAAAGAGGGCTTTGGCGCGACAATGGACCCGGGCTCCCAGCCGAAGATCGACTTTCGCTTTAACAGCATGGCCGAACTGGTGGAAGCCCATCGCAATGCTTTGGTTTAACGCAAGCCGGTTGCTTACTGGTCGAAGCCGCCCTGGCACAGGTACTTGATCGACAGATAATCGTCGAGTCCGTACTTCGAGCCTTCGCGGCCATAGCCCGATTCTTTTACGCCTCCAAACGGCGCCGCTTCGCTCGACACAGCGCCTTCGTTGATACCGATTACGCCGGCTTCCAGCCGGGCGGCAACACGGTCGATACGCCGCACGTCCTGCGTAAAGAAGTAAGCGGCGAGGCCGAACGGCGTGTCGTTCGCGAGACGCACCGCTTCGGCTTCGTCGCTGAAGCGGAACAGCGGCGCAACCGGTCCGAAGGTCTCTTCGCAGCACACCAGCATGCCGTCATTCGCGTCGGTCAGCACAGTCGGTGCATAGTAGTTCGGGCCCAGTTCCGTTAGGCGTTTGCCGCCGGTCAACACTTTTGCGCCTTGTTTTACCGCGTCTTCCACGTGACGCGCGATCTTGTCGATTGCGCGTTCGTTGATCATCGGGCCGATCTGCGCGCTCGGGTCCGTTGCAGGCGCAACCTTCAGGGCCGCCACGCGTTTCGCGAGCAGATCGGCGAAACGCTCATAGACACCGGCTTGCACATACACGCGATTCGGGCACACGCAGGTTTGCCCGCCATTGCGGAACTTCGCTGCCATCAGACCGGTGACGGCGGCGTCGAGATCGGCGTCGTCGAATACGATGAAAGGCGCATTGCCGCCCAATTCGAGCGAGAGCTTTTTCAACGTGGCGGCGGACTCGCGCGCGAGATGCTTGCCGACCGGCGTCGAACCGGTGAACGTGATTTTGCGAACGCGGGCATCGGCGAGCCAATCGGCCACCGCTTCGATGCCCTGGTCGCGCGAAGCGGACAGCATGTTCAGCACACCGTCGGGCACGCCGGCTTCCTGTGCGAGGGCGGCGAGCGCGAGTGCGGTGAGCGGCGTGTCTTCGGCGGGCTTGGCGACTACCGTGCAACCGGCCGCAAGGGCCGGCGCGATCTTACGGGCGATCATCGCGAGCGGGAAATTCCACGGCGTGATCGCGGCCACGATGCCGATGGCTTCCTTCACCGCGCTCATGCGTTTGCCGCGTTGCTGCTGCGGAATGATGTCGCCGTAGATGCGCGTCGCCTCGTCTGCGAACCACGCGACGTATGACGCGCCATACGCGACTTCGCCGCGGCTTTCCGCCAGAGGCTTGCCTTGTTCCGTCGACATCAGCTTGGCGAGGTCTTCGGTGTTCTCAACGATGAGCGCGTGCCAGCGGCGCAGAATCTCAGCTCGTTCGCGCGGCAGCTTGCCGCGCCATGCGGGCAACGCGCTGGCCGCGGCGTCGGTGGCGGCGCGCGCGTCTGCGGCACTGCTGTTCGCCACTTCGACGATCGTGTCGCCGGTCGCGGGATTAGTGACGGGAAAGCGCGCGCCGTTCGCGGCGGCGATCCATTTTCCGCCGATGAAATTCAGCGGGCGAATCAGTTCATTGCGCGTCAATGCGAGAGACATTGCGTTGCTCCTTGGGTTGCCGTTTTGACTGTATCGGGCGTACGGTTTCTGTAAGCGCGCAGCGGGTGCAGAGCAGCGCGAATCTCGTTCCATAAGCCGATGCTACGCGCGTCCGGCAATCAATGACTCGCCCCAAAAAGCGGCCCACGGTGTGCACATTGTTTTTTTCGGGCGCCCACAGCATATTCTGCTGATTGCACTGGGAGTTGGCGCCTACGACACGGCCTGCCGACGCGCGCACGACAAGTGGCGACCGCCCGCGTAGCATTGACGGTCGCAGGCGTTAGTGCGCTAACGCCTGTTCGTTGCGCGCCGTCGCGCACTCGGATGTGAACGCGATGCTGGCCTGGTCCGGCGTCATGCGCGGCGCGCTGGGCGCATAGATTTTCTCGATGATGGCGGCAAACGTCTGGCGGTCTGCATCGTCGCGATAGTATTTTGCGGCCTGATCGAGCGCCTGCGCTTTGGTCTTCTTGTGCGCGCGCCACGAAGCGACCTGGCCGGCGATATCGCCAATCGCAAAGCACTGATTGCTGACCGTTTGTGCCACGGCCTGAACGGCCGTTTGAACAAGGCATCCTGCAAGCAATGCCGATATCACCACGCGTTTCATGACGACGAATCCTGTTGGGCGCAAAGGCCGCAGTTTAACGCGGTAGCGAGCCCTTGCTGCCCGCGTCGATTCGTCGCTGTGGGCGACTATTTTTTGTCCGGCTCGGCTTCGGTGTCGGTGCCTGTTTTGCCATTGCTCCTGTTGGTGACCTCGCCCGTTTCGTCGAGTTCGTCATCAAGGTCGTCGTCGTTTTCATCAGCCGGTGGATCGGATTGCGCCGCCATGCCGAAAACTGGAACATGGCGAACGGGCAGCGAATAGGCAGGGGAGCTGGCAAGGGAATCGGGGTTCATGTCGTGTGCTCCATAAGATGGTTGGCATCACTTCCAGCAAGCCCCGAACCCGGCAACGCAGGTTGGAGCTTGAAAAGAAAAAGCCGCCTGGAGAGGCGGCTTGTCTGGACCAGCAACGCACTTCCGTGCGAGGCCCTCAGTGTCCGAACGACTCCGCTTTAGGCACCGATGCATTTGCCACATGCGGCCGCGCCGCCTGTTTGATCAGCAGCGCGATGCACGCGATCACGCCGGCCACGGCGATCGTCGCGAAGATGCCGGCGAACGTGAAGTGACGGCGCGCGAGTTCCGCCACGAGGAACGAACCGGCAATACCGCCGAAGCGTCCAATACCAAGCATCCACGCGACGCCCGTGCCGCGGCCTTGCGTCGGGTAGAAAGCGGCAGCGAGTGCGGGCATCGACGATTGCGCGGTATTCATCAGCACCCCTGCAACGAACACGATAAACACGAGCGCGCCGACATTGCCCACCGCCTGGCCGATGAAATACACGCTCACGGCGGTCAACGCATAGCAGGCCGCGATGATGCGGTTCGCGTTGAAGCGATCCATCAGCACGCCGCACACAACCGCGCCTACGCCGCCGAGCGGGAACAACGCGGAAATCAGCGTCGCGCGTTGCGGCGTGAGGCCGGCGTCCTTCAGCAGAATCGGCATCCAGTTGATCGACGCGTAGAAAATTACGAGGCCCATGAAGTATGTGATCCACAGCATCAGCGAGCCGACGATGTACGCGCGCGACAGCACTACGCCCGCGCCCTTGCCGCCCATTTGCGGCGCGGTTTCCGTCATCATGAACGAGTCCGCCTGCGCGGCTTCGCTCGAAATGCGCGACAGGGCGGTGCGAATCCGCGCGACCGGCTGATTGTTGGCGACCATGTAGCGAACCGACTCCGGCATCTTGATCACCAGCAGGACGAGCAGGAGAAGCGGGGCGATACCGCCGAGCATCAGCACGCTGCGCCAGCCGAAATGCGGAATCATCCACGCGGCGAGGAACCCGCCGAATGCCGCGCCGAGCGGGAAGCCGCAAAACATCAGATTGATCACGGTCGCGCGGCGGCTGTCCGGGCAGTACTCGCCCATCATCGTGACGGCGTTCGGCATGGCCGCACCGAGGCCGACGCCGGTGATGAAGCGCAGCACCGTCAGATATTCGATGCTCGTCGAAAATGCCGAACCGAGGCAGGCGGCGCCGAACAGCAACACCGAGCCCAGCAGCATTCCCCGTCGTCCGAGCCGGTCGGACAACGGCCCCGACACCAGCGCGCCGCATGCAAGGCCGAACAGCGCCGCGCTCAATACGGGTGCGAGCGCCGGTTTCGCAATGCCCCATTCCGCGAGTAGCGACGGTGCAATGAAACCGATGGCGGCCGTGTCGAAACCGTCCAGCAGGACGATCACGAAACACATGAAAAAGACCAGCCACTGGAACGGTGAAAATGGATGTTCGTTGAGGAAGGTCTGAACGTTCACAGCGTTGCTGCGATTCATGATGCGTCTCCTGACTGCAAAAAGGCTCGTCGCAGCGAGCCTCGTCTTACTTTACGATCGCGTGCCGTTGGGCGGCGCGCAATGCCTGCGCCTGCAACTCTGTCGGCTTCATCCATGCATGGTATGCGGACAGGGTTGCCGTCGCTATCAATTTATTTGTTCGTATATAGAACTACGATTCTCTCAGCGAACAAGTGCCACTGTAAGTAATTTGATAACGGCAGGTCAACGCGGGATTACCCGACACTGTGGCCGGGGCGCGTCGAAAGGAAAGGGCGGTGACGAAGCAGAGAATAGCGCGGAGGCCGCGGCGCGTGTGAGCGCGCCGGGTAGAAACCGGAAAAGCCGATCAGAGGATCACATAGACCTTGCGCATAGTCTCGTCCACTTCCCAGAGACCTTCGGTATTGGCTTCGAAAAACAGCGTGTCGCCGCTCGCAAAGTGGACCGTCTCCTCGTTGTCGGGCGTAAAGCGCCCATGTCCGGCGATGATGTGCATCACTTCGGCCTGCTTGACCGAGCGGCGGTAAGTGCCGGCCGAGCATTCGAAGATGCCCGTATCGATGGTTTCCGTTCCTTTGATCACCCGTTGCACACCCGAGACGCGGATCGGCGTGGTGCCGGGCAATCCAGCCGTGCCCCAGTCCTCCAGATTCTGCAAATTCACGCTTTGTTTGATTTGTTGAACCTTCATGGCTTTAGCCGCCTTATATAAATGCACGCGCCCGCTTACTGGCCGCTGGTTGAAGTGTTGGCAATGGTTTGTTCGATCTTGCCGAGGCGCACGACCGTCACGCCAGGGCGAAGTTGGCGCAGCGAAGGCATGACGAGCATGCAGTTGTCGTAAGGCGTGGTGACGGCTTCGCCGTTGGACCAGCCGATGACAGCGCCGGCTTCAGGAAAGATTTCGAGCCCGGTGTACGGCCCGGCGAAACGAAAGTCCATGCTCGTTGCGACGACCGGTTCCGTTACGCGCACGATGTGCTGCACAGGCGGCAACGGCGCGAGCCAGTCAGGCGGCAGATCGCTCTCGTCGACCACACCGGCGAGCAGCAGGAAACGCGCAGTCGTGTCGCGCGCCACTGCCACGGCAGTCCGTTCCCAGTGCTGCCCGCATTCGATCAGCAACGCGTTCTTCGGGCTGGCTGCGTCGCCAAAGCCTTCATAGTCGCGCATGCGGCGGCCTTCCGGATGGCCTTCGTCGCAGATCACGGTGGCAGGTGTACCGAGTTGCGTGGCGAGATCGATGCCTTTTTGCAGCGGCCCGGCCACGATCAGCGGCTTGCTCTTCTCGTGCATCGAGTGCAGATCGAGCAACAGGTCGACGCTGTCGATGACCGGCCGCATCGCCCGCGCGCGGGTTAGTTCGCTTGAGGTTCGCGACTCATCGTCGAGCATGGCGGCGGTCCAGACGCGGTTGAAGTCCTGATCGACGAACCGGGCGGCGTCCGGCTTCGCGGGATCGAAGCTCAGGTAAGCCGCGACGTTCGCGAACGCGAGCGTGAGGCGTCCGCGGCGCGGGCGCAACGCGCGTCGCAGCAGGTCGTCTACGACAATCGCGCCACACACTTCGTTGCCGTGCGTGAGCGCGTTGATCATGACGTGCGGGCCGGGCACGCCGGAGTCGAACGTATGGACGTAGGCAATGCCCGACGGCGATTGTTCATGTGCCGAGATGTCGGGGAACTCGACCTCGATGGGATAGGTTTCCATGCTCATGCGAGAGTGTCCTGGCAGGAAGATTAGCGAGCTTCAGCCGAGTTTCGCGGCAATGGCCTGACCGACTTCGGTCGTGTTCGCCTTCCCGCCAAGGTCGCCGGTATGCGGGCCTTCAACCAGTGTCGCTTCGATCGCAGCCAGAATCGCGTCGTGCGCCTCGCGTTCTTTGCCCTCGTGATTGCCGAGGAAGTCCAGCATCATCGCCGCGGACCAGATCATCGCGATCGGATTGGCGATGTTCTTGCCGGCGATGTCCGGCGCCGAGCCATGCACCGGCTCGAACAGCGAAGGAAACTTGCGGTCAGGGTTCAGATTGCCGGACGGCGCGAGCCCAATCGTGCCCGTGCACGCGGGACCGAGATCGGACAGGATGTCGCCGAACAGATTGGTAGCCACCACCACGTCGAAACGATCCGGGTTCAACACGAAGCGCGCGCAGAGAATGTCGATGTGCTGCTTGTCCCACGTGACGTCCGGGTACTGCGCCGCAATGCCGGCTGCGCATTTGTCCCACCACGGCATGCTGATCGCGATACCGTTGCTCTTTGTCGCAACGGTGATCTTCTTGCGCTCGCGACGTTGCGCGAGATCGAACGCGAACTTCAACACGCGTTCGCTGCCGTGCCGCGTGAATACCGATTCCTGCAGTACGAACTCGCGCTCCGTGCCTTCGAACATCACGCCGCCTACCGACGAATACTCGCCTTCGGTGTTTTCACGCACGATCCAGAAGTCGATGTCGCCCGCCTTGCGACCCGCGAGCGGCGACGGCACGCCGGCAAAAAGACGCGCCGGGCGCAGGTTGATGTACTGGTCGAATTCGCGGCGGAACTTGAGCAGCGAGCCCCACAGCGAAATGTGGTCGGGCACCGTGTCGGGCCAACCCACCGCGCCGAACAGAATCGCGTCCGCCGATTGCAGTTGCGCCTTCCAGTCGTCGGGCATCATCTGGCCGTGCTTCGCGTAGTAGTCGCAGCTCGCCCATTCGATGTGCTGATACTCGAGTTCGATACCAAAGCGCGCTTTCACCGTGTCGAGCACGCGAAGCGCTTCGGGCATGACTTCGACGCCGATGCCGTCACCGGGAATGACAGCGATCCGATATTTTTTCGACATGTTGTGCTCCTCCATTAGGGCTAGTACTGATTCGATAACGGTTATTCTATTCCTGCTGTTTGGCTCTAAAATGATCGCTTTAGTTAAGCCACTGTGCACGATTCGTGTACAAACCTCCACGCCAGTGAGCGACCTATGAACGCCGCCCCGTCACCCGATCTCGGCGATTTGCGCGTGTTTTGCGAAGTCGCGCGCAAAGCCAGTTTCAGCGCGGCGGCGGAGGCGTTGTCCGTGTCCGCAGCTTATGTGAGCAAGCGGATCAATGTGCTGGAGACTACGCTCGGTACGCGTTTGTTGCACCGGTCTACGCGGCGCGTGGCGATCACGGAAGCCGGCGAGCGTGTCTATACGTGGGCCGAGAAGATTCTCGACGACGTCGATCAGCTGGTGGAAGACGTGTCGACTACGCGCCGCATTCCTGGCGGCAAGCTGCGTATATCCAGCAGCTTCGGTTTCGGCCGGCGCTTCGTTGCACCCGCACTCGCGGGGTTTTCCGAACGTTATCCGCAGTTGAGCGTGCGCCTCGACCTGTTCGACCGGCTCGTCGATGTGGCGGGCGAGGGCTTCGATCTGGACATTCGTATTGGCGACGACATCGCGCCGCATCTGATCGCGCGGCGGCTCGCGTCGAATCACCGCGTGCTATGCGCGTCGCCCGACTACCTCGCGCGGCATGGCGCGCCGCGTCAGCTAGCCGATCTGTCGTCGCATGCGTGTCTCGCAATCAAGGAGCGCGATCATCCGTTCGGATTGTGGCGCTTGACCGTGCGCGGCGAAGCGGCGTCGATCAAGGTCACGGGACCGTTGTCGACCAATCATGGCGAGGTGGCGGTGCAATGGGCGCTGGCCGGACGCGGCATCGTGCTGCGTTCGATGTGGGACGTGCGGCCGCTGCTGGAAAGCGGGCAGTTGCAGCAGGTGTTGCCGGAGGTGACGCAGCCGGCAAACTTGTGGGCGGTGTATCCGGCGCGGCTCGCGCAGTCGGCGAAAGTGCGGGTCTGCGTGGACTTCCTCAGCGAGGAGTTCGCGCAGTGGAGCCCGCCGGAACACAGCGCCTGATAATGCCTAGTGATGATTCTGCGAGAACAACGTTTCGAGCGGATAGTGGCTCTTCACGAACGGCGACTTGATGATCACGTAGCTGAAGTACTTTTCAATGCCGATGTCGCGTTCCAGTAAGCCTTCAATAATGCTTTGGTAATGGCTCACGCTGCGCGTGACGAACTTGAGCAGGTAATCGTAGCCGCCGCTTGCGAGATGGCACTCCACGATCTCATCGACGTCGCGAATCGCATTCACGAACTTCGTGAAATCTTCACGCCGGTGATCGGCGAGCGTGACTTCGGTGAAAACGATCTGCACGTCGCCCAGCTTTTCGAGCTGGATCTGCGCACCATAGCCGATGATGTAGCCGGCTTTCTCCAGGCGCTTGACGCGAATCAGGCAGGGGCTGGGCGAAAGGCCAACCGCATCGGCAAGCTCGACGTTGGTTATGCGGCCTTTCTTCTGCAACTGCGAAAGTATGCGCAGGTCAATACGGTCCAGCTTGCAATCGCTGCTCATCGTAACGTTGTAGCTCCGGCGGTTGGGGTAAGGGGCTTAAGGCGCCCTCTACTCTAGCATGCAGCGGCAGTACTTTTGACCTGGTTGTTAGCCGCGTTTTTGCCGCTCAGCGCGGCCCGAACGTCGGGTTGCGCGAGCACGTCGTCCAGGGTTTTTTCGAGCCGCTCGAACATCATGTCGAAGTCCGATTCGGTGTACGAGAGCGCCGGTGCAAAGCCGAGAATGTTGTCGCCGAACGCGCGGAAAATCAGGCGGTTTTCATACGCCGCAGCGGCAATGCGCTCCGACAGCTTGAGTGCCGGGTCGAATTGCGCCTTGCTGTCCTTGTTGCTGACGAGTTCGAGCGCGCCGAGCAAGCCGCGGTGACGCGAGTCGCCCACCAGAGGATGCTCGAGCAACGCGTCGAGACCGCGCGCAAAACGCGGGGCGCGCGCTGCGCCGTTCGCCAGCAGCCCGCCTTCGTGATAAAGCCGCAGCACTTCGAGACCGATTGCCGCGCTGACCGGATGCGCGGAATACGTGTGACCGTGGCCGACAATCGCTTCGGCGTCGCCATCGGCAATGCCCTGATAGATTTCGTCAGACATCAGCACGGCGCCCATCGGCGCGTAACCGGCGGTCAAACCCTTCGCGACGGTCATCAGGTCCGGCTCGACGCGTTCGCCCTGGCATGCGAAGAGCGGACCCGTGCGGCCGAAGCCCGTGATCACTTCATCCGCCAGGAAGAGAATGCCCAACTTGCGGCAGCTTTCGCGCATCGCCTTCAGCCAGCCGACCGGCGGCACGATTACGCCGCCCGAGCCTTGAATCGGCTCGCAGAAGAACGCGGCGACGTTGTCCGCGCCGAGTTCCGCGACCTTCGCTTCGAGCGCGGCGACCGAGGCGGCGATCAGCGCGGCGTCGTCGGCGAAATTGCTGCGGTATGCATACGGCGACGGCAGGTGATGCTGGTTCGGCAACGGCAGATCGAAATTGCGGTGGAACGCGGGCAATGCAGTGAGCCCCGCGCCCATGCTGGACGACCCGTGATAGCCGCGCTGCAACGCGATGATGTGCTTCTTCGACGGGCGGCCCGTTGCGTTGAAGTAATGCGTGATGAAGCGGATTGCCGAGTCGACCGCGTCCGAGCCGCCGAGTGTGAAGTACACATGTTGCAGCGACGCCGGCGCCACGCTCGCCAGTTTCTGTGCAAGTTCGATCGCGGGCTCAGAGCCGAAATGGAAATAGCTCGTCGCGTAGGGCAGCTTTTTCATTTGCGCGGTGGCGGCTTCGACAATGCTCTGCTGGCCGTAGCCCACGTTCACGCACCACAAGCCGGAGAAGGCGTCGAGCAGTTCATTGCCGGCCGCGTCGCGCAGAAACGCGCCGCTGGCGGATTCGAGAACCGTGACGCCGCGAGCTTCGTGCGCACGGTAGTTGATGACAGGGTGAATCAGATGCTGGCGGTCGGCTTCAATGAGCGATTGAATCGGCATGGTGGGTTCTCGTCGCGGGAAAGGGCTGTTGACGGTTCCATACTACTGATCCGGGGCGATCGCCCGCTTGCCTAAACAATTGCCTGAAAAGCGCGCGCGACGCGTTTTGATGCATGCCCTTAGCATTTTGTGCTGCGGACGTTGAAAAGTGCCGCCGGGCATGTATCCAGTGACATGTGTGCCGCTTAATAGCCGCGCGTACGGTCGATCTGACCGAGCATCGGCAGACCTTCGCGATGACGGCGCAGATTGTCGAGCACCACGTCGACGGCGGTATCGGGCCGCGTGGCGCTGGCGATATGCGGCGTGATCCGCACGCGTGGATGCGTCCACAACGGATGGCCGGGCGGCAAAGGCTCGGGATCCGTCACGTCGAGAATCGCGTTGAGGAGTTGACCGCTGTCGAGTGCTGCGAGCAGATCCGGCTGATTCAGTTGCGGGCCGCGCCCGGTTTGAATCAGCGATGCGCCGCGCGGCAGCCTGGCAAACAGGCTCGCATCGAGCAGGCCGCGCGTGGCGGACGTGAGCGGCAACAGGCAAACCAGTATGTCGGTGCGCGCGAGAAACGCGTCGAGCGAGCCTTCGCCCGCGTAACATTCGACGCCTTCTATTTCACGCGGCGAGCGGCTCCAGCCTGCGCATGCAAAACCGAAAAGGCGCAGCCGTTCCAGAACCGCGGTGCCGAGCACACCCAGTCCGAGCACGCCGATGCGCCGTTGCGCAGCCGGCTTCAGCGGCATTTCGCGCCACACTTGCTGTTGTTGCTGAAGACCGTAGTCGAACAGATCGCGATGAATCGTCAGCGCGGCCTGTGTGACGTATTCCACCATTCCTTCCACGATCCCTGGTTCGATCATCCGCACGACCGGCACATGCGCCGGCACGCCCGACAGATCGAATTGATCGATGCCCGCGCCCACTGAAAACACCACTTCCAGATTGGGAAACGTGAGCGTGGGATTGGCAGGCGGTTGCCAGGCGGCGAGATAGCGAATCGAGGCGGGATCGCCGTGATCGGGCCAGATATGAAACGGTAGGTCGGGCGCCTTCTCGGCGAAGAGTTTCGCCCACTGCGCCCCGCGCGCCGGGTCTGCTTTATAGAGGAAGGCCATGACGGGTCAGAAAATCGCCTGATTGATGATGCCGTACTGCACGCAACCTGTCGCCTTGGCCGCCACGCTTTCCGGCGCTGCGTTGCGTACCATTCTGACGACGGTGTCCACGCGCGGCAGACCGAGCTGTTCGAGCCATTCGGTCAGACCGCTATCGCCCGGTGTATCGACGCGCACGAAGACGCCCTCATTGAGCGCGAGCCAGTGGCTGATGAGCGCCTTCGCGCGGCTCGCATCGCCGGAATGAGGCGCGACCACCGGGCCGATCGCAAAGCCGCGTCCGAAGCGGCGAAAGAGCGCGAAGCCGACGAGTTCGCCGTCGCGGTCGAGCGCAATGCCGTCGGCGTTCTCCAGCAGCGCGGGCAGGACCTCGCTGCGATCGAGGCCGCTTGCCTGCGAAGCCAGTTCCACGAGCCGCGCGGTGTCGCTTGAACCTAACGGACGCAGACGCTCGCCGGGCGGCAACGACACGAGCGGTGGCTGAAATGCCGCGCCCTGATGCTGGTCGAGCGTGCCGGCCGCGCGGAAGCCGAGCTTCTCGTAAAGCGGCTGACCGGCGGGGGTTGCGTGCAGGAACGTGATCCGGCCGCCGAGTTCTTCCAGCAGAAGCTCCATCAACTTTCTGCCGATGCCGCGTCCTTGCCGCGCCGGCGACACGATCACCATGCCGAGCGACGCACGGTCCGCTCCGTACTTCCAGCAGAGCGCCGTGCCGATCACGCCGCTCGCGTCTTCCGCGACGAAACCCACGCCGAGTTGCACGACGAATCTCCAGTCATCGGCGCGATGCGGCCATTTGAGTTCGACCGTCAACGCATGAGCGGCGTCTATGTCGTCGAGGGTAAAGCGTCTATAGGTAATCAAATCGGGCACGCCGCACTCCATGAATGGCTAAAGGCTTACGCGTCACTTTGTCATCCGGGGCGCGGTGTGACTAGGACGATCTTTCTATGTCACGCGCTTCAGAGGGCCGCATTGCAATTCGATGCAAAACACCAGGTCTGCACATGCATTACAGGCGGGTTCTGCTGCGGGGCGAATTTTGTCGGCGACATATGCCGGGCACGCGGCTCTACGATTTTGTCATTGCGATGACCTGCTACCAACGCATCGCAGGCGGTTTGATTCAGTCACCAGGGCGCCGGCGTCCACGCCCGGCCCACGCGAGCCAAGCCTGGCAAGGCTTCCAGCCGGTAACCGCAGACTGTGCTGCGCAACGGCCTCAAAACGAATGGTTTGTGTCACAAGCAGCGCGCGAATCAGGAACATCTATGTTTTTGCGCTGATTAAATCTTTTACAGGAATGAGCTTTCCCTGTTTTCGCCAATGAGCTCGACGCGAGTTCACCATCACGATAGGACTGCACCATGATCGAATTCGAACCGAAATACATTACCTTCGACTGCTACGGCACGCTGACCAAATTCCGCATGGCCGAGATGACGCGCGAACTGTACGGCCACATTCTGAAGGCCGACGACCTCGAAAAGCTGGTCGCGTTCTACGCCGGCTATCGCCGCGACGAAGTTCTGGGCGCATGGAAGCCGTATCGCGATGTCGTGGTGAATGCGCTGCGCCGTGCGTGCGCGCGCATGAATGTCGAATTCAATGAAGCCGGTGCGCAGAAGATTTATGAAGCAGTGCCGACGTGGGGTCCGCATCCGGACGTGCCCGAAGGTCTTTCCCGCCTTGCAAAGAAGTACAAGCTCGTGATTCTGTCGAACGCGTCGAATGACCAGATCCAGAGCAACGTCGACAAGCTCGGCGCGCCGTTCCATGCGGTGTTCACGGCAGAGCAGGCGCAATCGTACAAGCCGCGTATGCAAGGCTTCGAGTACATGTTCGACAAGCTGAACTGCAATCCGGAAGACGTGCTGCACGTGTCGTCGAGCCTGCGCTACGACCTCATGACCGTGCACGACATGGGCGTCAAACATAAGGCCTTCATCAACCGCGGTCATGAACCGTCGACGCCGTATTACCAGTACTACGAAGTCGACGGCATTCCGGGGCTGGCCGCCGAACTCGGCCTGTAAGCATCTGCCGAACAGAGGACACACCGGATGAAGCTCGAATCCTATTGGCTCGACACCGCGCCGCCGTTCGTCACGGTGTGTGAAGGCCCGGTCGACGGCCTCGCCGACGTTGTAGTGATCGGCGCGGGTTTCACCGGCTTGTCGGCGGCGCTGGCGCTGGGCAGGCGCGGCGCGTCGGTAACGGTGGTGGACGCTGGGCGCGTTGGCGGCGGTGCATCCGGCCGCAACGGCGGGCAGGTGAATACGGGTGTCGCGCAAGACTTCGTCGCGCTCGCCGCGCAACTCGGTATCGAGCGCGCCAGCGCGTGTTACCGCGCCTTTGCCGATGCCGTCGATACGGTCGAGCGTTTGATCCGCGAAGAGCAGATCGACTGCGACTACCTGGCGTCCGGCAAGCTGAAGCTCGCGTCGAAGCCGCATCATCTCGCGCATCTGGAAAAGACCGCCGATCTGATTCGGCGCACGGTCGATACCGACATTGAACTGATCGACGGAGACCGTATTCGCAGCGAGGTTCAGTCCGACAGTTTTCATGGCGGATTGCTGCAACGTCACGGCGGTCAGATGCATATGGGCAAGTTCACGGTCGGGCTCGCCGAGGCCGCGGTTCGTCGCGGTGCGAAGCTGTATGAAAACGCGGCGGTCACGTCGATCGTGAAAGACGGCGGTGCGTATCGCGTCGTTACCACGCGCGGCGAAGTGGGTGCAAAGCAGGTGTTGATCGCAACGGGCCCGTCGCGCCATGGACCGTTCGGCTGGTATCGGCGGCGTCTTGCTCCGGTCGGGTCGTTCATCGTGGTCACCGAGCCTTTGCCGCCGGACCTATTGGCGAAGGTGTTGCCGAACCGGCGCGCTTATACGACCACGCGCCTGATGCACAACTACTTCCGCGTGACGCCCGACTCGCGTCTGCTGTTCGGCGGCCGCGCGCGTTTCACGGCGTCGGAACGTCCGTCCGATGCGAAGAGCGGGCGCATCCTGCAACAAGGTCTGGCCGCGATGTTTCCGATGCTGTCGAGTGCGCGCATCGACTATTGCTGGGGCGGTCTGGTGGACATCAGCGCCGACCGTCTGCCGCACGCCGGGCAACACGACGGCATTTATTTTTCGATGGGTTACAGCGGCCACGGCACGCAGATGTCCACACACATGGGTCAGGTGATGGCGGACGTCATGGACGGCCGCGAAGACCGCAACCCGTGGGGCGAGTCGGAATGGGCCGCGATACCGGGCCACACCGGCAAGCCCTGGTTCCTGCCGCTCGTGGGGACGTACTACCGTATCAAAGACATCTTTTATTGAAGTGCTGTTCTTGTGTTTGTTATTGAGCCCCACGCAGTCATCACAACTGCCCACCCTTGCGGAGAAGTTCGATGGATAAGGAAAACTCGAAACATGGCGCTTATGACCTCGGTAACGGGTTGGAGCAATTGACAGCCCGGGGCGCCTCGCGACGCGATGTGCTGCGCGCGATGGCCGCGGCCGGGATGATGTCGATGACGGGCGCCGGGCTGCTGAGCGCAAGCGGCGCTGCTCTCGCGCAGGCGGCGCCCAAGCAGGGCGGCAAGATTCGCGTGGCGACACAGTCGGCGTCCGCGTCTGACACGCTCGATCCCGCGAAGGGGGCGCTCGCGACCGACTACGTTCGTTGCAACATGTTCTACAACGGCTTGACCGAACTCGACTCGCATCTCGGCGCGAAAATGGCGCTCGCCACGTCGCTCGATACGAAAGACGCGACCGTGTGGGTCGTCAAGCTGCGCAACGGCGTGCAGTTCCACGACGGCAAGTCGCTCGCGCCCGCCGACGTCGTTTATTCGATCATGCGCCATAAGGACCCGGCGACAGCGTCGAAGGCCAAGACGCTCGCCGATCAGATCAAGGAAGTAAAGGCCACGGGTCCGGACGAAGTGACGATCACGCTCGAAGGCGCGAACGCCGACTTGCCGGTGATCCTCGCGACGTCGCACTTCCTCATCATCAAGGACGGCACCAAGGACTTCAAGACGGCTGTGGGCACCGGTCCGTTCAAGGTCAAGGAATTCTCGCCGGGCGTTCGCACGGTCGGCGTGAAGAACGAGAAATACTGGAAGCCGGGCCTGCCGCATCTGGACGAGATAGAACTGATCGGCATCGGCGATGAATCGGCACGCGTGAACGCGCTGCTTTCCGGCGACGTGCAACTGATCAACGCGGTCAGCCCGCGCTCGGCGCCGCGCATCAAGGGCACGTCCGGCTTCTCCGTGCTGGAAACGAAAACCGGCCAGTACACGGATCTGGTCGTTCGCGACGAAGGCGGCATTACCGGCACCGACGATTTTCGGCGAGGCATGATGTACCTGCAGGATCGTGAGCAGATTCGCCGCGCGGTCTTTCAGGGCTACGGCGCAATCGGCAACGATCAGCCAATCGATCCGACCAACAAGTACTACCTGGCCGGTTTGCCGCAGCGCAAGTTCGATCTGGACAAGGCGAAGTATCACTTCCAGAAGGCCAAGGTCGGCAGCACGCCGATCCAGATTTTCGCTTCGCCGGCGGCTGAAGGTTCGGTCGAAATGGCAATGTTGCTTCAGCAGGTCGGGCCGCAAGCGGGCTTGAACCTGCAGGTCACGCGCGTGCCGGCGGACGGCTACTGGTCGAATCACTGGATGAAGCATCCGCTCGGTTACGGTTCCGTCAACGCGCGCCCGAGCGCCGATGTGCTGCTCACGCAGTTCTTCAAGTCGGACGCGCCATGGAACGAGGCGAACTGGAAGAGTGCGAAGTTCGACCAGTTGCTGGTTGCAGCGCGTGGTGAACCGGACGACGCTAAGCGTAAGCAGATCTACGGCGACATCCAGGTGCTCGTGCATGAAAACGGCGGCATCGGCATTCCGCTGTTCCAGAGTTCGCTCGACGCCTATACGAGCAAGCTCAAGGGCCTCGGCTCGATTCCGCTTGCAGGGCTGATGGGTTTTGCATTTGCTGAAAACGTCTGGCTAGAGGCGTAATGTAAAGGCGCTCCGGTTCGGTGAACCGGGGCGCCGTTTCCCCCGCAATACGCAATGCGCGCAATCCGCGCCATACGCGCCAAACGTGCACGGCCCGCCGTTGCGACGCGGCGCGCATGCTGCAAAAAAAGGAGGCGACTTTCAATGAAAGCACACGCGCAACGACTCATTGCCGCGCGCCTCGGCCTCGCGCTGCTCACGCTCCTGCTTGTCTCGGCAATCGTGTTCGGCGTGACGGGCCTGCTTCCCGGCGACGCCGCGCAACAGGCGCTCGGCCAGGCGGCCACGCCGGAGGCCGTCGCCGCCCTGCGGCATCAGTTCGGGCTCGATCAGCCCGCGCTGCAACGCTACTTCGAGTGGCTCCTTCATATTGTGACCGGCAACTTCGGCACGTCGTTGTCGAACAATCTGCCCGTTAGCCAGTTGATCGCGACGCGTCTGCCGAACTCGCTCGTGCTCGCCGGTTTGACCGCGGTGGTGTCGGTGCCGGTCGCGCTGGTAATCGGCATCGCGTCGGCGATGTTTCGCGGCTCGCTGCTCGACCGTGCGCTCAATGTGCTGACGCTGTCGACCGTGGCCGTTCCCGAGTTTCTCGTCGCGACGGTCGCAGTGCTCATTTTCGCCGTCAAGCTGCGCTGGCTGCCCGCGCTGTCGTACCTGTCCGAGGTGAATTCGTTCGGCGCGCTGCTGCGCATCTACGCGATGCCGGTCATGACGCTGTGCTGCGTGATCGTCGCGCAGATGGCACGCATGACGCGCGCCGCCGTGCTCGATCAGCTCAACTCGTCGTATGTGGAAATGGCGTTGCTCAAGGGCGCGTCGCCGGGCCGCGTGGTGTTGCGGCACGTGCTGCCGAACACCATTGGGCCGATTGCCAATGCGGTTGCGCTGAGCCTTTCGTATCTGTTCGGCGGCGTGGTGATCGTCGAGTCGATCTTCAATTATCCGGGCCTTGCGAGCCTGATGGTCGACGCCGTGACGAATCGCGACATGCCGCTCGTGCAAGGCTGCGTGATGGTGTTTTGCGCCGCGTATCTCGCGCTCGTGCTGATCGCGGATCTGTGTCAGATCGTATCCAACCCGAGGCTGCGTCGATGATGAGCCGACCTACCAATCCCCACGTTCCTCACGCCGGCACCGAGCTATACGACGTCAGCCGCGATGAACTCGTCGCCGAGACGCCACCCGTCGAAGTGGTGAGCGCTAAGCAGAATGTGTTGCAACGCCTCGTGCAGCGCTTTTCGGTGCTCGGCCTGCTTGGCCTGCTCATGGTCCTGTTCTGGCTGCTGGTCGCGTTCGTCGGACCGCTGGTCGCGCCATACAAAGGCGGCGCGCTGACGTCGACGGAAATCTTCGGCCGCTATAGCGCAGCCTATCCGCTCGGCACGGATTATCTCGGCCGCGACATGCTAAGCCGCATTCTGTACGGCGCGCGCTATACGGTGGGCCTCGCGCTCGCCGCCGCGTTGCTCGCGAGCGTAATCGGCACGTTCTTCGGACTGCTCGCGGCGGTGTCCGGCAAATGGGTGGATGAAGTGCTGAGCCGCCTGTTCGATGCGCTGATTTCGATTCCGAGCAAGGTGCTCGCGCTCGTCGTGATCGCGGCGTTCGGATCGTCGATCACGATGCTCACCACGGTTGCCGCGCTCGCCTACATTCCAGGCGCGTTTCGTATCTCGCGTTCGCTCGCGTTGAACCTGATGGGCCTGGAATACGTGCAGGTAGCCCGCGCGCGCGGCGAAGGCCTGCTGTATATCGCGCGCGTCGAGGTGCTGCCGAACATGATCCATCCGATGCTTGCGGATTTCGGGCTGCGCTTCGTGTTCATCGTGCTGCTGTTGAGCGGCCTGAGCTTTCTCGGCCTCGGCGTGCAGCCGCCTAACGCCGACTGGGGTTCGCTCGTGCGCGAGAACATCGGCGGCTTGTCGGAAGGCGCACCCGCAGTCCTGATGCCGGCGGTGGCGATTGCCACGCTGACCATCGGCATGAATCTGCTGATCGACAACTTGCGGCGTCGCAGCCGTAGCCACGGAGACGCATGATGGCCGACCGGCACATGATTGAAGTGAAGGGGCTGCGTGTCATCGCGGGCGCGGCGCACGGGCCGATGACAGAGATCGTCAAGGGCGTCGACTTTTCGGTGGCGAAGGGCGAGGTGCTCGCGCTGATCGGCGAGTCCGGTTCGGGCAAGACGACCATTGCGCTGTCGCTGCTCGGCTACGCTCGCGCGGGCTGCTCGATCAGCGGCGGCTCGGTGCGCATCGGCGACGTCGACGTGCTGTCGCTCGACGCCCGCGGACGCCGCGCATTGCGCGCACGCACCGTCGCGTATGTCGCGCAGAGCGCGGCGGCCGGCTTCAATCCGGCGCGCACGATCATGGATCAGGTCACCGAGCCTGCGCTGCTGCATCAGTTGATGACCAAAGACGCCGCGCGGACCAAGGCAATCGGGCTCTTTCGCGCGCTCGCGTTGCCTGCGCCGGAAACCATCGGCGAACGTTATCCGCATCAGGTATCCGGCGGGCAATTGCAGCGCTTGATGGCCGCGATGGCGCTGATTACCGATCCGGCTGTCGTCGTGTTCGACGAACCGACTACCGCGCTCGACGTCACCACGCAAATCGAAGTGCTCGCCGCCTTCAAGAAGGTGGTGCGCGAACTCGGCACGACTGCTGTGTATGTGTCGCACGATCTTGCCGTGGTCGCGCAGATGGCCGATCGCATCGTCGTGCTGAACGGCGGTGCGGTGAAGGAGAACGGCGCGGTCGCCCAGGTGCTCGACGCGCCCGTCGACGCCTACACTCGTCAGCTGCTCGCCGCGACGCGCCGCCCGGAAGCGTCATTCGACACGCCGCCAGAAGAAGCAAAGCGCGTGGCGCCGCTGCTGGAAATCCGCGGACTGTCTGCGGGTTATGGCCGCATCGACCGTTCCGGCGTGCCCGCCGTACGGGTGCTCGACGACGTGAGTCTCACCATTGCCCGCGGTAGCGCGCTCGGTGTGATCGGCGAATCGGGCTCGGGCAAGACGACGCTTGCGCGCGTGGTTGCGGGGCTCGTCGACCGCGCACGCGGCGACGTGCTGTTCAATGGCGAGCCGCTGCCGGCGCAACTGTCGCGGCGCACGACCGAGCAGTACCGGCAGATCCAGATCGTGTTCCAGAACGCGGACACCGCGCTGAACCCGAGCCATTCGATTGCGGACATTTTGGGCCGGCCGCTCGCGTTCTATCACCATCTGCGTGGCCCTGCTGCAAAGAAACGCATGCTCTCGCTGCTCGATCTGGTGAAGCTGCCGGCTTCCATCGCGACTCGCACGCCTACCGGTTTGTCCGGCGGCCAGAAGCAGCGCGTCAATCTGGCGCGCGCGCTCGCCGCCGATCCCGCGTTGATTCTCTGCGACGAAGTGACCTCCGCGCTCGACACCGTGGTCGGCGCGGCGATTCTCGATCTGCTCGCCGAGTTGCGGCGCGAGCTTGGCGTGTCGTACATGTTCATCAGCCACGACATTTCCACCGTGCGCGCGATCTGCGACGAAGTGATCGTGCTGTACGCAGGTCAGCGCGTCGAAGCAGGACAGCGCGACGTGCTCGCCGCGCCGCCGTATCACCCGTACACGGAGTTGCTCGTGGATTCGGTGCCCGAACTGAGGCCCGGCTGGCTCGACGCACGGCGTCACGTGGCTGCTTGCGCATTGCCCGCGATGGGCGAGAGCGCCGACGTGCCCGAACTCTGTTCGTTCCGGTCACGTTGCCCCGTGCGAATCGACGGTATGTGCAATATGACCGCGCCGTCGCTCAAGAAACTTCCTTCCGGCGCTGAGATTCTTTGCCATCATTCGGCGGCCGAGCTCAGCCGTTTGCAGACCCTGGAGACGATCCCGGCATGAACCAGCGATTTGTGCGGCTCGCGGAAACCGGTCGCAAGACCTTCCCGATTACCGTCGACGGTGTGCTACGCGAAGCCGCCGAAGGCGACACGCTGGCGGTCGCGTTGCTCACGAGCGGAAGCACGTTGCGCGATTCCGAATTCGGCGATGGCCGCCGCGCCGGTTTCTGTCTGATGGGCGCCTGCCAGGACTGCTGGGTGTGGACCGCGAAAGGCGAGCGTGTGCGCGCATGCAGCACGCCGGCGGCACCCGGCATGTCGATCGTGACCAAACTGGCCGAAGCCGGGGAGGGCGTATGGCCCCGCGTGTAATCGTGATCGGCGCGGGACCGGCCGGGGTGCGTGCTGCGGAGGCGCTTGTCGAAGCCGGGCTGCGTCCAACCGTTATCGACGAAGGCCGGCGCGACGGCGGACAGATATACCGGCGTCAGCCGGAAGGTTTCTCGCGCAGCTATGACACGCTTTATGGCACGGAGTCGGAGCGCGCCGCTTCATTGCATCAGAGCTTCGATTCGCTGAGAAGCAGGCTCGACTACCTGTCTGAAACGCTCGCGTGGAATATCTCGGCGAATGCGGTGCACACAGTGAGTGGCACACGTTACGGCACGCTGCCGTTCGACGCGCTGATCATTTGCAGCGGCGCAACCGATCGGCTGATGCCCGTCAAAGGCTGGCATCAGGCGGGTACGTATAGCCTTGGCGGCGCCCAGGTCGCGCTGAAATCGCAAGGCTGCGCAATCGGCTCGCGCATCGTCATGATGGGCAGCGGGCCACTGCTGTATCTCGTGTCCGCACAATATGTGAAGGCGGGCGCGCAGATCGCGGCGGTGCTCGACACGTCGACCTTCATGCAGCGCGTCGCCGCGTTGCCGCGCTTGCTCGCGATTCCCGCCGCGCTCAAGAAGGGCATTGCGTTGACGCGCGTGTTGTCGAAAGCCCGCGTGCCGGTTTATCGCGGCGTGCAGCCTCTGGAGATCAAAGGTTCCCCGCAAACGGGCGTGAGCGCCGTGGAAGCGGCGCTGCCGGGCGGCAAGCGAATCGAGTTAGCGTGCGATGCGGTCGCGCTCGGCTATCACTTGCGCCCGGAAACACAACTTGCGGATCTGGCCGGTTGCCGCTTTGTTTTCGACGACGAAGCGCAGCAGTGGCTCGCGCAAGTGGACAACGACGGCCGCAGTAGCGTCAAGGGCGTCTATCTCGCGGGCGACGGCGCGCGCGTGCGCGGCGCGGACGCAGCGGAACGTTCCGGCCGCCTCGCGGCGCTCGCCGTCATGCACGACCACGGCATGCAGACGGGAAGCATGCAAGACATGGAAGGCTTGCGCGCTGAACTGGCGCGCTTCTCACGCTTTGCTGCGGGCTTGCGCGAAGCGTTTCCGTGGCCGGCGAAGTTCGCTGCGTCGCTGCCGGACGAGACCATTGTTTGCCGCTGCGAAGCGATTACTGCGGGCGAGTTGCGTCGCGTCGTATGCGAGGCGGGCGCGCGGGAAGCCAATCGCGCAAAGGCGTTCTCGCGTGTCGGCATGGGGCGTTGCCAGGGGCGCTATTGCGCTCACGCGGGCGCGGAGATCATTGCGGCGGCCGCTTGCGTGCCGTTGTCGTCGGTGGGACGGTTGCGCGGCCAGGCGCCCGTCAAGCCGCTGCCTGTTGCACTCACCGAGGCACTCACCGAGGCACTCACCGAGGAGGTGACGCAATGAGCGCGGCCAATCGCAACGAAGCGGACGTCATCGTGATCGGCGGCGGGATCATGGGCACCACGACGACGTTCTTCCTGAGCCGGCGCAATCGCTCGGTGATTCTGCTGGAGCGCGGTCTGACGGGGCAGCAGGCGAGCGGTGTGAACTTTGGCGGCATTCGGCGGCAAGGCCGCGCATTGCCGCAACTGGCGATGGCCAACCGCGCGTTGCGTACGTGGCAGCGTTCGGTTGAATTGCTCGGCGACGATGTCGAGTTTCTGCCGGTCGGCCATACGCGCGTGTGCTATCACCAGAAAGACGTCGAGAATTTCGAGCAGTACGCGATCGACGCGCGCGCTCACGGGCTGGAGCTCGAAGTGCTGCAGGGCGAAGCGATGTTCCGGCGCTTTCCCTTTCTTGGACGCGAAGTGCTGGCTGCGTCCATCTCGCCGCTCGACGGCCACGCGAATCCGCGACTGGCCGCACCCGCATTCGGACGCGCGGCGGCGCGGCTCGGCGCGCAGGTGATCGAGAACACGGAGATCGTGCGCGTCGAAAAAGACGGCGACCGTTTTCGCGTGGAAAGCGCGCAGGGCGATGTATACCGCGCAGCGCAACTGGTCATTTGTGCGGGCGCCTGGGCGACGCGTCTGACCGAACAATTCGGCGAGGGTGCCCCGCTTACCGTGAGCGGCCCGCAAATGTGCGTGACGGAGCCGGTGCCCTACGTGTTCAAATCGTCGATGGGCGTGTTCACGTCCATCAAGCAGGAAGGCATCTACTTCCGGCAGATTCCGCGCGGCAATATCATCGTCGGCGGCGGTCCCGCCGGGCCGGCCGATCCGGTGACGAGCCGCGCGTCGGTCCTGCCTCAGAACACGGTGCGTCAGCTCGCGCAAATGCGGCGGCTCGTTCCCGCCCTCGCGCCGTTGCATGTGATTCGTGTGTGGAGCGGCGTCGAAAGTTATCTGCCCGACGGCGAACCGGTGATCGGTCCGAGCAGCAAGGTCGACGGTCTTTTCTATGCATTCGGCTTCAACGGTGCCGGGTTTCAGATTGGCCCGGGTGTCGGCGAGACGATGGCGGAACTCGTCGATACGGGCAGCACGCCGATTCCACTGGACAAGTTCGCCATTCAGCGTTTCGCAAAAGAAGCGGCGCCTCGCTCGAGCATCGTGACGTCATGAAACAGTCCATCAGCCTTAATGCCGCGCGGGCTTTCATCGAAGCTCATTTCAACGAGCCGGTGACGCTCGCGCAACTCGCGGCACTGTCCGCGCTCAGCGTGTCGCGCTTCGCGACGGTGTTCCGGCAGCAATACGGTTCTTCGCCGTATCGCTATCTGTGCGGCGTGCGGATTCAGCGTGCGCAGACGATGCTGCTTGAAGGCGTGCCAGGCTCGGTGGTTGCCACCGAGGTCGGTTTCTTCGACCAAAGCCACTTTGGCCGGCACTTCAAACGATGCTGCGGCATGACGCCCAGCATGTTCATTCAACGCGCGACGGCCAATCCTGGCAATGCGGGCAAGCAGTGCAACGTGAGCGCGAAAGCTAGCGCGGTGCGTTCAGCTTCCGCCATAAGGTCGTCTTGCTGATGCCGAGCGCGTCGCAAACGGCGTCGCGGTCGCCGCCGTGCGCGGCAAGGGCGGCACGGATCTCGTCGGCTTCCACATGACGGCTGCGTTCGCGCAACGTGAGCGCGGCTCTCTTTGAGCGCGTGTGGTGCGGCTCGGTGATCTCGGGCGCGATGGTGCGCAGCATGTCGCGTGTAATGAGCGGTTGCGCGATTGCAGCGTTCCGGCTTGGGCTGGTTTGTGCTGCGGCGTCCGCGTGCAGGCCCACGTTCGTCTCGGTCTCCATCTCGGCAAGCTCGACCGCGATGCGCTCGACCACGTTCTGCAATTCCCTCACGTTGCCGGGCCACGCATAGCGCTGCAACGGCTCGGCGAGCCCGGCAAGAGCGCGTTCAGCAGCGGCGGCGTCGGGCAGACGCGCGGCGAGCCTCGGCTCACGCGCTGCGGCTTGCAATAACAACTCGACCGCGAGCGGAATCAGGTCCTTTGGACGCTCGCGCAGCGGCGGCAGCGCAATGCTGAGAATGTTGAGCCGGTAGTACAGATCGGCGCGGAAAGTACCGGCTTCGATGCCCGCAGTCAACGCACGGTGCGTCGCCGCGACGACACGAATGTCGACGCGCGTGGGTTCGGTCGAACCGAGCCGCACGACTTCCCGCTCCTGCAGCACGCGCAACAAGCGGCTTTGCAACGAGAGCGGCATTTCGCCGATTTCGTCGAGAAACAGCGTGCCGCGATGCGCGACTTCAATCAACCCGGCCTTGCCGCCTTTGCGCGCGCCGGTGAATGCGCCTTCTTCGTATCCGAACAACTCGCTTTCCAGTAAAGCTTCGGGGAAGGCGCCGCAATTAATGGCGACGAACGCGAAGTCGCGCCGCGCGCTCAGGTGATGCATGCTTTGCGCGACCATCTCCTTGCCGGTGCCGCTCTCGCCGAGAATCAACACGGTAGCGTCCGACCTTGCGTAACGCTGCACGAGCGCGCGCACCCGTTGCATGGACTCCGACGCGCCGACCATGTCTTCGAGCCGATACCGCGCGCTGAACTGCTGCACACGCTGACGCGAGCGCAATGTGCGGTCGAGCCGCTCGACCGCGCGCGATTCCTGGAACGTCAGCACCGTGCCCGCCGCGGCTCCGCTCGTTGCAAGCGGCCCGCGATGCACGACATAGCTCGCGCCGCGCACGGTGCAAAACGCGTCGCCGTCCGAATCGGGCAGGCTGCCGTCGAGATCCGGTGCAAGTTCGAGGAACGTGCGGCCCACTGCATTTGCCGCGTCGATACCGAGCACGGCGGCAAGACGCTGGTTCATCGCTTCTACGCGGCCTTGCGAGTCGAGCGCGACGACGCCGTCGCGCAGGTGTTGCAGCAGATTGTCGAGCCGTTGACGGCGGATCGTTTCGCGCCGCGTGGCTTGCGCGACTTCGAGCGCCGTGTCGAAACCCGCACGCACCGACGCGCGTGAGTAGAGAAACACAGCGCCCATGCCGGCGTTCGCGGCCAGGTCGGTCACGAGACCTGGGCCGACCACCACGTCCACGCCCCGGTCGCGTAGATCGAGCACGACGCTTTCCGCGTCTTGCGCCGATTGATGCGAGGCGAACGTCACGTCGAGCCCGAATGCGGTGACGAAGCGGCGAATCTCGTCGGGCGTATTGCCGTGCGTGACCAATGCGATTTTCGAGCCGTCGCGGCGAGCGCGCGCGAGCGCGTGCATTACGTCGAAGCCCGTTGGCGTGATCATCACGACCGGCACGGCGACGCGCGTCTTCAGATAAGCGCCGTTCGAGCCGCCCGCGATGACGACATCGGGACGCGACGCTCCGGCGGCCTCGATTTCACGAACGGCATCTTCAAAACCTTGCGCAACGATGCGCAGGTCGGCGCGCTCCACATATTCGCCGGCGATATCGAAAAACAGGTCGCGCAGGCGGCTGATGCTGAGCGCCCAGATGCGCGGGCGCTGGACGGGGTCGAAGGGGGCAGTGCTCACGGCAGTGGCGCGCGGTGCGCTCTCGATTGGCTAGATGCAGTCATTATGCGCGCATCCATTTCAAAAATGAAATTCGCCAATTTCATGAGTGAAATCATCGGCATTTCGCAGAAGACGGGATCTCCGCCGAAACAGGCACTTAGCGCCCGCCGTAGCGCATGGCCCGATCTTTGCGTTTAACGACCCGTTCAAAAACGTAGGATCGCAACTGGAGACAGACTGATGAGCGAAGCAGATAACAGCACGCCGAACGCGGGCGCATTCAAACCGAAGAAATCCGTCGCGCTGTCCGGTGTGACCGCGGGCAACACGGCACTCTGCACGGTCGGCAAGACCGGCAACGATCTGCACTACCGCGGCTACGACATTCTCGACATCGCGGGTAATTGCGAGTTCGAGGAGATCGCGTATCTGCTCGTGCACGAAAAGCTGCCGACACAGGCCGAACTGACCGCCTACAAGACGAAGCTCAAGGCGTTGCGCGGCCTGCCCGCCAATGTGAAGGCCGCGCTCGAATGGATTCCCGCTGCCGCGCATCCAATGGACGTGATGCGCACCGGCGTTTCGGTGCTCGGCACCGTGCTGCCGGAGAAGGACGATCACAACCTGCCCGGCGCGCGCGATATCGCCGACAAACTGATGGCGTCGCTCGGCTCGATGCTGCTGTACTGGTACCACTATTCGCACAACGGCAAACGCATTGAAGTGGAAACCGACGACGATTCGATCGGCGGCCACTTCCTGCATCTGCTGCATGGTGTCGAGCCGTCGAAGTCGTGGGTCGATGCAATGCATGTGTCGCTGAACCTGTATGCCGAACATGAGTTCAACGCGTCGACGTTCACGGGGCGCGTGATCGCGGGCACCGGTTCTGACATCTACTCGGCGATCACGGGCGCAATCGGCGCGCTGCGCGGACCGAAGCACGGCGGCGCGAACGAAGTCGCGTTCGAGATCCAGTCGCGCTACCAGACGCCGGACGAAGCGGAAAGCGATATCCGCCGGCGCGTTGAGAACAAGGAAGTGGTGATCGGCTTCGGTCACCCGGTCTACACGATCTCGGACCCGCGCAACAAGGTCATCAAGGAAGTGGCGAAAAAGCTTTCGAAGGAAGCGGGCAACAACAAGCTTTTCGACATCGCGGAAAGACTCGAATCGGTGATGTGGGAAGCGAAGAAGATGTTCCCGAACCTGGACTGGTTCAGCGCCGTGTCGTATCACATGATGGGCGTGCCCACGGCGATGTTCACGCCGCTTTTCGTCATTGCACGCACGGCCGGATGGAGTGCGCACATCATAGAACAGCGGATCGACAACAAGATCATTCGTCCGAGCGCGAATTACACCGGTCCCGACGATCTGCCGTTCGTGCCGCTCGCGAAGCGCGGCTAACGCCGTCAGAGCCCTCGCGCAAGCACGTGGACTCTGGCTCGCCGATACCCCGAGCCAGGGTCGCTCTTTGCCGTAGCGAGCTACACTAGACCGATTGCTTCACCCAGGCAGGAACGCGCCGTTAAAAACGCCCGCTCAATGCGATGGCCGCCGCCCTTGTTCCCGCATCATTACTGTTGGTCCCCACGCCATGAATACTGCCTACCGCAAACGCCTTCCCGGCACCCAGCTTGATTTCTTCGATGCGCGCGCCGCCGTCGACGCAATCCAGGCCGGCGCATACGACAAGCTGCCGTACACGTCGCGCGTGCTCGCCGAAAACCTCGTGCGGCGCTGCGATCCGGTGACGCTCGTCGCGTCGTTGAAACAGATCGTGGAACGCAAGCGCGAGCTGGATTTCCCGTGGTTTCCGGCGCGCGTGGTATGTCACGACATTCTCGGCCAGACCGCGCTGGTCGATCTTGCAGGTTTGCGCGACGCGATCGCCGCGCAAGGCGGCGACCCCGCGATGGTCAATCCGGTGGTGCCGACGCAACTCGTCGTGGACCACTCGCTTGCCGTGGAGTGCGGCGGCTTCGACCCGGACGCGTTCGCGAAGAACCGGGCAATCGAAGACCGTCGCAATGAAGACCGCTTCGATTTCATCAACTGGACGAAGCGGGCGTTCCGGAACGTCGACGTGATTCCGCCGGGCAACGGCATCTTGCATCAGATCAACCTTGAACGCATGAGTCCGGTCGTGCAGGTGAACGACGGCGTCGCGTTTCCCGATACGCTGGTGGGCACGGACTCGCATACGCCGATGGTCGACGCGCTTGGCGTGATCGCGATCGGCGTCGGCGGACTGGAAGCGGAAAGTGTGATGCTGGGCCGCGCGTCGTATATGCGTCTGCCGGATATCGTCGGCGTGGAGTTGACGGGTAAGCCTGCTGAAGGCATTACGGCAACCGACGTCGTGCTTTCGCTGACCGAGTTCCTGCGCAAGGAAAAAGTTGTCGGTGCATACCTTGAATTCTTCGGCGAGGGTACGGCGAAGCTCACGCTCGGCGACCGCGCGACGATTGCGAACATGGCGCCCGAATTCGGCGCGACCGCCGCCATGTTCTATATCGACGAGCAGACCATCAAGTACCTGAAGCTGACCGGCCGCGACGACGAACTCGTGAAGCTCGTTGAAACCTACGCAAAAGAAGCCGGCTTGTGGGCCGACAGCCTCACGCATGCCGAGTACGAGCGCGTGCTGAAGTTCGATCTGTCGACGGTCGTGCGCACGCTCGCCGGGCCGTCGAATCCGCACCGGCGCTTGCCGGTTTCCGAACTGGCGGCGCGCGGCATCAGCGGCAAGGTCGAGAACGAGCCGGGCCTGATGCCGGACGGCGCGGTGATCATCGCGGCAATCACGAGCTGTACGAACACCAACAATCCGCGCAACATGATCGCGGCCGGCCTGATCGCGCGTAACGCGAACCGGCGCGGGCTCACGCGCAAGCCGTGGGCAAAGACGTCGCTCGCGCCTGGCTCGAAAGCCGTCACGTTGTATCTGGAAGAAGCCGGCTTGCTGCCCGAACTCGAACAGCTTGGCTTCGGCGTCGTCGCGTATGCGTGCACGTCGTGCAACGGCATGTCCGGCGCGCTCGACCCGGCGATCCAGAAGGAGATCGTGGAGCGCGATCTGTATGCAACTGCCGTGCTGTCGGGCAATCGCAATTTCGACGGCCGCATTCATCCGTTCGCGAAGCAGGCGTTTCTTGCTTCTCCGCCGCTGGTGGTGGCTTATGCGATTGCGGGCACGATTCGCTTCGACATAGAGAAGGATGTGCTCGGTGTCGATGCCGACGGCAATAACGTGACACTGAAGGACATCTGGCCGTCGGACGAAGAAATCGACGCAATCGTGGCTTCGAGCGTCAAGCCCGAGCAATTCCGCAAAGTGTACGAGCCGATGTTCGCGGTGTCGGTGGACACGCAGGAGAAAGCGAACCCGCTTTACGACTGGCGTCCGATGAGCACGTACATTCGCCGTCCGCCGTATTGGGAGGGCGCGCTTGCGGGCGAGCGCACGCTGCAGGGCATGCGTGCGCTCGCCGTGCTCGGCGACAACATCACGACCGATCACCTGTCGCCGTCGAATGCAATCTTGCCGGACAGCGCGGCAGGCGAATACCTGACGAAAATGGGCTTGCCCGAAGAAGACTTCAATTCGTACGCGACGCATCGCGGCGATCACCTGACGGCGCAGCGCGCCACGTTCGCGAACCCGACGCTCAGGAACGAAATGGTGATTGAAGACGGCAAGGTGAAGGCCGGTTCGTTTGCACGCATCGAGCCGGAGGGCAAGATCACGCGCATGTGGGAAGCGATCGAAACTTATATGGAACGCAAGCAGCCGCTGATCGTGATCGCCGGAGCCGACTATGGCCAGGGGTCGTCGCGCGACTGGGCGGCCAAGGGCGTGCGCCTTGCCGGCGCGGAAGCGATTGTCGCGGAAGGATTCGAACGGATTCACCGCACGAATCTCGTCGGCATGGGCGTGTTGCCGCTCGAATTCAAGCCGGGCGTGAACCGCATTACGCTGGCAATCGACGGCACGGAAACCTTCGACGTAATCGGCGAACGCAAGCCGCGCACGGATCTGACGCTGGTGATTCATCGCCGAAGCGGTGAGCGCGTCGAGGTGCCGGTGACCTGCCGGCTCGACACGGCCGAAGAGCTTTCCATCTACGAGGCCGGCGGCGTGCTGCAGCGTTTTGCGCAGGACTTTCTGGAGTCGTCGAAGGCGGCGGCTTAATCAATATCGTTCAGGACACTGTTTCATGGCGCATAAACCGCAGATCAGAATTCCGGCCACTTACATGCGTGGCGGCACGAGCAAAGGCGTGTTCTTCCGCTTGCAGGACTTGCCCGATGCGGCGCAAATGCCCGGCGCCGCGCGCGACGCGCTGCTGCTGCGCGTGATCGGCAGCCCGGACCCGTACGGCAAGCAGATTGACGGCATGGGCGGCGCGACGTCGAGCACGAGCAAGACGGTGATCATCGCTAAAAGCAGCAAGCCCGATCACGATGTGGATTACCTGTTCGGACAGGTGTCGATAGACAAGCCGTTTGTCGACTGGAGCGGCAATTGCGGCAATCTCTCCGCTGCAGTGGGCCCTTTCGCGATCAGCGCGGGTTTGGTCGAGGCGAACCGGATTCCGCGTGACGGCGTGGCGACCGTGCGGATCTGGCAGGCGAACATCGGCAAGACGATCATCGCGCACGTGCCGATGACCGACGGCGCAGTGCAGGAAACGGGCGACTTCGAACTCGACGGCGTGACTTTTCCGGCGGCGGAAGTGCAGCTCGAATTCATGGACCCCGCAGCGGAAGAAGACGGCGCCGGCGGCTCGATGTTCCCGACCGGCAATCTCGTCGACGATCTCGAGGTGCCGGGTGTCGGCACGCTCAAGGCGACCATGATCAACGCCGGCATCCCGACGATCTTCGTGAACGCCGAGGCGATCGGCTATAAAGGCACGGAGTTGCAGGACGCCATCAATAGCGATGAAAAGGCGCTCGCAATGTTCGAGACGATTCGCGCACACGGCGCGCTGCGCATGGGGCTGATCAAGCATCTGGACGAGATCGCGACGCGCCAGCACACGCCGAAGATCGCGTTCGTGGCCAAGCCGGCCGACTACGTGTCGTCGAGCGGAAAGCGGATCGGCTCGGGCGACGTGGATCTGCTGGTTCGCGCGATGTCGATGGGCAAGCTGCATCACGCGATGATGGGCACCGCCGCGGTGGCGATCGGTACTGCGGCGGCGATTCCGGGAACGTTGGTGAATCTGGCGGCTGGCGGCGGTGAGCGTGAAGCGGTGAGGTTCGGGCATCCGTCGGGCACGCTGCGGGTGGGGGCGGAGGCTGCCGTTGTCGGTGGCGAGTGGGTTGTCAGGAAGGCGGTGATGAGTCGCAGTGCGAGGGTTTTGATGGAGGGTTGGGTCAGGGTGCAGGGGTAGGCAGAGGCGCTCCGGTGCTGGCCCGATGCGTGGCATTGAACTCAGACTCGGACGTGGACTTTTAGCGCGCCCGGTTGAACGTGCGTGGCTTCGCACTGGTTATAATCCCCGGGCCATCGAGAAACACTCAACGGTCAGGTCTGGAAGCTGTGATCGTAACCACGCACATGAGGCATGCGTCTGCCTCTGCTGGGCTGTGTTGCCCGTCTCAACCGAATGCCCGCCGACCTACTGAAGTCTTAGCGAGATCGCACAATGAGTAAGAATAAACGCCGATCGCAAGCCGATTCCCGGCCACCCGTCGACGCTCTCCAGTACGAAAAGCTTGCGCTCTCGGCTTTCCATCTCTGTGACCTGCAGATGAGCAAGCTCGACTCGTTGATCACGCTTGCGTCCACGATATGTAGGAATCCTGCCGTCACGATTGACGAGCGCCGCCGGCAGCAGACCATGCTGGAATTGCTCATCAGCACCGGCGAGCAATATCAGCAGGAGCTTGCGTGTGACCGCGAACTCTTCCAGGTGATAGCACTCGATGCAAAAGGAGTGGCCAAGAAGCGCATCACGGCGAGCCGGGCGGCGCGCCTGCTTCAGGAAGCAAAGGAGCCCGCGTCGCGGGTGCCCGACATGAGCACCTGTCCGCAAGAAACCGCTTGCCTCGATGAAGCGTCAGGCGACGACGTGGAAGCCGGACCCGGCCCCGACGTCACGCGCCATTGAACGCACACAGCGTTGCCGGCGACCGAAGGCCGCCGTTCTCCGTGCGGGTGTCCGTCTGACCACACGTCGCCTTCGCAGCGTTACTTCGCTCCGTGTTTGGCCTGCCAGCGTTGCATGAAGCCGATTTCGTCATGCTGCGCCTTGATGATGTTTTTCGCCAGGCGCTTTAACTCCGGGTCTTTGCCGTACTTGAGTTCGACCTGCGCCATGTCTATCGCGCCCTGATGATGCGGGATCATGTGCGCGACGAAGTCTTTATCGGCGTCCCCCGTGTAGGTCGGCGCGCTCATGTCTTTCATCATCTTTTCGTCGGCGGCTTTGAACGCCGGCGTCGAATCGCCGGAAACCCCATCGGCAGAGGAAGACATGTCCATGCCGGGCATGGAGGCCGTGTGTTGCGCGTGAACAGGCGCGGTGGCGACGGCACATACCACACCGCCGAACACGCACAATGCACGAAAAGCGCGAAGTTTCTTCATAGTCGATTCCCATTAAAAAGTTGTTCGAGCGACGCGCGGCTATCAGTCCCTCACCGACGGATGAAATCCCGCCGCCGCGATGGCTTCCGTGAGTTGCGTCGATGTTAGCGTCGACGCGACCTTGACGATCTTCGTGGACACGTCGATGTCGACCGCGGCAGCCGGATCAAGACCGGCAATCGCGCGAGCAATCGCGTTTGCGCATCCACCGCAAGACATATCCGGAACGGCTAATTCCAATTTCATTTCCAATCTCCTGAGACAAGTCTCAAGACGATCTTGCACCTTCCCACGGCGGGAAGGTCAAGCCTGCGAGCATGCGTCTTTACCTTTACCGCTGACGCCAATCTGTGCCCGTCATTGGGAACGGTCCTACACAGGCGCTCGTCTTGGACGTCGATAATCGGCGTCACCTCATGCGCAGGCCAGCGTTCGCAGCCTGCGCCAGTCGAGGTCTCACGATTCATCCACGCAGACTCATCCACGCAGACTCATTCGCGCGAACATGCAAAACCAGTCCCCTGTATCACCCCAAGCCATTTCGCTCTGGTTCAACGAAGCGGAAGAAGCACGCCTCGCAGGTCACTTCGACACGGCGCAGGCGCTTCTCGATCGAATCATTGTGCATGACTCGGCGCACGCGGCCGCGCTTTACTCGCGCGGACTGGTGGCGCTCGCACAGGACCAGCTGCCATTGGCGCAACGCTGGATCGAGCGGGCGGTAGAAGTCGAGCCGCAGCCGCCGTTCTTCGATATGTTGTGCCTCGTCCAGATCAGGCTGCGCGCGTTCGCGAGCATTGTGCACACTGCCAGCGCGGGGCTCACGTATCAGCCGGATTCGCTTTCGCTTCACTATTACCTCGGCGTCGCGCTGCAGTTGCAAGGGCGCGCGGAAGAGGCGGCAGCAGTCTATCGCAGGTTGATCGAACTCAAGCCGGACTATGTGCAGGCGCACGCTAACTTGGGCATCGTCGTGAAAGACCTGGGTTCGTTGAGCAAGGCCGAGCAGCACCTCAGGCACGCCATGACGTTAGACCCGTCCAGTCGCGGCGCCCGCGCAAGTCTCAGTCAGGTGCTGCTGGCAGCGGGCCGATACGAAGAAGCGTGGCCGTACTTTGAAGACCGTTGGGCCAATTTCGTCGATGCCGATGGGCAACCCGTATCGCAGCGGCCGGAACTCCCATGGCCGCAGTGGAAGGGCGAGGACTCCGGCGTTACGGGCGGCGCGCGCCTGCTCGTTCTGCCGGAGCAAGGTCACGGCGACAGCCTGCAGTTCGTGCGTTACCTGCCGCTCGCACTCGAACGTTTTGCCCAGGTGGGCTATATCTGCCCGCCCTCGCTGCGGCGCCTTTATGAAGAGTCGTTGTGTGCGCGCTGGCCGGGCCTCGTCATGCTCGACGACGTCATGCCTGATGCCAAAGAGTGGGACTGGCAATGTCCGTTGATGTCGTTGCCCCTCGCATTCGGCACGCGCCTCGACAACATCCCAGCAGAGCCGTATCTGCGCGCAGAGCCGCAGCGGTCCGCCGAGTGGCGTGCAAAACTCGGCGAGTTGTCCCGGCCGGACCTGCCGCGCGTCGGTGTCGTATGGGCCGGCGGCCACTCCGGGCTCACCGAAGATCGCGCGCGCAGCCTCACATCGGCGCAGTTCGCCCCATTGCTTTCTTTGTCGCGGATTCGCTGGATCAGCTTGCAGAAAGCCGACGACCTCGCGAAGCGTGCGAGCCCCTCGACAAAAGCGTATCTCACCGACTGGATGGACGGCGTGTCGGACTTTGCGGACACTGCCGCGATCATCGACAACCTGGACCTCGTCATTTCGGTCGATACGTCGGTCGCTCATCTGGCAGCGGCCATGGGCAAGCCGGTTTGGTTGCTGAATCGCTTTGCCGGTTGCTGGCGGTGGCTGCGCAATCGCGAGGATAGCCCGTGGTATCCGACAGTGCGCATTTTCACGCAACCGCAACGGGGAAATTGGGACGAAGTAATCGAGCGCGTCGCGGCGCAATTGAAGCAGCGTTATGAACCGGGCATAACTTACCGTTCCTTTGTGCGCTAGCTAACTCAACGCCGCGCCAGATTTACTGGATGGTGAGTTCGGGGTGCTAAGCTCGGGCGCTGTCGTGTTGTGGTTTCTCTCGCCGGTGAGGCGGGTGCCGTTTGCCAAAATAATCGATTAACAGGGGCCAGGCATGTTGAGAAAAGTCGTCGACAGGGCAAAACAGATCCGAAGGAGCGAGCGATTCAAGCATTCCGTCGCCACGCCTCGCCGCATATCGCTTCATGCGATGCAGCGCCTCAACCGGGGCGTCTTTGCAATCGAAATCAAGGAGAACTCCGGCTTTTTCTCCGTCATGCAAATGGTGTTGTTCATCCTCATGTTTTGCGAGGAAAAATGCCTGACGCCGCGCATTAGCGCCCGCGGCGGCCTGTATGGCGATGCCGATGGAAAGGTCGACTGGTTCTCCGCGTTCTTCGAACCGGTACGCGCTCCGGCTGCCTTGCCGCTCGCGCGCAAGCTCAGGACTTCGACGGTTCGTGACCTCGTGCAGTTGGGCTTCCGGCAACGTTACGAGCACTTGCTGGAACTCGGCAGCGCGAGTCAACTGTTCTTTGCATACTATCGGCCGGCGCAGCATATCGTTCGCGAGGTCGATGCAGTCTGCGAGCGGCTCGGTATCAGCGCCTTCACACTGGGCGTGCACTTCAGAGGCACTGACAAAACGCTCGAAGCCGTTCCCGTTTCGTGGAAAGACTTTTGCCGTCACGTCGAAACGACGCTGGCGGAAAATCCGTGTTTGAACCACGTTTTCATTTCAAGCGACGAACAGGCCTTTGTCGATTACTTCGTCGCATGGCCATTCAGCAAGCCGGTGAGCGTCGCGCCCGCGAGGCTGCTCGCGAATGGTGCGACGCCGGTTCATTTCAGCGGCTTTCCGGGGCTGGAAGTCGGGCGCGAAGCGCTGGTCTCCAGTCTGCTTTTGTCGCGCTGCGGCTATCTGGTCAAAACGCCGTCTTATCTGTCCGCGTGGTCGCGAATCTTCAACCCGGCGCTGCCCGTCAAGCTCGTCGCTCCACCGCGGCCCGATGCGTTCTGGTTTCCCGACAGCCGGCTGTGGCTCGAACAGGAGGCGCACGACAAAGCGGCTTGAATGCCGCGTCGCTGACCCCGCGCGACTGCCCGACCTCGCGACATGCTCGAGCGGCTTGCGATATGCTTTTGTGACAAGCCGCGCACCGAGCGCTCAAGCACATCACAAAGGACTCGCAACATGAAAGCCGTCAAGATCGGAACGCCTGCCAGCGTCGACAATCTCCAGTTGGTCGATATCGACGATCCGGGACAGCCAGGCCCGGGCCAGGTTCGCGTGCGTATTCACGCCAGCTCGTTGAACTTTCACGACTACGGCGTTGTAAGCGGCGCGCTGCCCGCAGACGCCGGACGTATTCCAATGGCGGACGGCGCGGGCGTCGTCGAAGCAGTCGGCGAAGGCGTCGGCGAATTCAAGGCTGGCGACCATGTCGTGTCGTGCTTCTTCCCTTTCTGGGAGAACGGTACGCCCACGATTGGCGACTTCAAAACCACACCCGGCGACGGCGTTGACGGCTACGCGCGCGAAGTCGTCGTGCTGCCGAGTCACTACTTTACGCATGCGCCAAAAGGCTACAGCCACGCCGAAGCCGCGACGCTCACCACGGCCGGACTGACGGCATGGCGCGCGCTGATCGTCGACGGTCAGTTGAAACCGGGTGCGACGGTGCTCGTGCTCGGCACCGGCGGCGTGTCGATCTTCGGCTTGCAGATTGCCAAGGCGATGGGCGCCTCGGTGATCGCGACGTCCTCGTCGGATGCGAAGCTCGAAAAGCTTCGCGCGCTCGGTGCCGATCACACGATCAACTATCGCGAGAATCCTGAGTGGGGCAAAACGGTGCGCTCGTTGACCGGGGGCAGAGGCGTCGATCATGTGATCGAGGTGGGCGGTCCGGGCACGTTGCCGCAGTCGATCACCGCCTGCCGGATAGGCGGCCATATTGCGCTAATCGGCGTGCTGACCGGACGCGCGGGCCCGGTGCCCACCGCGGCGCTGATGGCACGGCAACAGCGGCTGCAGGGGCTGATTGTCGGCAGCCGGCAGGATCAGCGCGACATGACTCGCGCGCTCGAAGTGACCGGCATCAAGCCTGTCATCGACAGCACGTTCGAACTCGCGAAGCTCGGCGACGCGTTCCGGCATGAAGCGGCGGGCGCACACTTCGGAAAGATTTGCGTATCGATCTGAGCACGACGCGGTTGAGCGTCCGCGCAACGCGGTGACGCTCAACCGCGCTGCGCGAGATCTGCGAATGTGACGCCGTTGGCCCCGCATGCTTCCGTGAACGCTTCGTCGTAGCTGGAGAAGAACACGGTGCGGGTTTGCGCGAGCGTCGTGAACAGATCCACCAGCACCGCACGCGCGGCGGCGTCGAGTCCGCCAACGGGCTCATCCGCGATCAGCACTTTCGTTTCGCCAATCACCGCGCTCGTCAGAAAAAACTTCTTGCGCGTGCCGAACGACATCTGTTCAAAGCGCTTTTCCAGATGCGGCGTGAGTCCGAAGCGGTCGGCGAGCGCCAGCGTCGCGTCGCTGACCACCGCGTTTCTCGCCGAAGCCACGCGTTGCAGATATTCGCGACCGGTCGGATCAGGCGACGGCATGCAATCCTCCGGCACGTACGTCAGCAGCGATTGCGCGGCTTTACGCGCCGTGCGCAGTGGAAGGTTGCCGATCCAGATTTCCCCTTCATCAGCCTCGATCACGCCGGCAAGCATGCCGAGCAAAGTCGATTTGCCGCTGCCGGACTCGTCGTTGAGCGCCACGCAGCCCGCGGCAGAGTCGTGCCACAGTCGCTGAAAGATGACGCGGTCGCCATAGCGCTTGCTGAGGTTTTCGAAACGGAGCATGAGTGTGACGTGTAGTGTGAATCGCTACGCAACGTCCATTGTGAGGAGCGCGCGCGATTTTAGACGGATGGCGAAGCCTATCAAAAACCGGACGATTGTTCCGATTTTCCGCGTGATGACGGCGGTATCGCCATACGGCTAGCCCTTAATCTCAAAACTGCATCGCTTTCACAAAAAATAGGGCGGGGTGAAATGATAGGTCTACAGAATACGCGGCCTTTTTTGCGCTGCTAAACTGTGCGCCGGAGCAGTTTTCTTCCGCACTCATGCGCCACTCGCGCCCCCAATTTCCGCCAGCCTCAACCTGCGGGATAAGCGGTAGAAACAGGCCTTTTCTGCGATTTGGAAGAAGCAGCCGCACGGCATACTGGCTTATACGCGGCGGGTGAAAAAGGGACGCATGGTTGGGTGTCCTTTCTTCCAGGCAGGCATGGCGTCGCAATTGCCGATTCCTCTCCCAACCGCTCATCCTCTCTAATTCGATATGTATCGGGGCTCGCTTGAGCCCGTTTTTGGAAGTGACTCATGAAGCCGGGAAAGAATTCGCTTGGGAAAACACGCACGCGCAAATTCGTCATTGCGGCGGCAGCGGCGCTTGTCGCATTGACGCTCGCATTCAGTTTGTGGCATTACCAGCAGCGCTCGGCGCAGGTTGCGCCCGCGCTGACCGGCGTCGCCAACCAGATGCGCCACGATACGTCGGCCTGGACGCGCGAGGAGAAAGACGCGTCGCAAATGCTGCGCGACATTCATGACGCGAAGGTTGCCGCAATCGGTGTGAGTCCCAGTGCAATTCTCGTGTCGAAGCGCGACGGCTCCAAATATTTCGTGACTGACCACAACGCGACCTTTTCGCACGCGCTGTTACTCGGCGAGCCGAAGAACGGCGACGCGGCTTCATACCAACTGGTGTGGCTGCCCGACGCGGACATCCGCACGGGCGGTTCGAACTGGGTGCAGGCTTTCGACCAGACGCGCGACGTAATCAGCCTGCTGCTGCCGTTGCTGCTGATCGGCGGCATGGTGTGGTTCATGCGCCGTGAGATGCGCGGCGGCGCGACGCTGCTCGGCAAGGCGCCCACGCTGCGCTTTGACGACGTGATCGGCGCCGGGGAAGCGAAGGCGGCGCTCGCGGACATTCGCGGCTATCTGTCGGACCCGAAGCAGTTCACGTCGATGGGCGTACGAGCGCCGTGCGGCATCCTGATGGTGGGCGGCCCCGGCGTGGGCAAAACCCGGCTCGCACAGGCGCTGGCAGGAGAATGCGGCGCGAGCTTCATCTCGATCACCGGCAGCTATTTCAGCGCAAAGTATTACGGCGTGGGCATCCAGAAGGTCAAACATCTGTTCGAAATGGCGCGCAAGAACGCGCCCACGGTGATCTTTATCGACGAAGCCGACGGTCTCGCGAAGCGCACCGACACGGGCGGCGGTCCCGTCGAAGCGGAGAGCAACCGCATCATTAATCAGTTGCTTGCGGAAATGGACGGCTTTGCCTCGAACGAAGGCGTGATTATCGTTGCGGCCACCAATCATCCGGACAATCTGGACGAGGCGTTGCGCCGGCCCGGCCGTTTCGATCGCACCGTGCAGGTTCGCCTGCCCGATCGCGAAGACCGCGCGAAGATTTTCCGTTTCTATGCCGAGAGGCTGAAGTCGAAGGCTGCGGACATCGACTACGATCAACTCGCGCGCCTTACCACAGGGTTGTCGCCGGCGACCGTCGCGATGGTCGTGAATCAGGCGGGGCTCGTCGCGCGCAAAGCCGGCGACACGGAAATCGCGACGAAGCATTTCATCGAGGCGATCAAGATCGCGCGGATCGGCGACGTGAGCGGCGCGGAACGCGCTTTGACCGAGGACGAACGCACGCGTATTGCCGTGCACGAAGCCGGGCATGGCCTGGTTGCGGCGCTGCTCGGCACCGGCGTACTCGAGGAGGTCACGATTCTGCCGCGTGGCGGCGCGCTGGGCGTCGCGCTTATCACCAAGGCGCAGGACAAGCATCTTTATCGTGAGACCGAAATCCGCAATGAGGTGAAGGTCTTGCTCGGCGGCCGTAACGCGGAGATCCTGGCGTTTTCCGAAGCATCCAGCGGCGCGGCCTCCGATCTGCAGGAAGCGTCGCGTATCAGCCTCGACATGGTGTCGAAGTTCGGCTTTAACAGCGACGGCAATCTGTTTAGCCTCGCCGCGTTGCCCTCGCAATACGCGGGTTTGCAGATGAAGGGCGCGATCGAGCAGGCGAACGTGCTGCTCAAGGAGTTGAACGAGCAGTGCTATAGCCTGCTGCACGCCTATGAACCCGTGCTGCGCGCTATTGCAGACGAACTTCTCGAGCAGGAAACGGTGCCGGGCGAAACGGTGTATCGCCTGATCAAGGAGCATAAGAGCACGCTGAAGATCGTGCACGAGCCCGAGGCGGCCTGAGCGGCCACGCACTATCACGCTTGAGCGGCTAGCCACCACCGCGTTACGCGAAGTCCGACGGTCCCGGAGGTGGAACGCCGGGAGGCGTTTCTGTCTCGCCCAAAGGATCGCGCTTGGCTTCGTCGTCGTCGGCAGGCAGCGAGTCGGCGCCTTTTTCCGGCAGAGGCTGGTCGAGCCCCGGTTCGACCGGTGTCGGGATTGCATCGCCGATGGGCTTCGAGACCTCGGTGGGCGGACCGCCCGGATCGGCCGATTTGTCCTGGTCATGCTCGTTCGGGCTATTGGGCTGAGTGGCCACGGCGCATCTCCAGTTGGTAACGGTCATGTCATCTTTCAGCAACCGTTGTGCCACGAGTGCGACCTACGCAACCTCATGCTGCTTCTCCGGTGAAGCGGACGTAGGTGTTGCCGCGTGCCTCGACCCAGCATCTACCTTGTCCGAAGCGCTACGCCGCGTCTTCAAACGAAGAATGGGTTCTTCGATGATTCGCCACGACAGCACCGCCATGCCGAGCGAAATCGCAAACGACGCCCCAATCCCGGCCACATGCGCCCACAGCGGTACCACACCGCCGAACAACGCTTGCGCATGATGATTGCGCGTCAGGTCCGGAACGAGGTTGTGATACAGATAGAAGCCATAGCTGATGCGTCCGAGGCCCGCAAGCCAGCGCGCTTCCAGCAGAGCCAGCACGACCGTATTCCGGCAGCACGCAATGGAACATACCAGCGCCGCTATGCACAGCCCATACGCGCCGCTGACGACGGTAAAGAGCAAGGGATTCTCGATGTCGCTCCACGCCCGCTCGCTTGCACAAAAGCTCACGAGACAAAGGCTTAAAACAAACAGCGTGGCGCCGTGTCCGAGCAAGGCGCGCACACCACGTGCACCGCGTGAACCGCGTGCACCGTCTGCGCCGCCGGCGTTCTCCGAAATCATCAAGCCGCCCATTCCACCGAGCGCCAGCAACCAGAAGTTGCTCAACGGATGCGTGTAGATCGTGATCTCCTGCCAATGCGCGGCGCGCATCGCCAGAAGCGAAACCAGTCCCGTCATGACGATCAGCGTGCATACCGCCAGATGCCGCCGCGCTGCGAGCAGCAACAGGAGCGGTGCGACCACGAGATAGAACTGCTCCTCGATGGCAAGACTCCACAAATGCGAGTAGCGCCCCGGCCAGTAGTGCAGCACCGAGCCGATCCAGAAGTTCGACAGGTAGGCGAAGTGATACGGCATGCCGCTCGCGAGTTCCGGACTCGCCATGCCGACGAGCATCAGCGCGCTCATCACCGTGAGCATCAGGTAGTAGATCGGAAAGATTCGCAGCGTCCGGCGAAACAGGAAGCGCTTGAGTTCTGCTCTGAAACCGCTGCCACCTTGCTCGATGCGCTGCCGCTGGGCCGACAGAATGCGGATGATCAGAAAGCCGCTCAGCGCGAAGAAAATCCATACGCCCAGATGGCCTATCTCGCCGATATCGCCGAATAGCCGGTGTTGCAGAAAGACCATCAGGACTGCAATGGCGCGCAGTCCGTCGAAGCCGGAAATTCTGTTGTTCATGTGAGTGTCTTCCAATGCGAGGGCGGTGCGCGGCGCGCGACCGTTCAGGTCGGTAATGGAAGGACCGGTGCCGCGCAAATGAAAGCTCGATCACGCAAACGAGCAGCGGCAAAAAGAAGGCGTCGCACTGACGCTCAACGCGCCCGCCGGACGCAGGTCGGCGGGCAAGCGTGTCCGGTCCACATGAGTGGCCGCCGTACGGAGAAACCTGTCGCGCGGGTTGCGCGAACTCCGACGGTCATGCATGAATTCATCCTACGATGAAAAAAAGCGAAAAAAATCGCATCGTGCGATGAGCCGATTTTTTTCTACGACGCGAGTCGGCCGTCTTTGCTCGTTCCACACCGAAGCCGCAAAAGTTGCTGCAAATCCAATGCGCGGCGAATCACTCTTACCGCATGCCGACAAGCGGATTTCAGATTGCCAGCGCGGCGCCCCGAAAGACAGGCTGCTTGTCAGCACATACAACGTGACCGCACGGCATCGGCAAGAAGGCGATATCTTGACGCGTTGCTGGATAACTTTCCTGCGAGAACATGAATGGAAATTCGCCGCGGACGCTCCCTCGAAGTGGACTTCTTTCGCGGCGTCGTGCTGATCGTCATCGTGCTGGACCACATGCCCAGCAGCACGCTTTCTCATCTGATGCTGCATGCGTACGCATTGTGCGATTCGGCCGAGGTGTTCGTGTTCCTCGGCGGCTATGCGTCGGCGGCGGCATACACAGCGGTGGTTGCGGCCCGCGGAGAGCGGGCGGCCAAGCTGCGCTTCGTGCGGCGCTGCTGGGAAATCTACCGGGCTTATCTGTTGACTGCAGTACTCACGCTGCTTTCGGGCGCGGCGCTCGCGTTTCTGCGACTGAATCACCCGATGGTCGAGCTTACCGGCTGGCCGCCGTTCGCCATCCAACCGCTGCATCAGACGTTTGAAATCGCGGTGTTGCGACGGCAGCCCTACCTGTCGAGCGTGTTGCCGATGTACCTGTTCTTCGCGCTCTGCGTGCCCCTCGTGGTGCCGCTGGCGCTGCGCTCGCGCATCGCGGCGCTCCTGCTCAGCACGGTTGTGTGGTGGCTCGCGCGGCCGCTGGCCGGGCTATTGAGCATTGACGACATGGCCGAGTGGGCTTTTAATCCGTTTGCATGGCAACTGATGTTCGTGCTCGGCATTGTGTGCCGGCTCGCACCCATCAGCGAGCAGTTTCATGCCGGCGAGGCGGCGCGCTGGTTCACGCGTGCCGCCGTTGCCGCGGTGCTCGCGTTTGCCGCCGTCAAACTGTTCGTGCTGACGCAGCCGTTGGCCGGCACCCTTAAACAGAATCTTTCCGTGGATCGCGTGATCAACTTCATTGTTATTGCCTGGCTTGCCGCGCGGGTCGTGCGCATGGGCGCCATCGCGCGGCTCGCGCAGCGTTTGCCCGCCGTGGTCACCGTGGGCCGGACCGGCCTCGTATGTTTTGTCGGCGGCACGCTGGTGTCGTTGATCGTGGACACAGCGACGCCGCATACGTTTCACGGCTTTCGCGGCGTGTTGATCGGACTGGCCGGAGACTTCGTCGCCATTGGTGCGCTGCTCATGCTTGCGCGCGGCTGGCACGGCTGGAAGGGACAGCAGTTGCGTGCGGCTGCGAGCGGCGCGCGTTGCGGATGAGGGCGCTGTCGCGCCGCATGCGTTTCATGCGAACTTCAGGTGTCCGCGCCTGCGGGCTCGCGGCCGCCGTTGCCGGTACGCTGTTCGGGCCCGGCGCTCATACGGTGTTCGCCGCGCAGAAGGATGCGCCGCTCGCCATGCGTTGCGCCGAATTCGCGGGCGCCGTGTTGCCGCCGGAAGTAATCGCGTTGCCCACGGCCGGCGCGCAGATCGAGAGCGCGTCGATGGTCGGCGCAACCGCGCCGGGCAATCAGCAAGGCGGCGAGTATTGCCGCATCACGGGTCGCATCAAGGCGCTCAAGGCGACTACACCCGACATCCGCTTCGACCTGAATCTGCCGCGGCGCTGGAATGGCCGCGCGCTGCAAATCGGCGGAGGGGGCTATAACGGCGTCGTGGTGAGCGGCACGGGCGTGATGCCGTTCTCGCCCGATCGCGCGCCGCTCGCGCAAGGCTATGCGACCTTCGGCGACGATTCCGGACATGTCGGCGATTCCTCGCTCGCGGTGTTCGGTCTCGTCGACGAAGCCGTGACGAACTTCGGCTATGCGCATCTGAAGAAGACACACGACGCCGCGCTTGCACTGATTGCGCGCGCTTACGGCCGGCCGCCGCAGCGTATGTACTTTGGCGGCGGCTCAACGGGTGGCCGCGAAGGCTACACGGTGATACAGCGCTTTCCCGACGACTACGACGGTGTGATCGCCAATTCGCCCGCGCTCAACTTTTCGGGCGTTCGTCTGATCGGCGTCAAGCTCGGCCAGGCGGAATATGCAACGCCGGGCGGCTATGTTCCGCCGTTGCTGCTGGAGCAGGTCTATCAACGCACGCTCAGCGTTTGCGACAGGCTGGACGGTGCCGCGGACGGTATTGTGAGCGACGTCCCCGCATGCCGCGAGCATGAATCGGAAATCATCGAGTCGTTGCGTTGCGCGGGACGCTCGCCTTCGAACGAGCAATGCCTGAGCGAGTCGCAACTCGCCACGTTGATGGTGATGCGCGACGGCTTGTCGCTGCCGTACAAACTCGCCTGGGATGTCGCCGGCTATCGCGGCTACAACGTGTTCCAAGGTACGCACCTGACAGGCTCGCTCGGGTTGGGACATCAGGCGGAGCGTCTCGCCGTGCCCAGGTTTTTTGCCAACGGCTATCTGTTCGCGCAAGGCGACGGCTACATACGCTACTTCGTTGCGCGTGACGCGGGCTTCGACTCGCTCAGATTCGACCCGCAACGTCCGGGCAAATATCGCGCACAGTTGACCGCGCTTTCCGAAACCATCGGCGCGATGAATCCGGACGTTGCGCGCTACATTGCGCGCGGCGGCAAGCTCATTACGCTGCAAGGTCTCGCCGACGAAGTCATTAGCCCGAATCAGACGATTGCCTACCATCAGGCATTGGTCGATCGCTACGGCGTGGACCAGGTCAATCGGTTCATGCGCCTTTACATGGTGCCGGGTTTTCAGCACGGCAGCGGCGCATTCATTCCTTCGGTGGACCTGCTCGGTGCGCTCGATAGCTGGGTGACGCGCGGCGCGTCGCCGGAGACTTTGATCGCCACCGACATCGCCGCGGCGACCAATGGACGCTCGCGCCCACTGTGCCGCTATCCGCTGTTTCCACGCTATACGGGCAAGGGCAATGTGAATCTTGCAAGCAGCTTCGTGTGCACGGAACCCTGACCATGTGCTGCGATTCCGCTTCGATGCAATGCGCGACTTCTTTACATTGGAGCCGTTGCAAAATCCACTAACCGGCTGCAAGCGTCGCAGCGCGGCTCGAAAAACAAAAGGACGGCGATGCCGCGCAGCGGCACCGCCGTCCTTCTTAACGCCACTCGTGCAGCGTGAAAAGCTGCACGAACATCGACCTTCGTTACTGGCCGTTCTTCATCGTGCCGTTGGTGCTGCCCGTACCGTTGCTCATGCCGTTACTGGAGCGATTGGTGGTCGCGCTATTCGGCGACGCGCCGGTACCCGTGCCCATGCCGCCACCGGTGCCGGTCACGCCCGGCGAGCCATAGCCCGAGTCGCCCGGGTGCTTCATCGTGCCGGGGCCCACACCCGGGGTTGCAGTTCCGCCTGCGCCGCCCGTCGTGCCGCCGCCGGCGCCCACACCATTACCGCCCGAACCGCCTGCCCCCGCGCCAGCGCCACCGCCCGCACCGCCGCCACCGGCACCGCCGCCCGCCTGTGCAAAGGCTCCGCCCGAGAGTGCCACTACAAGCGCCGAAGCGAAAATCGTCTTGGTAAAGCGTTTCATGGTTCATCTCCATTAGAGTCGATCGATGCCACGCGAGCGCGTCGCACTCACATGCCAAGACTGCCGCAAGCACTGTGCCTTAAGTGCCGGCGTTAGATGCGCCGGCGCAGCAGCATGGCGAGGCATCGAGCATGACGCGTTCCTGCAACGGCGCGGGCCATGCATTCTGGAGGTCTTGAACCGGCGCGCGCATTGCCGTTGCGCCCAGCTGATATCGCTACGGAAACCGAACTTTCTTGCAGCGCAGCGAAGGCCTCGGCGCCGAGAATCGCAGCATGCACCGTCGAGGAGGCTTTCACTGCGGCGCGATCCTTTCGCTGCACGCTTTCGCAGATTCCATTACATTGCGGGTGCGGTCGCGCTTGCGCGTCATTTTCTCCACTTTCACAGCGGTGTCTGCCATCGTCGAATCCATGCAGCCAATCGTCTCAGTCACGAATCTGTCGAAAACCTATGCCAGCGGTTTTCAGGCGCTAAAAAACATCAATCTGGCGATCAACCGGGGAGAAATCTTTGCCCTTCTGGGGCCGAACGGGGCGGGCAAGACCACGCTCATCAGCATCGTCTGCGGCATTGTCAACGCGAGCGAAGGCAGCGTGACGGTCGACGGCCGCGATATCGCCGCCGACTATCGCGGCGCGCGTTCGCTGATCGGGCTCGTGCCACAGGAACTCACCACCGATTCGTTCGAAACCGTATGGGCGACCGTGTCGTTCAGCCGTGGCCTGTTCGGCAAGCCGAAGAACCCCGCATATATCGAGAAGGTGTTGCGCGATCTGTCGCTGTGGGAAAAACGCGATAGCAAGATCATCACGCTGTCCGGCGGCATGAAGCGCCGCGTGCTGATCGCAAAGGCGCTGTCGCACGAACCGCGCGTGCTGTTCCTCGATGAACCCACGGCGGGCGTCGACGTCGAATTGCGCCGCGATATGTGGAAGCTCGTGCGCTCGCTTGCGGCAAGCGGCGTGACGATCATCCTCACTACGCATTACATCGACGAAGCGGAGGAAATGGCTGACCGCATCGGCGTGATCAACGGCGGCGAAATCATGCTCGTCGAAGAGAAAACGGAGTTGATGCGCAAGCTCGGCAAGAAGCAGCTGACGCTGCAGCTGGAAACCCCGCTCTCCGCGTTGCCGGCGGCGCTCGCAGGCTATGGCCTCGACGTCGCGAAGGGCGGCAACGAGTTGATCTACACGTATGAAGGCGACGGCGGCCGCACCGACATCATTGCGCTGCTGAAGGCGCTCGACGACGCCAGCATCCGTTTCAAGGACCTGCACACCACGCAGAGTTCGCTTGAAGACATCTTCGTGAGTCTGCTTCGAGGTAACCAATGAATCTCTACGCCATTCGCGCGATCTACAAGTTCGAGATGGCGCGCACCTGGCGCACGCTGATGCAAAGCATCATCGCGCCGGTGATCTCCACATCGCTGTACTTTGTCGTGTTCGGCGCGGCCATCGGCTCGCGTATCAAGGAAGTGGACGGCATTAGCTACGGCGCGTTCATCGTGCCCGGGCTGATCATGTTGTCGTTGCTGTCGCAGAGTATTTCGAACGCGTCGTTCGGCATTTACTTTCCGCGTTTCACCGGCACGATCTACGAGTTGTTGTCGGCGCCAGTGTCGTATCTGGAAATCGTCGTGAGCTACGTGGGTGCGGCGGCGACCAAGTCGATCCTGCTAGGGCTCATCATTCTCGCGACGGCGGGCCTGTTCGTGCCGCTGCAAGTGCAGCATCCTTTCTGGATGATCCTGTTCCTCGTGCTGACGGCGGTTACCTTCAGCCTGCTCGGGTTCATTATCGGCATATGGGCGGATAGCTTCGAGAAGCTGCAACTGGTTCCGCTCCTGATCATTACGCCGCTCACGTTTCTCGGTGGAAGCTTTTATGCGGTGAACATGCTGCCGCCGTTCTGGAAAGTCGTGACGCTGTTTAATCCGATCGTCTATCTGGTGAGCGGATTCCGCTGGAGTTTCTACGGTCTCGCGGATGTCAACGTCGAGGTGAGTCTCGCTATGACGGCTCTCTTTCTGGCCGTGTTTCTTGCGATCGTTGCGTGGATCTTCAAGACGGGTTACCGGCTCAAGAGCTGATTACTTCTGCTGATAAGAGAACGGCATGACGGCGCTCGCCGTCATGCCGTTCGCATGGGTTGCTGCAGTACCGCCCTGGTCTACGACACGTACGCTTTCGCAACATTGATCAGCTGCACGCGGTTGCGAACATTGAACAATTGCCGCAGACGCCGCAAGTGATAGTCGACGTTATGCGGCGACAGCCCGAGGAAGTACGCAATTTCCTTGTCGCGCTGCCCCTGAACCACCGCCTTCAGTACCGCGTGCTGCAATTCGCTCAGCGTGACGCGCTGCTGCTCGGGCGTCATGCCGATTACGCTTTTCGCGTGCGTCCAGATGAATTCATGAATCGTGTGCGCGAACATCAGCGTTTCCGCGACGATCGATTCGGTCATCCAGCGTGGATTGCCGATCTCCGAATTGAAGCACAGGCTCGCGCTCAACTCCGGCTCGGGCAGCGGCATCTGCGTGAGAATGCCGCTTTTCCGGCCGGTCTCCTCCAGCATGTCGATCAGGCCGCCGAGCCGCTCGCTGCGCATTTGCGCGCGCGGCAGGTCTGCGCGCATGTCGACCGTGTTCCAGAGGAACGGCATGCCGGTCGGCGAGGCCAGCGCCACGCGCGGATCGAGTTCGAAATAGCGCTCGCGGAAATAGCGCGTCAGCCAGCTTTGCGACTCGTAGCTCGTCAGCACGAACATGGTCTTGCGATGCGCGAACGTGCGCGTGGCCGTATAGCTGAACGAGTTGAAGCCCAGTTGCCTGATGCGTTGCCGCACGAATTCGATGCGGTCCTGCGCACTGCCAAAACGCACCAGCGGACTGATGACGGGCGCGCGCCGTGCGGCGGGCGCGGGCGTGCCGATCTCCTCCTCGGTGAAGAGGGTCAGGAAACCAGCGGGCGCCGCGCCTGTTGCCGCGCGGCTCGATACCATCGATGCGTCAGCCGCGTGGGCTGACTTGGCGGGCTGCCGCGTGCCGGCCGGGTAGGCCGGTTGTGCGGTGACCGCCGGGTTGTATGCTGCGGATGCATGGCCGGATTCGCCCTGCGGCGAACCGGTCAGCCAATGCGGCAGCGTATCGCATTCGTGTTCCATGAAACGGTAGCTCCGGCGTTCGAAACGCGTGAAAGACGACACCCTAATGATTAGCTATTTCCGAAAATTGCGGTAGCCGGTTCCTTGCTATCATTTTCGCGATCTTGCGCTGACAGCCGACCGGTAACGCGGGTGTGACAGAGTTCTCTCATTTGCATACGGCACCTCCTTGGGAATGGACGTGATGACACGAATTCCAAAGCTGACAACGACGCTTGCCTACGACCGCTACATGGCGGGCCAAAAACTGGTGTCGAGCGTGGATCGCCCGTGGCGGCACCTGGTGTTGCGCTCCTATCTCGAACCGGACGAGCAGGAACTGCTGGAAGCACCCGGTCTGCAAGACCTCACGCTGATGACGCTCGCGAGCGGCGCCGAGCATCTCGAGCGCAATCTGAACGGGCGCTGGGAAAGCGCCGACCTTCGAGTGGGCGACGTCTGGTACGTGCCGCCCGCGCCGGTCTCCTGGCGGTGGCGTTCGATCAGCGATAAGCCGCTGTCGACCGTCCATTTACATATTGAGCGCAGCCTGATCGACAGCGTGGCCGATCAGATGGAGCTCGACGGATCGCGCCGCGAGCTATCGCTCAGCGACGCAATGCGGTTCCGCGACCCGCTGGTCGCAGCCATGCTGAACGCATTGCACCGCGCCGCCAGCGATCCGGCCGACTCGCGGCTTTATGTCGATGCGCTGATCCACGCGCTTGCCGCGCATCTTCTTCAACATTATTCAGGCGGCCGGCAAGCGGGGACGGCGCGCCTCGCGCAGCCCGAACGGCTGGTACCGCGCCGGATCCGCCGCGTGACCGACTACATACGCGCGAATCTTGGCGCGGATCTGGCCATTGGCGATCTCGCCGCGCAGGCTGGTTTAAGCAGCTTCCACTTTGCCCGCGTGTTTCGCCGTGAAACTGGCGAAACCCCGCACCAGTACGTGACGCGCTTGCGGCTCGAACAAGCGGCGAAGTTGCTGCGTTCGACCGATCAGACAGTGCTGCAGATTGCGATTGCGGTTGGTTACGAGAATGCCAGTCACTTCTCCGTACAGTTCAAACGCGATTACGGCGTCACACCGCTTGGCTACCGGCTGCGCGGCTGAACAGGCGGATGGCGCGCCAGCAACGGCGGGCAAGTGGACAGTGTAGCCGTAGGCGGGGTTCCGGCAACGGCCGGTGAGAAACGGGGACCGCTGCACTCGCAGGTGCAAGCGGCGCCCTCCGAAGCCTGGCGGCGCTGCGCCTTTCGTTCGCGCTTTGGGTTGGCGGCCGGTCGACTGCGCCGTGCAAGGGAAGGCTTAGCCGGAATGCCGTCTGTAGGAATCACGCACCTTTCGAAGTGTGCTGTGCATTGCGCGGCTTGCAAACTACGAACATTCGTGGCGCTACGGAGGGCGAATCTGGCACGGGGGTGCCGCCGCCACCCGCGCACGCTGTGATTGGCGCCGGGCGTTGCGGGTCGAACTGGCCTGACAGGCGGGTTGCGAACTGTATCTGTCTAAGCCTTGCACGGGACGACAGAATAACCGGCCCACGGCTTGGCCCGAGGCGCATCCGACCGACCATCCTCATCCTCATCTCACCGACTTACCGGATACCTAGCGATGACCCGACTTCGAATCACCTCCTGCGGCCACGTCTTTATCGCCGAAACGAATCCCGACGCGCCGCAAACCGTGGCCGCGTTCCTGAAGCTGTTGCCGTACCGCCAGAAGATCATCCATGTGCGCTGGAGTGGCGAAGGCTGCTGGGTGCCGCTCGGCGAGTTCAAGCTCGAGAACGACGGTGCGGTGGTCGGTTTCGAGAATCACACGAGCCATCCGTCGGTCGGCGACATTCTGTTTTATCCGGGCGGCTACAGCGAAACGGAACTCCTCATCGCCTATGGCTCGTGCTGCTTCGCGAGCAAGATGGGGCAACTCGCGGGCAACCATTTCCTGACCATCGTCGAAGGCAAGGAGAACTTGCGCGAAGTCGGCGTCAAAGTACTGTGGGAGGGCGCGCAAGACGTACTCTTCGAAAAGATCTGAGCGCTCCCAACATTTGGCACCGCGCCGCGACATTCGCAGCGCCACAGTTTTTCTGCTTACAAGCCAGCATTGACTGGCTCGTATTTCTTCCAGGCCGGTTCTCGGCCACTCTCAGCATTCCACTTAAAGCCGCTTAATTACGCAGATTCCGGATTAAGACATTTGGCAGTTTTTGTCTGAATCGCATTATGCCTTTTAGCTAATTAAAGCTAAAAATTAGCTTTTAGGATTAATCGTATTCGCGAATCCCGGAGGCGACTGCACACTCGCGGTTTAAGCCTTGTTTGCAGGCTAATCCGGAGCGTCCTGAGTCTGTTTATTGCAAATAATACTTAGGATGACATAAGAAAATATTGCCAAAGATTAATCGATTGCGAGTGGGAGGAATGTTGAACAAGACCTATAAAACTGTATGGAACGAAGCGAGGCGCGTGTACGTGGCGGCGTCTGAAGCAGCGAGGAGCGGCGGCGCGAGATGCGTTTCGGTATGCCGGGCCGTGGCCGCTGCGAGCGCTGGTCTGGTCGGCGCGCTGGTGTTTGCGCAGCCGGCTGGTGCTCAGGAATGCGCGCCAGCCGGCTGCGCGAACGTGGCCGGCGCGTTGTTCTACGATAGCGCAGCGCATGACATGGTAACGCTCGGCAACTCGGGCACTCCCGTCAAGCTGACCAATCTCGCGCAAGCTGCGCTGAACGCGAACAGCACCGATGCGGTAACAGGCGCGCAACTCCACGCAACGAATGACGCGGTAGCGCAGAATTCAGCAAACCTTTCCAGCCTCGCCAGCAATCTCGACAACGGTCAGATCGGGCTGGTTCGGCAGGACCTCGGTACAGGCAATCTCACCGTTGGCGCAGGCATTGACGGCCGTTCCGTGGACTTCACCGGACTCGGCGGGGCGCGTGAGCTGGTCGGCGTCGCGGCGGGCACCGGAGCGCAGTCGGCGGTCAATGTGACCCAACTCAAGCAGGTCGTGTCGACACTGGGCGGCGGCGCATCCGTCAGTGCAAGCGGCTCGACAGTCGGCCCCAGGTACTACGTGCAGTCCGCCACGCAAACCACCGTGGGCAACGCGCTTACTTCGTTGGACGCGGGCATCACGTCGCTGCAGTCGCAGATCGTGTCCGGCAGCATCGGCCTCGTCAAACAGGATCTCGGTACGCGCGACATCCTGGTTGGGCCGTCGTCTACAGGTATTCGGGTGAACGTAGCGGGCTTGAACGGCAACCGCACGGTCACCGGCCTGTCGCGGGGCGCGATCGGCGCGTCGAGCACCGACGCCGTGAACGGTGCGCAACTGTACGGCAACGCGGCGAGTGTGGCCGCGGCGCTGGGCGGCGGGTCGACGGTCAATGTAGATGGCACCGCAAAGGCTCCTGCCTACAACATCGGCGGAGTTACATATGGTGACGTCGGATCGGCACTGGCGGCAGCAGTCACGACGAGCGTTGCAACCAGTACCGCGACGAGTACGGCGGCAGGTGCGAGCGCGATCGCGGCGGCCACCGCCAATTCGGTCCAATACGACTCTTCCGTGCACGACAGCATGACGCTCGGCAACGCCGGCGCGCCGGTTCGCGTGACCAACGTCAGCGCTGGGCAGCTCACGAGCGACAGCTTGGACGCAGTGAACGGCGGGCAACTTTTCGCAGCCAATCGGGCGATCGCGTTGAACAGCGACAACATCGCGACCCTCGACGGGCGCGTCGGCACCAACACAACGAACATCGCCAATCTCGATCAGCGCGTGAACGTGAACACAACGAAGATCGCCGGGCTGGACACGCGCACCACCACGCTCGAGGGCAACCTCACGAACGTTGCGAACCAGATCACGAACGGCGAGATCGGGGTCGTGCAGCAAGACCTGGTGTCGCGCATCATCAGCGTTGGACAGAATACGAATGGCGCGCGCGTCGATTTTGCGGGCACCGGCGGCGCACGCCAATTGACCGGCGTCGCGGCGGGCCGCACGGACACGTCGGCGATCAACTTCGCGCAGTTCAGTCCGGTCGTGGCCGGACTTGGCGGCGGCGCACAGATCGGTATCGACGGTTCGGTGATTGCTCCGTCGTATCACGTGCAAGGCAGGACGCAGAGCAACGTCGGCGATGCGCTCGGCTCGCTCGACAACGGGTTGACCACCTTGCAGCAGAAAGTCGAGGTGGGCGGCATTGGCCTCGTAACGCAAGATCCGGCCTCGCGCGTCATTCAGATCGGCGCGTTGACGGACGGCCGGGCAATCAGCGTGGCGGGCACGCTGGGCAATCGTGTGGTGACCGGCGTCGCGCGGGGCTCGCTGAACGCGGCGAGTACTGAGGCGGTCAACGGCTCGCAACTCTTCGCGCAGGCAGCGAGCACGGCCACGGCGCTAGGCGGCGGGTCCACGGTAAATGCCGACGGCTCGATTAGCGCGCCGTCGTACAGGGTGGGCGGCCAGGTGGTGAACACTGTCGGCGGCGCGCTCAGCAATCTCGATGGCCGCGTCACGCAGAACAGCGGTGATATCGCCGGCTTGCAAAGCGCGGTCGGCCGCATCGGCGGAACGGTCGCAAACGCACTTCAGTACGACAGCTCGGCCCATGACAAGGTGACGCTCGGCGGCATATCGGCTAATGCGCCAACAGTGCAGTTGACCAACCTGAAGAACGGCGAGGTCTCGGCAACCAGCAGCGACGCGGTCACCGGCTCGCAGCTGTGGCAAACCAACCAGCAGATCAGCAGTATCGACAGGAGCGTCAAGAACTATGCGGCCACTGGCAATGCCTACATGGCCGTCAACAGTTCCGCAGAAGCTCCGCAGGCCACCGGAAACGGTTCGCTGGCGTTGGGCGGCGGCGCGAAAGCATCGGCTGCAAACACGGTCGCGCTTGGCGAAGGGTCGGTCGCGGATCAGCCGGATACGGTCTCCGTAGGCTCGTCGGGCAACGAGCGACGTATCACCAACCTCGCGCCGGGACAGGCGGCGGGCGACGCCGTCAACATGCAGCAGTTCCAAAGCGGCATGGGCGATCTTGCCCGGCGAGCCTATGCCGGAACGGCTTCGGCAATGGCGATGAACATGGTTCCCGAAGTCGATGCGACGAAGAACCTCGCAATCGGCGTGGGCACAGCGGGCTACATGGGGTATCAGGCGGTGGCGGTAGGCCTGTCGGCGCGCGTTGCGCAGAATTTCAAGGTGAAGCTGAGCGCGGGCATTAGCTCGGTGACGACTTCGGTGGGCGCCGGCGCCGCGTATCAGTGGTGAGGAGGTGAAGCCAGGCGGCGAGAGGTGCCGGTGGCGGGCACCCCACCGTGCAAACGGCGGGGTGCGGGTGCGGCTTACTGGAACAGTTTCATCGCTTGCGCGAGCGTGTTGTACACGCCCCACGCAAGGGGAACCATCACATACAGCCAGAATACGGCGAGCTTGACCTTGTTGGTCGGGTGTACGGGTTGAACGGTCGACATGCGAGTCTCCTTATGCGCCCTTGGCGACTTGTGCGTCGGTCATGTGATGCTTGTCGTCCACACGCTTGACCAACAGATTGCAGATGAAGCCGATCACCAGCAGCACGGCCATGATGTGAACCGTCATCGTGTAGGCGTCGGCTTTTGCGACACCGTGCGCGACTTCATAGGCGCGGATGTAGTTGACCAGCACCGGGCCCGCAACGCCAGCCGCCGCCCACGCGGTCAGCAAACGTCCATGAATGCCGCCGACGAATGCCGTGCCGAACATGTCGGCGAGATAGGCGGGCACCGTCGCAAAGCCGCCGCCGTACATCGTGAGGATGATGCAGTAGGCCAGCACGAAGAGCGCCATCTGACCGGACGCGGCGAAGCTCGGCACCAGGAAGTACAGCACCGCGCCGAGCACGAAAAATATGAAGTAGGTGTTCTTGCGGCCGATCCAGTCCGAAGCCGATGCCCACACGAAGCGGCCACCCATGTTGAACAGCGACAACAGGCCGACAAAGCCGGCTGCGGCGGCCGCCGTCACGGTGCCCTTGAAGCTTTCCTGGATCATGACCGAAGCCTGGCCGAGAATGCCGATGCCCGCAGTGACGTTCAGGAACAGCACGAGCCAGATCAGATAGAACTGCGGCGTCTTCAGGGCCTCGTCGATGTGCACGTGGTTGCGCGTGATCATCTTCTGCTGCGAGGTTTGCGGCGGAGTCCAGCCTGCCGGTTTCCAGTCCGCCGGCGGCACGCGAATGGCCAACGCGCCGATCGACATCGAGATGAAGTACACAATGCCGAGCACGATAAACGTTTCAGCTACGCCGATGCTCGTTGCGCTGCGGAAGTGATTCATCAGCGCGACGGACAGCGGCGCCGCGATCATCGCGCCGCCGCCGAAGCCCATGATCGCCATGCCGGTCGCCATGCCGCGGCGGTCCGGAAACCAGCGGATCAGCGTCGACACCGGCGACACGTAGCCCAAGCCGAGCCCGATCCCGCCGATCACGCCATAGCCGAGATACAGCAGCACGATCTGGTGCAAGTACACGCCCAGCGCGGAAATAAGGAAGCCGCCGCCGAAGCAGCAGGCAGCCGTGAACATCGTGCGACGCGGGCCGACGTGTTCGAGCCACTTGCCGGCGAACGCCGCCGACAGGCCGAGGAATACGATCGCGAGCGAAAAGATCCAGCCGAGAGAGGTCAGCGACCAGTCGTCCGCAGTGGATTGCGTGATGCCGATAACCTTGGTCAGCGGGCCGTTGAACACGGAGAACGCATAGGCCTGGCCGATACAGAGATGAACGGCAAGTGCCGCGGGCGGAACCATCCAGCGCGAAAACCCGGGTTTTGCGATGGTGGCTTCCTTGGAAAAGAATGGCGCGGAGCCTGAATTGTGCTGCGGCTCGGTGATACTGCTCATGGTCGGTCTCCCGGAAAGCGAAGTCTTTGTTATCGGCGCATCAGACCGAATGCTTTAGTGTTGGCGGCGTAAAAATTGCTATCGGATGCTGGTTCATATATGTGGCTGAGATTCATATGAACGCGCGCAAATTTCGCTGGAAACTTGCTTGGTCGAACGATAGGGCGGCAGGCCCGGGTTGGCAATATGAGATAGAACTGCATAAGGCATTGCCCGAGGAAATGCGACGGAGATCTGTCACATCGCGGCAGCCAACGCGTGAACTCGAGGTACGGCCTACCGAAGAGAGCCGTTCAACCACGTGGATAAAGTAAAAAAAGCCGGCGGTGGCCATCGCGCCACGCCGGCTTTTCTTAACTGCGGTCGGTCGTTCAGACAGTGCGCCCGGTTTTCATCTTCGCAGCGACTAGCACTGAAATCAGGCAGCCGATCGCGAGATAGCCCGCCACCGGATGCCACGAACCGCCGGCAAAACTAACCAGCGCGACCGCGATGAACGGCGTGAAGCCGCCGCCGACCACACTCGCTACCTGATAGCCGACACCCGCGCCGCTGTAGCGATATTCGGTGCCGAAGAGTTCGGTGAACATCGGCTGCTGAACGCTTACCACCATGTCGTGCGCGATGTTCGCGAGCATCACGGCGAACACGACGATCCATACGGTGGAGCGGGCTTCGAGAGCAAGGAAGAACGGCACCGCGCTGAACATGCCGACGAGCGCGCCGACAATATAGACGCGGCGGCGGCCGAAACGGTCCGCGAGCATGGCAAAGAGCGGAATCGTCACGCAGCTCACGGCGCCGACGAGCAGGCCGATCGTGAGGAAAAATTCGCGCGGCATGTGAAGATTCGCGGTCGAGTAGTTGAGCGCGAACGCGGTCACGATGTACATCGTGAACAGTTCGGCAAGACGCAGCGCAATGATCAGCAGGAACGCCTTCGGATGACGCAGCAAAGCTTCGACAATCGGCAGCCGCACACTGCGTTCGCCGCGCGCGCCGACTTTTTCGACGAACTCCTGCGACTCTTCCATGCTGGAGCGAATCCACATCGCGATCAGCACCAGCACCACGCTGAACAGGAACGGCAAGCGCCAGCCCCAGCTCATGAACGACGCGTTATCCATCGAGCGGCTGATCAGCGCGACGAGGCCCGTCGCCAGCACGAGGCCTACGCCGTAGCCGACCTGCACGCCGCTGCTGTAAAACGCCTTCTTCTTTTCCGGCGCGCTTTCGACCGCCATCAACGCTGCGCCGCCCCATTCGCCGCCGACCGCAAAGCCCTGAATCGCGCGGAGCGTGACGAGCAGCACCGGCGCGAGCCAGCCGATCGTCGAAAACGACGGTAATAGGCCGATTGCAGCGGTAGAAAGGCCCATCATCATGACAGTGAGCACTAACATGCGCTTGCGGCCGAGCCTATCGCCAAAGTGGCCGAACACGAAGCCGCCGAGCGGGCGGAACAGAAAGCCGACGCCGAATGTGGCGAAGGCGGCCAGCGTGCCCATCGCCGGGCTTACCTTCGGAAAGAACTCGGCGTTGAAGACCAGTGCTGCAACAATCCCGTACAGCAGGAAGTCGTACCAGTCGACGACAGCGCCGACAAAGCTGCCGAGCGCCGCTTTGCGTGCCCGGTTGCGCGCCGCGCGATTGTCAGCCACTGCGGGCGGCGAGAGGGTGGTGCTCATACGGTCTCCTTGGATTCTCGAAACAACTGCCGACCGGCGCCGTCGCGGCTTATGCGGGCGAGGCTGATCGGTTGCAGGATGTGCGGAAGATTAATACGAGGCAGGCGCCGAACGATCCGCAATTCGGCAATATTGCGCGATCATCGGACGCTGCTGCGCGCATAGCGCGCGTTTTCCGCGTATACACGGAGCGGCGCGAGTTTAATTGAAGGGCAGGCGGGACGGAGCGGTGCGTGCTACCGTAAGAGATGATGTGAAAACAACAGTCACTGATATACTACATACCGAATATTGATTTTTGCGGCGATGCAGCATATGATTGAGTCATTCGTTCACTCAATCGTTTGGAGCTACAAATGGATTTTGTTCCTCTCTCGCTGCTGGCTGCCGCTGTTGTTGGCTTGGGCTGTGCCGCCACCGTTCTGCTGGCCCGCTGGATTCCGCAGCCGGTCGCGCAACTCGCAGCGCAACATGGCCGCTTCATCGGCCTTGATGAGCAGCGCGCGGAAGCGGCGGTGCCTTATCGTATGCATGTTCAACAAGAGGCGATGAATGTCGTCGGAACTTCAAACTGAAGCAGTGGCAACACCTTTGACATTGTCTTTACAGCCTATCGGCGCAAGCGCGAGCTTGCGCGATCAGGCTTACGCAATGTTGCGTCAGGCTATTGCCGACGCGGACATCTACCAGACTCGCGATGAAATCCGTCTGGACGAGCGCGTGCTGAGCGAAACGCTCGGAGTAAGCCGGACGCCGGTGCGCGAGGCAATGACGCTGCTCGAGCAGGAAGGCTTTCTGCGCATGGTCCCACGTCGCGGCATTTACATCGTGCGCAAGAGCAAGCGCGAGATCGTCGAAATGATCCACATGTGGGCCGCGCTTGAAAGCATGGCTGCGCGTCTCGCGACACAGCGAGCTACAGACGAGGAAATCGCCCGCTTGCGGCACATGTTCGACAATTTCCGCGACGCGACGCCGGCCGAGCACATTGCCGAGTATTCGGACGCGAACATCGCCTTTCACCAGGCGATCGTCGAGTTGTCGAAGTCGCAGATCATTCTCGACACCATCAAGAATATTTTTATCCACGTGCGTGCGATCCGGCGCATGACGATCTCGCAGAGCGATCGCGCTTCGCGGTCGATCGTCGACCATTTACGCATCATCGAGGCGCTGGAGAAGCGGGACACGGAACTGGCCGAACGTCTCACGCGTCAGCATTCGCTCGACCTGGCGGCGTTCGTGGAAAAGAATTGCGATTTTCTAGACTGACAACTTAAGTTAGACGAGGCCGCTGCCAGCGGTCTTGCATCAGTAGCAAAAAGCCCGCGGTGTTCGCACGCCGCGGGCTTTTTTCATTTGGCGTGGCGCGTAGGGAAACACCGCGCTTGACGACTGGTGAAATGTGGTATGTGATATATCAACAGTGAGCCTTTATGAAGTCCGCTCAGTGTTTTCCCTCGAATCGGTGTTCGGGACGAGCCGCGATAAGCGGCAATCGCTTGTCCCGTAAGGATCTGCAGGGAAATGTAGAGGTTGAAAAAGGCCGTTGGATAACTCTTGCCTCTCGTTGATATATCACATACCGTATGTGGAGAGGTCGGACTAAACGCGAAGGCCAGTCCCGGAACGGGGCATCAGTCGATAACCGTTACAGAACCACCAAGCAGCAGTCTTTCATGGGACCGGAGTAAGCGCTCACGCGTAGACCTCCATCGATGCCAAAGCATGGGACCGGACCGAGCGCAAGAGCGCAGGCTCCGGTCGACACACAGGAGACGACCATGTCTGCAGTTGTTTCATCCCTGAACCCAAGCACAGCCAGCACCACCGCCGAAGACACGCTTAAGCAGAAGACGCGCAACGCGGGCGTCGTCTCGGGCGGCCATCTGGTCGCGAAGGCGCTAAAAAACGAAGGGGTCGATACGATCTTCACGCTGTGCGGCGGCCACATCATCGACATTTACGACGGTTGTGTGGACGAAGGGATTCGCATCATCGACGTGCGTCATGAGCAGGTCGCCGCGCACGCGGCAGACGGCTATGCACGGCAGACCGGCAAACTCGGCTGCGTGGTCACCACCGCGGGGCCCGGCTGCACGAACGCGGTGACAGGCATCGCGACCGCGTTCCGCTCGGAGAGCCCGATTCTGCATATCGGTGGACAGGGAGCGCTGACGCAACACAAGATGGGGTCGCTGCAAGACCTGCCGCACGTCGACATCATGGCGCCTATCACGAAGTTTGCCGCCAGCGTGTCGAGCACGGAGCGGGTCGCCGACATGATCTCGATGGCCGCGCGCGAGTGCTTCAACGGCGCGCCCGGTCCGGCATACCTTGAAATTCCGCGTGACGTACTCGACCGCGAAGTCGACCTCTCGCGCGCGGTCGTGCCGCAGCCGGGTCACTATCGCGCGTCGACCAAATCGATTGGCGACCCGCGCGACATCGAGAAACTCGCGGATATTCTCGTCAATTCCGAGCGCCCCGCGATTCTGTACGGACAGCAGGTGTGGACCGCGCGCGGTCATGAGGAAGCGATCGCGCTGCTACGCGGCCTCGACATTCCCGGCTATTTCAACGGCGCGAGCCGCGGGCTGCTGCCGCCGGGCGATCCGCATCACTTCGACCGCACGCGTTCACAGGCGTTTGCCAATGCGGACGTACTCATTGTCGTCGGCACGCCGTTCGATTTTCGCATGGGGTATGGCAAGCGCATCAGTAAAGAACTGACGCTTGTGCAGATCGACATGGACTACCGGACCGTCGGCAAGAACCGCGATATCGACCTCGGGCTGGTCGGCGATCCGGGAGCGATCCTCGCCGCTGTATTGCAAGCCGCAAGCGGCCGCCTGAAGGATGACAAGCGCCAGGCACGCCGTAAGTGGATGGCGCAGTTGCAGGACGCCGAAGCGACGGCAACTGAAAAACTCATGCCGCTCTTCAAGTCGAACAGCACGCCGATTCATCCGTATCGCGTGGCTTACGAGCTCAACGAGTTTCTCGCCGACGACACCGTTTATATCGGCGACGGCGGCGACGTCGTGACGATCTCCGCGCAAGCCGTTCGTCCGCGCCGTCCTGGCCAATGGATGGACCCGGGCGCGCTCGGCTCGCTTGGTGTCGGTACCGGATTCGCGCTTGCGGCCAAGATCGCGCATCCGCAGAAAGAAGTGCTGTGCTACTACGGCGACGGTTCGTTCGGCATGACCGCGTTCGACATGGAAACGGCGAACCGCTTCGGCGCACCGTACCTCGCGGTGATCGGCAACAACTCGGCAATGAACCAGATCCGCTACGGCCAGCTCGCGAAATACGGCGACGAGCGCGGCAATGTCGGCAACCTGCTGAGCGACGTCCCCTTCAGCAAGTTTGCCGAAATGCTCGGCGGCCACGGCGAGGAAGTGCGCGACCCAGCGCAGATCGCAGGCGCATTGCAGCGTGCACGCGAAGCGATTCATCGCACGGGGCGCTCGGCTGTCGTCAACATCTGGGTCGACCCGCGCGAGTACGCGCCGGGCACGAAGAACCAGACCATGTACAAGTAATACGGATACCTTAGGAGACACGACATGGGCAAAGCACTCGACGGCGTGCGCATTCTCGATTTCACGCATGTGCAATCGGGCCCGACATGCACGCAATTGCTGGCGTGGTTCGGCGCGGACGTGATCAAGGTGGAGCGAGCCGGAGCAGGCGACATCACGCGTGAACAACTGCGTGACATTCCGGACGTGGACAGCTTGTACTTCACGATGCTCAACCATAACAAGCGTTCGGTCACGATCGATACGAAGAACCCCGAAGGCAAGCAGGTTCTCGAAGCACTGATCCAGAAATGCGACGTGCTGGTGGAGAACTTTGCGCCGGGCGCGCTCGATCGCATGGGTTTTACGTGGGAGCGCATTCAGGAATTGAACCCGCGCATGATCGTTGCGTCGGTGAAAGGCTTTGGCCCTGGTCCGTATGAGGACTGCAAGGTGTACGAGAACGTCGCCCAATGCGCGGGCGGTGCGGCATCCACCACGGGCTTCGACGACGGCCCGCCTGTCGTGACCGGCGCGCAGATCGGCGACAGCGGCACGGGGTTGCATCTCGCGCTCGGCATTGTCACCGCGCTTTATCAGCGTACCCAAACCGGCCGGGGGCAACGCGTACTTGCCGCCATGCAGGACGGCGTGCTCAATCTGTGCCGCGTGAAACTGCGCGATCAGCAACGGCTCGAACGCACCGGTGTAATGAAAGAGTATCCGCAGTATCCGAACGGCAAGTTCGGCGAAGCGGTGCCGCGCGCGGGCAATGCGTCCGGAGGCGGTCAGCCCGGCTGGATTCTGAAGTGCAAAGGCTGGGAGACCGATCCGAACGCATACATCTACTTCATCACGCAGGCACCGGTGTGGGCGAAGATCTGCAACGTGATCGGCAAGGAAGAGTGGGCCAGCGACCCCGACTACGCGACGCCCGCCGCGCGTCTGCCGCGCTTGAAAGATATCTTCGCGGAGATCGAGCGCTGGACCATGACCAAGACCAAGTTCGAGGCCATGCAGATCCTCAACAAGTACGACATTCCGTGCGGGCCGATTCTTTCGATGAAGGAGATCGCGGAAGAGCCCTCGCTGCGTCAAACCGGCACGATCGTCGAAGTCGATCATCCGACGCGCGGTAAATATCTGACGGTTGGCAATCCTATCAAACTGTCCGACAGTCCCACCGAAGTCAAGCGCTCGCCGCTGCTTGGCGAACATACCGACGAAGTCATGGCTGAATTGGGTTATTCACCCGAACAGATCAGCGCATTGCGTACCGCCGGCGCCATCTAGGCGCATTAGAAAAACCGTAGTGCAAGCCGCCCGCCGCTCGCCATTCAGGCGAGCGCGGTGCCGGGCGGCGCCTTTCGAACCCGCATTGGAGACGGCAGGACATGGCATACGAAGACACGCTCTCACTGAAAGAACGCGGCACCGCCCACACGCCCGACGGCCACGCGCAGGTCGCCAACAAGGACGTCGTGCGGCATATTCTCGATCACGCCAAAGCGGAAGGCCGCACCTCGCTCACCGCGCCGGAAGGCAAGCTCGTGTGCGACGTCTACGGCATTTCGGTGCCGAAAGAAGCGCTCGCCACGACCGCGGCCGAAGCCGCGCAATTTGCGACCGAGATCGGCTTCCCGGTCGTGCTGAAGATCGTTTCGCCCGAAATTCTCCACAAGACGGAGGCGGGCGGCGTGCTCGTCGGCGTGAAGAATGCTGCCGACGTGGTGCAGGGCTTCGCGACGATCATGGAGAACGCAAAGCGCTACAACGCGCAGGCGAATCTGCTCGGCGTGCAGGTGCAGCAGATGATCGGCGGCGGCCAGGAAGTGATTGTCGGCGCGGTCACCGATCCGTCGTTCGGCAAGCTGGTGGCGTTCGGCCTTGGCGGCGTTCTCGTCGAAGTGCTGAAGGACATTACGTTCCGCCTTGCCCCGGCTACACGCGACGACGCGCGTTCGATGCTCGACGGCATTGCGGCAGCCGAGATGCTCAAAGGCGTGCGCGGCGGCGAGCCGGTCGATCGCGAGGCACTCGCGGGCTTGATTGAAAACGTGTCGCGGCTCGTATCCGACTTCCCGGAGATATCGGAGCTGGATCTGAACCCGGTGTTCGCGAGCAAGCGTGGCGCGATTGCCGCCGACGTACGGATCGTGCTCGACTTCGAGCCTCCAGTCGAGCGCTACCGGCCGAGTCAGGAAGACATCGTGCGGCAGATGAACCGCATCATGAAGCCGGATCGCGTCGCTGTCATTGGCGCGTCGGCGGAAGACGGCAAAATCGGCAACTCCGTCATGAAGAATCTGATCAACGGCGGCTATCAGGGAGAGATCTATCCGATCCATCCCAAGGCCGACGAGATCATGGGACGCAAGGCCTATAAAAGCGTGCTGGACGTGCCGGGCGATATCGACGTTGCCGTATTCGCGATTCCGGCAAAATTTGTCGCCGGCGCGCTGACGGAAGTCGGCAAGAAAGGCATTCCCGGCGCGGTGCTGATCCCCTCAGGTTTTGCGGAAACGGGCAACGTGGAGGGCCAGCAGGAAATCGTTGCGATTGCGCGCGAGTACGACATTCGCCTGATGGGCCCGAACATTTACGGCTTTTACTACACGCCGAAGAATCTGTGCGCAACGTTTTGCACACCGTACGATGTGCAGGGCAAGGCGGCGTTGTCTTCGCAGTCCGGTGGTATCGGCATGGCGATCATCGGCTTCTCGCGTTCGGCGAAGATGGGCGTGTCGGCAATCGTAGGTCTCGGCAACAAGTCCGATATCGACGAAGACGACCTGCTGACATTCTTCGAACAGGACGAAAACACCGACATCATTGCGCAGCATTGCGAAGATCTGAAAGACGGTCGCGCATTCGCGGAGACGGCGGCGCGCGTCTCGAAGAAGAAGCCGGTGGTGGTGTTGAAAGCGGGCCGCACGAGTCTCGGTGCCCGTGCTGCGAGTTCGCACACGGGCGCGCTTGCAGGCAACGACCGCATCTACGAAGACGTCTTCAAGCAGTGCGGCGTGATACGCGCCCGCTCTCTACGCGACTTGCTGGAATTTGCGCGAGGCATTCCGAAACTACCCACGCCGAAGGGCGAGAACGTGGTGATCATCACCGGGGCGGGCGGCTCGGGCGTGCTGTTGTCCGATGCTTGCGTGGACAACCGCCTGTCGCTGATGACCATGCCCGCCGATCTCGACGCCGCGTTCCGCAAGTTCATTCCTCCGTTCGGCGCGGCCGGAAACCCAGTCGACATCACAGGCGGTGAGCCGCCGTCGACGTATCAGAACACGATACGCCTCGGCCTCGAAGATCCGCGCATTCACGCGATCATTCTCGGCTACTGGCACACGATCATCACGCCGCCGATGGTGTTCGCGCGACTCGTTGTCGAGGTGAAGGAAGAGATGAAAGCGCGCGGCATCGAGAAACCGATCGTTGCATCGCTCGCGGGCGACGTGCAGGTGGAAGAGGCGGCCGAGTACCTGTATGCGCATGGTGTTCCCGCGTACGCGTATTCGACGGAAATTCCTGTCGCGGTGCTGGGTGCGAAGTATCAGTGGGCGCGCGGTGCCGGGTTGATCTGACCTGACGCGTAAAACGGGAGGCGGCACGGTTTTCATCGCGATGAGCGACGAAGATCGTGCCGAAGCGCTCAAGGAGCGGCATATGGATACGTGGATGCGTTTCATGTCGAACGACGGCGGTGTAGTGTTCGGCCGCGTCGAAGGTGCCTACCTGCACGAGTACGAAAGTCTCGATCAGCCGGTGCCGACCGGCGTGGTGTTGTCCACGCGCGCACTGACGCCGCTCGCACCTTGTGCGCCCGGCAAGATCGTCGCGCTGTGGAATAACTATCACGCGCTTGCCGCAAAGCTCGAGAAGCCGGTGCCGACGCACCCGCTGTTTCTGTTGAAACCGGCGGGCTCGGTGATCGGCTCCGATGAGCCGATCCGCCGCCCGGCCAGCTACGCGGGCAAGATCGTCTATGAAGGTGAGCTGGGCATCGTGATCGGCCGGCGCTGCCGGGATGCCGATGTCGAGGAGGCCGCTCAGGCGATCTTCGGCTACACGCTCGTCAACGACGTGACCGCTGCGGATCTGCTCAACGAGAATCCGCATTTTCCGCAATGGTGCCGCGCCAAGGGCTTCGATACTTTCTGCTGCATTGGCCCGGCGATCGTCTCAGGCTTCGATTGGCAAAGCGCGAATCTGGTGACGATGCTCGACGGCGTCGAGCGGCAGAACTATCCGCTCTCCGACATGGTGTTTTCGCCGGCCGAGCAGGTGAGCCTCATTTCGCAAGACCTCACGCTTGAACCCGGCGACGTCATCGCATGCGGTACGTCGATAGGCGTGGGCTCGATCAAGGACGGAGCGACGGTGTCGGTTTCCATCGACGGGATCGGCACGTTGCGCAACACACTGAACGCGGCACGCGCGGCCGGTTCAGAGACGCCGAAACCAGGCGTCGTAGCGGGACTCGTTTGAACGGTGGGTCGGTCCGCGGGCCACGAGCGCGCGGAGTTGCATCGAGAACACGAAGGAGCACGCGTGTCGCAAGCGTCAGACAGTACCGTGTGGCTGGGGATGTTCGTACCGTTGACGGCGACGCTCGCCGGGCTGTTGGCTTGTGCGCTCGGCTCGGTGCTTGCGGCGCTCGGGCAATTGCCGTTACACGGGCTGCCTGAGATGCTGCGGCCCTTGCCGCGGATGCCGATTCATCACTCGCGCTCGCGGTCGTGCTCGAATGCGGCGTCCGGAAGTCAGCCTTGCTGGCGCGCCGCCGCGTTGGCCGCTACCGTTTCCGGCGTGTTCGCCGCGGGCCTCGGTGCTGGCGTCGCCGATATTTGCGCGGCACTTGCAGGCGCCCTTGCCGGTGCGCAGCTCGTGCGTCGGCGCAATCTTCTAGCACGGCAGCCCGCGCTCGTCGCGCTGGTGGCGAGCGGCATGGGCTTGGTGATCGTGGTCGTCGGCGTTGTCCGTTATTTATCGCCGCCATCGTCACTACCGTCGTCGATCGAGGCGGTCTTCGAGCGGATCGAACTGTGCACGGCCGTGTTCGCCGGCGCTTTGATCTTCGCCACATCGGCGATCGCATTCTGCAAATTTCGCGGTGTGTTGCCGCTTCGTGTGGCGGCGCGTCGGGGCCACGACGTCGTCAACGTCGCTGCGTTTCTGTTATGTGGATGGCTCGGCTACGGGTTCGCGACTGAAGCGGTACAGCCGTTCGGACTCGCCGCGCTGCTCGCAATCAGCGCGCTTGCATCGTCAATAGGCGTGCATGCGATGCTCAGTCGCGAGTATTCCGAGCGTTCCGGGTATTCGGAGTTTTGCGAGTGTCCGAACGTCCACGCGCATGCCCATGCCGCGCGCGGCGTTCGCAGCATGGCTGTCGCGATGGACTGGCGACATGACGCACAGCCCGAAGACATGCGTGAGGTGTGGGACGCCGGCATGGTGCGCGCGGCAGCATACCGTCACTGTCGAGGCTGGCATAACAGCGGCAACGGGCAACCGCACACTCGCGCATCTGCGGCGCGCCGCCTGCCCAACCGATTCCCGGTAAGCCGACAGCCATGAAGCCCGCCACGATGAAAGCACAGACCTCGACGGCCTATCTGTCAGCAGAGGGAACGAGAACCACAGAGTCTCTACGCGGCGGGAACATGTTCCCGCCGTGCCGCTCATTCGCCAGTAGCGGCAAATTCGCTGTAGTACTGCGCTTTCTTCTGCAGGATCAGTTGAGCGAGGAAATCGGCGTCATAAGCGCGGTGAAGATGCGCGTGAAAGCGCTCGATAAAAGCGGTGATGCGAGCGGCTTCGCTGTTGAACTCGCTGAGAATGTCGAGCGTGGCGTGGTCCCAGCGAAAGCGCAGACCCAGATCGCTGAACGCGGCGTTGTAGGCGCTCAGATGCGGGTCGTTGGGATGGTCGGCGGTAGCGCGGGCTGTCCGTGCGCTGGCATGAGTCGCAACCGAAGCGTGGTTCATGATCGGCCTCCTGGGCTGACAAGTGATGGAACTCGCTTGCAGCATAGAAGTACTGATCGATTTGCAATAGTTAAAGTTTTATTGGATTTCCATAGGCTATTGCTTATACACGCTCAGTTCCTTCACCCGAGTGATCTTCTCGATGAGGCTCGCGCCTTCTTCCATCAGAAAGCGCTTGAACGCCACGGCAACGGGCGGCAGACGCTTGTTCTTCCGATGAACGACATACCAGTTGAGCATGACCGGGAAGCTTTCGACATCGAGCACGACCAGGTGGCCCAACTGCAACTCGAGACTGATCGTATGCGCGGACAGAAATGCGATGCCCATGCCGGCAATGACCGCCTGCTTGATTGTCTCGGTGCTCTTGATCTCCATCGCGATTTTCAGATTGGAGAGGCGACCGGCGAAGCCCTCCTCCATGGAGTTCCAGGTGTCCGAGCCGCGCTCACGTACGATAAATGCCTCGTTCGCCAACTGGCTCATCCTGATGTTGCGCTTTTGCGCGAGCGGGTGCGTAGGCGCGGCCACGATCACGTACGGGTGCGGCGCGAACGGCTCGTTCGTGGCGTCCATTTCATGCGGCGGGCGCACCATCACCGCGAGATCGGTCTGATTGGTCGCGAGCTGATGCAGCAACTCCTCGCGATTGTGCACCGCAAGATTCAGCACGACGCCCGCGTAGCGCCGCGTGAACTCCGCGAGCAGTCGCGGAAAAAAGTAGTCGCCGGCGCTGATGACCGCCACATTCAGCTTGCCGCCGGAGACGCCTTTCAACTGGCTCATGGCTTCGTCGACTTCGTGAAACTGCTGAATGATCGCGCGGCTGTAGTGCAGCATTTCGGTGCCGGCTGGCGTGAGGTAAATCTTCTTGCCCAGCTGTTCGAAGAGCGGCAAGCCGGCGTGCTCTTCGAGCTGACGAACCTGTGTGGAAACGGCGGGTTGCGTGAGGTGCAACTCCTCGGCGGCGCGCGAAAAGCTCAGGTGGCGCGCCACGGTCTCGAATACCTTCAACTGCCGGAGCGTGGCATTGCGCATCGTCATGGCCGATGTATAAGCAAACGTGAATCAACATAATAACAAACTTTAATTATTAGTAATTCAGCAATGACCCTAGCATGAGTTTGTAAAGAAAAACGAAGCTGCCGGCCTCACACTCGGGTTAACGCTTGGATTCAGGCGTGGCGGGACCGATAGGGGATCGGCGGAAAGCAGCAGAAAGGATTGGTCGGAATTAAGAACTTCCCAAAAGGCGATGATTAATTCGCTAATTAAAAGGAAGCGATTTAAAGACGCAGAGATTAAAAATTCCCGAATTGCAAGGCTTTTCGGGTCATAACGATAAGGCGGGACACATACAGCACGGCGCATTGGCCGGCTGCACTAAATAATTGCGGAGACAAGGCACATGGACGATATCACTCAACAGACCACGGCCCGCGTATTCTGGGCGAACCGTTGGTGGCAGCTCGTCATCGGCATGGTGTGCATGGCGTTGGTGGCGAACCTGCAGTACGCGTGGACGCTGTTCGTCGCGCCGATGGACGCGCGGCATCACTGGGGCCAGGCCTCGATTCAGATGGCGTTCGCGATCTTCATCCTTACGGAAACCTGGCTCGTTCCACTGGAAGGCTGGCTCGTCGACAAGTTCGGTCCACGGCCAGTGGTGGCAGGCGGCGCGGTGTGCGCGGGCATTGCATGGGTCATGAATTCGTACGCGACGACCTTGCCGATGCTTTACGTCTCCGCGGTTATCGCCGGGATTGGCGCGGGCGGCGTGTACGGCACCTGCGTGGGCAACGCTTTGAAATGGTTTCCCGACCGCCGCGGCCTTGCTGCGGGCCTGACCGCGGCCGGCTTCGGCGCGGGCGCAGCAGTGACGGTGATTCCGATTGCGAACATGATCACCCGCTCCGGCTACGAGCACACGTTCTTTTTCTTCGGTATCTTGCAGGGCGTCGCGATTCTGCTGCTCGCCATGCTGCTGGTGAAGCCTGTGTTGCGCAAGCATGTGCCCGCAAAGAAGAAATTCGCGGTGTCGAAGGTGGACCTCACGCCCGGCCAGATGATCAAGACGCCAGTGTTCTGGGTGATCTACGTTTCGTTCGTGGCGGTGGCTGCCGGCGGCCTGATGGCAACCGCGCAGATCGGCCCGATCGCAAAAGACTGGGGTCTTGCGCGCATTCCCATGACGATCTTCGGCGTTACGCTGCCGCTGCTGACAGCCACGCTTTCCATCGACAATATCTGCAACGGCTTCACGCGTCCGCTGTGCGGTTTCATCTCCGACAAGATCGGCCGTGAAAACACGATGTTCGCGATCTTTATCGGCGAAGGGCTCGCGTTGCTCGGCATGATGGAGTACGGCACGAACCCGTATGCGTTCATGACGTTTGCCGCGCTGATCTTCCTCTTTTGGGGCGAAATTTTCTCGATCTTCCCGGCAATCTGCGCGGACACGTTCGGCAGCAAGTACGCGGCGGCGAATGCCGGCACGCTTTACACGGCGAAGGGCACGGCTTCGCTGCTGGTGCCGGTCGCGTCGGTGTTGTCGGCAACGGGTGGATGGAGCCTCGTGTTCACTGTTTCGGCTGTGATTACGATTGCCGCCGGCGTGTCCGCGAAATTCATTCTGGCGCCGATGCGCTCGCGCTGGATCCACTCGCAGGACGAGCCCCAGCCGGGCGTGCTCGCCGTCGCGGGTAACGGCAAAGCCTCGCGGCTGAGCCACTGGCCCGAGCAAACCGGCGAATAGGCTGCCGAGCCGTTCGCGGCCGGCCATGACCTCATGAATGTTTCGTTGCAGCAACTCAAGGTGTTTGTCGCCGTCGCGCGTGAACGGAGTTTCACACGCGCGGCGCGCGAGTTCGATCTGACACAGTCGGCGGTGAGCCGGTGTGTGCGGGAGCTGGAAGATGCGGTCGAACTCAAATTGTTCGATCGCACGACGCGCCAGGTTCAGCTGACGCACGCGGGCGCCAGTCTCGAACGAAGGATTGGCCGCCTGCTCGATGAAATCGATCTGACGTTGCGCGAAGAGCGGGCGGCTTACGAAGGACACCGCGGCGTCGTCGCAGTGGCGAGCAATCCGGTGTTGTCGTCGGGATGGGTCGCGCAGGGGCTCGCGCGTTGTGCGACCGCCTATCCAGAACTGACGGTCACCGTCGAGGATCAGCCCCAAAGCGGCGTACTTGCGAGCGTCGAGCATGGCGAAGTGGATTTCGGCGTGGTCTCGCTAGCCGCGCCGCTCGCCAACGACCAGTTGCACGCGCAGGTCATGTTCACGACGCCGCTGCACGCGGTGATGCCGTCGACGCATCCGCTGGCCCGCCACGCCAGCGTCGCGTGGGCGGCGCTGCATGACTGGGCGCTCGTCACATTGAATGCGGACGCGGGCGTGCGTGCGGCGCTCGATCCGGCCTTCAGCGCGAACGGACTTAAGCGGCGCCCGGTGCAGGAATTCGGTCATGTGGCGGCGGTGTTGCGCATGGTGGAACTTGGGTTGGGCGTCGGCGTTCTGCCCGTCGACGCGCATTGGCCCGCAGTCGGCGACTCGCTGGTGAGCCGGCCGCTCGTTCCTGAAATAGCATTGACGACGCTACTCGTGCATCGCCGCAATCGCTCGCTAAGGCCGAATGCCGCGGCCGCCTGGGCGGAGTTCGCGGCGCATGGCAGAGCGCCCTCCAGGAACGCGAGTCCGGACGACGGTCCGGACGAAATCTCCAACCCGACCGCACACACGACGTCGGCCGCATCCCCGCACGCGACACCTCGCGACCCTTCCCGGCCTGCGGCCGCGCGCAGCGGCGCGGCGCTTCACGAGCCGTAGCGCTCGATCGACTTGCCGACACCGGCCTTCGCCCCGAGGCCGGCTAGCAGCAATCAGCCCAAGCAACATTTCAATGCAAGGAGCTTCATGATGGACACTGATACCGGCCTCAGGCGCCATGACCTGTTGATCGACGGCAAGCGGTTGCCGCCGGGCACGGGCGAATATTCCGTCAATATCAATCCGGCTACCGAGGAGCCGATCGCGCACGTTGCACAAGGCAGCGCCGCCGACGTCGACACGGCAGTGCGCGCAGCGCGCGCCGCATTGAAGGTGTGGAACGGAATCAAGGCGGCAGAGCGCGGCCGCATTCTGTCCCGCCTTGCCGGTCTGATGCGCGCCAATCTCGACGAACTGGCCGCGCTCGAAAGTCTCGACGCGGGCAAGCCGATTGCCGCCGTCATGCGCCAGGACGTTCCGGCCGCGATCGATACGCTCGAGTACTACGCAGGCTGGTGCGACAAGATCAACGGCCAGGTGGTCCCCGTTCGCCCGGACGCTTTGACCTATACGTTGCGTGAACCGGTCGGCGTGGTCGCTGCGATCGTGCCGTGGAACTTCCCGCTGATGATCGGCATGTGGAAAATCGCGCCGGCGCTCGCGTGCGGTTGCACGCTGATCGTGAAGCCCGCGGAGATCACGCCGCTCAGCGCGTTGCGCATCGGCGAACTCGCGCTCGAAGCAGGCGTGCCGCCGGGAGTGCTGAATATCGTCACGGGCAAGGGACGCGTGGTCGGCGACGCGCTCGTCGCGCATCCAGGCGTGGACAAGGTGACGTTCACCGGATCGCCGTCGGTGGGGCGCGGCATTCTGCAGGGCGCGGCCGGCAACTTCAAACGCGTGACGCTCGAACTCGGCGGCAAGTCGGCCAATCTGATTTTCCCCGATGCGAATCTCGACAACGCAGTGCGGGCCGCGGCGTCGGGCATCTTCTTCAACACGGGGCAAGTGTGCTCGGCGGGCTCGCGCATTCTCGCGCATCGCGATGTCTACGACGAAGTGGTGGAGCGCCTCGCCGCGCGCGCAAAGTCGATTAAGGTCGGCGATCCGTCGTCGCGCGAAACGTCGATGGGTCCGCTTATCTCCGCCGCGCAAATGAAGACCGTGCTCGGCTATGTCGATGCCGGTCGCTCCGAAGGCGCATCGCTCGTGACAGGCGGCGCGCGCATCGGCGAGCGCGGCTTCTTCGTGGAGCCGACGGTGTTTGCCAACGTCGAGCACGAAATGCGCATTTCGCAGGAGGAGATTTTCGGGCCCGTGGCGAGCGTGATTCGTTTCAACGACGAAGCGGACGCTATACGTATCGCCAACGGGACGTTGTACAGCCTCGCGGCGGGTGTGTGGAGCGCCGACATTGGCCGCGTGCATCGCGTGGCACGCGACCTGAGAGCGGGAACCGTCTGGATCAACACCTACGGCTACACCGATGTGCGCCTGCCTTGGGGCGGTTCCGGCGATTCGGGCTTCGGCCGCGAGCACGGCGATGTGGCGATTGAAAACTTCACCGAGCCGAAAGCGGTCTGGCTGGCCATCGATCAATAGCAGCTGTATTTTGCCGCGCAAATGAAAAGGATCGGACGCCTCGCGGCGTCCGATCCTTTTTCAACGTACCGCGCTGAAGGTGAGAATCGCGAGAAGCGCGAGAAGCGCGAGAAGCGCAGACAGACCCTATCGGATCAAGCGCCCTGCAATGCCATGCGTTCGCGCAGTTTGACGAGCGCAAGCACGACGTCGATCGTAGGCGTCGGCTCGTTGACGAGGCGCCCCATTTCCTGCACCACGGTCAGAAGCGGATCGATTTCCATGGGCCGCCGGTTCTCCAGATCCACGAGCGTCGACGTTTTATGTGCACCGACCGCGCCCGCGCCGTCAATGCGCTTTTCCACGTCGACCCGAAAGTGCACGCCGAACTGATCGGCAATGCGCTTTGCCTCGAGCATCATGGTGCGCGACACTGCGCGCGTGCCGGGGTCGCTCGTGAGCACGTCGAGTGTTGCATGCGTCAACGCGCTGATCGGGTTAAAGCACAGATTGCCCCACAGCTTCAGCCAGATTTCGTCGCGGATGTTGTCGCGGATCGGCGCCTCGAAACCCGCTGCCTGCATGATCTCGTGCAACTGCTGGATGCGCGGCGTGCGCTCGCCGCTCGGCTCGCCGATCGGAAACTTCTTGCCGTAAACATGCTTGATGAGGCCCGGTTCCACGATTTCTGCGGCCGGATAGAGCACACATCCGATCGCCCGCTCCGGGCCGAGCTTCGTCCACTGGCTACCGTCCGGATCGACGCTCGCGAGCCGCGTGCCGGCGAACTTGCCGCCGTGCTGATAGAAGTACCAATACGGAATGCCGTTGACACCGGTCACGACGGCAGTGTGTTTGCCGAGCAGCGGCTGCATCGCGTCGACCACGCCAGGCAACGAGTGCGCCTTCAACGTGATGATCACGAAGTCCTGCACGCCGAGCTCGCTCGGGTCGGACGTGCAGCGAACCGGCGCGCTGACCGTCTCGCCGTCGATAATCAGACGCGCGCCGTGCTCGCGCATTGCCGCGAGATGCGCGCCGCGCGCAATAAAACTGACGTCGGCGCCGGCGCGTGCCAACTGCACGCCCATCAAGCCGCCTATCGCTCCCGCTCCGAAGATGCAGATCTTCATGATGCCGCTCCTGTGACTATGAGAAGTCGCTTGCCCATGCCGCCTCTCGCCGAGCACGGCGGCGGGTCACTTAATGAGCATAGGGGCGTGCGGTCAATACAGATAGTTAAACTTTCTCGGCGCAAGCATTAGGCATTGCTTATGGACGGCGCGCTTCTGCTCGCGCTCCACCAAGGTCAGGCACGGCGGACCAGCAGGAAACTGAGTCCGATGGCAGCGAGGAATCCGCCGCAGCAGCGATTGAACCAGCGCCTGACTCGGGCGCGCACAAGCCACTTGCCCAGATGCATCCCCGCCCACGAGTACAGCGCGATAGCCACGCATTCCAGCACGAGGAAGCTCATGCCGAGCGCAGCGAATTGCGGAAGCATCGGTTTCCCGATGTCGACGAATTGCGGTAGAAACGCGGTAAAGACGAGTATCGCCTTGGGATTGCCCGCCGCCACGAGAAATTCCTGGCGTGCGATCCTCGCGAGCGATGCGGGCTGCTCTTGCGTAGTGTCCACCGCAGGCGCGTCGCTGCGCCATAGTTGAATGGCGAGCCAGATCAGGTAAGCGGCGCCCGCGAGTTTGATTGCGAGAAAGAACCACTCCGAAGCGTGCAGCACGACCGCGAGACCGGTGGCGGCGAGCGCAATCATGGTCGCAAACGCGACCAGCCGCCCGGTACCGCCGAGAAACGCGGTCATGAAGCCATGCCGCGCGGCCACGTTGATCGAAAGCAGATTGTTCGGCCCCGGCGCGAGATTGATCGCGAAACAGGCGGGGAGGAAGAACAGCCAGGCGGTGGTGGACATGGAGCCTCGCAGGGAATGAACGCGCGGGCGCGGGCCAGGTGAAAACCCGCAAATGCGCAAGCGCGCGAACACGCAAACGCGCAACCTCAAAACGCGCTGCGCTGCTTCCGATTGTAGCGAAAACCGGTGGCGCTTCTGCTCGCGTCTGCGCTGACGCGCCTTTGCAGGTGTCGTTGGAAGACGCCTCTGGCGGAAAGCTCTTGCAGGCCCCTCAGTTCTCAGTTCACTGCATTGATGAACCCGCTATCGCCCACCAACGCATCGACGCTAAGCCTCACCGTGTCTTCGATCGCAATGGAACTGCTGGTGAATTTCGGCGATTTCCGTTTGACGGTCTTGGTGGTCGAGAACACGACCTTTTGCGTGGCGGAATCCGTCACCACGTAGCGCATCTTCAGTGTCCACAGCGCGGGCGAACGGACGTCATCGACAGTGAATTTTTCGATGTTGCCGCTCAGCACTTTCCTGCCATCGTTGAGATGGAAGCCAGCAACCTTGAGACGATTCGCGATGCTCTCGCGCACCGCCTGGTTGATATCGTTTTTCAGCACCAGGGCGGTCATCGCCGTGTTTTCGATGCGATTCGGCGACATGCGTCCTTCAATAGCCGGCATGTACGCGAAATCGCGGGCGGGCGCGACGCTGAGCCAACCCGTGGAGTGGGCCGCCGCGCGGGGCGGGCTATTCAGCCCGAACCATGACCACGAGCAGGCGGACAGCATCAGGGGCAGCGCGATCACGCCGCAGCCCTTGAGCACGATATTTCCCAGAGTCGCCGGCGTGCCCGCTGCCGGGCGCGCCGGATGACGCGAAAGCGAACCATGCCGCGCCGATTCGGGCGCTGTGCTGGAACAAGCGGCGGTCGAGATCAGAAGAGTGGCCCTTTAAATGGTGATACATGCCGTTGAAGAACAGCATGGTAACAGCGGGCACCTGCGCGCCATCTTCGAAATAAAAAGCGCCGGGGCGTTGCCATTAGAAGAAGCCGGCTGTGCCCTGTGTCATATCGACTAGCGTGCGCCGTGCGTCGTCGACCGCGTTGACCGGCAAGCGAATGGTCATCTTCACGAGCATTGCATGCGCGGTATCGGCGAGCGCGTAGCCCTGGGCTTCGATCCATCGCCGCACTTTCGCTTCGTCGGCGTAACCGACTTCGACAGTCAACGACCCCTGTGCGATCCGTTCGATTCGCGGCGCGTCCAGCAGCGCCGAAGCAATTGCGTCGGTGTACGCACGCACGAGGCCGCCCGCGCCGAGTTTGACGCCGCCATAATAGCGGACTACCGCGCCCAGCACGCCGTCCAGATCGTGATGCCGCAGCACTTCGAGAATTGGCCGGCCCGCGGTACCGGACGGCTCGCCGTCGTCGGACATGCCGGACTGACCGCCTGCCAGCAGCGCCCAGCACACGTGCGTTGCGGTGGGATGCTCGTCGCGCAGACGGCGCAATTCGTCCATCGCGGCGTCGCGATCCTCGACCGGCACGGCGTACGCAATGAACCGGCTCTTGCGAATCTCGAGTTCGTGGATGTGCCGCGTGGACAGCGTGTAAGTCACCTTGGGAATTCCAGTCAATAGCGATAATCGACACAACTTGCGAGCCCGTTGAAGCCCGAGACTCGAATGATAGCCAGTTTGCGGCGCCGGTAAGCGCGCTACGTGCGTCGCAAGTACACTGTTCGAACTGTCCGCTTGCATCGGACCGACGCAAACCATCTGGAGACGACATGCTCGAGCTATCCGCGTTAGGCACTTTCATTGCCGTTGTATTCGGCCTCTTTCTGATTCCCGGGCCCGCCGTGCTGCTGGTTTTAACACGCACGGTGCACGGAGGACGCAAGGCCGGCATCTTCACCGGCCTCGGCATTGCAGTGGGCGACTTCATTCACACGCTGGGCGCGGCGGTTGGCCTCTCTGCCTTGCTGATGACGTCGGCACTCGCGTTCAACGCAGTCAAATGGATCGGCGCCGCATATCTGGTTTATCTGGGCATTCGGGCATTGCGTGAAAAGCAGACCAACGCGAATGTGCCCGCGAGTGCGCCCGTGTCCGCATCGAAAGCGTTCTTTCAGGCCATTCCCGCCGAGGTGCTGAATCCTAAGACCGCGCTTTTCTTTCTCGCGTTTCTTCCGCAATTCGTTCATCCCGAACACGGCTCCACGTTTTTGCAGTTCACGACGTTGGGCCTGATTTTCGTCGGCATGAGCGCGCTTTACACCACGCTGATCGTCTTGACGATTCGCCCGCTCGGCAGGCTTATCAAGCGCCTGACGTGGCTACGGCGGTGGCAGAACAAGATCATCGGTGTGCTGTTTATTTCGCTTGGACTGCGCGTGGCGACGCAAACGCGCTGAGCGCTTTCCCGTTCAACTGGCCTGCATTGCACGAGAATAGAGATGGACCACATCGCCGCTTCCGCAGCCAGGCCGGCACGCCGGATCGAGTTCTGGTTCGACTTCGGCAGCAACTATAGCTACCTGAGCGTCATGCGCATCGAGGCTGAGGCCGCGGCGCGAGGTGTGAGCGTCGATTGGCGGCCGTTTCTGCTCGGGCCGATCTTTCGCGCGCTCGGTTTCGATAATTCTCCGTTCGTTCTGCAAAAGGAGAAGGGCGCCTACGTGTGGAAGGACATGGAACGGCAGTGCCGCAAATACGGCATTGCGTTGACACGTCCGAGCGTTTTTCCGCGCGCAGCGTTACTCGCGCTGCGTGTGGCGCTGCTCGGTGCAGAGCGCGAATGGATAGCTGCTTACTGTCGCGAGATCATGCAGCAGAACTTCGTGCATGACCGCGATATCGGTTCGATCGAAGTAGTGAGCGAAGCGCTCGCGAAACTCGGTTTGCCCGCACAACAGATCGTCGCCGAAGCGCAGAGCGACGCGAACAAGCTGCGTCTGCGTGAACAGACCGAGGCTGCCGCGTCGAAAGGCATTTTCGGCGCGCCTACCTTCTTTGTCGGCGACGAAATGTTCTGGGGCAACGACCGGCTGGAAGACGCGTTGGACTTCTGCTATTCGTCGCCGCGCTGACAGAAGCGCCTGCCAGGCACATGCGATACGACGGCCTGCGCAATTTCAAGCGGTGTACTTTCGGCGGGCACCACGCGGCGACTTGCTTCGGGCGTGTGCTTCATGGTCCATTCGACGAGCCGGTACGAACGTCCCCAAGGCGGTTGCAGCGGGTCAGAGACCTTGCATGAGTGAATCTGCCGGACCCATTCGTTGTCAGGCATGGCGCGCAGATGCTCGAATACCTTGTTCTCAACCATGGTGTGACCTCTTTCTTTTTTGCAGGCATGCAACCTGTCTCTTGGCGCGTCGGCAAACATCGCTGAAAAAAACGCCGCCGGTGATCTGGCGGCTCAACAGGGGATGTTGAGTCGCATGGTTGCAGCAAAGAATTAAGCGAGACTTAAGATCGCGCAAATCCGCACGCGTACGCGTAGCGGTCGGGTCGAGCGCCACGCGTAGTGTCACGCATCCGGCGGCACGCCGAGCAGTTGCAACGCGCCGCCCGTTACGGCGCTGAACACCGGGCCGGCGACAGTGCCGCCATAAAACGCCTTGCCGGCCGGGTCGTCGATCATCACGGCGACGATCAGTCTCGGGTCGCTCATAGGCGCCATTCCGACGAAGAGTGCGCGGTAGCGATTCTTCGCGTACGTCGCGCCGACCTGCTTGCGCGCAGTCCCGGTCTTGCCGCCCACGCGGTAGCCTTCCACCGTCGCGGCGCGCCCCGTGCCGCCGTCGCCCGTGGCCATTTCCAGCATCGAGCGGATCGCGCGTGCGGTGCCGGGCGTGGTAACCGCGTGGCGCGTTTGAGGTGAAGCGCCCGCGTCATTGCCGTCCGCCTCGGTGCTCTCGCGTAGCAACCGCACGCGGTGCATCGTTCCGTCGCCGGCATAGGCGGTGTAGATCTGCGCGATCTGCAATAGCGAAGCGGAAAGTCCATAGCCATATGCCATGGTCGCCTGCTCGATCGGGCGCCAGCGTTTGTACGGGCGCACCTTGCCCGATGCCACGCCTGGGAACGTCAGATCGGGCCGCAAGCCGAGCCCGTATTCCTGGTACTTCGTCCAGATTTTCTCGGCCGGCAAATTGAGCGCGAGCTTGGCGAGCGCAATGTTGCTCGACTTCTGCACCGCTTCCGCAACGGTCATCGCGCCGTGATTCGACGTGTCGTGGATCACGGCGGGACCGATCTTGTACCAGCCCGGCGCCGTGTCGATCACGCTTTGCGGCCGCACTTTGCCTTCGTCGATGGAAAGCGCGACGACCACTGGCTTGATCGTCGAACCCGGCTCGAACGTGTCGACCACCGCGCGATTGCGCAATTGCCGCCCGGTCAGACGCGCGCGGTCGTTTGGATCGAAGCTCGGATAATTGGCGAGCGCGAGGATCTCGCCGTTGCGCGCGTCGAGCACCACTACGCTGCCTGCTTCCGCGCGATGTCTGGCAATCGCGTCCTTCAACTGTCCGTATGCGAGTTGCTGAATGCGCCGGTCGATGGTCAGATGGATCGTCTCGCCGTTCTGCGCGGGTACGAGCGGGCGCGTCTCTGACACGACGCGGCCGAGCCGGTCGCGGATGACTTCGCGATGGCCGGGCACGCCGAGCAGTTGTTCGTTGGCCGCCAGCTCGACGCCTTCCTGACCGTTGTCCTCGATGTCCGTAAAGCCGACCACGTGCGCCGCCGACTCGCCTTCCGGATAAAAGCGCTTGGAATCCGCAATCTGCGTGATGCCCGCGAGTCCGAGCTTCGAAAGATGACCGGCGGTATCCGCGTCGACCTGGCGCTTCAGCAGCACGAACGTCTTGTCGCCGCTCAGACGACGACGCAGTTCCGCGAGCGGCAGATCGAGCAGTTTCGAAAGCGGCGGCAACGCGGCCTCGTCGAGTAGTTTCGGGGACGCCCAGATCTCGTAAGTCGCCAGACTGACGGCGAGCATGGAGCCGTTGCGGTCGACAATGCGGCCGCGCGTTGCATCCAGTTCGATCGTGCGTTGGTAGCGCTTTTGCCCTTGATCGATGTAGAAGTCGCGATTCACCACCTGTACCCAGAGCGCGCGCCCGGCGAGCGCGGCAAACGCACCGAACACCAGCACGACGATGAACTTCGAGCGCCACATTGGAAGACGCGCAACGAGCAACTGGTTCTTTGCGACTGGAGCGTACGGGTCGCGTGGTTGAGACTTTTTCTTCTGGATCATAGAGGCGGATAAACAGCGGATGGACGTGCATCGCTCAAAGGCGGTGCTGCTCATTGTAATGAGAACGTAATCTGTATGAGAGATTACTGCAAGTCAACTCGCGCGACGGGCGAAAAAAAGCCGCGCAGATCCGAAAATCCGTGCGGCTCGTGTTCAAGCGCTTCTGTCCGTCGCGTTGTCTAGTTGTCCGTTGTTTCCGTTGTTTCCGTCGTTTCCCGTTGCGCTCTCTCGCCTTAATCTGCGCTTGTCACTCTAGTCAGCGTCAGGCCGGCAGCGCAAAGCTGGAAATCGCTTCGCGCAGAACGCCCACCTGGTCTTTCAGCGAATGCGCGGCGGCCGCGGCCTGTTCCACGAGCGCGGCGTTCTGCTGCGTGACCTGATCCATTTCCCCGACCGCGCGATTCACCTGCTCGATGCCCGCGCTCTGCTCGCGCGACGCGTTGCTGATTTCCTCGAGGATCTCGTTCACGCGACGCACCGATTGCACGATCTCGCCCATCGTCGAACCCGCGTTGGACACGAGCGATGCGCCTGCTTCCACGGTAGTCGTCGACGTTTCGATCAGCGCCTTGATCTCCTTGGCGGCCGTGGCCGAGCGTTGCGCGAGGCTGCGCACTTCGGCGGCGACCACCGCGAAGCCACGTCCCTGTTCGCCCGCGCGGGCCGCCTCGACCGCCGCGTTCAACGCGAGAATGTTGGTCTGGAACGCGATGCCGTCGATCACCCCAATGATGTCGCCGATCTGCCGCGAGCTCGTCGTGATCTCGCCCATCGTACGGACCACGTCGTCGACGACGCGGCTGCCGCGCGTGGCGACGTCCGCGGCCTGACCCGCGAGTTGTGCCGCTTGCAGCGCGCTGTCGGCGTTCTGCTTCACATTGACCGTCATCTGATCCATGCTCGACGCTGTCTGCACCAGCGCGGCCGCCTGCTCCTCGGTGCGCTGCGACAGATCGGTATTACCCGCGGCAATTTCGCTCGCGCCGATGTTGATGTTTTCGGTGCCGGTACGAACGCGCGAAACGGTGTCCACGAGACCCGCCTGCATGGTCTGCAACGCATGCAGCAGGCTGCCGGCGTCGTTGTCCTTGACCGGCACGCGCGTCGCAAGGTTGCCGCGCGCCATCAGCTGCGCATGTTCGACGGCCACTTCCAGATCGCCGCCGAGCGAGCGGCGGATGCTGCGCAACACGAGCAGCATGATGGCCGTGGCAACGGCGCCGAGCGCGACGGTGATGGCGAGCCAGCGCAGGAGACTGGAATAGAACGCGCGCTGCACGTCGTCCATATACATGCCGGTGACGACATACCAGTCCCACGGCTGGAAGTGCATCGCATAGCTCGTCTTGGCCACGGGCTTCTCGCTGCCGGGCTTAGCCCACAGGTAGTCGACAAAGCCGCCGCCTTCGCGATTGCCTGCGTTGACGATGTCCACGAACAGATGGTTGCCCGCCGGATCGGTGAATTGCGCCAGGTTTTTGCCGACCATCTCTTTCTTGAACGGATGCATCAGCATGACCGGCTGGGAATCGTTGACCGAGATGTAGCCGTCCTTGCCGTAGCGCATCGCCTCGATCGTTGCGAGCGCCTGCTTCTTCGCTTCGTCCTCGGTGATGACGTGCTGCTGCGCCAGCGTGTAATAACGGCTCACCACGTGGTTCGCCTGATCGATCAGCGACGTGAGCTGATCGCGCCGGTCGGCAATCATCGACGCACGGTTTTGCCATGCACCGAAGCCGCCGATCAGGATCAGGCCGAACCAGAGGACGGCGATCATTGAGGCCAGTTTTTTGTTCAAAGTCATAGCAATGGGTCGTGCTTTCACAAAGGGTCGATCGGATTGGCTGTTTGCTTTTCGCTGACTGTGTTTACGGCAGTCGCAAGGAGTCTCCTGAGGCAGGGGAAACCCGCTGTTTTAGCAGGGGTTTTGTCTGACTAAATGACCTCTGCGGCTTGTAAGGCGACGAGTCGCCTGTTTATTAAAAATGCAATGAAATTTGAAATGCAGTAATCAATTTAGTCGCGAAGCGTTATTCAACTGTATTTCGCGATTAACGCGATTTTCATTGAATACGCTTGTTGCAAATTGCGTCGCTGTATTACGCCGATTCCGCTGCCGCCGCGCGGGGACATGGTGTCCTGTCAAGTTTCCACAAAACGCCAATTAACTCCAAAGGCCACGTGGCTGTGGATCTCTGCAAAAATCGACACATTTTTCCACTTAACAGCAAGGCCGAAAAAGCAGAGCCGTCTAAATGACCAATAAATGAAAATTCCGCTATAGTCGCCATTTTCCAGTCGCCAGCCGGGCAAAAAGAGCGCAATAAGCCCGCCACAAGGAGTACCGAAAATGAATGCCCGCGAACCCGCCTTCGTCTCCGCTTCACGCAGCGCACGTCTGCGTCAGATGCTTGTCAGCAACGAACTCGAATTCATGATGGAGGCCCATAACGGCCTGTCCGCCCGCATCGTGCGCGAAGCAGGTTTCAAGGCGATCTGGGGCTCGGGCCTCGCGATTTCCGCGCAATTCGGTGTGCGCGACAACAACGAAGCAAGCTGGACGCAGGTAGTCGACAACCTCGAATTCATGGCCGACGCAAGCGATCTGCCCATTCTGCTCGACGGCGATACCGGCTACGGCAACTTCAACAACGTGCGCCGCCTCGTGCGCAAGCTGGAACAACGCGGCATTGCCGGCGTGTGTATCGAAGACAAGCAGTTCCCGAAAACGAATAGTTTCATTAACGGCGAAGCGCAGCCGCTCGCCGATATGGACGAATTCTGCGGCAAGATCAAAGCCGGTAAGGACTCGCAGTCGGACGAAAATTTTTCGATCGTGGCGCGCGTGGAAGCGCTGATCGCAGGCTGGGGCATGGACGAAGCGCTGCGCCGCGCGGAAGCTTATCGTCGCGCCGGCGCCGACGCGATTCTGATTCACAGCAAGCTCTCGCGTCCCGACGAAATTCTCGAGTTCGCGCGTGAGTGGGCGGGCCGTGGGCCGCTCGTCATCGTGCCGACCAAGTACTACAGCACGCCGACCGAAGTGTTCCGCGAAGCCGGCATCAGCACGGTGATCTGGGCGAACCATCTGATTCGCGCGGCGACCTCGGCCATGCAGGCGGTTGCACGAGAAATCCATACGAGCGAAACGCTCGTCAATGTCGAAGACCGCATTGCCGGCGTCAACGAAATTTTCCGCTTGCAGGACGCGGACGAATACTCGGAAGCGGAAGACCGCTATCTGTCGAGCGGCCGCGCGGCGAGCGCCGCTGTCGTGCTTGCGGCGAGCCGCGGCAAGGGCCTCGAAGCGGTCACTCAGGACCGTCCGAAGGTCATGTTGCCGATCGCCGGCAAGCCGCTGTTGCGCTGGCTGGTCGACGCGTTCAAGAAACAGGGCGTCAACGACATCACCGTGGTCGGCGGTTATCGCGCCGATGCAATCGACACGGCCGGTATCAAGCTGGTGGTCAATGAGAAGCATGCGGAAACCGGCGAACTCGCATCGCTTGCGTGCGCACTCGACAAGCTCGCGGGCGACACGCTGATCTCGTACGGCGATCTGCTGTTCCGCAGCTATATCCTGCGTGATCTGGTGGAGAGCGAGGCGGCGTTCAGCGTCGTGGTGGATTCGTCGTTGACCGATGCGGAAAACGCGAGCGTGCGCGACTTCGCATGGTGCTCGTCGGCCGACGACCGCGGTCTCTTCGGCAACAAGGTGCTGTTGCGTCATGTTTCGAGCGGGCAGCAGGCGTCGTCGGAGATTGCCGCGCAAACGCCGCATGGCCGTTGGGTCGGTCTTCTGAACGTGCGTGGCGAAGGCTGCGAGCGTCTTCGGGCGGTCATGCAGCAGTTGCAGGCGCGTGCCGATTTCGCGTCGCTCGACATGCCCGCTTTGCTGAACGCGCTGATCGAGGCCGGTGAATCGATCGAGGTGCAATACGTGCACGGCCACTGGCGCGGTGTGAACGATCTCGAAGACTTCCGCCGCGCCGGCGACTTCGCGCATGGCCAGACGCCGCTCGCGGCGTCGGTCGGCACGCAGGCAACGGATTCCGCGAACGGAGCCGCGCAATGATCGAGGCGGCACAGTTCGTCGAGGCGGCGCGCGATCGCGGTTTCGACTGGTACGCGGGCGTGCCGTGCTCGTACCTGACGCCGTTCATCAACTACGTGTTGCAGGACGAGTCGCTGCATTACGTGTCGGCGGCGAATGAAGGCGACGCGGTCGCGCTGATCGCCGGCGTCGCGCTCGGCGCGCGCGATGAGCGTGGTGGAGGCACACGCCGCCGCGGCATCACGATGATGCAGAACTCCGGGCTCGGCAACGCGGTGAGCCCGCTGACGTCGCTCACGTGGACCTTCCGTTTGCCGCAATTGCTGATCGTCACGTGGCGCGGCCAGCCCGGCGTCGCCGATGAACCGCAGCACGCGTTAATGGGTCCCGTCACGCCCGCGATGCTCGACACGATGGAAATTCCCTGGGAGACCTTCCCCACGGAAGCCGACGCTATCGGCCCGGCGCTGGATCGCGCCATCGCCCACATGGACGAAACGGGCCGCCCGTACGCGCTCGTCATGCAAAAGGGCAGCGTCGCGCCGTACGAGTTGAAGGCCGGCGCCGCCAGCGAGCGCCGCGTACCGGTGGCGGCGCGTTCGCAGTTCGCCAACGTGGCCGCGAGCGAACTCGCGTCGCGCCATGACGCGCTGAAGAAGGTGATCGCGCATACGCCGATCGAGTCGACGGTGGTGCTGGCGTCGACGGGTTTTTGCGGGCGCGAGCTTTACGCAATCGACGATCGTCCGAATCAGTTGTACATGGTCGGCTCGATGGGCTGCGTGACGCCGTTCGCGCTGGGTCTGGCGCTCGCGCGGCCGGACCTGCATGTCGTCGCGCTCGACGGCGACGGCGCCGCGCTGATGCGCATGGGCGCCTTCGCAACGCTCGGCGCATACGGCCCGTCCAATCTCACGCACGTGCTGCTCGACAACGGCGCGCACGACTCGACCGGGGGACAGGCGACGGTGTCGTCGCAAGTCTCGTTCGCGGGCGTTGCGGCGGCGTGCGGTTATGCGTCGGCGGTCGAAAGCGACGATCCGGCCGTGCTCGACCAGTTGTTCGAATCGGCCCCGCTCGACGGCCCGCGTTTTGCGCGCCTCGTGATTCGCCGCGGCACGCCTGACGGCTTGCCGCGTCCCACCATCACTCCGCCCGATGTGAAAACGCGCCTCATGCGCCACATCGGCGCCGCGTGAAGTCAAAGTAAAGGAGCGCCCATGCTGCTGCTCAATCCCGGTCCGGTGACGCTCACCGAGCGTGTTCGCAACAGCCTGTTGCAGACGGACCTGTGTCATCGCGAAAGCGAATTTTTCGACTTGCAGGAAGAGGCGCGCACGCGTCTCGTCGACCTGTACGGTCTCGACGCGAGCGAATGGCAAGCGGTGCTGATGACGGGCTCCGGCACGGCCGCTGTCGAAAGCATGACGGCCGCGCTGGTGCCGCAAAACGGCAAGCTGCTGGTGGTGGAAAACGGCGTGTATGGTGAGCGCATTTCGCAGATCGCCGCGCAGTACGGCATCGCGCACGAGTCGCTCAAGCACGACTGGATGCAGGCGCCCGACCTCGCGAAAATCGCCGAACGTCTCGACGCGGACAAAGCGTTCACGCACGTTGCCGTGATTCATCACGAGACGACGACGGGGCGTCTGAACGACCTCGCGGCGTTGGGCACGCTGTGCCGTGCGCGCGGCTTGCGTTTGCTGGTGGACGGCGTGAGCAGCTTCGGCGCCGAAGCGATCGATTTCGCCGACGCGAGCCTCGACGCGGTCGCCGCCACGGCCAACAAGTGTTTGCACGGCGTGCCGGGTGCCTCGTTCGTGCTGGTGCGCCGCGCCGCGCTCGCGCAGGCGGCGAGCCGCACGTACTACCTCGACCTCGGGCGGCTCGCGCGCTTGCAGGATCAGCGCAACACGCCGTTCACGCCGTCGGTTCATGCGTACTACGCGCTCGTTGAAGCACTGCGCGAGATCGCCGACGAAGGCGGCTGGCGCGCCCGTCATGCGCGTTACGCGGCGCTCGCGGAACAGGCGCGCGCGGGACTGGCCGAGCGCGGCATCGGCAGCGTGTTGGCGCCGGCGGAATCGTCGGTGGTGTTGCGTGCATACCGGCTGCCGAACGGCGTCACGTATCCGCAATTGCACGATGCGCTGAAGGCGCGCGGATTCGTCATCTATGCGGGACAGGGCGGGCTGTCAGCCGAGCTGTTCCGTATTTCGACGATGGGCAATATCCACGCCGCCGACATCGACCGGCTGTTGCAGGGCTTTACCGAACTGACGCGCTGAGCGCTGCGCAGCAGGCTCACACAGGGTCTTTGTCCGGCGGCCCTTCGGGGCGCTGCGGCTCCTCGGTGTGATGACCGGGCGATGGCGGCGTCAGCGGATCGCCTTCCGGATCGCGGGTCGGATCGGCGTTAGGGTCGGGGATCGGGCTTGTATGCATGTCGTAGCTCATGGCATCACCTGTGTTTGAGAACTCTGCGATAGCGGGACTGCGTCCGGCGTTCTCTTCAAGCGTAGACGCTTCCTGTCAGGCTTGACCGCCAGAGTTGCTGCGCTGATCGTCCTGTTTACTTCTTCACGCGACGGCCGACGGTGAGGTGCCAATAGCGCTCGGCGGCAAAAACGTCCTCGTAGTTGCCGGCGCCGAACGCGCGCAACTGGCTCTGATACGCATTGACCGCTTCGCGCTTGATCTGTCCGCGGCGCTGTGCGTCGATCGTGTGTCCGGCGCTCGGATTGGCCGGCGTCGCCACGATGCCGCGCTGCGCGAGATCGGCAAGCCGTGCCTGCACGACACCCGGCGTGCGCCGGTGAATGGCTTCTTCGTAGCCGAACCATTCGAGATGCGACAGGCGCGGCAGGATCTCGCAGCATGCTTCGAATACGCGCACGTGGTCGTCGTGAAACAGGCCGAGCGGCATCAGCAACGTGTTCGCCGTGGTTCGGTAAATGGTTTCCTCTAACGCCGCTGCCATTTTGCTGATCGACGGCGAGTCGGAATACTGACTGTCGCGAAACGGCATTCGCAGCGGAATTGCATCGAGCAATTCAAGCGCGCGATTGTCTTCAAGCGTGCGCTCGTGTATTGCCTCATGGGCGTCGCTGAAGCCCGACTTTTCATCCCATTCCGTACGCATCGTATGCTCGGGCGGCGCGGCGAAGACCGTACAAACCGCAGCGTCGGGATGCGCGGCGAGCAATGCGCCGCAACTGAAGACGGCGTCGTCGAAATGAGGTGACACGATGAAAAGGCGCGGACTGGTTTCGCTCATGGGAAGTCGGGTGGTTTCGAAACGTGCGCCGTGCGAGCGGCGTAGCGTTGCGTGACAATCGCGGCGTCACATCAGCTTAGGCGGAATTGGAGCGAGTTGCGCGGCTGATTCGCAGTCTACGAACGGTTCCGATTGCATCGAGCATTAATCATGTTCCGCGCAAGCCTCATGCCTGAGGCCCTTTCGCTTTCAGCGGGCGGTCAGCGCAAGGCGCGCAAATCGTCGGGCGTGTCTATATCGCGCAAGATTCCGGCGTCGTCGACATCGAGTCTCATGACGCGTTCGGAGCCGAGCAACGAGCGCGCGCCGCTGTCGCCGTCGAGGCGCAGCAGCGCGTCGCGGTAGTCCACGCCGAACCCTACGGGATGGCCGCGCTGCCCGTCGTAAAACGGCGCCACGATCGGCGCGCCGCCGTCGAGCGCGCGGGCCACCGCTTCGATCGTGGTGATCTCGATGCGCGGCATGTCGGCGAGCGCGACGATCCAGCCCTCGGCGTCCTCACTCGCCTGAATACCTGCAGCGAGGCTTGCGCCCATGCCGCGTTCGGCTCCGGGCGCGAACGCGACGTCGCAGCCCGCATCGTTCAAAAGCCGCGCAAGCGCTTCAGCGCCCGGCCGCACCACGGCCAGCACGTGCGGCACGACCCTCAGTAGCCGGTGCGCCGCTTCCTGCGCGACCGGCGTGCCGTCGGGCAGCCGCGCAAGCAGCTTGTTTTGCAGGCCGTGCGGATCGAAGCGGGAGCCGATCCCAGCCGCGAGCAATATGCCAGTGGCGAGCGACGCGTAAGCCATGGATGGGCACCGTTGAGTAAGATGCCACCGATTGTGCGGCGCAACGCACCCCGAGGCAAGCGGCCCGCGCAGCGCGCTCAGACCTGCGTCGTCGTCATCACCTTGTCGAGCGTTATCGGAAGATCGCGCACACGCACACCGGTTGCGTGGTACACCGCGTTGGCAAGCGCGGCGCACACGCCCGTAATGCCGATCTCGCCGATGCCGCGCACGCCAAGGGAATTGATATACGGGTCGGGCCGGTCGAGGAACGTGATATCCAGCGCGCCGATGTCGGCGTTCACTGGCACGTGGTACTCGGCGAGATTTGCGTTCGTGAAACGCCCATAGCGCGTATCCAGCGAGGTTTCCTCCTGCAACGCCGCGCCCACGCCCCATACAATGCCGCCGAGCATCTGGCTGCGCGCGGTTTTCTCGTTGAGCACGCGACCCACGTCGTACACGCCGACCACGCGCGGCACGCGAATCGTGCCGAGGTCCGCGTCCACATGCACTTCGACGAACACCGCGCCGAACGAGTGAAACGAGTACTTCTGCTTCTCGCCGCCCGGCTTGACGGTGGACGTCGCTTCGATCGGTTTGCCGCCGGAGCGCGCAACGATCGCCGCCGCGGGATCGCGCTTCGACGGTTGCGAGCGGCTCGTTACCCAGCCGTTCTCCACGGTGATGTCGTCGAGCGCCATGCCGTGCACGGGCGACGCAGGGTCCGCCAATGCCAGCGCGATTAGCCGCGCGCGCGCCTCGGTCGCTGCGTCGCGCACGGCCGGCGAAACGCTCGCCGCCGATTGCGAGCCGCCCGACACCGGCGCCTTCGGCAGCGACGAATCGCCGAGCGCAAAGTGGATGTTTTCCGGCGCGAAGCCAAGCGCGTCCGCGGCGACCTGGGTCATCACCGTGTACGTTCCAGTGCCGATGTCCTGCGTGCCCGAGGCCACCATCGCAGTGCCGTCGGGCAAGATCCGCGCGATGGCGCTCGCTTCGCTGCGATTAGCCGGGTAGGTCGCGGTCGCCATGCCCATGCCAATCAGCGTATTACCGTCACGCATGGAGCGCGGCGCGGGGCTGCGCCGCGACCAGCCGAATTTCTCCGCGCCGATCTGATAGCACTCACGCAACGACTTGCCCGACCAGGGCTTGTTTTCCTGCGGATCGGCTTCCGCATAGTTCTTCAGGCGCAACGCGAGCGGGTCCATTTTGAGCGCGACCGCCAGTTCGTCCATTGCGGATTCCAGCGCAAACGAGCCGGTCGTCTCGCCCGGCGCGCGCATGAAGGTCGGCGTGCCGACGTTGAGCGGCACGAGCCGGTGTGTGGTCACCTGGTTCGGCACCGCATACAACATACGCGTGACCATGCAGCACGTCTCGGTCCAGTCTTCGATCATGGACGTGTTCGAAATGCTGTCGTGACGCATGGCGCTCAGCGTGCCGTCGCGCCGCGCGGCCAGCACGAGGCGCTGTTCGGTGCGCGGACGTGCGCCGACCGGACCGAACATTTGCGGCCGCTCGAGCACGAGCCGCACCGGACGCCCGGTCTGTTTCGCGGCCATCGCGCACAAGGACACGTGCGACCAGGACGAGCCCTTGCAGCCAAATCCGCCGCCGACGAACGGCGAGATCACGCGTATGTCGCCAGGTGAAATGCCGAGCGTTCGGGCCACCGCTTGCGCTTCGCCGCTCACGCCCTGGGTCGAATCGTAGAGCGTAAGCTGCGGGCCGTCCCAACGCGCCATGGTCGCGTGCGGCTCCATCGGATTGTGATGCTCGATGGGCGTCGTGTAGGTTGCATCGATATGCACTGCGCTGTTCTGCATGCCGTCTTCGAAGCTGCCACGCTGCGTATCCGTTTGACGCCCTTGCGGCTTGTCCGGCGCATGTGCATTTGCCTTCGCCTGTGCGAAGTCGAGCGTGGCCGGCGTGCTCTGATACGTGATGCGCAACCGGCGCGCGGCATCGGTCGCATGTTCGAGCGTATCGGCGACGACTACCGCCACCGGCTCGTTGTTGTAATGCACCTGGTTGTCCTGCAGGAGCGACAGTCGACGCCCCGCAGGCGGGGCCAGTTGCGCCTTGCCGCCGTTCGGCAGACGCGGTGCGTTCTGATGCGTCATGACGAGCAGCACGCCGGGCACGGCCTGCGCACGGCTTGCATCGATCGACGCAATCGTGCCGCGTGCAATCGTGCTCGTCACGAGCACCGCATGGGCGAGACGCGCTTCCGGAAATTCCGCGGCATAGCGTGCTTCGCCGGTTACTTTGAGTAGACCGTCGATGCGGTCGAACGGTTGACCGATCAGCGTCATGCGACACCTCCTGCGCGGCCGGCGGCCTGATTCACTGCACGCACGATCGCGCGTTGCGCGAGCTGCACCTTGAAGCGGTTGTCGGCGAGCGGCCGGGCATCGCGCAATGCAGCGGCAGCGGCGTTGGTGAGCGCGGCTTGTGTCAGCGGCTGTCCGTTCAGCATCTGTTCCGCTGCACTCGCGCGCCACGGTTTGTGCGCGACGCCGCCCAATGCAATGCGCGCGGTCTGCACGCGCTCGCCGTCCATCTGCAAGGCAGCGGCCACCGAGACCAGTGCGAATGCGTAACTGGCGCGGTCACGCACTTTGAGGTAATGCGAGTGCGCGCTGAAAAGCGGTGGCGGCAGATCCACCGCGGTGATCAGCTCGCCGGGCCGCAACGTGGTGTCGACATCGGGTCTGTCGCCCGGAAGCCGATGAAATTCGGCGAACGGAATGCTTCGCTCCCCGGCCGGGCCGCTCACGCGGACCACCGCATCGAGCGCGGCGAGCGCCACGCTCATGTCCGACGGGTTGACCGCGACGCACTGCGGACTCGCGCCGAGAATCGCGTGCATGCGGTTATGCCCTTCGAGCGCCGCGCAGCCGCTGCCCAATACGCGCTTGTTGCAATGGGAAAAAGCGGTGTCGTAGAAGTATGCGCAGCGGGTACGTTGCAGCAGATTCCCGCCGACCGTCGCCATATTGCGCAATTGCGACGACGCGCCCGACAAGAATGCTTGCGATAACAACGGATACTGTTCGCGCACCAACGCATGGTTCGCGGCGTCGCTATTGCGCACGAGTGCGCCGATGCGAATGCCGCCGTCGGGCAGTGTCGTCACGCCGTCGAGGCCGCCGATATGCGTGATGTCGATAAGCCGCACCGGCCGCTCGACACCTCCCTTCATCAGATCGAGCAGATTCGTGCCGCCGCCGATGAACACCGCGCCCGGTTGCTGCACGGCGCGCACTGCGCCGGCGACATCGGCGGCGCGTTCGTAGGTAATCGCATCCATGCCGTCGCTCCGTTACGCGTTGTCGCGGTTATCGTGGTTATCGCGATGGTCACGATGGTCGGCGCCAGCCGTGCCCGCATTCTGACCACTGCCTTCATGCGCCGCGCGTATCGCGGCAACGATATTTGAATAGGCACCGCAGCGGCAAATGTTGCCGCTCATGCGTTCGCGAATCTCTTCGTCGGAAAGTTTGGCGGGACGTTGGCGCACATCGGCGGTCACAACACTCGCCGTGCCGTTGCGAAACTCCTGGAGCAGAGCGGTCGCCGAGCATAGTTGCCCCGGCGTGCAGTAGCCGCACTGAAACGCATCGTGTTCGATGAACGCGCGTTGCAGCGGGCTCAATGCACCATTGCTCGCGAGCCCTTCGACCGTGGTGATGGTCTCGCCTTCATGCATGACGGCGAGCGTTAGACATGAATTGATGCGGCGTCCGTTGGCGATCACCGTACAAGCGCCGCATTGTCCGCGGTCACAGCCTTTCTTGGTGCCCATGAGACCCGCGTACTCACGCAATGCATCGAGCAAGGTCACGCGCGGCTCGAGTTGCAACGTATACGCACGGCCGTTGACGTTCAATTCGACGGGGCGTGGCGGCACGGGAGCAGGAGCCTGCGCGGGTGGCGCTACAGATGTTTGCGCTTGTGCGCGAAGGTGCGGTGCCGCACCGACAGTCGCGGCTGCTGCAGCCGATTGTAGAAAACGGCGACGAGAAGGTTGGTGCAAGGCGGCGGCTTCGTCACCCGGATCATGACATTCGTTATCTGTTGCCATAACGTTCTATTGACTCCGCTGAAAGGTCAATGCAGGCTGACGATGCGTCGGTATCCGAAGCTTCGCGTCCAAACAACCGAGGGTAACAAATCCGGCGCAGTTGCGTGAACAACGCTGACACAAAACGGTATTGTGAAAATAACGGAGACAGCACATATGAGATCACCCATTGGAGTCGGGCACGCGCTTCCCCTTGCAATCGTTGTCGCTCTCGGTGTGAGCGCCTGCCACGGCGACCACGACGACAGCACGCCCCAGCCGCAAGCCAACGTCCTGCCCAGCTTCATCGCGGGCACGGTCAGGACACAGTCATATGACGGCAATAGTGACGACCTGCTCACGGCCGGACTCGGTAAAACTGGCCTCGCTTCAGCCAGTGTTCCCGCGATTGCAAACGCCGCGCAACCGACAGCGGCGGAGCTGCGCCGACTCGCGATCTGGTCGAACTATCGCGCGCTCGTCGACATGAGTAGCAATGGCGGCTATGGGCGCTTCTGGGGTCCCAATGTCGATGTGAACGGCAACGACACGTTGGGCGAAGGAAAGATAGCGGGCAAGGAATACCTCGCTTTCGCAGACGACGGCAGCGGTAAGCAGAATGTCAGCGTGCTCGTGCAAATTCCGGCGAGCTTCAATGCGGATCAACCGTGCATCGTCACGGCAACGTCATCGGGTTCTCGCGGCGTGTATGGCGCGATCTCCGCGGCCGGCGAGTGGGGTCTCAAGCGCGGCTGCGCGGTCGCCTATACGGACAAAGGCTCGGGCAACGGCGCACACGAACTGTCGACGAATCGCGTGACGCTGATCGACGGCACGTTGCAGGACGCGAATGCCGCAGGCAACGCGAGTCTCTTCACGGCCAACCTGGGCAACACGGATGCCGCCACCTACAACAGCCAGTTCCCTAACCGGTACGCGTTCAAGCACGCACACTCGCAGCAGAACCCGGAGCAGGACTGGGGCAAGAACACGTTGCAAGCGATCAAGTTCGCGTATTGGGCACTCAACGATTCGTATGGAACGTTGAACGGCTCGACGCGCACGGTACGCTATAACCCGGGCAGCATCACGACGATCGCGGCATCGGTGAGCAACGGCGGCGGCGCGTCGCTCGCAGCCGCCGAGCAGGATACCTCCGGCCTCATTACCGCGGTGGTAGTCGGCGAGCCGCAGATCAACGTGCGCGTGCCCTCGCAAGTCTCGGTGACTCAGGGCGGTGTGCCCGTCGGCGCATTCGGCAAGCCGCTTGCGGATTACATGACGCTCGCTAATCTGCTTGAGCCTTGCGCAGCGCTCGCGCCTGCCGCAGTCGGCGCGCCGTATCTGACGGCGCTGCCGCTTGCCACGACCACCGCGATTCGCACCGCGCGATGCGCGGCGCTCGCGGCTAACGGCGTGATCGCGGGGGCGGACACCGTCACGCAGGCAACCAATGCGCTCGCGCTGTTGCATCAGAACGGCTACGAGACCGACTCCGACGTGCTCCATGCGCCGATGTGGGATTCGCAGGCGGTGCCCGCCGTCGCCGTGACTTACGCGAACGCTTATGCGAGAGCGACCGTGAGCGCGAACCTGTGCAACTTCAGCTTCGGCACGACGAGTTCGACGGGCGCGGCGGGCGTGACGCCGGCTGTGTCGCCCATGCTCACTGTGTTCGGCAATGGCAATGGTGTGCCGCCCACCAACGGTATCAACCTCGTCTACAACGCGGGCACGGCGGGCGCATTCGACCACCGGCTCGCAACCGTCGACGCAAGTTATGCGGGAGCAGCCTGCCTGCGTACGCTGTGGACCAACGGCACGCTGACAACGAGCGTTGAAGCGATCAAGGTGAATGCGAACCTGCATGGCAAGCCCACCATCATCGTGCAAGGCCGGGCCGATGCGCTGGTGCCGATCAATCATGCGTCGCGGCCCTATGTCGCAACGAACCAGCTGCTCGAAGGCGGCGCGAGCAAGCTCTCGTTCTATGAAATCACGAACGGCCAGCACTTCGACGCGTTCCTCGGCGTGGCGGGCTTCGACAACCGCTTCGTGCCGCTGCATTACTACAACATTCAGGCGCTCAATCTGATGTGGAGCCATCTGAAGAGCGGCACGCCGCTGCCGCCGTCTCAAGTGGTTCATACGGTGCCGCGCGGCGGCTCACCGGGCGCTGCGCCCGTATTGACCGTCGCCAACTTGCCGGCGATTGCGGCCAACCCTGGCGGCAATGCCATCACGGTGTCGAACGGGGTGGTGAACGTGCCGAACTGATGGCGGCTGTGTGTCGATAGCGGACCACGCGCGCGGTGTCTGATCGCGCGCGTGGCCGCTAGTTTGAATACCAGGCCGGGTATGAACGATGCTACTTGTATTCGGAATCAAGCGCGTTCAGAGGACAGCCGATGCAGTTCGACTACAAGCATTTCCACATCGATTGCCGCGCACGCCACGCCGACGAAGGCGTCTACTACGCGCGCGCGAAAATCACTCGCATACCGCGGAAAAACGAGCATTTCCGGTCGCACGATTCCGGCGACATCGACGCTTTCTCGAACGAAGCCGATGCGATCGCCTGCGCAAGGTCGTGGGCAATCGAATGGTGCGATGAGGCGGCCGATGCCGTGTCGGGAACGGCGTCGAAATAACTTGCGTTGCAGGAGGAACCGTCGTGGCGAGGCTGCGCATTGCGACATTCAACATCAACGGAATCCGTTCGCGCCAGGCCGCGTTGCTGCAATGGCTGGAGCGCGAAGCGCCGGACATTGTCTGCTTGCAGGAGCTGAAGGCCGCCGATAGCGCGTTTCCCGCCGACGCATTGCGCGAAGCGGGCTACCACGCCATCTGGCACGGCCAGAGCGCGTGGAACGGCGTGGCGATTCTGTCGAAGGGCGAGCCGCCGCTCGAAAGCCGCCGTGGCTTGCCGGGCTTCGAAGAGGACACGCATAGCCGCTATCTGGAAGCGGCCGTCGACGGCGTGCTGGTGTGCTGCCTCTATCTGCCCAACGGGAATCCGCAGCCCGGTCCGAAGTTCGAGTACAAGCTCAAGTGGTTCGACCATCTGATCGACCATGCGGCGAAGCTGCTCAAGAGCGGACATCCGGTCGTGCTGGCCGGCGACTTCAACGTCGTGCCTACCGACGAAGACATCTACAATCCGCGCTCATGGCTGAAAGACGCGCTGTTGCAGCCGGAAAGCCGCGAGCGCTACCGGCGTCTCGTCGCACAGGGATGGACGGATTCGCTGCGCACGCATTTCGGCGAGGAGCGGGTCTATACGTTCTGGGATTATTTCCGCCGGCACTGGGACACCAACTCCGGCTTGCGCATCGACCATATTCTGCTGAGCCCGGACCTCGCGCCGCGCTTGCGCGACGCGGGCGTGGACCGCTGGGTGCGCGGCGAGCCGCATGCGAGCGACCATGCGCCGACATGGGTCGAGTTGGACATGGGCGCGTCGCGTCGCAAGACACGCAGCTGAAGCACGCGTCTTGCGACTGGCGGTGACGCATCGATGCGCGGGGTAACGCTAGCGAACTATCGTTGCGCCCGGAGCCGGATGCATGCGCGCCGCGACAGCCGGGATAGCCGAGCTGGCAGGCACGTTTTCATCGATCGACGTACGTCCGCCGTCGTGGAAGAACGCCTGCTCCGCGGCCTTGTTCATCACGAGAATGCTGATGCGCCGATTGGTCGGTTCGTCGACGACATTGCTGTTGAGCGGCAGTACATCAGCAAGACCGCGTACCTGCAACAGCTTTTCGACGTGCATGCCGCCTGCCACCAGCGCGCGCCGCGCGGCATTCGCGCGCTCGGAAGAAAGCTCCCAGTTCGAATAGCCGACCGGTCCGCCCGTGTATGCCACGGCGTCAGTGTGCCCCGCGATCGAGATGCGGTTCTCGACGTCGTTGAGTGCTGCGCCGATCTGCGTCAGTATCGCGACCGCGTAGCTCTGCAGCTTTGGACTACCCGATGCGAACATCGGGCGGTTCTGCGAATCGACGATCTCGATGCGCAGTCCTTCGTTGGTGATCGAAATGCGGATCTGGTCCTTGAAGGCCTTCAACGCAGGACTCTGTTCGATCAACGAAACCAGCTTCTCTTTCAGTTGCTGCAAGCGGGCCGTGTCAGCGGGCGCGACGGTCGGCGCCACGTTCACAGGAGTGGCGGGTTCGATCTGGGTTTTCTTGCCGTCGCCGGGGCGCGTGTCCGAGATGTCGCGGCCGCCGCCTTGCACGATGCTCGGCCGTGCTGCGGCCGTGCCTTCGTTGCCGCCGAGCAGGCTTGATAACGGCGTGTTGAAGTAATCTTCGATGCCTTGCTTGTCGAACTTCGACGTCGAGCCGAGCAGCCACATCAGCAGGAAGAACGCCATCATCGCAGTGACGAAGTCGGCATACGCGATCTTCCACGCGCCGCCATGATGCCCACCGTGGTCGTCGCCCTTTTTCGAGCGGCGCACGATGATCGGCGGCGGCGCCTCGTCCTGGGAGCCGCGTGACCTTCTTTGCGTCATGACGCGGCTCCCTCGGTGGCCGGCTTCGGCGATTTGGTCGCGCGCACGGCGTCGTCGAGTTCCTGGAAGCTCGGGCGATCGGCGGTGAACAGCACCTTGCGGCCAAACTCCACGGCGATGGGCGGTGCATAGCCCGACAGCGAGGCAAGCAGCACCGCCTTCACGCATTGGAACGGCTTCGCTTCGGCACGGCCCTTTGCATTGAGCAGATCGGCGAGCGGACCGATGAAGCCATATGCGAGAAGAATGCCGAGGAACGTGCCGACCAGGGCGCCCGCGATCATCTCGCCGAGCACGGCGGGCGGCGCGCCGACCGAGCCCATGGTGTGAACCACGCCCATCACGGCGGCAACGATGCCGAAGGCAGGAAGGCCGTCGGCCATCTTCTGGATTGCATTGGCCGCCACCGAAGCTTCCGCGTGATGCGTGGCCAGTTCTTCATCCATCAGGTCCTGTACTTCGAGCACGTTGACGTTGCCGCCCGACATCATGCGCAAATAGTCGACAATAAAATCCAGCAGATGATGGTCGGCGAGAACGTGCGGATACTTCTGGAAAATCACGCTTTCTTCCGGCGCAAAGACGTCGGCTTCGAGCGACATCATGCCTTCCTTGCGGGCCTTCTGAAGCAGCTCATAAAGTAGAGCGATTAGCTCCAGATATTTTTCCTTTGTGTAACCGCCGCCCTTGAAACATTTAGGAATCGCCTTGAGGGTTTTCTTCAATGTCGAAGTCGGATTGCTCACTACGAATGCGCCAATTGCCGCGCCGAAAATGCATAGCAATTCGAACGGTTGAAGGAGCGCCGGTAAATGGCCGCCCACGCCGAGAAAGCTCCCAAGGACGGAGCCGATCACCAACAGCCAGCCAATCGCCACAAACATAAATTCTCCATAATCTTGCGCGCCGCACGTTGTGAGAATGAACCCCTGATCAAGGGCATTTGCGTGCGTCACTGAATTTCCGCATGTACTGGTAAACGGCTCGAAAGGGTGATTGCTGAAGAGCGCGAAGCAACCGGAATTCAAATATTGCGGGGCCCGCTCGCGCATTCATTCGGCATCGGTAAAAGCGCCCGCACCTTTTTACCGGTTGCTCTGCTAGCATGCAGTGCGACCCGCGTCAGGGCTCCTCGACGGTGAACTCTCAAGACGAACGAAGATGACTATGAAAGCCAGCACCATTGCGGAGCGCGAGGCCCGCGGCCGTGCCGCCCGCGAAAAATCGAAGCGGTCGAGTCATAAAACGGTCGGTGCATTAGATCGCGATCCAATCGAGCTTCTTAAGCAAAGCAGCGAAGGCCGCGTGCAGAACCTCGTGCCGTTGCGCTATGGGCGCATGGCCGTGTCGCCGTTCACGTTCTTTCGCGGCACCGCGAGCCTGCAAGCTCACGATCTAAGCCAGGTTCACGACAGCGGCCTGACCATGCCGATCTGCGGAGACGGGCATCTGATGAACTTCGGCGGCTTCGCGACGCCCGAGCGCCAGCTGGTTTTCGACCTGAACGATTTCGACGAAGTGTCGGTGGGCCCATTCGAATGGGACCTCAAGCGCCTTACCGCCAGCCTCGTGCTGGCCGCGCGTCACATGCGCCTGAGTCGCGGCACAGCCGAGCATCTGGTGATGACCGCCGTGAGCGAATACCGCAATCGCATGGCGCAATACGCACAATGCGGCGCGCTGGAACTCTGGTATGAGCGCATTACCTTCGACCGCATGGCGGAGACGGCGCTGTCGCCGGAGCGCCGCCGCGCGGTGCGCCGCGGCATGGAGAAGGCCGCGAGCCGCACGCACGAAAGTCTGTTCGAAAAGATGGCCGAGCATGACGGCGAGCGCTGGGTGATTCGCGATGCGCCGCCTGCGCTTTTTCACGTGCTCGGCTCGAACACGCTCTTCACCGCCGAAGAGACCGATGAACTGAAGGGCCCGCACGGGCACAAGATACTCGACGGCATGTGGAGCGAGTACATGAAGACGATGTCGCATGACCGGCGTGAACTGCTTGGTCAGTTCAGCGTGCAGGACATCGTATTCAAGGTAGTGGGCGTGGGCAGCGTGGGGACGCGCTGCATGGCGGTGCTGCTCGTCGATCCCACGGGCAAGCCGCTCTTCGTACAGATCAAGGAAGCGAGGCCGTCGGTGATCGCCCGCTACTACAAGTCGCCACCGGTCAAGCATCAAGGCGAGCGCGTGGTGCAGGGGCAGCGCATGCTGCAGGCCGCGAGCGACATCTTTTTAGGCTGGGCGACGAGTTCGCTCGGCCGGCATTACTACTTCCGTCAATTGCGCGACATGAAGCTGTCGGCGAGCATCGAATTGTTCGACAGCGATCTGCTGGACGGTTACGCGAGGCTATGCGGCTGGGCGATGGCGCGTGCCCATGCAAAGGCGAGCGGCCAGGCGGTCGAAGTGAGCGCGTATATCGGGCGCGGCGATCAGTTCGCCGAGGCGTTGGCAGCTTACGCGGCGACTTACGCCGATCAGGTGGAGCGCGACTACGATGTCTTCGTCAAGGCATGTCGAAGCGGTGTTATCGAGGCGCGCTCAGACGAAGACATGGCGGCGGATTTTTGCATGTGAAGCAACGCTGTGGATCAACGCTGTGAATCAGGGCTGTGAATCCACACTGTCAAGCGTCGACCCTCGCCTCGCGTAGCGTCACGAAGCGCAAGTTCCTTTTGCGAGCCGCCTCGATGACACGTGGCAGCACGGCGAGAATCAGCGGCTTACCGTCGGCGGTCAGCGCGGCATTGCCGTCGTGCAGCAGCAGTATGTCGCGCGGCGCCAGACCGTCGAGTAGCCTGCGCGTGACGACTTGCGGATCGCGCTCGCGTGTGTCGTAGCCGCGCCGCGTCCATGCCGCTAGCCGCAAATCTAGCTTGCGCAGCACCGGCTCCAGAAAAATATTGCGCAGGCCTGCCGGCGCGCGAAAGAACATGGGCCGGTCGCCGCTGAGTTCTTCGAGTGTGCGTTGCGCGGCATCTATCTCGCGCAGAAGCGCGCCCGGAAACGTCACGGAAAACGTGTGCACGTGAACCTGCGAATGGTTTTCGAGCGCATGACCGCGCGCGACAATTTCGCGTGCGAGTTGCGGATAACGCCGCGCCTTTTCTCCTATGCAGAAGAACGTAGCGCGCACGTGCAGGGCATCGAGCAGGTCGAGTACTTGCGGCGTGACGACGGGATCTGGACCGTCGTCGATCGTCAATGCGATTGCATCCGCGTTGCGCGCGGCAGCGGGCAGGCGCGTCCAGTTCGGACCCAGCAGCGACGTACGCGGCAGCAGACCGGCCACGGTAAATACAGCGTGATTCGCGAAGATCGCGGCGAGCCACCACGGCCATGCGCGGGGTACCAGCAGCCATGCGGCCAGCACGAAGACGTGCCATGCGGCGGTGGCGGTGAGCATCGCGGGATAGCCGGTCTGAGGCCACCGGCGCAGCGGTGGCGCTCCAGCGTCGTGGGGCGTGGAGAGTTGGTTCATAAAGCGTGCTTCCGGTAATTGCGCGGGCAAGCAGGGCACCGCGCGCAACGTCGAACGATACCATTGATGCGTGGACCGGCAAGCTCGCGGACAGGAACCGCAATGAAAGCGCGCCGGTTGCATGATGGAAGCTCTCGCAGGCGGCATTTGTGATCGACCGTCCGCTGCGGTATGGTTCGAAACAGGTGCCGAACAATGGTGCAGGAGAGTTGGTGCGGAGCGGCCCTTCATTCATGAAACAGGGAGACGAGCGGTGACGGTGACGGGAATCAGAAAGGTGGCATTGGTAACGGGTGCGGGCAGCGGCATCGGCCGTGCATGTGCGGTGCGTCTCGCGGAGCATGGGTATAGCGTGGTGCTTGCGGGCCGTCGTCAGGCGGCGCTCGACGCCGTAGCCGAGCAGGCGCGCGCCGTGGGCGGAGAAGCGGCCGCGGTGCCTTGCGACGTGACGGACGCGGACAGTGTCGACGCGCTGTTCAACACGGTCCGCGAACGCTATGGCCGGCTCGACTTGCTGTTCAACAACGCCGGGCGCAGCGGCTCGCCGGTCGACATCGACGAACTCGATATAAACGAATGGCGTTCGGTGGTCGACACCAACCTCACCGGTGTGTTCCTGTGCACGCGCGCGGCATTCGGTCTGATGAAAACGCAGAATCCGCGCGGCGGGCGCATCATTAACAACGGTTCGATTTCGGCGCACGCGCCGAGGCCGAACAGCATTGCCTACACAGCGACCAAGCACGCAGTCACGGGCCTCACGAAAGCCGTGTCGCTCGACGGCCGGAAATACGACATCGTGTGCGGGCAGATCGATATCGGCAACGCGGCCACGGAAATGGCCGAGCGCATGGCGCGCGGCGTGCCGCAGGCGAACGGCGAGATCGCGGTCGAGCCGCTGATGGACGTGCAGCATGTCGCAGACGCCGTGCTGCACATGGCGCAATTGCCGCTGTCGGCGAACATCCAGTTCATGACCATCATGGCGAGCAAGATGCCGTTTGTCGGGCGCGGTTGACGGCCACCCGCGCCAAGCGCGGCGCGGGAGATCAACATATACTGAGCGCTTTCCTTCTTTGCCTTCGCTGCCTCGCATTGCGTGCGTTCCGAGCGTGTTCACGTGAAGTCATCAGCCGTGCCTCAAGCCAGCGCCGTGGACGATCCAAAGCCCGCACCGCCGGTGCAGCCCGACCTCGAGGATTGTTGCCATAGCGGCTGTAGTCCGTGCGTGTTCGATCTTTATGACGACGCGCTGGAGCGCTACCGCGTCGCGCTGGCCGAATGGGAAGCGCGGCAGGCGCAACGTGCGGCGGTCCCGATCCCGGCGGCGAAGCGCGGCGTGCGCAAGCGCCGGTGAAGCACCGTCGCGCGCTTTTACGCCGCCGCAGTCATCAGTGATCCCGTCATGACCGACCTTTTTTCCGCACCACTCGAACCCTTCGACGAATCGCACACCCTCGACGATCTGCACGACTTCGTGCAGCGCTATCCACGGCTCTTCGTTCTGACGGGCGCGGGCATCAGCACGGATTCCGGCATTCCCGGCTATCGCGACGACAACGGCGAGTGGAAGCGCTCGCCGCCCATCACGCTGCAGGAATTTCTCGGTACGGACGCAATGCGCCGGCGTTACTGGGCGCGCAGCATGGTCGGCTGGCCGGTCGTTGCACAGGCGCAGCCCAACGCCGCACATGTCGCGCTTGCGCGCCTACAGGCGGCAGGCCATGTGCCGACGCTCGTCACGCAGAACGTCGACGGATTGCATCAGCGCGCGGGTAGCCGCGACGTGATCGAATTGCACGGCGGCATAGACGGTGTCGTTTGTCTCGATTGCGGCACGCAGCATTCGCGTGCGTCGATCCAGCAGACGCTCGAGGCGGAAAACCCCGCGCTGCTGAGCGTGACCGCCGAAACTGCCGCCGACGGCGATGCGCATCTCGAATGGCACGCGCTCGAAGCGTTTCGCGTTCCGGCGTGCACGAATTGCGGCGGCTTGCTGAAACCGGCGGTGGTGTTTTTCGGCGAAAGTGTGCCGCGCGAGCGCGTCGAGGCGGCTTCGCATGCGCTCGATGCCGCGGACGCCGTGCTGGTGGTCGGCTCGTCGCTGATGGTCTATTCCGGCTATCGCTTCTGCGTGTGGGCGCAAAAGCAGCGCAAACCAGTCGCCGCGATCAATCTCGGGCGTACGCGCGCCGATCCGCTGTTGTCGCTGAAAATCGCGGCGCCATGCGCCGATACGCTGACCGCTTTGGCCGGCCGTCTCGCGGTAGATTGAACTGCGGCTCGGCACCAATACAAGCGAATGCAAGCTATGCAACCCGATCCAACGCAAACGATCCACACTACATCCCCATGACCGAACCTGTTCCGTCGATGCGGCAACATTCGCCCTCCGCCGAGCGCAATCGCGAACCGATCCTCGCCGTCTTGCGCACGGCGTTGCCGGCCACGGGCCGCGTACTCGAAATTGCGAGCGGCACGGGTCAGCACGCAATGTACTTTGCCGGCGCGATGCCCGGACTGGACTGGCAACCGACCGACGCCGACGCGCAAGCGCGCGAGTCGATTGCTGCATGGATCGCGCACGGCGCGCCGTCGAACGTGCGCGCGCCGCTCGCGCTCGACGTGCATCAGGCCGACTGGGGCGTAGGCGTGCTCGATGCGGTGGTCTGTATCAACATGATTCACATTGCGCCGTGGAGCGCGGCGCAAGCGCTGTTCGCGGGCGCGAGCCGCCATCTCGCTCGTGGCGGTGTACTGTATCTGTACGGCCCTTACAAACGCGGCGGCGCGCACACGGCGCCGAGCAACGAGGCTTTCGACCGGCAATTGCAAAGCCGCAATCCGGCGTGGGGCGTGCGCGACATGGAAGCGGTCGTGGCGCTCGCGGCATCGGAGGGATTCACGTGCGACGAGCCGGTCGCGATGCCGGCCAACAATTTCAGCCTCGTGTTCCGAAAGCGCGAAGCACAGGCGCATTGAACGCGCGGAAAGGGCGCAAAGCTGTGTTGCGTGCCCGTTAACGAGCGGCAAACCGGCATTTCTTTTATGCTTTCACCCTCGACGTCCGGCCGACGTTCTTTCCGGCGCGGCGTCACGACACTTTTGGACACTGGAGAATTCACATGGGCAAACAGGCAATCGGCGTGGTGGGGCTGGCGGTCATGGGCCGCAATCTGGCGCTCAACATCGAAAGCCGCGGCCACGCGGTGTCGGTCTACAACCGTAGCCGCGAAAAGACCGACGAACTCATCGCCGAATATCCGGACAGGAAGCTAGTGCCGGCGTTCACGCTCGAAGAGTTCGTGGAGTCGTTGGAAAAACCGCGCCGCATTCTGCTCATGGTCAAGGCCGGCGAGCCGACCGACGCGACCATCGCATCGCTCAAGCCGCTGCTGGAAAAGGGCGACATTCTGATCGACGGCGGCAACACGCATTTCACCGACACGATCCGCCGCAACCAGGAGCTGGCGAAGGCCGGCCTGCACTTTATCGGCACCGGCGTGTCGGGCGGCGAGGAAGGCGCGCTGAAAGGTCCGTCGATCATGCCGGGCGGGCAGCGTGACGCATACGACCTGGTTGCGCCGATCCTCACCGAGATCGCCGCAAAGGCACCGGACGGCGAGCCGTGCGTCGCCTACATGGGCCCGGACGGCGCTGGTCATTTCGTGAAGATGGTGCATAACGGCATCGAATACGGCGACATGCAACTCATCGCCGAAAGCTATGCGGTCCTGAAGCAGGTCGTCGGCCTGTCGAACGAGGAACTCGGCAAGGTCTATACCGAGTGGAATCAGGGCGAGCTCGACAGCTATCTGATCGAAATCACCTCGAAGATCTTCAGCAAGAAAGACGAGGAAACCGGCAAGGATCTGGTCGACGTGATCCTGGATCGCGCGGCGCAGAAAGGTACCGGTAAGTGGACCAGCCAGAATGCGCTCGACCTCGGCGCGCCGCTGCCGCTGATTACAGAGGCTGTGTTCGCGCGCGTGCTTTCGTCGCTGAAAGATCAGCGTGTTGCCGCGAGCAAGGTGCTCGACGGGCCGAGCGCGAAGCCGCTCGGAGCTGAGCGCGAAGCGTTCATTGAGTCGGTGCGCCGTGCGCTGTACTTCAGCAAGGTGATCTCGTACGCGCAAGGTTTCGCGCAGTTGCGCGCGGCTTCGGAAGAGTACAAGTGGGATCTGGATTTCGGCACGATTGCCAAGATCTTCCGCGCCGGCTGCATCATCCGCGCGCGCTTCCTGCAGAAAATCACCGACGCCTACACGAAAGAGAAGACCATCGCGAACCTGCTGCTGGACCCGTACTTCCGCGATATTGCGAGCAACTATCAGTCAGCGTTGCGCGAAGTGGTCGTCGCCGCGATCAATGCGGGCGTGCCGGTCCCGGCGTTCGCGTCGGCGGTTGCATATTTCGACGCTTACCGCTCGGAGCGTTTGCCCGCAAACCTCGTGCAGGCGCAGCGCGACTTCTTCGGCGCCCATACGTTCGAGCGTATCGACAAGCCGGGCAGCTTCCACGCGAACTGGAGCTAAACCGCTGTAACCCCTAGCAGCGCGCGCCCGGCGCAGGCCGGGGCGCGCCGTTCCAGGGTATTGAAATGCCTCGGCGGCATTATTGCTGCGAGCGTCGGTCATTTCGACACTGACAGGATTCGGACACCGACTATTGCAATTTCCGGAATAGAGTTTCGTCGTTTTAGGGGTTTCCCCTAGATGTTCTCGCTCCTAAACTTCTATTTAAGCGCTAGGGACAACAAAGCCCGAAGCGAATCACAACAAGTTCTGGAGGTTATACATCATGAAGACTCTTATCTCTGCCGTAGTCGTCGCCGCTGCTGTTTTCGCCGCTCCTGTCGCTTCGTTCGCTCAATCGAACCAGCCGGTCACGCGCGCTCAAGTTCGCGCCGAACTGGTCCAACTCGAGAAGGCTGGCTACAACCCGGTCGGCGACCATGTTGACTACCCCGAAAACCTGCAAGCTGCTCAAGCACGTGTCGACGCTCAGAACGGCACCGCGCAAGCCGCAGCTCAAGTAGCCAACAGCGGTTATGGCGCACCGATCGCAGGCAGCTCGCAAGCAGGTCGTGCGGTCACGACCGATCGTAGCTCGGTTTATTTCGGCAACTAATCTGGCGGTCGAGCGGCGCCGAATCGGGCAGCCGTTCGCGTAGAAGCCAACCGGAGGCGCCGCCTGACTGACAGGTGGCCGCCGATAGAAAAACGCCGTCAAGGTTTTTGCCTTGGCGGCGTTTTTCTGTTTACCGCTTCGAGGACGCATGGCGCGTGGCAAGCGTGCTGCACCGCGCGCCTTCTTCGTGCTCTTCGTGCCGGAACCAGGCGATTCAACGAGTCGGCAAATGTGGAATCGCTTCGTTGCTCGTCAGATTGAGCTGCTGCATCTGCCGATGTGCCTTGTTCAGATGCGCCTGCGCGGCCACGCGTTGAGCTTCGAGCTGGGACACTTCCTTGCGCACCTGATGCTGCCGGGTCGTCACCGCCTGCTCTTGTGCGCTACGCCGCTGCAAATCGCTGCGTAGCCGTTCGGCTTGCGCTTCAGAGCGAGCGATCTCGCGGGCCAGCTGTTCGTTCTGCGCCTCCAGTTGCGCGCGGCGAGTTTCACAGTCCGAGAGCCGCGTCGCCTGGTCTTCGAAATGATGGAAGGCCGCTTCGGCGGCTTCGAGGTCGGCTGCCTTCAACGCACGCCAGAGCGCGCCGTCCTGATAGAGGGCGACGTAGTATGTGACCTCCTTCGCATGAAACAGCAGGCTCACCGAATACGCGAAGCTGCGAAACACGCGAAACGGCATGAGCGCCTCTTCTTCGGCGAGCCATTCGACTTCGGCCGTATTCGCGATCTGCACGCCACGCGCGCTCACCTGCGACGGCACGGTCTGCACTGGCCGCAATGTCAACGCCGGACGAGCGGCACCGCGCGCCACTGCCGCCTGCGACCGGTCGGATGCGAACCCGGACGGAGAATCGGACGAAAGTGCAGACGAAAGCGCGGACGGCGCGTCGGACGCCGTTTCGGGCGACGCCTCGTCGGCATCGTCGGGCGGGACGGGCGCGCTGGCATTGTCCTGCGCGACCCGGACGACGTGTGATGGGCCTGCCAGCACGCTACGGCGGTTAAGGAGACTTTTCACGGCGGTTCCTCCAGTTGACTCGCCCGAAGGGCCAGACGGCGCCGGCAATAAAGCGTTCCGGCTAACTGGCGGATTGGGCGGTGAGCGAAAAGCAATGGCTCAGCGGCGCGAGTGGGTGGATGCCACGGTTGCGCCGGGGCTGCGCGTGCCTGCGGATGTCGTCCGCGTGCGCAGTCCTAATGCAGGGTGCGATGCCGGCCTATGTCCGCGAATAACGCGTGGCTCGGCTCGAGCGCAAGCAGCCACGATTCGTCGTAGCCGCTCAGAATGTCGAGCGCCTCACGCAGACGCTCGATGGCCAGCGCGGGAATTTCGACGCGCGCCTCCACGCCGCCCGACAATCCCGCGATACTCGCAAGTTGCACGAGTGCGTCGGCGGCCTCGGCCACATCGGCGGCAAAAACCAGATGCGTGTTCAACAATTCGGCCAGTCCAGGCGACGCGGCCACGTCGTCGACATTGAGTTGCACGGCGAGAAATGTGGCTTTGTTCATCGTCGACTCCATGCGGGATCCGGTCGTTTCAGTCCACGCCCAGTCGGCGCAGCAAGGTTGAGTATAGGTGAGCGTCCAGAGGTTTCAATGATCACATCATTGCCGCGGCACTCGCTGACTGGGCGTGGAGCGCGTCTCGCGCGACTTATAATGAGCGTTCAAAAAGCTGCCCGGCAGCGCCCGGCGTGCGCTGCGTCCATGGCCGATTGCGACTGGCGCAAAGGGCGCTCTCTCTACCAAATGCGTTAGCGACCATGAAGATCATTCGCAGCAAGAGCTTCACCGCGACGCGCCCGTGGGGCGCGCTCGACATTGCCAACATGGGCGGCATCACGACACGTCTGCATTGGACGGATCAGCCCTACAAGTGGCACGTGAACGACGGCGAAGAAGTGTTCGCCGTGCTGGATGGCCGCGTCGAGATGCGCTATCGCCAGGACGGCGTGGAGCAGGCGGCGATTCTTGAAACGGGCGATGTGTTCTATGCGTCGGTGGGCACCGAGCACGTGGCGCATCCGATCGGCCCGGCGCGCATTCTCGTGGTAGAAGCCGAGGGCAGTGTTTAGGTTTGCAGGCGCGGTGATGTACGAGGTTGCAGTGTGCTGACCCGCGAGCGGTACGGCAATTGCTACGGGCATCGATCAAGACGATCGATCAGAAGCTCGAATCCAAAAAATGTCGAGGACAAATCACATGATGAGACCATGGCAACTGCAGGGGACCCGTTTGCTGGCGACTGCCGCGCTAGGCGTGATACTCAACGGCTGCGTGAGCGCGCCGTGGGACAACACGCCGTTCTACGGCAACACACAGTCCCGACCCACCACGCTCAGCACGGTGCCCGTGCCGGCGGGTTTCTATCGCGTCAATCCCGGCGATACGCTTGCCGGAGTCGCATCGGCTTATGGGCACAGGCCGCAGGACATCGCGACCTGGAACGGTCTGCCGGTCAACGCGGCCGTTGTTCCTGGGCAAGTGCTGCGCGTTGCTCCACCGATGGCGTCCGGCAGCGTCGCGGCGCCGCCCGTCGCTGCGGCGCCGAGCACGCCCGCAGCACCGGCCGCGCCCTCAGCACCAGCCGCACCCACGGCCGCGGCGGCGCCGCAGCAGGGCGTGCTGCAATGGCCGTTGCGGGGGCCGATCCTCAAGACCTTCGCCGCAGGCAGGTCGAACGGCATCGTGATCGGCGGACGACCGGGCGACCCCGTCAAGGCAGCCGCCACCGGCCGTGTGGTCTACGCGGGTTCGGGCATCGAGGCGTACGGGCCGCTCATCATCATCAAGCACGACGACTCCTTGATCACCGCTTACGGCCAGAACAGCACGCTGCTCGTCAAGGAAGGCGATGCAGTTGCGCAAGGCCAGACCATCAGCGAAGTCGGCGTGGATAGCCGCGGCGTTGCGTCGATCCAGTTCGAGGTTCGTCAGAATGGCCAGCCGGTCGATCCGCTCGCCTGGTTGCCTAAGTCAGGCGGGTAGATGTAGTTGAGCCTCGCTTGAGCCTGGCCTGTGTGCGGGCTGAACTGAGGGCTGAACTGCGGGCTGAGCCCGGCACGCTTCAACCGACTTTCACGCGGCCATGCGAGCGCCGCGTGAATTGAATACACTGTGTGGCTCACGAGCCGGCGCCGCTGCTGCCGTTGCAACCATTGCGACCGTTGCACGCGGACGTGGCAAGCCGGCCGACCGTCATGGCCTCTCACACGAAAGACGCACAGGGACACACAATGATCGATTTGCGCAGCGATACCGTAACCCGTCCGACTCCGGCGATGCTCGCGGCCATGTCGGCCGCCGAAGTCGGCGACGACGTCTGGGGCGACGACGCGACCGTGCTGCGTCTGCAGTCGACGCTTGCCGAACGTACCGGCAAAGAGGCCGGCCTGTTCTTCCCCAGCGGCACGCAAAGCAACCTCGCGGCGTTGATGGCGCACTGCGCGCGCGGCGACGAATACATCGTCGGGCAGCTGGCCCACACGTACAAATACGAAGGCGGCGGTGCGGCGGTGCTCGGCAGCATTCAGCCGCAACCGCTTGAAAATGCAGCAGACGGTTCGATTCCGCTCGACAAGATTGCGGCTGCGATCAAACCGATCGACAACCACTTTGCGCGCACGCGTCTGCTGGCGCTGGAAAACACCATCGGCGGGAAAGTGCTGCAGGAGGGTTATGTCGCAGAAGCTGTCGGACTTGCTCGCGAACGCGGTTTGTCGGCGCACCTGGACGGCGCGCGCGTCTTTAACGCGGCGGTCGCGTCGGGCAAGCCGGTTGCGGCGCTGTGCGAGCCGTTCGATTCCGTTTCGATCTGCTTTTCGAAAGGCCTCGGCGCGCCGGTCGGCTCGGTTCTGGTCGGCAGCCAGGCGCTGATCGACGTGGCCCACCGCTGGCGCAAGGTGCTCGGCGGCGGCATGCGCCAGGCGGGCGTGCTGGCGGCGGCCTGCCTGTATGCGCTGGAGCACAACGTCGAGCGTCTCGCCGACGACCACGCGAACGCCGCGCATCTGGCGGCGGGTCTTGAAGCCATCGACCAGGTGAAGGTGCAGTCTGTTGCAACCAACATGGTGTTCGCGCAGTTTCCGCAGCAGCATTGCGCGCCGCTCGAAGCCTGGCTCAAAGAGCGCAGCATTCTTACGCAGATGTTGTACGCGTCGAGGTTCGTTACGCACAAAGACGTGTCGCGTGAGGACATCGACACGTTCATCGCGGCCGTGAAGGGGTACTTCGCCGCACGTTGATTGCGTGCCGCTCGGGAGGCGATCGAGCAAGACGTGTCACGTGACATATTGATCGCCTCAGCGAACCGGCATTGCGCGGTGTCCGTCCGGCCGTGCTCACGCTGGCCATCGAGCGGATATCAATCTGTAATCAATTGACGAGAACGGGCGCGCTGTCCAATAGCGCGCCCGTTTTCATTTCCCCGACGCTTTCGCGTGCGCGCCCGCGCGATGTGACGGTGCAAGGAGCCGCAATCCGCTCGCCAGACTCGCCGCGCCCGCGAAGAAGGCGCCCGCGCCGAGCGCGAGCGTCGGCCCGTGACGGCCCGCGATCCCGAAGCTCAACGCGACCAGCGCCGCGCCGGTGGTCTGGCCGAGCAGCCGCGCCGTCGCGACGATGCCGCTCGCTCCGCCGCTGCGCTCGGGCGGCGCGCTCGCCATCAGCGCTTTCAGATTCGGCGATTGGAAAAAGCCGAAACCCGCGCCGCAAATCGCCATCCGGATGCCGATGTCGAGCACGTGCGGATGGACAGGCAATAGCGCAAGCGAGGCCATTCCCGCCGACATCACCGCGAGCCCGACGGCGCCGAGCAGGCCGGGCGGATAGCGGTCGGACAAGCTGCCCGCGAGCGGCGCCGCCAACGCGACGACGACCGGCCACGGCGTCATCAGAAAGCCGGTTTCAACCTGGCTGCGGTGCAGTACATCCTCGAAATAAAAGGGCAGTGAGACGAACGCCAGGCCTTGCGCGGCGAACGAGCACACGGCGGTCACTGCCGACAGCGCGAACACGGGCCGCTTGAAAAGATCGACCGGCAGCATGGGCGCCGGGTGCCCGGCTTCACGGCGAATCAGCAGCAGGCCAAAAATCACCGCGACGGCAGCCGCGCTCAGCACGAGTTGCGTCGATGCGCGCTGGGCCGCTTCGCCCAGCGCAAAGATCAGTGCGGCGAACGTCACCACGTTCAGCAGCGCGGCGAGCGGATCGAAGTTGTGTGCGCCGCGCTCCGTGTGCGGCAGCGCAGGCCATGCAAAAGCCAGCGCGAGCACGCCGAGCGGCACATTGACGGCGAATAGCCACGGCCAGGACGCGACCGAGAGAATCAGCGACGCGACCGTGGGGCCCACCGCAAACGACACGCCGACGATCAGCGCGTTCATGCCGAGCCCGCGTCCGAGCCGGTGCGGCGGATACAGGAAGCGGATCAGCGCGGTATTGACGCTCATGATCGCGCTCGCCCCCAGGCCTTGCAGCACGCGTGCGCCCGCAAGCATCGGCAGGGTCGGCGCCATCGAGCAGGCGAGCGACGCGATGGTAAACAGCGCAATGCCGCCGATATAAATCCGCCGATGCCCAATGATGTCGCCGAGCGCTGCCAGCGGCAGCAGCGTCGCGACCATTGCGAGCTGATAAGCGTTGATGATCCACACCGATGCAGCGGGCGCCGCGTGCAGATCGGCGGCGATCGCGGGCAGTGCGGTGTTGGCGATCGCCGTGTCGAGCGTCGCGAGCGCGACGGCAAGCATGATCGCCGCCATCGCACGGCGGTTGGCGGCGGACATGGGAGCATCCGCGGGAAAGGGCGGCGCGGACGCCGCGCTCAGCTTGTCGGACAAGGCATGGCTCGTCGGGTGTGCGTGTCGACGCGGCAGGAATCTGAACATGCGGCGCGCGAGTGGCAAGGTTGTGCATAACGCAAGGCGCGGGCTTGTTGGGCGAAGCCCAAGGCCGCCGCGCGGCGAATGTAGCGATTGTTACAGAGCCCGGGAATTCCTGCAGCGCACGCGGGCGCTGTAAGGTGGATGAAAATCGAATGTGTATGCAACTAACTGTCAGCCCCGCGGCGCGCCTTCGAGTTGACGCGCGCCGTCGCGGGTTGTGCGCCGTCGCCTGTCGCGCACGGCACCGCTAGCCGTCATACGCTTGATACGCTTGTCGTCAGCATCAGCCAGATGAAGCTTGAAACTCAATCGCTTCTTCGGCCGTCCGGACCTTACGAGCCGAAAAAATAATTGCTTCTGTCACGTGATTTGCGTCGCATCCTGTCACGCTTGCGGCGAACACCTTCACACTTTGGCATCACTGCTCCGATCAACCGATGCACGCGCGCAGTGCCCGTTCACGCGCGCCTTGCACCGTGCGCGTGCGCAAAAGTGGCCGGCTCTGTACGTGGCCGCGCAGACAGGCGGGCATGGCATGTGCGTGAACAGCACCCGCGCTCGCCGGCATCCGGGAGTCGTAAAATGTCCTACTCTGATTCTTAACCCGCCTGACCGGCACGCGCCTCCCGTCCGTCATCTGTGCGGTTCGCGCATGTCGCAGCGTTTTTTCCCGGAGGCTTCGATGACAGCCGTCGATCTGGAATTCGACCAGCTCAACAGTACCGTCGACGCGCTACGGCGCTCAATTTCCAATCGCATGATGTACGGTGTCGGCAAGGACGCCGTCACGGCGCATCCGCATGACTGGCTGCACGCCGCGGCGCTCGCCGTGCGCGACCGGCTCGTCGCACGCTGGATGAAAACCACCCGCCTGCAATACGAGCAGGACGTGAAGCGCGTCTACTACCTGTCGATGGAGTTCCTGATCGGCCGGACCTTTACCAACGCGTTGCTCGCGCTGGGCATTCACGATCAGATGAAGGAGGCGTTGGCGAGCCTCGGCGTCGACATGGAAGCGCTCATTGACATAGAGCCCGACGCCGCGCTCGGCAATGGCGGTCTCGGCCGGCTCGCCGCATGTTTTCTCGATTCGATGGCGACGCTCGGCATTCCCGGCTTCGGCTACGGCATCCGTTATGAATACGGCATGTTCCGACAGGAGATCGTCAACGGCGAGCAGGTCGAGGCGCCCGACTACTGGTTGCGCGCGGGTAACCCGTGGGAGTTTCCGCGGCCCGAGATCAAGTACACCGTGCATTTCGGCGGCCGCACCGTGCAGCGCGGCGATCAGGTCGAATGGATCGACACCGAGCATGTGAACGCAACGGCATACGACACGGTGATTCCCGGCTACGCGACCGACGCGACCAACACGCTGAGACTGTGGTCCGCGCGTGCCACCGACGAACTGGACCTCGGCGCGTTCAACCGCGGCGACTACCGCAATGCGGTGGACACGAAGAACATGTCGGAGAACGTGTCGCGCCTCCTCTATCCGGACGACTCGACGCCGGCCGGTCGCGAGTTGCGGCTGCGTCAGGAGTACTTCTTCGTCTCGGCGACCATGCAGGATCTGATCCGCCGCTATCAGCGCACGCACAGCACGTTCGGGCGTTTCTCCGAAAAGGTCGCGGTGCATCTGAACGATACGCACCCCGTGCTCGCGATTCCGGAGCTCATGCGTTTGCTCGTGGACGTGCACCACCTGCCGTGGGACAAGGCGTGGAAACACGTCACGCAGATTTTCTCGTACACGAACCACACGCTGATGCCCGAAGCGCTCGAAACGTGGGACGTCGAGATGCTGTCGAGGCTGCTGCCGCGGCATCTGGAGATTATCTTCGAGATCAATGCCGGTTTCCTGAAGCATGTCAGCGAGCGTTCGGGCCATGACGCCGAAATGATCCGCCGTATTTCTCTCGTCGACGAATACGGTCAGCGGCGCGTGCGCATGGCGTATCTGGCGATTGTCGCGAGCCACAAGGTGAACGGCGTGTCGAAGCTGCATTCGCAGCTCATGACGCGCGACATCTTCGCTGACTTCGCGCGCATTTATCCCGACCGCTTTACGAATGTGACCAACGGCATTACGCCGCGGCGCTGGCTGTCGCAGGCGAGCCCGTCGCTGTCGTCGCTGATCGATCAGCGAATCGGCACGCATTGGCGCAGCAATCTGTTCGAGCTCGAGCAGCTACGCGAGCTACGCAGCGATAGTGGCTTTGTCGAAGCATTCCGTGAAGCGAAGCGGCAGAATAAATTGCGCCTCGTGCAGCGGCTCGCGCATCACACGAAGCTGCATTTCGATCCTGACGCGCTGTTCGATCTGCAGGTGAAGCGCATTCACGAATACAAGCGGCAGCTGTTGAACGTGTTGCATGTGATCGTGCGCTATAACCAGATTCGTGCGAATCCGGAGCACGACTGGGTACCGCGCGTCGTGATGTTCGCCGGCAAGGCGGCATCCGCTTACCGGATGGCGAAGACGATCATCAAACTGATCGGCGACGTGAGTCAGAAAGTCAATCACGACCCGCTGATCGGCGACCGCCTCAAAGTGGTGTTCGTGCCCAACTACGGCGTGAGCGTGGCGGAACTGATCATTCCCGCCGCCGATCTGTCCGAGCAGATTTCGATGGCAGGCACTGAAGCGTCGGGCACCGGCAATATGAAGCTCGCGCTCAACGGTGCGTTGACGATTGGTACGATGGACGGCGCGAACATCGAAATCTGCGACGCCGTGGGCCGCGAGAACATCTTCATCTTCGGTCACACGGCGGACGAGGTGGACGACCTGCGTGCAAGCGGCTACCGGCCGCGGCAAGTGTACGAGGAGAACGCCGAACTCCGCATGGCCCTCGACCAGATCCGCAGCGGTTATTTCTCGCCCGACGATCCGCTGCGCTTCTCCGATATTTTCCACACGCTGGTGGACTGGGGCGATCACTACATGGTGCTTGCCGATTTCGCCGCGTTTGCGAAGGCGCAGAGTGAAGTGGACGCGCGTTTCGTCGACAAACGCGCGTGGACCGAGAGCGCGATCGAGAACGTGGCGGGCATGGGGCAGTTTTCGTCGGATCGAACGATCAGCGAATATGCACGCGAGATCTGGCGCGTCGATCCGCTCAATCTGGGCTGAGCTTTTGCGTTACTCCGCTGCGGATCGCGTGACTTCCGCAGCGGCGAAAAAAAAGGCCGCGCGTCAGTTGAACGACGCGCGGCCTTTTCTTGTTGAAGCTATGTTACGGCGTGAGGTTTTCGACTGCCCGATTCGCGTAGAGACCCAACTGGGCGCGCGGAAAATCGAACAGCACGTCGATATTCTGCATGCCCATCAGACCGATCACGATGCGGTTCTCGCCGGGCTGCGCCTTGACGATGGTCACTTGCGCGTCTTCGTAGCGGTGCACCCAGTTACCAGAGCCGACCGCTGTGTTGTAGTTGCCCTGTATCAGCACTTTACCCACGCTGTCGTCGCCAGTCCAGTTCGGCGCGGTATCCGTTTCAATGCGGATCATGCCGGTGGTGGCCGTGGCGAACACGAGCGGCGCGCAGAACGTCATCTTGTCGCCGACATTGATGCAGCCTCGCGGCCATTGCATCGTGCCGTCGTTCGATACGGTCATCGGCACGATCGTGTAATCCTTCGTGATGTTGCTCGACGGGCTCAATAGCAGATACGGCTTCGCGAAGTTCGAGTGCACGAGATACCGCTCGCCGATGTGGCCGGCCAATGCGCGCAGCGGCTGCGTGCAGCAGGCGTCGCCCGGTTGCGCGGCGCCCACGCCGAAGAGTCCCGAGAAGGCCCAGCCGAATTCGCCGCTGTAGCCGTCCATCGCAACGCAATGTCGCGAGGCGGCCTGGCAACCGACGGTGTCGACCGCTTGCGCGCCGATCTGTACGGCCTTCGATCCGGCGACGCTCAGCGGCAACTTCACGGCCGCGCCGGAAACCTGCGCGCCGTTCGCGAGCAGCAGCGTGCTGGCTGGCGCGGCGCTCGCATAGTCGGAACCCGGCAGCACCGATTTCAATACACGCACACCTTGCGTGCCCGTATCGAGCGCGACGTAGACGGGTTTGCCGTCCAGTTCGACCGGCAGGCCGAGGCGCGCGTGATCCTCGTCGGCGCGTTCCACATGGAGAGGAATCAGCACGCCGCCTTTGCCGCCGTTGATCAGCGAAACAGTGGGAGCCGGCGGCGTGGGCGTCGGGAAAGTGACCGAACAGCCGCTCAACGTCGATAGCGCGCCAGCGGAGACCAGCGCGGCAGCGGTGAAACGGGAAAGGTGACGGTGCAGGTGCCGGCACGCGGCATCGACAATAAGCAGGGACATTGGGCACGCTCGCAAAAGCGCGGTCCCTGGCGAAGGCGATGCATACGACCGCTTTACGGAAAGAGATGCACCGGCAAGGCGCCAGCACAACGCACCAGCACAACGCACCAGCAAAACGCACCAGCAAAGCCACCGGCTCTTACTGGTTGCTAGCAGTGCGAGCGGACTGCCCCGATGCCGCGGCACATGCGGCTCGTGCGGCAACGCGAGGCCTGCGCCAGGGAACGCGCGATAACAGAAGCGGCGACTCTACCTGCGCACCAGCGCGCACTTGCAAAGATGTGTGAAGACCTGGAGCGTGCGGCGACGCGCAGCAGCGGGGTCTCTTGACGTCGATGGATATACCGCGCTGTGAGCACTGCCGGCGTTGGTTGCTTGAGCCCGCGGGCGCGGGCCCCGCTTTGACTTGCTCAGGCTTTCTGCGCCGCAGACGCAGCTGTGCTTTTAGCTTCGTTCACGGCCGCGCCGACGCGCTCGACGAACTCACGATCGACGCTCGAAAGCGCCTCGCGTTCGCCATTGGCCGTTTGCACCATCAGACGATGCGTGATGTCCTGCGTCACCCAGGTGAGCCAGCCGACAACCACCAGCATCACGCCACACACGATGCCCACCGGCGCGTGCAGTACGCCGCCAACAATCCCGCCGACGAGCCCCAGCAGCGAGATAGTGACGGGCAATACCTTGTTCTTCTCCACGGTGACGACCTGCACGCTGACGATGTCGCGCAGCGGAAAGACCTGGCCAGCGGATGAGAGCGCGTTGCGCGTGACAGACACGCCGCGATCGTTGAATGGGTTTTCCATCGAGATTGAATGCAAGCTGTTGCAAAGGGCGCAGGGTACCAGACTTCAAAGTTCCAACGGAAATCGGTACTTCCATTGTCCGGCAGCGGATTGACTAGCGGGTCGCGGCGGACCCGTCCCGAAAGAGCTGTGCTTCTTCGCAAAGCCATTTCGTGAAAAGGCGAAGTCCTTTTTTAGGACGCGTCGACGCCGTTTGCACGAGTCGATATGAGAACCCCGGCAGCGACGGGCCTTCGATGCGGCGCAGGCGCCCGGTGCGCAATTCTTCGTCGATTAGCACGCTGCTGCACATCAACGGACCCAGGCCACATTCCGCCGCGTAGAGCGCAAGCATCTCGTCGCTGTACCAGGAAATGCGCGACTCCACAGTCTGATCGTGTTCGACGAGCGCAAGCCACGCGGACCAGTCCGGGGCATTCAGCGCGCCGTTTTCCCACCTGTACGCGAGAAACGGAAGTTTGCGGAAATCTTTGATGACCGGCGGACGATCTTCGGGGCAAATGCCGCGATCCGCGACCGCGAAATAGCAGTCCTCCAGGATAACGGAACTCTGCTCGTCGGCGCCGACGGGACCATAGCGGATCGCCAGGTCGATATCGTCCGCGCGCAGATCGACGGATTTCTCGGAGCCATGGATATGCACCGTGACGTCCGGGTGACTCGCATTGAACCGCGCCAGCCTGGGCATCAGCCAGCGCTGCGCGAATGCACGGGTGGCCGAGATCCGGATCGAATCTTCGTCGATGCGGGAATTGACCGCCTCGAACGCCTGAGCGATCTGGTCGAAGCCATCTCTCACGAGCGGATAGATCGTTTTGCCCACCGGCGTAAGCGTGACCGCACCGCCCGTTCTCTCGAACAGTTTGTGGCCGATGCGCGCCTCGAGTTGCCGGACCTGGTGGCTCACCGCCGTGATAGTCACGGACAGCTCAGCGGCGGCCTCGGTAAAACTCTGATGCCGGGCGGCAGCCTCGAATGCGCGGATTGAATTGAGCGGTGGCAACTTGCGCATGGCGAGATACCTTCATGCGAAGGCGGGCCGGTTACGGTGAATGTATTTTACCGAAAGCAACCGTGCGCCCTTGTCACTCGTCGCGACGCTTTCGTTCAGAAACGCGTTCAGCGCCATGGATAGTCCGGTGTGATCAATCAATCACCCGTTGATGCTGTGACATGTTGCGAGTCGGCTCACCAGTACCGGCACCGCAGCGAAAGCATCCGCGACCGATGCTTCGTGTCGTTCGTCGCCGAACTCCTGGTAGCTGATGCTGATTGCGTGACTTTCTTCGACGCCAAGATAATTCGCGCAGGTCAGAATGTGTGTTTCGAGGTGATTCATCTTTTCGCGCACGCCGCCCGGGCCGAATCCAAATTCGCCGTGCGAACTCAGAATGACGAGCTTTTTGCCGCGCATGACTGGTTCAAGCGGAAAGTCTCCGCGTGCAAGATCGAACGTGAACGTCTTGCCGATTCGAATGACCATGTCGAACCATGATTTCAATGCCGCTGGCATTCCATAGTTGTACATCGGCGTGCCGATCACGATCAGATCCGCGCGGTCGAGTTCGTCGATCAGTTCGTCGGACAGCCGCAATGCTTCGCGCTGCGCCGGCGTGAGGTTCTCCGCAGGCGTGAAAACGGCAGCAATCCAATCCTCGGAAATGGCCGGCGGTGGATTGGCTCCCACGTCGCGGGTAATGATCCGGGTTGCGGGTTCGATTTCCTGCCACGCGTCGATGAAGGCGCCGGACAGCTTGCGGCTGAGCGAACGGCTACTGCGCGCGCTGGCGGTGATGTGAAGGAGAGTAGTCATCGCGTGTGCGTTCCTTGGCATGATGAGACGAAACAACGGGAACGTCGATTTAGCCACGCGGCAGCGCTTCGTGAAATTGACGATTTTTTTGTGAGCTTGAGAAAAACTCAACTGTGAAGCGGCGGGCAAGTACCCGATCCTGGCCGCGCACAGAGAAGCGCAGCATAATCGGAGGCACGGGGCGCACGGGGCGCATTGAATGCAGGTGCTTTCGCAACAACTCGACATGTGCGAACCCTTCAGCGCTTCGCAACGATTCAAAGGTCAGATCGTGAAATCCGGACAAGGCGCGATATGCGTCGCTCTCATCGCCGCTGCGCTATTCGGCAGCGCCACGCCGTTGGCCAAAGCGTTGCTCGGATCAGTCGATCCGTTCATGCTAGCGGGACTGTTTTATCTGGGCAGCGGAGCCGGGCTCGGCCTGGGTATCGCGTGGCGTTCACTGATGTCGCCCGGCTCGCGACCCAGCACCGGCCATCGCATCAATAAAGGCGAACTGCCTTGGCTTCTTGGGGCAATTGCTACGGGCGGCGTCGCGGGTCCGGCGCTGCTGATGCTGGGACTATCGAGCACGCCAGCGGCCACGAGTTCGTTGTTATTGAATCTCGAAGGCGTATTAACCGCCGTAATTGCCTGGGCGATTTTCCGCGAGAATGTCGACGTTCAGGTCTTCCTCGGCATGGTGGCGATCGTCGCGGGGGGCATCATTCTGTCGTGGCATCCAGGATCGACGCGCATGCCCGTCGGGGCACTGCTGATTGTCGGCGCGTGTCTGTGCTGGGCTATCGACAACAATCTCACCCGCAAGGTCGCTGCAAACGACGCAATGGTGATTGCGTGCGTCAAGGGTCTCGTGGCCGGTCCGGTGAATCTCGCGATTGCGATCGCCGCCGGCGCTTCGCTTCCATCTGCTGGAACCGTGGCGGCGGCCATGCTGACCGGGTTGGCCGGCTATGGCGTTAGCCTCGTGTTGTTCGTCGTCGCTCTGCGCCATCTCGGTACGGCGCGTACCGGCGCTTACTTTTCGGTCGCACCGCTGTTCGGCGTGATGCTGTCACTCGTCATCTGGCCTGCGCTGCCCGATCTGTCTTTCTCAGCCGCCGCTCTTCTGATGGCGCTCGGAATCTGGCTGCACGTGCGGGAAAGGCACGAGCATCGACATAGTCATGAGCGACTCGAACACACGCACCGGCATCGTCATGACGAACATCATCGGCACGAGCACGACTTTCCTTATTCCGGCGACGAGCCGCATACTCACCCGCACGTCCATCTGCCGGTCACGCATTCGCATGCGCATTTTCCCGATATTCATCACCGCCACCGCCATTAGCGCCCGGCCGCGATAGGCGAGGGCAGTCATCCGCTTGCGCTTAGCGCCTTGAAAAGCGCGTGATGATCGAATGGTTTCTGACAGCGCGGATAGTGACGATAGCGTGCATCCACCGCGTCGATTCCATAGCCTGTGGCGAAAACGAACCGTATATGTCTCGATGCGAGCGCGTCCGCCACCGGATAGGACGGTTCACCATTCAGATCGACGTCGAGAATCGCCGCGTCGATGTGTTCGTTGCCTTCCTCGACCAACGTGACAGCTTCGCGCGCCCCGGAAATCGGTCCGACAACGCTTGCTCCAGCGCCTTCCAGCACGGTGGAAAGCGCAAGCGCGACCAGATAGTCGTCTTCGACTACCATGATCCTTTGACCTGTGAGCACGTTTGCGAACCCCATGTTCAACCCCTTTTGACCGCTGCCGCTAATGAACCGCAGGCATCGGTATTTCGATATGACACGAGACGCCGTCCGCATTGAACAGGAGCGCCGTCTTTGCGCCGAGAGTGAACTGCAGCGCCTTTTCGATCAATTGCCGGCCGAAGCCGGTCCGCGTGCTGTCCGGAGCGACACGCAAGCCGCTTTCGATCCAGTCGAACACCAGCGACGCAGCGCCCGGCAGTGCCGTTTCGACGCGCCAGCGCACCGCGAGCCGCGCCTCTTTGTCCTTGAGTGCGCCATACTTCACCGCGTTTGTCGCCAGTTCGTGCAGCACCAGTGCAATTGTCTGCACGTTCCGAAAACCCAGCGGCACGACGGGCCCGCGCAGTTCGATGCGCTCGCTGTCGGCCACGCCGAGCGCATCCAGTTCGAGGCGCACGATCTCCCGCAGATCGATCAGATTACCGTTTGCGTCGCCGATTAGCCCCTGTAGACGGCCAAGCGCCGCAAGGCGGCTCGTGAACGTGTCGAGTGACGAATCGCCTGCGAGCGTTTGTTGCGCGATTGACTGGATGACCGCCAGCAGATTACGCGTGCGGTGCTGCAGCTCCGCAATCAGAACCTCCTGACGTTCTTCCGCGTGCACCATGCCCGTTATCTCGACGAAGGCGATAACCACACCGTCGGTTTGCCGGTCGCCGTTGCGATAGGGGGCGAGGCGCACGAGAAAATGCGAAAGGCCGTCTTTCCCGCTGACCTGGCGCTCCCTCGGCTGGTTCGTAGTGAAGACAGCTTCGATATCGAGTTCCAGTCCGGGCAGATCGAGATGGCTGACGAGCTCGGTGATAGGACGCCCGCGGTCAATGGGGCGAATATGAAAGATGCCGCCCATTGCCGGCGTAAACGAGCGAATGACCAGATTGCGGTCGAGAAAAACGGTCGCAACCGAGGTGCTTTCGAACAGGTTCTGCAGGTCGCTGTTGGAGCGGTCGAGCGCGTCGATCTTGCCGTTCAGTTCGAGATTGACGGTGTGCAGCTCCTCGTTGAGCGAAACCAGTTCTTCCTTCGACGCCTCCAGCTCTTCGTTCGACGACTGCAGTTCCTCGTTGACCGATACGAGTTCCTCGTTCGACGATTTGAGTTCCTCCAGCGCCGTTTCATATTCTTCGATCATCGATTGCAGGCGTTCGCGCGTGTCGCGCAACTCCTTTTCGAACTGCACGGCCGTGCCGTCATGCATGGACTGAGCGCGCGCAAGCGCCTCCTCGCGCGCGAGCCCCGGGCCCTGGTCCTCGAAGACAACGATATACATGTGCTCGCCATGCACCTGCTCGCTCAGCGGTTCAACGGTCAGGCTGATGATCTGCACGCGGCCGCCTTCGCCCTCGACCACCACGCCTGCGCGCGTAACCGTGCGGCCCGATTCGACAGCTTCGCGGAACACCGAACGCAGATCGAGGCTCAGTCCCTTGCGCGCCAAGGCGAACAGTTGCCGCGTCGGCACACCGGGGGCCGGCTCCAGGTACTTGCCCGTGCGGCCCGAGTAATACACGACGTCGCCCTCGCGCGTGACCAGCACGTGCGGCGGGGTGAACCGCTCGAGCATGTGGTTGTCCACCACGTGCCGGAGCCCCGCGCTACCCAGCGAAGGACGCGTGGGCGTGAGTGAAGCAATCTGCCCGATCCTCAGCGCCGATATGGTCAGGGGCAAACGAAGTTGCGGCGCGACGTCGGCCCTGCGCCGGAAAATCCGGTGCTTCTTGTCGACGGGCGTAAAGAGTTCGTCGAACTGGCTGACGTTTTCCGACGTGCCCAGAAACAGATAACCGTCCGGACGCAACGCGTAGTGGAACGTCGGGATCACCTGGTTCTGGATTTCACTGCCGAAGTAGATCAGTAGGTTGCGGCACGAGACCAGATCGATGCGCGAAAAAGGCGGGTCGCGAATCACGCTGTGCGGCGAGAAAATACACATGTCCCGCACTTCCTTTGAAAGGACGTAGCTGCTGCCGTCTTCAACGAAGAAGCGACGCCGCCGCTCTTCAGAGACGCCTTCGAGCAGCGGGAGCGGATAGCGTGCCGCGCGCGCGACGCCGAGCGCGCCGTCGTCAATGTCGGTCGCGAAAATCTGCACTTGCGGCGCGGCGGTGCGGCCCTCCATCTGCTCGCGCAGAAGCATGGCGATCGAATAGACTTCCTCGCCGGTCGCACAGCCTGGCACCCACACGCGCACGGTATCCTCGGCGCCGCGTCCGTCGAGCAACTTTGGAAGCACCGTGTCGGCAAGTGTCTCGAAAGCCGGGGCATCGCGGAAGAAACTGGTGACGTTGATCAGCAGGTCGCGAAAAAGCGCCGCGACTTCTTCCGGGTCCGCGGTAAGTCGCGCGACATAGGCGTCCGGAGTCTGGATTTCGAGCACCTGCATGCGCCGCTGTACGCGGCGCAAGAACGTCTTGATCTTATAGCCGCTGAAGTCGTGCCCCACCTGATTGCGCAGGATCGCGTAGATCGCGTTGCGGGCTTCGTTGAAGTCGCTGGCGTCGCCTTCGCCGGACGGGCCTGCAGCGCGTTCGTCGAGCGTATCGAGCCCGTCGAGCATGAAGGCACCCGCTGCGAAGTTGACGAGCTTGCCGCCCATTTGTTCGGCAGGCACCGCGAAATCGACAAGGCCTGTCGCGATAGCGCTTCTGGGCATGTCCGCATGGTGCGGACCGTAGCCGTCGCTAGCCTGGGCAAGGGTAAGTCCGCCGCGTTCCTTGATCGCCTTGATCCCCAGTGTGCCGTCTGTGTCAGCGCCGGAAAGGATCACGCCGGCAGAGAGTTCGCCGACGTCGGCAGCAAGCGTGCTCAGGAAAATGTCGATGGGTTTGCGCTCACGCCGGCTCCTGTCCTGTTCCTGAACATGAAGCGTTCGATTTGCCACGCTTACGACAGCATCGCTAGGCAGCAGGTAGACGTTGTCGGTCTGGATTCGCATGCCGTCGGTGATGGCGTGCACCGGCATATCGGTAAAGCGCGCCACGATCTCGGGCAGCATGCTTTCGCGGTCCGGGCTGAGGTGCGTGACGATCACGCAGGCGAGACCCGGCTTTTGAGGCAGTCCGCGAAAAAAGCCTTCCAGGGCCTCTACTGCGCCAGCAGAGGCTCCCACGCCGACAATGGGGAAGTCGGTGGCTGGCGCCATTGTTTCTCCTTGGTTCATGCCTCGCTACGGCCGTGGGTGCGCTCGATATGCGTTGTGCGCACTGCGCCGTTGCCGCTGCCGGACACTGCACGACGTGCAACGTCCTCGTTCAGCAAGCACAAACCGACACCCACGACTTCACTGACGGTGCCGTCGCGGCCTTTATTGATTTCTTTCCGTACGAACGAAGCCAGATGCTCCGCCAAGCTGACATTGGATGCATGCTTGCTGAGCACGTGAGCCTTTCGTGACTGGTGGGATCACTCAATCTTACCCTTTCGATGCCACGACCGGCGCATTTGCTGCTTAGGGAGCCGCCTTGGGATCGGTCATGCAGCTGGTCACGCAACGACCGTTCCCGCTGCGTCGGGTGGATAGCCGGGCAGCCGGACACGGCCTGAACCGGCCTGAACCGGCCTGAACCGGCGAGTGCTGCTTACCTGCCTGCAGACGGGCGCAAATCCGACGGCTTGCGGGTGTTACGTCGATATCCGGCGTACGGGGAGGTCGGCGCGCTGCCGCTTGCGTCGGTCAACGCGTTGGACGATGATGGTGCGATGGTCTTCGCCTGTGTGCGTGGGGGTAAATGTCATGGCTACTTTCGGTATCGACGCTGTGCGTATCGACCCTTCGACCGACCGCATCACGCACGTGCGCTGGGCGGCTGTCGATCCGGCAACACGTAGCTGGCTGTCTCCCACTTCGATCGTCGAGGTGCCTCAGGTCGTGGCCGCTATCCGTCGCGGCGACGCCGTCTGGTCTCTCTTTACGCTCGGCGGCACGCGCTTTCTCGGGCCGAAAATCGTCGCCGTCGCGCATACCAGCGGGCACGACGGGATCGACACCGACGTTCCGGACGGCCACATCGAAAAATGCATTGACGACCTGCCGCGCATCTAGCGCGCGGTCGGCTTTCACTGCACTTCGTCGGCTACCGCAATTCACCACCTCGGCCGATGGTCCGACGATTGGTTGCGCGCCAGGCTTGCAGCGGGCCCGCTGCATGTTCTTTATCGAGTCATGTCGATTTCCCAGTAGTCGGATCGTCGTATCGGTGTGTCCAACTTCTCAACTGAAAGGCTGACCATGACTACTGGAACCATCCGACTCCACCGCGTATTGCGCGCGCCTGCGGAACGCGTCTATCGCGCGTTCCTCGAACCGGACGCGCTGGCGAAATGGCTGCCTCCGTATGGCTTTACTTGTCAGGTCCACCATTACGAAGGGCGCGTGGGCGGTACCTACAAGATGTCGTTCCGCAATTTCGGCAGCGGCAATAGCCACTCGTTTGGCGGCGAGTATCTCGAACTCGTGCCGTCCGAGAAAATCCGCTACACGGATCACTTCGACGACCCCAACCTGCCGGGCAAGATGTCCGCGACGATCACATTCCGCCGGGTGTCGTGCGGGACCGAGGTCTCGATTCTGCAAGAGGGCGTGCCCGAGGTCATTCCCGTCGAGATGTGCTACCTCGGCTGGCAGGAATCGCTGATGCAACTCGCGAAACTGGTCGAACCCGAGATCGCCGACTGACCAGCGACACCACCGATTTTGTCCGGCGCCATCTGCGCGTAGACTGAATACAGGTCCCGCATCCGCTTGTAACGTGTCGTTCGTTGCATGCGGACGACGTGCTGGAAAGCGGCGATCTGCTGCAACGCGGCATACGACCAGGCGGGCGCCGGCTCACGACGGGAGGTGGCGATGACCGATTTCAACGAGGCGCGCGAGCGGATGGTCGAGCGGCAGATCGTCCGGCGCGGCATTCGCGATCCGCAGGTGTTGGCCGCAATGCGCGTTGTACCGCGCGAGGCTTTCGTGCCCGATTATGTTCGGGATCTGGCGTACGAAGACAGACCCCTGCCCATCGGCAACGAGCAGACCATTTCCCAGCCGGCCATTGTCGCCACGATGATCGAGGCGGCGGAACTCCAGCCCGGCGACATCGTGCTCGACGTGGGCACCGGTTCCGGCTATGCGGCTGCCGTCGCGGCGGCCATTGCCGCGCATGTTTATTCGATCGAGCGACACGCGGAACTCGTTGCCACGGCCCGCGACATCCTCGCGCGGCTGAATATATCCAACGTGACGGTTCATCTTGGCGACGCCACGACAGGCCTCGCGGAGCACGCGCCGTACGACGCGATTATCGCGGCGGCGGGCGGCCCGCATATTCCCGCTGCATGGCGCAACCAGCTGGCTATCGGCGGCCGGATCGTCATGCCGGTTGGCCGTGAGCTGCATTATCAACGGCTCGTCAAACTGGTTCGCCGCGGCGAAGACGACTATCGCAGCAGTTCGCTCGGCGAGGTAAGTTTCGTGCCGCTGGTAGGCGCCGACGCGTGGCCCGGACCGGATGCGGCTCAGTGCGATGCGGGCGGCACAGTCGGGACCATGGACACAGGCGGCACAGGCGGCACAGGCGGCACTGGTGGCACTGGTGGCACTGGTGGCACTGGCGGCGCGGACGACCGGCGTCCGTGCCCGATGAGCGCCGGCGCACACGCCAGCCGGCATCGCTTGCTCGCAGTGGCTTGAACGGTATCGCACGGCGCCGGGGAGGCATCCACATGAACGGTTACCAGATCACGTTTTTCACACAGCACGATCGCCGTCATCGCGGCAAGCCGGTTGCCGACTGGCTCGTCCATCTGGCCGGCGAACTCGGCCTGCGCGGCGCGACCGTGATACCGGCGAGCGAGGGTATTGGCCACCATCGTCGCGTGCACTCGTCGCATTTTTTCGAACTGGCGGACCAGCCTTTGTCCATCGTGATGGCGGTGACGACCGAGGAATCCGGCCGATTGTTCGAACGCCTGCGGGCCGAGGGCGTGCATCTGTTCTACGTGAAGACAGCCGTGGAATTCGGCGTAGTTGGAGACGAGAACAGCGGCGGGGTCGCGAATTAAAGAGCCGCATTGATCGCGACACAGCGATCAATGCGGCTCTCGTGAGCGTGTCGAGACGAATGTTAGCCGTCCGGCTACCGCGTTTGCATTCAGCCGTGTTGCTGCTTGCGCGCCCATTGCGCGAGACCGGCGCAGGCAATCAGCAAGCTGCCCGTGACGAAGAACACCGAATGCAATCCCAGGTACACACCGATCTGCCCGCCGATCACCGGCCCGATCACCTGGCCGCTAAATTGCGCGGATTGCAGATAGCCGAGCATCTGACCGGTTTTGCTTTCGTCGACGGAGTGCCTTGCAAGCTTTGAGATGGCTGGCAGCAGACCGGCGAGGCTCATACCCATCAGCAATCGCAAGCCGGCGAGTTGCCACCATTGCGTGACGAAGGCTTGCGGAATCATCGCGATACCGGTCACGATCAGACACGCGACAATCACGTTCCAACTGCCGATACGGTCGGCGAGTGCGCCAAGCCGGGCCGCCGTCAATATGCTGCCCAGCGCGGAACACGCCATGACTACACCGGCGATACGAGTAATGTTCCCGGGCGCCACGCCGAGCCCGCCAATGTAGACGGTGATGATCGGTTCGATCGACATGTTGGCGAGCAGCACCATCATCGCGGTGGCGAGCAGCGCGGTGACGATCGCGTAGTTCGTGCGACGGGCTGGCGGTGCCGCGCTGGTCGCTTTGCGTGCGGCGGCGTCGGCAGGATGAAAATCTTCCTTGACGACGAAAATGGTCAGCAGGGCCGCGACCGCGATCATGGCTCCTCCCGCGAAAAACGTGCCGCGAATGCCGAGCCACGCCGGCAACACGCCACCGACCAGAGGGCCGACCAGACTGCCGGCCAGCGCGCCAGTCGACAAGATGCCGAGCGCCCAGCCCGCGCGCTCGCGCGGCACCTGAGTGCCGACCATAACGGTAGACGCGGACGCGTAACCGCCGACGAGTCCCGCAATCAGCCTCAGCGCGACGAGTTGATGCACGGTATGCGCGACGCCGATCAGCGACATGACCACGGCCATGCCTACAGCCGCGCGGACCAGCATGGGCTTGCGACCATAGCGGTCGGCAAGCCGCCCCCACAGCGGCGCGGTAACGGCGGTTCCGAGGAACGTCGCGCCGAACGCGATGCCCGACCATTCGATGATTGCCGACTGCGATGACACGCCGAGTTGCTGCACATACAGCGGCAGGAACGGCAGCAACATGCTCAAGCTCACGAGCGTGGTGAACGATCCGAACACGCAGACAACCAGATTGCGCCGCCAGTAGTTTTCGTTGCGTTCGGCATAGCCCGGCCGCGCGGACTGCAGTCCGGAAGGGAATGGGGAACTGGCTGTCTGGTTCATGTCGTCCTCTGCGCGATGATCCGACCTGTGTGAGTCCAGTCAGTCTAGATTGCATCGCATCGCGCGAGAATCCACGGCGCCCGGAAGATATTCTGCCGCCGAGCGATTCAATCCGGGCCGGTGATACTGCCGAGTACCTTGAAGTGCTTGCGCAGACGTGGCGCGGCAAAGTCGACGAATGCACGCACTTTGGGAACCGAAAGCCGCCCATGCGGTGTGAGCAGATGAACCGGCAGCGGCGCCTGTTCGCTGTCGGGCAAAACGATTTTCAGCGATCCCTTTTTGACTTCCTCGGCGACGTGATACAGGAACATCCGCGTGACGCCGTGACCGGCCGCCGCCGACGCGACCGCCGCACGAATCGTATTGACGATGAAGCGCGGCGCAAACTGAACGACCTGCGGTATCGGCGAGCCGCTCGACGTGGGAAAGGTCCATGAGTCGACGCCGAAGTGCGTCATTGAAATAATCTGGTGCTGTGCGAGATCGGCGGGGACCTTGATGCGCGGATGCTTTGCGAGGTACCTGGGCGAAGCAGCCACGACGCGCCTGACTTCACCCACGGGCACCGCGACGAGCGTCGAATCGGCAAGATGCGCGATGCGCAGCGCCACGTCGATTCCTTCGTCGATCAAACTCACCGGCCGGTCGAGCAATTGCAGCCGGATCGATACGGCGGGAAAGCGTTCGATGAATTCGTCGACGATTGGCCGCAGCAGCTCTTCGCCCGCGGCGACGGGCGCGGTCACGGTCAGCAGACCGCGCGGCGCCGAGCGTTCGTGCGCGACGAGCATGTCCGCTTCTTCCAGGTCGGTCAGGATGCGCCGGCAGGCGGACGCATAACGCTTGCCCGCTTCGCTGAGCTTGATGCTGCGCGTCGTACGATGAAGCAGCGCCGTGTCGGTATGTGCTTCGAGGAACGCAATCGCACGGCTCACGGCCGCGGGCGAGCGGCCTAGCCTGCGGGCCGCGCCCGCAAGACTGCCTTCGTCCAGCGTGGCGATGAAAACTTTCATCGCGTCGATTCGATCCATGGCGATTCCCTCATGCTCGACCAGGTGATGGTGCAAGCATTATCGCTTCACGACCGCGCAAAAATAGCGACGCCGCACCCGTAAAAGTGGCGGCGTCGCGGCGCTACGTTACTTCGGGCAGTTTCAAACGATCGCGATTACCACGTCGATATTGCCGCGAGTCGCCTTCGAATACGGACACGTTTGATGTGCGGCATCGGTGAGCGCCTGCGCGGTCTCGCGGTCGATTCCGGGCAGGCTGACGTTCAGCCGCGCTTGCAGGAAATAGCCGCTGTCGTTCATCGCCAGATCGATTTCAGCGTCGACGGCGGTGTCTGCCGGCAGTGCGACTTGCAGCTTCTTCGCGGCGAGCCCCATTGCGCCGATGAAGCACGCGGACCATCCGGCAGCCAGCATCTGCTCCGGATTCGTGCCGGTCGCCGACGCGCCGGGCGAGCCGAGCTTGACGTCGAGTCTGCCGTCCGAGCTGCGCGATGCGCCATCGCGTCCGCCGGTGGTATGCGTTTTGCCGGTGTACAGCACCTTGGTTGATGAGCTCATGATTGAAGTTCGCTTAATAGGTGGTGGGAACAGGTTGATTTCGAGTCTGACGCTTAGCTGCCCTGATAAAGCTTGTTCAGTGAAGCGATCTCACCGCTTTTCGTCGCGCGAGCCAGTTCCTGACGCACTTCGGCACGGCTTTTCGCCGCAGTTTGCGTCGGCGCCCACTGGTGCGTTTGCTGCGCGTCCACATTGCTCATCGCAACCGTGGAAGGATTGGCGGCAAAAGCGGAAAGAGTGGTAGCGGAAAGGGCCAAAGCCACAGCGATCGTGGATACTTTCATGTCGTGCTCCGTAAGATATAAAGTAAAAAGCGTCCGTGGACCAGGGAGCGCGCCGCAGTTCCGGCAATGCCGGCAAGACTGCGTCAGGAGCGCTGCCCGTGTTCCGTCGTTGAGGCATTAGAACGGCGGCGGGTATCTGGCTTGTGTCAGCAAAGCGGCGTATTGCAATGCTGTGTATCGCGTGAAGCCGCATATACACTGCGATACAAAGCCGCCGCCTGTGCACTGAGATTCAGCGCATGACGCTATCTGGCGATTTCCCGGCTCTCCGACCTGTTCGCGGATGCGCCCGTGGATGAGCTTTTTGTCTGACCGAATCTCGACGCCGCGGGGCCGCCACGGGCCTTGGTGCAATGTTATGTGTCAGGCGCTAGCCCGGATACATTGCGACATAAATCGCCGCTCTCCGCGCGCTATAAAGCAGACATTGCACTATCAGGAGAGTCCGCATGAACACCCATTTGCTGAAAGGAAGCTGCCACTGCGGGGCCGTCAAATTCGAAGTGAACACGCCTGTCGCACCCGCGGCGCGCTGCAATTGCAGCTTGTGCCGGCGCAAGGGCGCGCTGATGACCCCGCCGTTCACGGCTGACCAGCTGACGATCAAGCAAGGCGAGGATGCGCTGACGCTGTACCAGTTCAACACGCGCGTGGCGAAGCATTTCTTCTGCAAGCACTGCGGTATTTATCCGTTTCATCAAACGCGCAAGGATCCGAAGCTCTGGCGCGTCAATATCGGTTGCCTGGAAGGCGTCGATCCGTATACGCTGGATGCCGGTCTTTCCGACGGCGCCAGTCTTTCCGTCGTGGAGGACGCATGAGGCGGCTGCTGGCAATCATCGCGTTTATCGCGGGCGGCATGGCTGCGGAATGGGCGCATCCGGTGCAGTGTTCAATGCTGTGTGCGAGCCGGGTGCAGGTGAAACGTCAAAAGAGATGATCCATTGATGGACACGATCGACCACGTACTGATCGTCGACGACGATCGCGGAATCCGCGAACTGATCGCCGGCTACCTGGAAAAGAACGGCATGCGCGTTTCGCTTGCCGCCAACGGACGACAGATGCGCGCCGTGCTGGATCAAGGCGCGCCGGACCTGATCGTGCTCGATCTGATGATGCCCGGCGAAGACGGCCTCGTCCTGTGCCGCGAGTTGCGCGCGAGCAAGTTCCGCACGGTGCCCGTGCTGATGCTGACAGCGCGCAACGAGGAAGCGGACCGCATACTGGGTCTGGAAATGGGCGCCGACGACTATCTGCCGAAGCCGTTTGCCGTGCGCGAACTGCTCGCGCGCATTCGCGCCGTGCTGCGCCGCGCGCGCATGCTGCCGCCCGGCATGCAGGTAACGGAAACTGCGCAAATGCTGGAATTCGGCGACTGGAGGCTCGATACCACGGCGCGTCATCTGCTCGACTCCGAGGGCACGATGGTCGCGCTAAGCGGCGCGGAATACCGTCTGCTGCGCGTGTTTCTGGATAATCCACAGCGCGTGTTGACGCGCGACCAGTTGCTCAATCTGACGCAAGGCCGTCAGGCGGATCAGTTCGACCGCTCGATCGACCTGATGGTGAGCCGCCTGCGTCAGCGCTTGCGCGACGTCGCGCGCGAACCGCGTTACATCAAGACGCTGCGCAGCGAGGGCTATGTGTTCTCGGCGTCCGTCAGTGCGATCGAGGATCAGCAATGAGCCTTATTTCGTCGCTGCACTGGCCGCGCACGCTCTTCGCAAGGTTGACGGTGATCCTGTTCTTTGGGCTCGCCTCTGCGCAGGCGTTGTCGTTCTGGCTCACCATGACCGAACGCGACCAGACCATGACGAACGTGATGATGGGCTACATCGAGCGTGAGGTCGCGAGTTCCGTCGCGCTGCTCGACCATCTGCCCGCTAACGAACGTGCACAGTGGCTGCCGCGTCTCGCGCGGCGCAGCTACGAATTCATGCTCGGGCCGGGCGTGAGCGGTGGACCGGTGGACGCCAATCTGTCGGCGCGTGTCGCACGGTCTATCGACGAAGGCATTGGCACCAACTATCCGCTCACTGTGAATGCGGTGCCGGGCGACCGTGAACGGCTGCAGGTTCACTTGAAGCTCACCGACGGCACGCCGCTCACCATCGACATGCGCCCTATGTCCGGCGCGCCGTTATCGCGCTGGCTGCCGCTCGTGCTGCTGCTGCAACTCGTCGTGCTGCTTGGCTGCTGCTGGCTGGCCGTGCGCACGGCCACCCGCCCGCTGCACGATCTGGCCGTCGCCGCCGACGCGCTCGGCCCGGATCTCAAGGCTGCGCGTCTGAGCGAAAGCGGGCCCTCCGAGGTCGCGCGCGCAGCGCGTGCATTCAATGCGATGCAGGAACGCATTGCGATGTACGTCACCGAGCGCATGCAGATTCTCGCGGCCATTTCGCACGATCTGCAAACGCCGATTACGCGCATGCGTTTGCGCGTCGACATGATGGACGCTGAATCTGAAGGCATCAAACTGCGCCAGGATTTGCAGGAAATGGAAGCGCTCGTGAAAGAGGGCGTCACCTATGCGCGCACCTTGCACGGCGCAACGGAATTGCCGTGCCGTATCGACCCGGATGCGCTGTTCGACAGTCTGGTTTGCGATTATGTCGACGCCGGTCAGGCGGTGTCGTTGCAGGGCCGCTTCGGCATGCCGCTCATGACGCGCCCACAGGCGCTGCGGCGTATCGTCGGCAATCTGGTGGATAACGCTCTGAAGTTCGGCGGCAGCGCGGAGATCGACGTGACGATGTTGCCCGGTGGCCAGGCGAGCGTTGCCGTGCTCGACCGCGGCCCCGGCATTCCGGCCGATTCGCTCGAAGATGTGTTCCAGCCGTTCTACCGGCTCGAAGCGTCGCGTAACCGTCAGACCGGCGGAACCGGGCTTGGCCTCGCAATCGCGCGGCAACTGGCGCTTGCCATGGATGCAACGCTCGAACTCCATAATCGTGCCGGCGGTGGTTTGGAGGCGAGGCTCACGTTGCGCAACCTGGTGATGGCGTCGCCTGCCGCGGTGGCGTAGAGCGGCCACGGCAGCGTTCGCTGCAATGCATATCACGATTGATCGTTTGGCCGCGGCGGCGTGCATTGCTAGCATCGTCGACTTCTTCGTGAAGCGCCGCTGCCCCAATGACCCCAAGGAAAACGTCGCCCGATCTGCCGCCATCGCGTAGCCGCCGCCGGCTGCTGGGCCGTCTCGCCGCAGGCGGCCTGGTTGCGTCGCAAGCTGCGGCCGCTGGCGAGCTGCTGCGGCCGCTCGACGTCGCACCGTTTAGCCGCACGCCCGGCGCGCCCGTACTCGATCATCCCTATGGCGTGCCGTCGCCGCGCGAGGCCGATGTGGTGCGCCGCAGCGCACGCGCATGGCCGCTGCCCGGCGCGGCCTCGTCGATGACGCCGCTCGCCGATCTTTTCGGCACCATTACGCCCAACGGGCTCGTCTACGAACGTCATCATGGCGGCGTGCCCGACATCAATCCAGATCAGCACCGCCTCGCGATTCATGGCCTCGTGCGCACGCCGAAACTGTTCACAATGGACGATCTGCTGCGCCTGCCTGCGGAGTCGCGAATCCACTTTCTCGAATGTTCGGGCAACACCGGCAGCGAGTGGAACGGTCCGAGCGGTCTGCCCGTGCAACTGACTCACGGCCTGTTGTCGTGTTGCGAATGGACGGGCGTGCGTCTTTCCACGTTGCTGGAAGAGGTAGGCGGCGTGTCGACGCAAGGCAAGACCAAAGACGGCCCATGGCTGCTCGCTGAAGGCGCGGACGCCGCCGCGATGACCCGCAGCCTGCCGCTCCATCGCATACTCGATCGCGCGCTCGTGGTCTACGCGCAAAACGGCGAGCGCTTGCGGCCCGAGAACGGCTATCCGCTGCGGCTGATCGTTCCCGGATTCGAAGGCAATACGAACGTCAAATGGCTGCGGCGGCTGAAAGTGGTCGACGCGCCGCTGCAAACGCGCGAGGAGACGTCCAAATACACGAATCTGCTGGCGGACGGCAGCGCGCGCCAGTTCGTGTTCGAAATGGACGCGAAGTCTGTCATTACCCGGCCGTCGCCGGGGCATCGCCTCACCACGCATGGTTATTACCCGATCAGCGGCATTGCGTGGTCGGGGCGCGGCACCATTCGCAAGGTAGAAGTGTCGACCGATGGCGGCGCGTCCTGGCGGCTGGCGCGTCTGGAGAGCGCCGCACGCGATCGCGCGCTGACGCGTTTCGAAGCGGATTGGCGCTGGGACGGCGCGCCGTCCGCGATCGTTTCTCGTGCCACCGATTCCACGGGCTACGTGCAACCCACGCGTGCGGAACTGGTCGCCGCGCGCGGCCTGAATTCGCAGTACCATTACAACGCGATCCAGCAATGGCGCGTCGATGCCAGCGGCGAGGTGCGCAATGCGTGAGCGCCGCTCAACCGGTAGTTCCGTCCGTTCAGCGTGCGTCGCGCTGGTGTCGATCATGGCGCTCGTTGCATGTTCAACGGTTGCTCCCGATGCCCGCAATGTAAGCGTGCCGCACGATATCGGCACGCCGCTCACGGAGCCGGCTATCGCCGCCTGGAACATCGACGTGGCGCCCGACGGCCGCGGCCTGCCGGCGGGCAGCGGCGATGTTGCGACCGGCGCGCACGTGTTCGCCGCGAAATGTGCGGCGTGCCATGGTGCGCAGGGCGAAGGCGGTCTCGGCGATCCGCTGGTGGGCGGCCAGGGCACATTGTCGGGCGCAAAGCCCAAGCGCACCGTCGGCAGCTACTGGCCGTATGCAACGACACTCTTCGACTATATCCGCCGCGCGATGCCCTACAACGCGCCCCAATCCCTTTCCGCCGACGAGGTCTATGCGCTCAGCGCATTCCTGCTGAACCGCAACGGCATCGTTCCCGCCGATACGCGGCTGGACGCAGCGTCGCTGCCGCGTGTCGCAATGCCCAATCGCGACGGTTTCGTGTCCGATCCGCGTCCCGGACGACTGTGACGCACCGCGCAAACAAAGGCTCGCGCGCGGCGCTCGCGCGTTGAAACATCGGGTTTATCACTCCAGCAGATATCCGTATCGGATTTGCTTCGTTGTCCTCGCGCGTGTGCGCCGGTACATTCATCTGACTGCGCCGGTATGGCGCTCCGCGAACAGATACGACGAAGAGTTTCCCGTGACGACAGCCTTTGCTCCCACCGCCGCGCACGACGCCAGCGGCGCCATCGCCGATCAGCACATCGAGATTTGCGCTTTCGACGGCCCAGTCGGAGCCGAAGTGCTCGGGCTCGATCTCAGCAAGCCGCTCAGCCCGCAAAACTTCGCGCGCATTCACCGCGCGCATCTCGACCATCATGTGCTGGTGTTCCGCGATCAGCGCATCACGCCGGACGAGCAGATCGCATTTAGCCGCCGCTTTGGTCCGTTGCAGATTCACGTGCTGCACCAGTTCCAGTTGCCTGGCTATCCGGAAGTCCTGGTGGTATCGAATATCGTCGAAAACGGGCAGCCAATCGGCCTTGGCGATGCCGGTCACTACTGGCATTCGGACCTGTCGTATAAGGAAAAACCGAGCCTCGGCTCGTTGTTGCACGCGCAGGAATTGCCGGCCGAAGGCGGCGACACGCTGTTCGCCAACATGCACCTTGCTTGGGACACATTGCCCGCGCATCTGCGCAACGCGGTAGAAGGCCGGTCCGCCGAGCACACCTATCTCGCCAAATACGCCGAGTTGCAAAAACGCAGCCCGTGGCGGCCGAATCTCTCTGCCGAGCAGATCGCGCAGGTAAAGCCGGTGGTCCATCCAATTGTGCGCACGCACCCTGAGACCGGGCGCAAGGCGCTGTTCGTGAGCGAGCATTTCACCACGCGCGTGATCGGTTTGCCGGAAGACGAGAGCAGGCAATTGCTCGACGAAATCTTCGCGCATAGCGTGCGTGCCGAGCATGTGTACCGGCACCGCTGGGCCGAGCACGACATGGTCTTCTGGGACAACCGCTCGTTGATGCACCTTGCGGCGGGCACGCCTGACCATCTGCGCCGCAAGCTTTATCGCACGACGATTGAAGGCGATGTGCCGTTCTGATTACGCCTCGTGCGCCGAGCGTGCCGCTACAGCTGACATCTCAGACAACTCAAACAATTCACACCTCTCGCCGACCGGAGTTTCGATGTTTGCCAGGTTTCATTCGACCGCTGTGCGGTCGTTGCTTGCCCGCCGTTTCGCTGCCACGTTGATCGCCGTCTCTGTCGGCGCGGCGGGCATGAGCGCTGCCGCGTCTGCGCGAGCCGAAGGACAGATCCGTATCGCCGAGCAATTCGGCATTGTCTATCTGCTCTTGAACGTTGCGCGCGATCAGCAGTTCATCGAGAAAGAGGGCCGCAAGCAAGGTCTCGATATCAAAGTGGATTGGGTGCAACTCTCCGGCGGGGCAGCCGTCAACGACGCATTGCTGTCGGGCGCGGTGGACATTGCAGGCGCCGGTGTGGGTCCATTGCTGACTATCTGGGACCGCACGCATGGCAAGCAGAATGTGAAGGGCGTGGCTTCGCTCGGCAATCTGCCGTACTACCTGGTGAGTAACAATCCGGACGTCAGGAGCATTGCCGATTTCAGCGCTAAAGACCGGATCGCCGTTCCCGCAGTGAATGTGTCGGTGCAGTCGCGCGTGTTGCAATATGCCGCGGCGAAGCGGTGGGGCGACAAGGAATACAACCGCCTCGACAAATACACACAGGCACTGCCACATCCTGACGCGGCGGCGGCGATCATTGCGGGCGGCACCGAAATCAGCGGGCATTTCGGCAATCCGCCGTTTCAGGATCAGGAGCTGGCAGCGAACCCGAAGGCGCACATCGTGCTGAATTCGTACGATGTGCTCGGCGGCCCAAGTTCGGCAACGGTGCTCTACGCGACGGAAAAATTCCGCGACGCTAATCCAAAGACTTACCGCGCTTTTGTCGATGCACTGGCCGACGCGTCCAGGTTCATCGCCGCCAATCCGGAAGCTGCGGCCGACATTTATGTGCGCACGAACAAATCGAAAATCGACCGAGCGCTGCTGCTGAAGATCATCAGGAATCCGCAGGTGGAGTTCAAGATTGCGCCGCAAAACACATTGGGGCTCGCGCAATTCATGTATCGCGTGGGTGCGATCAAGAACGAACCGAAGTCGTGGAAAGACTATTTCTTCGACGACCCCGCAACGGCCGCCGGCAGTTGAGCATGACGCGCCGCGTTTTTAACATCGACGGAATGCAGCGAGTGCCTGACGGTTCCGCGCAATCCATATCTCGGGAGCGATCCGATGGTGGCTAATCCTACGCTTCTCTTTCCAGACAACACCGAGCGCACGGCGCGCAGCGGGCCCGCCGTCAGCGAAAAGCTGCTCGCGGTGGAGAACGTCAGCCTGGAATACCGGACGCGCGAGCGCATTGTCCGCGCGACGCACGAGGTCAGCTTCGACGTCTTCGGCGGCGACCGCTTCGTGCTGCTCGGACCGTCCGGTTGCGGCAAGTCGACGCTGCTCAAGGCGGTGGGCGGTTTCATCGAGCCGGCGTCGGGCACCATTTCGCTCGACGGTCAGATCGTGCGCGGCCCAGGCGCCGACCGCATTGTCGTGTTCCAGGAGTTCGACCAGTTGCCGCCGTGGAAGACAGTGCTGCAAAACGTAGCCTTTCCGCTGCGCGTTGCGAAGAAGCTTTCTCGCGCGGAGGCCAATGAGCGTGCTCTGCATTATCTGGAGAAAGTCGGCCTCGCTGCGTTTGCGAACGCTTATCCGCATACGTTGTCGGGCGGAATGAAGCAGCGCGTGGCCATCGCGCGGGCACTCGCCATGCAGCCGCGCGTGCTGCTGATGGACGAACCGTTCGCCGCGCTCGACGCATTGACGCGCCGCAAAATGCAGGAGGAACTGCTGCGCCTGTGGGAAGAAGTGAATTTCACGCTGCTCTTCGTCACGCATTCAATCGAAGAGGCGCTCGTGGTGGGCAACCGCATTCTGTTGCTGTCGCCGCATCCAGGCCGCGTGCGTGCGGAATTGAACAGTCATCAGTATTCGCAGGACAGCTTTGGGCGCAGCGATTTCCAGCGCAGCGTCGCACGTATCCATCACCTGTTGTTCGACGAGACGGAGGCCGTGCAATGAGTTCGCCCGCTACATTACTGCCGCCGGTTCGCGAAGAATACGAGCGCCCTCTGGAACCGCTCGGCGAACTCGTCATTGAGGCGCCGTTGCCCCTCACGAGACGCATTTTCGCGCAGAGCTGGTTGCGCAAAACACTGATTGCGCTAGTGCTGATCGCTGCATGGGAAATTGCCGCGCGGGTGGTCAACAACGATCTGCTGCTGCCCACGTTCGGCGCGACGTTCAGCGCCTTCGTGCAGGGCGTGTGGTCCGGCGAAGTGCTGCAAAAGACGGCCGTGTCGATGTCGGTACTGCTGCGCGGTTATCTGCTGGGCGCGGCGCTAGCGTTCGTGCTGACATCGCTTGCGGTGTCCACACGTGTGGGGCGCGATTTACTGTCGATGCTGACGGCGATGTTCAATCCCTTGCCTTCCATCGCGCTGTTGCCGATTGCGTTGTTATGGTTCGGTCTCGGCACGGGCAGCCTGTTGTTCGTGCTCGTGCACTCGGTGCTGTGGCCGCTGGCGCTCAACACGTATTCCGGCTTTCAATCGGTGCCAGCCACGCTTCGCATGGCCGGACGCAACTATGGGCTGACGGGGATGCGCCACGTATTGCTGATTCTCGTGCCGGCCGCATTGCCGTCGATTCTCGCGGGCTTGCGTGTGGGCTGGGCATTTGCCTGGCGCACGCTGATCGCGGCAGAACTCGTGTTCGGCGCGAGTTCGGGCAACGGCGGGCTTGGCTGGTACATCTTTCAGAACCGCAACGAGTTGTACACGGACCGCGTTTTCGCGGGGCTCGCCGCGGTGATCGTGATCGGACTGCTGGTCGAGCATTTGGTGTTCGATACGCTGGAGCGGGTTACCGTGCGGCGCTGGGGGGTGCAGCAGTAGTTGCGGGCGCTGCGGCCGCTGGGCAAACGGCACGCACGCCGCCACGCGCTTCGCTGCACAACCGATCCGCGCACCAGCGCAGCGGCGCAGTAAAGCACCGACGCAACCGCACCATCACCCGCGCGAACGTGCCGCACCCACCGACAACGGCCGGTCTTTCTCTTCGTCCTTCACTTCGTTGCGTCCTGCGAGTTCGGCCGTCGTTTCCGCGCCGAACAGAAACACCGCTGCGGAGAAGTAAAGCCACATCATCAACACGGCGAGCGAGCCTGCCGCGCCGAACGAACTGGCTGTGCCCGCATGCGTGAGGTAAAGGCCGAACAGGTGCCGGCCGACCGAGAACAGAACTGCCGCCGTCATCCCGCCAATCGCGGCGTGCATGAAACCCACGTGCGCGTCCGACATCCATCTGAGAAGCGCGGTGAATGCGGCGCCCAGCACGATAAGTCCGATTACCGTTTGCAGGATCGCGGTGACGACGACCAATGGCGAATCGCCGAATATCGCATGGCCCGCATACGTGATCGCGGTGTCGAGCACGAGGGACACGACAAGCAGAAAGCCGAGGCCAAGCACCATGCCGACCGACACCAGCCGGGTCCGCACGAGCCAGGTGATGCTGCCCTTGCTTTTGGCGTCTTTCGCAGCTTCGAGGACGACATCGAGCGCGGTGTTCAATGAACTGAAAGTCGCGGATGCGCCGACGATCAGCAGCACGAGGGACACCACTGCGGCGATGCCCCCGCCGCTCGCCCGATGCGCGTGCTCGACGATGGTCTGCATCGCCTCGGCCGCGTCTTTGCCGAGAATGCCGCGCATCTGATCGAACAGACGTCCGCGTGCCGCATCTTCACCGAAGAACCAGCCGGCGACCGCCAGCACCATGAGGAGCGTGGGCGCCAGCGAGAAAGCCGAATAGAAGCCGACGCTGGCGGCCATCATCGGGCAGCGGTCCGACATGAATCGCTTGCCTGCGTTGACGCCGACAGTGAATGCGTTACGCAACCATCCGTGGTTTTTCGACACCGCCGCGCGGGATGAGATCTTGTTCATATACGCCTCGCCATTGAACTTGATGACGCTCCGCGGCTCCGGTTAACCGGCGGCTAAGCCCGCCCGGCGGGCCGCAGCGCTGGATTGCACTGCGCATCCCTTGTGCCTGCCCGCCATGCGAGCCGCGGCTGTCAGCGTCTGTATCGATACCGGCAACCGCGGCTTGCCCCTCTCTACGCTGTCCGATGTCGACTAGCGCCTCATCGAAGCGGGCGCGGCCGCCGTAGTTTTTCTTTTCCGCCGCAGCAGATCTTCTCGTTTGTCCAATGGACGCTCAAAGCCGATAGTTCAGTCACCGAGGGCGCACTGCAAAACTCCGCTCAGCAAGCGGCACCCGGCCAGGCAGCACGCCAGGCAGCGCGCTCTCATATCTGAATCTAAATACTTTGGAGCACAACATGAATACGTCGGAAAAAGTCGCAGTGGTGACGGGCGCATCGCAAGGCATCGGCGCCGAATTGGTTAAGGCTTTCCGTCAGCGCGGTTATCGAGTGGTCGCAACGGCGCGCGGCATTACCCCGTTCGACGACCCGAACATCGCCACGGTCGCCGGCGACATCGCCGACCCGGCCACCGCGCGGCGCGTGATCGCAGAAGGTGTCGCCCGTTTCGGCCGCATCGATACGCTCGTCAACAACGCCGGCGTCTTCCTCGCGAAGCCTTTCACCAGCTATACGGCAGAAGACTACGCATTGGTGAAAGGCGTGAACCTCGACGGCTTTTTCAACATTACCCAACTCGCCATTGCCGAAATGGAAAAGCACCAAAGCGGGCACATCGTCACCATTACGACGAGCCTCACGGATCATGCTGTTAGCGGCGTACCTTCGGTGCTTGCATCGTTGACGAAAGGCGGCCTCAACTCAGCGACGAAGTCGATCGCCATTGAATATGCAAAAGCGGGGATTCGGGCCAACGCAGTGTCGCCGGGGATCATCAAATCGCCGATGCATGCGGTCGAAACGCACGCGGCGCTTGGTGCGCTGCACCCGGTCGGCCACATGGGCGAAATGGACGACATCGTTCAGGCCGTGCTGTATCTCGACGAGGCGCCGTTCGTGACGGGCGAAATCCTGCACGTGGACGGCGGCCAGAGCGCCGGTCACTAAACCTATCGGAAACAACCGGGCGCCGATGGGCGGCGCCCGCTTTACCATGGAGGACGACATGCCTATCGTCACGATTCAGGTTACGCGCGAGGGAACGAAGCCTGGCGCATCGTCGGTCACCGCCGACGAGAAAGCGCGTTTGATCAGCGGTGTCAGCCACGTGTTGCTCGACGTGCTGAACAAGCCGCTCGAAGCGACGTTCGTCGTGATCGAAGAAGTGGACATGGAAAACTGGGGTTGGGGCGGCTTGCCGGTTCAGGAATACCGCAAGCAGAAAGCGCTGAAAAGCGGCGAGAGCGGCGAGACCGATTGAGCCGCGCGGCTACCGCGCGCTGGCTTCCGCAAGAAGCCACTCCTTGAATGCGACCACTGCGGGCTCGTTGCCGTTGTCTTTTCGGTGGACCACGTAGTAGGCGAGTTCGCAAGTCTGCGCCTCCGGAAATGGCCGGACGAGACGGCCCTCCGCGATGTCGCGTTCCACCAGACAGGTTCTGCCGAGTGCCACGCCATTGCCTGAGATTGCGGTGTGGATCGCTGCGGCCGAGTCGTTGATTTGCAGCCCGCGGTCGCAATCGACAACGCCCGCGTTACCCGTCTTCTGCACCCAGGAACGCCAGGTGGGGAAGGTGGGAGCCATGCGCATCGATATGTCGTGTATCAACGGGTGGTAATTCAGATCGGCGGGTGTCTTGAGCGGATGTTCACCCGCGAGTAGCGCGGGGCTGCACACCGGGAAGAACTCGTCGCGCATCAGGAACGTCGCGGTAAGCTCCGGCCACTGGCCGGTGCCGTAGCGAATGCCGGCATCCACTCTGTCGGCGGTGAAGTCGACGAGTTTGAGCGACAGGTCGATGCGCAGATCGTAGCGCGGATAGTTGCGCTGAAATCGTTCCACGCGATGCAAGAACCACTTGTCGGCGAGAGCGGGCGGCACGGTGACCGTCACCGTGATGCGCTCCTTGCTGGCCTTCAAACGCTCTACAGCCGTCGCGAGCAATTCAAAACCCGCCTGCAGTTCGGGCATGGCCGCGCGGGCCGCGTCGGTCAGCATGAGCCGCGACGCGCCCGACGTCGAGCGATGAAACAGCTCGATCCCCAACGTTTCCTCCAGCCCGCGAATCATCTGGCCGATCGCGGCGGGCGTCACGTGCAGTTCTTCCGCAGCGGCGACATAACTCAGATGCCGGCCGACCGCCTCGAAGGCGCGCAGTGCATTCAGATGATTGGGTGCTCGCATGGGCCGTCGCCAAGCCTGGTTGGTTAAGATTGACGCATGCTGGCAGGCGGACCTGGCGTCGTCAATACCGGAATGCGGCGGCGCCGCATGACGTCAACCCGGTTGCGCCAGCAACTCGCGAATCTTTGCCTCCGTCTGTGCATAATCGCCTTCGCCGAAGTGGCTGTAGACGACGTGACCTGTCTTGTCGAACAGATACAGCGCGGGCCAGTACTGGTTATTGAAGGCATTCCACGTCGCGTACTGGTTGTCGAGCGCCACCGGATATTGAATGTCGAACTTCTTGAGTGCCGCGCTCACGTGCCCGGCGTCGCGTTCGAACGGGTATTCCGGAGTGTGAACGCCGATCACTTCCAGTCCCTGGTTGCCGTATTGCTTGTACCAGCTCTTCACGTACGGCAGCGTGTTGACGCAGTTGATACATGAATACGTCCAGAAGTCGACCAGCACGACCTTGCCGCGCAGTTGCGGCAGTGTGAGCGGCGGGCTGTTGAGCCACTTGTCGATGCCGGTTATCTGGGGCGCGGCCGGCGGATTGCGTTCAGCGGCGGTAAGCGCGCTGCCGCGCGTCGCAAGCAGACTGGCAAGCAGCGCAAGCGCGATAAATGAGCCGGCAGTGGCGATCGTTTTGAGTCGGGCGTGCATGATCGAATGTCCTTTTAGAAGACGCGGGTTGCGCGCAAGGGTTGATCGGTAGACATGACGTCATTGGGCGCCGCCGACGTATCTGGCATGTGTCGCTGCCCGAGCTCGTGCGCAATGTTTTGTGTCAGCACAGCCGCCCGATACGCTGAGATACAAAGTCATGCCCGTCCCGCGAGGCCCAACGACTTTTGTGTCGCACTGTATCCAGGCAGCCGCCGATACATGAGCTTGCACTTCGCCGCGTGCACCGACACAAGCCCGATACGTGCCGGTAGTTCAATGCATGTAAGCGTTCCGCCCTGGTCTGCTGACCTGGCCGACGAACTCATTGAACGAAAGGACACCGTTATGCTGCTCATACTTCTCGCCTTTGCCGGCGGCATGCTCACCATTCTCAGTCCGTGCATTCTCCCGGTCGTGCCCCTCGTGTTTGCGCGCGTCGATCAGTCATTCGTCCGGCACGGGTTGCCGCTGCTGGCCGGCATGGCGCTGACCTTCGCGGCCGTCGCGAGTCTCGCCGTGGCCGGCGGCACCTGGGTCGCACACGTCAACGAATACGGCCGGTGGATCGCGCTCGCTTTCTTTGGCGTATTCGGCGCAGCGCTGCTGTTTCCGTCGCTGGCCGAGCGGCTCACGCATCCGCTCGTCAGTGCCGGCAATCGTCTCGACGGCGCATTGCGCCGCGACGGCGGCGAACCGCGCGTGGTGTCGTCGGTGCTGCTCGGCGTCGCAACCGGGCTGCTGTGGGCTCCGTGCGCAGGCCCGATTCTCGGTCTCGTGATGACCGGCGTGATCCTGCATCGGCCAGGCGGAGCGAGTGTCTTGCCGTTGCTCGCGTTCGCAGCGGGCGCGGCGACTTCGCTTGCCATCGTCCTCGCAATCGGCGGGCGGCTGCTCACCACGCTCAAGCGCTCGTACGGAGTGAGCGAGCGCGTGCGCCAGGTGCTCGGCGTGGCGGTGCTCGTTTCCGCTGGGGCAATTGCACTCGGCGTGGATACGCGTGCGTTGGCCTATGTGCCTTCGCTGAATACCACCGGCATCGAAGGAAAACTGGTTCAGCGCTGGTCCCCCAGGGCGAGTGCGCAGCGCCCGGACCACGGCGAGTTGCTGAAGGTCAGCGCGAGCGCTGAGGGCAGCGAAGTATCTAATCCGATGCGGGGTGCCGCGCCGCTTGCGCTGCCTGTCGAAGGCGCAATGCCGTCGCTGTCGGGCGCGGTGGACTGGCTGAATTCGCCCCCGCTGAAAACGGCCGATCTGCGCGGCAAAGTGGTGATCGTCAATTTCTGGACGTATTCGTGCATCAACTGTCTGCGTACGTTGCCGTATCTGAAGACGTGGTCGAGCCGTTATCGCGATCGGGGGCTCGTGGTCATCGGTGTGCACGCACCGGAATTCGCGTTCGAACACAACATTGCGAACGTGAAGCGAGCCGCCGCGGATCTGGGTGTCGATTATCCAATCGCGATCGATAACAAGCTCGCCGTGTGGCAGGCGTTCGACAATCAGTATTGGCCGGCCTTTTATATCGTCGATGCGCACGGCGACATCCGCTATCACCATTTCGGAGAGGGCGGGTACGAGCAATCGGAAGAAGTCATCCGTCAATTGCTGGCGGACGCGGGGCATACGAAGTTGCCGGCGCCGGCGGGTGCGGCGAAGGCGACGGGAATCGAAGCTGCCGCCGACCCGCGGGATTTGCGCTCGGGCGAGACTTACGTCGGTTATCGGCAGGCGGAAGGTTTTGCGTCGCCGGAAACGCTTGCGCCAGACGTGCTTCGCACTTACACGTCGCCCGCACGACTGCCTTCCGGAAGCTGGAGCCTCGACGGAGAGTGGAATGTCGGCGGCGAGCGCGCGCAGTTGGCCAAAAGCGGTGGAAAGATCGCCTACCGGTTCCACGCGCGGGACCTGCATCTTGTGCTGGGGCCGATGGCGGACGGCAAGCCGGTGAGGTTCAAAGTCACGATCGACGGCAAACCGCCGGGCGCTTCGCATGGCGCGGACACGGACGCGAACGGCGTCGGCGTTGTCAATGAAGATCGGCTTTATCAGCTCGTGCGGCAAAGCGGGCCGGTTCAGGACCGAACGTTCGAGATCCAGTTTCTCGATTCAGGGGTGAGCGCGTACGCATTTACATTCGGCTAGCACAACCGGAGTTCGCTTGCGGACCTGGCCGGGACAGGCAGCTGCGGCACGCTGTCCCTGCCTGTCCGCCCGCGCGACGCAGGAGAGCGACGCGACGACCTTCCTGCAAGCCCGCCATGGAATGCGACTTGCTGCGCTGCGATAGTTTTTTATTGCAAATCGTGACACATGTCCCAGACAACGAGTAGCTGCCAGAGATGGAGCGCCCGCCAGGTGCGGGTATTGCACGAGGTGCCGCGCGTCCTCGTGGTCGACGACAACGCGGGCGCCGCGGAAGCGCTTGCTACCTATCTTTCGTACGAGGGTGTAGAAGCGCGTGCGGCGATTGGTTGTAATGAGGCGCTGCGCTGCGTGAAAGACTGGGTGCCCGACGTGGTGGTGCTAGACATCATGATGCCGGAGCGCGACGGCTATGAAACGGCAAGCGCGCTGCGCACCTATCTGCCCACGCCGAGTCTTGGCATTGTCGCATTTACCTCGCTCGACGAAGACCATGTACGGGAAACCGGGCGTGGCCGTCACAATTTCGACGGCTACTGCCGGAAGGGCACCGCGCCGACCGCTTTGCTTGCGCTGATGCGAATTCTCTGGCGAGAGACAAATTAATTGTCTTTGGTGAAGGCGGCCGCGGCGGTTTCTGAGGACGCGCGACCGATAAAGATGAGAGCGCTGCCCATGCAGTTCGTGCGGCCCGGTTGATGCGCGAGCCGCACTGCCTTCGTCAGCCTTTGACGTGGCTGCTCGAGAGCCAGCCGCCGCTCACGCCGATCTGCGCGATCTGCTTCGCCACCGCATCGGCCAGCCGCGTTGCGTCGGCGGACACGCCAGCGCGCTTCGTTTCGGAGACCGCGTGCAAACCGCCGCCCACGGCCGCCGACGTCACGATACCTCCCGCCGCCGCGCCCACGCCGGCCGTCTCGGCCATGCCAGGCGTCTTGCCGCTGTCGGCGCTTGCGTCGAAGGTTTGCACCAGCCGCGGCGCGCCGCCTGCGGGCTTATAGAAGATCTGCACCGAACTGCTCACCTCGCTCTTGCCGGCCCCGAGACCGATCAGTGTCCGACGGCGGCGGTTTCCCGCGTCGATCTTATCGAAGCTGCCTTGCACCATCAGCACGTTCTGATCGGCGGGCGCGGGTATGTCGGAGCGGATCGCGCGCAGGCCCATCGACTGCAACTGGTGCACGATTTCGTTCGCGACCTGCTCACGGACTTCGGTTGCGTCGTTGGCTTGCTCCTGCGCTGCCGATGAACCGCCAATATGCGTCTTCAATTTCTGCAGCATGCCGCCGTCGAGCTTCACCTGGTCGGCTTGCGTATCGAACGTGTAGACGTAGATGTTGTCCGGACGCACGGTCGGCTGCGCGGTCGCTGCGCTCGTATTGGTGACGCTGCCGCCCGCGCAGCCCGTCAGCAACGCGCTGACGCTGACAAGTGCGATGCAGGCAACACGGGCAGTGTTCTTCTTGATGAGCTTGATTGAATTGAGCATGGTTGTCTCGTTGTCGGCACGCGGTGCCGTAGTGTTCGAACCTATCTTCCGATGACCGGCAACCGGGGGATCGTGATCATCGGCGACAGGTATCGCACGTAAAGCACTCTTGATCGCTTGCGTTCTGTTTCGTACGCACCGGCAGCGAAACGAAGTATGGGGGAGGCGCTTGTCCAACTCCATCGAACAATTATTTCGCGCAATGTCACGCGCCAGGCGGGCGTTTTGCGTGGGAGCAATGCACCGTGTACAGCTGAGAAGCGTCGCGCGGCCATGGCCGGCGCAACGTGCAGAAGGGTTCAGTTCAACGCAAGCGTCACGATGCAGCAGAGCACGAACACAAGCAAAGCGGCGGCAACGGCCACATCGACTGGATAACGCATGCTTCACTCGCACGGGCGTTTAGACAGCCTTAATCGTAATCACCTGACGGAAGACGAAAAAGCGGCCAGTGAGCGGCAATGTGCGAGAACTAACGCTGCGCGACGAACGTCGGCGAGGGCCTGTTCGCGGCAGCGCTTCCAGTGGGAATAACGTTACTGCGAGGGTTGCTGCGGCTTCGTCTGCGGCGCGTTTTCGAATGGCATGCGCGGCGGCTTGCTGGCCGCGGCGAGGTCTTCCGACAGGCTCGTGCGCAACGTGGCGATCGCCTGGTCGGGATTGGCGGGCTTCAACTGTTCGCGGGCGAGCGAGTCGTACACGTAGTGACGCAGCATCGGATCCTGCGTCCTGTTGAGCACGTCGTGATACACGGCGACGATGTCGCCCGGGCGTCCGCTCAGCGCGTACAGTCGGCGCAACTGTTCGAGGTCGTTGATCACGGCGAAACCGGGGCCGATGGGAGGCGTTGGACCCATCGGCCCCATAGCGTCATGCGGTTCTCGCGCGCCCTCAGTATGTGGCGTTTCGCCATGATGAAAGGTAGGCGGCACCGGCAGGCTGTCTTCCGCATAGGCGGCCATTGCGGCCACGGTCAACACGGCGGCCACCGCCGCGCCAAAAATCTGTTTTTTCATGAGGTCGCTCCTATCGACAGAGCGCCGGCGCGACAGTGCGCCAGCTGATCCTAACGATAGACGAGACGCCGTTGTGCCGGGTTACACACTGGCTTCTCGACGCTTACGAAGTCTTGCGCCCATGCCTTTCGCCAGGCGAGCGATCCGCGTCGCGCGGCGTGCGGGAATGGCGCATGCGCTGGCGCAATAGCGTGGGATGGCGCATGATTGACGCAATGTGCCGTCCGACCCCACAACCGCGCAACGCTGTGGCGGGGCGCGGCGCACCGGATACCGCGGGCGCCTGCATCGCGTGAACCTTGCGGCGAGGCGCCGGTGGCGATTGTTCAACCGTAAAGGAGGATTTCGCATGGACCGACCTGATACCGCCAATCCGTTTGGCGATTTCACCAAAATGCTGGAGCAGTTCAAGCTGCCCGGTTTCGACGTGCCCGCCATCATGGAAGCACGGCGCAAGGACGTCGAAGCACTGGTTCAGGCGAATCAGACAGCGTTCCAGGGCATGCAGTCGCTCGCGCAGAAACAGGCCGAGATGCTTCGCACGACGCTCACCGAGTTGCAGTCGCTAACGGGGCAGCTGGCGGCGAGCGGTTCAACACCTTCGGCGAAGACCGCTGAGTTGATCCAGCAAAGCTTGCACAAGTCGCTCGCGGATATGCAGCAGCTCGCACAGGCGGCGTATCAGACGCAAGCCGAGTCGTATGCGGTGATCGCCAAGCGCGTGGAAGAAAACGTGCAGGAATTGCGCTCGCTTTTGCAACAGCAACAGCAACAGCCGAAGAAGTAACGCGCAAGAGTGCTGAATCGCTTCTCTGCGGCAGGTGTTGCAGAGCGCCAATGCCGCGAATGGCCGTCGGATTCCGTCGAGCCGTTCGCGGCTTTTTCTTGTATTGAGGCCGCCCCGAATGCGGCGCAATGTGCGTCAGCGCACGCTTCTACGTTGCCTGCTTCGACGCCGCTTCCTTCACCGGACTTTTCGAGCTTTGCGAAGTCGACGATTTATTGCCCGCGTCCGCAATCACGCGATGCACGAAGCGCAGTTTGTCCACTACCGGCACGGCCAAAGTGAACGGATAACCGTCCGCCATGCCGAGGCTGCGGTTCAGGCTGTTCAATGCGTAGGTGAGCGGATACCAGCGCTTCATCAGATTATCGAAGCTTGCGTCTTCAACCGGCGTGCGGTCGGTCAGCGTCGGTTCGCTGGGATCGTCAGGTAGCAGCGCGACGCCGTACGAGGTCGATGTGTCCAGCACGTCGACGATCAACATGTAGTGCGCCCACGTTTCCGCCCAGTCTTCCCACGGATGCATCGTCGCATACGCGCTGATGTACGACGCCTGCCAGTCGGCCGGCGCGCCGTCGCGATAGTACGCGTCGAGCGCTTCGCCGTAATCGGCGCGCTCGTCGCCAAAAAGCTTGCGGAACGGTTCGAGCCAACGCGGGTTGTTCTCCACCAGTTGACTGAAGTAGTAGTGGCCGATTTCGTGGCGGAAGTGGCCGAGCAGCGTGCGGTACGGCTCGCCCATTGCGGTGCGCACTTTTTCGCGGTGGGCGTCGTCGGCCTCGGCGATATTCAGCGTGATGAGGCCGTTGTCATGCCCGGTCATCACACGTGAACCGTCGCCGCCGTCCTCCAGAAATTCGAACGCGAGACCGTGCTCGGGATCTTCCTGGCGCGATTCGATATCGAGGCCAAATTCGGCCAGCGTGTACAACAGCCGGCGTTTCGCCACTTCCAGCCGATACCAGTAAAGCCGGTTATCGGGCTCGCCGAGATTGGGAATGGTGTGTGTCAGCTGGCATGACTGGCACAACGTGTCCTCCGAATCGGCGGGGATCATCCAGTTACAGACGTTTTCAACGGAGTAGTTATGGCATTGCCGGTAAAGCGCGCCGTCCGCTTCCGGGTGCAGGCTGCGGCAGCGCCCTTCGCCCGCGTCTTCGAAAGCGCTGATCTCACGCAGTTCCGGCACATAGCCGAGTAGCGCCTCGCAGCGCTCGCACAGGACGTTCTCGAAGAACACGAGGTGCGAGCAGCGATTGCAGTGGAACGTTTTCATGGACGAAGCCTGAGCGGTGGGTGACGGTAAGGAGCGTGGACGTCGCGCAATGTTCATGCCGCATTTGCCAGACGTCACCGCTTTAACGCACAGTATGGGCATGATCGTGCATCGGCGCCGCCTCTATTTGGTGCACGGCGCTGCCAACAGCAGTACCGTGGCCGCATGCGGCTTTCAGACGAACGGCATAAAGCTTGCTTTTGGCGGGCTGCCAACCACAGACCAGGAGTCCGGTGTGTCCATACGCGTCGCGTTGAACCACGTCACACATTACCGTTACGACAGGCTGGTTGCGCTGTCGCCCCAGGTCGTGCGTCTGAAGCCCGCGCCGCATTGCCGGACTCCGATCCTTTCTTATTCGATGCGGGTCGAGCCGGCTCAGCACTTCATCAACTGGCAACAGGACGCGTTCGCCAACTATCAGGCGCGGCTCGTTTTCCCGGAAAAGACGCGTGAGTTCAAGGTGACTGTCGATCTGGTCGCCGAGATGGCCGTCTACAATCCGTTCGATTTCTTTCTCGAGCCGTCGGCCGAAAAATTTCCGTTCGACTATTCGCCTGACCTCGCTCTCGAACTCGCGCCGTATCGCGTGAAGCGCCCCATGACACCGCGCTTCGCTGAGTTCGTCGAAAGTATCGACCGCGCGCCGACCGCGACCGCGGACTTCCTGGTCGCGTTGAATCAGCGGCTGCAACGCGAAATCCGCTACCTGATCCGGATGGAGCCCGGCGTCCAGACGCCCGAGGAAACGCTCGTGAGCGCCGCCGGATCGTGCCGCGATTCGGGCTGGCTGCTAGTCGAGACGTTGCGCCAGTTGGGCCTTGCGGCGCGCTTCGTGTCGGGCTATCTGCTGCAGCTTGCGCCCGATATCAAATCGATCGACGGCCCGAGCGGCACTGAAGTCGACTTCACCGATCTGCACGCATGGTGCGAGGTCTATCTGCCAGGCGCCGGCTGGATCGGGCTCGACCCGACTTCGGGTCTGCTTGCAGGCGAAGGTCACATTCCGGTCGCCTGCACACCGGAACCCGGCAGCGCCGCGCCGATTTCGGGCGCGGTGGACGAATCCGAGGTCGAGTTCAGCCACACCATGTCGATCAGCCGCGTGCTCGAAACGCCGCGCGTGACCAAGCCCTATAGCGACGAAGTCTGGAGCGACGTCCTCGCCATGGGCGCACACGTCGACCGCCGACTCATGGACATGGACGTGCGCCTCACGATGGGCGGCGAGCCGACGTTCGTGTCGGTGCGTGACCGCGACGCCGCCGAATGGAACACGGATGCGCTCGGCCCGACCAAACGCGGCTACGCCGTCGCGCTGATGGACAAGCTGCGCTCACGCTACGGCGCGAACGGCTTCCTGCATATCGGCCAGGGCAAATGGTATCCGGGCGAGCAGTTGCCGCGCTGGGCCATGTCGTTGTACTGGCGTGCCGACGGCGAGCCGTGCTGGCAGAACCCCGAGCTGTTCGCCGACGAACGCGAGCCCGGCACCTACACGGCCGCCGACGCGCAGCGCTTTCTCACGCACCTCGCCACGAAGCTGTCGCTGGACGAAGACTGCATCCTGCCCGGCTTCGAAGACGTCTGGTACTACCTGTGGCGCGAGCGGCGTCTGCCCGTCAATGTCGATCCACTCGATGCGCGACTCGACGACGAACTCGAGCGCGTGCGTTTGCGCCGCGTGTTCGACGCGGGACTCGGCGGCGCGACCGGCTATGTGCTGCCGCTTGCGCGCGAGCGCGATGTGCCGCACGAGGCGCCGAAGTGGGTCAGCGGCCGCTGGTTCTTTCGCGACGAACGCATGTATCTGATTCCGGGCGATTCGCCGATGGGTTATCGCCTGCCGCTGGATTCGCTGCCGTGGGTGTCGAAGACCGACTATCCGTATCAGCACGCACACGATCCGTTCGCGCCGCCGGTGCCGTTGCGTTCGGCCGCGCAGTTGCGCATGCAGTACGACGGCGAGCGGCACGAAATGACGGGTGCTGACGCGCGGCGCGCTGCGGCGTTGTCGTCGTCGGCGGGCGATCTGTTGAGCGGCATGCCCGGCAGTGCCGTCCTCGCGTATGCGCCGCAGCGTGGCGATACCGGTGCGTCTGTTGCCCCTGCGCGCGGCGAGTCGTCGAAGGAAACGCTTCGCACCGCGATTTGCGTCGAGGCGCGCGATCCGAAGCGCGCGGCCGGTCCCAAAGCGGAAGCCGATGGGCTCGGCAGCGGCCGCTCGCTCCTGCACGTGTTCATGCCGCCGCTCACTGAACTGGACGACTATCTCGATCTGCTGGCCGCCGTCGAAGCAACGGCTTCCGAATTGCGCATGCAGGTCGTGCTCGAAGGCTATCCGCCGCCGCGCGATGCTCGCCTGAAGATGTTGCAGGTCACGCCCGACCCCGGCGTGATCGAGGTGAACATTCATCCGGCAGCGGACTGGGATCAACTGGTCGATCACACCGAGTATCTCTATCAGTCGGCGGCGCAGAGCTATCTGAGCAGCGAGAAGTTCATGACCGACGGGCGCCACACCGGCACCGGCGGCGGCAATCACCTCGTGCTCGGCGGCGCGACGCCCGCCGACAGTCCGTTCCTGCGGCGTCCTGATCTGCTCGCGAGTCTGATCGCGTACTGGCATAACCATCCGTCGCTTTCGTACCTGTTTTCAGGGCTTTTTATTGGCCCGACGAGCCAGGCGCCGCGCATCGACGAAGCGCGCAACGATCAGGTCTATGAACTCGAAGTGGCGTTGCGCGAATTGCAGCGGCAGATCGATCTGCTCGGCGGACGCGACAGTGCGAATCTGCCCGCGTGGATGATCGACCGCTCGTTGCGCAACATTCTGATCGACGTTACGGGCAATACGCATCGCGCGGAATTTTGCATCGACAAGCTGTACTCGCCCGATGGACCGACCGGGCGCCTCGGCCTGCTCGAATTGCGCGGTTTCGAAATGCCGCCGCACGCGCGCATGAGCCTCGTGCAGCAGTTGCTGCTGCGCGCGCTCGTCGCCCGTTTCTGGCACACGCCGTACACGCAGCGGCTCACGCGCTGGGGCACGGAACTGCATGACCGGTTCCTGCTCGGCACCTTCGTGAAGATGGATTTCGACGACGTGCTGGACGAACTGAACCGCGCGGGTTTCGCGTTCGACAGCAGCTGGTTCGCACCGCACTTCGAGTTCCGCTTTCCGCTGGTCGGCGAGACCACGGTGAACGGCGTATCGCTGACCATTCGCAATGCGCTCGAACCATGGCATGTGATGGGCGAGGAGGGCTCGCCGGGCGGCACCGTGCGTTATGTGGATTCGTCGGTGGAGCGTCTCGAGGTGCGCGCGCTTGGGCTTAACGAGAACCGCCATGTGCTGACGGTCAACGGCGTGCCCGTGCCGTTGCAGCCGACCGGCCGCGTCAGCGAATATGTGGCGGGCGTTCGGTTTCGCGCGTGGTCGCAGCCTTCGGCGTTGCATCCGACCATCGGCGTGGACGCGCCGCTCACGTTCGATCTGGTCGATACATGGAATGGCCGCTCGGTGGGCGGATGCCAGTATCATGTCGCACATCCGGGCGGGCGCAACTACGAGACGTTCCCCGTGAACGCCTACGAAGCCGAAAGCCGGCGGCGCGCACGGTTCTTCGCGTCGGGCCATACGCCGGGGCCGCTTGCAGTCGATGCGCCGCAACGCAGCCTCGAATTTCCGTTCACGCTCGATCTGCGCTACTGGTAAGACAGCTCACCTTCAATAACGATACGACCTTGGCTTTTCAATCGACTTTTCCCTTTGAAACGTCCGCGACCCGTGCGGACGCTTCGTCCCTGTTGCGGCTTTTGCCCGCTCTCGAGGGACACTGGGACGAGTTGCGCGACGCGTCCGGCGCGCTGCGCGCCCCTTGGCGGCAGTTCTTCGAGCGGCTCGGCGAAGACGGCATCGCGCGGCTCGAAGGTCACCGCGCTTCGGTTGCGCAGCAGATCCGCGACAACGACATCAGCTACAACGTGTACGCGGATAACGGCGAGCCGCGCGCGTGGGCGCTCGATCTGCTGCCGTTCCTGATCAGCGAAGCGGAGTGGGCGCATATCGAGCGAGGCGTCATACAGCGCGCGCATCTGCTCAATGCGATCGTCGCCGACATCTATGGGTCGCAAACCTTGCTCCAGCGCGGACAGTTGCCTCCCGCGCTGGTGTTCGGTCATCCCGGCTATTTGCGCCCCGTGAAGGGCTATGCGCCGCCTGGCGGGCAGTTCCTGCAAGTGGTCGCAGTGGACCTCGCGCGCGCGCCCAACGGCGAGTGGACGGTGATGGCGCATCGCACCGAAGCGCCCTCCGGCCTCGGCTATGCGCTGGAAAACCGGCTGATCGTTTCGGCGCTGTTTGCCGATCCGTTCCGTTCGATGCATGTAAGCCGCCTCGCGCCGACCTATTCGCAGTTGATGTCGACGCTGGTTCAGGCGGCGCAGGCGACCATGCGTCACGATTCGCCTCGCGCCGATGCTTCGCCTCATATTGCGTTGCTCACGCCGGGGCCCTTCAGCGAGACTTATTTCGAGCACGTGTTTCTCGCGCGGTATCTGGGCGTCACACTCGTGGAAGGCAAGGACCTCACGGTGCGCGGCGACATGCTTTATCTGAAGACGCTCGCCGGTCTGGAACGCGTGCATGTCGTGCTGCGCCGTCTGGACGATGCGTTTTGCGATCCCGTGGAATTACGAGCCGACTCGACCATCGGCGTGCCGGGCCTGCTGCAGGTCATGCGTGCCGGCAACGTGATCGTTTCGAACGTGCCGGGCTCCGGCTTTGTCGAGTCGCCCGCCTTGCACGGATTTTTGCCCGGCATAGCCGAAACGCTGTTCGACGAAGACCTCGTTTTGCCGAGTGTAGCCACCTGGTGGTGCGGCGAACAGGCGGCGCGCGAGCACGCGTTCGCGCATCTCGAAGAAGCCTTCATCGTGCCCACGTGGCCGGTTGCGGCCCGCGATGCGCCGCCGGGCGTCGAGCAGGGCAGACAGCGGCTGTCGGCGTGGCGCGAGCGTATCGAGGCGACGCCCGGCAACTTTACGATTCAGCAGGCGCAGCGTCTTTCCTGCACGCCGCGTTACGAGGACGGCACGATTGGCGGGCGTCCTTCCGTGTTGCGCGCGTATGCGATCGCTGATGCGAACGGCGGCTGGCACGTCATGCCCGGCGGCTTCACGCGCATGGGCGCCGAGCGGCAGGCCACGGTATCCATGCAGTACGGCGGCAGCAGCGTCGACACGTGGGTGCTATCCAGCCAGCCCACGTCGACCTTCACGCTGCTGCCTTCGCCGATGCAGCCTGCGGACCTCGCGCGCAAGCATCGCACCGTGTCGAGCCGCGCTGCGGAGAACCTCTTCTGGGCCGGACGTTACGGCGAACGCGCGGAAAACAACGTGCGTTTGCTGCGCTTCATTCTGGGCTCGCTCGAAGGCAGCGATGCCGACACGATGCTCCCGACGCTCGTCGAACTTGCGCTGCACTGCGGACTTCTGCAGGCAGGCGACATCACCGCGCCGCATACGCCGCAAGCATTCGAGCGCGCGCTGGTCGCCAATCTGAGCGAGAGCACGGGCGCCGCGAGCATCGGTCAGAACCTGAACTGTCAGGCTCGCTCGAACGGCGAAGTGCGCGGGCGGTTGTCGAACGATCATTGGCGCATCATTCTTGCCGCGCGCAACGACTTCCGCGACGCATTGCAGACGCTGATGCCGGCTGCCGGTATCAGCGACGCTTCTCCACCAGCAGCGCTGAACGGCCGTGCTACGAATGGCAGCAGCCGTTACGACCGCGTCACGCTGATGAACGCGCTTGAACGGCTGTCGGTGCAATTGTCGGCGATCAGCGGCGCGCAGGGCGACCGTATGACACGCGACGAGGCGTGGCGGCTCCTGTTCGTCGGGCGGCATATCGAACGCGTGTCGGCCATGAGCACGTTTGTGCGCGTAGCCGCCGACAAAGGCCAGCTTGCAACGCCGGCCGGTTTCGATCTGCTGCTGCAATTGTTCGACAGCACGCTCACCTACCGCTCGCTTTATCCGGGACGCTTCGAAGTGCCGGCTCTGCTCGATCTGCTTGTAATCGAGCCGACCAATCCGCGCGGAATTTATGGTGTGTACGAGCGGTTGCGCAAGAAGCTCGACGAAATCGCGGTGGCTGCGGGCAGCACGCGGCATCGTCCGTTTGCGGAATTGATGCCGCCTGCCGCGTCGTTGCCTACGCTTGCGTCGCTGTGCGAGGTTGACCGGGAAGGCGGATATTGCAGTCTGACTGCGGTATGCGATCAGATCGGCGGGTTCGTCGGCGCGGCGGCGCATGAAATCAGCGCGCGCTATTTCAGCCACGCCAGCACGGTCGCTTCGCAGGTGTGGTCATGAAAAACGCGCCCGTCGTGCTGTCGGTTTCGCACCGCACCACGTATCACTACTCAACCTATGTCGAGACCGCGCAGCATCTTGCGACTATCCGGCCTATTGTCTGCGCCTGGCAGCGCGTCGTGTCGCACGACGAACGCATCGAGCCGCGGCCTTCGTATCTGAATAGCCGTATCGATGCATTCGGCAACGACGTGCTCTATTTTGCGCTCGACACGCCGCATGAGCGGCTGCAACTCGTCAGCGAAACGACCGTGGCGCTCACGCCGCGCTGGGCCGATCTCGATCCTCAGGCCACACCGGCGTGGGAAGAAGTGGCCGACGCGCTCGAATTTCGCGTGGGCGGAGAGTTTCGGGCCGAGGCGGAGTTCTGTTTCGCGTCGCCCAATATCGTGCCGCGGCCGTCGCTGCGCGATTATGCGTTGCCGAGCTTTGCGCCCGGCACGCCGGTTGCCGCTGGTGCGATCGATCTGATGCACCGCATTCACAAGGACTTCGCGTACAAGCCTTCGGCGACCATGTTCGATACGCCGGCCGAGCGTGCATTCGAATTGAAGAGCGGCGTGTGCCAGGACTTCGCGCAGGTGATGATCGGCTGCTTGCGCTCGCTTGGTTTGCCCGCGCGCTACGTGAGCGGCTATCTGCGTAATGATCCGCCAGCGGGGCAGCCGCGGCTGATCGGCGCGGATGCGTCGCATGCCTGGGTGTCGGTGCATTGTCCCGGCAGCGGCTGGATCGACCTTGACCCAACCAACGACGTGCTCGCCGATACCGACCACGTCACGCTCGCTATTGGCCGCGATTACAGCGACGTGTCGTTATTGCGCGGCATGATCCTCGGTGGGGGCGCGCATCGCGTCGAAGTGGGCGTGACGGTTCTTGCGCTTTAACACCAAGCCTCTGCTGCGTAAAAGTACTTGACGAAGTGCATATGCACACCTAGACTGCGAAGCATGAACCGTCCTCTCTCTTACGACGAATGCAATTGCTTTGCGCTGCGCCAGGCGGCGCGGCACATCACGCAGCTGTACGAGCGCCATCTCAGCACGGTGGGGGTCACGGCAGCGCAATTCACCATTCTCGCGAAACTCGCGCGCACGCCGAACTTGCCGATCCTGGATCTGGCAGACGCAATGGTGATGGAGCGCACCACGCTCGTGCGCGCCATGAAACCGCTGCAACGAGACGGGCTGGTGGTTGCTGAATCGGCTGAACACGACGGCAGAACGTATCTGTTCAGCCTGACGGAGAAAGGCGAGAAGACTTTCGATCAGGCGGCTATCGCATGGCGTGCCGCGCAAAGTGAGTTCGAAGAGAAGTTCGGACGCGATCGCGCCAAGGCGTTACGCGCCGAGTTGTTCACAATTACCGGCTAAGGCCGGCGCATGGCTCGCAAATAGTTGTCGTTTGCGAGCTTTTTTATATCTACATGTGTGCGTATGCACTCATTGGAGTTGCAGCGATGGAAGAGCCATTCGACGACGATTGTTTCGCGATCCGCCAGGCGGCGCGTTATGTCTCGCAGATCTACGATCGCCATCTGGCAAGCGTGGGCTTGACGATCACACAGTTCTCCTTGCTTGGCCGCCTCAAGCGCACTGGCCCAATGACGATGAAGCAACTGGCTGAAGCCATGCGAATGCAGCGCACCACGCTGGTCCGCACGATCCAGCCGCTGCGCCGCAGCGGGCTGCTGTTGAGCGAGGCACACGGCCCGGACGCACGAGCGCTGTCGGTCACGCTCACACCAGAAGGTGAGGCGCGACTCGAGGCAGGGCGTAAGCACTGGCACGCCGCGCAGGCTGAATTCGAGCACAGCTTTGGCGGGCAACGTGCGCAAGCGTTGCGCGGCGAATTGTTCGCGATCACCGGCCACTTGTGAATTGAGCACAGAGCCATGACCGGCCGGTAGCGATCAACGCAATGAACGGGCGCCATCAATCGGCGCTATTTTTTCAACTTCACCAGTGCATACGCACACATATAACCATCATGTCCACTACACCTTCGACTGTTGCGCCAGCGGGCGCCGCGCAGGCCGCCAAACCGGCCAGGCGCGTTCCGTGGATGCTGCTCGCGATCATCACGGTGCTTGCCGTGCTGGCGCTCGCCGCGTCGTACTGGTTCTTCGTGGGACGCTTCGTCGAAACGACGGACGATGCCTACGTGGGCGGCGACGTCACGGTCATGGCGCCGAAGGTGAATGGCTTCGTGGCTGACGTGCTGGTGAAGGACAACCAGTTCGTGCATGCGGGGCAAGTGCTCGTGAAGCTGGACTCGCGGGACTACGACGCACGCCTCGCGCAAGCCACGGCAGAGGTCCGCAGCGCCCAGGCCGCCGTGACCGAGCTGCAGGCGAAGAAATCCTTGCAGCTTGCCACGATCGACGAACAGAAGGCGGAAGTTCGCGCCAACGGTGCAGAACTGACACGCAGCGCAGCGGATCAGGCTCGCTATCGCGAACTCGTGAAAGACGACGCGGTATCGAATCAGGTGGTGGAGCGTGCTAATGCGGATCTCACCAAGGCGCATGCCGCGGTGGATCGCAGCGGCGCGTCGTTGATCGCGGCGCAGCGGCAAATAGCCGTGCTCGACGCGCAGATCGGCGACGCACTGGCCCGCATTGCCACCGCGGAAGCAGCGCAGCGCGTGGCGGCGTTGAACGTCGAGTACACCACCATTCGTTCCCCGATCGACGGCTATGTGGGCAACCGCACCGCGCGCGTCGGACTGCTCGCAAACACCGGCGTTTCCCTGCTGACGGTGGTGCCCGCGAGCGGATTGTGGATCGACGCGAACTTTAAGGAAGACCAGCTGAAGAAGATGAGCGTCGGCGACACGGTCGATGTCGATCTGGATGCTTCCAGCACGCGCATTCGCGGCGTGGTGGAGAGCCTCGCTCCGGCAACCGGCGCAACCTTCAGTGTGCTGCCCGCCGAGAATGCGACCGGCAACTTCACTAAGATCGTGCAGCGCGTGCCGGTGAGAGTGCGCCTGGTCGTGCCGCAGAACATGCAAGGCGTGCTGCGTCCCGGTCTCTCGGCGACGGTAAAGGTTCACCTCGACCACGTGGACCACCTCGATCACGCCGGTGCTCAGAGCGCACCGGCTCGCGGATAAACCATCATGACCGACGCTTTCGCGAATCCCGCCGACCAACCGACGCGCACGAAGGTTTTTGCGTTCGCGCTGATGTGCCTCGGCTTTTTCATGGCGACGCTCGATATCCAGATCGTCGCGTCGTCGCTCAAGGATATCGGCGGCGGCTTGTCCGCTAGTCAGGACGAGCTGTCGTGGGTGCAGACCTCGTATCTGATCGCTGAAATTCTCGTGATTCCGATGTCCGGCTGGCTTACGCGCGTGTTTTCCACGCGCTGGCTGTTCGCGTTCTCGGCACTTGGCTTCACTGTCACGAGCATGTTGTGCGGACTCGCATGGGACATCAATTCGATGATCCTGTTTCGCGGCCTGCAAGGTGCGCTCGGCGCAGCGATGATTCCGACCGTATTCACGACGGCGTTCGTGTTGTTTCCGGGCAAACAACGCCTGATCGCGTCGACCACGATCGGCGCGCTTGCGTCGCTCGCGCCGACCGTGGGGCCTGTAATCGGCGGATGGATAACGTCGCAATGGTCGTGGCATTGGCTGTTCTATTTGAACCTGGCGCCGGGTCTTGTCGTCGCGTTGACGGTGCCGAAGTACGTGCATGTCGACAAAGCCGATTTGTCGCTGTTGAAAAAAGGCGACTACCTGGGCATTGCGCTCATGTCCGGCTTTCTCGGCTGCCTCGAATACGTACTCGAAGAAGGGCCGCGCAAGAACTGGTTTGGCGACGACGTAATCGTTCTGTGCACATGGATATCGGCTATTTGCGGATTTCTTTTCCTGGTGCATGCGTTTACCGCAAAGGAACCGATTGTCGATTTGCGCGCGTTGGCGGTTCGCAATTTCGGCATCGGCAGTTTGCTGTCGTTTATCACGGGCATTGGGATCTTCTGCACCGTTTTCCTGACGCCGGTATTCCTGTCGCGCGTTCGCGGTTTCGACTCGCTGCAGATCGGCCTTGCGTTGTTGTCGGTAGGCTGTTTCCAGTTGCTGGCGCTCGTCGCGTACTCGACGCTCGCGCGCTTTGTCGATATGCGCCTCCTGATGGTGTTTGGTCTCGTGTTGTTCGGCCTTGGTTGCTATCTGTATGTGCCGCTCACTCATGAATGGGGCTGGCAGGAGTTGCTGATTCCGCAGGCGCTGCGGGGCATCGGTCAACAGTTCTGCATTCCCCCAATCGTCACGATGGCGCTCGGCTCACTACCGCCGTCGAGACTTCGGTCCGCGAGCGGCCTCTTCAATCTGATGCGTAATCTGGGCGGCGCAATCGGCATTGCAGTGAGCAGCACGATGCTGAACGACCGGCTCAATTTGCACTACGAGCGGCTCGACGAACACTTGACGGCGGGTCGTCCGGTAGTCGAATCGATCTTGCAACAGCAAGCCGCGCATTTCGCGGCACTCGGTGGAAACGCGTTGAATGCAGCCAATGCAGGACTCGGCGCATTGCATGCGGTTCTGATGCGAGAAGCCTTGGTGCTGACTTTCTCCGACACTTTTCTCGCCGTGTCGCTGTGTTTTGTCGTGGGCTTGCTGAGCGTGTTTTTCTCGCGCCCATTCGGAAATGCCGCGCCCCCGCCCGATGCTCATTGAGGACCTGATGATGAAAACGACCGCTCTCAAAGTACTGACAAGCGCTCTAACGTTGGCGCTTGCCGCGTGCGCCGTGCAGCCGGCGACGCACGCGGATCTGCCGCAGACGGTGAGCGCGCTCGCGCCGCAAGCGTGGAGCGTCGACGCGCCGCAAGACAGCGTGAGTGCCAACGTGTGGTGGGACCAGTTTGGCGACCCTGTCATGCATCGGCTGGTCGAGTCGGTATTGACCGGCAATCTCGATGTGCAGGCGGCAGTGGAGCGCGTCAGGCAGGCGCAGGACCTGGTCACGCAGAATCGCGCTGCCTTGCTCCCTGAGTTGAATGCCGGCGCCAACGCCTCGTATTCGCGTCAAAACACGCCGCCGCCGCTCGGATACGTGCGCCAGGCGGGTGCCGGCCTCTCGGCCAGCTGGGCGCCCGATGTATTCGGCGGCGAGCGTCTGGCCGTTCTGGCGGCGCAAGCACAAGTGTCGGGCCGGCAGTCGGCGTTGAACGAGGTACGGCTTGCGCTCGCCGCCAATGCGGCAGCAGCCTATATCGATCTGCGTTGGGCTCAGGCGCAGTTGCAGATTCTCAACGAGAACGAGCAGATACGCGCTCGTGCGCTGAAGCTCACGCAGCAGCGTCTGCATTACGGCCTGTCGTCACAACTCGACGTTGCGCGCGCGCAGAACCAGTTGCAGGACTTGCAAGCGCAGATTCCACGCATGCAGACGGCCGTGCAGCACCAACTGAGTCTGATCGCGGTCTACTCGGGACGCACACCGGAGAGCGTGGATAGCCTGTTGCTCGCCGATGCGCGCGACATTCCCGTGCCTGCACAACGAGTGCCGCAAGTACTGCCATCAGAAGCATTGTTGCAGCGGCCCGACGTGCGCACCGCGTATGCCACCGTCGAGCGGCGCGCCGCGGAAGTGGGCGTTTCGAAAGCCGAGCGTTACCCCAAGTTCAGGTTGAATCTCGCCGATGGTTTGCTGGCCTCTTCGTATCTCGGACTGCCCACGCTGACCGATAACCTGTTTAGCGCCGCATTGAGCGCGACAAGCCCGATTTTCAACGCCGGCCGAATCACCGCGAATATCGACGCGAGCGAGAGCCGCATGCGCGAATCGCAACTTGGCCTGCAGCAGACGATGCTGCAAGCGTTAAAAGAGATCGAAGACACGCGCAGCGAACTGGTGAATGGCTCTGTACAAGTCGAGCGCCTCGGCGGCGCGCTGGATGCGTCGAATCAGGCGTTGCGTTTGTCGAGTGACCTTTACAAAGGCGGTGCGTCCAGTTTCCTCGATGTCCTCGCTGCGCAGGAGGCGTACTTGCGCGACGCCGAATCGCTGAACCAGGCAAGGCGCGAGCATGCGCTTGCAGCCGTCGCCTTATATCGTTCGCTGGGCGGCGGCTGGGACGTTCCTGAAACGGTGACAGCAGTGTCGTCGAATAATTGACCTGCTATGTGACCGGTGCGCTGCGGGTTGAGGTTGTGCTGGCATGCAGAATGCGTGGCGAAAGTGCAGGCTGGAAGGCGGTTGGCCTACGCCTTGGTAACGATACAATCCGATGACACGACGAAGCCGACGAGGTCATGATGGCACGGCCGTTCTTCACAATTGGGCACTCCACGCGCACGCTGTCCGAACTGATTGATTTGCTCAATAATTCGGAGGTCGAAACATTAGTCGACGTGCGCAGCATTCCACGTTCTCGTACCAACCCGCAGTTCAACCGCGATACGCTGCCGGAGTCGTTGGCGCCGGCACATATCAAGTACCTGCATCTGGCAGAACTCGGAGGGCGTCGTGGCCGCCTCAAAGATGAGGGTCCGTCTCCAAACGGGTACTGGACGCACCCCGCGTTTCGAAACTATGCCGATTACGCGATGACGGACCCTTTTCAAAAGGGCCTGGCAGAACTTCGCGAACTCGGACATCGCAGCCGCTGCGCGATCATGTGCTCGGAAGCAGTGTGGTGGCGTTGTCACCGGCGCATCATTACGGACTATCTGCTGATGCACGGTGAAACGGTAATGCACATCATGGATGCGCATCACGTGAACCCGGCGACTATCACGCCGGGTGCCAGCGTGCAGCCCGACGGTTTGCTCGTCTATCCGGCGCAGTCCGCTTCGCATTGAAGCGAACTGATTTCAATTAGCCCGCTTTGCCGATAGGCGCAAATCGCCGTTTGCCGCGCGCCGGCGTCAGACGACGGAACCGCTCTTTCTTGTGCTCTTCTTCAAAGTGACTGAGCGATGGCTTGACGAGATCGCTGCGCGAGACGATGCCGACAAGACGCATCGACTTTGCATCGGCTACAACGGGCAATCGTTCGAGGCCGTGCACTGCCAGTCTCGTCGCTACGAGACGACAGGTCTCCGAGGGCAACGCGAACGCTAGTGAACGCTGAACGAAGACGTCCGCGACGCTCATGGCGGGCCGCAGGTTCGGGTCCTCGTCGCGAAACCGTTCGAGCAGCGCGCGATCGGCCACGCCGATTACCACGGCGCCACGCACCACCGGGTACGCACGACGCGTCTGCTTTGCACCGAAGAATCTGTCGATCGCCGCGCCGACCGTCATGTCGGCTTCGATCGACTCGACGGAGGTTGTCATCACCTCGTCCACATGATGGCGCTCAAGAGGGTCCACGCCGTATTCGCGGTAGATGTGATAGCCGCGCCGCGCGATCTTTTCCGTCATGATCGAGCGGCGCATGGTGACCGTGGCAAAGCCGTGAGCGACTAGCGTAGCAGTGAGCAAAGGCAATAGCGCGTTGCTGTCGTGCGTGAGGCCGAACGCAAAGACGATGGCGGTCAACGGCGCACCGAGTGTCGCGCCGAGCGTTGCGGCCATGCAGACGAGCGGCCACAGTGCAGGTTGGTTGCCGGGCAGCCAGTGTGAGAGAACGGTGCCGAGTCCCGCGCCGAGCATCAGTAGCGGGGCGAGCACGCCACCGGATGTACCCGATCCGAGTGCGACGACCCACATGATGGCTTTCACCGCGAGCAACACGATGGCGATCTGCAATGCAATGTGTTGATGCAGGAGGTCGCCGATCACGTCGTAACCTACACCAAGTGCTCGCGGCTCCAGCCACCCGCCGATACCCACCACGACGCCACCGAGTGCGGGCCACCACATCCAGTGGATTGGCAGCTTGCCGAACAGATCTTCGGTTTTGTAGAGCGCGGCGGATAGTCCCGACGCGAGCGCGCCGGACAAAAGCCCTGCAATCAGGCAAGAAAATAGCGACCACCCGTCTGGTGCGGCTGTTTCGAGCGGAAACAACGGACCTGTGCCGAAGAACGCCGCGCGAGCGAAACCGGCCACCGCGCAGGCCACGGCCACGGGCAGAAAACTGCGGGGCCGCCATTCGAAGAGCAGTAATTCGACGGCTAGCAGCACCGCCGCCACGGGCGTGCCGAACACGGCGGTCATGCCTGCTGCTGCGCCTGCCACGAGCAGCGTCTTGCGTTCCGCGGAAGTGACCTTGAAGCATTGCGCAATCAGCGAGCCGAGCGCGCCGCCCGTCATGATGATGGGGCCCTCAGCGCCGAACGGGCCGCCGCTGCCGATCACGATGCCCGACGACAACGGCTTGAGCACGGCCACCTTGGGCGACATCCGGCTTTTGCCGAACAGGATCGCCTCGATCGCCTCGGGAATGCCATGCCCGCGAATCTTTTCCGAGCCGAACCGCGCCATCAGTCCGACGATCAGTCCGCCGATGATCGGCACGCCAATGACCCACATACCGAGGTTGTTATGGGCGGGCGAACGTTCGACGAACGACAATGTGCCGAAGAAAAACAGGTTCGTGAACAGATGAATCAGGTTCAGCAACACGAAGGCTGCGAGCGTGCTGACTGCGCCGATGCAAGCGGCGAGCGCGAAAATGCCCGGCAGTCGCGCGTTGGCGGAGAAGTCGCGCTTGTGGGAGTCGGTGTTCATGATTAGTCGAGGTCGATCTGAGGAACCTGGAAGGCGCCCTTGAGCGATCTGAGCTCGGCGCGATGAAGCTCGGCAAGTCTCGCAAGCACTCTTTCGCCTGCTTTTTCAATGTGTACTTCAACCTGGCGGCGGTCGGTCTCGCTAGTTTGACGGCGCACCAGACTGAGTGCTTCGCAGCGCGACACCAGCGCGACGACGCCATGATGCTGAGCCTGAAGCCGCTCCGCGAGTTCGCCGACAGTTGCCCAGTCGCGCTCCGGATATCCCTTGATATGCAGCAGCAACAGATACTGCAGCGGCGTAATGCCTTCGCTTTGCGCGGCCTGTTCCGAGAACCGTTCGAAGCGCCGCATCTGATAGCGAAACTCCGACAGTTGCTCGAAGTCGGCTTTACGCAATCCTGAAGACCGTTCTTTCATTGCTCACCGCCAGTGTAGATAAGCAAAAATTGTATCATGAAATGATGTAATTCTGAGGGCGCAACTCGCGCCGCAACCGTTTCCCGCTGCGATGTGGCGTGCAACCGCGAGCAGTGCAGTGTTGCGATCACGCGGCCTGCTGCGCCTTGACCACGGTCTGCCGATAGAGCCCGGAGATGAGATCCACTTGTGTGATCATGCCGACTACGTGTCCAGCGGTATCCAGCACAGGAATATGGTGGTGACCGTAGTTGGCAAACATCGGCACGAGGTCGGTAATCGGCGCATTGGTCTTGACGGTGCAGACGTCGGTGGTCATTACGCTGCCGACGGTGGGCGCACGCAGTGCATCGCCGCGCAGCCAGCCGTCTATATAGGCAATGAACGGCACGAACTGGCCGAAAATTCTTTTATCGACGAGATCTGCACGCGTGACGATGCCGATCAGACCGTGGTCCGCGTCGATCACCGGAAGCGCTTTCACCTTGTTGCGTTTCAACAGTGCCCATGCAGCGACCGCGCGGGTGCCCGCCGACACCGACACCACATGACGCGACATGATGTTCTCGCAGGTCAGTTCGTTGAAACTGCGTGAGAAGGCCTGAAGTTGAGTCTCGCGCAGCAGCGATTCCAGGTCGTCCGGGTCGATGTCGAGCATTTCACTGCGGCGCTTGAGTACGGCTTCGAGGTCGGCGCGTGTGAAGCCGGCGCGCGAGTCGGCGTCCGCAGTACTGCCCGCCGCGCCGCGCGTCGCGCGTGCCGAGTGAGGATAACGGTGGCCGGTGGCGGCGTGATAGGCGATCGCGGCCGCGAGCAGCGCGGCCGACTGTATTGCGATAGGTTCGAGCACGAACCGGTAGCCGAGCGCATGAATGGCCGGACCCCCGAGCACGGCGGTCAACGCGACGGCACCCGACGGCGGGTGCACGCAGCGAAGTGCGAACATACCGCCAATGGCAAGCGCGACGGCCAGCGCGGCCGCCAGTGTGGGATCGCCGATCACATTCGCGCACGTCACCCCGATAGTCGCAGAAACGAGATTTCCGCCGATGATCGACCATGGCTGCGCAAGCGGACTCGCGGGCACAGCAAACAGCAGTACGGCGGAAGCGCCCATCGGCGCAACCAGCAGAGGAATGTTCGCGCCCGGTCCCAACAGCAGATACATCGAGCCGCCGGTGAACGCGATACCGAGCAGCGCACCCACACATGAGCGCGCGCGCTCCTGCCATTTGACGGTGACCGGAACGGGAATAAAGCTGGAAAGCCAGCGCAGGACGATGGAGCGGGACAAAATGCGAACGAGGAGTTAGTCGATTGTACTGGGCTGCGAAGATACCGCGAAAGCTGCGCCAACGCGAATACCGTGTGGTCATAATTATATGCCAATATGATATAAAACGCCGGCGGCACTTAGCGGTGACGCTGGCGGCGAAGGGCATTCACGCAACAGGGCACTTTGCGATTTGCGATCAGCTTGATCGGATTCCGCACTTCGTCGAAGAACTGAATGCGGATCTGATTTCCGGCGACAGAAACCAGCGGCTCAACGAATTTCGTGACCACCGTTCGCGCGTTCGACCTCGTTGACCCGATCGATAGCAGGGTCGCGCGCATACATGTACGTCCGATTGAACGGATAGTCGCTGTGAGCCCATGGCATGCGGCCCGCGTGACCATCATCGGCTTTTACCGACTCTGCGGGGCGCGACGCGAGAATCTGAAACAGCGACGTCCATCCGCGCTCGAATCCCATTGCCGATCCGGCCAGATACAGCCGGTACGCGCGGATAATTTTCTCCGCGTCCTTGCCGAGCACTTCGCGTGCTTGATCGAGATGTGCTTCCAGTGCATCCGCCCAATGCCATAGCGTTTTTGCGTAATGCGGACGCAGGCATTCTGCGTCTACCGGCTCGAGATTGCCGCGCGTCATCGCATTCATCATTACGCTTACGTGTACCAGTTGGCCGCCCGGAAAAATGTATCTGTCGATGAAGTCGCCCATACCGCCGCCGACTTCCGCGTTGTCGGCGCCGCCTGCAGTAATGCTGTGATTCATCATGAGACCGCCCGGTCTGAGCAGACGTCGCATCTTCGCAAAGTACGCCGGCAGGTTCAGGCGGCCGACGTGCTCGCACATGCCGACCGACGCGACCTTGTCGAACGGCGCGGATTCATCGACGTCCCGGTAGTCCTGCAGCAGCATCGTCACGCGGCCCTTAAGTCCCTTTTGCTCGATCAGTCGGTTGACGTACGCGTGCTGGTTCCTGGAAAGCGTAATGCCGGTTGCAGCAACGCCGTAGTATTCGGCGGCCCACAGCAACAGCGCACCCCAACCCGCGCCGACGTCGAGAAAGCGCTGGCCGGAGCGCAACATGAGTTTCCTGCAGATGTGGTCGAGCTTGGCCTGCTGCGCGTCGGCGAGAGACATATCCGGCGAAGAAAAGTAGGCGCATGAGTACACGCGTAGAGGGTCGAGCCACAGCGCGTAAAAATCGTCGGAGACGTCGTAGTGATGCTGGATCTGAGCGGCGTCTTTGGCGCGGCTATGGTGCGTGCGCTCCCAGATCGCGCGGCGCGCACGGCTCACGTGGTCCAGCAGCCATCCATGTGTTTCGTGTGTGGGATCGCTGCGCAGTAAGGCCGGCGCCGCAGCCATGAGGTCGTGCATGCTGCCGTCTATTTCCAGCCGGCCTTCCACGTAGTCTTCCGCGAGCCGGCCGATCGCTCCCTGAGTTAGATGCAGTAGCGCCCTCGTGTCGCGTATCTCGAACGACAGACGCGGCTCGCGCGCGCCGATGCGCTGACCGTCGGGCAGGGCCACCGAGCAGGGCAGCGGCATGCCAGCGATCTGCTGTTCCGCTGGCGAACGCAAGAGGCTCCAGAGCGTCATGGCGTTGGCTCCTTGCAACAACCTGGATGGTTCTTCCGAAGCATCATTCATGCCGCAAGAAAGGACCCGCCGGCGGGTTCTGGCGTTGCCGTGCCAATGAACCGGTCTTTACAGTTAGCTATCCGGATCGTCTGCAGACTCGACATACCGACTTACGCCGAGGGTTTTCCATGAGAGTCGAATACCTGCGAATCGACATTGCAGCGAGGCTCACCGCGCAAGTTCCGTCTGCTTCTACTAATTGCCAAGCTTTCAGCGCGGTGACAGGATGCTTACATGATGGTGCCAACGGGAGCGCCATAGAACCATACGTCCATAACATCATGCAGCGCAGGAGCTTTGTACTCGCGGCGTTGAGCACGGCCGGCATGCTTGGCCGGCCGCATGCCGGGTCGTCTGCTGACTTCGAGATCGTTCATCCGCGAATCCGCACCGGCGGTGAGGTTCATGCGGCATTTGCACTTGCAGTGCTGGACCTCGCGATGAGATCGGCAAAAGTCACCTATACGATTCGTCAGGCCGACGTGACCATGGAGCGCGGCCGCGCGCTGGCTGAACTGGCCGACGGCGACTCCATTAATCTTCTATGGACCAGCATGGACAGCCGGGCGGAAACCGGGCTAAACGTGGTCCACATTCCGGTGAATCGCGGCTTGATCGGCTATCGCGTGTTTGTGATAAGGAAAGACCGGCAGGCCGACTTCGACAAGGTCGACAACGTAGCAGATCTGCGCCGGTTGACGGCGGGCCAAGGGCTCGGCTGGGTCGACACGGACATTCTGCTCGACGCCGGCCTGAAAGTGGAAACGTCCAGCACGGACACGTTATTCGCAATGACGCGCGCGGGACGAATAGATTATTACCCGCGAGGCGTAATCGAAGCGTTCCCCGAACTCGAAACGCGCAAGCAGGCGGACCCCGACCTGACGGTTGAAAAACGTTTGCTGCTTAAGTACCGGTCGGACTTTCTCTTTTATGTGGCTCGTCGTGATCCAAAGCTCGCTATAACAATAGAGCGCGGCTTCATGGCGGCGTACAAAGACGGCTCGTACATGCGGCTTTTCGATTCGCACCCGTACATTCAGCGCGCGCTGGCGCAAGCCAATTTGCGCGAGAGGAAGGTGATAGAACTGGACAACCGCTATCTGTCCGCGGCTGACCGAAAGATTCCGGAAGAGTACTGGGCGCAGTGGCCGGCCATCGTGCGCGCAAGTGCACCCTAGCACGGAGAGCAGGGAGTGCCGCGTCGCTCGCGAGAACCGGTTAGCGGGGGTCAGGATTTCCTTACCCTCGAATCAGGATACCCTTGACGGATCATGCGCGCTGCCTGACTGTTGCGCGATGAGTATCGTTCTATGATGGATGAATCAAAATGGCCTAACCGGGTAACAGAGATGATTCCCTATCCGTCGCAGCGTGAAACCGAGGTGGAGCATATCAACTCGATCTGCTTCCGTCTCTTCGACATCTGGTGCGAACGACGCAGCATCACGCCGTTGGGTTATCTGATGCATTGCTGGCCGCTAGTCGACAGCGGACCCAAGGCGATCAGGCGAGTCGGAGAAACGTTGCGGGAACTACGAAAGTCCCATCCAATGGAACTGGATGGCGAGGCAACGGCAATGCTTCGCGAGCTGACCGAATGCGTCGACGCTCTGCTGCTTCGTGCGGTTCACGAGCCGCAAGGCGTCATTGAAATCCGGCTGTCATCCTGAGCCAATGGGGATTGGCGCGAACTGCGGCAAGCAATGGAGCAAAGGAGTAGGCAACGAAGCAGAGTACATTGCGATGCGCGCGCATGGCGTCATAAGATAGTAACAACCGCTTTTCGGCGCGGGCGCCTGACATAGCAGCGCGCTGCGCCAGCACCGAACGAGTAACGACATCACCATGCTTGCGGGGGCAATATGGCTGTCAACCCCATGGGGGAGTGGTGGTATCCGCTCAGGCGGTTACGGCACAGTATCGTGCTCTGGCTTCTCGCCATCGCGATACTGTTTAGTTGCGTGCTCACCTTGTTGCTCACCGCGCTGCAGATTCATCGCGATTACAGCCAGGGCATTGCGCTCATAGAAAACCGCCTTTCGGACATCGACAAAAGTTACCGCGACAGTCTGGGCGAGGCGCTGTGGCGGCTAGACGAGGCGCAGTTACGACTTGAACTCGGCGGCATTCTGCGTCTGGCAGATATCAGTGTGGCAGAAGTGCGCCAGTCGGGCGGCAGTTCGGCGCCAACGCTCGTGAGCGCGGGCAGACCAGCCGGCGGCCCGGCGATAGCGCGTGAGTACCCGCTCATGCATCGCGTGCTCGGCAACGACCAGCGCATCGGCACGCTATACGTGCAGGCTACGTTGAACCATCTGTACGACGATCTGAAGCACACGGCGTTGCTGATTCTCATCACTCAAGCCGCCAACATTTTCCTCGTTTCGCTTTTCATCGTCTTTATTCTGAATCGGCTCGTGACGCGCCATCTTGCGGTGCTTGCTCGTACTGTAGACGGCTACGACTTTCGCGAGCCAGCCGAACCTCTGAAGCTAAACCGGCGTGTACCCCGCGAGCCCGACGAACTGGAGCGCGTGGTGACGGCGTTCAATTCGATGGGCGCCCGGCTGCATCGCGCTTATCTCGACGAGCGGGAGGCCGGTGCCGAACGCGAGGCGCGCCGCGCTGCCGAAGCAGCGAATCGAGCGAAGGGCGAGTTCCTGGCCAATATGAGTCACGAGTTGCGCACGCCGCTGAACGCGATTCTCGGCTATGCGCAGATCTTGCGGCGCGACCCGAGCCTGAGCGAGAGACAACGCGACGGCGTCGGCGTCATTCAACGCAGCGGCGAACACCTGCTCGGACTGATTGCGGATGCACTCGATTTCGCGCGGATAGAGGCAGGCCGGTTGCGCGTCGAGATTGGCGACGTGCCGCTCGCCGGCACGCTCGATGCGATTCGCGAAATCATCGAAGTTAAGAATGCGCAGAAGCATGTCGAGTTCATCTGGCGGGTGGCGCCCGACGTGCCCGACGCCGTTCGCGCGGACGAACGGCGCTTGCGTCAGGTGCTGCTGAACCTGCTCGCAAACGCATTCAACTTCACGGATCAAGGCAGCGTGAGCTTGCTGGTCGAAATGACTGCGAAGAACAGCGTATGTTTCGAAGTGCGCGATACAGGCATCGGCATGGACGCCGATAAACTTCAGACCATTTTCGAGCCGTTCGAACAGATTGCGCACCTGGAGCGCGGCGCGGGTGGGACAGGGCTTGGGCTGACAATCAGTCAGCAGTTTCTGCACGCAATGGGCAGCGAAATTCACGTGCAGAGCCAGCCTGGCCGCGGCAGTGTATTCTGGTTCGAATTGTCGGCGGCCTCAGGCGCGTTCCCCGCCGCGCCGGTTATTGCCGATACACGCATGACGACCGGTTACAAGGGAGCGCGTCGCAAGGTGCTGGTGATCGACGACGTCGCGATGAACCGCGCGGTGCTAGTGGAATTCCTCAGCCGGCTCGGGTTCGAGATCGTTGAAGCAACAGGCGGCCGCCAGGGACTCGCGAAAACGTTGAGCGAGCGACCGGCGCTGATCGTGACAGACATCGTAATGACCGATATGGATGGACTGGAAGCCACGCGCAGGTTGCGGCAGATTCAGGGTTTTTCGGAAGTGCCGGTGATCGCGACTTCCGCGAGTCCGTCAGGCGCCGACGAACAGCGCAGCCTCGAAGCCGGCGCAAATGCGTTTCTCCCCAAGCCGATCGACTTCGGGAGACTGCTCGCGCATGTCGCGCGCCTGCTCGATCTCGAATGGACCTACGCGCCCGCGGGCGCTACAACCGGCGTGCAGGATGCCCCTGCTGGGCATCCTGTCGCGGTACCCGAAGACGAACTGGAAGAGTTACATCTGCTCGCGCGCCGCGGCGATATGCAGGAGATAAGGCTGTGGGCCGAACGGGTCGCGACGCATGATCCACATTACCGCGCATTCGCCGCGCGGATTCTGAGCCTCGCGAAAGGCTATCAATCGAAAGCACTACTCCAACTCGTCGAGGAGCAACTCGAACGCAGGGCGGTCGGATGAACGGCACGGCGCTTCCCGCTGACGACTCGCCCACGGTCCTGATCGCGGACGACAACCCGGCCAATCTGGCGATAGTTGTCGAGAGTCTGGTAGCGCGCGGCTTCAAGGTGCTCGTCGCGCTAGACGGCCCGGAGGCGATCCAGCGCGCGCAATTCTCGCAGCCCGACCTGATTCTTCTCGACGTGAGGATGCCAGGCATAAACGGCTTCGAAACCTGCCGGCGTCTCAAGTCGGACGAGCGCACGCGCAATATCGCCGTGATCTTCATGACGTCGCTAACGGGTAGCGAGGACATGGTGGAAGGCTTTTCGGCTGGCGGCGTCGATTACCTGACGAAACCCGTCCACGTCGACGAAATGATGGCGCGCATCAGCACGCATCTTGCGCTCAGAGGCATGCATCAGAAGCTCATTGCGCAGAACCGGCAATTGCAGGACGAAGTGCTCGTGCGTCAGCGAGCCGAGGCCGCGTTGTCGCGCGTGCGCGACGGCCTCGAAGCAAGTGTCGCGCAGCGCACGGACGAACTGGGGCGCGCAAATGCGACGCTGCAGTCGCAGATCGAGGAACGCAGGCGTGCTGAGGCGCGGCTCGTCGCGAGCGAATTCCGTTTTCGAACGATCGTCGAAACGAGTCCGGTGCCGCTTTGCATTACGTCGATGCCCGAAGGGCACGTTCTGTACACGAACAAGCCGCTGCGCGAACTCTTTGGCATCGATTACGTGACCACGCATATCGGCAACATCGCCGAGTTGTATGCGGATATCGCAGACCGCGACCGGCTTGTCGAAGACCTGCGTCACGAAGGAAGCTTTCGCAACACTGAGGTTCAGTTAAAGCGTGCGGACGGCTCGACGTTCTGGGCCATCGCGACTGCGCGTGTCGCGACCTACGACGATGCGCCCGCGATTTTCGTCGGCCTCAACGATATTACGGAACGCAAGCGGATCGAGCAGGAACTGGTGGAATCGCGCGAGCAGTTGCGCGAACTGTCCGCGTACATGGAAGCCATTCGCGAAGAGGAAAGAAAGCGTATCGCGATGGAAATTCACGACGAATTGGGCCAGTTGCTAACGGCGCTCAAGATGGACGTGTCGCTGCTTAAAATGCGACTCTCCGGCGATCTAGAAGTGGCGAAAAGAACCGACGACATGCGCGAGCTCGTTGAAAGAACCATCTGGATGGTGCGCAACGTCGCGAGCCATTTGAGGCCGGCAGCACTCAATTACGGAATTGTATCGGCGCTCGAATGGCTCGTCGACGATTTCGGGCGGCGCAGCGGACTTGCCTGCCAGTTTCGTCTGAATGGCAGAGAGCCCGTGCTTTCCGATGCCCACGCAACCGCAATGTTTCGAATCGTGCAGGCTTCGCTGACGAACGTCGCACGGCATGCATGCGCGACGCGAGCGGACGTCACGTTGACGAATACGTCGACGGCACTCGACCTGCATGTCAGCGACGACGGCTGCGGTTTCGATCAGGACGCCGTGCGTCGCGACTATTCGTACGGATTGCTCGGCATGAGCGAGCGGGCGCGTCTGATAGGCGGCTCGCTGCTGATCGACAGTGCGCCGGGAACGGGCACTGCGGTCTCGATACATATACCGCTTCAGGACGGGGTTCAGACATGATCAGGCTTCTGATTGCCGACGACCATCCGCTCGTGCGCGGAGGTCTCAAGCAGATAATCGAAACGACGCCCGACATTATGGTGGCGGGCGAAGCGGCGCAAGGTTCTGAAGTAATCGAGAAACTGCGCACCTGCCAGGTGGATTTGCTGCTGCTCGACATGACGATGCCGGGGATCAGCGGTGTCGATCTGATCCGACGCGTGCGTGCGGAACGTCCGTCGCTGCCGGTGCTCGTGCTGAGCATCCATAACGAGGCACAGGTGGTCTCTCGCGCGCTGCGTGCGGGCGCAACGGGTTATGTCACGAAAGACAGCAATCCCGACGTGCTGCTCGCTGCAATTCATAAGCTCGCCGAAGGCGGACGCTTCATCGACCCGAAACTGGTGGAGGGAATCGTTTTCGAAACGTACTCGGGCGACGCGCCGCCGCACGAAATTCTTTCCGACCGCGAGTTTCAGGTTCTGCAAATGCTTGCGCTCGGCAAGAGCCTGAATGAAATTGCCGATGCTTTCGCGCTCAGCGCGAAAACGATCAGCACGCACAAGATGCGACTCATGCAGAAGCTCGGCCTTGCCAATAACGCGGACCTGATTCGCTACGCAATAAGGCACGGACTGGTCGCCGAATAGATAGTGGACACGCGTCAGGAAAACCTGAGTACTGAAGCAGGCATTCCTGATCTGACATTCCGCCGCCGCCGATGGAGGCGTTGCCACCGTCGTTCTACGATGCACCATGCGAATGAGCGGAGGAGTTATGGCGGCGTCAGAGCGATCGTTGCGCGAACTGGTCGAGAAGTGGCTGGACACGAGCGGTGCAGCATCGGCTCGAATCCAGTTGCAGCCATCCGCCGGCCAGGGGAACAGACGCTGCATATGTGTCGAGGCGCAACGTGAGACGGGCACGTTGACGCTCTTTTTCTTCCATCACGGCAACGGTTTGTGGCACGTATTCCCGCCTGACGAGCGGCCCGCCATGAGGGTAGCCACCACCGGCGGCCAGGCGGTAATTCGCGCGAAGAAGGGAGCATCATGACCCACGATGAATGGGGTTGGGGATCGCCGAAAGTATTGGCGCTGCGTATGTGGATGAGTGTGTGGTACGACCATGCGGTCGTGTCCGGCTTCATTCGCACGCCCTTCACGCTGAACGACGCGGACGCCGAGCGGCTCGAAGGCTATTTCAATCTCGGCCTGACACCGGAGGAAGGTGCTCGCGTGTTCTTTTCCAAATCGCATTAAATCCTGCTTTAAACATTCTCTCCGGCAGTCAGTTTCGTTTAGCATCAGTGCCACTTTCATATGAAGAACTTGAGACATGGCACTCATCGCACGCAACGTACTCGGCATTGCCGTACTGCTCTTCATCGCTTTCATCTTTTCGACGAATCGGCGTGCCATTCGCTTACGGACTGTAAGTAGCGCATTGCTCGCGCAAATCTGCATCGGCGCATTTATTCTCTTCGTGCCGCTTGGCAAGACGATTCTCGCGGCGGCCGCCGCAGGCGTAAATAACGTGCTTGGCTACGGCAATGCCGGCATCGAGTTCCTGTTCGGCGGACTCGTGCAGTCCAGAATGTTCGAGGTGTTCGGCAACGGTGGTTTCGTCTTTGCCGTGCGGGTGTTGCCGGCCATTATCTTCGTGACCGCGCTGATTTCCGTGTTGTACTACCTGGGCGTGATGCGCTGGATCGTGATCGTGCTCGGCACGGTATTCCAGAAGCTGCTCGGCGTGTCGAAGCTTGAGTCGTTTTCCGCTGTCACCACGATCTTTCTCGGTCAAAGCGAAATGCCCGCGGTCGTCAAACCGTTCACCCGCGACATGACAGGTGCCGAACTGTTCGCGGTGATGTCGAGCGGCATGGCTGCGGTTGCCGGCTCGGTGCTGGCGGGTTACGCGGGCCTTGGCGTACGGATCGAATATCTGCTGGCGGCGTCGTTCATGGCGGTGCCGGGCGGACTGTTGTTCGCAAAGATCATTCATCCGTCAACCGAGCCGAGCCGCGTTCATCTCGACAACCTCAATTTCGACGAAAAGCGTCCCGCGAACGTGATCGAGGCCGCTAGCTCGGGCGCGACCGTGGGCCTCAGAATCGCGGTCATGGTGGGCGCGATGCTGATTGCGTTCGTCGGTCTGATCGCGTTGCTCAACGGCCTCGTTGGCGGCATAGGCGGCTGGTTCGGCCACCCGCAACTGTCGATGCAATCGGTCCTCGGCGTGGTGTTCGCGCCGCTCGCGTGGCTGATCGGCGTCCCGTGGAACGAGGCGGCGATTGCCGGCAATTTCCTCGGGCAGAAGATCATTCTCAACGAGTTCGTTGCATACGCATCGTTGTCGCCGTATCTGAAAGATGCGGCGAGCGTGACTGCTGCGGGCTTGCATGCGCTCGATCCGCGTACCATTGCTATTCTGTCGTTCGCGTTATGCGGCTTCGCGAACTTTGCGTCGATTGCGGTGCTCACGGGCGGCTTTAGCGCCGTCGCGCCGGAACGCCGCGCCGAAGTCGCGCGATACGGGTTGCGTGTCGTGCTCGCGGCAACGCTCTCCAATCTGATGAGCGCGACTATCGCGGGCATGTTCATTACGCTCAATTGAATCGAGGATGTCTTGCATGAACATGGAACAGCTGTTGGAACGCGCAGGCGTGGCGCGAGAAAAGGCCTATGCGCCCTATTCGAAATTCAAGGTCGGCGCGGCGTTGCTGACGAGAGACGGCCGTGTGTTCGACGGCTGCAACGTCGAGAATGCGTCGTACGGTTTGTGCAACTGCGCTGAACGTACAGCGTTTTTCAGCGCGATTGCGGCGGGCTATCAGCGCGACCAGTTTGCCGCGCTCGCTGTGATCGGCGATACGGAGGGGCCGATTGCACCTTGCGGCGCGTGCCGCCAGGTGATCATCGAACTGGGCGGTCCCGAGTTGCCGATTCGTCTCGGCAATCTCCACGGCGCAACGCGCGACACGACCGCGCGTGAACAACTGCCGGACGCGTTCTATCTATGAGCACGCCATGAGCACGCACAAGCTGATCTACGACACCGACCCCGGCGTGGACGATGCCATGGCGCTCGTGTTCCAGGCGCTGCATCCGGATATCGAACTGCTCGGACTAACAAGCGTATTCGGCAACGCCACGATCGAGACCACTACGCACAACGCGCGCTTTCTTGCAGGCCGGTTCGCGCCGGGCGTGCCGGTCGCGCGCGGTGTTGCGGCGCCGCTCAAGCGAGCCGCGCCGCAACCGCTCGCGTGGATTCACGGCGACAACGGACTCGGGAACATCGCGCTGGGCGCCACCGAACATGCGCCGCTCGATGCACGGCCCGCGCACCGATTCATCATCGACACGGTGCGTGCGCATCCTGGCGAAGTCACGCTGCTTGCAGTCGGCCCGCTGACCAATCTGGCGCTGGCGCTTGCGGAAGATCCGCAGATCGCGCCGCTCGTCAAGCAGGTCGTGATCATGGGCGGCGCATTTGGCACGGACGGCGTGCTCGGCAACGTCACGCCCGCAGCCGAGGCCAACATTCTCGGCGACCCCGATGCCGCCGACATCGTGTTCGGCGCGGCGTGGCCCGTCGCGATTGTCGGGCTCGACGTCACGCAGCGCACCGTCATGAGCCAGGAGTATCTGGCGTCGATCCGCGACCGTGGCGGCGCGGCAGGCCAGTTCGTGTGGGACGTGTCGCGGCATTACGAGGCGTTTCATCAGCAAAGCGCGCAGCTCCGGGGCATCTACGTGCACGATTCGTCGGCCGTTGCGTATGTGCTCGCGCCGCATCTGTACACCACGCGCAGCGGTCCTGTGCGAGTGCTGACGGACGGCATCGCGGTCGGCCAGACTATTCAGAAGCCTTCCACTATGCCCGTGCCCGCGCCGGACTGGGACGAGCGGCCGGATTGCCAGGTTTGCGTCGGCGTTGACGTTGCCGGCATGCTCGCGCTGTACGAGAGCACCGTGTGTGCAAAGGATTAAACGGTCGGCGCCGTTGACCGGACGAAGAACGCCGGCTCACGTCAGGCCCGGCATGGGCGCTTGTCCGATGCGTTGCGTCGATCTTTGCTACATTGCTTCGAGCGACGACATTCACTCGAGAGGTCAGAGATGCGAATTCTAGTGGTGGGAGCGGGGGCGGTAGGCGGCTACTTCGGCGGACGACTCGCAGCGGCGGGGCAGGACGTCACGTTCCTCGTGCGCGCGGGCCGGGCGGACAGGCTTCAGCGCGACGGACTGGTGATCAGGAGCCCGCGCGGCGATCTCACTCAGCGCGACGTCAAAACGATTCTGGCCGGCGTGAACGCCGAGCCGTTCGATCTCGTGCTGCTAAGCTGCAAGGCCTACAGTCTCGACGACGCAATCGATTCATTTGCTCCGCTCGTGGGCGAATCAACGCTGATCTTGCCGATGCTCAACGGCATGCGCCATATCGACGTGCTCACGGAGAAATTCGGCGAAGCGCGAGTGCTCGGCGGCCAATGCGTGATTGCGGCCACGCTCAACGCGGACCAGCAGATCGTGCACCTGAACGAGATGCATGCGGTTACGTTCGGGGAACTGGCGGGCGGCGTATCGGAACGCGTACAAGCCATTGCCGATGCAATGGCCGGCGCGAACTTCGACGTCACCGTTAGCGAGAACATCCTGTTGCGCATGTGGGAAAAGTGGGTGTTCCTCGCCACGCTGGCGGCGAGCACGTGTCTGATGCGCGGTTCGATTGGCGACATACTGTCCGCGCCCGACGGCAAGCGCGTAATCGAAGGCCTGCTCGGCGAGTGTCGCGCGGTTGCAGAACAGAACAGCTTTACCATGGCGCCAGACTTCGATGCGCGCGCAACGCAAACGCTCTTCACACCGTCGCCGCTCACGGCGTCCATGTTGCGCGACGTGGAAAATCACTCGCACACTGAGGCGGATCACATACTCGGCGATCTGATCTCGCGCGGCGGCGAAGCGCAAAACGGCGACCACGCTTTGACGTTGTTGCGCATCGCGTATAGCCATCTGAAGACGTATGAAGCGAGGCAAACGCGCACGTCGTAAGCCTTGGGTCGCAAGTCGCAAGTCGCAAGTCGCAAGTCGCGAGTCGTGTGACCGGAGGTTGCCGTAACCGCTCAATGACCGGAGGCGAACATGCCGGCTCCAATCGGATCAGTGCCCGCGCTCAGCGCGGCGTCGGCTACGATTTTCTCGATCGGTATCGCGTTCCTCGGCTACTGGGGAATGTATGAGCCGACCGGGTGGCGTGTTGCCGACATTATTGTGTTCGTACTCGCGCTGATCGGCTTTGGATGCCTCGGGCTTGTACCGTGGATGGCCACGAGCCCCGTGGAGCCGGAGACAAGCGACGTCAGGATACGCATTGCGCGTCATCTGTTTCTTGCGGGCGTCATGGCAATCTGGCTTGCGGTGGCGATCTCGGTGATCTTCTGAGCCGCCACCCACATGACGAAAAACGCGCGCCCCGCAGCACGGTGGCGCGCGTTTCATTCAGGCGAAGCGGGAAGCCTAGCGTTCGATCTGCCGGTTCCAGCGCGTGTCCCATTGCGCACGGTGCGCATTGATAGTGTCCCAGTCCACCACCGTGACTTTGCGTACGAGGTCTTCCACGTTGCCGAGGCTTTGCTGCATCGGCGGCGTCATTTTCGCGAGACGGTTGGTCGGAATCTGGCGCCCGGCTTCAGCGGCTTTCGTCTGCGCCGGCGCTGACAGCAGGAACTGCGCGAGCTTTTGCGCAAGTTGCGGATCGGGGTTGTTATTGACCACGCACAGATCGACGAGCAGCAGCACGGGACCTTCCTTCGGATTCACATAGCCGACCGGAATCCCCTTATCGGCCAGATCGCCAACTGCGGTGGGCGTCAGCGGAAAGAGGCCGGCCTCGCCGGTCTGCACCATTTCCGAAATCTTTGCCGAGTTCGGCACGTACTCCACGACGTTGGGGCCAACCGTGCTGGCCCATTTCGTGAAGCCTGGTTCGACGTTCTGCTCGGTGCCGCCCATCAAACGGTTGATCGCGAGGAAACCGTGCAGGCCGAACGTGCTGCTCGAGGCGGATTGGAACACCACCTTGCCCTTGTATTTCGGATCGGCGAAATCCATCCATGACGTAGGCGGCGCCCAGCCTTTTTCAGCGAACAGCTTCTTGTTGTACGCAATACCGGTCATGCCGAGTTGCACGCCCGCGCCCATGTCGTCCTTCATACGCGCGAACGGATAGAGTTCTTTGAGCACCGGCGAGTCGTCGAGCTTTTTGCATACCCCCATGCTGACGGCGCGCGCCATCACGCCGTCGTCGAGAAACACTACGTGAATCTGCGGACTCGCCTTGTTTGCGAGCAGCTTGGCGAGAATATCCGACGACGTGCCCGGCACCACGACTACTTTCACATTGTTCGCTTTCTCGAAGTCGGGCAGCACCTGGCTCGTGTACGCCTTTTCCATCGGGCCGCCATTCATGCCGATGTAGATCGTCTTCGTTTGCGACCATGCGGGTGCTGCCGCGCCGAATGCGCACAATGCGGCCAATGCCGCGATCGTCCTGAACAATTTCATTAAAGGCTCCTGAGTTTCACAAACGTGATCTAAGCGACGGATGAAGTAGCAAGCTGTGCAAAGCGGCCAATCGAAAAAGCGTCGAGAGGCGTGGCCGTGGTGCCGTCGATAACGAGATCGGCGAGCACCTCGCCAACTCCGGGCGCGAGCAGAAAGCCCCCGCCCGAAAAGCCGAATGCATGCAACAGACGCGGCACTGCGCGGCTCGGCCCGATGATCGGGTTGCTGTCGGGCGTCTCGCCTTCCACACCGCTCCACGTGCGAATCAGTAGCGCCTCGCGCAACGCGGGCAGCAGCGCGCACGCGTCGCGCATGACGGCCCGCGTGGTTTCCGTCGACGGTTGACCGTATTCGCCGTCGCCATGTCCGCGCCCGCCGCCGATCACGCAATTGCCGCGCGCCACTTGTCGCGCGTAGATGCCGCCGCCATACACGCCCAGGTTGTGCGTGATGAAAAGCGGCAGCGGCTCGGTGACCCACATGTTCGGATAGATCGGCTTCATCGGCGCGCTTTCGCCGAAGTAGCCCGCGACCGTATTCGCCCACGCGCCGGCGGAATTGATCAGCCAGTCCGCGCTGATCTGCGTGTCGCCCGCGCGCATATGGAAGCGCTTGCCGTCGTGATGAATGCCGCTCAATGCGGTCTGCTCGCGCACGTCCGCGCCCGCGGCACGCGCAGCGCGTGCAAATGCGGGCGACACGAGACGCGGATTCGCGTGTCCGTCGCTCGCGCATAACGATCCTCCGACAGCCGCCGCGCCGAGCCACGGATAGCGCTCGCGAAACTGCACGCCGCTCAACAACTGCGCATGGAGTCCGTAATCGCGCGCCATGTCCGCCCATTGCTGAAGCGCGGCAAGGTCGTTCTCGCTGCGAGCGAGGCGTAAATGTCCCGATACCGTAAATTCGCCGTCGATGCCGATCAGGTCCGGCAAGCGGTCCCAGATACGACGCGCGCGCATGGCGAGCGGCATCTGCTCGACCGGGCGGCCCTGGCAGCGTACGCCGCCGTAATTCACACCGCTCGCCTGCGCGCCGCAAAAGCGCCGCTCGAAAAGGCCCACGCGCAAGCCGCGACTAGCGAGCGCGAGTGCCGCCGACGAACCGACGAGACCGCCGCCCGCGATCGCCACGTCGTAGTGCGGTGCGTCACTCATCGCGGGCCTCCTCTGGGATAGCAGCGACATCGTCGGCATACATCGCGGGCGACAGCGGGATGGGTTTGACCGGCGGCTGGCTGCGCAGGCGGCCAACTGCTTCGAGTGGGCGGCCGGTTTCTTCGGCGAGCATTAGAAGCGCGGCTTCGCCGCACATGCGTCCCTGGCAACGACCCATGCCGACGCGAGTCAGCGCCTTCAGGCGGTTGATCTCGTTCGCTTCGCCACCGCGGATGCAACGCCGTAACGTGCCCGCATCGACTTCCTCGCAACGACAGACGGTCATGTCGTCGGGCCATTGCGCGGCGCATTTCGGGGGTGGTTCGAATGCCGTCTCAATGCCCGCGCGGAAAACGGCGATATGTTGCAGCTTGCGTTCAATCGATGCGGCGTCGAGCATGCCGGGTCCGCGTGGATGTTGGATGCCGAGATCGTCGAGCAAGGCCAGCGCGGCGCGGCGTCCCGCGAGTTCGGCAGCGTCGGCGCCCGCAATGCCTGCGCCGTCGCCGGCCAGATAGAGGCCGCTCACGGAGCTGCGCCCGGCGGAGTCGAGTTCGGGCAGCCAGCAACGGTTGAGCGCGTCGAACCGGAAGCGGCAACCGGCGAGATCCGCGAGCTGCGTTTCGGGCTTCAGGCCGAAACTGATGCCGACCGCGTCACATGCAATTGATTCGGTAACCGAACTATTTTCTGAGGAGCGCCATTCGATGGCCTCGACATTGCGCTTGCCGCGAATACCAACAAGCTTCACGCCCCGTTCGATAGGTATGCGATGCGCGTTGAGCCAGCCGACGTAATACAAACCCTTGGCGAATGTCGCCGGAAGCCGGGCGAGTCTGGAAACGGCTGAGATCTGTTGCCTGAGCGGGTTCGTGTCGAGCACGGCCATGACTTGCGCGCCCGCTTTGACGTATTGATATGCGACGAGATACAGCAATGGCCCTGTGCCCGTGAGCACTACGCGCCGGCCGATTGCACAGCCTTGCGACTTTAACGCGACCTGGGCCGCGCCGAGTGTATAGACGCCGGGTAAGGTCCAGCCGGGCACAGGCAAGACCCGGTCCGTCGCGCCGCTCGCAATGATTAGATGCGAGAACGGCACACTGATTTCGTGCCCTGCCTGAAGTGTGTCGAGTCGACCGCTTTCGCAAGCCCACGCGAGTGTGTCGGGCCGATAGTCGACGTAAGGCAGGAGCGCTTGCATTGTCGTATGCAACGCGTCGGCTTTGCGCGCCTCGAAGCCGTAGAGCGTTTTCTTCGAGCGCTGGAAGCCGCCATGTTCCGGTGGCTGCCGGTAGATCTGCCCACCCCAGCGGGCATTTTCATCTACCACGATGGGACGCATGCCTGCCGCAACCAGCGTTTCGGCAGCGCGCACGCCGGCCGGTCCGGCGCCGACAATCACAATGCGGCGATCGTCGCTCATTGCGCGTCTCCACTGTGGCTTTTCGCTGCGGCGCTAGCCGGTTCGACACGCGTCAGCACCCGCAGTCCCGGGGTGACGAGCGTCGAGCACGCGCGCAGACGTTTGCCGTCTTCGGTGCGCATCCAGCAGTCCTGGCACGCGCCGATCAGGCAGAAACCGGCGCGCGGCGCACCGCTGAATTCGCTGTCGCGCACGCGGCGCTGTTGCATCAGCACGGCGGTCAGCAATGTATCGCCCTGCAGAGCGGACACTTCCCGGCCGTCGAGATAAAAGTGCAGAGGTTCGCGCCGCGTTTCGGCGATGCGGAAGAACTGAGCCTCGCCTGTGGGCACTGCGGCGTCGGACGGCGAAGAATTGGACTGCATGAGGGCATGAACAGAAGAAGACATCAGTGCTGGCCGATCAGAATGCGGTTGAGTCCATACACGCGATCGAGCAGCAGCATTGCGCCCGCCGTAATGAAGATCACGAGCGCGGAGACGGATGCCATCATCGGATCGATGGATTCTGTCGCGTACATATACATGCGAACGGGCAGCGTGACGGTTTGCGGCGACGTTACGAAGATCGACATCGTCAGTTCGTCGAAGCTGTTGATAAAGGCCAGCAGCCAGCCACCGGTTATGCCGGGCAGAATCATCGGCAACGTGATGCGGCGAAACGCGGTCCACGAATCGGCTCCGAGCGAATGCGCGGCGTGTTCCACGCTGCGGTCAAGGCCGCTTACCGAGGCCAGCACGAGCCGCATGACGAACGGCGTAATGATGATCATGTGCGCGAGGATCAACCACGCGAACGAGCCAGTCGCGCCGATCAGCGCGAAAAACCGCAGCAGTGCGATGCCGAGTACAAGACCGGGAATCACTAGCGGCGAGAGCAGCAAGCCGTTCAGAAAAGCACGGCCTGGAAAGCGCGCGCGGCCAATGGCGAGCGCGGCGGGCAGTGCGACGATCAGCGAGAGCGTCGCCGATGCAAACGCGAGCTTCAGGCTGTTGAAAAACGCCGAGATGAAGTCGGGGTAGTTGAGAATCGCGCGAAACCAGCGCAGCGAGACACCGTGCGTGGGCAGCGTGAGCGTTTCGTCGGGCGTGAAGGCGACCAGCACGACGATCACAAGCGGCGCGAGCACGAACGCAATGACGAGCGTGTGGAAAATCAACGCAATGGGACCGTTCTTTCTCATGATGTTTCCGCGCGATGAACCGCTGTGTCAGCCCAGGCTTCTGGTGTATCTGCGTTCCAGAACCCGGTAGTAAGTGAGCATCACGATCAGATTCGCAACCAGCAACAGCAGCGCGATGGTGGCGCCGAGCGGCCAGTTCAGCGAGCCGAGGAATTCGTCGTAGACGGCGGTCGCGGCGACCTTTAGCCGGCGTCCGCCGAGCAGTCCGGGAATCGCGAATGCGCTTGCCGACAAACCGAACACCATCAGGCTGCCCGACAGAATGCCAGGCGTGAGTTGCGGCAACACGATGCGACGCAGCGTCGTTGCGGGCGACGCCATCAACGACAGCGCTGCGTTCTCCGTTTGCGGATCGAGTTTCTGCAACGCGGTCCACACGGGAATCACCATGAAGGGCAGCATGACGTGCACCAGTGCAATGACGATCGCGAAGGTGGTGTACTCGAGCTTGTAGGGGCCGAGGCCGAAGAGGCCGAACGCCTGATTCACGAGTCCGTTGCTGTTGAGCAGCATGCTCCACCCGAACGCACGCACGACGACCGAGACGAGCAGCGGCGCGAGAATCACCAGCAGAAACATCGAACGATACGGATCGCGCATGCGCGACAGCACATACGCCTCGGGCGTGCCGATCACGACGCACAGCAGCGTGACGAGAAACGCAATGCCGAACGTGCGCAGAAAGATCGTGTGGAAATACGATGAGCCCAGCACTTCCGCGTAATTGCCGAACTGGAACGCGGCGAGCGGGCCGCTTGCCGGATCGAAACGATAGAAGCTCAACACGAGCGTCATCAGAAGCGGCACGAGCACGAGCGCGACGAACAGCAGGAACGCGGGCAGGCACATGAGCCACAGCGGCAAGAATGCGCGCCACGGCGCACGCCTCGCGCCTGCGGACGCGGACTTGCTGTTCTCCGTTGCAGGCAGCGTGCTATCCATGATGCGCATCCCGCTGGATAAAGCGGATCGCTTCGCTGTTCCAGTCGACGCCGACTGCCGCGCCTTCGGGCAACGGCTCATTGCCTTCGTTCTGGCAGCACACCAGTACTTCGCCGAGCCGGCTGTCGAGACGATACAACCACTGACTACCGAGGAAAAAGCGGCTCGTGACCGTGGCCGGCACACGTCCCGCGTCCGGCGGACAGAGCCGGAGTTTTTCCGGGCGAATGCACAGCGTGACCGCGTCGCCTACACCGACCACGCGCTCGCGCATCGGCAATTGCGCGGTACTGCCGGTCTCGCACAGATCATGTCCGAGGTCGATGCGGATCGCGTCGCCCTCGCGCGCGATCACCGTGCCCGGCAGCATGTTGGCCTTGCCGATGAACTGCGAGACGAAGCGATTCTCCGGGCGCTCGTACGCCTCGTATGGCGTGTCGATCTGCGTGATGCGGCCGGCTTCCATCACCACGACGCGGTCGCTGATCGACAGCGCTTCTGACTGGTCGTGTGTGACCATGATTGTCGTCGTGCCGATTTTGCGTTGAATGCCGCGCAGTTCGAACTGCATGTCTTCACGCAGCTTGGCGTCGAGATTCGACATCGGTTCATCGAGCAGCAGCACGGGCGGTGCGATCACGATTGCGCGCGCAATCGCCACGCGCTGCCGCTGTCCGCCCGACAACTCGCGCGGGAAGCGGTGCGCGAGCTGATCGAGCCGCACGAGCGACAACGCTTCGCGCCCCCGTTCGTTGCGCTCCGCCTTGTCGACATTGCGCATTTCGAGTCCGAAGCCGACGTTCTCCGCCACGCTCATGTGCGGGAACAGCGCGTAGCTCTGGAACACCACGCCGAGGCCGCGTTTGTTCGGCTTCATATGCGTGATGTCGCGACCGTCGAGCGTGATGCGCCCACGCGTTGTTTCGAGGAAGCCGGCGATCATCTGCAGCGTCGTCGTCTTGCCGCAGCCCGAAGGGCCGAGCAGCGAAACGAACTCGCCTTTTTCCACCGACAGATTGACGTCCGCGACGGCCTGAAGGTCGCCGAACGATTTCGTGACGTCTGTAAGTGTGAGGAACGACATGATGTGGCCTTTAGATGCCTCGATGACGCCGACTCTAGCCAGCCAAATTATGCGGCGTCAATTTGAAATTCCGGTTGCCGATATTTAATTTGGAAACATTCCGTTCAATGGAATGTTGAGAAGGAATGCGGTGGCAAGTGTTTCACTGCACAGCAGTGGTAAAAACCCTATGAGATCGCGGCGTTGTGGCGGAGAGGGGCGGAAGCCCACGATTCCATCAATCACGCAAACGCTTTATAGTATTCCGGTGATTGAAATACAAACGAGCCAAAAGAGATGAATGCTGCCGCCAAGCGAGACACCAGAAGCGGGACCGCCGAAACCGCCGAACCGGGCGCGGTTCCTGGCACGGGCATGCTGGAACGCGCTTTCGCCGTGATTCGCGCATTGTCGGAAGCGCAGCCCGACGGCGGTCGCGTCACGCGTCTCGCCAAAGCAGTGGGTCTGACGCAGGCCACCGTGCATCGCATCCTGCACGCGTTGATCGCGGAAGGCATCGTCGAACAGGACGAAAACTCGAAGCTTTATCGCCTCAGCGTGAATTTTTTCGCGCTTGCGGCGCAAGCAGGAAACCCGAGTGGCATGCGCACGTTATGCCGCCCCGCGTTGTTGAGGCTTTGCGCGAGTCTTGGCGACACGATCTTCCTGCTTGTCAAAAGCAGTTTCGACGCGGTGTGTCTCGACATCTGCGAAGGCCCGTTTCCAATCCGCTCGTTCACGGGCGATATTGGCGGGCGCGTGGCGTTGGGCGTGGGGCAGGGCAGTCTCGCGATTCTCGCGTTCCTGCCCGAGGCGGAGCGCGAGGAAATCATCCGCTTCAATGTGCCGCGGATTCGCGGTTACGGAGTGCTGGACGAAGTTTACTTGCGCACCGAGATCGAACGCGTGCGGCAGTTGGGATACGCGGGCCGCAATAGCGGCGTGCTCGACGGCATGGCGGGCGTGGCTGTGCCGATTCTCGACCGCACTGGCGTGGCGGTCGCGGCATTGAGCGTAGGTACGCTCGCGGCGCGCTTGAGCGACGACCGCTTGCCGATGGTCGTCGAACTGCTGCGCCGTCAGGCCGAAGCGATCGGCCCGCAAACCAATCCATTCGATGTCGCGCTGCGCCGGCCCATGCATGGCTTGTCGCGCGCCATGACCAGTGTGCGCATCGCGGGCTCGGAGCAGGAATAAGCGGCACAGGCGTGCGATAAAAGGGCGTCGCGCGCAAACTGCGCAACGCGACGCCCTTGCATCGAACGAGAACGGTGCGCCTAAAACACCTTCACAGGCACGTTCACGACGAGACGGTATTCCATGTTGTTGCCGTCCGAGTAGTGATAGCTGGCGTTATGCCACATCGCGATGAAGGTGACCTTGGTGTCCTTGAAGCGGCCGCTTTGCAGCGTATAGCTCGGAATAAAACCGAACTCGTGATGATGGCCGTGCACCGGCTCTCCGTTCTTCCAGTAGAGATCGTGCAGCGCGGCTGACGGCGACGCGTTTTCCGCAGCACCCGCCGACCCATCTGCGCCCCAGCCATACGCGCCCCAGAACATCGCCTTCAGCCCCGGCACGCCCGCGTATTTTCCGTCGAATGTATAGCGCAGTTGCAGCGACTGTTCATGCGGCGCGTTGTAGTCGACGTCCATCGAGTTCGTCAGGTAGATGCCGTTGGTTTCGTTCACGTAGTCGAAGAACTGGTCGCCGAGTACTTGCTGATAACCGAGCAGCAGCGCGTGCGGGCCGTGTTGCGCGGACACGGACACGCTGTATGCGTTGCTGTTGATGTGCCCCTGACGCGACGCGCCTGTGTCGTGCGTCGAGTAGATGTTGGCGAGCCCGCTCCATTTGATCGTGGTCGGATCGCCGAACGACTGCGCGACCGAGCCGTAGTACTGGCGCCAGACGTCGTCGGCCTGATCGACGTACAGAGCCATTTCGCCGTTCTTTGCATAGTGCCAGGTGCCGCCGAGATAGGTCACGCGGTCGATTCGCGTGCCGCCATACGATGTGGTCAGATTGCTCAGATTCGTGTGGCCGCGTGCATCGACCTTGGTGAAGCTGCCGGCCTCGAGCGTAGTGTGAGCAAGATCGTTGCTGACGAGCGAAACGCCAAGAAAGGTCGGCGGCAGCGCGCGGTTGTCGTGCGGTTCGAGGAACGGATTCGTCACGTCTTGCAGACCGTATTTCACGACCGTTTCCGAAATGCGTCCTTTGATGTCGTACATGCCCGGGTACGCCCACGCGAGTTGTTGCGACCCGCCGCCGCTTTTCCCGACGTGCACCATGTTGCCCGCGCCGTTGCCGCCGTCGAGCTTCAGCGCCGCGAACAGCGACGCGTCGACGCCAAAGCCGATCAGACCTTGCGTAAAGCCGGATTCATAGTTGACCTGCATGCCTTGCACCCACGCATGACGGTAAGTCGTGGGTGGTGCCTGGAAGTAGTCGGAGTAATTGCGGAATTGCAGGTTTAGGTGGCTATCCGCGATGAAGCCCTGGCTCGCCGCCTGGCTCGATGGCGGCGTGGGCGGCGTGACGATTTGCGAGGCCTCGGCGTTGACGATGGCGTTCGTCGTGTCAGGCTGATCGTTGCGTATCTGACCGCCCTGGTCCGCGCGGCGCTTGTTCGCAGGCTGAGCCTGCGAGACCTGCGCGGGCGACGACAACGTTTGCGCGGCAGGCGGTACGATAGCCGGGCTGGTCGAGGGCTGCGCTATGGCGTCGTCGGCATACGCATTCGCGGCAACGGCCATGGCGGGGAGGGTAATTGCACAGCAAAGCGCGGCAGTGAGTCCGGACTTTTTTGACCGGTTTTTTGTTGGGTTATGTTTCATTGGGAATGTCTCGACAGTTGTTATTGAAACTCTGGCTGGCGCTTAGCCAGTCCTTGCTAATCGCTCGTCATGCTGATGACATGACGAGCGAATCCCACGGCGTGGCATTAACGCCGCGCCGGTGAATGTGGGGCCGCTGGTTAAAACGTCCGGAACCTAATCGTTGCTAACGCGGATGCACGCCACTCGTGTCGAGTTCGCGCCGTGCGTCACGGGTTGCGGAATCTGAGCCGCACAAGCGTCGATCGCATCCGGACACCGTGTGCGAAACGCGCAGCCCGACGGTGGGCTCAGCGGCGAAGCGATTTCGCCGCGCAACAGCAGATGGCGGCGCGCTCGCTCGATCGCCGGATCGGGCACCGGCACAGCGGACAGCAAAGCGCGCGTGTATGGATGACGCGGCGTGCCGTACACATCGCGCTTGTCGCCGAACTCCATCACGCGTCCCAGGTACATCACGAGCACGCGGTGACTGATTGCCTTGACGACCGCGAGATCGTGCGCGACGAACAGCAGCGACAGCGACAACTCCCGTTGCAGATCGCGCAACAGATTGACGATCTGCGCCTGGATCGACACGTCGAGTGCGGACACCGGTTCGTCGCAGATCACCAGTTGCGGCTCGCCGATCAACGCGCGCGCAATGCCCACGCGTTGACATTGGCCACCCGAGAACTCATGCGGATAGCGGCGTAGATGCTGCGCGTTCAGGCCGACCCGCTCCAGCATGGTCAGTACCCGGCGCTGCACGTCGGCGCGCGCGATGTCCTTGCCGTGCGTGAGCAACGGTTCGGCGACGATCTGTTCGATCGTCATGCGCGGATCCAGCGATGCGAGCGGGTCCTGGAAAATCATTTGCACGTCGCGGCGCAACAGCGTCGTATCGCGGCGCGCGTTGGGCAATACGGTTTCGTTGCCGAGCCAACGCACACTGCCGCTTGCGACTGGCGCGAGCCCGATGATCGCGCGCGCGAGCGTCGACTTGCCGCAACCGGATTCGCCGACAAGGCCGATCGTCTCACCGCGTCGCACGCTGAACGACACGCCGTCCACGGCTCGCAATGTCGTCTTGCCTGACCACGGGTAGCCACCGCGTGGCACACCGAACTGCACCTTGAGTTGTTCGACTGAGAGCAAGGTCGTTGCTTCGCCGCTTGCAATGGAAGTCGCGTTCATACGTGTTGTGCCTCGAGTATTTCTCCGACCGGACGGTGGCAGGCGCGCAGTGCTTGCGGATCGCCGTCCGCTGCAACGAGCGCCGGACGCGACTGGCGGCACTGATCGCTGCAGTACGCACAGCGCGGCGCGAACGCGCAACCTGCGCCGACTTCGCCAGGCAGCGGCGGATTGCCGGGAATGGTTTGCAACGGACGGTCGTCGTCAGAGCTGTCGGTGAGACGCGGCAATGCGTTGAGCAGCCCGCGCGTGTACGGATGCGTGGGCGCCGCAAAGAGCGATGCGGCACTCGCCTGTTCGACGGTCTGGCCGGCGTACATCACCATTACGTTGTCGCAGAGGCCCGCGACGACGCCCATGTCGTGCGTGATCAGAATGATCGCCGTGCCCCGCTCGCGATTCAGTTCGCGCAGCAACTCGATGATCTGCGCCTGCACGGTTACGTCGAGCGCGGTGGTGGGTTCGTCGGCGATCAGGATTTCGGGCTCGGACAGCAGCGCCATTGCGATCATCACGCGTTGCCGCATGCCGCCGGAAAACTCATGCGGATACATGCCGATACGGCGTGCGGAATCGGGAATGCGCACCGCTTCGAGCGTTTCGATCGCGCGGCGGCGCGCGTCGCGGCGCGACATCTTGCGATGCAGTTGCAGCGTTTCGGTCATCTGCCGTTCGATCGTCAGGAACGGATTGAGCGAGGTCATCGGGTCCTGAAAGATCATGCCGATGCGATCGCCGCGGATTTTGTTCAGTGCCGCTTCGTTCATCGAAAGCAGGTTTTCGCCGCGATAGAGCGCTTCGCCGGAAACGTTGCCGTTGCCCGCGAGGAGACCCAGCAAGGCCATGACCGTCTGGCTCTTGCCCGATCCGGACTCGCCGACAATGCCGAGCGTGCGGCCTGGTTCGAGCGAAAACGACACGCGTTGCACCGCGTCGACGGGTGCGCCTTCGCGGCGCGTGAAGCGGACGCTCAGGTCTTTGACTTCGAGTAGCGGCATGTCAGCGGTCCTTCGGATCGAAAGCGTCGCGCAAACCGTCGCCGACAAAATTCACGCAATAGAGCGTCACGCACAGCATCACGGCCGGGCATAGCAGAAGCCAGGGCATGGATTCCAGCTTCTGCGCGCCGTCCTGGATCAGCACGCCCCAGCTTGTCATCGGCTCCTGCACGCCGAGACCGAGGAACGACAGAACCGACTCCGTCAGCACGATGTTGGGCACCGTCACACTGGCGTACACCACCACGACGCCGAACAGGTTCGGCACGATATGACGCACGATGATCGACCGCGAACTCACGCCGATGGCCTTAGCCGCGTCGATGAACTCGCGCGAGCGCAGCGACAGCGTCTGGCCGCGCACCACGCGCGCCATGTCGAGCCACGAAAACGCGCTGATGGTCAGCACGACGAGATAGAACGCGCGGCCGAACATCGTCATCATCAGAATGGCGATCAGCATGTAGGGAATCGCGTACATCATGTCGACGATGCGCATCATCACCGCATCGACGCGGCCGCCGAGATAACCCGCGGTCGCGCCATATGCAACGCCGATCAGTCCCGACACGAGCGTGCCGAGCAAGCCGACTTCGAGCGAGACGCGCCCGCCTTGCAGCGTGCGCGCGAGCAGGTCGCGGCCAAGCTCGTCGGTGCCGAACCAGTGCATGTTTTGCAGCGTGGGCGGCAGGCTGATCGCGGACCAGTCGCTGTCGATAGGGCCGTTGGGCAGTAGCCACGGACCGGCCACGCATGCGATCACGATCAGCAACAGAACGGCAAAACCGGTGAACGCCGCGCGGTTGCGTACGAAGCGCGCGGCGGCGGTAGCGAGCGGCCCGCGCGAGCGGGGGGCGCTGGCAATGGCCGCGAGCGGATCGAGCGCCGCGGCAGTCGATTGAATGGAGCGGGCCATGATCAGTACCGGATACGCGGATCGAGCCACGCATACGCGAGGTCGACCAGCAGATTGAAGAGGACCGCAACGGCGGTCGTCAGCACGACGAGGCCGAGCACGAGCGTGTAATCGCGATTGATCGCGCCGTTCACCACCAGTTGGCCGAGCCCCGGCAGTGCGAATACCGACTCGGTCACGACAGCCGCCGTGATCGACGAAATACAGACCGAGCCGAGCAGCGACACGACAGGCATGAGCGCCGGCTTGAGCGCGTGACGCAACACGATCGTGCGGCCCGGCAAGCCTTTCGCGCGAGCCGTGCGAATGAAGTTGCCGGACAGCACTTCGATCATGCTGCCGCGCATTACCCGCGCAATTGCAGCCACGTTGATGAACGTGAGCAGCACGATCGGCAGCACGCGATAGCGCCATTCGCCTTCGCCCCAGCCGCCCGCAGGCAGCCAGCCGTGACCTTCCGAAGTCTTCAGCAGAATCGCGAAGATCCAGACAAGCACAGGCCCCAGCACGAACGGCGGCACGACGTTGCCGATGTTGCCGAGCACCATCACCGCGTGATCGACGAAACGGTCGCGGCGCACCGCGGCCAGCGTGCCTAGCGTGACGCCGATCACGACTGCAATCGGCACCGACACGCCGCCCACGCCGAGGCTCACTGGCAACGCTTTCCACACCAGGTCGTTGACCGACCAGTCGGCGTAGCGGAACGACGGCCCGAGATCGCCGTGCAGCAGCGAACCGAGGTAGTGGAAGTACTGCAGCCACAAGGGTTCGTCGAGGTGATACCTGGCGTTGAGATTCGCGAGCACGGCCGCCGAAAGTTGCTTCTCGGTGTCGAATGGCCCGCCCGGCGTGAGATGCAGCAGCAGATAGCACGCGGTGATCACGGCGAGAATCGTCGGGATCGCCCAGAGCGTGCGGCGCAGCGTATAGGCCAGCATGTCGATGCTCCGCGCTTAGTGCTTGATCAGATACATGTCTTGTGTGGCGCGCTGGTCGACGTAGTTGGTCGACGTATAGCCGCCCACATACGGCTTCACGAGCCGCACCGCCGAGTACTGGAAGAGCGGCACCATCGGGTAGTCGTTCATCGCCGTGTCATGCGCCTTCGTGAGAAGCTCGGTGCGCTTTGCGTCGTCGAGTTGCTGGTTGGCTTCGTCGACGATCTTGTCCACTTGCGGATTGCAGTAGCGCTGATCGTTCTGCACGCTATTGCAGCGGATCAGGTCGAAGTACGACATCGCGTCGTTGTAATCGACGAACCAGCCGTCGCGCGAGGCTTGCACCTTGCCGTCATGCCGCTGCTTGAGCAGCACCTTGTATTCGACGTTTTCGAGCTTCGTGTTCACGCCGAGCTTGGTGCGCCATTCGGACGTCGCGAAAAGCGCGACCTTCTTGTGCAGGTCGTTCGTGTTGTACGTCAGCGTGAAAGTGAGCGGCTTCGCGTCGGAATAGCCGGCGCTCTTCAGCAGATTGCGTGCGTAGTCGACGCGCTTTGCCATCGGCCAGCCTGCCCAGTCCGGCTTGAAGACTGCCGCGCCTTGCGTACCCTTGGAGATGAGGCCGTACATCGGCAACTCGCCGTCGGCGGTCAGACGCTGCGTCAGCAGGTCGCGGTCGAGCACCATCGAAAGCGCCTGACGCACGCGCTTGTCCTTGAAGATCGGATCTTCGTTGTTCAGGCTGTAGTAGTAGGTGGCGATCTGCAGCCCGGTCTTGAGCTCGGGGCCAAACTGCTTGCTCACTTGTGCATAGATGCCCGACGGAATCGAATACGTGTAATCGAACTGGCCGGCCTGGTACATGCGCATGGCCGTTTCATCGTTTTCGATCGGCAAATAGGTCACTTTCGTGATCACGACCTTGCTCGCGTTCCAGTAGGTCTTGCTCTTCGCGCCGACGAGACGGTTGTTGGGTTGCCAGTCGGCGAGCATGTAAGGACCGTTGCCGACGAAGTTGCCCGGCCGCGTCCACTCGTTTGCAAACCGGGCCACGACGTCGCGGTTGACCGGCGCCATGGTCGGCATCGCGGCAAGTTGCGGGAAGAAGGCCGCAGGCACTTCGGTGGTGACTTCGATCGTGTACGGATCGACGGCTCGCGCGCCGAGGCTCGCGAGCGGCGCCTTACCCGCGAGAATTGCCTTCGCGTTCTTCACGAATTCGACCAGCACCGTGTATTTAGAGCCTGTCTTCGGATCGAGCACGCGTTGCCATGCGTAAATGAAGTCTGCCGCTGTGACCGGCTGGCCGTTGCTCCAGCGCGCGTCGTGGCGCAGCTTGAAGACCCACGTGTCGGGCCCAGTGCGCGTCCACGATTGCGCGACGCCGGGGACGACCGCGCCGGCCGCGTCGATGCGCGTGAGGCCTTCGAACATGTCGAGCGCAATGGTGTTGCCTGTCCAAGATTCGATATGAGCGGGGTCGAGCGATTCGGTCTCCGCCGGCACCTGGCGGGTGATCTCCTGGCTGGCGGCGAGCGTGACGCCGGGCGGCACCGTGACGGCAAACGCGGACGAGGTAAATGTAAGGACGAGCGCACTCAGCGCCGTCGCATAGGCAAACGGGGTTTTCATCGGTTCAGAATCGCAGGAAAGGTCGAGAGAGAAACGCGCTGACGCGGGAGCGCCCGGCTATCTGTCTTATTCGGGCCTGGGCGGCCCTTGTTGTTTGTCCGACATGCAGGAATCCTTACATTTGGTAATGCAGGCTGTCCCTGCCGGATGAACCGGAAAAGGAGCCCGCTTCTTTAAAACAGTCTCGGTGTGCCGACCCAGACGACCACCGACTCCACGCGAGCGGTGTTCACCCAGCTGTGCGGCACCGTCGATTCGTAATGCGCGCTGTCTCCTGCGCGCAGCACAAACGTCTTGCCTTCCAGCGTCAACGACACTTCGCCGTCGATCACATACATGAACTCTTCACCGGCATGCGTCGTGACTTCCGAGCGCTTTTGCCCCGGCGGCATTCTCACGAGGATCGCCTCGAGCTGACGGCCGCCCGTCACATTGGTCAATCGGGCAAACAGATTGGCCGAGTCCGCGAAACCGAAAAACTTCAGCTGATCGCCGCGGCTTACCGACCGCTCTTCGCTAGGCGTGTCGACGAAATACTGAACCGTCACTCCGAGCGCGTGAGCGATGCCGGCAAGCGACGTGATGGAGGGCGACGCCAAACCTCTCTCCACCTGCGACAAAAACGGCTTGGAAATTCCCGCCGCGGTTGCCGTGTCGTCCAGCGTTCGCTTGAGTCGTTGCCGCAACGCGCGGATCTTGCTGCCTATTTCGAGTGCCGCATTGCTCTTATGAATTGTCGTGACCATAGCAGGAGGAAATTAGCCCGTCAAAATTTGTTTGATATATGCAAATATGGTTTGATGACGCCTTGGCGGGACTGCGGGCCTGGAGCCCCGCCTGGATACGCGCCACATTTTTCGAGACAGCACGCTATGTTGCCAGAAGCCACACGACCTCCGGCCAATTTGACCGATAAGGCCGAGGAAACCGGGCGTCTCTTCCGCCAAGATCGCGCAAGGTTTCGGCACTTTGCAAGGCTATGCAAACTGAATATCAAGACGTTAAACGCATGACACGACGGACAGTTTCCGGTGCCGCTTTCCAATCCCTAAGTATGGGCTGGCGAGATGCAACTCCCACCGCCGGGACCGACAACTCATGAACGCCGGACCGTTCTCCGCAATTCGATTTTTCGCGGCGGCTCGCAAGTCCTTGCCACCGCACACAACTGTTTCAAGCAAGAGGTAGATGATGGAAGCATCCAGACGCGCTGGTGCGCATATTTCGCAGACGCGTTCTTTTTCGACCGTCTTTCTGATCGAGATGTGGGAACGTTTCGGCTACTACGGCATGGCTGCGCTGCTCGTGCTGTTCATGATCGACAAGCTGCACTTTGCAGACAGCCACGCGACACTCACGTGGGGCGCCTTCACCGCGCTCGTCTACGCGTCGCCGTCTATTGGCGGCTGGATTGGCGACACCATTCTGGGCGCGCGCCGCACGATGATTTTCGGTGCCGTAGTGCTGGCCGCCGGCTATCTGATGCTGGCGCTGCCCAACGACCAGCTTGCGTTCATGTACGCGTCGCTTGGCGTGATCGTCGTGGGTAACGGCCTTTTCAAGGCGAACGCGGCGAATCTCGTGCGGCGCATCTATGAAGGCGACGACGCGCGCATCGACAGCGCGTTCACGATCTACTACATGGCGGTCAATATCGGCTCGACGGTGTCCATGCTCGCCACCCCGTGGATCAAGGACCATTGGGGCTGGCACACGGCCTTCGGCGTCTGCTGCGCGGGCATGCTGTTGTCGGTGGCGAACTACTTCGTGATGTTCCGCACATTGGCGCATATCGGCTCCGCCCCAGACGCCGAACCGGTACGCTGGCGGCGCGTCGGCGCGGTCGCAATTGGCGGCGCCGCACTGGGCGTGGCGACCATGTTCGTGCTGCAGCACAAGGCGATCGCAGTCGCCTGCGTGTATGCAGCGGGCGCCGCGATTCTGGCTATTTTCGGCTACATGCTCCTCAAGTGCGAACGCTCGGAACGCGCGGGTCTCGTGGCTGCGCTGATCCTCACCGCTCAGGTGATCCTGTTCTTCGTGTTCTATGTGCAGATGTCTACGTCGCTCACGCTGTTCGCGCTGCGCAACGTCGATCCGCGGTTCTCGCTGTTCGGCGCGACGCTCTTTACCTGGAGCGCGGCGCAATTCCAGGCGCTCAATCCTATCTGGATCATGCTGCTGAGCCCGTTGCTTGCGCTGCTTTATACGCGGCTCGCGAAAAGCGGCAACGACGTCCCGGTCGCAGTGAAATACGCGTTCGGCTTCGCGGTGGTGGCGGCCGGCTTCTTCGTCTATGCGGCAAGCGGTCACTCGGCTGTCAATGGACGCGTGTCGTCGTGGTTCATGGTCGGCGGCTATGGGTTGTATTCGCTCGGCGAACTGCTCGTGAGTGGTCTCGGCCTCGCGATGATCGCCCGCTACGTACCGGCGCGTATGGGCGGCTTCATGATGGGCGCGTATTTCGTTGCGACCGGTGTGTCGCAGTATCTGGGCAGCGTGGTCGCGAATTTCGCGCAGATGCCGGCCGGCGACATGGACCCGCTCGTGTCATTGCCGCTTTATACGAAACTCTTCACCGGTCTCGGCTGGCTTGCCGCCGCCGGTGCGCTCGTCGCGGTACTGCTGTTGCCGCTGATGCGCAAGCTCTCGCGTGAACATCAGCGATCCGGCGACGAGACGCGCGACCGCGCAACGCAGTCTGCTACGGCCGGCAGCGCGGTGACGGAATAAGCGCGGTTCGCCGGAACGCGGTGGACTCAGTTTGCGGCTGCCGTCTTGCTGCCGTCTGGCCTCGCCGAAGTATCATGGCGCGGACATTTCAGATAGCCGTTCAAATGGAAATTCACATCGCCGTAGAAGGGCATCACGACCTGTCCGGACAGATTTATCGCCAGTTGCGAGCCGGCATACTCGAAGGGCGTCTTGCCGGCGGCACGCGGCTGCCGTCGACGCGCGATCTCGCGACGCAGTTGGGCGTGTCGCGCAAGACAACGCTTGACGTGTTCGAGCGGCTTCTTTCGGAAGGCTATCTCACCGCGCGAGCCGGTTCGGGAACGTTCGTCGCCGACGGTCTCGAGCGCTTGCCGGTGGAGCGCTCGCCGCATGCGCGCGTGGCGGACTCGTCGCGCGAACGTGCGAAGGGCAGGCGGGACGCCGCGCGCGCACAACCGCTGTGGGAGCAGATGCCCGACAGCTTGCCGGTGCCGCGGCCATCGGTGGCGTCGCCGTACGATTTCATAGGCGGCGCCACCGACAAGACGCTGTTTCCATTCGACGTCTGGCGCCGCTGCGTGAATCATGCGTTGCGTACGCAAGCGCGCGGACAGGGAACGTATCGCGACGCAGCCGGCGAACAGGAGTTGCGTCTGGCGATCGCGCGCTATCTCGCGTTCAATCGGGCGGTGTCGAGCAACTGGGAAGAGGTGATCGTCACGCAAGGCGCGCAGCACGCGCTCGACCTGCTCGCGCGCGTGACGCTCGGTCCTGGCGAAGTCGCCGCCATCGAAGATCCCGGTTATCCGCCGGCGCATGCGTGCTTCGAGGCGACCGGTGCGCGCGTGGCGCATGTGCCCGTCGACCGTGAAGGTTTGATCGTCGGCAAACTGCCGGACAATGCCAGACTCGTCTACGTGACGCCGTCGCATCAGTTTCCGCTGGGTATGCCGATGAGTCTCGAGCGCCGTGTCGAGCTGCTCGAATGGGCGCAGAAACGCGGCGCGGTGATCATCGAAGACGATTACGACTGCGAGTACCGTTTCGAAGGCCGGCCGATGGAGCCGTTGAAAAGCCTCGACCGCGCCGGCCTGGTCGCATACGTGGGCACGTTTTCGAAAACTATCTTTCCGGAGTTGCGGGTCGGCTACGTGGTGCCGCCCGCTTCGCTTTACGGGCCGCTTTACAAGGCGCGTCAGATTGCGGATTGGCACGGCTGCACGCTGACGCAAACCGCGCTGGCGTCGTTCATGCTCAACGGCGACTTCGCCAAGCACTTGCGGCGCATGCACAAGACGTACGCGGCGCGGCGCGCACGACTGCTCGAACATCTGCAAGGCGGGCTTTCACCGTGGTTCGAGCCGATCGTGCCGACGGCGGGCATTCATATAGCGGCGCGCCTGCGAGCGCCGCTGACGGAGCAGGCCGTGGTGACGGCGGCGCGCGAGGCGTCGATCGGTCTGTATGGACTCGCGCCGTTTTATCAGCGCGCCAAACCGCAGGCCGGTCTGATTTTCGGCTACGGCAACATCGCCGAGCCACATATCGATACGTCGCTCGGGAAACTTGCGGGCATCCTCGCGCGCCTCGCTTCGTCGCCTGGCAACTGAGACGTCCGATGCGACGCGATGGCGTTGCATGGATTCGCGTTGCGCGGCCAATGCGGAGTTACCCGAAGCGCCGGTTGCCGGTCGCTTTGCGAATCGAAGACAGGGCCAATGCCGTCCAGCGAACGTCGAGACGCGGTGCCCGCAGCGCCAAAAATGACCGGGCGATGGCACGTCTCGATCCATCGCGCCGTGCAGAATGTGCCGCTATACATGCACTGAAACCGCTTGTAACGCACGTTACGTGTCCGTGTTGAAGGAGCCGCCAAAGCAGTTTAGCCCCTGAAACAAGGATCAAAATGTGTCGCGCAGTCTGCGCCGCGCAACAAACCTGCGCTGTTATACATAAAAGAGTCGCGCAAATCGCATCAGCGCTTGTAGAATCCGGCGTTGAAGCGTGCACATACCGTATGCGCTTCGTGCAATTCACTGACCACAACAGGTAGGAGAAACATGCCGACTTCCGCAAAAAAGGTGGCCAAGAAGGCTGCTGCCCCGGTACCGACCAAGAAGGTTGCTGCAAAGAAAGTCCCTGCGAAGAAAGCTCCCGCAGCTAAGAAGGTCGCCGTGAAGGCGTCCAGCGCACCGTCGCCGATCAAGGACACCTTCACGAAGGCCTCGCTGGCTGCACACGTTGCTGAACGCGCCGCTGTGGAACCGAAGGCTGCGAAGGCTGTTCTGGCCGCACTCGAAGACACGATCCTCGGCGCTGTTCACAAGAAGGGCGCTGGCGAATTCACGCTGTCGGGTCTTCTGAAGATCGTCGTGCAAGCTGTGCCGGCCAAGAAAAAGCGCTTCGGCAAAGACCCGTTCTCGGGCGAAGAGCGCTGGTTCCCGGCAAAGCCGGCTAGCGTGCGCATCAAGGCACGCCCGCTGAAGAAGCTGAAGGACGCTGCAGCAGGCTAATTACGCATCGCGCGTCGCCCAGGCGGTTGACCACGTTCGCGTTGGTTGACCTCCGCGGCTCACGCACTGCAATTCCGCACTGCAAGTCGTATGAATCCCCGTGAATGAAAATTCACGGGGATTTTTTTGCGCCCATGTTTGCGCTCGTTCTTGCGCTCGTGATGCGCGCCGCAGGTCCCAAAAGCGCGATGCGGTGCATCCGCCATTCGCGCGTGCACTGTACTAGCGCATCGTGTGCTGCCGCAGTACGATGACAGCGAGACCCTTTGCCCCGCTATGCGCTGTTCGTGTGCACGTCTGCGGTTTCATGCGCTAAAAGCCGAATGGCATAGCGCTTGCTTGAACGAATATCGAACACCGAATGCGCAGCGCATTCGCCTTCTATCCGACAACAAGAGCGGGGCGTGACATGCGATGCTATGACGAGATGCGTCATCATGACGATGCCGTGCGGCCACATTACGCGCGCTTCGAACGGTGGCTCTCGAAGCAGGGAAACGAAGCGATCGCACGCAAGCGTGCCGAAGCGGACCTGCTGTTTCGCCGGGTCGGTATTACGTTTGCGGTGAACGGCGACCTGTCGGGAACCGAGCGGCTGATTCCCTTCGACCTGATTCCACGCATCATTCCGCGCGACGAATGGAAGACGCTCGAAGCGGGTCTACGTCAGCGGGTGAGGGCGCTCAATCTGTTCATCCACGACGTGTACCACGATCGCAAAATCGTGCGCGCGGGCATCGTGCCCGCTGAGCAGGTTTATACCAACGCGCAATATCGGCCGGAAATGCAGGGCGTGAATGTGCCGCTCGGTGTTTACGCGCATATTGCCGGTGTCGACGTGGTGCGCGCTGGCGACGAGGGCGAGTTCTACGTGCTCGAAGACAATCTGCGGGTGCCGTCGGGTGTGTCGTACATGCTCGAAAATCGCAAGATGATGATGCGGCTTTTCCCCGAGCTGTTCGTACAGAACCGCATTGCGCCGGTCGCGCATTATCCCGATCTGCTGCTCGATACGCTGCGCTCGGTAGCGCCCGAAGGCGTCGACGATCCGGTCGTGGTGGTACTCACGCCGGGCATGTACAACTCCGCGTATTTCGAGCACACGTTCCTCGCGCAGCAGATGGGTGTCGAACTGGTGGAAGGCAAAGATCTTTTCGTCGACGACAACTATGTGTTCATGCGCACCACGCAGGGACCCAAGCGTGTGGACGTGATCTATCGTCGCGTGGACGACGATTTTCTCGACCCGCTCGCGTTCCGTAACGATTCGGCGCTGGGCGTGCCGGGCCTCCTGACTGCGTATCGCGCGGGACGGGTCGCGCTCGCGAACGCGATGGGCACCGGCATCGCCGACGACAAATCGATCTATCCGTACGTGCCGGAAATGATCGAGTTCTATCTGGGCGAGAAGCCAATTCTGAACAACGTTCCCACGTTCCAGTGCCGCAAGCCCGACGATCTGGCTTACACGCTTGCGCATCTGCCGGAACTGGTCGTGAAAGAGGTGCATGGCGCGGGCGGCTACGGGATGCTTGTCGGACCCGCGTCGACGAAAGCAGAGATCGAAGCGTTCCGCGAGCGTCTGATCGCGCGGCCGGCGGGCTATATCGCTCAGCCCACGCTGGCGCTGTCCGCTTGCCCCACGTTCGTCGAAGCCGGCATCGCGCCGCGCCACATCGATCTGCGTCCGTTCGTGCTGTCAGGCAAGACCGTCACGATGGTCGCGGGCGGACTCACTCGCGTCGCGTTGCAGGAAGGCTCGCTCGTCGTCAATTCGTCGCAGGGAGGCGGGACCAAGGACACGTGGATGGTCGACTGACGCAGTTGCCGCGCGGTTGCAACCACCGCGCCCGCAACCCAGCGCGCCGGGGCGTTTATCAAGAAGCCGCCGGCGCATACGGATAACCAGCGCGAGCTTTCACTTCATCGAGCTTCGCGTCATCAGATACGGAACGCCGTCATGTTAAGCCGCACCGCCGATCACCTTTTCTGGATGGCCCGCTACATGGAGCGCGCGGAGAACACCGCCCGCATGCTCGATATCAATCTGAAGGCGCTTCTGCTGCCGCAGACGCCCGATCAGGAGGCGCGCGCACAACGTTCGGTGCTGCGCATTTCCGAACTCGAAACAGCGTTCGCACAACGCTACGACGAGCCGACTCGCGAACACGTGCTCGACTTCATGGTGGCGGACGCGAACAACCCCTCGAGTATTCACTCGTGCCTGCAGGCGGCGCGCGAAAACGCGCGTGCCGTTCGCGGTACTTTGACGACCGAATGGTGGGAGACCATCAACGATACGTGGCTCGAATTCAACGAGCGCATTTCGTCTGGCCAGGCCGCTGCCAATCCGGGCGCGTTGTTCGAATGGGTGAAGTTCCGTTCGCATCTTTCGCGTGGCGTGACGATCGGCACCGCGCTGCAGGACGACGCGTTTTTCTTCACGCAGTTGGGTACTTTCCTCGAACGCGCCGACAACACCGCGCGAATTCTCGACGTGCGCTTTGCCGACGTCGAACCGAATTCACGCGACGCCGCGCGTCAGCTCGAAGACTTCTATTACTGGACTTCGATCCTGAGTTCTGTGTCCGCGCTGGAAATTTACCGCAAGGTGTATCGCGACGTCGTCACGCCAGCCCGTGTGGTCGAGCTGATGATCCTGAACCAGCAGATGCCGCGTTCGCTGCTGGCTTCGCTCGAAGGCGTCTGCGCGAATCTGGCGATGCTGCGAACGTCCGGCTCGAACCAGTGCGAGCGTTTTGCCGGCAAGCTGCGCGCCGAACTGCTGTACTCCGACATCCGGCAGATTTTCGAAGCCGGCCTGCACGCCTACCTGACCCAGTTCCTCGCTCGCGTGTTCGAGCTGGGCAATCTCGTCGCGCGTACTTATCTCATGCTGCCAGTCGCCTGACGGAGTGCTTATGTACCTGACGATCCGCCACGACACGTCCTATCGTTACGAAGCGACTGTCCATTATTCAATCCAGCAATTGCGCCTGACTCCGGCCAACGGCGCTTCCCAGATGGTGCGGCGCTGGAGTATCGACACGCCGGGCAAGCTCGACCCGGCCTTCGACGCCTATGGCAACGTGCTGCATACGCTCGTCATCAACAAGCCGCATAGCGAGATCCGGCTGCAGGTGTCGGGCGAGGTCGAGACGATTGCGCTGATCGACGGCCGGCTTCTCGACGACGTCGGCCCGATTCCGCTCGAGCACTTCACGTGCGCGACGCGTCTGACCGAAGCGGACGCGGCGATCCGCGAACTGGCGGGCTCGGTCCCGAGCCTCACCAGTTCGGCGAATCTGATCGCGCTGTCGGAACGGATCGTGGAGCGCGTGAAGTACCACCCCGGCATCACCGAGGTCACCAGCACGGCGGCGCAGGCGCTCGCGCTCGGCAATGGCGTCTGTCAGGACCATGCGCATCTGATGCTCGCTTGTTGCCGCGCGCGTGGAGTTCCGGCGCGCTACGTGAGCGGCTATATCGAACCCGGCGACGTGCCGCATGCGGCGAGTCATGCATGGGTGGACGTGTGGGTAGACGGCACGGGCTGGGTCTCGATCGACGTCACGCATGCGGCCTTCGCCAGCGAAATCTACTGCAGGCTGGCGGTCGCGCGCGACTACGAGGCTGCGGCGCCGGTGCGCGGCCGGCGAATCGGCGGCAGGGAAGAGGAGTTGGAAGTCTCGGTAACGGTCAGCGCGCAGATGTCGCAGTAGATTGCGGCAGGGCCGCAACTCACGCAAGGTGGCGCTGTACGCTGCCTTCGGCCGCGTTCGGTCCGCAATTGCCGGGCACGCGAGCCTGTTTTGAGCGGGCGCTTGTCGAGCGCGCGTGCTTTCCCGCTTGACGTTCCGCGTAGCGCCCACCGCGGCTGTCCGGCCGTGCCGGTGTTCGCCACTATCAAGAACAAACCGGCCGAGGCCGTAATACGGTGAAGAGGCGCATCTGCGCCGCATTACAATAGCGCCGTTCAGTCGTTTTTCGCGGGTATCCTCTCTTATGACTTACTGTGTAGCGATGTCCGTCGACGAGGGTCTCGTGTTCCTTTCGGACACGCGGACCAATGCGGGCGTCGACCACATCAGCACCGCCCGCAAGATGTCCGTGTTCGAGCAGCCGGGCGAACGCATGCTGGTGCTGCTCGGCGCGGGCAATCTGTCGCTGACGCAGGCGGTGTTGCACGAACTGTCGGAGCCGAGCGATCCGTCGCAGCCCACGCTCTGGAGCGCGCCCACCATGGCTGACGCGGCGCGCGTGATCGGCCGCGCGGTGCGTTGCGTGCATCAGCGGGAGGCGGAAGCGCTGCAGGAATTCGGCGTCGACTTCAATTGCAGCTTTATTCTCGGCGGGCAGATTGCCAACAACCGGCCGCGACTGTTCATGATCTATGCGGCGGGCAACTTCATCGAGGCCTCGGCGGTCAACCCGTATTTCCAGATCGGCGAGGCGAAGTACGGCAAGCCGATTATCGACCGGGTGCTCACGCCGTCCACGCCGCTCGACGAAGCCGCGAAGTGCGCGCTCATCTCAATGGACTCGACGTTGCGCTCGAACCTGTCGGTCGGGCTGCCGCTCGATCTGCTGGTCTATGAGAAAGATTCGCTGCGGGTCACGCGTTTCGTGTCCATCGATCACGACAACGCCTACTTCGAGATGATTCATCGCACCTGGGGCGAGCGGCTGCGCCAGGTGTTCGGCGAGATTCCCGATCCCGACTGGCACGAATCGCCCAATGTGCCGATGCTGCAGCGCGAGCGCGCGCTTGTCATGCATCGCGCGCCGGTGGGTGCTGATGGCGTGGAGCACGATCTCGACGCAAAGCCCGCGCAGACTCTGGCGCAGGCGGAGAAGGGCAAGGCGCAGCGCAGGTAGCCGTTGGGCGGTTTCGTGTTTGATCATGGCTGCGCGTCGCAATCGACGCGGCGCAGGTCTTTGCCACAAGTAGATAAGCCCAGAACGCGCGGCTGACCGGATGCTGCTGCGGCGCGACGGCTTCGAGCCGCGCCGTGTGCCGAACTCATCCATGCTGGACTCCGGCGCCGTTTCCGTCGCCCAATGAAAAAAGCCAGCCTTCGGCTTGCGCCTCTGGCTGGCTTCAAGGTACGGCTCGATGTCTTGAGCCGTATGCCATGCTGTTCTATTAGAACTTGTGACGGATACCCAGGCTGATGATTTCCTGGCTGCTCGAACCGGCCTGGTAGCCATACGAGCCAACCGATGCGCCTGCGTCGACAATGCCACCGGTCGCTGCGTCGCGCTGGCGACCGCTTGCGTGCTGGTATGCGCCAACGAGGTACAGGTCGGTGCGCTTCGACAGGAAGTAGTCGCCGCCCAGCGAAACCTGGTGATAGTTCGCCGACGTGTCGCCCGCGCCGTGCGTGTAGGTGTAGCCCAGGCCCAGCAGCATTGCCGGCGTCAGCTGGTAGCCAGCGTACGCGCCTGCAACGTGATACTTCTCTTGCTCACCGAAGCCCGAGAACGCGTCCGGCTTGTATTGCGCGAAGCTATAGCGAGCGTTGAACGTGAACGGACCGGTCACGTACTGTACAGCGGCCGACGTGATATCGATCTGCTTGGCCGATGCGTACGCGCCGTTGATGTTCGAGCCGTCGAACGTAGCGTCAGACGTCACGCCCGCGTTCCACGTGCCACCCTGGTTGGTGCCCGGAACGACGCCGCGGCTTGCCAGCGTGTTGCCGTTTTCCATGCGGAAGTAGCCAGCTGCAACGCTGAAGGGGCCGCCCGACCACGTTGCTGCACCTGCCCAGGATTGACCTGCGCCCGTTGCGCCTGCAACGCCACCCAGTGCGTACATGCCTTCGAACTGGAAGCCGCTCCACACCGGAGAAACGTATTTGATTGCGTTGTTCGTACGCGAGCTGTTGTCGTTGTTGTCAACGTCGCCCGGCGTCGTGAACGTGCTGCCGAAGAAGTTGTCACCCGTCAGCGGCTGAACCAGGTCGACCAGCGGGTCGTACTGGCGACCCAACGTGAGCGTACCGTATGCATCTTGCGTCAAACCGACGTATGCCTGGCGACCGAACAGCTTCGTGCCCGTGCCGTACGAACCCATCTTGCCGTTGTTCGGGTTGAAGCCGCTTTCCAGTTGGAAGATCGCCTTCAGGCCACCGCCCAGGTCTTCCGTGCCCTTCATGCCCCAGCGGCTGCCTTGCAGGTTACCCGCTGCGAGCTGCCACAAGTTGTTGTTAGCCGGGTTGGCATTGTGAACGTACTGGACCGATTCATCGATCAAGCCGTACAGGGTCACGCTGCTTTGAGCGTGTGCAGCGCCGGTAACGCCGAGGAGCGCCAACGAGAGGGTAGACAGTGCGATTCGTTTCATCCAATTCTCCACGCAGATGATTAGTTTACTTGTTGCGGAAAGGAGAATAGCTCAGGGCGTCAATCGGTAAGAACTGGAAAAAAAAGAGTGTCGCCAAAAACCGACAATCGTCGCAAAGCCTTGTATTTAAAGCGGCTTTGGGATTGTTTCTTTTTTCGCAATATTGATTCGTTGTGTTCGCATTATTGTTGTTTCATTGATCGAGACCGTATCGGAACCGGCCGTTTAGGCAATTATGTGTAAGTAAAATGTAATAAAGTCGTCTAAACAGAGACTACGGGTTTTGGAGCGGGTCGAGGCAGGCGCGGAACGACTACGCCGAAAAGCGGACTAGACATGCCGGCCCGATTGTGATCAATGCGCACCATTGCGGGGCACAACGGTCGCAACAGTCGTTGCGCTACTTTGCCGCAACGTCGTCGTCCCGGTTGTGACGCGCGATGGTGGCCGCCGCGAGGCCGGCAGCCGCTGCCAGGGCGACTGATTTCCACGGGTGCTTGCGCACGTAGCGATCTGCCTCGACCGCTTTGCGGCTCGCCCCGAGCAACGTGACTGCGGCGAGATGGGTCGCTTGCGCCTCCGCCGAGATTACCGAGCGTCCGACGTTCAGCGCAGTCGCGCGCGCGGACGCCTTCTTTCGCAGTTGCATGCGGCGTAAGTCGTAAGCCGCCTGCATGGCTGCTTCCGTTTCCGCGTAGGCGCTGCCGGGCGAGGCCGTCGGCACGTCGCTGCCGGAAGCTTCGGCGCCAGCGTGCAAGGCCGCGTTTGCCGGCACCGTCGACGCCGCCAATACCGATGCGAGTTTCGCGCGGCTGCCCGGCGGCGAGTCGGCCTGCATGCCCCAGCCGCCGCGCGGGTCGTTAAGACGGCCCCGCGCGGCCGAAAACTCAGCGCCGAGCAGCAGCACGGCGGCCGAGAAGTACAGCCACATCAGCAGCACGGCGAGCGATCCCGCCGCGCCGAACGAGCTTGCCATGCCGGCGTGCGCGAGATAGAGCGCGAACAGCTTCTTGCCGGCCGAAAACAGCACCGCCGCCACGGCCCCGCCGACCAGCGCATCGCGCCAACGTACCTTCGCGTCCGGCAGGAATTTGAGCAGGCCGGCGAACGCAAACGCGAGTACCAGCAAACCCACGCCGAGTTGCAGCAGATTGCCGATCACGACATACGGCGAGTCGCCCCACAGCCATTTGCCGATGAACGTGATCACCGTATCGAGCACGAGGGAGACGATCAGCAAAAAGGCCACGCCGAGCACCAGGCCGAATGAGATCAGCCGCACGCGCACCAGCGCGATCACGCTCGATGTGCGTGGACCGGTGTTCGGCCACACGACGTTAAGAGCGCTGTTGAGCGACGAGAAAGTGGCCGACGCGCCGATTGCCAGCATCGAGAACGAGATGATGGCCGCGACGCCGCCCGCGCTGCCGCTGTGGTGCGCGTTCTCGACGATGGTCTGCACGCCCGCCGCGGCCTGGTCGCCGAGCAGCCCGTGGATGTGGTCGAACAGTTCACCGCGCGCGGCCTCGGCGCCGAAGAACCAGCCCGCCACGGCGATCACCATGACGAGGGTCGGTGCGAGGGAAAACGCGGCGTAGAACGCAATGCTCGCTGCCATTGCCGTGCAGCGGTCTTCGGAGAACTGCTTGAGCGCTCCGATTGCCCAGTTCGCTTGCTGGCGAGCCGCGTGCTGGAGGTTCTCGGCGGAAAGCGTGTCGATGTCCATGGTCGAAGTCTCGATGGGTACGGGCGCCGGCCGGCACGCGCGAACCGCTCGGCTAGCGCGGCGCAGCCTCGTATCGCTGTCTTTCGCAAACCTTGTGCCTGTGACTATAGCAAGCGAGTTAGTCCGCGAGCCGCTCGGCCGTGCGCCCATGCGCGTTGCCGCTAGACGCTAGAATGCGATGGCTTACCTCATCTACTTTTATAGACTGCCATGCATTCGCACGAAGCCTTAACGCAGTTGGACGTGATCCCCGCAGAAGAACTCGCCGCGCATTTGCCCGCGCATGTTCTCGCGCAGTTGCCGCCGAAAGGCGTAACGGTTTTCTCCGTGACCGACGACGCTTCGGACACCGCCGCCTTCAGCGCGCGCTACGGTTTTGGTCTTGAAGACTGCGCGAATACGATCGTGGTGCGCTATAAAAAAGACGGCGGCGAGCACTATGCGGCGCTCGTTTCGCTTGGGTCGTTGCGGCTCGACGTCAACGGCGCGGTGAAGGCGGCGCTCGGCGCGCAGCGGCTGTCGTTCGCCAAGCGCGAGGTGGCGGTCGAATTGAGCGCAATGGAGTTCGGCGGCATTACGACTTTCGGATTGCCGGCGGACTGGCGCATTCTCGTCGATGCCGCCGTGATGGAGCGCGCGCAGATCGTCATGGGAGCGGGCATCCGCGCGGCGAAGCTTCTGCTGGCGCCCGACGTGTTGCGCCAGTGGCCGCGTTGCGAGGTGGCCGACCTGACGTTGCCTGCGGAGTGAATCTCGTCGGCGTGCCCATCCAGGAGCACGTCGCAGGAGCACGCCGCATGAGCGCGAGGCATGAGACCCCAGAGGCGAACCCTCAGGCGAACCCGACACCCGCGCGGCTCAGCAAGCGCCGGTTATGCTCGGAAAGGTTCTTCACGCGAAGCTGTTTGCCGGCTTTGCGATAACGCTCGTAAAGACCTTGCAGCGCTGCGAGCGCGGAATGATCTGCGAGCAGCAGATGACTGCAATCGATCGTGACGTCCGCCGGATCTTGCTGCGGATCGAATAACTCGTGAAAACGCGCGGTGGAAGCGAAGAACAGCGTGCCGCGCGGCACATAGGTTCTATTGTCGGCGCGGTCTTCGATATGCGCGTGAATTTCGCGCGCGTGCTGCCACGCGAAGTTCAGCGCCGCGATCACGATGCCGCACAGCACGGCGATCGCCAGATCGGAAAACACGGTGATGAGCGTGACCGCAATGATCACGAGTGCGTCGTTGCGCGGCACTTTGCCGCGCACGCGCAGCGAACCCCATGCGAAAGTCTGCTGCGCGACCACGAACATTACGCCGACCAGCGCCGCAAGAGGAATGCGTTCGATGAGCGGCGACAGAAACAGGATGTACATCAGGATCATCACGCCGCTGACAATGCCTGAAAGCCGTGAGCGTCCCCCCGAATTCAGATTGATCATCGTCTGGCCGATCATCGCGCAACCGCCCATGCCGCCGAACAGACCCGAGGCGATATTCGCCGCGCCCAAGGCGAGACATTCGCGGTTCGGCTGACCGCGGGTCTCGGTGATCTCGTCGGTCAGATTGAATGTCAGCAGCGTTTCCAGCAGACCGACAATTGCGATCAGCACCGCATACGGCAGCACGACTTGCAACGTCTCCAGGTTCAGCGGGACGTTCGGCAGATTGAAACCCGGCAGCCCGCCCGCGATGTGCGCCATATCGCCGAGCGTGCGCGTAGGCAGATGCAGCAGTTGCGCAAATACGCCGACGCCTACGATCGCTACCAGCGCGGGCGGCGCTGCCCGCGTGACGCGCGGCAGTACATAAACGATCAGCATGGTGAGCGCGACGAGGCCGCACATCATCGCGAGCGCGCTGCCGTGCAGCCATGCTTCGCCTTGCGACGTGCTCTGCCGGAAATGCGCGAGCTGCGCGGTGGCAATCACGATCGCGAGTCCGTTGACGAAACCGAGCATGACCGGATGCGGGACCATGCGGATCAGTTTGCCGAGCCGCAATGCGCCGAACAACACCATCAGAACGCCGCTGAGTATGACGGTAGCGAGCAGATACTGCGCGCCGTGCTGAACGACCAGCGCCACGATAACAACCGCCATCGACCCGGCTGCGCCCGAAATCATTCCCGGACGGCCGCCGAAGAGCGCAGTGATCGTGCAGATGAAGAACGCGCCATACAAGCCCATGAGCGGATTGAGGTGCGCGACGAGCGCGAACGCGATGCATTCGGGAACCAGCGCGAACGACGAGGTCAGACCCGCGAGCACATTGGCGCGGATTCCGGAAAGCCTTGCGGGCCAACCGTGAGTAGGGCTAGCGGTATTCATCTTGAGCGAGGTGGTTTGCCGCGGCGAACGTCGCATCTGCAGATGCGGATGCCTGGCAATATGAGCGTCCTGGCCTGAGGTGTTTCGTGGGCCGGGCGTTTGCGAAAGGGGTGGATTTTACAGCAGGTCAACGGTTTTGACCGGTGACGCTCCCAGCGTTCGCGGTGGATCGCGCTGGTTCGCGCGGAGAAGCGCAGGACCGTCGCCACGCGGTCCGCAATGCGGCCGCGTGGCTTCTCACGTCGATCAGATGATCAGGCGCGAAACCTTCGTGCCTTCGAGCGATACGCCGGCCATCAGGCCGCCGTTCGTCAGAACGAATGCTTCAACCGGGCTCGTCGCGGTCGACGTATCGATCGCGCCGTTCGCGCCGACCTTCAGCACGGCAACGGTTGCGTCTGCACCGGCTGCCCAGCCCTGGCTGTTGAGGAATTTGTCGAGTGCTTCCTGCGTCATGAAGAGGAAGACGAGCGCTTTCGATTGTGCGCCGATCTGCAAGCCGAACGAGCCGGCCACCGTGCTGTAGTAGCCGCTCGTGCGGCCACCCACGCGCAACGCGCCTTCGCCATATTGGCCGCCGACCCAGAAGCCCGCGGAGATCACCGACGGAAACACCAGCACCCCGCGCGCTTTCGCCACGAGTTCACGCGAGCCGCCGACGTTCGCATACAGACGCGACAGCGTTGAATCGACACCCGCGTTGATCGTGTCGCGCTTGCTGGCGTTGGCGGACGCCGACGCGTTCGAAGACGAGGACGTGGTGGTGCAACCGGCGAGGCCGAGACCCGCGGTAGCGAAAGCCGCGCCGGCCGTCGTGATGAATTGTCGTCTGCGCATGTTATTTGTCCTTTTACGTTATCGAGGTGGTTTTTCTTTATCGATGAAACGGTAATGCCATGACGCCGGCCGTTAGACCGGTGTCCATGATGATGCAGCATTTCCTGTGCCTGCGCATGCCGCGTGCGCAAAGGCGGCATGGAGGCCCGCGTGGCGCGGGGTTAGCGCCCGCGGGTATGTCGAATTTCACGTTCCGCCGCTATACGGCCGGGCGAATGTTCTGGTTGTGACTGAAGAGATTGTGCGGGTCATAACGGCTTTTCACGGCTACAAGCCGTTCGTAATTCGGACCATACGCGTCGGCGACGCGGCCCGCTTCTTCTTGCGTCATGAAGTTGACATAGACGCTGCCGAGCGAGAATGGCGCCGATGCGTCGAAGAATGCGCGCGCCCAGGATATGCAACGGTCGTCGTCGGCGGGATCTTCCCAGCGGCCGTGCACGTTCATCGCGTATTGAGTATCGCGACTCGAATACGCTGTCGCGTTCACCGGTACGCGTTGCGTTTGTCCGCCAATCTGCCCAAAGAAAATTTCGCACTGCGGAGACGGCAGATTCTGGATCGACTGAAGCAGCGCCTCGATCAGACCATCGTCGATGCTGGCGAGATTGTGGGACTTCCAGTAGTTGCGCGAACCCGGCGCGAGCAGCGGGTCGAACGCCTTTTGCCACATCGCGTACGGCATTTCGCCGAGATGTTCGCCGACCGGTGTGCCGAAGGTCTTCACTGGCGCGACGGCCGAAGGACCGTTTGCGGTCGGGCCCGTGTAGCACATCGCGAAGATGATGACAGGCTTGCCGTGCACATCGGAGGGCAAGAACGGCAGGGGCGGGGCAAGGCGCAGAACGGCCCACACACTGAGTTCGTCCGGCATGTCCGGCGTTGCTGCGCGATATTTGGCGAGCGCGTCCCGCGCCTGTTCGAGCGGTAATACGACGAGTCCGCCGAACACCATCGGTCCTACCGGATGCAGCTCGAACACAAATGACGTAACTACGCCGAAGTTACCGCCGCCGCCGCGAATCGCCCAGAACAGGTCTTCATTCGATTCGGCGCTGGCGCGAAGCAATTCACCATCGGCGGTGACGACGTCGGCTGAAATCAGGTTGTCCACCGTCATGCCGTATCTGCGGCTAAGCCAGCCGAAACCGCCACCCAGCGTCAAGCCTGCGACGCCCGTAGTCGAGTTGATGCCCAGCGGCGTCGCGAGTCCGAAGGCCTGCGCTTCATGGTCGAAGTCGGCGAGCGTCGCGCCCGGTTCGACGTACGCGCGTTTCGCGAAGGGGTCGATTCGCACGGATTTCATCAGCGAGAAATCCAGCACGAGACCGTCGTCGCACACGGCGCTGCCGGCAATGTTGTGACCTCCGCCGCGAATCGCAAGCGGCAGACCGTTGTCGCGCGCGAAGGCTACGCCGCGCCGCACATCGGCGACACCGGCGCAGCGCAGGATCATCGCAGGGCGCCGGTCGATCATTGCATTCCAGATGCTGCGTGCTTCGTCAAAACCGGCATCGTCGGGCAGCATCAGCTGCCCGCGTATAGTGGTTTTCAGTTCCTCGATGGCGCTGTTCGACACGTGAGCCATGGTTTGTCTCCAAGGTTTGGTGAGGGCGCTCGTCGAGCACCGTTGACTGACCAGGTAGATCGCAAGAATCTTGACAGCTTGGTTCAGCGTTCAGTAAACGGGGCTGTCTTATTTAGTCAAACGCACGTAAACCCGCGTGCGGCTCGACGCTCGTGCGGAAGCCCGCAGCGCGGGCGTCCACAGACACGAGGCGGCACTACAGCGGCGCTCGCGTGGTCAATGGTGCATGTGCTTGCGGAAAAGGTCGTGTCTGAAAGTGTTGGATCGGCAGTTGTGCGAGCGTTGCGCTACGACACATATGACAAAAACGACGCAGCCGTGTGCAGCCCGGATGATCAGCCAGGCACCTCGATCACTTTCTCGTGAACCACGAGAAAGACTCTTTCGCCACTGGCGCGGCCGTCTTCGCGTGCGCCGCCGGTAAAGCTGCCGAACGCGGGCAATACGCCGTGTCGCGGGCCGAAACGAAAGCACGGTACGCGAACCGAGTCGTTGCGTGTTGCGATTCGATAGACGGGATGCAAATGGCCGGCGAGTGCATAAGCACCTTCGACATTCTGTGGGTGATGACACAACGCCCACGGTCCTATTCGCCAGGGCTCCTGCACATAGTCGACATTGAGTGTAGCGGGCAAGGCGCCCGCATGCCGATCGTGATTGCCTTCAACCAGCACGACCCGCAAAGCCGCATGCCGGGCGCGCCAGACGTGCAACGCATTGAGCATTTCGTCGGCGTGTGCCTCGCGCGCATGCAGCAGATCGCCGAGAAATACGAGCGTGGTCGGTTCGAATTCGGCGATCAGAATGTCGAGGCGCATCAGGTTGTCGGCAGTCGAGCCGACTGGCACGGGAACGCCGCGCGCGCGGAATACCGCGTCCTTTCCAAAATGCGCGTCCGCAACGAAAAGGCAGCGCAGCGCGGGATCGAACGCGGCGCGCAAGCTCGACAGCACGAGCGCGTGTCCGGCGATGTCGACCTGCAACGAAGCAGGCTTCATGTGCGAGCCGCCTTTTCCAGTTCCGCGAGCATTCGCTCGACGCGATCCGCGAGCTTCTCCGTGCTGACTTTTTCGCGTAAGCGTCCAACTATCAGCGGGAACGCAAACGGCGTTGGTTTTTTCGGGCGCGTGAGAACGAGGCGGCTTTCATTCATCCGTTCGAGCGCGGAGCGAATGCGTTTGGCGTCGAGTTCTTGCAATAGCACTTCGGCGTCTGCCTGATTGAGTAGTAAATTGCCGCTGTCGTGGTTGCGGAAGATATCGTAAAACAGGCCGCTGGAAGCCTGCAATTGCCGCGCGCTCTTCTGCTGGCCCGGATGTCCCTGGAATACCAGTCCTGACACCCGCGCAATTTCGCGGAAACGCCGTTTGGAGAGCTCCGACGAATTGAGGCTCGCAAGTATGTCGTGGTCGAGTTCTTCAGGGGACAGCAAACCGCTCTCGAGCTCCGCAGCCCAATCGAATGGTTGCGCGGACAACAGCTCGAAACCATAGTCGTTCATTGAAATGGAGAACGTGCCCGGTTTCTCTCGCGCCACTCTCCACGCGAGCAATGCGCCGAGACCGATATGCGCCGTGCGCCCCGCAAATGGATAACAGAAAAAGTGGTGCCCTTCGCGCGATTTCAGTACTTCTGCGACCAGCACGCCGGGCTCCGGCAACGCCGACCACCTCTGCTGCAATTCGAGCAGCGGTCGAACCGCGCGCATTTCCGGTTCGTTGTAGATGCCGTCCGCGGCGCGCGCGAGCATTGTCAATGTCGCCTCGGCGAGTTCAGAGGAAAGCGGCATGCGGCTGCCCGCCCATTGGGGCATTGCCCCGCGTCCAGACGTTGCGCGCTTGACCCATGCGGTCATGTCCTGGACCCGAATCAGTTCCAGCGCCCGTCCGCCAAAGGTGAAGATATCGCCCGGCTTAAGTCGCGAAACAAAAGACTCTTCTATTGCGCCGATACGTCCGCCAGCCAGATAAGCGACATTCAGCGTGCCGTTTGCGACGATAGTACCGACGTTGTTGCGATGCCGCCGCACGAGGTCCTCGCGTGGCACGCGGTACAAGCCGTCGCTTTCGCGCACCACGCGATGGTAGTCGGGATACGCTCGCAACGCGGTGCCGCCGCCCTCGACGAAGCCTAGTGCCCAATCGAATTCATTTTGCGTGAGATGCCGGTACGCATACGCGGTGCGAATTTCATCGTAAAGCTCACGCGCGTCGAAACCGCCGCCGATTGCCACGGTCACCAGGTGTTGAACGAGGACGTCGAACGGCTTTTCCGGCGTTTCGCGGCCTTCTATTTGCCGCTTTTCAACCGCTTCCCGCGCCGCAGCCGCTTCGACGAGTTCCAGCGCGTGCGTGGGCACGATCGTCACACGCGACGGCCGCCCCGGCGCGTGGCCGGAGCGGCCAGCACGCTGCATCAAACGCGCGACGCCTTTGGGCGAGCCGATCTGAAATACACGCTCCACCGGCAGAAAGTCGACGCCCAGATCGAGGCTCGATGTACATACAACTACTTTTAACAAGCCACTCTTCAAGCCGCGCTCGACCCACTCGCGGACTTCCTGATCGAGCGAGCCGTGATGCAATGCAATTGCACCCGCCCATTCGGGCCGCGCTTCGAGCAGTGCCTGATACCAGACCTCGCATTGCGAGCGGGTGTTCGTAAATACGAGCGACGTATGCGCTTCGCCAATGGCATCGGCGACCGCCTCGACCTGCCGCATGCCCATATGACCGCCCCACGGAAATCGTTCGATGGTCTCCGGAATAACCGTATCGACGATCAATGCTTTGGGCAGCTTGCCGTGCACGCTCACGCGTGGCGTTCCGACTGGCGCGAGGAGTACTTCGGCTGCGAAAGGAAGGTTGCCGAGTGTCGCCGACAAACCCCAAACCTGCAGTTCCGGTCTCCAATGCGCGAGCCGCGCAAGCGCGAGTTGCGTCTGCGTGCCGCGCTTGTTGCCGAGCAACTCATGCCATTCGTCGACGATCACGAATTTGAGGTGCGACAGTACTTCGCGTGCGTCGGCTCGCGTCAGAATGAGCGACAGGCTCTCGGGTGTGGTGATCAGCGCGGAAGGCATGCGCCGATTCTGCCGCGCACGTTCTGCGGACGATGTGTCGCCGGTTCGCAGACCCACTGTCCATGGCACAGCCAGTTCGGTTGCCGAGCTTTGCAGTGCACGCGCGGTGTCGGCCGCGAGTGCGCGCATCGGCGTGATCCAGAGAACCGTGAGTGGTTCGGGCTGAGTAACTGCCGCTCGTTTCCGGGTGACAGTGGGTGCGGACGACGCGCTCGACGCAAGGGCGGCGAGCGCGCCGAACCATACGGCCCACGTCTTGCCCGCCCCAGTGGTTGCGTGCAGCAACCCACTCGCGCCTCGTTCCATTTCGCGCCAGACTTCGCGCTGAAAGTCGAAAGGCTGCCAGCCGCGCGCTTCGAACCACGCGTGAAGCTTGTCGGCGAAAGGGCGGCGCGCCGCATCTTCGTCGATGGCAAATGGCAGCGGCTCGAATGCCGGCTCACGCGCGTCGAGCCGCGCCTGCTGCTCGCGGCTGCGCGGAATGCGTCGTGGCCGGGGCGCGCGACGCCGCTCCGGCATGGCCGTGGGCGGTGGAACTTCGCGGTTGTCGGGATCGGCCGGTTCACTCATCGAAAGCGCTCATTAGCATCGGGTTCGCATCGCAGCGATTCTTCGCAATGCAGCTTCTGTGTGGACCATGCATGTACCGTGCTGGTTCACCATATCCTCGCACTCCCACTTTGTGACCGTCCGTGATTAAATGCCGTGGCTTCACATGTGCGTTGATAACGGAGTCTACGGTGAATAACAAGCTCGCGTCGTTGCCTCGAGTGCCATTGCAAATTGCCGCTGCGCAGGCGCAACCGGTTTGCGGGGACGTGACGGCAAACATAGCAAAGACAGTCGAATTGACCGGTCATGCCGCCGACCGCGGCGCAAGACTGGTGGTTTTTCCCGAGAAGTTCTTGAGCGGGTATGAACCCGGCCTGATTGCGGGCGACCCGTCGGAATACGCATTCGGTCAATCGGATTCGCGCCTCGACCCGATTCGCGAAGCGTGCCGCCGGCACGCCATTGCGGCGATTGTCGGCGCGGCCACGCGCGACGCCGGTGAATTGCACATTACATCGCTCGTGTTCGATCGTCGCGGCGAAGACGTCGAGCCTTACCACAAGCAGTATCTGTATAAAAGCGAAGCGGAAATCTACCGTGCAGGCATGCGAGGCTGCATGCTGGAACTCGACGGATGGCGGCTCGCGCTCGGCGTGTGCTACGACTCGGGCTTTCCCGAACATGCACGTCATGCGGCTGTGAACGGTGCGCATGCCTATCTGGTCAGCGGACTATTCAGCGTCAAGTCCGGCTATCACCAGTCACGTATCTGGTTCCCTGCGCGCGCTTTCGACAACACAATGTATGTTCTCTTGTCCAACCATATCGGTACCACCGGCGGCTGGGATACGTGTGGCGCGAGCGCGATCTGGAGTCCGTATGGCGACGTGATTGCAGAAGCCGGTCGCGAGCGGGAAGAAGTGATTAGTGCTTTACTCGACCCCGCGGTTCTTGCCGAGGTCCGGAAACGCGAAACGGCACTTGCGGACTTCGTCGCGCATGTCGACGCGCCGTCGCTCGACCATGCAATAAGGCGGATAGACTGACGGCACGCAGCAGTCGTTGCGCTAGAATGATCTGTACTACCCATCTGGAGATTCGTTTTGAAATCTATCGTTGCTCTGCTCGCTGCCACTGTACTTTCGTCCACGGCAATGGCCGCCGCTCCGGCTACGGAAAAGCTGCCTTCAGGCGTGATCGTCGAGCACCTCGTGCAGGGTACCGGCGCGCAGCCCGCGGCCACCGATGTCGTCAAGGTCAATTATCGTGGCACGCTTGCCAATGGCACTGAATTCGACGCTTCCGTAAAGCACGGCGGCGCCGCGACATTCCCGCTCAACCGTGTGATTCCGTGCTGGACGCAGGGCGTTCAGACCATGAAAGTGGGCGGCAAGGCCAAATTGATCTGCCCAGCGGCTACCGCCTACGGTAGCCGCGGTGTGGGCGTTATTCCGCCGAACAGCGACTTGACGTTCGAAGTCGAGCTGGTCGACATAGTGAAATAAGGCGGCGCACAATGCGCTGAAAAACAGACCCCGCTACGGATAACGCAGCGGGGTTTTTTTATGGCACGGCATTGGGGCAATGCCAGTTGGCGCACGCGGACAGGAAAATATCATCGAACAATAAGAAAGAATACCGGCAAGCGGCGACATGCTTTTAGATCACCGCCCACTCGCTCGTTTACCAATGCTGTTGTTGTCATTCATCGTGCATGAGGAGCGTATGCCATGAACATCGACTTCCACTACGGCGTGGTCTATATCGTTGCCCGAGTTGGCGGGATGACGCCCAGCGAGGCGCTGACTGTCGCCCATGCCTGCCAGTATGTCGACGACGCAACCACGCCCGGCATCCTCCGTTTTCAGGGCGGAGAAACGTTCGAGCGCTTCGCCACCGCCCATAAGACGTTCGACTACGCCAATACCGAAAACGACCAGAACCGGCTCGTATGGGCGCCGTTCCATTTTCTGCCGGCAGGAGTGGGCGTAACGCTGGAGGAAAAAGCCGTGTGCCGTGCGGACAGCGCAGTCGCGCGCGAGGTCGTGCGGCGAGCGATCCGTCAGCGCGGCGCGGAGATGGGCTTGCATCGTCTCGGCGTCACGCTTCATACGTATGTCGATACATGGGCGCATCAGGGATTTGCCGGTATCGAAAGTCCGGGGAACCGGGTTCATTCACTCGTGGCGCAGGATTGCACGCGTCATGGCTGGCTTGCCAACCTCACGCTCGCGATGCAGCACCTGATCCAGCACGTCGAGGAAGATGTTCTTACGCTCGCACTGCCCGTCGGACACGGTGCTGCCTTGCACTATCCGGATCAGCCGTGGGCCAAGTGGCACTACATCGACGGCCGCAACACGCTGATACAGAGACATAACCTGCCCGAGTTCGTCGCGGCCGCGGATATGGCGTGCCGTGCGGTGCGCGCGTACGTTGCCGGGCGAGAAGACTTTGAAAACGAAGCGGGGCTGCCGGAAAACGTCAAAGAGGCCGTGACGGAATTGCTCGATACGAACCGGATCATGGACGACAACGAGCGCCTGCGCGCTGTCTGCGAGGTAGTCAGAAACGGCGGTATTCCCGGCTTGAGAGAGTCCATTCCCGATTACGTCCCCAAGGGCGTCGGCTCATGGAAATACAAAGCCACCGGTCTTCGTTCTGAAGACGACTCCGGCGACAAACCGGTATGGACCGAGGCATTCGAAAAGAGCGATTACCGGCTCTTTCACGACGCCGTCAAACAGCACCGTTTCTTGACGACCCAGGAGATTCTGCCCGCCTATGGCCTGCGCATTGCCTGACGTGCGTCACATTTCAAAGCTCCCGTTTGCGAGGCTGACCTGCGCGCAGGACACGCGTAAAACGGCACCGCAAGACAAGTAACGCATGGTTACCGGCCAAAGCGGCGTTAAAAAACGAACTGGAAGGCTTTGAATATTCGAATGCTTGCCTATAGTAGAAGCGAGTACTGCCGCGACGCAGAGTGGCGGCTCTTTCTTTATATAGGTAACGGGGTACCGACATGACGCCATCGAATGCTGCGATCTATCAGTCGCAGACTTGCACGCCCGAGTCGTTGCGAACACTGGCCGGCTACCTGGAACTCGCACTCGACGAGGGGGAGAGCGTGGTCCTGATGCGGATCGGTACGCAGGTACGCAGCGTTTATGTCGGCGATCCGTCCGGCGTTTTCGAGGACCTGCGGGACGAAGGTGTCATACCTGCCCAGCAGGCGGACGAGATCCTGGCGTTGACGAGAATCGGCCTCAACCGGATCACCGCCGACGACCAGCACTACCGCTTCTTGCGCGGCGTTAGATACATTGCCGACCGTCAGGTTGCTGTGTTTACGCCGATATGATCTGTGCTGCAACAATTGGAAATATAAAGAGAAGGCGAATAGCAGAAAGAAGTAAGCCGATAGGGAGACCAAAAAAGATCGAGGGCAAAGAACGAAGGCTCGAAAAAGGCGTCTATTGAGTGCATCGAAGAAAAGTTTCGTACTCCGGCACGCATAGCGGAAATAAACTCGGGTTTTTACGGCCACTCGACTATGCCTTTCTGACGCTATTCATGGCATAGTTCGATCGATTACCACATAAGGAGCAATTCAATGCCCACGTTAGAGCAGATCCAGGCAAAGCTTAAGAAGCTCCAGGCGCAAGCTGACATCCTGATTGCAAGGAAAGCACAAGTCGCAATCGACCAGATCCGCGATCTGATGCTCAAGCACGGCCTGACCACCGCAGATATCGAAGCCAAAGCAAAAGCGCGGCGCGAAGCCAATCGTCTTAATGGCAATAGTGGAAGCGGCAAGGCAAAGCTTGCAGTTGCCGGTCAGAAAGTACCCAAGTATCGCGATCATAAAACAGGCGCGACCTGGACCGGACACGGTCGCGCGCCGGGTTGGATTGTCAGTGCGAAAGACCGGAGCGTGTTTCTGATCGACGGTGCAAGCGAATCGAACGGATTCACGAAGCTTGTCGCTAGTGGCGCGAAAGGCAAAGGTCAGCCCAAAGGCGCGCAACCGGCCAAGTATCGTCATCCCACCACGGGTGCGACGTGGAGCGGACGCGGCCCTGCGCCCGCATGGCTCGCATCGGTTAAAGATCGCACGAGGTTCCTGATAAACAGCAGTGCAGCTCCGGCGTCTGGCGCCGCCAGCCAGAAAACGGCAGGCAAGGCGAAGTCGGCAGCCACGAGCGGCGTTGTCAGTAAAAAGGCCGCCGCGAAAAAAGTCGTGGCGAAAAAGGCGAAGGCGGGAGCGCAATCGATAACGGCCAAAACAGCCGCTGTAAAAAAGTCAGCCGCGAAGAAAGTTACTGCGCGAAAGGCGACCGCAAAAAAGGCCGCGAAAAAGATTGCAACAAACGCCGGAACGAAAGCTGCAACGAAAGCCGCTAGCAAGGCACCAGGCCGCAAGAGGGCGGCAAAAGCGGAAACGGCAACAGTAAGCGCGTCCGCACCGGTCGCTTCCACCGTGCAAGCCGGCGCGTAAGCGTACTGGAATAACGAAGTACATGACCAACGCGCTCGAATCATCCCAGCAGGAGGACCAGGTTCTTCTGCTGGACTCAGTTCCTCATCCCGCAGACGACGCTGCCGAACCGTTCATTGTCGCGAGCGACCGCCGTGTGATTCTCGCTTATCCCATTGCGGAGTCCGACTTCGAGCGGTTCGGTCCATTCGATCCGGACGACGACCCTTTCTGCACGGTCCTGTTTCCCGACACCACGTTTCATCGGCTTGGGCCGCCGGGTGAGCACGATATGCAGATTCACCCGCTTGCTTCGCAAGGTCTCGCTGCTTTCTCGGTCCACGAAGTCATCAATTCGTCTCTCGTCGAAGAGCTTTCCGCAGTTTCGTCACCGGAACTGACGAGGCACCATTTCGTCATTACGTTTCAGCAATCGACGTTCGAATGTGTGGCGTCTGATTACACCGTGGTCGGCGTGTATGGCGCGGCGGAGATCGCCAGCCGCGAAGCATTTGCGCTGGTGCGGTAGGCAAATCGACCGCAGCGTCCATAAAGCGTGCGGCGCGGCTCACCATTCTTCGCGCTAGTTGCCCGGATCGACTACAGGCCGGTCCGGGTCCGCAAGCGTTTTATACGGCAGTCTTGCGGCACGGGGATTAGTGGTCGTGTCGTCGATCACGCGTTCAACGTCCGCGGTTTTCGCGAGTTCGGAGAGGAATGTCTGCTTGTCGAAGCTTGCAGCAACGCAACCCTGCACATAAATAAAACGGCGTTGCAACGTGAGCCACAACGTCGACTGTTCGCGCCAATGCGTGGCGGCATTGATATTGGCCAGACGCCGCTGTACGGCTTCGGCGATTTCAGCATCGTACAAATAGGCGTTCGATAAACGGCAGCGGCCTTCTATCCAGCAACTGTTGCCGCGCTCGATGCGGTAATGACTGTCGTCCAGCCATTCCTGTTCGGTTTCGAGCGGTCCCAGCGGCACTGGGCATCCGTCAATCGCTTTAGATATCTGAAAGAACGGATCGTGTCCGCGATTAATACGCTCTTCCTGGCCGTGGGCACCGGGAGAAAATGAAGCCAACGCTGACGCCAGCGTCACCCACATACATAACGCCGCGCATTGCAATGCACTGGCGGGCGTCCGCATTAATCGTCTCATTGTCTTCGTCTCCACTCGGTGTGCAGCGGGACATCGTTTCGTATTAACGGCTCGCGCGCCGGTTCTCAACCGCGAACTTGATCAATTCGGCCTGACCTTCGATATCGAGCTTGCGCTTCAAATTCAGACGATGCGTTTCCACAGTACGCACCGACAGATCATTGCGCTGAGCAATCTGCTTGCTCGACAAACCCTCGGCGAGTGCATCGAGAATATCGCGTTCGCGCGGCGTAAGCCGCTCGACCGGCGATTGCATGGCCGACGCATGAATCAGCCGGGCGCCGAGTCCCGCGCTGAAATACGTCTTGCCGTCGAGCACTGCGCCGATCGCCTGAATGATTTCGGTCGCCGGTGAGTCCTTCAGTACATAACCGCTCGCGCCTGCACGCACGGCCTGCGTGACGTATTCGAGGTTGTCGTGCATGGACAGCATCAATACTCGAATTGCGGGAAAGCGCTCATGGAACATGCCGGCGAGCGCAATGCCGTTCATTCCGTTCATGCCGACGTCCATCAACACGAGGTGAGGTTCATGACTCTCAGCGAGCGCAAGTGCTTCCTGCGCATTGCCCGCTTCGCCGACAACCTCGATGTTGCGCACGGCTTCGAGCCGCGCGCGCAGACCGTCGCGTACGAGTGGGTGATCGTCGACCAGGATAAGGCGGGCCGCTGCGTGCGATATGTCGTTCATAAAGAGGTCTCCTGCAGGCTCCGGGTAGGAAGCTCCGTGGTGCCGACGCCGAGCGGCACGCGCGCCGTGACCAGTGTGTGGCCGGGCTGGGAACTGAGTGCAAGCGTTCCCCCTAGTGCTTCTACGCGCTCGCGCATGTTGCGAAGGCCCACGCCTGAGCGGCGGCCAACGAAGGCGTGCGTGACGTCGAAACCCGAGCCGTTGTCCGCGATTGTCAGTGTGACCGCGTCGTGGGCGCTTTCCAATGCGAGCGCCGCGCTCGATGCGTGCGCGTGACGCACAATGTTGGTCAGCGCTTCCTGCGCGATACGAAACAGCACCGTGTTGACCGCATCGGGCAGAGCCGGCGCATGAGTGTGCGCAATTTGCGTGAAGCCGATTTCAATTCCCGACTGTTCGCTCAGTTCGCGGGTGAGTTGTTCGATAGCTGCCGCGACGCCAAGGTCGTCGAGCATCGACGGACGCAGCGCATGGGATATGCGGCGCACTTCACGCAAGGTATCGCCGAGACGCGTGAGACTCGTGGAAAGCGCGGCTTCGGCGGCGGGCACGCGGGTTTCGCTGCGTTCGAAGCGAGCAAGCGCGGATTCGAGCAGCAGTTTCACCGACACCATCATCTGGCTAATGCCGTCGTGCAATTCACGCGACAGCCGCGCGCGTTCGTTCTCCTGCGACTCGACAACCTGTTGCGCAAGCCGCTTCAGTTTCGCGTCCGCGCTGCGATATTCGGTGACGTTGAGCACGAGCGCACACAGTGCAATCGCGGCGAGCCCGGCCAGTGCGATCGCGTCGATCCACATCATGGTGCGGTCGATATTCATCGCCGCCCGTTCGTCGATATGAGCGAGCGTTGTGTCGACGTCGTCGAGGTAAATACCTGTGCCGATCATCCAGCCCCAGCGTTCGAGCGGCACGACGTAGCCGAGTTTTGACGCCAGTTTGCCCGTCGACGGACGGTGCCACAAGTAACGCACATAGCCGCCGCCTTGCGCCGCCGCGGCTAGCAGTTTGCGGATGGTCGGCACGCCTTGCGGATCGCGCAATTCCGATAGATCGCGCCCGACGAGGTCCGGTTCGCGCGGATGCATCAGCGAGCGTCCGTGCATGTCGTAGACAAAGAAATAACCGTCTTTGCCGAAATCCATCTTTTCAAGGATGTCGAGCGCTCGCGTGCGGCGCAGTGCATCGTCGCGCGCATTGTCCTGGCTTGCTTCATAGAGCGGTGCGATTGCGGAAGTGGCCAACTCCACGTAATGCTTGAGCTCGATCTCCTTGCTGGTCATGTACGCAGCCTGGGTCGTCGCGTGCTGCGTTTGCGCAAGCGCGGTCGCTTCGCGGCGCACACCGATTTCGATGCTGGCAATAGCCGCGAGAAATGGCACGATCGCCAGCAGAACAATCTTGGCTTTGAGTTTCATCGTTGAAAAAACGGCCGGTAGGCTACGTAGTAATACGTAGCCGGCTTACGTAGTTGCGCGCTTGTGAGGACGCTTACGAAGGCGAATACTACATCCCCGCGGCGTTCTGCGTCTTTGCGGGCCGTTTTCGCCCTCATGCCGCCGCGCATTTCGTATGAACGTTATAAGCCGGGCCCTGTTAATGCTGCGCCTGACAGGCGTTAGCAGCGAGCAAGGGTAAATCCGGTTTCGCACCGCGGTATTGCAAGCAGATGCCCGGTGCCGGCTTTCCGCGTGCCGGACCACAAGTCCGGATGCGTGGTGTCAATAATAGATCTAGGAGAAGCACATGGAGACCTCCCCCACCGCCGGCCGGTCATGGCTATGGCTCATTCTTTTGCTCCCGTACATCGCGTTGCTGTGGTTGCCGTTCTATAACGACACGCGTCCGTCGTTCGCCGGTTTTCCGTTCTTTTACTGGTATCAGTTCTTGTGGGTGCCGTTGACCTCGCTACTGATTTACGTCGTGTATCGAGGTGTCAAATGAACGATCTGAATCCCGTCAATCCGGTGGCGATGACCGTCTTCATCGCGTTCTTTGTTCTCGTTACGGTGATTGGCTTCTTCGCGGCGCGCTGGAAGCGCGGCGACCTCACGCAATTGCATGAGTGGGGGCTTGGTGGCCGGCAGTTCGGTACGGTGATTTCGTGGTTCCTGGTGGGCGGAGACTTCTACACCGCATACACGGTGATCGCGGTTCCGGCGCTCGTGTACTCCGTCGGTGCTTATGGTTTCTTCGCGCTGCCGTATACGATCATCGTTTACCCGTTCGTGTTCGCTGTCATGCCGAAACTGTGGAAAGTCGCACATGCGAAAAACCACATCACGGCAGCGGACTATGTGCACGGTGAATACGGCGGCAAGTGGTTTCCGGCCGCTGTCGCGCTGACGGGCATTGTCGCGACCATGCCGTATATCGCGCTGCAACTGGTTGGCATGCAAGTAGTGATCAAGGGGCTTGGCGTGACCGGCGAATTGCCGCTGATCGTCGCGTTCGTAATCCTCGCGCTCTATACGTATGCGAGCGGCCTGCGTGCTCCGGCGATGATCGCGTTCGTGAAGGACATCATGATCTATATCGTCGTGATTGCGGCGGTGTGGCTGATTCCCGCGAAGCTCGGCGGCTACGCGCATGTATTCGACGCAGCCGATACGTACTTCAAGGCAAAGGGTGGCGCGACCGGCATCATCCTCAAGCCGACGCAATTCACGGCTTATGCATCGCTCGCGCTGGGTTCCGCTCTCGCCGCGTTCATGTATCCGCATACGATGACGGCGGTGCTGTCTTCTTCATCGGCGACTACGGTCCGCAAGAATGCGATTTTCCTGCCGGCCTATACGTTGTTGCTGGGTCTGATCGCGTTGCTCGGCTATATGGCGATTGCGGCCGGCGTGCATGTGAAGTCGGCGTCGGACATTGTGCCGACCCTCTTTGGCACCCTGTTCCCGTCGTGGTTCGTCGGTTTCGCCGCGGCGGCGATCGCGATCAGCGCGCTGGTTCCGGCAGCGATCATGTCGATCGGTGCGGCCAACCTGTTCACGCGCAATTTGTGGCGTCCGCTGGTGTCGCCGAACATCACGCCGGAGGCCGAGGCGTCGAACGCGAAGATCGTGTCGTTGGTGGTGAAGTTCGGCGCGCTGCTGTTTATCGTGTTCCTGCCCACGCAATATGCAATCGACCTGCAATTGCTCGGCGGCGTGTGGATCCTGCAGATATTCCCGGCTATCGTGTTCTCGTTGTACACGCGTCGCCTGAATACGCCGGGCCTGTTCGCCGGCTGGCTCGTGGGTATCGTGTTGGGCACGGCACTCGCAATTTCGCAGGGGCTCAAGCCGGTGTTTGCGTTGCATCTCGGCGATGCCGTGTACCCGATCTATATCGGCCTCATCGCACTGGTGGTGAACATTGTCGTGACGTTTGTCGTCTCTGCCGTGTCGCCGCGCCGGGTGGCAGTTAGCGCCTGATCGTCCAGTTGCTGTTCAGCTTGGCAGACGCCGCGAGCCGTAAGGCCCGCGGCGTTTTTGTTTGATCGAAAGAACGAAGCGCAGCCTGCAGCAAACGCGCTAGACCAATACTTCGACCGATTGCATGGCCCGGCGAATGTCGCCCGTTCGGGCCCACGATTCGTCGCGAATCGTTTCGATCAGGCAATCGATAAAGCATCGCGACGCGGCATCGGCCGGCTCGCCAGTGCGCACTATGACGCCGACGGTGGACTCATCGAGTTCGTCCCGCAACGGGATCGCACACAGACCGTCACGCGCCGCGCAGAGCTCGACAAGAGGCCAGGGAAAAATGCTGAGCATGTCCGTGCGCTTGAGCAGCGCGACCGCGACAGTCAGCGAGTGCAGATAGTGAATACTGCGTGGCTCGGGAAACGCGCGGCGGCCGAATATCTGATACGGCGCTTGCGCGTCGGTTTCCGGGTCCAGCGCTACGAGCCAGTCGGCGTCGCGCAATTCCGCCAGCGAGCGGCACTCCGCACACGGATGATCGTGCCGCGCCACGACCGCGCGGCTCGATGCGAATAGCGGCTGATAGGTGAAGTCGCAACTTGTCGCGCCCGGTGCCTGGCGGCCCACATAAATGTCGAGACTGCCGTCGCGTAAGCGCGGTGTCGCAATCGCCAATAAGCCTTCGAATAGCTCCAGCTGAATGGTCGGCATCTTCGCGCGAAACCGGGCCACTGTTTCCGGCAGAAAGGTAAGCGCGACCCATGCAGTGACGGCGATGGACAGCCGCCCACCCGGCTCCCCGCGTATTGCGTTCATGGCTTGCTGCGCACGCTTCATTTGCGCGGCCACGAGTCGCGCGTGCAAGAGGAGGGTTTGTCCTGATGCCGTAAGCGTCACGCCGGAAGATGTGCGCACAACGAGTTGCATGCGTACCGCTTCTTCCAGTTGTTGAATGCATTGCGTGACGGCGGCCGGTGATGAATCGAGCACTCGCGCGGCGCCCCTGACACTGCCCGCATCCGCAATGGCGATGAGAGCGCGTAGCTGATGAATTTTCATTATGTTGTCCAGCGGTTTGTGCGGGACGTGGCGAAGCGTTTGCCGTTGCTTTACGCGTTCACCAACGCGACCCATTCTCAGAAGTGCTATGCCGGAATATCTTGGAGGCACGAATACGGCGTTGTAGTGCCGGCCTGTTCTCCCCGCTTTAACCAGATTCGATATACGGAGTCCTTAAGGTAAATGAAGATTCGGTAAATGCATAAAACAAGCTGAATTTCGGTTGATGTGTAATGCTTATCATAGGAGCGTAGCGATGACTCAGCAAGTCTCGGTAATGCCGGCGAGCCGTTCGCACGCAAAGTCACGCTCTGCGTCTCGGAGCGCACCGTCGCACCATGCGCACAATTCGGGGGTGATCGCGCAAAGTCCGGATCATGGAAACGTTGCGCGCGCATCGTCTTTCGATCTGCTCACTGGTGTGTACGACCGCGCCTGCGCAACGAGGCGCGCGGGACATTTGCTTGCGGCTGCGAAGGCGGGAGACGTTGCGATGCTAGTCGTCAACCTCGACGGCTTCAGCAGAATCAACGACATTGCCGGCTATGATCTGGGCGACCGGCTCCTGCGCCGCGTTGCTCAGCGGCTTGCAAGCTCCATCTCTGAGGACGAGTTACTCGCCCGTATCGGCGGCGACGAGTTCGTGATCGTGATGCATAGGTTCGGCGATGTGTCGCGGCTGACCCGATTCGCGCAGCAAGTGCTCGCGTCGTTCGGCGAGCCATTCGTGATCGCCGGGCGCGAGTATCGCGTGAGTGCATCGGTGGGCGTTGCGGTCTCCGGCGACGATGCGCGCAATGCGGCTTCCCTGATGCGTGACGCCGGGGCCGCGATGCGCCACGCGAAGCGATGCGGTCGCGGCACCGTGTGCTTCTTCACGGGCGAGATGCGGGAAGGCGTGCAGCGCCGCTTTGCGATCGAAGGTCTGTTGCACCATGCACTCGCCCGCGGCGAATTCAGACTTGCCTATCAGGCGGTAGTGGATGCGACGTCACGCAAGACGATAGGTGTCGAGGCGCTGGCGCGGTGGACGAGCAACGAACTTGGCGACGTTCCACCCGCCGAGTTCATTCCCGTTGCGGAACAGGCCGGGTTGATGGAAAGCATCGGCGATTGGGTGTTGGAGATGGCATGCGCGCAGGCTGCAGACTGGCGCTGGAGTATCGCGCCGGACATCGCTGTCTCGGTGAACATTTCGCCGTCGCAATTCAGCGAGCGTCTGGTGCGACATGTCGCTGCATGTCTCGAGAACAGCGGTCTCGAGCCTTCGGCGCTGCAACTCGAAATCACCGAGGGCATGCAGTTGCCCGATGACGCAGCCGTGCGCGCCACCACTGCGGCGCTTGCGAAGCTGGGCGTCAAGCTGGTGATCGACGACTTCGGCACCGGTTACGCGTCGATGTCATACCTGAAGCGGTTCCCGGTCGATAGCCTGAAGATCGACCGGTCAATCGTTGCGGGTTTGCCGCGCGATGCAGATTCGGTGGCGATCACGCATGCGCTCGTGACAATGGCGCACGCGTGCAATATGCGCGTAACGGCGGAAGGTGTGGAAACCGAAGCGCAGGCCGTTACGTTGCGCGAAATTGGTTGCGACGCGCTGCAAGGCTATCTGTTCAGCCGTCCATGCAACGCTGCAGAATGCGCGGCCGGATTGTCGCGGCGGCCTGTGCGAATGAAGAACTGCCACGTGGATAAGTGATCCTAACTAAAGAAGTAGCGTTTTCTACCATGGCTTCTAGAATCAATTTTATAAAAACGACGAGATCGAGTGCCCGTCGCACGGGCGGTGTTGCACTAATGAGGAGAGAGACTATGTGCGATGCAGAAGTCGCTGCTGTGTTGCTGAACCGTTGCACACTTCAGCCATTGGACGAACCGGAGCCGTCTTATCTCGGCATACTGCGTGAAGGAAATCTGACGTTCAGACACGAGCATGGCTTCGTCGGCTTGCGCGATATTCCCGATAGCGACGCGTGCCGTACCGAGTCGCTGATTTTTGCCGACGGCTCGCGTGCGTTGCGGGTTAGCGCGGCTGAGGGCGAAGGTGGATGGACCCGCTGGGCGGCCTTGCAACCGCTGCACTGAGTCCGGCGGCGCAGTGCCGGCGCCGGTAAAAGCGAGCGGCAGTGGCGCCGCTCGCGCTCGCCGTTAGAACCGGTCCACTCTGAACGGCCGTGGGTCCACCACCGTTTGCTCTCCGGTCATCATTTCGGCGATGAGGCGGCCTGTCACTGGCCCCAGCGTAAGTCCGTGATGCGCGTGGCCGAATGCGAACCACAAGCCCTGATGTTTCCCAGCGCGCCCGATCACCGGCATCATGTCGGGCGTGCAAGGCCGCGCGCCCATCCACGGTTGATCGTCGACACGTTGGTCCAGTGGGAACAGCGTGCGTGCAATCGGTTCGACAGCGGCGAGTTGCGTGGGCGTTTTCGGCGCGTCGCGCAGCGCAATTTCGGCACCCGTCGTCAAGCGGATGCCGCGCGCCATTGGCGCAAGCAGGTAGCCATTTTCCACGTCGAGCACCGGATGATTGAGGCGTGCTCCAGCCCTTGGCGAATAGTGCATGTGATAGCCGCGCTTGACGCCGAGCGGCAGCGAGTACCCGAGCCTCGAAGTGAGAACGTCCGACCACGGCCCGAGTGCGACGACCACCGAAGAGGCCGCGATAGTCCCCTCGTCTGTCGCCACCTCCCATCCATTGCGAAGCGTGTTCGCATCGCCGGTGAAGATGCGTCCGCCGAGTGTCTCGAAGTACTTGGCGTAGGCCGTGACGAGTGCGTTCGGATCGCTCACCGAATCGGCTTGCGTGTAGCGCAAGCCACCTTGCAATGCCTTGTCGAGATCGGGTTCGGCCTGCTGCAATCGAGCCGCGTCGAGCGTTTCGAATTCGACGCCATATTCGCGGCGCCATTGCTCCGCGAGACGTATTTCCGCGTCCTGGGCCGCATTACTTCGAAACACCTTGATCCAGCCGGTGGGCCGAAGCAATGCACTCGCGCCTGCGTTTGCGGCCAACTCGCGGTGCTCGCTAATGCAGTGTTCGATGAGCGTCGAGTACGACTTCGCGATTGCAGCGTGTTTCGCGGGCTCGGAATTGCGCCAGTACCTCCAGAGAAACGGCGCGGCGTGGAACAGCGCATCGCCATGGTAGCGAACGTCGAGCGACTGGTTGCGCGCGTACCGAAGCAGGGCGCCGAGTCCGCGTGGGAACGCATACGGATAGACGCCTTCGCGCTGGATCAGGCCCGCGTTGCCAAACGAAGTCTCGTTGCCGGGCGGCTTGCGATCGACCAGCGCGACCTTACGGCCGCGTTGTTGCAGATGCACGGCGACGCACACGCCGACAATGCCTGCGCCTAACACTACGGTATCGAATTTGATTGCAGTCATCGGTTAAAGCGCTGAAAGGCCCGAGCCATTCGAGCCGGACCGGTTGAGAAGATAAGGTACGCGTCGAGCAGTTCCACCGGCGATTGTCTTCACGCCAATCATGCGGCGCAACTCGACCGCTCTGCACCCAGGCAATCCGGTGTCGGTAGTCGTCGCCTGTTCGCTCATTGCATTCTTGCTTGTTGCCCTGTTCATTGTCAGCCGAGCGCTTCGCCCGTACGGTCTCGGAGCCAGATCACGGGTACTAGCGAGATCGCGCAGGCAGCGGCCACATACCAGGCCGGCGCGAGCGGATTGCCGGTGCGCGCGACCAGCCAGCTTGCAATAAACGGCGAGAAGCCGCCGAAGAACGATGCGCTCACCACATACGTCAACGCAATTCCCGTTGCGCGCACATGTTTCGGGAACAGTTCCGGAATCATCACCAGCACGGGCACGATCTGCCCGGACACGAAGACCGCGAGCAGCGCCGAGACCATGCAAAGCGCTGCCATGGACGGATGCGCGCTCAGAAATGCAAACGCCGGATACACGAGCAGGAGCATTGCCACGCGGGAGATCACCAGTACCCGCTTGCGGGTGAAGCGATCGGCCAGCATGCCCGCGAGCGGCGCCGAAACGAAGAGCGCGAGCGAACTGACGATACCCGAGATCACCGCGGACGTGGAAGAAAGGTGCAGCGCGCGCACCGCATGGCTTGGCAGAAAAAACGCGGTGATATAGACAGAAACCGAACCGCCCAATTCGGCGAAAGTGCCGAGAATCGTGAGCTTGAGGTGCGTGGTCAGCGCGGCCTTCAGCGCGCCGCGCGGCGCGGGTTCGCCGGGCTTGCGCTCGGTGAGCGTTTCTTCGAGGCGTCTGCGGATCAGCATGCCGGCCGGTGCCGCGACAATGCCGAGCACGAACGGAAGACGCCAGCCCCATTCGAGTACCGCCTGCTTCGGCAACAACACGTTGACGAGCGTTGCGACGAGCGCGCCGAGCACGAGCCCCGCTGCGGTCGCGGCGAAGTTCCAGCTTGCAAAGAAGGCGCGGGTGTCGTCGGTCGCGTACTCGACGAGCAGCGTCGTGCCAGGCCCGAATTCGCCGCCCGCCGCGAAACCCTGGATCAGGCGCGCCACGAGCACGATCAACGGCGCGGCGAGTCCCGCAACCGCATAAGTCGGCGCGCACGCGATCATCGCGCAACTGAGCGCCATCAGCATGATGGTCAGGACCATCGCGTTCTTGCGCCCCGCGCGGTCCGCATAGGCGCCGATCACCACGCCGCCCAGAGGCCGGACCACGAAGCCGACGCCGAATACGCCGATCGACAGCAGGAACTGGTTGACCGGCGACGCGCCAGGAAAGAACAACTGCCCGATCTGAATAGCAAAAAAGCTGTAGATCGTGAAGTCGTAGAACTCGAGCGCGGTGCCGATGGTCGTGGCAGTAATGACGCGGGTCTTCGTCAAACCGGGCTTACTGAGAGCGAGGGTAGACACGATAGGGTTCCCACAGAAAAGGTGGAATCGACGTGAGTTATCATATACGAGAAAAAATAAATTTCTCACATACGAGAAATTTTCCTTGCAAGCGGAATCCGGTGAGATGGCCAAAGTAGCAGTGAAACAACAGGCGGCGTTAGGACATGAAGCGCCGCCCTTGCTCGATCACAAGCTGGTGGGCGCGCATTTGCGGCAGGCGCGCAAAACGCGCGGATTGACGCTGGCCGAACTGTCGGAGCGCTCGGGTATTGCGGTATCGACGATCTCGAAGGCGGAGCGCGGCGACATTGCGCTGACCTACGACAAGTTCGCGGCGCTGGCGCATTCGCTGGAACTCGAATTCGACGCGATCTTCGGGCGGCGTCGCAAGCCGGCCGCCGGTGCGATGAAGCCCTCGTTTACGGCGGCGGGCAAGCAGCAGATCTACGACACGCCGAATTACGAGTACGGGATGCTGGCGAACAGTCTGACCGGCAAACGCATGATGCCGATGCGCGCGCACATTCACGCCCGCGCCGTATCCGACTTCCCCGAATACATCCGGCACTCGGGCGAAGAATTCGTTTTTCTGCTGAGCGGCAAACTCGAACTGCGCTTCGAGAACGGCAAGTCGTTCAAGCTGATGCCGGGCGACAGTCTTTACTTTGATAGCTCGGTCGGGCACATCTATTTGAGCGTCGGCGACGAAGACGCCGATGCGCTCGTGTGCTGCGTCGATACGGACGAACATCGTCCCCGCGGGGCCATTTGAACGAATGCGTTTGCGCTCGTGCGTCGCGTGACCACGGGGCCGCAGGCCAGACGCGCAGCTCTACCGAACGCAATATGCGGGGCCGCGACACGTCCCTGTTGCGGACCGATCTTTGGGGGACGGAAGCCGTCGTCCGCGTCAGCGTGTAAACTGCTGACTTTTTTGCATCGGGTGGTATGTTGCAAGCCCTTCAGCGCACAGCTCCCAGCGGCCCGGCGCTCATCCGCCTGCTGGCGCGTTTCGCCGATGCCGACGTCCCCGAACCCCGGCAATCGCTGTCCGACAGGCTGAGCCAGTGGCTCGGCTGGACGGACGCGATTGCGCTGTCTTCGGCGCTTACTGGCGCGCCGCCCTCGGTGCCTGCGACCGCGCGAGCGTTCGGCAGCGCGGAGGAGGCGGAATGCGCGCGCGTGCGTGCGTCGCTAGTCAAGATCATTACGGGCGACAGCGCCTTTGCCGCCGCGAGGCGCCGCGGTGCCGGGTACGTCGAGCCGCAGGCCATGCCGGCGGACTACGCGTTGTTTCGCCAACGCTACCAGGCCATGCAGCAGTCGATGGAAACGGGTGTCGGCAATTTGCGCGGCCGGCTGCGGGCGCTGCTCGCCGCGAAAACTCCCGCAATGGGCCGCCTTGCGCTGCTGGACGCCGTGATGGAGCGCGCGCTCGGCGAGCGCGAGCGGAATCTGCTGGCGAGCGTGCCCGTGCTGCTCGCCGGGCACTTCGAGCGGCTTCGCGAAGCCGCGCAGCAGGCGCAAGACCAGGAGCCGGCGCCGGCACTGGACGACGGTACGCAAGCGGATGGTGCAGCGAGCCGCGCCGCAAGCACGGCAGCAGGCAACGCCGCTGCCGTAGCCCGCAGTGCCGCTGAGGGCAGCGTTGAGCCGAAGGCCCACGTCCAGCCTCAGCCCCAGCCGCAAGCGCCCGCTCTTGACGCTGCGCCGACGCCCGCCCAAGCGGTCGCGCCCAATGCGTGGCTCGACGTTTTCCGCAAGGACATGCAGAGCGTGTTGCTTGCTGAGCTGGATGTTCGTTTACAACCGGTCGAAGGGCTGCTCGCCGCCCTTCGTACTCGCTAACTGGGACACTATGTCCAGATTTCGTATTGAATTCGTTGTGTTCGCGGCAGGTCTCGCCGCGGTGTGCGGCATCGCTATCGGCTATGTCGGTTCGAACTGGCTGGCGCTGGCCGTCACGTTACTGATCGGCGCCTGCTATCTGGCGGGCGCGCTCGAATTGCGTCGCTATAGCCAGGCTACTGGGACGCTCGCGCGTGCCGTGGCCGGTTTGTCCGAGCCGCCGCCGCAGCTAGCCGCGTGGCTCGAACTGCTGCATCCGGGTCTGCGTAACGCGGCGCGACTGCGTATCGAAGGCGAGCGCGTTGCGCTGCCGGGGCCTGCACTGACGCCTTACCTGGTTGGCTTGCTGGTGCTGCTCGGCATGCTCGGCACACTGCTGGGCATGGTCGTGACGCTGCGAGGCACGGGCATGGCGCTCGAAAGCGCGACCGACCTCGCAGCGATCCGCGCTTCGCTTGCCGCGCCGGTCAAGGGGCTCGGCTTCGCATTCGGCACGTCGATCGCGGGCGTCGCCAGCTCGGCGATGCTCGGCCTGTTGTCGGCGCTCTGCCGCCGCGAGCGGCTCGAAGCGGCGCAACGGCTCGACGTCAAGATTGCGACGAGCTTGCGCATCTACTCGCAGGCTCATCAGCGCGACGAAAGCTTCCGGCTCTTGCAAACGCAGGCTGAATTGATGCCGACGCTCGTCGATCGCCTGCAAACCATGATGGCGGCGATGGAGCAGCACAGCCTCGCTTTCAACGAGCGCCAGCTTGCGAGTCAGGAGGCATTCCACAGCAATGCACAGGTCGCCTATACGCAGCTCGCGGCGTCGGTCGAGCAGTCGCTGAAGCGAAGCATCGCGGACAGCACGCGCGCGGCCGGCGAGGCGCTGGAGCCCGTCATGCAGGCAACGATGGCCGGCCTCGCGCGCGAGTCCGCGGCGTTGCACGCGAGCGTGGGTCAAGCGGTTCAGCAGCAACTGGATGGCCTGTCGAGCGGGTTCGAATCAGCCGCTGCGACGGTCGCCGACATCTGGAGCAAGGCGCTTGCGGGCCAGCAGCGTTCGAACGAGGACATGACGCAGCAGTTCCGCGCGTCGCTGGAGCGCTTTACACAGACTTTCGACGAGCGCTCGGCCGGTCTGGTCGACGGCGTGTCCGCGCGGCTGGAAGCCGCGGCGGGCAACGTATCGCAAGCGTGGAAGGAAGCGCTTTCGCGTCAGGAGCAGGCCGGCGAGACGCTTGCAGTGCGGCACGAGCAGGCGCTCGCTGCCGCGGCGGCGAGCTTCGAAGAGCGTTCGGCGTCGTTGGTGCGGACCGTCGGGCAGTCGCATGCGGATCTGCGGACTGAACTGGCTTCTCAAGACGAAGCGCGGCTCGCGGCGTGGACGGCGACGCTGGCCTCGATGGCGGCCAATCTCGGCAAGGAGTGGCAGCAGGCAGGCGAGCGTAATGAAGAGCGGCTCACGGCGTGGACCTCGAAACTCGATTCGATGGCGGCCAGCCTCGGCAAGGAATGGGAGCAGGCGAGCGAGCGCAGTGAAGAGCGGTTGACGGCGTGGACCTCGAAGCTCGATTCGATGGCGGCCAGCCTCGGCAAGGAGTGGCAGCAGGCAGGTGAGCGTGATGAAGAGCGGCTCACGGCGTGGACCTCAAAGCTCGATTCGATGGCGGCCATGCTCGGCAAAGAGTGGCAGCAGGCAGGCGAGCGTAATGAAGAGCGGTTGACGGCGTGGACCTCCAAGCTCGATTCAATGGCGGCCACGCTCGGCAAGGAATGGCAGCAGGCCGGCGAGCGCACGGCGAGCCGTCAGCAGGAAATATGCGACACGCTTTCGCGGACCGCGACCGATATCGCTGCGCAAACGCAGGCGCACGCGAGCGAGACCATCGCCGAAATATCGCGGCTCGTGCAGGCAGCGTCGGAGGCACCGAAGGCTGCCGCCGAAGTGGTCGCGGAACTTCGTCAGAAGCTCTCGGACAGCATGGTGCGCGACACCGCCATGTTGCAGGAGCGCAGCCGCTTGATGGAGACGCTCGAAACGCTGCTCGATGCTGTCAACCATGCATCGACGGAGCAGCGCACGGCGGTGGATGCGCTCGTCGCGACGTCGGCGGATCTTCTCGAGCGTGTCGGAACAAGGTTCGCCGACAAGGTCGAAACCGAGGCGGACCGGATTGGCGCGATTGCCGCGCAGATCACCGGCGGCGCCGTCGAAGTGGCGAGCCTCGGTGAAGCGTTCGGCTCGGCCGTTCAGCGTTTCGGCGAATCGAACGACAAGCTCGTCGCGCATCTGGAAAGAATCGAGGCCGCGCTCGACAAGTCGCTCGCCCGCAGTGACGAGCAGCTTGCATATTACGTCGCGCAAGCACGCGAAGTGGTCGATCTGAGCGTGATGTCGCAAAAGCAGATCGTCGAAGATCTGCAGCTGCTCGCTGCCCAGCGCGCCGCGGATGGAGCCGAGGCAGCATGAGCGGGATGAGCGAGGACATCGACGGCGGCGTGGAGCAGGGCACGCCGATCTGGGCGGCGTTCGGCGACCTGATGTCGGTGCTGCTCGGCGCGTTCATGCTGATTCTGGTGGCTGTCATCGGCGTGCAGCTCGAACTGTCGAACAAGCTCGACCAGGAGGTCAAGCAGCGTCAGCTTGAAACGCAGCGCCGCAAGACGCTCGAACAGGCGCTGGCGGGGCCGCTCGCGGCGGGCCGCGTGACGCTGGTGAACGGACGTATCGGCATCAGCGGCAACGTGCTGTTTGCGCTGAACTCCGACCAGTTGCAGCCGCAAGGGCGCGATCTGTTGAAGAGCCTCTCCGGGCCGTTGTCCGCGTATCTGAGCGCGAACGACCAGATCCTGATGGTGAGCGGCTTTACCGACGACCAGCGGCTGCGCGAAGGCAACCGCCGTTTCGCGGACAACTGGGAACTGTCGGCGCAGCGCGCGCTAACAGTGACCCGCGCGCTGATCGATGCGGGCGTGCCGGCGTCGTCGGTATTCGCGGCGGCCTTCGGCTCCGGACAACCCGTTAGCTCGAATGCCGACGAACCAGGACGGGCGCGCAACCGTCGCGTGGAAATAGCGCCGGTTCCGAGGCCGTCGGCTGCGGCAGGCAAGCCCCATGAGTGACAGCGCGAACGTCGACGCGAGGCCGACGCCGGGTATGCCGCAGGCCGGAGGCACGGGGGTAACGGTGCACGCGGCCGAGGCAAACCACCCACCCGGGACCGCGCCCACGAATTCCGCCGTGCAAACCCCGCGCGCCACCCTCGACGCGTGGCGCGAGCGCGGCGCCGACCGCCTTGATCCGCTGCGTTTCGCTTTCATCGACGCGTTCGAGCGACGTGCCGCCGCACACACCGGCGCTGCGCGCCACGTGCTCGACGAGAAGCTTGCCGCGCTGCTCGAAACCTATGCGCGCAAAGTCGACCAGGCGGCGGCCACCGCCGGTCATGCGTCGTCTCCTGATGCGCCTGCAAGCGGCATGCTTGCCGAACTCGTCGACTACATGCAAGACGAGCCGCGGCGCGCTGAAGGCGAACGGGCCCCCTACCCGGAGCTTCCCGCTCTCGACTATTTCAGGGAAACCTGGGCCAAGGTCCGCACTGAAAAGCAGTTGCGGCAGTCGCTGCAACCGGCGCCCGGCAATGCCGGTCCGCTCAATTCGAGCAGCCTCGTGCACCGTTCGCTGTCGCTGATGCGCGAGTTGTCGCCGGGCTATCTGAAACAGTTTTTGTCGTATGTCGACGCGCTGTCCTGGATGGAGCAATTGAGCGGCGGCGTCCCGGCCAGCAAGGATGCGCCGCGCGCCGGGGCGTCCGCCAAAGGCACTCGCAGCAAGTCCCGCTGATGCCGGACGGCGTGTGCCGTGGCATATTGGTGGGGTAGCCATCGAAAGGAGCCCACCATGCGAATCCAGACGTCATTTTTATTCGATCTCGACGGCACGCTCGTCGACAGTGTTTATCAGCACGTGCTGGCGTGGAAAGAAGCGCTCGACAGCGAAGGCATTCCCCTGTCGGTCTGGCGGATTCATCGAAAGATCGGCATGAGCGGGGGACTCTTCACCAATCAGCTTCTGCGTGAGACCCACGGAGAGATCAGCGCCGAGCGCAGCGAGCGTCTTCGTCATGCGCACGCGGCTGCCTATCAAAACTTACGCGCGCAAGTATGTCCGCTGCCGGGCGCGCGCGAACTGCTCGATGCCTTGACGCAAGCGGGCACGCCCTGGGCGGTGGCGACCAGCGGGCGCATGGAAACCGCTGCGGTGAATCTCGAAGCGCTCGGCGTCGATCCGGCAAAAGCGGTCGTCGTGACGCGCGACGACGTTAAATATGCGAAGCCCGACCCCGACCTTTTCCTCGCCGCGGCCGAACGCCTTGGCGTTGAGATCGAACACTCGGTCGTGGTAGGCGACAGCATCTGGGACATGCTCGCGGCGCGGCGCTGCCGCGCGCTCGGTGTCGGATTGCTGTCGGGCGGCTACGGCACTGAAGAGTTGGAGCGTTCCGGCGCGCTGCGCGTCTACGACGACCCCGCGGCGCTACTCGACCATCTCGACGAAGTCGCTTCGCGGCCCTAATCACGAGCATCGCGCGGCCGCAGTCAACGCGGCCGCGGTGGCTCGTTCCACCCATGCTCATCCGGTTGATTCAACGCGCATAGGCTGCCGGCGCCACGCGTAACTTTGTACTGTTCGCGCCAAGAGCCCTGTACTATATGGTGAAACGGGGCCGGCCCTGCAACTTGCAATAGTTGACCGGCGTGTACGCATATGGCGGCGCGCCGGTATGTTCCTGGAGCTCATGCGGTGGCCGGCGAGCCTGTCACGGTAACGCTCTGCGGCGGCCCGACGAACCACGCTAAAAACATGAACAAGTTTATTCGACCACCGGTCTCCTATCCGACAACGGTTGTTTTCGTCGACGACAACGACAACTACCTCGACGCCCTGCGGCGCTTCTTTCCGGACGTTTCCACCAATCTGTTCTTCTCGCGTCCGCAAGCGGGGCTTGCGTTCATACGTCAGCATGCGCGTGAGAACTCGCTGGAATTCGCGCCGGCTTCAGCATGCTTGAGCGAGACCGGTTTTGATCGCTTCGTCGAGTCATCGCCGCAGCGAGATGTGCTCGCGCGGGCAACGCGTTTCTCCGAAGTGGCAGCCGTCGTAGTGGACTACGACATGCCGGGCGTGAGCGGTGTCGAGTTTCTGTCCTCCATATCCAACCTGCATTGCGCGAAGATTCTGCTCACAGGCGTCGCGGACGAAACTGTCGCAGTGAAAGCATTCAACGCCGGCATTGTCGATTTATATCTGCGCAAGACCGACGCCGATTCGGCAAACCGGCTCGTCCACTTCCTCAAAGACGCGAAGAGCCGTCACTGCTCCGAAATGGGCTGGCTCGCGTTGGGCGAGAACGGCATGACGTATTGCGACCCGCGCACGCGCAAGGTGCTGGACGAAGTGGTGAAGGACAAAGGCATCGTCGAGTATTACTGGCGGCCCGAGCAGAATGCGATTCTCATGTTCGATCGCGAGGGAAGGGGCAGTGTCTTCGTCGCGTGGGCCGAGCACGACTGGATATCTCAGGGCGAAATCGTCGCAGACGAAAGCGGCCCCGCCGAGTTGCTCAAACAGATGGCAGTGCGCGAAGTCATGCCGCTTTTCTGGCCGCATCTCGCCTACCGCTCGGGCGTCGAATTCAGAATGCTCAAGCCGCAACCCATTCCCGGCTGGGGCGACGCGTTTTACTGCTGGAGCCCGATCGAGACGCCCGAAGTGGTCCGGGCCGGCGTCAGGCCGCTCACGTTCGCGCAGTGGCGGAGTGACCGGGCACGCTAACGTCTGCCGGCACGTCGAGCAACATGTACGCCATCCCCACTGCCTTCGTGTCGGCCATGTTCGTCGTGTTCGGCCTCTACGTGGTCATCACGCAAGGGGTGACGCGGCTCTCGGTGCCTTTCCTCCTGATGTGCGCGGCGACTTTCGCATGGCAGGGCACATGGACGCTGCTGTTCCAGACCAAAGATACGGAAGTCGCCGGCTTGCTGGTTCGCGTCGGCTATCTCTTCATTCTCTTTCTGCCAACCACGTTCTATCACTTCGTCACCGAAGTTGCGGCGCGGCGCCGGGAGCGGCCGCTGCTGCTGGCGTCGTATGGTCTGTGTTTCGTGCTCGCGGTGTTGCTGCCAGGCAATGAAGTCGTTGCCGGCTATCGGCATTATTTCTTTGGCTACTATCCGATTGCCGGGCCGCTGCATCCGCTGCATGTCGTGCAGACTGTTCTGCTTGCCGCGCGCAGCGGCCAGCTTCTGCTTGGCGCGCGAAAAAATGCAGGCGGCCAGGCGCGCCGGCGTCTGGACCTGTGTCTCGCGGCGCTTGGTCTCTACTCGTTTGCAGCCGTCGACTATGCGGTCAACTATGGCTACCCGTTCTATCCGCCTGGCGTGTTGTTCATCGCGCTGAGTCTGGGGCTGCTTGCCATCACGATTGTCCGCTACCACCTGATTCACCCGTATGCGCTTGCAGCTACCATCGCGCACGAGATCGCCACCCCGCTGGCCACGATCGGCATGCACGCCGACGAGATCGCGAGCGTCTGGAGTCATGTTTTCAAAGGTTATCGCCTTGCCGTCGCGCATGGCCTGTATGACGACGAAGAACATTCCGGCCAGTCCGAGCGCATCAGCCAGCTTGCCACGGCAATCAGGCGCGAGGTGTCCGGCACGAGCGCGATGGTCGAAATGGCGCTGGCTTCGTACACGCTCGACCGGCTCGACCGCAGCCGTTTCAGCGCCCATCCGGTACGGCACTGCGTAGATTCCGCGCTGGAACGCTACCCGTTTCGCGCCGACGAACGCGAGCGCATCACGATCTTGCCGATCGATCCAATGCTGCGCTTTTCCGGCTCCGATACGGTGGTGGTCTTCGTGTTGTTCAATCTGCTGAAAAACGCATTGCATGCGATTCATGTGAACGGCGAAGGCCAGATCACGATCAGCGCGCTGGAAGACCAGGATTTCTGCATGCTGCAATTCCGCGACACGGGACCAGGCATTGCGCCGGACGTTCTGCCGCACATCTTCGACGCATTCTTCTCGACCAAGCGGCACGGCAGCGGCGCGGGCATGGGACTCGCGTTCTGCCGCCGCGCGACGGAACTGCTGGGCGGCAGTATCGAATGCACGTCGGTGCGCGGTGCGCACACCACTTTTATCGTGCGGCTGCCGCTGCCGGGCTCGGCAGCGGACAGGGCATTGTCCAGGTCGCCGGTACGCGAAGCGCGCCGGCGTTGAGACTTCGGTTGAGCGCTGTGGCTTATTCCGTCAGCGCCGACAACGGCAACTCATACTCCTTCACGCGGTCGACGATTCCATCCGGAAAGCGGCGGATCTTCCGGTCGCGCCCGGCATACAGAATCTGCTGATAGCCTTGCGACACCTTGCGTCCATCGACGCAAAAGCGGAACAGCAAGTACGCCGAGCATTGCCTCACTTGAACCGTGTTCAGGTAGCAATCGACCCGCTGGAACGGGAAGGTTTCATGCACGTATTCCTGGTGCGCGCGCTTGGTCACGAACATGCCGTCCGAGCCGAGCAGGTTGTCGTGAATGCACTCGTGGAACCACCGCTCGCGGCAAACGCCTTGCCACTCGAAATAGCGGGCGAAATACGTGTTCATGAACGCATTCGAATCTTTTAGATAGATGTCGAAAGAATGGACAAAGGTTTTCGGCGAATCCATTACCCGCGGGCTGTCCGAAAGATGAGCATTGCCACGATTCAAAGCGTGAGGGATAGCTTCTCGCATCAACATACGATTTTCCTTTTACAGGAACGGCTGCTTGTGGCAGCCACACATGCCGGCCAGCACGGCGGGCACATCCCATTCTCTTGGGGAAATGGCTGATATGGCTATTCGCGCGCAACAAGAGCCCGCAATTCGTGCGCGGCTCGCACGACGGGGCCCTGGTGAACGGACCATCAGTCCGACGACAGTGTTGATGCAGCGATTCTTTTATTCAGTGGGTCAGCCAACAGAACAAATCGAACTGCGACGCCGAATGCGGAAATGGGTATGAACGGGAAGGAAACCCGCTATGCAGCGCGTTTCAGGTTTAATGACCGATTGACAAACGGCGTTTATCGAAAGCGCATAAATGACGCGGCGATTGCCGTTCACACCGCGTGGGCTTTTGCGGACAGAAAGCGGCAGATTTCGCCATGCATCGCCTGCACGCCAGGGCTCGATTCGATAGCGCGCCAGCATCCATGTACGAGTCCTGTGCCGATCCACAGGTGCGCTTCTCCGCCTGCAGCCTGAATGCGTTCGGTGAACACACGCGCGTCGTCTCTGAGCGGATCGTGTTCGGCGCCTATCGCAAGCGTGGGCGGAAGTGCGTCATAACGCGCGGCGTCGAGCGGGACGGTCCACTTGGGGTATGGCGCCGTTTCGCCCCAATACATGTCGCGAAACGCATGGACGTCGGTGAGCGTGAGCATGGGCGCTTGCGCTTCGGTATCGCGTGAGGGCGGCTGCGGGTCGGTGCCGAGCATCGGATAAATCAGCGCAAGACCGCTTATTCCTTCGACGCCCTCGTCGCGCAAACGCATCGCCACGCTGGCAGCGAGCGTGGCGCCGGCGCTATCTCCCGCGAGTTGCAGCGTGGCGCCGGCGGGCGAATCGAAGGGCAGCCGCCGTTCCAGCGCGGCGAGCGTGACCTCCATGCAGTCGTCATGCGCGGCCGGTGCGCGGTGTTCGGGCGCGAGCCGGTAATCGACGGCGATTACATCGAGGCCGGTATCCGCGGCAAGGCGCGCCGTGATGACCTGATGACTGTCGAGCGATCCGAGCACGAAGCCGCCACCGTGGAAATACAGCACAGTGCCGCGCGGCATCGTGCCCGCATTCGGACCGTTGCGATACAGCCTTAGCGCAATCGAATGGCCTGCCGCGGACAGGAATTGCGCGTCTTCCGTGACGACTTCTGCCGGCAAGGGCGGAGTCAGCGCAGCCGCGTAGCGGTCGTAGATTTCGCGCTGCTCGCGCGGCGTCAACGAGGTGCTATGCCCTGGATAGACCGCGGCGGCTCGCGCGATAAATTCAGCCATCTGCGGCTCAAGCATGTTGGCTCCGGCTACGTTGTGCGGCGGCGGGCAGGCCGATCATGCGGCCCGCGTAGGTCGCGGGCGGCAACGCGGCATGAGCGTCGGCCAATTCCTGCACGTGAGCGGCCACGTCGGCATCGAACGCGACCGAGCGCGGCCCGCTCGTGTCGACGTGCAACAGCATCTGCTCGCCCGCCGCGACCGGCGTGTCGCTGCCGTCGGCGAACATCTCCAGGTAGAGTTGCAGCCGCTTGGCGTCGCACCCGAGCACGCGCATATCGACCCGCACGCGCGTGCCTTCCTTGATTTCGTGCAAATAGTTGATGTGCGCTTCGAGTGTGTAGATCGAGCGCCCACGCTCCTTGCGCACGGCGTCCGGCAAACCGATCTGGTCGATCAGCTGGTCGGTCGCGAAGCTGAAAATGAGCATGTAGAACGCGTCGCGTAAATGGCCGTTGTAATCGACCCATTCCGCGCGCACCGTGTCGCGATAGCAGGGCAGGGCAGCGGTTTGCAGCATGTTGCGGAGTCTCCTTGTCTGATGCCTCGCCTGCTTCGCGCTTTGCGGCGTACATGGCGGAAGCGGCGCGGCACGGTGCGGTGCCACGCATTGCGCGACTCGCGTCAATCCGCCGGCGTCAGTCCGTGCCGCGCCTTGGCTTCGCCGATTGCGGCCAGCACACTCGTGATGCAGTCGTCGCGATAACGCTCCAACTGCTTGATGGAGCGCGGGCCGACCTGCTCGGCGGTGCCGTCCACGACGCGGTCGATCAGTTCGCCGGTCAGCTTTGGCGCCACCAGTTTAGTCCACGGCAGCTCCAGCGCGGGACCGAACTGCTGCATGAAGTGGCGCATGCCTGCATCGCCGCCTGCAAGGGTGTAAGTAAGGAACGTGCCCATGAACGACCAGCGGATGCCGGCGCCGAAGCGGATGGCGTCGTCGATCTCGCCGGTGGTCGCCACGCCTTCGTTGACGAGATGCAGGGCCTCGCGCCACAGCGCTTCGAGCAGCCGGTCCGCGATAAAGCCGGGCACTTCCTTGCGAACCCGCAGCGGGCGCATTGAAAGCGAGCGGTAAATGTGCAGCGCGGCGTCGATGGTTTCTGGCGCCGTCCGCTCCCCGCCGAGCACCTCGACGAGCGGCAGCAGGTACACCGGATTGAACGGATGCCCGACGATGCAGCGTTCCGGATTCACAGCCCGCGCGTAGAAGTCGCTCGGCAATAGCCCCGAAGTGGACGAAGCGATGATCGCGTCCGGCTTCGCGGCGCGGCTGATCTGCTCGTGCAGCGCGAGCTTCAGTTCTTCGCGCTCGGGCGCGCTTTCCTGAATGAAGTCCGCGTTCGCGACACACGCTTCGATCGTATCGACGAAGCGTAGTCTCGACTGCGACGCGCCCTCGGCGAGGCCGACGCGTTCTAGCGCGGGCCACGCATTGGCGACGTTCTCGCGCAGTTGCTTTTCCGCGCCCGGTGCGGGGTCCCACGCGATCACATCGAGCCCGTGCGCGAGCGCGCGCGCCACCCAGCCGCTGCCGATCACGCCCGCGCCGATCGCGGCGAATGTTTTGATATCGACGATCACTGCCATTGCTGACGTTTCCTTGTTTGCTTATGAGTTCTTCGATGCCCTAGCCGTTCGTGAGCATGCAACGCCGCACGCTTAAACGTATTCCCCGGCTACGCGTCGTTCGAGTTGCCGTTCTCCGCGCGCGGGCAGGCCGAGCTTGCGTCGTCCTTCGGCGGGTGTCAGCGCACGTCCGCCCAGGCGTTCGATGATTTCCACCGCGCGCTGCACGAGCGTGCCGTTCGTTGCGGGTACACCCTTATCGAGCCAGATGTTGTCTTCGAGGCCCACTCGCACATGGCCACCGAGCAACATCGCCTGCGCGACCATCGGCATCTGCATGCGGCCGATGCCGAACCCCGCCCATTGCGCGCCAGGCGGGAGGTTGTCGGCCATGGCTTTCATCGTCGTGGTGTCCGCGGGCGCGCCCCACGGAATGCCGAGGCAAAGTTGAAACAGCGGCGGCGCGTCGAGCAGGCCTTCCTTCAGCAATTGTTTTGCGAACCACAAATGGCCGGTATCGAAAATTTCCAGTTCCGGCTTCACGCCGAGTTCCTGAATGCGCGCTGCTCCGGCGCGCAGTTGCGCGGGCGTCGAAACGTAGATGTAATCGCCATCGCCGAAATTGAGCGTGCCGCAATCGAGCGTGCAGATTTCCGGCAGCAACTCTTCGACGTGCGCGAGGCGCGTCAGGCCGCCGACCAGATCCGTGTTCGCGCCAAAGCGCATCGGGTCTTCGCCGGGACCGATTTCGAGGTCGCCGCCCATGCCCGCAGTCAGATTGATGATGACGTCCGTGCCCGACGAGCGAATCCGGTCGACTACCTCGCGATACAACTGCGGATCGCGGCTGCCGCGTCCGGTTTTCGGATCGCGCACATGGCAATGGGCGACGGTGGCGCCCGCTTTCGCCGCTTCGATCGCGGCCTCGGCGATTTGCCTCGGCGTGACAGGAATGGCGGGATGCTTGCCGACTGTGTCGCCCGCGCCGGTGACCGCGCAGGTCACGATGACTTCATGGTTCATGCTTACCAGGTCCTGTAAATGAAAGTGTCACGACTCGCGCACCGACTCATAGCCCGAGGTAGGCCTTGACCGCGGGCAAACCGTCCTTGCCGTCGTAGGTCTTGACGCCAGCAAGCCATGCGTCGAGTACTTGCGGGTTTTTCTTCAGATACGCCTTCGCGGCATCCGAGGGCTTTTGCTTGTTCATCACCGATTGCATGACCAGGTTCTCCAGTTGCGTGGAGAAGCGCAGGTTGCTCACGAGCTTGCCGGCGTTCGGGCAACGCGTCAGATAATCGGGCGACGTCAGCGTATAAACGCGCGCTTCGCCGTCGTTCGGACCGAATACGCCCTCGCTGCCGGACAGGTATTTCATGTCGATCTGAATGTTCATCGGATGCGGTTCCCAGCCGAGAAACACCACCCATTTCTTGTCGCGGATCGCGCGGTCCACGGAAACGAGCATGCCCGCTTCGCTCGATTCGATCAGCTTGAATCCGCCGAGACCGAACTGGTTGGTCGCGATCATTTTCTGGATCGCTGCATTCGCGCTGCTGCCGGGTTCTATGCCGTAGATCTTGCCGTCGAGCTGATCGCGATGTTTGGCGATGTCCGCGAATGTTTTGAGGCCCGCGTCATACGCATAGGCGGGCACCGCGAAGGTCGCCTTTGCGCCCGTCAGATTGGGCGGCTGCAACACCTGGATCGATTTCGATTCGACGAACGGCGCGATGGCTTTCTCCTGCACCGGCCACCAGTAGCCGAGCGACACATCGAGCTGCTTGCTCTTCAGGCCCGCGAACGAAATCGGCACGGAAGCGACGGTGGTGACCGGCTGGTAACCGAGCCCCTCGAAAACGGTAGACGCAAGGGCAGTTGTCGACGTGATGTCGGTCCAGCCGATGTCCGCGAAATGCACGGCGCGGCAGGCGGCCGGGTCCTGCGCAAACGCAGGCAGCGCGGTAACGGCGGCCGCGAGGTACGCAAGCCGGGCCAGCCGCGTTTTGATGCGTAATTCCATGACGTTCCCCTATTGACGCTTGTGCGCGTTTAACCGCGCGTTGTCGAATGGACCGCTTACCGGTGAGGCTGCAAGGCACGGCTGCCATCTCACGAAATCGCCTGCCTCGATGCCCTAACGTTAATGCCCCATATTGCCGCCAAAGCGACCGTCCGCGACCCGTTCTTGCTTCCATGCGACAACAAGGGAAAACCAGCACGCGCCGACGTTACCGTGCGGTTGCAACGCAGCAATTGGCTGGGAGAATTTTGGCACGCCTTGCCCGCCCGCGACGCCCTTGCTACGCTCGCCCGGAACCGCGGGGCGGCTTGCGCTTGCCGCTCTCGTCTCGCATCTTCGTCTTCGCATCTGACCGGATCCCGCGCAATGCCTGAAGAGATATCGTTCCTGCTGCTGCCTGGTTTTTCGGCGATCGGCTTCATGTCGGCGGTCGAGCCGTTGCGCGTTGCCAATCGCTTTCGCGGCGAGCTGTACCGCTGGCGCATCGTGAGCCTCGACGGCACACCGGTCGCGGCCAGCAACGGCATTTCGATCAACGCCGACGCGGCCATCGCCGAAGTGAACGATGCGCGGCTGCTGTTCGTGGTGGCGGGCTTCGAGCCGCTCGCCTGCTACACGCGCGAACTGGCCGAGTGGCTCAGGCGCCTGGACCGGGCCGGCGCGACGCTCGGCGGGATAGACACGGGCAGCTTCATTCTCGCGGAAGCGGGGCTGCTCGGCGGCGAGGACAACGTGACCGTGCATTGGGAGGCGTTGTCGGCGTTTCGCGAGCGCTATCCGTCGCTGAATGCCAGCCAGGAACTTTTCGAAATCGGCGCGCGGCGCATTACATGCGCTGGCGGCACCGCGTCGATCGACATGACGCTCGACCTGATCGGCCGCAAGCACGGCGCGGCGCTGGCTTCGGCGGTGTCCGAGCAGTTCGTGGTGAGCCGCATCCGTCAGCGCTCCGACCATCAACGCATGGAGATCGCCGCGCGCTACGGCGTGCACAACCGCAAGCTGATTCAGGTGATCGGCGTGATGGAGCAGCATATGGAAGAGCCGTTGACGCCCGACCGGCTCGCCCAGGAGATCGGCGTGACGCGCCGGCAGCTCGAACGGCTGTTCTGCGCGTCGCTAAAAGACACGCCGACGCACTTTTATCTGCAGTTGCGCCTTGCTCGCGCGCGTGAGTTGCTGCAGCAGACCGACATGTCCATTACGTCGATTTGCGTCGCTTGCGGGTTTGAATCACCGTCGCACTTCTCGCGGACCTATCGCGCGCGATTCGGCGCAAGCCCGCGCAGCGACCGTCAGGTGACCGGCGGTCTCGTGTCGAAGAACGCGCTAATCAGCGCGCACGCTGCCGAATTATCACAAATACGACAATAGTGAATTCTATGATCTGGGGTTTACCCTAGGTTCTTGGCCTCCTAAACTGTGTCCATCTGCTGAAGACAAACCGCCTTCAGCTCAGCACAAAACAATCTCTGGAGGTAGTAATCATGAAATCCCTGATCGAAGCTGCTGTTATCGCCGCTCTTATCTCTGCACCGCTCGCCGCTTTCGCGCAATCGAACCAGCCGGTTACCCGCGCTCAGGTCCGCGCCGAACTGATCCAGCTGGAGAAGGCGGGATATAACCCGGCAACGTCGAACGACTACGATTACCCGGCAAATATCCAGGCTGCCGAAGCGCGCGTCGCCGCACAGAACCGTGCGGCTCAAACGAGCGGCTACGGTCCGGCAACGAACGGCTCGTCGCAAGCAGGCAACCGCGCTGAAGTGACGTCGAGCTCGTATTCGGCTCCGGTCTACGTCGGGCAGTAATGCAACAGCGGCGCGGCGCTTTTCGCCGCGCGAAAAAAAACGGCACGCTTTTGCGTGCCGTTTTTGCATTCAGATGCCGCCGACGCACATGTACTTGATGACCACGTAGTCGTCGATGCCATAGTGCGAGCCTTCGCGCCCCAAGCCCGACTGCTTGACGCCGCCGAACGGCGCGACTTCGTTCGAGATAAGTCCTGTGTTGATGCCGACCATGCCGTATTCCAACGCTTCGGCGACGCGCCAGACGCGTCCGATGTCTCGGCTATAGAAATACGACGCGAGTCCGAACTCGGTGTCGTTCGCAAGCGCGATGACTTCCTCGTCGGATGAAAAACGGAACAGCGGCGCAAGCGGACCGAAGGTTTCGTCGCGCGCCACTTTCATGTCGGGCGTGACATCCGCGAGTATGGTCGGCTCGAAGAAGCCGTGACCGAGCGCATGACGCTTGCCGCCCGTCACGACGCGCGCGCCTTTGGCGAGCGCGTCTTCGATATGCGACTCTACTTTGAGCACCGCCGCCTCATTGATCAGCGGACCTTGTGTGACGCCTGCCTCGGTGCCGCGGCCCACGGTCAGTTGCTCGACAGCGGCGCGCAGCTTCGCGGCGAACGCGTCGTACACCTTGTCGTGCACGTAGAAGCGGTTCGTGCAAACACAGGTCTGGCCGCTATTCCGATATTTCGATGCAATCGCGCCGGCCACGGCGGCGTCGAGATCGGCGTCGTCAAAAACGATGAACGGCGCGTTGCCGCCCAGTTCGAGCGACACCTTTTTTACCGTCGGCGCGCACTGCGCCATCAGCAGACGGCCAACGGGCGTCGAGCCGGTGAACGACAGCTTGCGCACGATCGGATTGCCGGTCATTTCCGCGCCGATCGCTTTCGGCTCGCCCGTCACCACGTTGAACACGCCGCGCGGTACACCTGCGCGTTCGGCCAGCACGGCGAGCGCGAGCGCGGAAAGCGGCGTCGCTTCGGCCGGCTTGACGATGATCGGGCAGCCAGCTGCGAGCGCCGGACCGACTTTGCGCGTGATCATGGCGGCCGGGAAATTCCACGGCGTGATCGCCGCGCAAACGCCGACGGGTTCCTTCGTCACGACAATGCGCTTGTCGTTTGCGGGAGTCGGAATGGTGTCGCCGTTCACCCGCTTGCCTTCTTCCGCGAACCATTCGAGGAACGAGGCCGCGTACTGGATTTCGCCCTTTGCCTCGGCAAGCGGCTTGCCTTGCTCGGTGGTGAGAATGAGCGCGAGGTCGTCGGCGTTCTCGAGCATCAGGTCATGCCATTTGCGCAGGACCACGGCGCGCTGTTTGGCGGTGCTCGCGCGCCATGCGGGCCATGCGGCGTTGGCGGCGTCGATGGCGCGGCGCGTTTCCGCGGTGCCCATGCGCGGCACCGTCGCGACGACTTCGCCGGTTGCGGGATTCACAACTTCGAAGGTAGAGGCGTCGTCGGCGCCTTGCCATTCGCCCGCGAGATAGGCGTGGGACTTCAGCAGAGCCGGGTCTTTGAGGGTCAGCGTGGTCATTGGGCGTTTCCTCAAGCTGCGACAGCTACGCTGTCCTTGATGACGTCTTCGAGAATCGCCAGCGCTTCGTCAAAGACCGTGTCCTCGATCGTCAGCGGGAACAGGAAGCGCACCACGTTCGAATAGACGCCGCACACGAGCAGCAGCAAGCCGCGTTCGAGCGCGCGTGTTTGCACGCGTTTCGTGAATTCAGCGTCGGGTTCCGTGCTGCCGGGTTTGCAGAACTCGACGGCCACCATGCCGCCCGGGCCACGCACGTCGGCGATTTGCGGCGCCTCGTTTTGCAGCGCGATCAGCTTCGCCTTGACGCGGTCGCCGAGGATCGTGGCGCGCTCGCACAGCTTCTCTTCGTCAATGATGTCGAGTACCGCAAGCGCGGCGGCCACCGCCAGCGGGTTGCCCGCATAGGTGCCGCCGAGCCCGCCGGGCGCGGCCGCATCCATGACGTCGGCGCGGCCAATCACGCCCGACAGCGGCATGCCGCCCGCGAGACTCTTGGCAACCGTCATCAGATCGGGCACCACGTCGTAGTGATGCATTGCGAACAGCTTGCCGGTGCGGGCAAAGCCGGTTTGCACTTCATCGGCTATCAGCAGAATGCCGTGCTCGTTGCAGAGCTTGCGCAGCGCGCGCACGAACTCGGCCGGCGCGGGATAGAACCCGCCTTCACCCTGAACGGGTTCGAAGATGATCGCGGCCACCCGTTTTGGATCGATGTCGGCCTTGAAGAGGAATTCGATCGCCTTCAGCGAATCGGCCGTGCTCACGCCATGCAGCGGATTGGGGAACGGAGCGTGGAATACGTCGGACGGGAACGGACCGAAGCCCGCCTTGTACGGCGCGACCTTGCCGGTCAGCGCCATGCCCATCAGCGTGCGGCCGTGAAAGCCGCCGGTGAAGGCAATCACGCCCGGACGGCCGGTGGCGGCGCGTGCAATCTTGATCGCGTTTTCAACAGCTTCCGCGCCGGTCGTGAAAAACGCGGTCTTTTTCGGATGATCGCCGGGCGCGCGCTCGTTGAGCTTTTCCGCGAGTTCCACATACGACGCATACGGCACGATCTGATACGCCGTGTGCGTGAAACGGTCCAGCTGGTCGCGAATGGCGGCGACGATCTTCGGATGACGATGGCCGGTATTGCACACTGCGATTCCCGCAGCGAAGTCGATGAAGCGGCGACCCTCCACATCCCATAGTTCCGCGTTCTGCGCACGCTCTGCATAGAAATCGCACATCACGCCGACGCCGCGCGGCGTGGCGGCATCCTTGCGGCTCTTCAATTCTGCGTTCTTCGGGTTCATCGCGTGGCTCCTCTGTGTCGGCGGACGCCGCGCGTCGCGCGGCACATGGAGCGACTATAGTTAGATTTGGCTCTTAGCTTCAGAGCCATTTAAATGAAAACGTTGGAGCCAATTGGGGACGCTGAGGAGAAGGGCAGCGCCTGCGTGAGTACGCCAGGCGAAGTTCGAGATTGAGAATTCGCAGTTCCGAAGCGGCAACTTGTCAGCGCAAGGCCGCTGGCCGCGCCGCCAGCATCAAATGCGGATCAGCACCGCACCCAACGTCACCAGTGCACATGCAACGATGCGCCGCGCAGTGAGCTTTTCCCGCATGAAAAGCCAGCCGATCAACACCGCGAAGATCGAGCTCAACTCGCGTAGCGCGGAGACCATCGCAATGGGCAGATAACGGTACGCCTCGATGATCAGGCAATACGCGACGAGCGCGAGCGCGCCGGACGCCATGCCCTTGAGCACCACCGAGCGGCCGATGAAAAGCCCTTTGGCGCCGCCGCGCCAATGCCATGCGAGCAGAAACTGCGGCACGTTCCAGATCAGATAGACCCACATGATGTAGCTAAGGCCATTGCCTGCGACGCGTGCGCCGATTCCGTCGACGACCGAATATGTCGCGATGAAAAATCCCGTCAACAGTGCGAACGGCACGCTTTCGCCGGAGAAGCGCATGCCGCGGCGAAACGCGAGCGAGACAATCCCGATCGACACCAGCGCGACGCCTATCGCGGCGAGCGGTTTGAGCGATTCATGCGCGAATACCAATGCGCCGACGAAGACGAGCATCGGCGACAGGCCGCGCGCAATCGGATAGATCTGCCCGAAGTCGCCGCTTCGATAGGCGCGGATCAGCGCCAGCAGATAGCCGAACTCCAGGACCACCGACGCGAAGATATACGGCCACGCGGCGGGCGCCGGCAACGGCAGGACGATCACACCGACCGCGCTCACGGCGATGTAGGGAATCGCCATCATGCCGAGCAGCCACACACGGTCTTCGGACAGATGCAGGAAGGCGTTCCACGTGGCGTGCAGGAGCGCCGACAGCAGGACCAGCAGGACGACAAGGGTTTCCATCGAAGGTCAGGACAGGGCTGGGTTGGCTGGCCTGACTGCTGGCCGCAAGCCCGTGATTATTCCAGCAGAAGACGCAAATGGACGAGTGGACGACCAAAAAGGAGGGGCTTTATGGGGAAAAAGGAGGCAATTTGTGGCGATCCGGATGACGTCGTGATGACGTCCATGCGACGTTAATATGACGCGCGTATGTCAGCGTTTCATCGCTGCGCAGCCGTCGTGCATCCGGGCCTGCGGCCAGGCTATATTGCTTCATTCGCCGTGCCGTCCCCGACACCCAGCACTCCTCGCGACGCCCCATGCAGCCTTTGAGCTTCCTTCCCGACAGCTTTGCCGAGTACGAAGATCTCAAGGCGATCCTCGATCAGGGCAGTGCGAGCTTTGCGATCCGCACGCTCTGCGAGACGACCGTACGTGGCCGGCGTTTCGGCGTGCATACCGCGAGCATCGGTTCGACCGATCCGCGCGCGCCGGCCATCGGCTTCTTCGGCGGCATTCATGGACTCGAGCGAATCGGCTCGCAACTCGTGCTCGATTACATGCGCGCGCTGCTTGCACGGCTCGAATGGGACGAACTGCTGGTCCGGCAACTTCAGTCGATTCGCCTTATCTTCGTGCCGATCGTCAATCCGGGCGGCATGTGGGCGGCCACGCGAGCCAATCCGAACGGCGTCGACCTGATGCGCAACGCGCCGCAAAACGCGGACGAGCGCGTGCCGCTGCTGGCGGGCGGCCAGCGCGTCGGCGCGTGGCTGCCGTGGTATCGCGGACGCCGCGGCGCCCCGATGGAAGCCGAGGCCGCCGCGCTGCTGCAGGTAGTCGAAACGGAACTGGCCGCGCGGCCCTTGAGCGTCGCGCTCGATTGCCATTCGGGTTACGGCTGGAACGACAGCATCTGGTTTCCGTATGCGCGCACGCGCAAGCTGATGCCGCATCTGCCGGAAATGTACGTGCTGAAAACCATGTTCGAGCGTTCGCATCCGCATCATGGCTATACGTTCGAGCCGCAGAGCCATCAATATCTGCTGCACGGCGATCTGTGGGACTTCGCGTACGACCGCGCGCCCGCACCCAACGTCTTTCTGCCGATGACGCTCGAACTCGGTTCGTGGCTATGGATCAAGAAGAACCCGCGGCAATTGTTCTCGCGTCAGGGAATCTTCAATCCGGTGAAGGCGCATCGCACGGCGCGTGTTCTGCGGCGCCACGCGAATCTGCTCGATTTCCTGGCGCGCGCTGTTTTTTCGGCGCAGCGCTGGCTGCCGCAAGGCAATCGCCGCGAGCAATTGCTGCAAAGCGCGATCGATCACTGGTACAGACCGGACAGCGCATGAGCACGTGGATCTTGCTGCGCGGCCTGACACGCGAGACACGTCACTGGGGCCGTTTGCCCGATGTGTTACGTGAAGCCGCGGGCGCTTCGGGCGTGAGCTTGATCGACTTGCCGGGCAACGGCGAATTTGCACACTTGCGCGCGCCAGCGACCGTCGCCGGAATGGTCGACTTCGTGCGCATTGCTGCTGTGCAAGGAGGGGCGGACGGCACGAGCACGGTCGGCGCCGATCCAACGGATATATCCACGCGCGGCCCATTCAACGTGCTGGCGATGTCGCTCGGCGGCATGGTCGCGACTGCCTGGGCGCAACGGTACCCCGACGAAATCGGGCGCCTTGTGTTGATCAACACGAGCATGCGTCCGTTCAGCCGCGTACACGAACGGCTGCGTCCGTCCGCATGGCCGGGTCTTTTGACAACAGCCATGCATTGGAACGACGCGGTGCGCGCTGAGTCCGCCATTCATCGATTGACTTGTAATAACGTCGATACCCTTGAAGCCGATCTGCAATCATGGAGCATGATTCGCCGCGGCGCGCCGGTGAGCCGCGGCAATGCGTTGCGCCAGTTGTCGGCGGCGGCGCGCTTTACCGCAGGCGCGGCCAAACCGGCTTGTCCGCTGCTGATTCTGTCTTCGCATGAAGACCGGCTCGTCGATCCGGTTTGCTCCGCGAAGCTGGCCGCTGCGTGGGGCGCGCGTCATCGCCAACATGCATGGGCAGGCCACGACCTGCCGCACGACGATCCCGCGTGGGTCGGCGAACAGGTGAGTGCATGGCTTGCGCACGAAGCCGACGAAGCCGCCGAAGCGGACCACGTGCGGCAAATGGCGATTGCGCGCTTGCAGCATAAGGCCGGGCAGCGGGTATAACCTAAGTCGGTGCATGGGTCGCATTGCGGCGTGCAGGCGCATAATCCTTGTTCAGACGATGCATGCGATCCGGGCGATACCCGCCACTGCCGACAGCCGGGGAGTTCATCATGCAAGCAAAGAACGAAGAAGCCGTCACGCACTTGCTGAACGATGTCGTCGAGTTTGCACGAGCGCGTTTGCCCGAGCCGACGTTTCACATCGTCGAGCCCTTTCTGCGGCACTACTACGATTTCGTCGACGTCGACGATCTGCAAAGCCGCTCCATTCCCGATCTGTACGGCGCCGCGCTTGCCCACTGGCAGACCGCGCAACGCTTTGTGCCCGGCAGGGAAAGGCTGCGCGTCTACAACCCGATTCTCGAGCAGCATGGCTGGCACTCCGATCACACGGTAATAGAAATCGTCAACGACGATATGCCGTTTCTGGTCGACTCTGTTTCGATGGCGGTCAATCGGCAAGGTCTCGCGTTGCATTCGGTCGTGCATCCGGTGTTTCGCATCTGGCGTGGGCCCGACGGCGACATCGCGCGTGTGACGCAGGGCTCGGAAGAAGCTGCCGACACGCGCTCGCAATTGGCTTCGTTCATTCACTTCGAAGTCGACCGTTGCGGCGACGCGGCGAAACTGGACGCGCTGCGCGACGACATCGCGAAAGTGCTGCGCGATGTGCGCGCCGCGGTCGAAGACTGGCCGAAGATAGTGGAACTCGCACGCGTCACGATCAAGGCCATGAAAGTCGGCGAGAGCGGGCCGGATGCGATGGAAGCGCGCGCGTTTCTCGAATGGATGGTCGCCGACCATTTCACCTTTCTCGGCCACCGCGATTACGAACTCGTGCAGCAGGGCACGGGCTACGGACTGCGCGCGGTGCCCGGCTCGGGCCTCGGCATCATGCGCGATGAGCTGCGTGCAACGGATGGCGCCGCAGCATCGCCAGAGGTGACGGTATTACCGCCGGCCGCTGCCGAAATCATTTCGAGCGCCTCGCCGATTTTTCTGACCAAGGCCAATTCGCGGGCAACGGTGCATCGGCCCGGCTACCTGGATTACGTAGGCATCAAACTGGCCGGTGCTGACGGCAAGGTGGTCGGCGAGCGGCGCTTCATCGGCCTCTATACGTCGACCGCGTATTTTGTGTCGGCGGCCGAGATTCCGATCGTTCGGCGCAAGTGCGCGAACATCGTGAGGCGCGCCGGATTCTTGCCGAAAGGTCATCTGGCGAAATCGCTCGTGACGGTGCTGGAAACGTATCCGCGCGACGAACTGTTTCAGGCCGACGAGAACCAGCTCTACGATATCGCGCTCGGCGTGCTCCGTTTGCAGGAGCATCAGCGCACGCGCCTGTTTGTGCGGCGCGACCGCTTCGACCGCTTCGTGTCGTGTCTCGTGTTCGTGCCGCGTGACAAGTACAACACCGATTTGCGGCAACGTATCGCCAATCTGCTTACTGAAGCATTCAACGGAGCGAGCGTCGAGTTCACGCCGCTGCTTTCCGAATCCACGCTCGCGCGCATTCACTTCGTCGTGCATGCAAAACCGGGCGGCATGCCCGATGTCGATACGCGCGAACTCGAAGCACGTCTCGTGCAGGTGTCGCGCCGCTGGCAGGACGATCTCGCCGATGCGCTGCTCGACGCGTTCGGTGAAGAGCAGGGCAATCGTCTGCTGCAGCACTACGCGGATTCGTTTCCGCCGGGCTATCGCGACGACTATGCCGCGCGCACGGCGGTGCGCGACATCGAACTGATCGAGCGCGTGCAGGGTAGCGAGCGCCTCGCGATGAACCTGTATCGCCCAATCGAAGCCGGGCCGCGCGCATTCCGCTTCAAGGTCTATCGAGCGGGAATGCCGATCGCGTTGTCGCGCAGTTTGCCGATGCTCGAACACCTGGGCGTGCGTGTCGATGAAGAGCGGCCGTATCTGATCGAAGCGCTGGACGCGACACCTGCGTGGATTCACGACTTCGGGCTCGAAGTGGTCGACGACGCCGAGTTCGATATCGAGCGCGTGAAGGATCTTTTCGAAGATGCGTTCGAGCAGGTGTGGACCGGCGCGATAGAAAGCGACGACTTCAACCGCCTCGTTCTACGTGCGCAATTGAGCGCGCGCGAAGTGACGATACTGCGTGCGTACGCGAAGTATCTGCGTCAGGTGGGCTCGACTTTCAGCGATGCGTATATCGAGCGCGCGGTGACCGGCAATCCCGCGATTGCGCGCATGCTGGTCGAACTCTTCGTCGCGCGCTTCGACCCGTCATTGGCCGGCACACGTGGGACGCGCGTGGAGAATTTGCTGAAGACGATCGACAGCGCGCTCGACCAGGTGCCCAATCTCGACGAGGATCGGATACTGCGGCAGTTTCTCGGCGTCATCAAGGCCACGCAGCGCACCAACTATTACGTCTTCGATGCTGACGGAAAGCCGAAGCCGTATCTATCGTTCAAGTTCAATCCGGCGCAGGTGCCCGGCTTGCCGGAGCCCAAGCCGATGTTCGAGATATGGGTCTACTCGCCGCGCGTCGAAGGCGTGCATTTGCGCGGTGGACGTGTGGCGCGCGGCGGCTTGCGCTGGTCGGACCGTCGCGAGGATTTCCGCACTGAAGTGCTGGGTCTGATGAAGGCGCAAATGGTGAAGAACGTCGTGATCGTGCCGGTCGGCTCGAAAGGCGGCTTCGTCGTGAAGAACCCGCCGCCGCAATCGGAACGCGACGCATGGATGCGCGAAGGCATTGCGTGCTACCAAACGTTCCTGCGCGGTTTGCTCGATCTGACCGACAATCTTGCGGGCACGACGGTCGTGCCGCCGCGCGACGTAGTGCGGCACGACCCCGACGATCCGTATCTGGTGGTCGCCGCGGACAAAGGCACGGCCACGTTTTCCGACTACGCGAACGCGATCTCGCAGGAGTACGGTTTCTGGCTCGACGACGCGTTTGCGTCGGGCGGCTCGGTCGGCTACGACCATAAGAAAATGGCGATCACGGCGCGCGGCGCCTGGGAGTCCGTTAAGCGGCATTTCCGCGAAATGGGCGTCGATACGCAGACGATGGACTTCACGGTGGTCGGTATCGGCGATATGTCCGGCGACGTGTTCGGCAATGGCATGCTGTTGTCGCCGCATATCAGGCTCGTGGCCGCGTTCGATCATCGGCATATTTTCCTCGACCCGAATCCCGATCCGGCAGCCAGTATTGCCGAGCGCGGACGTCTCTTTCTTCTCGATCGATCGAGTTGGGCCGACTACGACCCTTCGCTGATTTCAGCGGGCGGCGGCGTGTTTCTGCGCACGGCCAAGACCATTGCCCTTTCGCCGGCCGTGCAATCGGTACTCGGCATCAGCGCAGCGGCGCTCTCGCCGGCCGAACTGATGCGCGCGATTCTGCAGGCGCCCGTCGACCTGCTCTACAACGGCGGCATAGGCACGTATGTGAAGGCCTCACGTGAAACGCACCTGCAGGTTGGCGACCGCGCGAACGATGCGATCCGGGTGAACGGCGCGGACCTGCGCTGCAAGGTCGTAGCCGAAGGCGGCAATTTGGGGCTCACGCAACTCGGCCGTATCGAGTTTGCGCAGCGCGGCGGCCGCATCAATACCGATGCAATAGACAACTCCGCAGGTGTCGACTGTTCCGACCATGAGGTCAACATCAAGATTCTGCTGGGACTCGTGGTGGCCGACGGCGAGATGACCGCCAAGCAACGCAACGCGTTGCTTGCGGAAATGACCGACGAAGTCGGCCTGCTCGTATTGACGGACAACTATTACCAGACTCAGGCGCTTTCCATTGCAGGCCGTTATGGTGTCGAACTGCTCGACGCTGAAACGCGCCTCATGCGCTATCTGGAACGCGCCGGCCGCCTGAATCGCGCGATCGAGTTTCTGCCGAACGACGAAGAAGTGGCCGAGCGGCAGGCCGCGAAACAAGGGCTCACCACGCCGGAGCGCGCGGTGCTGCTCGCGTACAGCAAGATGTGGCTGTACGACGCGCTACTCGATTCTTCGGTGCCCGAAGACCCGCTCGTCAGCGACATGTTGATCGAATATTTTCCGAGGCCTTTGCGACAGCGCTTCAGCGAGCCGATGCAGCGTCATCCTCTGCGCCGCGAAATCCTTGCGACTCATCTAACCAACGCGTTGGTGAACCGCGTGGGCTGCGAGTTCGTGCATCGGCTGATGGAGGAAACCGATGCGCAACCCGGCGACATTGTGCGGGCCTGCATCATGGCTCGCGATGTGTTCGATCTCGACGATGTGTGGCGCAGCATCGACGCGCTGGATAACCGCGTCGCCGACGACGTGCAGGCTCGCATGTTTGTCGAGGTCGCGCGGCTCGTCGAACGATCGGCGTTGTGGTTCCTGCGGCATCTGTCGTCGCCGGGCGTGAACAGCGACGACGTGACCGGTCTGCTCGCGCGTTGCCGCGACGCCGCGCAGCGTCTCGCGCCGCAGTGGCCCGCCTTGCTGCCGGCTGCCGATCTCGAAGCGCTATCCGAACGCCAGCGTGTGCTGGTCGACGCCGGGGTTGATAGTGAACTCGCGGTGCGCATTGCGAGCGGCGAAATTTCAGCCGCGCTGCTCGACATCGCGGAAGTGGCGTCCACGTGCGAGCGCAAGCTCGAACTGGTGGCGGGTGTGTATTTCGCGCTCGGCACGCTGCTCAACTACAACTGGATCAGCGAACGCGCGGCCGCGCTGCCCGCGCCGTCGCACTGGGACATGCTGGCGCGCGCGTCCGCATTGGCCGAACTTGCGCGCCTCAAACGCGCGCTCACGATGAGCGCGCTTGCCGGCGCCGACGAGGCGGCCACGCCGGAGGCACTCGTTCAGGCGTGGCGCGACAAGCGCGCCACGCAGCTCGAGCGTTATGCGCGCCTGCTTGCCGACCTGAGGGCCACTGGCGGAGCGAGCCTGTCGATGCTGCTGGTGATTGTTCGGGAAATGGCTGCGCTCGAGAGGGCATGAGCATTGCGTGGATGAAGCGGTAAAGAAAGGCTGGCCAAAGGTCCACGCACGCGGTGCGCATAGCACCGCGGTTGGACGCACCCTGCCCGGCATGTCCATAATACGGATTCCCGGCAAGTGAAAGCCTTTTGAAAATCAACTAACGCCCTCCACGACGATGAAAGAAGAATCGCCGAAAGCCATTATTTATGCGCTTGCCGCCAACTTTGGCATTGCCGTCTGCAAGTTCGCCGCTGCGTCGTTCACCGGCTCCGGTTCGATGTTCGCCGAAGCTATTCACTCCACCGCCGACTGCGGTAATCAACTGCTGCTGCTTTTCGGCCTGCGCCAGGCGCGTCGACCCGCAAGCCCTTTGCATCCGATGGGCGGCGGGCGCGAGATCAACTTTTATTCGCTGCTGGTCGCGCTGCTGCTGTTCTTTGTCGGCGGCGCATTTTCAGTGTACGAAGGCGTGCATCGCCTGGTCGCGCGGGAGCCGCTGCAGTATGCGTATGTCGCGCTCGTAGTGCTCGGCGTCTCCGTGGTGCTGGAGGCGTTCTCGCTGTGGGGCGCGATGAAGGAGATCCGCAAGGTGCACCCCGAGAAATCGCTTTGGCGTTGGTTCCGGGAAACGCGCGAGTCCGAGTTGCTGGTGGTCGCGGGCGAAGATATTGCCGCGCTGGCCGGCCTGGGAATGGCCTTCGTGGCCGTGCTGCTCACTTTGGTGACCGGCAATCCTGTCTATGACGCGCTGGGTTCCATCGCCGTTGGTTTGCTGCTGATGGTGATTGCCGGCCTCGTGGCGCGCGAGGTGAAGTCAATGATCGTCGGCGAATCGGCAAGCCCCGAAGTGCGCCGCGCAATCGAGGCGCATTTGCGCGCCCGCGGTGAGATTCGCAGCATCATCAACATGATTACCTTGCAATGGGGGCGTCATGTGGTGGTCGCCGTGCAGGCTGAGATGATTGACTACGCGAGCGGCCGCGCGCTGGTCGACGCGATCAACGTGATCGAGGCAGATTTGCAAGCCGCATTTCCGCAGGTGCGCTGGGTATTTTTTGAACCAGACGTGCCGCGCGTCTAACCGTGCCTTTTCCGCGCACGTAACTCGCGCAGGGCTTTGCGCGAGTTACTCAATCGACACTTCATGTAGTGGAAAATAATTTCTTCGCATCTATACTTCTTTCGGCTTGAAGGCGGCACTCTCCCAAACTGCATCACAAGCAAAAGGAAGATCACGATGCTGACTCGCACGTTTAACGCTCTCTCGGTCATTGCACTCGCGGCATGCACAGCCTTTACTTCCGGGCCGGCAAGCGCGGACGACAACGACGCTTTCTCGCATGACGGCGGCGGCTCGCGCGGGCGGCCAGTCAAGGTGATGATTATTTCGATGTTCGGTCCGGAGGGCCAGGTGTGGCTCGATAAGCTCGGGCCATGGCGCGATATTCCGGTAGACGGCTTGTCACCCGATTACCCGGCAGTACATTGCAACCGCCAGGACGTATGCGTAATGACGACCGGCATGGGTCACACGAACGCCGCCGCGTCGATCATGGCATTGACGTTCTCACCGCGATTCGATTTGCGGCATACGTATTTCATGGTGGCGGGTATTGCCGGCATCGATCCTCAACAGGGCACGGTCGGCTCCGCTGCGTGGGCCAAATATCTCGTCGACTTCGGGATTCAATGGGAGATCGACGGGCGCGAGATTCCGGCCGGCTGGAATACTGGCTATCTCGGCATCAACACAAAGAGCCCGTCAGAAAAGCCGCCGCTCGATTACCGGACCGAAGTGTTCCAGCTCAATACGCAACTCGCCGATACCGCATTCGCCCTGTCGCGCAATGTGGTGCTTTCCGACAACGCGCAGGCGCAGGCCGCGCGTGCGAAGTATTCGTACGCGCCGGCTAATCGCCCGCCCACCGTTATTCAATGCGATACGCTCGCCGGCGATACCTGGTGGTCGGGCACGCTGCTCGGGCAACGGGCTCGCGACTGGACCAAGATCCTGACGGATCAAAAAGGCGTGTATTGCACCACACAGCAGGAAGACAATGCCACGTACGAAGCGCTAAAACGCGCGGCTTCGGTGCACAAGGTCGATTTGAACCGCGTTGCCGTGGTGCGTGCGGGCTCTGATTTCGACCGTCCGTACGACGGACAGACCAGCGCCGACAACCTGCTGAACTACTCCGCGCAAGGCGGCTTCACGATTGCCCTCGAAAATCTGTACCGCTCGGGTAATCCGCTCGTTCAGGACATTGTCACGCACTGGAGCGAATGGCGCGAAGGCGTGCCCAAACGCTAACCAGCTAATTGCGTGCGGGCCGCTTATGCGACCCGCACTGCAATGGCGCGCGACACTCAATGTTGTGGTGCGCGATACGGTGTCCAGACGGCGGCGTCCGTATCCCAATGATCGAGTTCCGATGGTGTCATGATGTGCTCCTTTATGAAGACTGGAAAGCTAGCGTGGCGATTCGCATTATTCCGGAAAACTAACGATTCTGGCGTTTGCTTTCCTCTTTGCTCAATGCCCCGCTTGTTGCTCCGCTCGTGCTCCGCTAGTGCTTTGCTTATTGCCCGTTACTGGCCATTGGCCACACGCGTGACGTCGCCGCTCGTGCCTTCCTGCAACGCGATGCGCGCGGCCTGCGTCTGGCCGATCAGACCTTTGTTCGGGTAGCTCGTGCGATTGAGCGCGGGCAACGAACCGTCACGATATGCGGCAACCAGCTCGGCCTGCACTTCGGCGCGCGTTTTTCCGCTCGTCGTCGGAGTCGGTTGAGTCTGGTAAGAACCGGCGTGGCCAATGCCGTTGCCGCCGCCGTTGCTTTGTGCAAATACCGGCGCGCTGGCGAGCAGCGAGAGAGCAAGACCTGCGAGAAGATTGCGTTTCATGATTCACTCCTGTCGATTCGTTTGCAGCACGAGGGGCGCTGCGACAGGGTGAAATGTAGACTTCGAGCCGGCCTCGATAAATCGCGCTTTCGCGAAATGAATTGTCGCGATTTCGGAACAATCGCGCGACGACCCCTATAAACACGGGCTCAAACAACAACCGCGGCATTAGCGCCGCGGTTGGAATTCACTGTTCCAGATTTTGTACTTCAATCTAATTGAATTACGCGACCCATTCGGAAATAATCGGCGTGTCGAGTGCCGGAGCCGATTCGCGTTCTTCCAGTGTGCGTTGCGAGCATGTTGCATCGAGCGCACCGCGGCCGCTCAGCAATGGGCAGCGATCGAATACTTCGGCGATCCAGTCTACGAAAACACGGACTTTAGGCGACAGATGCCGACTGTGCGGATAGACTGCGGAAATCGGCATCGGCAAAGGCTTGAGTTCTGGCAGTACTTCAACCAGTTGGCCTGAACGCAGATGCGGCAGCACCATGAAACGAGCCGGCTGAATCAGGCCAAAACCTTCCAGCCCGCAGGTCACGTAGGCATCGGCGTCGTTGACCGACACAATGCCCTTCATTTTTACTTCAACCTCTTTGCCATCAACCATAAACGCCCAGTCGAGCGTGCGTCCCGTACGGCTGGAGAAGTAATTGACTGCTTTGTGATTTTCCAGGTCGTCGAGCGAAGTCGGCATGCCGGCCCGTTCAATGTATTCCGGGGCCGCGCACGTCACGCCCTCGAATAGGCCAATACGCCGCGCCACCAGCGAAGAATCCTGGAGTGCGCCGACGCGCACCACGCAATCCACGCCTTCCTGCAAAAGGTCGACCTGTCTGTCCGACAAGCCGAGTTGCAGGTCGATGTCCGGGTAGCGCGTGTGGAATTCACATAGTTGAGGAATCACCAGCAAGCGGCCGATCGAGCCCGGCATGTCGATGCGCAGCTTGCCGTGCGGTTTTTTATTGCCGCTCTGAAAACTGGCCTCGGTCTCTTCGACGTCCGCGAGAATGCGCACGCAGCGCTCGTAATAAGCGGCGCCGTCCGGCGTGAGCGACAGGCGCCGCGTAGTGCGGTGCATGAGCCGCGTGCCGAGGAACGCTTCGAGGTTCTGAATGATCGTGGTAACCGATGCGCGGGGCAGGTCGAGCGTTTCCGCAGCACGGGTAAAGCTGTTGGTGTCGACAACGCGTGTGAACACTTGCATGGCCTGAAGCCGGTCCATTGCAAACCTCCAGAAGGGGCAGGCGTACTGATCAGGATTCGAATCCGCGGAGCAATCGGATGGATTGTTCAGGGGCGCCGAATTGTGTTGCCGGATTATAGGCATTTATTTACGAGTCTGCCGAACCCACAATTCGCACCATTGAAGTTCTTTGCGCATTGCGCGGCTCGACATGCAAGCATTTAAACCGCCGTACTCCTTTGAGCCCACCGGCAGTGCACCGGTAGAGGCCGACAGCACGGCACTCGAAGTCACTGACGTGCAGATAGAAGGGCACGCTCAGGACATCACATTGCGTTTGTACCGGCAGGGAAAGAAAACCGCACTGCCAGTACTGCTTTATTTTCATGGCGGCGGCTTTACGAAGGGATCTATCGATCAAGCCGACTTCGCCTCGCGTTATTTCGCAGAACATTTACCGGCATTGGTGGTGTCGGTCGGTTATTCCCTGGCGCCGGCGTTTCCGTTCCCCGCCGCGCCTGAAGACGCGCATCGCGCGGCATTGTGGGTACAGACGCGGGCGCGCGCTTTTGGCGGCAATAGCAGAAAGGTTGGCGTAGCAGGCCACGACGCCGGCGGTCAATTGGCCAATTGCCTCGCGTTCATCGCGCGTGATCGCGGCGACGTGCAGATCGCCGCGCAGGCTCTGTTCGGGCCGATGCTGGACCCGAGTCTCACCCGCCTCGGCGACGAAAAGCGCCTGGGCTCGGACATTACGGCGAGAGAGTGCGCGGCTTGTTACCGCGCGTACTTGCCGCAAGCGTCGCAACGCATGCATCCGTATGCGGCGCCGCTCGAATCGTCGCGACTCGCGGGCCTGCCGGCCACGCTGATCGCGACGGCGCAAAACGACGTGCTGCACGTCGAGGCGGAGAAATACGCGAGCAGCCTGATCGACGCAGGTGTGCTGACCCAGGTGGTCCGCTATCCGGCCGTCTCGCATGCGGCGTTGGCCGATCATCCGCCCGCCTTGCAGGAAGCGGTGCGATTTTTTCAGTGGCGCTTCGATGCGCGCGCCCATCGATGAAACACAAATAAGCAGAACTTCAATCAACGATACCGGGAGCTTCAAATGACCATTCTTCCTCTTTCCCGTCGCCGTGTGGCGATAGCCGCGCTAGCCGTGATCGTCGTAGCCGGACTGGGCACGTTCGGCGCAATTCGTGTCGACGCCAGTTCGCCTGCCGCGCCGACCATCGTGCCGGAAGTCGATGTCGCCACTGTGGTGCAAAAGACGATTACCGACTGGCAGAGCTATTCGGGCCGCCTTGAAGCTGTCGAAAAAGTGGACGTCCGTTCACAGGTGCCTGGCACGATCGTGTCGGTCAACTTCAAGGACGGCGCGCTCGTGAAGAAAGGCGACACGCTGTTCGTGATCGACCCGCGCCCGTATGCGGCGGAAGTGGCCCGAGCGGAAGCGCAGCTCGCGGCCGCGCAGGCGCGCACCGGCTACACGCAAAGCGACTGGGAGCGCGCGCAGCGCCTGATCACCGACAACGCAATCGCGAAGCGTGACTACGACGAGAAGCAGAATGCCGCGCGCGAAGCGAGCGCGAACCTGAAGGCCGCGCAAGCCGCGCTCGAAACCGCGCGCATCAATCTCGGCTACACGAAGATTGTTGCGCCGGTTTCGGGCCGTGTGTCCCGTGCGGAAATCACGGTGGGCAACGTGGTGTCGGCGGGCGCGAGCTCAACGCCGCTCACCACGCTCGTGTCGGTTTCGCCGATCTACGCATCGTTCGACGCCGACGAACAAACGTATCTGCAATACCTGCGTCGTGCAAAAGACGGCGGCAAGGTGCCAGTCGAACTCGGTCTCGCCGACGAAAGCGGCTACTCGCGCAACGGCGTGATCGAGTCGGTGGACAACCGGCTCGATACGTCGTCGGGCACGATTCGCGTTCGCGCGCGTTTCGATAACCAGGACGGCACATTGATTCCGGGCCTCTACGCACGCGTAAAAGTGGGCGGCAGCGAGCCGCACCCCGCGCTGCTGATTGACGACGCCGCTGTGGGCACCGACCAGGACAAGAAGTTCGTGCTGGTGGTCGATCAAAACAATCACGTTGCGTACCGCGAGATTTCCGTCGGCGATATGCAGGGCAACCTGCGCGTCGTGAAGGGCGGACTGAAAGCGGGCGACCGGATCGTCGTCAACGGCATTCAGCGTGTGCGTCCGGGCGATGCAGTGCGCGCGCACATGGTGCCCATGACGACCGACCAGGACCCGAACAGCGCGCCGCTTGCACAGACGCGCGCCAAAGCGGACAAGAATTCGTGAGCGTCGCAGCCGCGGCGTTGAACGCGCGGCGCCTTGCTCCAACCGCTTGCTCCAACATCAAGAGCTTCCAATGAACATATCCAAATTCTTCATCGATCGGCCGATCTTTGCGGGCGTGCTATCGGTATTGGTTCTGCTGGCGGGCGTCATTTCGCTCTTCAAGCTGCCGATCTCCGAGTACCCCGAAGTGGTCCCGCCGTCGGTCGTGGTGCACGCGCAGTATCCTGGCGCAAATCCGAAAGTGATCGCGGAAGCCGTCGCTTCGCCGCTCGAAGAGCAGATCAACGGCGTCGAGAACATGCTGTATATGCAGTCGCAAGCAAATAGCGACGGCAATCTCACGCTGACGGTCACGTTCAAGCTCGGAACGAACCCGGACCTCGCAACGCAACTGGTGCAGAACCGCGTGAACCAGGCACTGCCGCGTTTGCCGGAAGACGTCCAACGGCTCGGCGTGACGACGATCAAGAGTTCGCCCACGCTGACAATGGTGGTCCACCTGATCTCGCCGAATAACCGCTATGACATGACGTATCTGCGCAACTACGCGCTGCTGAACGTCAAGGACCGGCTCGCGCGTATTCAGGGCGTCGGCGAGGTTCAATTGTGGGGCTCGGGCGACTACGCAATGCGTGTGTGGCTCGATCCGCAGAAGGTCGCGCAACGCGGTTTGACAGCGACCGAAGTGGTCAACGCGATTCGCGAGCAGAACATTCAGGTGGCGGCCGGTGTGATCGGCGCATCGCCTTCGGTGCCAGGCACGCAATTGCAGTTGTCGGTCAATGCGCGCGGCCGTTTGAAGACCGAGGGCGAATTCGGCGACATCATCGTGAAGACTGCGCCCGATGGCGGCGTGACTTATCTGCGTGACATCGCTCGTGTCGAACTGGCCGCGTCGGAATACGGTCTGCGTTCGTTGCTCGACAACAAGCCGGCGGTTGCGCTCGCGATCAACCAGGCGCCAGGCGCGAACTCGCTCGCGATTTCCGACGAAGTTCGCTCCGCGATGAAGGACCTCGCGCAAGACATGCCCGCGGGCGTCGAATACAAGATCGTCTACGACCCGACGCAGTTCGTGCGCTCGAGTATCGAGGCGGTCGTGCATACGCTGCTCGAAGCAATCGCGCTGGTGGTGATCGTCGTGATCGTGTTCCTGCAGACGTGGCGTGCATCGATCATTCCGTTGATCGCCGTGCCGGTGTCCATTGTCGGTACGTTCTCGCTGTTGCTTGCGTTCGGTTTCTCGATCAATGCGTTGTCGTTGTTCGGCATGGTGCTCGCGATCGGGATCGTGGTGGACGATGCGATCGTGGTGGTGGAGAACGTCGAACGGAATATCGAAAGCGGGCTCAGTGCGCGCGATGCAACGTATAAGGCGATGCAGGAAGTGAGCGGGCCGATTATCGCCATCGCGCTCACGCTCGTTGCCGTGTTCGTGCCGCTCGCGTTCATGACGGGCCTCACGGGTCAGTTCTACAAGCAGTTCGCGATGACCATCGCGATCTCGACGGTGATCTCGGCGTTCAACTCGTTGACGCTGTCGCCGGCGTTGTCCGCCATGCTGCTGCGCGGTCACGGCGCGAAGGAAGACCTGCTGACGCGTGTGATGAACCGCGTGCTGGGCCGCTTCTTCAAGGGCTTCAACAAGGTGTTTCATCGCGGCTCGACGGCATACGGCCGCGGCGTGACCGGCGTGCTGCGCCGCAAGGGTGCAATGCTCGCGGTGTACGCGATCCTGCTCGGTGCAACGGTGCTGATCTCGCGTGTCGTGCCGGGCGGTTTCGTGCCCGCGCAGGACAAGGAGTACCTGATTGCGTTCGCGCAGTTGCCGAATGGCGCATCGCTGGATCGTACGGAAAAAGTGATCCGCGACATGAGCGCGATAGCGCTCAAGCAGAAGGGCGTGGAAAGCGCAGTGGCGTTCCCGGGCTTGTCGGTGAACGGCTTCACGAACAGTTCTAGCGCGGGCATTGTGTTCGTCACGCTCAAGCCATTCAAGGAGCGCGGCGACAAGAAGCTCTCGGCGGGTGCGATTGCCGGCGCGTTGAACCAGCAATATGGCGCGATCAAGGACTCGTTCGTCGCGGTGTTTCCGCCGCCACCTGTGCTCGGTCTCGGCACGCTCGGCGGTTTCAAGATGCAACTGGAGGATCACGGTGCGCTCGGTTACGCGGAACTGAACAAGGCAGCAGAGGCATTCGTGAAGAAGGCCGCGCAAACGCCTGAACTTGGCCCGACCTTCTCCAGCTATCAGATCAACGTTCCGCAATTGAACGTGGACCTCGACCGTGTGAAGGCGAAGCAGCTCGGCGTGCCGGTTACTGACGTGTTCAACACGATGCAGATCTATCTGGGCTCGCTGTATGTGAACGACTTCAACCGCTTTGGCCGCGTGTATCAGGTGCGGGTGCAGGCAGACGCGCCGTTCCGTCAACGCGCCGACGACATCCTGCAACTGAAGACGCGCAATGCCGCGGGCGACATGGTGCCGTTGTCGTCGCTCGTGTCGGTCACGCCGACGTTCGGTCCGGAAATGGTGGTGCGTTACAACGGCTATACCGCAGCGGACATCAACGGTGGACCGGCGCCGGGATTCTCGTCCGGTCAGGCGCAAGCCGCGGCTGAGCGCGTGGCGGCCGAAGTTCTGCCGCGCGGCGTGAAGCTCGAATGGACCGACCTCACGTACCAGCAGATTCTCGCCGGTAATGCGGGCCTGTGGGTGTTCCCGATCAGCGTGTTGCTCGTGTTCCTGGTGCTTGCCGCACTGTATGAAAGCCTGACGCTGCCGCTCGCCGTGATCCTGATCGTGCCGATGAGCGTGCTGTCTGCGCTGACCGGCGTGTGGCTCACGGGCGGCGACAACAACATCTTCACGCAGATCGGCTTGATGGTGCTGGTGGGCTTGTCGGCGAAGAACGCGATTCTGATCGTGGAGTTCGCCCGAGAACTCGAACACGATGGACATACGCCATTGTCGGCGGCGATTGAGGCGAGCCGGCTGCGTCTGCGACCGATTCTGATGACGTCGATCGCGTTCATCATGGGTGTGGTGCCGCTCGTGTTGTCGACCGGAGCCGGTTCGGAAATGCGTCACGCAATGGGTGTCGCGGTGTTCTTCGGCATGCTCGGTGTCACGCTGTTCGGGCTGATGCTCACGCCGGTGTTCTATGTGGTGCTGCGTACGTTGGCCGGCGGGACGATTCATGTCGCGCAGAAGGATTCGCCGCGCATTGGCGCACCGGTCACGGACGCCTGAGGAGAAAACAACAATGAAACGCTTTGAAAGTTTGAGTGGATGGGGCCGGGCAGCAGCCAGCGGTTTGCTGCTCGCACTGCTCGCCGCCTGCTCGGTGGAGCCCACCTACAAGCGGCCTGAAGTGGATACGCCCACCGCGTTCAAGGAAGCGCCGGTAGCGGCTTCGGGGGCCTCGGCAGCTTCGGCGCCCTCCGCTGCTGCATCGGCACCGGACGCCGGCACGTGGAAGACGGCGCAACCTGCCGACGACGCGCATCGCGGCGAATGGTGGAAGATTTTCGGCGACCCGCAACTCGACGCGCTCGAAGAGCAGGCGGCCGCCGCGAATCAGGACCTGAAGGCGGCAGCAGCGCGCGTGCAACAGGCCCGTGCGGTGACGCGTGCAGCGAAATCGGACTGGTTCCCGAAGATCGATGCGGGCTTCGGCCCGACTCGCGAACGTGCGTCCGCAGCATCGCAATTCCAGCCGGATAGCGCGGGCGGCACGACCGGCACTATCTGGCGCGCGCAGGTCGGCGCGTCGTATGAAGCGGATCTGTTCGGGCGTGTCGGCTCTAACGTCAATGCGTCGCGTGCGGACGAGCAGCAAAGCGAAGCGCTGTTCCGCTCGGTGCAGTTGTCGTTGCAGGCCGACGTCGCGCAAAACTATTTCCAGTTGCGCGAACTCGATACCGATCAGGACTTGTACCGCCGCACAGTGGCATTGCGTGAAGATACGTTGAAGCTCGTCGAGCGTCGTTTCAAGGAAGGCGACATCAGCGAGCTCGATGTTTCACGCGCCCGCAACGAACTTGCGAGCGCGCGTGCGGATGCCGTGGGCGTCGCACGTCAGCGCGCGGCGTCGGAGCATAGTCTCGCGATTCTGCTCGGCAAGCCGCCGGCAGACTTCTCGTTCGCAGAAGCGCCGCTCGTGCCGGTAGCGGCGCGCGTGCCGCCGGGCTTGCCTTCGGCGCTGCTCGAACGGCGGCCGGACGTGTCGGCAGCCGAACGCGCGATGGCGGCGGCAAACGCGCGTGTGGGTCTCGCGAAGTCGGCGTTTTTCCCGAAGCTCGATATCACTGGCGCATTTGGGTATGAGTCGGCAACGTTGGGCAATCTGTTCATGTGGTCGAGCCGCGCGTTCATTCTCGGACCGTTTGCCGGCACTGCATTGACATTGCCTCTGTTCGACGGCGGCCGGCGTAAGGCGAATCTCGCGCAGGCTCGTGCGAAATACGACGAGGACGTTGCGCAGTATCGTCAGCAGGTTCTGGTCGCGTTCCGCGAAGTCGAGGACAACCTGGCCGACCTGCGCCTGCTGGACGACCAGATGCGCGAGCAGAACAATGCCGTGCAGGCCTCGCAGCGCGCGGCGCGTCTGTCGCGCACGCAGTACACCGAAGGCGCGGTCAGCTATCTGGACGTGATCGACGGCGAGCGGCAGGTGTTGAATACGCAACTGCAGGCGAGCCACTTGCAGGGCACGCAGGCTGTTGCGACGGTCAACCTGATTCGCGCCCTCGGCGGCGGCTGGGGCGATGTGGCTGCGTCCGACACCGCAGTCGGCTCCGCTGCACCGGCTGCAACGCCGGCTTCGTCAGCGGCGCCTGCCGAGCAGGTGGCCAAGCGCTAGACGTTTTACTGCTGAGGCTGGACCCGAGTGCTGCAAACAGGCCGGATCGCGCGATGAGCGCGGTCCGGCTTTTTTTGCGCAAATCTTTTTTAGCACTTTCCATTCGAAAATCCGTTCGTAGACCCGTAGGTATCGTGGACTCTATGATGATTCGCACCATGACGCGGGCTGTCGAACAGGCTCGCCGCGAACCACATCACGTATCAACTACAAGAGTCCACCATGCGCAATTTCGCTTCAAACATGCGGCGTTTTTTTCACGCGCCGGCGCTCGCGCTTGTCAGCGCCTTCGGCTTCGCATTGGCTGTGCCCGCAATGCACGCATACGCAGCGGACGCGCCGACACTGAAAATCGGCACGGCCACGAGCCCGCAAATCGAGGCACTCAAAGTAGCCGTGCGCGAGGCGAAGGAGCAGGGGCTCGATGTGAAAGTGATCGAATTCACCGACTGGAACACGCCGAACGCCGCACTCGCGAATAAGGATATCGACGTCAATTACTTCCAGCACATTCCGTTTCTCGAGAACGCGAAGAAGCAGGGCGGCTATAACTTTGTCGCAATTGCCCCTGGCACGATCATGAAGATCGGTCTGTACTCGAAAAAGATCAAACGATTCGACGAGTTGAAAGACGGCGCGACCGTGGCGATCGCCAATGATCCCGTCAATGGCGGGCGCGGCTTGTTGCTGCTGCAACGCGCGGGGCTCATCAAGCTGACGCCCGGAATCGACTATCGCGCAACCACGCTCGACATTATCGACAACCCCCGGCATCTGAAGATCGTTCAACTGGAAGCATTGCAACTGGCGCGTTCGCTCGACGATGTCGATCTTGCACAAGGCTATCCGAGCTTCATCAAGCTTGCGGGTACGACAGACCCGAATAGCGCGCTGCTATTCGACGGTCTGGAGAACAAGAACTACGCAATCCAGTGGGTCGTGCGTCCGGAGAGCGTGAACGATCCGCGCATTCGCAAGTTCATTTCGATCTATCAACATTCGCCGGCTGTGCGCGCCGCACTCGACAAAGCATTCGGCACTCTGTACGCGGTCGCCTGGTAAGCGGCGTATTTCGCGCTGATCAGAAACAACAGGAGTGACGCGATGCCGAAGAAGATTCTGTTGAACGCATTCAACATGAATGCAGTGGGCCATATCAATCACGGCTTGTGGACGCATCCACGAGATCGTTCGGCGCATTACACCGATCTCGACTACTGGACGAGTCTTGCGCAAACGCTCGAACGGGGCAAGTTCGACGGGATCTTTCTCGCGGATATTGTCGGCGTGTACGACGTGTATCAGGGCGGCCCCGACACGCCATTACGCGAAGCCGTGCAGATTCCAATCAACGATCCCTCGCTGATCGTGCCCGCGATGGCGCATGTGACGCGTCATATCGGTTTTGGCGTAACGTCGAATCTGACGTATGAGCCGCCGTATCTGTTCGCGCGGCGCATGTCGACGCTCGACCATCTGACCAAAGGGCGGGTCGGCTGGAATATCGTCACCGGCTATCTGGATAGCGCCGCTCGCGGCATGGGTCTCGCGCAACAGATCAGTCACGATGACCGCTATGACCGTGCCGACGACTATATGGATGTGGTCTACAAGCTCTGGGAACAAAGCTGGGAAGACGACGCGGTGGTGCGCGACCGCGCTTCACGCATCTTCTCGCAACCGGGCAAGGTGCATCGCGTGAAACACGACGGTCCTTTCTATTCCATCGACGCGATTCACTTGAGCGAGCCATCGCCGCAACGCACACCCGTGTTGTATCAGGCCGGCTCGTCGAGCCGCGGCGTGGATTTTGCGGCGCGCCATGCGGAGTGCGTGTTTGTCGGCGGACAGAACAAGCAGTTGACGCGTTCGATCGTCGACGACATTCGCGCACGAGCCGTGAGCTTTGGGCGCTCGCCTGACGACATCAAGATCTTCGCGGGCATCACCGTGGTGGTCGGCGAAACCGAACGAGCCGCACAGGAAAAGTTCGAAGAGTACCGGCGCTATGCAAGCGCTGAAGGCGGCATCGCGCATTTCTCCAGTTCGACAGGTATCGACTTTTCGCAATACGAGCTGGATGAGCCGATCTCGTATGTGAAGACGCAATCCATGCAATCGGCGGTCGAAGCCATTTCGAAGAAGAGCGTGAGCGGCGTCTGGACCAAGCGCAAAGTACTCGAACAGATGACGCTCGGTGGTCGCGCAAAACCGGTGGTGGGCTCGCCGCAGCAGATCGCGGACGAACTGGTGTCGTGGATCGACGAAGCGGGCGTCGACGGTTTCAATCTGACACGCACGGTGATGCCTGAATCGTTCGAGGACTTCGTGGACCTCGTCGTGCCGGAGTTGCAGAACCGCGGCGTCTACAAGGAAGACTACGATCCCGCGCCTACGCTGCGAGAGAAGCTGTTCGGGGGCGGCCGCGCGCGTTTACCGGACGTGCATGCCGGCGCACAGCATCGGCGAGCGCCGCAAAGCGGCATCAAACAAACCGTGGAAGCCTGAGAGGAACGAAGCGATGGCTAATCTTTTCGACGTGCCGCAGTTCATCGAAGAAGCACCGTCTGCCGCGGCCGATCATCGTGCGAACGCGGCGCCGGCGCAGTCGGCCGTTGTATTCGACCACGTCGGCAAAGTATTCGCGGAGGCCAGCGGTGCCCCGACCGCGGCGCTCGCAGAGGTGACGTTGAACGTTGCGCGCGGCGAGGTGTTCGGCATTATCGGTCGCAGCGGCGCAGGAAAATCCACGTTGCTGCGGCTCGTGAACGGACTCGAAAAGCCGAGTTCGGGCGCGGTGCGCGTGAATGGAATCAATGTCGGCGAACTCGACGAACGCGGACTCGTGACGCTGCGCCGTCGCATCGGCATGGTGTTTCAGCACTTCAATCTGCTCTCCGCGAAGACCGTGCGCGAGAACATCGCATTGCCGTTGAAGATCGCCGGCGTACCGAAAGCGGCGATCGACAGGAAGGTCGATGCGTTGCTCGAACTCGTCGGCCTCGCGGCAAAGCGCGACGCTTATCCAGCGAGCTTGTCCGGCGGACAGAAGCAGCGTGTCGGCATTGCGCGCGCACTCGTCACGGACCCCGACATTCTGCTGTGCGACGAAGCCACATCCGCACTCGATCCAGAAACGACACAAGCGATTCTCGCGCTGCTGCGCGACATCAACCGTCGGTTAAACCTGACCGTCGTTCTGATCACGCATGAAATGCAGGTGATTCGTGAGGTGTGCGATACGGTCGCCGTGATCGAGCGTGGCCGCGTAGTGGAGACGGGTCCGGTGTGGCGTGTGTTCGGCGAGCCGCAGCACGATGCAACGCGGGCGCTGCTGCGCACGCTGGTTCACGACTTGCCTGCGGATCTTGCCGATCGCGTGAAGCCGCTTGCCGGGATCGCGCAAGCCGACGCGCGCGTTCTGCTCGACGTGCGCTTTACTGGCGGCAATGCACGTGACCCGGACCTCGCCGGTCTGACTTCCGCGCTGAGCATCGACGGAGGCGGCGTGAGCTTCGTGCATGGCGGGATCGACCGCATTCAAGGGCATGCGCAAGGGCGCCTCATCGTGTCCGCGCAGGTTCGCGCGAAGAAGGGCGCCACGGTGCATGCGCAAGTCGCCGCGTTGGTCGAACGCGCGCGCGGCCACGCTAACCACGTCGAGGTATTGGGTTATGTCTGATCTCTGGCTGTCGGAACTCGTCGGGGCGATACGCGATACGGTTGTAATGGTCGGCGTGTCCGCAGTAATCGCGGCACTGGTCGGCATTCCGTTGGCGCTGGTGCTGGTCACGACCACGCGCGGCGGCATCTTCGAAAAGCGCGCGGTGAACAGCACGCTCGGCGCGCTCGTCAATGCGTTTCGCTCGACGCCGTTCATCATTCTGCTGGTCGCGCTGCTGCCCCTCACGCGCTTGCTGATCGGCACGACCATCGGCGTATGGGCGGCAATCGTGCCGCTCAGCATTGCCGCGATTCCGTTCCTTGCCCGCGTAGCTGAAGTGAGCCTGCGCGAAGTGGACCGCGGCCTGATAGAAGCGGCGCAAGCAATGGGTGCGCAACGCAGGCATATCATCTGGCACGTGTTGTTGCCCGAAGCTCTGCCAGGCACAGTGGGCGGCTTTACGATCACCGTAGTTGCGATGATCGGATCTTCAGCGATGGCCGGTGCGGTTGGCGCAGGCGGCCTCGGCGATCTTGCGATCCGCTACGGCTATCAGCGCTTCGATACGACGGTGATGGTGACGGTGATCGTGTTGCTGATTGCGATTGTAACTACGGTGCAACTGGTGGGCGATCGCTTCGTGCGGCGACTCGCGCAGCGCGCGTGAGGGGTGAGTTCAAATACTGACTGCCGTGTTCGCGTCGGCCTGCTGATACAGTGCATTCGCATGACGAATGACGCGCGCCCTATCGGTCGCGGATCTCACCGCCTATCATGAAAGCTGCCGGATGCACCGCAAGCCGCTCGCGAGCCCATTCCACCTGCACTGCAGGGTCGCCTCGAAAACATCATCACGTGGAAACAGCATGAACGATTTTCGCCAGACCGCGGCGCTGCAGACGCGCGAGGCGTCCGCCGCACCAACCGTGCGCGATCTCGCCGGCCTGCTCGCGGCACTGCATGCGAGCGCCGCGGAGCGCGACCTCGCCGGCGGCCACGCCGCGCAGGAGAAACAGTGGATCGCCGACGCGGGCCTGCTCACGCTTGCCGTGCCGCGCGAATTCGGCGGCGAGGGCGCTTCGTGGCCGGAAATCTACGACACCATTCGCAAGATCGCGCAGGTGGACAGCGCGCTCGCGCATCTGCTCGGCTTCACGTTCTTGCAAGAGGTCAGCGTCTATGTGTGGGGTAACGCAGAGCAGCGTGCCCGCTACCTGGGCGGTACGGTAAAAGAGCGCTGGTGGTGGGGCAACGCGGTGAATCCGCTCGACACCCGGCTCGTTGCCAACGCAACCGGCGACGGCGGCTATGTTCTGAACGGTGAGAAAGGCTTTTGCTCGGGCACGCGCGGCTCGCAGATGATGACGGTTTCCGGGCACGACCCGCAGACCGGCAGCACGATGTTCGCAGTCGTGCCGACCACGCGCGAGGGCATCACCGTCAACGAAGACTGGAATCCGATCGGGCAGCGGCAGACCGACAGCGGCAGCGTGTCGTTTGTCCAGGTCCGGGTCGAACCAGAAGAAGTCCTGCAACGTGGCGACACGCCGTATGCGAGTTTGCGCACGCTGGTCTCGCAGCAGGTCATGACCAATCTGTTCGTGGGCATCGCCCAAGGCGCGCTCGATGAAGCGCGTGCGTACGTCACGCAATACGGCAAGCCGTGGATGACTTCGGGCGTGGCGAAAGCCACCGACGATCCGTACTTGATCCAGCGTTTCGGCGAGATGCGTATTCAGGCGGTGAGCGCCGAAGCGCTGGCCGTGCGCGCCGCGCAAGCGCTCGATGCCGCGTGGCGCGAAGGCCCGTCGCTTTCCGCCGAAGCGCGCGCGCACGTTGCGCTCGCTACTTCAGAGGCGAAAATCGTCGCGCATCGTGCGGCGCTCGACGTCAGCGAAAAACTGTTCGACGCCTGCGGCGCGCGCGCCACACATGCGCCGCTCGCGCTCGATCGTTTCTGGCGCAACGCCCGCGTGCACACGCTGCACGATCCGCTCGACTATCGCGTGCGCGATGTCGGCCGTTATGCACTCAGCGGGACATTGCCGGAAGTTTCTTTGTACACTTGAGGCGGTCCGCGGTGCAGCCAGTCTGCGCCGCGTTTATTCCTTCTCAAGAGATCTCCGGATTGCAGTTCAAATTACCGACCACGGCAACAGCGCCGTTTTGCCCGTCTGAAGTGCAAGGCTCGGTCGCCGTCTCGCAAGGCGCGCCTTTCTGGAAAAAGATCCTGCAGTTCGCCGGCCCCGGCCTGCTGGTTTCCATCGGCTATATGGACCCGGGCAACTGGGCGACCGACATTGAAGCCGGCTCGCGTTACGGCTACAGCCTGCTGTTCGTCGTCATGCTGTCGAGTCTCGCGGCGATGGCGTTGCAATGTCTGAGCATGCGCCTGGGTATTGTGACAGGGCGCGATCTGGCCGAATTGTCGAGGGCGCGTTATTCGCCTGCGGTCGCGCGAGGGCAATGGTTTCTTGCCGAGCTTTCGATCGTCGCGTGCGATCTCGCAGAAGTGCTTGGCGGCGCGCTCGCTTTTCATCTGCTCTTCAAATGTTCGCTTACCACGGGCGTGCTGCTGACCGCGTTCGACACGTTGATCGTGCTCGGCCTGAAGGGCAAGAACTTCCGCGACCTGGAAGCGATCATGCTTGGACTGATCGCGACGATCGGTGTCGGGTATATCGTCGAACTCGCACTCGTGAAGCCGCATTGGCCGTCGGTCGCGCAAGGACTGATTCCGTCGTGGCAGGCGTTGAGCTCGCGCGAACCGGTGTATCTCGCGATCGGCATTCTCGGCGCGACGGTCATGCCGCATAACCTGTATCTGCATTCGTCGATCGTGCAAACGCGAGCGGTGAAGCGCGATCCGGCGAGCATCGGCTCCGCGATCGGCATGTCGCGCATCGATACCATTGTGTCGTTGCTGCTGGCGCTGATGATCAACATGGCGATCCTGATTCTCGCGGCCGCCGCGTTTCATGCGACCGGCCATAATCAGGTCACCGAAATCGAAGACGCCTACAAGCTGCTTGCGCCGATTGTCGGCACCGGCTTCGCGGCGGTGCTGTTCGCGATCACGCTGCTCGCGTCGGGACAAAGTTCGACCTTCACCGGCACGGTTGCGGGACAGGTCATCATGGAAGGCTTCCTGAAGCTGAAGATTCCGTGCTGGCAGCGGCGCTTCATCACGCGCGCGCTTGCGTTGATTCCCGCACTGATCGGCGTGCAGATGATGGGCAACGGCGCGGTGGGCAAGCTGCTCGTCGCAAGTCAGGTCGTGCTCAGCCTGCAATTGCCGTTCGCGCTTTATCCGCTGATCCGCATGACCGGCGACCCCTCGCTGATGGGCGAGTTCGCGAATACGCTGCTCACGCGGATCGTCGCGTGGACGCTGTTCGCGGTGATTACCGCGGCGAACCTGTGGCTCGTCGTGCAGACGGTGGGACTCGTTGGGGAATGAAGGGGCGAAGTGCGGCGCGGCCTGATGCATCGCCGCGTTGCCGCGCGAAGAGCGTGAACGTCGAACAAAAAAAGGTCCGCGCAAACTGGCGGACCTTTTACTTTGAGGCTTCGGATTCGAATCGGGCGGACCAGCCGTCATCGAATTTCAATCTGGCAAGCCGCGTGGCTCAGGCGGCCTGGGCGACCTGCGCGGCTTCGAGTGCTTCCTGGCGAGCGGCTGCGGCTTTCTTCGTCTTGCCGGCACGCGACGGCGGCTGGCATGCGCCGCACACGACGTTGTGCTGCAGGTCGTGCTTGTGTGCGACGAACTTGCCGGTGCAACGGCAGCACTTCGTCAACTGCAGGATGTCAGCGTCGAAGAAACGCACCAGCGTCCAGGCGCGCGTCAGGTCGAGCACCGGTTCGGTTTCGCTGTGCTTGCAGTGTTCGAGATACAGCCGATACCCTTTGGTCAGCGCATCGAGATGCGAGCAACGCGCTTCGTTCTTCAGGAACAGGTACGTGTTGTAGAACAGCGACGCGTGAATGTTCGCAAGCCACGTCATGTACCAGTCCGCCGAGAACGGCAGCATGCCTTTGGGCGGCGATACGCCCTTCACCTCGCGGTACAGGCGGATCATGCGGTCACGCGAGAGCGTCAACTCGCTCTCGAGCACCTGCATGCGTGCGCCGAGTTCGATCAAGGCGATCGCACGAAACACTTCTTGTGCATCTTCCGTCAGGCTACGCTTGAGCATCGCAGTCACCCTATTAGGCAAATTGCTCAGCGGGCTGGCCTGCAAGCAGGATGGCCGCGTGAGTCGGTGCAACTGCGGTGTGCTTCGTCGTTTGCGTCAACGCCGACAGCATCGAGTGGTCGTTGAAGCGGAAGAAACACAACAGCTGATCGGAAGAGGCCAGCTTGACGATCTGTGCGAGCGACAGCCCGGCAAGCAGATCAGCCAGTTCCGACGACAAACCCAGACGGAACATTCCGATCGGTTTGTCCTCACGCAACATACGTTGCGCAAGCATGATGTACGACAGGTTAATCTCGCGGATTGAGTCCAGCGTCTCGCTGCTACGGTCCATTTTCTCTGTTTCCGAAGCCCCGAATTACTATGTCGGCTTTTTGCCGTTATGTCTTTTATGCCTCGCCGAAAACGTTGTCCTTCGGCTACAAGTCGTCCCTGATACACATGGCGACCTTTTGATACATCGCGTTACATTTCGTAACAGCTTGGGACGAATTGTATGAAGGGCAAAACCAGAAATCAATCCCTTCTCAAAAAAATATCTCGAAAAAGTACATGAAATTTCGGTAAGAATTTCACCGGCTTGTAATGCGCCGCTCTGGACGCCTTTTCCGCCTTGGGAAGCTTTCGTCAGATCCATGAAAACCCTTGTACGGCGGGGATTAGACCGTGTCGTCCGCGCAACACCGAGGTGGATTCGAGAGAACCGGTAATTAAGACTGAATGGAAACGGATCGAAAAGCCGGCGCCAAGTCGTGTAATTACTACCTGGAGAATTCCGGTTTCAGGGACGGACCGAGTTTGTAACGAAAAGATGGTGCCCCGGTTACAAACTCGGCGAGTTTGTAACCGGATCGGTAAGAATTAGCAGCCCGTTGGGCGAACCCGCTCGACTTCGAGCCCGAACGCGGGCCGCAAGCGCGTGCCCAGCACGTTTCCGATGAAGGCGGCGACGAGCCACAGCCAGCCGTGGAGGCTGCCTGACACGATGCCGCTGAAGTAGGCGCCGATGTTACAACCATAGGCGAGGCGGGCGCCGTAGCCGAGCAGGAGGCCGCCGACGACAGCCGCGATCAGCGAGCGCGCCGGCACTTTCCAGACCGGTGCGTAGCGGCCGGCGAGCGCGGCAGCGGCCATGGCGCCGAGAATGATGCCGACGTCCATCACCGTGGTGACGTCATGTGTAACAGGCGCTGCCAGCGCGCCTGCGTTCGCGCGGGTCGCCCAGTACGGCCAGCTCGCCACGTCCACGCCCAGCGCGGCAAAAAGCTTGGCGCCCCACAACGCGAACGCCGAGGTCACGCCCCACGGACGGCCCGACAGCGCGAGCGTCGCGAAGTTGAGCAGCACAAGCGCGAGCGCGCCGACAAAGAGCGGCCACGGCCCTTGCAGCCAAGGCGATGCGCGCGGCGCACGCGCCGGCTCGTTGACGAGGCGCCCGTGCCGCCGCCGTTCGACGATGACGGTCAGCGCCGCGATCGCCGCGAAAATGACCAGGTTCAGCGCGATCGCGGCGCCGGCGCCGAGCGTGTTGACCATCGACAGCGGCTTCAAGGCGGGCAGGGCGGTCCAGAACGGCATGTGCGCGGTCGCCACCACCGAGCCTGTTACAAATGCCGCGAGCGTGACGATCATCCGCGTGCTGCCGCCGCCGACGGTGTACAGCGTGCCGGACGCGCAGCCGCCACCCAGCTGCATGCCGATGCCGAACATGAAGGCCCCGACGAGGACGGACGTGCCGGCGGGCGCTACGAGCCCCACCACCGGATGGCCGAACAAGGTCCCCGACGCGAGCACCGGGAAGAACAGCACGACGCCCACGGCGAGCATCAGCATTTGCGCGCGTAGCCCCGCGCCGCGGCCGTCGGCGATAAATACCCGCCACGCCGACGTGAAACCGAACGCCGCGTGATAGAGCGACATGCCGAGCAGTGCACCGACTATATAGAGCGCGGCCTGACGGCCACTGACGGTCTGAGCCAGATACACGGCACCGAGCGCGATCAGAAGGAGAGCCGCGGCAAGCGGTTTTGGGTTGAGGTCGAAACGGCGTGGCGCGGGAGAAAGAGTAGAGGAAAGTTCGGACATGATGAGATTGACTGTCAACGCACGCGCGCCGGCGGCCCGGCGGGCGGCTGGCGAGCGTTGTTGGTAGACGAGCGAAAGCGCAATGAGGATCGAAAAAGATAGCACGTAGTGCATATCCTCGCAGGCGCGGGGCGCGTCGCTGTTTGTCACTGTTTGCTGCTGCTTGTCGCTGTTTGTCACCGTTTGCCGCTGCCGCGCCCGATGGCGCCGACGCCGCCGCCCGCAACCCCTCACGTGCCGGCGGTCGCCCCGTGCACGCCGTCTGAGCGCCGGTTGTCGGTCAAGCCATGCAATGCGGCTGCGGTCTGCGGATCGGCCGGAAAGAACGCTTCAATCGCCAGTTCCGACAGAGTGACGTCCACCGGCGTGCCGAACACCGTCGTCGTGCTGAAAAACGACAGCACGCCAAGCGGCGTGCGCAGACGCAGCGGCACCGCAATCTGGTTGAGCGGGTTCTCGCCGGGCTCGGGCGGCTGCGCGCCCGGCGGCGTCGGATAGGCCGCCAGTTCGTCGCGCAACGCGCTGAGCGTTTGGTCGGCGCTTACGTCGATCTGCCGTTGCAGCCGCGCGAGCACGTGCTCCCGCCACGCATGCCAGTTGACGATGGACGAAGCAATGCCATCCGGATGCAGGCTCAGGCGCAACGCATTCACGGGCGGCTTCAGCAGATCGGGACTCGCGCCTGACAGGAGCGGCCCGAGCGCGTTATTCGTGGCGACGATGTTCCAGTGCCGGTCGACGGCGAGCGCCGGATACGGTTCGTGGCCCTTCAACACCAGTTCGACGGCTTCGCGCGCGGCGCTCAGTTGCGGGTCCGATAGCGGACGCTCGCGAAACAGCGGCGCGTAACCGGCCGCGACGAGCAACGCATTCCGTGCGCGCAGCGGCACGTCGAGGCGCTCGGCAAGATGCATGACCATCTCGCGGCTCGGCATTGCGCGGCCGGATTCGACGAAGCTCAGATGCCGCGTCGAGATGTCGGCTTCGGCGGCGAGCAGCAACTGACTCATCCGTCGCCGCTGCCGCCATTCACGCAGCAGATCGCCGACGGTGCGGCTGGTCGCGGGCCGTGTCGACGGGGCGCTTTGCGCAGAAGAAAGTGTGTTCATGCCAACGATGATAGCTAAAGCGCCGCGCCGATCCATTACCTGCGAGGTAATGCGCTCGACGCATTGCCGCGCACTAACGCCGGGACCGCCGGGACGCGCCGCGCAACGATTACCTGCGACGTAATCGACGCGCGGCCCGCTAACCGCGAATCTTCACTCCGAGCCCGCCGCATGCGACGTGTATGCCGAGCGTAGCGCTCAGTCATTGCCAATCAAGGAGTTGCAGATGAACGCGCATACCGATCTGATCGACCGTTATTTCGACGCATGGAACGAGACCGATGGCGAGCGCCGTCGCAAGCTGATCGCCGCGACATGGGCGACCGACGCCGACTACCGCGACCCGCTGATGGCCGGCTCCGGCCACGACGGCATCGACGCGATTATCCGCGCGGTCCAGGAGCGCTTTGCGCATCACACGTTTCGCCGCTCGACCGACGTGGACGGGTTCGGCAACCGTCTGCGCTTTTCGTGGGCACTCGTCACGCCCGACGGCGAGGCGATCGTCAAGGGCTCCGACTTCGGCGTGGTCGACGCGCACGGCCGTCTGCAGGCGGTGACCGGCTTCCTCGATCAGGTGCCCACGGGCGCCTGATCGCACAGCGTTCGCCGCTTCGCTACCGTCATCTTTACGTGGAGACGATCATGCACGAGCCCGTCATCAAGTTTGCGCGATACGCACACGCCATCGACGCGCTGTGCGGCGCGATCGCCGGCTTCGCGCTGCTCGCCGGCCCGCGGGCATTCATGTTTACCGCGTTACTCGGCTGGCGCGAACCAGTGGCGGGCGGCGCGGGGCTGATGCTGCTCGCCGTCGTCGGATGGTTGCGGTGGCGTTGCGGCGGCGCGCTGCGAGGCGTGGGCGGCACGTCGTGCACTCTTCACTGGAATCTCCCCGAAACGCGCAACGTTGCTTGCTACAATCGATTGCCGCAATGCGAGCCATTCGAATAACCGCAAGCAACTTGCATGGAGACATAGTGCTTAAGAATCTCGATCCTCTGCTCAACGCCGACATACTGCATGCCCTGCGCTCAATGGGACACGGCGACGAGCTCGTTATTTGCGACGCCAACTTTCCGGCCAACTCCGTCGCGCGTTCCTCGGTGCTCGGCAAGCTGCTTCGTCTCGACGGCGTGAGCTCGCCGCGTGCGATCCGCGCCGTGCTCTCGGTCATGCCGCTCGATACGTTCATCGACCAACCCGCATCGCGCATGGAAGTGGTCGGCGAGCCGCATACCATGCCCGCCGTGCAGCGCGAGGCGCAGGCCGAGGTCAATGCCGCCGAAGGGCGCGACGTGCCGTTTGCGTCCATCGAACGGTTCGCGTTTTATGAGCGCGCGCGCAAGGCGTATTGTGTGATCGCCACCGGCGAGGAGCGCGGCTATGGCTGCTTCGTCTTCACAAAAGGCGTTCTGCTCGCGCCGGACGCCCCTCGCTCGTAGTCGCCAGCCTGCCGCTTTGCGTCGTTCAAATGCTTGCCCGTCTTGGAAAGCGCGGGCAATGCACATATGCTCAGAGGCAAAGTAGGGAACTGCGGCCTTTTAGTCGGGTCTGCTGCTTATTCATCTACAGGAGTCCCCCATGACGCGTCCCGTCGATTCCGGCGTTATTCTCATCGCACGCATTGCTCTCGCTGTTCTGTTTCTATGGGGCGGTGTGATGAAACTGCTGGGCTATGCGGGCTTTGTCGGCTACCTGCACTCCAAGGGCGTGCCCTTCGTGCAGATCGCCGCGCCGATCGCCACCGCGGTCGAGGCAGTGGGCGGGCTCCTGCTGATAGTCGGCTTCAAGGTGCGCCCGCTCGCGCTCATCATGGCGGTTTATACGGTGGCCACGGCGGTGCTGGGTCACGACTTCTGGAACGTGACGGACGCCGCCTTGCAGCGCGACATGGTGATCCATTTCTGGAAAAACATCGGGATCGCCGGCGGATTTCTGCTGCTGTTCGTGACCGGCGCGGGGCGTATCAGTATCGACGGTGCGCGCGCGCCGCGCAGCGGGTTGGGTCTTTGAGCGCACCACGCTCAGCGATCCCCCGCTGGTTTTGCCTGACTGACGTATTCCGGCTGCAAACAAGGGAGTAAATATGATTCAAAGTTTCGAGCATTCCATTGGCGGCAAAGTGTTGCAGTTGTGCGCGAGTCTTGGAGAAGGGCCCACGCCGCATCGCGTGATCATCAGCCTCGCCGAGTCCGCAAAAACACTCGTGGTGCTGGATGCGTCCGGCTTCCTGAGCGCAATCAAGGCCGAGATCGAGGAGCCCGAAAAACTGATTGCCGACGCAATCAGCAAGGCGCAAAGCGAAGGGCTGATCGAAGCCGCGATCAATACCGGAACGATTCAGGAGGCGTCGCTGTAGCGCGCCTGGCTGCTTTACGCACGCGGTCTTATTCACCGCTGACAATTCTGTCGACGACCCCCGAGGCGCCCGAGCCGCGGGGGTCGTTTTTCATGTGTCGTCGGCATAGGCCGTTTGGCCGGACGCGCAGGCTCAGCGCGAATTGCCGACCGGCGCAGAATCCGCCTCATGTCTCGCTTGCGACGACGAATGCGGCTGCGGATGCACGAGGCAGCTGATCACGCCAGCGAACGCGAGCAGGCCGACCGAGATCGCGGTCGCCGCTTGCATCCCCGAGACGATTTGCGTGGCCGCCGCCCCGCTGGCGAGCGCGCCGAATGCGGCCACGCCCACCGCGCCGCCTGCCTGCCGGGCCGTGTTCAATACCGCCGACGCCGTGCCCGCCCGCGACGCTTGCGCCGACGCCAGCACGGCGGTCGTCATCGCGGGGACGGCGAGTCCCATGCCTGACGGAATCAGCAGGAACGGCAGCAGCAGGCCGATCAGCGGCGTGCTCGCGTCGACCAGATGCAGCAGGCCGTAGCCAAGCCCGGCGGTGATCGCGCCGGCGATCATCGGTACACGCACGCCGAAGCGGCCCACCACCCAGCCGCTTGCGACGTTCGAGATCAGGAAGCCGCCCGTCAACGGCAAAAATGCGAGACCGGCCTGCAACGCTGTGTAGCCGCGCACCCGCTGCAGGTAGAGGCTCAGCACGAACACCATCCCGTAATAGGTCATGTTCACGCAGATGCCGAACAGCACGGCCGCGCTGAAGCTGCGTCCGGCGAAGAGCGAAAGCGGCAGCATCGGCGCGCTCGCGCGCGCTTCGACCGCGACAAACGCGCTCCCGGCGAGCGCCGCAAGCACGAAACCGCCCGCGACGAGCGGATGGCTCAAGCCCAGTGGCCGCCATTCGATCACCGCGGCGACGAACGCGGTCAACGCGACGATGGCGAGCGTCTGGCCGCTCAGATCGATGCCGCGCGGCGTCGGCGGAGCGGTTTCAGGACCAGCGGTTTCAGCACGAGCGGTTGCCGGAACAGCGGCTTCAGGGCGTGGCACCCACAGCAGGGTCGCCAGAAAACCGGCAGCGCAGATCGGCAGATTGACAAGAAAAATGCTGCGCCAGCCGAAGGCGGCGATCAGCAGCCCGCCTGCTACCGGGCCGGCCGCGATGGAGATCGCGCCCGCCGCCGTCCACAGCCCGACGGCGCGAGCCCGCAGTTTCGGGTCGTGTCCGTACGACTGATTCAGCAAGGCGAGCGAGTTCGGCAGCATCGCGGCGGCGCCGATGCCTTGCAACGCTCGCGCGGCGACCAGCATCGGCGCGCCGGACGCGACACCGCAAGCCAGCGACGCGAGTGCGAACAGCACGATACCCGCCGCGTACAGCCGACGCGCGCCGAAGCGGTCGCCGAGCGCACCGGCCGACAGCATCAGCACCGCGAAGGCGAGCGTGTAGGCGTCGACGACCCATTGAAGGCCCGCGACATTGGCGTGCAGATTCGCGCCGATTTCAGGCAGCGCAATATTGACGATCGTCACGTCGAGTTGCGTGACGACGAAGCCCACGCTGACAGTCGCGAGCACGCGGCCGAGGGCGGGCGAAACGGTACGTTTTGTGGAGGTCATGCGCTATATCGTAGGCGCGATGTGGCGCACCATGTTTCGGGCCGGCGTGAAGTGTCGATGTCGGTCGAAAACTGTGGCTGCCGTGGCCTCCGGAATGGGGTAGCGAGTCGGGCGCTGTCTACGAGCGGGCAGGAAAACGCCGCCGCAAATAAAAACGGCGCACCCGAAGGCGCGCCATTCTTTTCACCACCGCGTGCGCTGGATCAGCGCTTTTGCGGCGCATCCTTGATGAACAGCGTGGTCACCGCACCAATTACGCAGATCGCGCCGACATACAGCGGCGCGGCCATCGGGTTGGACTTCATCATCAGCGACACGGCGATTGGCGTGAGGCCGCCGAAGATCGCATAGGCGACGTTGTACGAGAACGAGATGCCCGAAAAGCGCACGACCGGCGGAAAGGCTTTCACCATCACGAACGGAATCGCGCCGATCACGCCGACGAGCAGCCCGGTTACGCCGTACAGCGGCACGAGCGCCGAGGCATCGACGGAGAGTTGCTGGAACATCACGTAATACGTCACGGCCAGCGCAAGGCCGCCGATGAAAATCGTGCGTCCCGCGCCGATGCGGCCGGCGATCGAGCCCGCCAACACACAGCCGATCGTCAGGCACAGCGTCGCCACGCAGTTGGCCAGCAAAGCGGTGGCCGGCGCAATGTGAAACTGCTTCTGCAGCAGCGTCGGCGTCATCAGAATCACGACGACGATAGCGGCGGACAGCATCCACGTGAGCAGCATCGAGACGATCACCGCGCGGCCGTGGTCGCGCAGCACGGCCTTGAGCGGCACTTCGGCGGCAATCGCCTTGCGCTGCTTCAGTTCGGCGAAGACCGGCGTCTCGTGCAGCCAGCGGCGCAAGTAGACGGAGAACATGCCGAACACGCCGCCGATCAGAAACGGAATGCGCCACGCGTAATCCGCGATTTCGGCGGGCGCGAAGTTGCGATTGACCGCCGACGCGATCAGCGAACCGAGCAGGATGCCGGCCGTGAGGCCCGCCGTCAGCGTACCGCACGCATAGCCGATGTGCCGCTGCGGCACGTGCTCGGAGACGAACACCCATGCGCCCGGCACTTCACCGCCGACCGCCGCGCCTTGCATCACGCGAAATAGCAGCAGCAGGACCGGCGCCATGACGCCGATGCTCGCGTAGGTGGGCAACAGGCCCATCATCAGCGTCGGCACGGACATGAGCAGCACGCTCAGCGTGAACATGCGCTTGCGGCCGAACAGATCGCCGAAGTGCGCCATGATGATGCCGCCGAGCGGCCGCGCGAGGTAGCCCGCGGCGAAGATGCCGAAAGTCTGCACCTGCCGCAGCCAGTCCGGCATCGCGGCCGGGAAGAACAACTGGCCGATTGCCGGTGCGAAGAACACGAAGATGATGAAGTCGTAAAACTCGAGCGCGCCGCCTAGAGCGGCGAGGCCGAGTGTCTTGTAGTCGCTGCGCCCAAGAGGGCGTGGGGTGACAGCCTGCGCTCCACCCAGATTTGTCGCTTGCATTGCTTTGTCGTTGTCTTGAATTGGAAACCACGTGTCGCGTGGAAAAACGGCGGTCGTCGGGCGAGAAGTGTGGCGGCGGCTGGGTAGAGCGCGGGACACCGGCGCACCGGCCCGGGTAGGGCGGCGCGATGACGAAAGAAGCCAGCGCGGGATTTTACAGGATGAAAGCGATTCGCTTCGGGAAGTGCTTAATTAGATTGGGAAAAGTTCCGCGCGTCCTGCAATTTCCCGGATCTTGCGACGAACCCTGCGTGTCGTGTGAAGGCGGCTGTAGTCCGTCGGCCACTCGTCGATGCGATTCGTCAGAGCGCGCGTCAAATTCGGATTGATCCTATGGGATAGGGGCCAGGCGCCTTTGAGAATCGCGTCCACGCCACCTGTTAAGAGTCATCCCATGCGCATTGCCATTCTTCAACGTGATCCCGTCATGCGTCAGTCGATTGAAAAAATCCTGACGAGTGCCGGCCATACCTGCGCGGGCTACGACGACGGTCTCACCATGTCGAAAACGCTGGCCCGGTCCACCGTGGATCTGCTCGTGCTGGACTGGCACGGCACCCGTCTGTCGGGCACCGAGGTGTTGAGAACGGCGCGTGCGGTCGGCGGCGACCGCGTGCCGGTGATTTTCGTGTCGAGAGACACGTCGGAAGAAAGTATGGTTCGCGCGTTCGTCAACGGCGCCGACGACTACACCGCGCTGCCGGTGCGTCCCGCCGAGTTTCGCGAGCGCGTCGCGGCATTGCTGCGGCGCGCCTATCCGGACCGCTTCAGCACTTCGAGCTTCGACGTAGGACCGTACCGTTTCGACACGCATCGGCAGATCGTCATGCTGCGCGGTCAGCCGGTCTCGTTATCCGGCACGCAATACCGGCTGGCTTCGCTGTTCTTCTCGAACATTGGCCGCGTCATGTCGCGCGATCACATCTTCGCGATGGTATGGGGCCGTGAATTCCGCGAGTTCACGCGCACGATCGACAGCCATGTGTCGCGGCTGCGCCTGTTGCTCGAAATCGAGCCGCAAAACGAGTTCCGCTTGCAGCCGGTCTATAAGAGCGGCTACAGGCTGCTGCATCTGCGTCAGGAAGAGGCGATACACGAGCAGCAGCAGGCCGCCTGAACTTTGCGGTTAGCTCTCGTCCGCGCTTCTTCTAGCCGTCCTGCTTTCAGCAGTTTGTAGATCGCCACCGTCTCCTGCGTGTGCCAGGAATGCAGGGTGACGATCGACGGCCGCGCGCACGCGCTCGCGTGTCGGACGCTTTGCCGCGACGGCCAGGCGGTACGCACGCAGCAAGAGGGCGCTCGATGACCCGGCCGCGAGTGTCTACTTCGGCTGGCCGTCGGCGACGCGGCGGCCACCTTTCATCCCACGCAAATCGGCACGCTGATCGCGGCAAGCGCACAGTCGCCGCAGGTGGACTGACTCGCACCGCGCGTCGCCGGCGAGCGGATATTGTCGGCCAGCCTGCCGCTTTATAATCGACCGCGCATGCAGCGCGAATCGACCGCAAGCCAACCGCCCGGCATGCAGCGCTTACTCCTGCGCTCTTATAAACGGCTCGGACCCACGGGACCTGCACGATGAACACGCTGGCTCATCAGTTTTCACCTGACGAAGCAACGTTGTCCGGCATGCTGTCGCACTTCAGGCAGTTGGAGCCCGTGTTCGACGCGCTGCCAGACGTCGTTTTCTTTGTGAAAGACGCGGACGCGCGCTATGCGCTGGTCAACCGCACGCTGGCTTCGCGTTGCGGCTTCAAGGAAAAGACGGCGCTGTTGGGCAAAACCGCGGAGGATGTGTTCCCGCGCCGCTTCGGCCGCATCTATACGGCGCAGGACGAGGGGGTGATCCACGTCGGCAACCAGATGATCGATCAGCTGGAATTGCACCTTTATCCTGGCCGCCAGCCGGGCTGGTGTCTGACCACCAAGCAGCCGTTGCGCGACGCCACGGGCATGATCGTCGGGCTTGCGGGCATTTCACGCGATCTGCGGGCGGACGAAAGCAGCCATCCTGCCTATAGCCGGCTCGCCGCGGTGGTGCAGTTCATCCAGGAAAACTATGTGCAGCCGCTGAATCTCAAGCAGTTGGCGGTGATGGCGGACATGTCCGTCGCGCAACTGGAGCGGTATTTCCACAAGGTGTTTCATCTGACTCCGCGCCAGGTTCTGCTGAAGACACGGCTCGACGCCGCCACGGCACTGCTGGTCTCGCACGACAAGGTCACCGACGTCGCCGCACTGTGCGGCTACACGGACCACAGCGCCTTCACGCGTCAGTTCAAGGCGACCGTCGGCGTTACGCCGACCGAATACCGGATGCTGCTGCACGGCACTTCGCGGAGTTGAGCGTCGGCATATGGTTCGCCGTAAGCATCATTACTATGTGTACGTCGTCGTACTCGACGACAAGGTCTGGAACGAGGCGCCCTTTCGCCGCGCGAATCCGGATTACCGGTTCGACAAGCCGTGCGTGTATGTGGGGATGACCGGGCTCGATCCCGATCTGCGCTTCGACCGGCACAAAGCCGGCATTCAGGCAAATCGCTATGTGCGCGATTATGGCTTGCGCCTTGTACCCGAGCTATATGAAGTGTTCAATCCCATGCCGTATCGCGGCGCACAGGAAATGGAAGTGGAACTGGCGATTGGACTACGCGAAGCAGGGTACGGCGTGTGGCAGGCGTAAAGCGTGCGTTACTTGACGCCCAGCCCGCGCAGCACGGCATTGCCTTCGGGCGTGAGGCGGATGCGCGAGCCGCCCGCTTCGTTCGAGATCGTTTCGATCAGGCCGGCTTCGTGCAGTTGTGGAATCTCGGGTTTGGCGGACGCGTCGATGGGCGCGTGCAGCAAAAGCAGCAGCGTCGCCAGTTCGTGATGACTCAGGAGGCGCCGCAGGATGGTCGGACGCCTTGCCGGCGCGGGCGTGTCGTTGGTGTTCGGTTCGGGTTGGTTCATGGTGCGCACCTCGTGCTGGGTCGTGTCCGAGGCATCATGCGGACGAAGTCTTAAACGATTCTTAAGACCCATTGTCCTGTAACACCGTGACACGAAGATGGCACCGGCGCACCTTACCAACGCTTAACAGCGCCGCGTTTTTTGCCCGCTAGGGCAACCCCGGCTTACGGCGCGCAGGTTTTCCCCGCCGTTTCGATCCACAGATTGTTCACGTGGCGTTTGCCCGCATAGAAACGGTAAGTGGTCGCTCCGTTGTCGCTGCGCACCTTGATGATGTTCGAATCGCCGAAGTCCAGCATCTGGCCTTGCGGAATCGACGTGGATTTGAACGCGGCATTATGATTCGACGCCAATTGCGTCAGACAGGCGATGACATCGTTGACCGAGCGCTGCGTATTGGTGTCCGTGACCGGCTCGCCGGCATCCGGGTTCTTCTGAAAGTAGGCGCAAGCGCTGAGAAGCACGGGAACTGACAGGACTACGGCAAACTTCTTCATATCTCTCCTGGCGTTTCATTCGGCTGACGGTGGCCGCGGGTTCGAGCTAAAGGCGTCGCGAGCGCTGCTATCGCGTAGCCGCCGCCCTAGCCGACCTGCTTGAACCGCCCGACCCGAGTACCGACGTGGCCGCGCGGCGCGGACCGCGACTTAAGGCGCCATTATATCGGGCGTAGGGCGTACTCCTGCCGATGCCGCACGACGCGTGCCCGCGCCGTCACGTTGCGCGATGCGGTCAATACGACGCGACTTGCCGTGAATCTTGATTGGCGTTCCCGGTCCGCGCAAGGCGCCGGCGAGCGCCGCCTACTTGCGCCGCTGCGCTTGCGCGGCGAGCCGCACCGCCGCGTTGCTTGCACCGTAGCCGTCGTAACCGCCGCGCCGCTCGACAATCTCCATGAAGAAGCGCTGATCGAGCTGTTCCGTGTAAGCGTGGAAAAACTCGCCGCCGCGTTCATCGCGGTCATAAAGGATATTGTGCTCGCGCAGCGCTTCCAGCATGTCGTCGGGCAGTTCGTAGCGGGCGGCGAGATCCTCGTAGTAATTACGCGGGATGCGCAGCACCGGCAATCCATCGGCGACGAATTCCGGAATCGCGCTGAAGATGTCGCTCGTGCTGAATGCAACGTGATTCAAACCGGAGCCGTGATAGGTATGCAGCGCCTCGGCCACCGCCGTGTGGTGATCGACTGAAGCGTTCAGCACCACTCGGACCGAGCCGTCGCGGCTGCGCAGCGCGCGACTGCGAACAAGGCCGTAAGGATCGGGCACGAGCACGCCCGGCTCCGCCTGAAAGCCGAAGGCGGTGCGCAGAAACAGCACCCACGTATCGAGCGAATTCGCCGGCACGGCGAGGCACACGTGATCGATGCGGGTCAACGGCCCGACTTCGAACGGGCCGTTGACGTCCGTGAGAACGAAGTCGGCTTCGAACAACGTGGGCTGATCGGGCGTTTCGTCGACGAAATAATTCAGGCTGCCGTCTGGCGCCTGCACGGCCGGAAGCACGCGTTCGTTAGGGCCGATCTGACCGGAGAACGGCGCGTAGCCGAAGCCGGCGGCGCGCTCGAAAGCCTGATTCGCGTCATTCACCCGAAACGCCGACGCGCACAGCGACAAGCCGTGCTGCTGGAAGAACGCATTGGCGAACGAATCCGGTTCCGCGTTCAGCACGATCGAAGCGGCACCGTGCTGATACAGCGTCACATCTTTCGAACGATGCTGGCCTGCCTGGCGAAAGCGCAGCTTGCCGAGCCAGTCGGCGAGATGCGCGCGTGTGGTGTCGTCAACGGCGAATTCCAGAAACTGATAACCGACGTGCGCGGGAGCCGCGGGCGATTCGTACAGCTCGCCGACCGGCTGCCGCGCGGCTTGCAGCAACGCACGCGTCTGTTCCTCCAGGAACAGCAGCGAGCGATGTCCGTCCGCAGCCGTGATGTTGGTGGGCGCGGCGCGAAAGCCGTCGTTGAAAATCTCCAGCGAAAGCGGGCCCTTGTAGCCCGTCTTGACGACCTGCGCGGTGAAGTTGGCTACGTCGAAATCGCCCTGGCCCGGAAAGCAGCGGTAATGGCGGCTCCATTCCAGCACGTCCATGGCGAGCTTGGGTGCGTCCGCGATCTGCACGAACGCGATGCGCTCGCCCGGAATGTCGGCGATTGCGTCCACCGCATCGTTGAGCGACAGCGTGTGAAAGCTGTCGAGCACGAGTCCGAGATTGCGGTGATTCACCGCGTTCACGAGCTTCCACGCGTGCCGGTACGTCTTGACGTGCCTGCCCCACGCGAGCGCTTCATAACCGGCGACGACGCCCGCCGCCTCTGCAGCTTCCGCGAGCGCGCCGAGCTGGTCGGTCATTAGCGCATCGTCGCAGATGGTGTCCGGCGACACGTTGCTGCATACCAGAATGCGGTCCGTGCCCAGTTCATGCATCACGTCGAATTTGCGTTTTGCGCGGTCCAGATTGCGCGCGAGACGCTCAGGGCTTACGCCGTCGAAATCGCGGAACGGCTGAAACAGCATGATTTGCAGCCCGAGATCTTCGGCGATACGCCTCACGTCGGCGGGCGAACCATCGAAATAGAGCAGGTCGTTTTCGAAGATCTCGACGCCCTCGAAGCCGGCCGCCTGGATCGCGGTGAGCTTCTCTACGAGGGTGCCGCTGATCGAGACGGTGGCAATCGAACGTTGCATGAACAGCTCCTGCAAAAACAGTCGGACGGAGATTGCGAGCGCGCGCCGTTGGAGCCAACGCGCCCGGCCACTGCCATGTTGCGGCGCGCAAAATGGGCTAGTTCGTTACTCGTGAAGCAAGCGACAGGCCGCAACTGTCCATAGTAAGCGCATTTTTCGATAGTCTATACAAACTAACTAGATGGTACAAATTCGTATAAACCCCGAATGACGGAGAGGGCTCATGCGAGCACACTTCGCTTTACGTTGAGGAGCGTTTTGCGCTTGTCGCGATCCGCTTCATTGTTCGAGTTTGTTGCGACTGCGTTGGATGGGGCGGGAGTGAACGGTGAAGCGCCAACTCTCGCCGACGGCTTTGCATGGGACGGGAGTAAGCGCTGAAGCGCTAACTCCCGTCGACAGCTTTGCATGGGGCGAGAGTAAGCGCTGAAGCGCTAACTCTCGCCGACAGGAGATCGATGTCATGAGTTTTGCTTCCGTACTGGTCCTCAATGGACCCAACCTCAACCTGCTCGGCACACGCGAGCCGGCCATCTATGGCGCCGAAACGCTCGACGATGTCGCGAAACTCTGCCGCGATGCCGGTGAACGCCTCGATCTTTCAATCGACTTCTGCCAGTCGAACGCCGAGCATCAACTGATCGACTGGCTACATGCAGCGCGCACCAAGGTCGATGGCATCGTCATCAACCCCGCTGCGTACACACACACGTCGGTGGCCATCGCCGACGCGCTCAGCGCAATCGAAAAGCCCGTCATCGAAGTGCATATTTCAAACGTGCATCGACGTGAACCGTTCCGTCATCACTCGTATGTGTCTGCGGTGGCGGATGCAATCATCGTCGGGTGCGGCACACAAGGCTACGTGCTCGCGCTGGAGCGAATGGCCACCATCCTCAAGAATAGGGCGGCGAAATGAACGTGCCAATGAATGAACAAGCGAATGCAAAAACGAGCGCACAGGCCAGTGCACATTCTTATCTGGTCGGTCTGATCGGATCGGGCATCGGCGGCTCGCTGAGTCCCGCGATGCACGAGGAAGAGGGCAGCAAGCTCGGCTTGCATTACGTGTACCGCCGGATCGATCTGGAAGCGTTGAAGCTCGATGTAGCAGCGCTGCCCGATCTGCTGGTCGCGGCCGAGCGCATGGGCTACAACGGTTTGAACATAACGTATCCGTGCAAGCAGGCCGTCATTCCGCTACTCGACGAATTGTCCGACGACGCCCGTGCGCTGGGCGCGGTCAACACCGTGCTCTTCAAGGACGGCAAACGGATCGGGCACAACACCGACTGGTCCGGTTTTGCCCGCGCGTTCCGCCGCGGTTTGCCGGACGTGGCGCTTGACCGGGTGGTGCAACTGGGCGCGGGCGGCGCGGGCGCTGCGGTCGCTCACGCAGCCCTCGCCATGGGCACACAAACGCTCACGCTGTTCGACGTCGACGCCGCTCGTGCCGCGTCGCTCGCTGCCGAGTTGCAAAAGCGCTTTGCGGATCGGACGGTCAATGCTGGCACGTCGCTCGGAGAGACGCTCGCGGCCGCCAACGGCCTGATTCACGCAACGCCGACCGGCATGGCCAAATTGCCGGGACTGCCTTTGCCCGCCGAATTGCTGCATAGCGGTCTGTGGGTGGCCGACATCGTCTATTTCCCGATCCGCACCGCACTGTTGCAGGCAGCCGAAGCGCTCGGCTGCCGCACGCTGAGCGGCGGCGGCATGGCGGTGTACCAGGCCGTCGACGCAATGCGCATTTTCACCGGGCTCGAACCGGACGCCGAACGCGTCTACACGCATTTCCAGTCGTTGCTGGAACGCTAACCGGTAGCGCACACCGGCAAACGACGATAGACGATCAATGAGAGGAGACTACAACCCCATGCCGCAATCGACTCAAACCAGACCGGCCGACGTGACGCGTCAGGCCGGCGCAAGCACCACTGCCAGCACCGCGCGACGCTCCAAAGCCCGTTACCAGATACTGGGGTTGCTGGCCGTCGGCACGATGATCAACTATCTCGACCGTACGGTGCTCGGCATTGCCGCGCCGCAGCTGACCAAAGAACTCGGCATCAACGCTGCAATGATGGGGCTGCTGTTCTCGGTGTTCTCGTGGAGCTACGTTGCTTCTCAGATTCCTGGCGGCCTCTTCCTTGACCGTTTCGGCAGCAAGCTCACTTACTTCCTGTCGATGACTTTCTGGTCCCTGTGCACGCTCGCGCAAGGGCTCGTGCACGGCATTGCCGGACTGTTCGTGTTTCGCCTCGGTCTCGGCGTCTCGGAAGCGCCGTGTTTCCCGACCAATAGCCGCGTGGTCGCGACGTGGTTCCCGCAGAGCGAACGCGCGATGGCGACTGGCACCTACACTGTCGGCGAATATATCGGCCTCGCGTTTTTCAGCCCGTTCCTGTTCATGCTGATGGGCGCATTCGGCTGGCGTTCGCTGTTTTACGTGGTGGGCGGCGTGGGTATCGTGTTCGGTGTGATCTGGTGGCTGATGTATCGCGAGCCGCGAGATCATCCGTCGGCGAATCAGGCGGAGCTCGACTATATCGAGGCAGGCGGCGGTCTCACGCACCGTCACAAGGATGGCGGCGCTGCTGCCGCGCCCGCGAAAGGCGGCTTTGAATGGCGCACCATTGGCCGCCTGCTCAAGCACCGTCAATTGACGGGTATCTGTCTTGGTCAGTTCGCCGGCAACTCCACGCTCGTGTTCTTTCTCACGTGGTTCCCGACTTACCTCGCCACCGAACGGCATATGGGCTGGCTGAAGATCGGCTTTTTCGCGATCATGCCGTTTATCGCGGCGTCGATTGGCGTGATGTTCGGCGGGCTCTTCTCCGACTGGCTGCTGCGCCGCGGCAAGTCCGCCAACGTCGCGCGCAAGCTGCCGATCATCGCCGGCCTGTTGCTGGCCTCGACGATCATTCTGGCCAATTACGTCGAGAGCAACGTCGCGGTGATCGCAATCCTGTCGGTCGCATTCTTCGCGCAAGGCATGGCTGCACTCGGCTGGACGCTGGTGTCCGATATCGCGCCCGAAGGGCTGCTCGGCGTGACCGGCGGCATCTTCAACTTCGCCGCGAATCTGGCCGGCATCGTGACGCCGCTCGTGGTCGGCTTTATCGTCGCGGCGACCGGGTCGTTTGTCGGCGCGCTCGTGTTCATCGGCGTGATTGCGCTGATTGGCGCGCTGTCGTACATCTTTATCGTCGGCGATATCAAGCGGATCGTGCTGGTGGATTAAGCACTCGTTCGACTGCGAAAAAAAGGGGACGTGGCGCAGGCCACGTCCCTTTTTTCATTCGTCCGTGAAAGTGGACTATAAGAGGCTCGTCAATTTTCCTTGCGAACGAAGCGCAGCACCGCATCGACGATCATTGCGCGATGACGCGCGCGCAATCTCGGATGTGACGGATCGCGCCCAAATGCCGTGCCGAACGTATGACGATTGCCGACGCGATGAAAGCACAGTGAGCTGATCAGCAGATGCAGGTCGATCGGGTCGACGTCGCTGCGAAACTTGCCCGCCGCGATACCGCGCGCAAGCAGGTCTTCGATTGTATGAATGACGGTGACGTTGCGGCCTTTGAAGCTTTTGACCTGCTCGACATACTTCGCGCCGTTGATGTTCTCGATCGTGACGAGGCGCACGAAATCCCGCTGGCGGTCGTGGTAGTCGAACGTAAATTCGACCAGCGCACGCATGCCCTCGACCGGGTCGAGTTCGCTGACATGCAGATCCTGTTCGAGCTCGCGAATGTCGCCGTACACCTTCTCCAGCACCGCCTGGTACAACCCTTCCTTGCTGCCGAAGTAGTAGTACAGCATGCGCTTGGTGGTGTTGGTGCGCTCCGCGATGGCATCGACGCGCGCACCCGTCAGCCCCATCGCGGAGAACTCCTGGGTCGCGACGTCGAGGATATTGCGCTTCGTCTGCTCGGGATCGTACTTGCGGCGGGCGTCGCTACGTCGGGCGTCTTTGCGCGGCGCGTCGGACGGGATGCCGTTGGTATCGGGCTCGGCGGCCTTGCTTCCCTTTTTCATTGTGTATTCGAGCGGCAGTGACCGCGCATTCTAGCATGGCGAAAATGGCCTCTGGCGCGGGGTTTTTACGCGAAACGGGCGGCATATCGCAGCGGTCTGGCAGCGTTTCGGTCACATGAGCGGAAGCCGCCTGCATCAGCGTGCCGCTGCCTCGGCACACCGCACCGGCAACGCACTAAGCTGTGCAGACATAGCCGCGCGTTTGCAGCCCGCGCGATGTGTTTTCAGACGGAGCCGCGCGCCCGCGTGCGGCGCGCGGCGAATACGTCGCGCGTTTGCATCGCGGTGTACGTGAGTTGAGCGGCGGCGAGACCGAGTGCGCCATAAGCGGGTGTGAGGCCAAACGCGGCGAATGCCTCCGGAACCGCACGCTCGCCCGCAATCGCCGCGGCCAGCAGTTCGCCGGACACGGTGGTAGGTGCCATGCCATGTCCGCCGAAGCCGACCGCATGCCAGACGCCGTCCGCGGTGCGACCGATCTGCGGCATCTTGTGACGCGCGTAGCTCATGAGACCGCCCCACGCGTAGTCCACGCGCACGTCGTGCAATTGCGGATACACCTTCAGCAGATCGCGCCGCAGTAATCGGGCGATGACTTCCGGCGCGCGGTCGCGCACCGAGATGCGTCCGCCCCAGAGAATCCGCGTGTCGGGCAGGGGCCGGTAGTAGTCGAACGCGAAACGCGTGTCGTAGACGGCCGCGCGCGTGTCGATCGCATCGTGCAGCCGCGCGCCGAGGGGCTCCGTCGCCATCACGTACGTGGCGATGGGCAGCACCGCGCGCTCGACCTTCGCGTAGAGGTTGCGCGCGTACCCGCCGCCCGCCATCACGATGTGCCGCGCGTCGACGACGCCTTGCGGCGTGCGCAGGACGAAGCCCGCACCGTCGCGCTGCAAATGCACGACGGGCGACTGCTCATGAATCCGCACGCCGGCGCCGACCGCTGCCTGTGCCACGCCAAGCACGTATTTCAGCGGATGAAAGTGAAACGCGTTGCGCTCGTACAGGCCGCCGTGATAGCGGCGCGTTTTCAACTGGCGCGCCAGATGTTCGGCTGCCACCGGTTCCCAGTCGACGCCGAATGATTCGAGCATGAGACGACGCTGTCCTTCTAGCCGTGCGGGTTCATCGAACCAGTTCGCGAGAATTACGCCGGCGTCGGTGACATCGCAATCTATGCGGTATCGCGCGATGCGGACCCGCATCAGATCGACGGCGTCGGTGGTAAGCGCATATAGCTCGCGCGCGCGAGACGCGCCGAGCGTTTTCAGCAGATCGGCACAATCGAGGCTGTAGCCACCGAACACAAAGCCGCCGTTGCGTCCCGATGCGCCGTAACCGACCTGCCGCGCTTCGAGTACCGCGACGTTCTTCACGCCTCGCTCAACGAGCCCTAGCGCCGTCGACAGCCCCGCAAGTCCGCCGCCGACAATGCAAACGTCCGCGCTATGTTGGCCGACGAGCGGCGCATAGGCGGACGGGCGTGTAACAGTGGCTTCGTAGAAACTTTCCATGGCGGCTAGCGTAGCGGCAATCGCATGTCCGCGTCCAGCCGCGCCGCTTCTTCTATGGCGCCGCTATCGCTTCTAGTGAGCCCAGCGCAGCACCAGCGGATCGAGCCGTCGCGCGATTTTGAGCAGTCCCTCACGCGTGGCCGGGTGCATTGCCGGCAATGGATGACGTACCGCGTCGGAGCGAATCACGCCGCCTTCCTTCATCAACGCCTTGCACGATGCGAGGCCGCCCTGGCGGTTCTCGTAGTTGATCAGCGGCAGCCACCGCTGATAGTGAGCGGCGGCAGCTTCGGTGTCGCCTGCAGCATAGGCGTCGACGATCAGCCGGATACCGTCGGCATAGCCGCCGCCCGTCATCGAACCGGTTGCACCTGCATCGAGATCGGCCATCAGCGTGATTGCTTCCTCACCGTCCCACGGTCCCACGATCGCGTCGCCGCCTAACTGAATGAGCTCGCGCAGCTTGTTCGCCGCTTGCGGCACTTCGATCTTGAAGTACGACACGTGTTCGATCTCATTGGCCATACGGGCGAGAAACGGAGCGGACAACGGCGTACCGCTGACCGGCGCGTCCTGAATCATGATCGGGATATCGATCGCGTCGGACACCGTGCGGTAGAACTCTTCAATGCCGCGCTCGCCGATGCGGATCGTTGCGCCGTGATAGGGCGGCATGATCATGACCATTGCGGCGCCCGCTGCTTGCGCGCGGCGGCTACGATCCGCGCATTGGTGCGAACTGAAATGCGTGGTCGTGACGATAACGGGTACGCGGCCCGCTACATGTTCGAGCACGACGTGCATCAGCGTCTCGCGCTCTTCGTCGGAAAGGGCGAACTGTTCCGAGAAGTTCGCGAGAATGCACAAACCGTTCGAGCCCGCGTCGATCATGAAGTCAATGCAGCGCTTCTGGCCTTCCAGGTCGAGCTGGCCGGCGTCGTCGAAAATGGTGGGCGCAACGGGGAACACGCCGCGCATTGCCGCGGGATTAACGGGTCGAGTCATGATATGGGCGCTTTGGAATGTGATGAGGCGGTGGAAGTGTCTCTGACGGTCGCGATTCGCGCTTCAAGTGCTTCAACTGCGTGAAGTGCGTTAAGCGGTCTCATGGTGCTTATTGCCGCCGACTATACGACTGCGCGGCACGCAGGTATATTGAATTGTTTCCATCTCGTGATCGCTTTTACGACTCACCCGCCGTCTTCATGAAAAATACGTTGAATGTTCTGCTGGGCAAACTGCGCATGAAGCAACTCCAGTTGCTGATCGCGCTCGACGACCAGAAGTCGTTGCATAAAGCGGCAGGCATGATGTCCATGACACAATCGGCCGCAAGCAAAGCGTTGCAGGAACTCGAATCAATGTTCGAAGCGCCGCTTTTCGAGCGCACGAAAAGCGGCATGATCCCGAACCAGCTCGGGCATTGCGTGATCCGCTACGCGCGCCTCGTAGCGACGGATCTCGCCGCGCTATGTCAGGACGTTGCCGAAATTCGCTCGGGGCACGGCGGGCGCCTTGCGATCGGCGCGATCATGGGCGCGATTCCCGAATGCGTGATTCCGGCCATCAACCAGTTGCATGCGCGGCAGCCGAATCTTTCTATCGAAGTGGTGGAAAACACGAGCGCGCGCATGCTCGCTCAACTCGACGACGGCCGCCTGGATCTCGTGATCGGCCGAGCCGCCGTGGCTGCGGATCCGTCGAAATACCAGTATCGTCCGCTCGCCGACGAGCCGTTGTCCGTCGTGGTCGGGTACGGTCATCCGGCGCTGCCGCGAAAGAATGTGCAGCTGAGCGACCTGGCGGATCACCGTTGGGTGGTTTATCCATCGCATATGCCGTTGCACGCGCTGCTCGAACGGGAAATGGATCTCGCGGGGCTGGCCATGCCGGATAACCCGATCTCCACTGCATCCACTTTTGTGACCGTCGCGCTGCTGCAAAGCAGTGCGGATCTGGTGTCGTTGTTGCCGACCGCCATTGCTGACATGTTTATTCGGCAAAAAATGCTGCGTCGCGTGCCGGTTGCGCTCAAGTCGCCTTCGCAAACGTTCGGCGTCGTGACGCGTAAAGGCGGCGTGCTGTCGCCGCCTGCGGAGCGCTTCGTGGAATTGCTGCGGCAGCAGATGCAAGTAGAGGAGAACTTGCCGGAAAAAAACCGTCAGTCACAACGCGCGCCGCGGTCGGCGTCTACCTTGGCGCCAAAGCCGGAGCGCAAATTCGCCCATGCAGCTGCGAAGCGAAAACTTGCCTGAGTCAGCGGTTTTTCATGGCGTGACAAGACGTCGAATATCGCACGGCAATTCGCGCTTTGCTATGTTCTTGCGACGGGTGTTGTAGCGGCGACACTGGGGGTAAATCCGAACCAATTGCGCGTGTGCCCCCGCGCTACACTGCTTTGAGGGCGTCGGATTGAAAAGGCTGGCGCCCATTCGGGGAGAGCAGTCATGAATCGGCCATCGGTTCGATTTCCGCTTCGCGCCACCGGCACCCCTTCGGTGCGTAAGTGGTTCAAATGGGCGCTGGCGGCGGCGTTGTTGTTGGGATTGGCGTGGGTTGTGCGCCTGTGCGAACTTGAAATAGAAACTTCCCGACTGCAGGCCCATTACCTCTCCGAACTCACGCGTGACATCGCCTTCTCTGTAGACGATGGTCCGAGCCATTCCATCCGTTTTCCCGAGGCGGACAAAGGTCCGTACGACACCCGCCTCGGCTACGCATTGCTGCCGTCAATCCAGCAGCGCTTGCTGCAGCGCGGCTTCGAAGTCACCGCACAGGCGCGGGATTCAGAGCGCATGCTTTCGATAGCAGATAGAAGCCTTTTCTTGCCGTACGCCGAGAAGGACCAAGCCGGCTTGCAACTGTTCGACGGCACCGGCGCACCTCTGTTTAGCGCGAGTTTTCCGGGGCGAGTGTACGACAGCTTCGAGGCGATTCCGCCTGTCATCGTCAACTCGCTTCTGTTTATTGAAGACCGTTATCTGCTCGATCCGAATCAACCGAACCGCAATCCGGCCATCGACTGGGGCCGCTTTAGCCGCGCGCTGGCCGATCAGGGCGCACGCGTATTCAACCATCACCAGGCGGCGCCCGGCGGCAGCACGCTCGCCACGCAGATCGAGAAATTCCGTCACTCGGCTGGCGGCCGCACCGCGACGCCGCCGGAGAAGCTGAGGCAGATTGCGTCCGCTTCGGTGCGTGCCTATCTGAACGGTCCGCAGACCATGCCCGCGCGTCGGCAGATCGTCATGCACTATCTGAATTCGGTGCCGCTTGCGGCGCAACCCGGCGTCGGCGAAATCAGCGGCATGGGCGACGGTCTCGCCGCGTGGTACGGACGCGATTTCGCGGATGTGAACCGCATACTGAACGCTCCTGCAACCACAGAGAACCTGCCGCAGCAAGGCGAGGCATTTCGCCAGGTGCTTTCTCTGATGATCGCCCAGCGCGCACCGTCGTATTTCCTGCATCGCGGTTACCCCGAGCTCGAACGATTGACCGACAGTTATTTGCGGCTGCTCGCGAATGGCGGCGTGATTTCCGCCGCTTTGCGCGACGCGGCGCTTTCTGCCACGGTCGATTTGCACCGCGCGGGCAAACCCGTTCAAAACGCCGGCTCGTTCGTGTCGCGCAAAGCAGTTACGTCGATGCGCTCGAACCTGCTCGCAGCGCTCGGCATTCCGAGCTTTTACGAACTGGACCGGCTCGATTTGCAAGCCACCGGCACGCTCAACAACGCAGTGCAGCAGGCCGTGAGCGAACGGCTCGCTGCTGCCGCCACACGCGACGGCGCGAAGGCCGCGGGCCTTGTCGGCTTCGAAATGCTGCGCGCATCGGACGATCCGTCGAAAATCGCCTACAGCTTCACGCTATTCGAGCGGCGCGACGGAGCGAATCTCGTGCGCGTGCAAACGGACAGCGTGAACCAGCCGTTCGACATTAATTCGGGTGCACGTTTGAACCTCGGATCCACTGCAAAACTGCGTACCGTAGTGACGTATTTGCAGATCGTGTCCCAGCTGCATGCGCGTTACGCTGCTCGAAGCGCGGCGGAACTCAAAACCATCAAGCCCGATCCGAGCGATCAATTGACACGCTGGGCGCTGGACTATCTCTCGCACACCAAGGATCGCTCGCTTCAATCCATGCTCGACGCGGCCGTGGAGCGCAAGTATTCCGCGAGTCCCGGCGAAACCTTTTACACCGGCGGCGGCGCGCAAACCTTCAACAACTTCGAATCCGACGACAACGGTCGCATTCTTACTGTCCGTCGTGCGTTCCAGCATTCGGTAAATCTGGTGTTCGTGCGGCTGATGCGCGATATCGTCCACTATGAGATGGTGCAAACGACGGGACCGTCGTCGCAATGGCTCGGCGATCCGGCGATCCGCAAAATGTACTTGACGCGTTTCGCCGACCAGGAAAGTCGTGTGTACATGAATCGTTTCTACACGAAGTATCACGGCAAAACGCGAGAGCAGGCATTGGCGCTGTTGCTGCTCGGCGTGCGCAAGTCGCCGCCCAAGATCGCGACGGTGCTGCGTAGCGTTGCGCCCGATGAGTCCAACGCATGGTTCAACGAGAAGATGCGCGCCGCGCTGAAAAATACGCCGGCCGCTTCGGTGCTCGACGACGAAGACCTCGCGAACCTTTACGCGAAGTACGCAATCGACCGCTTCAACCTGAACGATCGGGGCTATATATCGAGTGTGCATCCGCTCGAACTGTGGACGCTCAACTATCTGCGCGAACATCCGAACGCCACGCTCAGCGACATTCAGAACTCAAGCAGCGATGTGCGTCTGTCGACCTATTCGTGGCTCTTCAAGACGCGCTATCACGCAACGCAGGATCGCCGCATCAAACGCATGGTCGAACTGCGCGCGTACGACACAATCGGCAAGTCGTGGCAGGCGCTCGGCTATCCGTTCGCAACGCTTACCCCTTCGTATGCGGCTGCGATTGGTGCATCGGGTGACAGACCCGCAGCGCTTGCACAACTGATCGGCCTGATCGCAAACGACGGCAACAAGGTTCCGACTGAAAACCTGACGCAACTGGACTTCGCGAAAGACACGCCGTACGAAACGCATTTCCGTCGTGCGTCCGTCGCTCCGCAACAGCAGCTTTCGCCTGAAATTGCGGGAATCGTGAAGGGCATGTTGCGCGATGTCGTGACCGGCGGCACGGCGCGGCGTCTCGCGCAGGGCATGACATTCCCGGACGGCCGGACCATGGAGGTTTACGGCAAGACAGGTACGGGCGATCAGCGCTTTAACGTATTCGCCAAGGGCGCGCGCCTCATTGAATCGCGCAAGGTGAACCGCAGTGCGACGTTCGTATTCGCCATTGACGACCGCTTTTACGGCACGCTGACCGCGTGGGTGCACGAACCGTATGCGGCGCACTATGAATTCACGAGTGCGCTTTCGGTGCAACTGCTGAAGTCGATGGCGCCCGCGTTGCAGCCCTTGCTCGAATCTGCGCCTGCAAAGACCGCTTCTATCGCTGTCGAGAAGGTCGTCGCGCAGTGAAGCGGCCGCGGTACGTCAACTTCAATATGCCGCTTCTGTCGCAGGTTTGAGAAACAGTTCGTGCACCGGCGCGAAGTGCGCGTAGAGCGGCAGAATTGCGCCGCCCATTGCACGCGCGTCGGCACCAATTGCGCCTTCCAATAGTTGCGGGCGCACCATGCCTTCCCATTCGAATCGGTCCAGCACGCGTTCCGTGCGGCGAATGATTTCGCGCACCATTTGCCGGTCCAGTTCGCCGTCGATCACCACCGCTTCGAGGTCCAGCAACGCGGCGGCGCTGGTGAGCGCGTTGGCGATCGCGGGGCACGCGGTATCGAGCCATTCCTCGGTGTGCCGCCACATTTCCGGGGTCAGCGCGCGATGATCGTGCGCAGCGGCTGCCGGTTTTCCCGCGTCGCTCAACAGGCGTTCCAGTACGAAACCGGAGGCGGCGTGCAACAGTTGCCGCGCAGGTTTGCGCGCGCCGCCGTCGCGCAGCGGAATAGAGCCGACCGCGCCGGCGTTGTCGTGCGGGCCGCCGTGCAGGCGGCCGTCGATCACAAGGCCGCCGCCAATGAACGTGCCGACGAACAGGTACAGGAAGTTGTGAATGCCGCGCCCTTGGCCCATCACGAGTTCTGCGGCGCACGCGGCTGTCGTGTCCTTCGCGAATTCGACTGGCAGCCCCGTCATGGTCGCGATGCGCGAGCGCAAGTCGATCTCGTGCCATGCGTCTAGCGCGTCGGGCGGCGCGCCGAGAAAGTCGCGCCAGCCGCCGAGCCACAACGGTGCAGCCACGCCCACGCCGACAACTTTGCTGGCGTTCGCGCCTAGCGCCTGATTCACGCGCGCGAGTTTGCTTTCCAGTGCGGGAAACAGCGTGCGCGGATCAGGATACGGGTACTCGAACACGTCGCGACACACCACGCGGCCGGCGAAATCCATCGCCAGTACGTCGAGACTGCGGCGGCCTACCTTGATGCCGATCGTGTACGCGCCGTCCGCGCGCAACGCAATCGGCACCGACGGCTGGCCGATCCTGCCGCGCACTCGAGCCTGCTTTTCCAGCAGGCCATCGTCGATCAGACGATCGACGATCATCGACACCGTCTGCATCGAAAGACGCGTGAGACGACCCACGTCTGCCTTCGGCAACGGTCCATGCAGACGGATCGTCTGCAACACGATGCGCTCGTTGAATTGCCGCATGCCGACCTGATTCGAGCCGACCGTGCGTTTGAGGGGCGGGCGCATGCCTGTGGTATCCATGCTCATGAGCCCCTCAGCGATGTGATTGCATCATGCAATCGCCTTGACGTCGGCCTCTTTTGCGCCAGTCATGATCGCAACGGCCTCCGACATATGCACGTCTTTCGTATTGACGAGCGCGGCGCGGCGGCCGAGCCGCTGAATATGGATGCGGTCCGCCACTTCGAATACGTGCGGCATGTTATGGCTGATGAGAATCACCGGCAGCCCGCGGTCGCGCACGCGGCGAATCAGTTCGAGCACCATGTTGCCTTCCTTCACGCCGAGTGCTGCGGTGGGCTCGTCGAGAATCACCACATGCCGCGCGAACGCCGCGCTGCGCGCGACGGCAACGCCTTGACGCTGACCGCCGGAGAGCGTTTCGACCGCCTGACGCATCGAGCGAATGCCGATTTGCAGATCCTTCATATGAGCAGTCGCTTCTTCAAGCATGCGGCGTTTGTCGATCATCTTGAAGATCGAACCGCGCCAGCCGGGCTTGACCAACTCGCGCGCCAGAAACAGATTTTCGGCGATGCTCATAGCCGGCGCGACCGCCAGTTCCTGATACACGGTCTCGATGCCTTGCGCGCGTGCATCCAGCGGACTGCGGAATTTGACGGGCTTGCCGTCGAGCAGAATTTCGCCTTCGTCCGGCACCGTCGCGCCGGAAAGTGCCTTGATCAACGACGATTTCCCAGCGCCGTTGTCGCCGATCACTGCGAGAATCTCGCCGGGCAGCACTTCGAAGTCGCAGCCGTCGAGTGCGGTCACATTGCCATAACGTTTGACGAGGCCACGCGCCTGCAGAACGGGCAACGCGGCGGAAGCGGAAGTAGTTGTCGACATGACGGGCTCCTGTCGGCCTGAGTTAGCCACGCGCTGACTCAGGCTCCATGCAATAAGGTTGCGATTGAATGCTCAACCGCGGCGATGAGAGAGTTTGTCCGCGGCCACCGCGAGAATCACCAGCATGCCGGTGATCAATACCTGGTAGACCGAAGAAACGCCGATCAGGGTCAAGCCGTTGCGGAACACGCCGACAATCAGCGCACCGAGCAGCGTCCCGGAAATCGATCCGCGTCCGCCGAAGAGACTCGTGCCGCCGAGCACTACCGCCGTGATGCTATCGAGGTTCTCGGTTTGGCCTGCTTGCGGATCGCCCACGCCGGTGCGCGACACGGACAGCAACGCAGCAACGCCGTAAATGGCGCCGGCCAGTGTGTAGACGGTCAGCAGGATCTTCTGCGACGACAAACCCATCAGCCGCGCAGCCTCGGCGTTATTGCCGAGCGCATACAGATGGCGGCCGGGCACCGTGTCGCGCAACACGAACCATGTGGCCAGATACATCAGCAATGTGAGGACGGTGCCGTAGGTGACGTCGGCGGGTCCGAGCTTGAACGTGTTGCCGAAGAACATGATTGCGTCCGGCAGATTCGACACGCTTTCCGCATTCGAATAGATCTGCGTGAGCGCGAACGCAATGTTCAGCGTGCCGAGCGTGACGATGAACGCCGGCAATTTGATGCGCGTAATGAGTACACCGTTGAGCACGCCGAACAATGTGCTCGCGCCGATGCCGCACAGAATCGCGAGTGCGGGCGGCAGGCCCAGCGTCACCGCGAACTTCGTCATGATGATGGAGCCGAACGCCATCACCATGCCGCAGGAGAGATCGATGCCGCCCGTCAGCACAATCAGCGTCTGGCCGATTGCGATCACCGCAACGACCATTGTCTGTTGAAGGATCAACGAGAGGTTCTGGAACGACAGGAAACGGCTGCTCTGCGAGATGAAGAAACCGCAAGCCAGCACGAGCGCTATGAGCGGCCCAACTTCGGCAAGCGACGGCAGACGGTCTGAGAAATGGCGCGGATGGCCCGCGGGAGCGGAAGGAGTCGACATGATGGATGTCCTCGAAACATGAGCGTGGCGTGCGCCGCGCGGCGAATCATCCGGCGGCCCGGCGAGCGGGCCGCCGTACAGTGCGTGTTACTTGTTGCCCCAGCAGTTGTCGAGGCCGAAGGTCGTGTCCTTGCTGTCGATGCCGGACATCGGCTTGTCCGTGATCAGCGTCACGCCCGTGTCCTGGTAGCCCGAAACCTTCTTGCCGGTCTTCGCGTAATCGACGCCTGCCGTTACGCCGAGCGCGGCCATCTTCAGCGGATACTGCTGCGAGGTCGCGGCGATCGAACCGGCCTTGACGTTGCGCACACCCTCACAGCCGCCGTCGATCGAGACGATCATCACGCTCTTGTCCTTGCCCGCTGCCTTCAGCGCGCGATACGCGCCCGCAGCCGCCGGTTCGTTGATCGTGTAGACCACGTTGATATCCGGCGATTTTTGCAGGCAGTTTTCCATCGCCGTCTGGCCTTTGGCCTGATCGCCGCGGGTGTCCTGGCTGCATACGATCGAAGGGTCGCCTTGCTTTACGCCGAACCCTTCCAGAAAGCCGTTATGCCGCAGCACGCCCACCGAGACGCCGGGCGCGAGGTCGAGCGTGGCGATCTTCGCGGGCTTGCCGTTCAACGCCGCCTTCGCGTATTTGCCGATCAGCACGCCGGCTTTGAAGTTGTCGGTCGCGAAGAGGGCGTCCGTGGCGTCTTGAGGGTCCGTCGGCGTGTCGAGCGCGACCACCATCACGCCGGCGGCGCGCGCTTTCTTGATGCTCGGCACGATCGCCTTCGTATCGCTTGGCGTGATCAGAATCGCCTTCGCGCCAGCCGTCATCATGTTTTCGATTGCCGTCACCTGGCTCGCGTTGTCGCCGTCGAATCTGCCGGCTGCGGTAATCAGCTTGGCGCCGTCTTTCGACGCTGCCGCCTCCGCGCCTTGCTTCATCTTCACGAAGAACGGATTGGTGTCGGTCTTGGTGATGAGACCGACGACCGGCTGGTCGGCTGCCTGACTTGCGCTCGCGCACCAGACCGCCGACGCCGCGACGCACATCGAGACGATCTTCCTGGCGACAGGAAGCCTGCGGGAATTCAGATTCATGGGACGCTCCTCCGGTTATTGGCAATGACGTTCTTGGAACTGCTGGCGGTTGCACACGCGAACGCTGCGCGGGCGCAACCTGGAATGCGGCACGTCCGAGCGGTCGAAGTAGGACCCTGGACGCCGCCTAAATCACTTTGGTTGATTTAGTACAGCAGGCGGCGAGGGGCGCGTCAAGGAATGCCGTTGGACGGGGACCGAGCTTGACGCACCTTGGAGAGTCCGGGAAAGCCTTGTGCGGCGGGGGTTTTGGCGAGATGGTGCGGCGCAGCGTCCGGACAGCCGGATTGGGGAAAGTCCTGGCTTCAGTGAAAGCAGGTAGAAAGGTGTTTCGTGCGTTTTGACTGCATCGAGGAGGGCGTGAGGGACGCCCAAGCGGCTCACGACGACGAGGTTTCTTGCTTCAATTTCGCGTTCAGCGAGAGCGCGGGATACCAGTCGACGCACGCACCACGAGTTTCGGCGGCGACGAAATTCGCATCGGCACATTGGCCTCGCCAGAACCGGCCTGTCCATACGACGATTCGATGAGTTCGCGCAGCAACGAAACCGCAAGCCCGGCGACTTCGATGGTCGGCACGGCGACAGTGGTCAATGCAGGCCGCGACTCGCGCGCGAGCTGGATGTCGGTGATGCCCATCACGGAAAGATCGGCTGGTACGGCGAGGCCGAGGTCGGCAGCGGCATGCATCGCGCCGAGCGCCGGCAGGTCGTTGGTCGCGAAGATCGCAGTGAGTTGCGGATCGGCCTCGAGCAGTTCGCGCGCCGCGCTGTAGCCACCCTGGATCGTATCCGCAGCATGTTTGACGCGGTTTTTGCGGACCCCGGCCGCACGCAGCGCGTCGACGAACCCTTCATAGCGGGCAGCGTGAATACCGGAAGCCTTGCTGCCGACAATCGCCCCTATCCGCCGATGTCCCAATTCGAGCAGATGCTTTCCGGCAAGCTCGCCGGCCAGACGAAAATCCACCGCAACGCAGGGCAGGCCCGGCGGCTCGTTGGGTCGCTCCCACATGCACAAAACCACAGGAGTGCCGCGCGATTCCGTCACGTGAAGGTCTGCGAACTGCAGGTTCGCGTTGGTCACGAGCACCCCTTCCGAGAGCGTGCCGGCTATCTGGTCGAGGTACGCGCGGCCCGTTAGCGGATCTTCGTTAGTATTGCAAATGATCACGAAATGCCCACTGGTTCGCGCCGCGCGTTCGACGGCTAGCGCGAACTCGGGATAGAACGGATTGGCGATGCTCGACACCATCAAGGCGAGCGTCGGGGCGCGCCCTTCGGCAAGCGCGCGGGCGGCGAGGTGTGGCCGGTAGCCAAGCGCGTCGACGGCTTCGAGAACTCGTTGACGTGTGCTCTCGCCGACACGCCCGCGATTGCGCAGCACATTCGATACGGTGGCAGGCGTGACGCCGGCATGGCGCGCGACTTCGCTAAGTGTGGGCATGTCTCTTCATTATTTGGGATGGCTGCCCGGCATTTGCATCGGCGGGCAAGGCGCGGCACCATCTGTCGCACAGACAAAACGATAGCGGAGACAGGCAAGGCCCAACGATCGCACGCGATCGATTTTTTAGGCCCTGCTGATTAAGCGCTTAATCTCCGCCGTCGAGCCGATTAAATCACGGAGTCGAGACGATGGCGAGCATTTCGTTAAGAGGCGTGCAGAAAGCGTATGGCGACGGTGCGCCGGTGATTCGCGACGTCGATCTCGAGATCGGCGAGAACGAGTTCTGCGTTTTTCTCGGCCCTTCTGGCTGCGGCAAGTCTACGTTGCTGCGCATGATCGCAGGGCTCGAAGATCTCACCGACGGCGACCTGTTTATCGGCGGCAAGGTCATGAACGACGTGCCGGCGGCGCAGCGCGGCGTGGCAATGGTGTTTCAGAGCTACGCGCTCTTTCCGCACATGACCGTGTTCGAGAACATGGCATTCGGACTGAAGCTCGCCAAAACCCCAAAAGACGAGATCGACCGCAAGGTGCGGGAAGCCGCGCGCATTCTGCAACTGGAAGCGCTGCTCGAGCGCCGGCCGAAAGCACTGTCCGGCGGTCAACGTCAGCGCGTTGCAATTGGCCGCGCGATTGTGCGCCAACCCGGCGTGTTTCTCTTCGACGAACCGCTCTCCAATCTCGACGCAACGCTGCGTGGCCAGACGCGCATCGAAATCGCGCGGCTGCACAAGCAGTTCGCGAAGGCGAGCGTGGTGTATGTGACGCACGATCAGATCGAGGCGATGACCCTCGCGGACAAGATCGTCTTGTTGCATGCCGGGAAAGACACCGAACGTTACGGCAGCATCGCGCAGATTGGTGCGCCGCTGGAGTTGTATCACCGTCCCAGGAGCCGCTTCGTCGCGGGGTTCATCGGATCGCCGCGCATGAACTTTCTGCCGGGACGTATCGCTTCTGTCGACGCGCAAGGCGTTGTCGTCACGCTCGATCACACGCAAGAGAACGTCCGCGTGCCTGTGGATGGTGCCGCGTTGCAAGTCTCGCAAGCGGTGACGCTCGGCGTGCGTCCTGAGCACCTTGAATTCGTCGACTCGTCCTCGTCTCACGACGACGCCGTTCTTTCGCGCACCGTCTCGCTCGTCGAACAGCTTGGCGAGCACAGCTATGTGCACCTCGATCAACCCGGCGGCGCCGCGCTCATCGCGAAAGCACCGGGCGATACGCGACTCGCGCCAGGCGATCGCGCGAACCTGCGCGTACCGCGCCACGCCACTCATTTGTTCACCGAAGACGGCTTCGCCGCTCCTTCCCTTGAATCCGTCGAACATTACGCATAAAGGACATTCGGATGCGCCTTGGAGTCTGTTATTACCCGGAACACTGGCCCGAGTCGATGTGGGAAGACGACGCGCGCCGGATGAAAGCACTCGGAATCGAGCAGGTGCGAATCGCCGAGTTTGCGTGGAGCCGCATTGAGCCGACGCCTGGCGAATACGATTGGGCGTGGCTCGATCGCGCAATCGAAGTACTCGGCGCCGCAGGCTTGCAAGTCGTGATGTGCACGCCCACCGCGACACCTCCAAAGTGGCTGATCGACCGCCATCCGGACATCTTGCCGATTGGCGCAGATGGCCGACCGCGCGCGTTCGGCTCGCGCCGTCACTATGACTTCTCGTCGCCCTCGTATTTCGCGGCCTCGCAGAAGATTTGCACTGCAATCGCCGAGCGTTACGGCAAACATCCGGCCGTTGCGTACTGGCAGACCGATAACGAGTTCGGCTGTCATCACACAGTCGTGAGTTATTCGCCCGCAGCAGTGGCGCGCTTTCGCGAGTGGCTAAAGGCACGCTACAAAACGATCGACGAATTAAACCGCGCGTGGGGCACCGTGTTCTGGAGCATGGAGTACCGCAGCTTCGACGAGATCGACGCTCCGGTGGCGACTGTGACCGAGGCACATCCTTCGCATCGGCTCGATTACCGGCGCTTCGCGTCCGACGAAGTTGCGCGCTATAACCGCATGCAGGTCGAGATCATCCGTGCGCATTCGCCAGGGCGGCCGGTTGCGCACAACTTCATGCAGCTCTTTACCGAGTTCGATCACTACAAGGTCGCTGCCGATCTCGACGTTGCCGCTTGGGACAGTTATCCGCTCGGCGCGCTGGAAGAACAATGGTTCGCGCCCGATGTGAAAGCGCGCTGGCTGCGCAGCGGTCATCCGGATTTCGCGTCGTTCAATCACGACGTATATCGCGGCATGTCGAAGCTGCCGTTCTGGGTGATGGAGCAACAACCGGGTCCGGTGAACTGGGCGCAGTGGAATCCGGCGCCATTGCCGGGCATGGTTCGGCTGTGGAGCTGGGAAGCGTTCGCGCACGGCGCGGGCTGCGTATCGTATTTCCGCTGGCGTCAGGCGCCGTTCGCGCAGGAGCAGATGCATGCGGGTCTGAATACGCCGGATAACCGACTCGACGTCGGCGGTAGCGAAGCAGCGCAAGTGGCGTCGGAAATTCGCACGGTGCTCGCGGCTAATGCGCATGCCGATGCCGCGGTCCGTTCGAAAGTGGCGCTCGTCTACGACTATGAAGCAAAGTGGCTGTTCGAGATCCATCCGCAGGGTGCGGACTTTCACTATCCGCGCTTCGCATTCGAGTACTACTCGGCATTGCGTGCGTTAGGTCTCGATGTCGATGTCGTGCCGGTCGACGCGTCGCTCGACGGCTACAGCCTGATCGTCGTGCCGCCATTGCCGGTCGTGCCGGCGGATCTGGCCGCGCGTCTTGCCAGCTCGGGGGCGCAGGTCGTGCTTGGGCCGCGCACCGGTTCGAAGACTCAGGACTTGCAGATTCCCGCGAATCTGCCGCCGGGTGCGCTCGCCGATGTGTTGCCGCTGCGTGTCTGGCGCGTCGAATCGATGCGGCCTAATGTGACCGAGCCCGTGCGGCTTGCCGGTACGCAGGACGCGAGTGTTGAAGACGGCGTCGCGCGTCACTGGCGCGACTTCATCGATAGCAAGGACACGAATTCTTTCGATGTACTGGCGCGTTTCGCCGACGGGCAACCGGCGTATGTGCGTAGCGGTGCGTTCCATTACCTCGCCAGCTTGTTCGATGACGCGCTGACGACCCGGCTCTTCGAGCAGATCGCACAACGCGCCGGCGTCGAAACGGTGCAGCTCGGCGAGAGCGTCCGCATTAGCCGGCGCGGCGCGCTGACCTATGTGTTCAACTACGGCGACACCGTACACACGATCACCGGTGCGGCAGATAACGCATTTGTGATCGGCTCAAGTACTGTCGAGCCACAAGGCGTGGCAGTGTATCGAGCCGGATGACAGTTGCGGGGAGCGGGACGATGTGCAAACCGGAATTCCATGCAGTAACGACAACGATGCAAAAATCAGGAATAAAGGAGACAGGTAGCATGAAAATGAAACCACGCAAGGTTCTGCTGGCACTCGCGGTCGCTGCGGCGGCTCTCGGAACGTCGGTTGCCAGCACTGCTCAGGCCGGCACGCTGACCGCGAATATCGCATTCAAGGGGGCGAGTCAGCGCGCGGTCTGGCAGTCTGTTGTCGAAGAATTCAAAAAGGCACATCCTGGCATCGACGTGAAGGTGTCGTTTATCGACGAAGAAGCGTACAAAGTGCAATTGCCGGGTTGGCTCTCCACTGTCGCGCCGGATATCGTCAACTGGCATGACGGCGAGCGCATGGCGTATTACGCGCAGCGCGGTCTTTTTGAAGACTTGAGCGGCGATTGGGCGAAGAACGGCTGGAACGACATGTATGCCTCGACGAAGGAAGCGTCGTCGTATAAGGGCAAGCAATATGCGGCGCCTACAGTGTATTACTCGTGGGGCATGTTCTATCGCAAGGATCTGTTCCAGAAAGCCGGCATCTCTGGTGAACCGAAAACGTGGGATCAGTTTCTCGACGACTGCAAGAAGCTGAAGGCCGCCGGCATTACGCCGATTGCCGTGGCGGGCCGCGATGCATGGACGCTCGCCGGCTGGTTCGACTATCTGGATCTTCGCCTGAATGGCAATGCGTTTCATCAGAAGCTGATGGCGGGTGAAATTGCATACACCGATCCGCGTGTGAAGAAGGTCTATACGACGTGGAAGCAGTTGATCGACGCGGGTTATTTCATCGACAACTCCCTGTCGTACGATCTGGACTCAGTGCAGCCGTTCCTGTTCCAGGGCAAGGCCGCGATGATGCTGATGGGCACCTTCATCACCGCAGGCTTTCCGCCGAATGTGAAACCGGAGATGGGCTACTTCCAGTTCCCGATCATCGACGCCAATGTGCCGACCGCCGAAGACGGACCGGTCGAGTCGCTGCATATCCCGTCGAAGGCGAAGAACAAGGCGGACGCTCATACGTTCCTCGCGTTTGTCGAGACGCCTGAAATCGGTGCGAAGCTTGCTGCCGGTCTCGGGTCGCTGTCGGCGAATAGCAAGTCGCCGGAGCCGGAAGATCCGATCTCCAAGATCGGCTTCCAGATTCTTGCCAATACGAAAGGCGGCATTGCGCAGTTCTACGATCGCGACATGACGAAGGAAATGGCGGATGAAGGCATGAAGGGGATGCAGCAGTTCGTCTCCGATCCGTCGAAACTGGACAACGTGCTCGCGCAACTGGAGCAGACGCGCAAGCGCATTTACAAGAAGTAGTGGGCGGTGGCGGCCGTTGAGGGGCCTTTCGGGGTGTCTGGACGGCAGCAACTGTATGTCGGCAGCTTTGCGAGGGATCGGGGTGAGACGCTAAAGCACTCACTCTGGTCGAGCGCTGTGCATGGAGAATGATTTTGTCGCATTCCGTCACTCGTCATACTGTGGGCGGTTCCGCTGGACCAGGCGGCTCGCCCCTGCCTGCGTCGGGCAGCACCACGCGGGGCCACGCGCGCGGGCGTCGTCCTTCGCCTACCGCACGGCGTCAACGACGCGCCGCCTTTCTGTTTCTCGCGCCCGCTTGTGTGATGGTGGCCATTTATGTGATCTGGCCGATTCTGTCGACGATACGCTTGAGCTTCTTCAACTGGGACGGCATGACGGAGCCGACTTTCGTCGGCCTCGCCAATTACACTGAGTTGTTCCATACGCAGACGTTCTACACGGCGCTAAAGAACAACCTTATCTGGCTCCTGCTGTTTCTGCTCGCACCGCCGATGGGACTCGCCGTCGCGTTGTACCTGAACCAGGCAGTGGCAGGCATCCGCATCGTCAAGTCGCTCTTCTTTGCGCCTTTCGTATTGTCGGGTGTGGTGGTCGGGCTGATCTTCTCGTGGTTCTACGATCCAACGTTCGGCTTGCTCGCGGTAATTCTCGGCCACGGCGTGCCGGTACTTGGCGATCCGCGCTACGCAACGCCAGGCATTGTGTTCGCCGCACTATGGCCGCAAACAGCCTATTGCATGATCCTTTATCTGACAGGCCTCACTTCGCTCAACGCGGAACAGATCGAGGCGGCGCGCATGGAGGGCGCACGCGGCTGGTCGATGCTATGGCATGTGATCCTGCCGCAATTGCGGCCCACCACCTTTATGGCAATCGTCGTCACGATTATCGGCGCATTGCGTAGTTTCGACCTGATCTCGGTGATGACCGGCGGCGGTCCTTTCGAAAGTTCGACCGTGCTCGCCTATTACATGTACGACCAGGCAATCAAGTACTACCGCATCGGCTATTCGGCGGCCGTGGCCGTCGTGCTGTTCGGCATCATGCTGGTGTACATCGTTTATCACTTGCGGCGGATGCTGCGCGCCGAGCAATAAGGAGCCAACCATGTTTCCAATTCCAATCGACAAGTGGAAACCGGCAACGCGCCGCGTCTACAAACTGACGCTGCCGATCGCATTGCTGATCTGGCTTCTACCGATGATCGCAGTGCTCGTCACATCGATACGTTCGAGCGAAGAACTCAGCGAGGGTAACTATTGGGGATGGCCGAAGCATTTTGCGCTGTTCGACAATTATCGCGAGGCGCTGACCACTTCGCCGATGCTGCATTACTTCTGGAACAGCGTGCTGATTACCGTGCCCGCGGTGATCGGTTCCATTGCACTCGCCGCAATGGCCGGCTTTGCGCTCGCAATCTACCGCTTTCGCGGCAATTCCTCGCTGTTCGCTACTTTTGTCGCGGGCAACTTCGTGCCGGTGCAGGTGTTGATGATCCCGGTACGCGATCTGTCGTTGCAGCTAGGGGTCTTCAACACGGTGAGCGCCCTCATTCTTTTCCATGTGTCGTTCCAGACAGGTTTTTGCGCTCTCTTTTTACGCAACTTCATCAAGCAGTTGCCGTTCGAACTGGTCGAGGCGGCGCGAATCGAAGGTGCGAACGAGTGGACGGTGTTCTTCAGAATCGTCCTTCCGCTGATACGGCCCGCGCTCGCCGCATTGGCGATTCTCGTGTTCACCTTCGTGTGGAACGACTATTTCTGGGCGTTGTGCCTGACGCAAGGCGACGACGCCGCGCCGATCACCGTCGGTGTGGCCGCGCTGAAGGGGCAATGGACGACCGCATGGAACCTCGTTTCCGCGGGCTCGATCCTCGCTGCGCTGCCTTCCGTCGCAATGTTCTTCGCGATGCAGAAACACTTTGTCGCAGGCTTGACATTCGGCGCGACGAAGGGTTAGAGCGGCTACCGGTGACCTTTGCGACTCGTGACCAAAGAAATAGCAAATCGAGTCACGCGTATTGAGCGTTGAGAGTATGAACGGCAAACGTTTGCGCGATCGCCGTCGCGTTTGCCCTCATTAAAGATTGGGATGAGCTTGTCGTTATCTAGTGAAATATGTCAGACCGTCGAACTGACTCGTGCCTGAAGAAGGCACGCGCTGGACCAAAAGCTCATCGGGGGTACCAATCTTGAACCAACAACGCACGCCATGGACGCGCACGGCGGCTCCGGGCGAAGTCATCTATTCAGAAGGCTTCCTGGGTGACGCAGTGATCTACGTCATTGCAGATGGCAAAGTCGAAATCTCCACCCAGTGCGATGAAAAAAAAGTCATTCTGGCTACGCTCGGCAAGGGCGAGTTTTTCGGCGAAGCGGCGTTGTTGCCGCCCGAACCGCGAGCACACACCGCGAAGGCACTGAGCTTCTGCCAACTTACCGCCATCGCGGGCGGCATTGTCGAAGAAGAACTCGAGCGCGTCTCGCCGCTGCTGCGCCATATCGTGCGCACGATGATCCGTCGCGTCAAAAAGAAAGACGACATTCTCGCGACTAATACACATGCCGATTTTCTACCCGGCGTCCTTTCCTACGCGCACGTTCTTTCGTTGATGGCCGGAGCCGAACCGAACGACAGATTCGATGGACGCGCGCGCCGTCCTCAAAACGAGGAAATCTCGATTCCGCTTTCCGAAGTCATCAAGAAATGCAACGCGATAGCGGGCCACTCGCGTCCACATGTGATGGCAATGCTCAAGCGCATGGAGAAGCTCAATCTCGTATCCATCGAAGGGGGACGCTCGGAGCGGCTGAACAATACGTCTGGGCGCTATTCGGCAAGTGACGGCGCGGCGGGCCGGCAGCTCGTCACGTTCGACGCCGTGAAAATCACTGAACGCGCGCAGCAGGTGGCGGACCACGATCTGGATGTATCGATCAGCAGCGAACTCGAACTGATCGAACTGGACGACCTGGAAGCCCTGATCGGCGTCGACCGGAAAGTGATTCTGAACAAGCTCTCTCACGCGGAGATCGCCGAGGACATCTTCGCGTTCCGCAAGACCAAGGTACTCAACTACGTCGAGGAAAAAGGTCTCAGCTACTTCTCGCGGCGCAACACGCGTGGCGCAGGCGAGTTGAAATCGCTCGACGATCTGGAGTTTGTCGATCAGCGCACGTTGTTCGAAGCGGTGAGTGCTTTCGATACCTATGACCTCGCGAAACTGCTGTCCGCGTCTGAGGGACAGCCGATTGACGAGCGCCTGCAATCGGTGATGACGGAAGCCCGGAAGAAAGAGGTGTCGTGGGTCATGCGTCGAGAGATCAAGATCGACCCGGTCGAGATCATCGAAATCGAGCAGCGGTTCCTCGATACGGTGCGAGCGCTGAAGTCACCGGTGGCAAATACTGCTCCGGCTGAGTCCTGAAGCCTGCGGCGCCCGGTCCGCAACACCGGGCGCAACGCTTGAACGTTTAACTGTAATTCGCAGGCTGCTGCAGCCGGTGGCGAGGACGTATGGATCTTTTGACGATATTTGGCGTAGTGTTCGGCCTGACGGCAATCGTCGCGGGCTTCTCGCTCGAGGGCGGTAACTTCACGTCGCTCTTTCAACTGGAGGCATTTGTCATCGTGCTTGGCGGCACCTTCGGGGCCGTGATGATCCAGAACACGTGGGCGCGCTTCTATGACGGCGTGAAGCAATTGCGCTTTGCTTTTGTCAAGGCGCGGCAAGTGGATCGCGAGAGCCTTTCTGTTCTGCTCGAATGGGGCGATCAGGCGAAACTCAATGGCATGCTGGTATTCGAGTCGATCGACGCAAACGGGATTAGCCCGTTTGCCAAGCGAGGTCTTGAGCTGCTGGCAAACGGCGTATCGACCGCAGTGCTCGAAGATGCATTGCAACGCGAGGTCGATGCCTATGAGCGCAATCACATGGCGGCCGCGCGAATCTGGCAGCAGGCGGGCGGTTATGCGCCGACGTTCGGCATTCTGGGCGCGGTGCTGGGCCTCATTCAGGTGACGGGCCATATGCTGGAACCGTCGCAACTGGGGCAGGGCATTGCGGTCGCGTTTGTTGCAACGCTGTATGGCCTGGCCGTAGCCAACCTCGTGTTTCTGCCGCTATACGGAAAGATCCGCGCTCAGGTGGACAGCGAATTGCGTTTCAGGCGTTTGTATCTCGACGGCCTACTCGCCATCTCGCGAAAGGAATCGCCGCACACCATCGAAACGCGCCTGGCTGGCGACGTGCGCGAACGATCCGCCGAACTGCTCGGCTAATGGCTCGGCAATGCCTGAGCATCAATTCATAGCGGACTCGCGTGTATGAGCACTTCGACTGGCAGCAAGCGTCTTCCGACGGACAAGACAGCGCATCAGGACGGTCACGATAGCGGCGAGCAGTCGGACCGCTGGCTGCTTTCATACGCCGACCTGATCACCACGCTGATGGTGCTCTTTCTCGCGCTGTATGTGTTGCAACTCGCGAAGAACAGCGAGTTGCAAATAAAAACGCTGCAACATCATCCGGTGAAAGAGGCTGTCGACGTGCAGCCGCCCGTTGCCGTAACGGATGCAAAAGAAGCTGCGAAGAAGCAGCTTCTCTCGTTGCTGGAGCCTTTGCAGGGCAACCGTCAGATCACGATTTCGCACACGCCTCAAGGTGTCGAAATTGCGATCAACGCGAAAGTACTCTTCAATTCCGGCGACGCTCGCCTTTTGCCCGAATCGTTCGCTGTGCTGGATCAGATCGCCAAGGTGCTCCGTGAGCGCGCGAGAAACAACGTTCTGGTTGAAGGACACACGGACAGTTTGCCAATATCGACGGCGAAGTACGAATCCAATTGGGAACTGTCTTCTGCTCGTGCTGGGGCTGTCGTGCGCTTCTTCGCTGACAAGGGTATTGAAGCGCACCGTATGGCCGCCATTGGCCGCGCCGACAATTTTCCGCTGGTTATCGGCAACGACGCGGCGGCCAATGCTGCGAATCGCCGCGTCACCATACTCGTCGAGTATTGAATGTCACGGTGCGAGCGCAAGGTACTGGTGTAGGGACTGAATCGCGGCCGCGCCTTCCCCGACGGCCGCCGCGACTCTTTTCACCGAACCGCTGCGCACGTCGCCCACTGCGAAAATGCCGGGTCTGCTGGTTTCGAGGAAATGCGCGGGACGGTCCGACGTCCACTTGTGAGCGACATCGGGGCCTGTCAACACAAAGCCATTCTTGTCGAGTTCGACGCAGTCGCCAAGCCATCCGGTACTTGGCTGCGCGCCGAGAAACAGAAACACGTGGCGAATAGCCTTTTCCTCGATTCGCCCCTGCTGGTTCCACTGAATCGACTCGAGATGTTCTTCGCCATTTAGCGCGACGATTTGTGTTCGCACGTGAACCGTGATGTTCGGTGCCGCTTCGATCCGCCGGATCAGGTAGCTGGACATGCTGGCGTTGAGTCCATCGCCGCGAATCACGATATGCACGTGACGGGCGAATCCGGAGAGAAAGACCGCTGCCTGTCCCGCCGAATTGCCTCCGCCGACAATGACGAGTTCTTCATTTCCGCAGAACGCGGCTTCCATGAACGTTGCGCTGTAATAGACGCCCCGACCCTGGAAATGCTCGAGCCGCTCAAGCTCCGGCTTGCGATAACGCGCGCCTGTTGCGATCACAACGGCGCGGGCATAAACATGCTCGTCGTAATTCAGGCGGATATGGAACGGTTGTCCCTTGTCGCATTCGATACCAAGTGCCTCGATCGGCACACCGACTTCCGCACCGAACTTCCGGCATTGGGACAGGCCACGACCGGCGAGTGCCTGGCCGGAGATGCCCGTCGGAAAGCCAAAGTAATTCTCGATCTTCGAGCTGGTACCCGCCTGGCCACCGGGCGCCTTGGTGTCGAGAACCGCAACCCTCAGTCCTTCCGATGCGGCGTACACGGCCGCAGCAAGACCGGCAGGTCCCGCGCCGACCACCACCACGTCGAATCGCTCGCCATTCAATCTGTCGGGGCTCAGGCCAATAGCGTCCGCCACGGCGCGATTCGTCGGCCGCTTGAGAATAGTGCCCTGCAACGTGACGAGTACCGGGAGATCTTCCTCAGTCGCGCCGTAGCGATCGAGCAGTGCTTTGGCCTCTTCGTGCTCGGCAATGTCGAAATACGCCGACGGTTGCGCGTTGCGGCTCAGGAAGTGCCGCAATACGAGTGTCGGAAAAGAGCCGGAACTGCCGATGACGACTACGCCGCCGCTTTGATCCTGAATGTACGCGACGCGGCGCAGGATATAGGCGCGCATGATCGTCTCGCTCAGTTCCGCTTCGGCAACCACGAGTGCGCGCAGTGATTCCTCGTCGATCACGATTACCTCGCAATCGCTCGTTGCGCGTGTCGACGCCACCGCACCGCGCCCAGCCAGCGTGCCGACTTCGCCGGTAAAGCTGCCGGGCCCGTGAGTACCCAGAAAATGCAGGTTCTCGCCGCTGCCGCGCGTCGCCTCGATGGTGCCTGACACAATCGCGAACATCGGAACGTGGCGATCCCCTTCGGTGAACAGTACCTCGCCGGCGCTCAGCTTGCGCCGCTCGCCGTATCTTTCCAGTACCGCAAACTGCGCGTCGTTCAGCCTGGGAAAGATCTGGTGGTGACGGCTGCCGCCTGCCAGCAGATCTTCACGCTTACCAGAAGTTTTGTCGCTCATGAGGTGTCCAATTAGAAAGACGCACGGTGCAGCACGTCGCTACGCTGCCGGATTGGAACGACGATGCGAATAATCGGCATCATGGGAATGGCGATGGACAGCGGTTTCGGCTGAGATTGTGCGCCAGAGTCGGTCCGCCAGTAAAGAGCGGCGTCAGGCCGGACAGGGCAAGGCGGCGCATGCGGCGGGGTGCCAATGGCATACCGCGCGGGGCCGGTCACATTCAAGTTCACGCATCATCTGCCGTTAATAACCAGAGAGACAGACAACGAACGGGTTCGGAAAGCATGCGCGATTTCACAGTAAGAAAAAGCTTACTCGCAGTACTGGTCCTGTTTGCCGCGATGATCACGTTTGGCGGCGTGGTGGGTGTCTTCGCGCTTGGCCGCTCGAACGAGAACGCGCAACGGCTCCAGGAGATTGCGACTCAGGAGATACTCGCTAACGACGGCTACAAAGACAGCACCCGTACCCGCGCAGCCCTCACTCGCGCCTACGCGGCGCTGAAGGAGCGCAACGATCTCGCCACTCGCGATTCTGCGCTCGCTAGCGCGCAGCGAACCCTCGATCGCGCGGACGCCGAAACGCGTGCTTTCGCGTCGGCGTCCCGATTCGTGGGACAGGACGATGCGCTGAAACAGCAGCTTGTCGACTCGTCGAATGCGCTGGCTGCAACACTGAAGAAGTCGTTCGACGCACTCCAGCGTGGCGACACCGACGCCTACGTTGCAATCAACGACCGCGACATTACGCTTGCCGGTCAGGTCTATTCGGCGAACGTGGAGAAGTTTCAGAACCTTGCTGGCGCGTTGGCGAAGGAGTCCGCGGCGAGAAACGAACGGGAATACGGCTGGATTGTCACGATGGTCGTCACGGGCGTCGCACTTGCCCTCGCATTGATCGTTGCCACGCACTTCGCGTTGCGTAAGATCGTGATCAACCCGTTACAGCAGGCGTCGAGACTGCTCGACCGGATTGCCGGCAATGATTTGACCACCTCTATTCCTGAAGGCAGCAAGAGCGAAATCGGTCAGTTGTTCATGTCGATGTCGCGCATGCAGGCCGGGCTCGCGCAAACAGTGTCGAACGTTCGCGTCAATTGCGAGGCGATTCACGGCGGCGCGCGTGAGATTGCCGCGGGCAACCTCGACTTGTCGAGCCGCACCGAGGAGCAGTCGGCATCGCTCGAAGAAACGGCGGCGAGCATGGAGGAGCTGACCTCCACCGTGAAGCAGAACGCGGATAACGCTCGCCAGGCGAGCACGCTCGCGGCAAGCGCTGCCGACGTGGCGCAGCGTGGCGGCGACGTCGTGCAGCGCGCGGTGCAGACGATGACCGCCATCACCGCTAGCTCGCAGAAGATCGCGGAGATTACCGGCATGATCGACAGCATCGCGTTTCAGACCAACATTCTGGCGCTCAATGCCGCTGTGGAATCGGCGCGGGCCGGCGAGCAGGGTCGCGGCTTCGCTGTCGTTGCCGGCGAAGTGCGCACGCTCGCTCAGCGCAGCGCGAGTGCCGCGCAGGAAATCAAGTCGCTCATTTCCGCCTCGGTAGATGACGTGCGGCACGGTAATGAACTCGTCACGCAGGCCGGCCACACGATGACCGAAATCGTCGGAGCGGTTCAAGGTGTTGCGACCATCATGGCGGAGATCACGTCGGCAACCGTCGAGCAAACCGCTGGCATCGAGCAGGTTGGCAAGGCCGTGAGCCAGATGGACCAGGTGACGCAACAGAATGCGGCCCTCGTTGAAGAGGCTGCAGCTGCAGCGAGTGCTCTTGAGCATCAGGCCCAGTCGATGACCGATGCGGTGTCGGCATTCCGCCTCCGCTAACCCAGGTTGATGTTCGTATCCACTCGATCGGAAAATAAAAACATGGGCGTTAAAGCCGTCTCGCGTGTATTCGCAATTCTGTTAGCCGGTGTAACGATGTCCGCCGCTACACATGCCGCCACTTACGCGTACGTGTCCAACGCGGACAGTCAGGACATTTCGGTGTTCAGCCTCGATACAGCGAATGGCGCACTGAAGCCAGTGGAGACGGTGGGGCTCGCCGGCACCGTCATGCCAATGGCTTTGTCGCCGAACCACTTGCGGCTTTACGCCGGTGTGCGTTCGAAACCTTATCGCGTGGTGAGCTTCGCAATCAATCCGCTCGACGGCCGCCTCAGCGAACTGGGCAAGGCGCCGCTCGCGGAAAGCATGGCCTACGTGTCCACCGATGCAAGCGGCCGTTACCTGTTCTCTGCTTCTTACGGCGGCAATCTGCTGGCCGTGAACAGCATCGACTCGAATGGTGTGGCGCTAGACGTTCAGCAGATCATCAAAACAGGCCCAATGGCGCATGCTATTCGCAACGCGCCGGATAACCGTTATGTATTCGCGTCGGTGCTCGGCTCCGACGCCTGGTTGCGCCTGAAATTCGATCCGTCGAAGGGTTCATTGACCGAAGACGCCACGCCCGCGTATTCGCTTGCCGCCAAATCGGGACCACGCCATTTCGTGTTCTCGCCGGATCACCGGTTTGTTTATCTGATCGATGAACTCGACGGCAAGCTGCATGTGCTCGCATTCGACAATCAGCGTGATTCGGTTAAACCGGTGCAGACCATTTCCATTCTGCCGCCCAATTTTTCCGGCGATAAGCCATGGGGCGCCGATGTTCACATCACGCCGGATGGCCGCTTCGTGTACGCGTCGGAACGCACTTCGAGCACGCTCGCTGCTTATCGCGTGGAGCGGGCGTCGGGCAAGCTGACACGTATCGGCACTTACGCCACCGAAAAGCAGCCGCGCGGTTTCAACGTCGATCCATCGGGCAATTATCTGCTCGCGGTCGGACAGTTGTCGACGAGCCTGAGCGCATACAGGATCGACCGGAAGACCGGTGCATTGAGCGCGCTGGGGCAATACCCGGTGGGCAAGGGCGCGAACTGGATCGAGATAGTGCAGTTCGACGGTTCGAACGCCGAGTAGATATCACGGCAAGCCGCGACCGCTCGCAGCCGCCGATGCAAAACCACGTCGGCGGCCGCGGCTAACGCGAGCATGCTCCTTTACTCGATCCCTTCGTGTTTCAACGCGAGTTGTACAGCAGGCCGCGTCCGCATGCGTTGTGCGAAGTCCGCGAGTTTTTGCGGCACTTCGATGTTCGCTTCTTTGGCCCATAGAAGCATGGTGAACAGGTACGCGTCCGCGACGCTTGCTTCTGCACCGAACAGATAGTCGCCCTTCAACATGGTCGAAACGAGCTGGAAGCGTTGGTCCAGTTTCTCCCGCGCGGCACTTGCTTCTTCATTCGACGCGGGTTTGAATACGCGGCCGAATTGCTTGTGCAACTCTGTTGAAATGAAAGCCAGCATCTCGACCAGACGTGTCGCGCCTAGCTCGCCCGACGGTGACAGTGACGGCTTGCGTTGTGCGACCCATGACAGGATGGCGACGTTCTCCGTGAGCCGTTGACCGTCGTCGAACTCCAATGTCGGGACATAGCTCTTCGGGTTAATTTCGTTGAAATTCTGACCCGTCTCCGTGGTTTTCGTTTTCAGGTCGACGCGCACCCGGTCGAAATCCATACCTGCTTCATGCATGGCAATGTGATCGGCGAGACTGCACGCGCCCGGTGAGTAATAGAGCTTCATGATGCGGTCCTTCATATAGATTAGTTGGCGATTTCTTCTGGGCAGCATTCGGCATGCCCTACGAAATGTTCAGCTATGCGAGTTACCGTCCGCCATGTAAAGCGGCGAATTGCCAGCGCCGCACGCTCACTCGTCGTGGTGACCCGGAAGCACTGCGCCGAGCACCTGCTTCGCGGTCTGCACGATCACATTGCCTTCGTCGGGATCGCCCTTCAGCAAGGTCGATGCAAATGCCTTGGCCTGCGCCAGCGTGATATGCGGCGGCAACGGGGCAATGTTCGGGTCGGCCTTCACCTCGATCACGACGGGACGATCGGCGGCCAGCGCTGTGTCCCACGCGGCGCCCATCTGCTCTGCGTCGTCGACATAAATGCCTTTCAGGCCGATCAACTCCGCGAACTTGTGATACGGCACCGAGGGAATGTCCTGTGATGCCTCGAATTTCGGATCGCCCTCCATCACGCGTTGTTCCCACGTCACCTGATTCAGGTCCTGGTTGTTCAGCACCATGCAGATCCAGCGCGGATCGGCCCAGCCTTTCCAGTACTTCGAAACGGTAATGAGTTCGGCCATGTTGCTCATTTGCATCGCGCCGTCGCCGACCAGAGCGATCACTGGGCGCTCTGGATAAGCGAACTTCGCCGCGATCGCATACGGCACGGCCGCGCCCATCGACGCAAGACCTCCTGACAGCGAGCACATCATGCCGCGTTGCACTTTCAGATCGCGTGCGTACCAGTTCGCGCAGGAGCCCGAATCGCTCGTCACAATCGCGTTCGAAGGGACGCGCGGCGACAGTTCCCACACGGTGCGTTGCGGATTGACCGCGTCCTTGCCCGGCTCGTGTGCACGCTTGTCGAGCGTCTTCCACCAGTCGGCAGTCCAGCCTTCGATCGTTTTGCGCCACTCGCGATCCTGCTTGTGTTCGAGCAACGGCAGCAACGCGCGCAGCGTTTCCACGCTATCGCCAACAAGATTCACTTCCATTGGATAACGCAGGCTCAGCATGTCGGCTTTCAGGTCGATCTGCACACCGCGCGCCGCGCCTTCCTTCGGCAGGAACTCTGCGTATGGGAAGCCCGAGCCGATCATCAGCAACGTATCGCACTCGGTCATGAGGTCGTAGCTTGGCTTGGTGCCGAGCAGACCGATGGAGCCGGTGACCCACGGCAGATCGTCGGGCAGCGCGGCTTTGCCGAGCAGCGCCTTCGCGACACCCGCGCCCAGTTTCTCAGAGACGGCGATGACCTCATCGGTCGCGTGCAATGCGCCGGCGCCGACGAGTATCGCGACTTTCTTGCCGGCGTTGAGCACGTCCGCGGCCTGTTGCAGATCTTCCGCTTGTGGAACGAGACGCGGCGCCCGATAGCCGACACCCGAATGCAACGTGCCATGTTTGCGAGCGGGCGGCTCGTAAGGCAAGTCCTGCAAGTCGTTCGGCAGAACGAGCGCGGTCACCTTGCGCTCGGAAAGTGCGGTACGTATCGCGCGATCCACGAGATGGCGCACTTGCGCGGGCACCGTGGCCTGCTGGACGAACGCCCCTGCGACATCTTTGAACAGCGAGACAAGATCGACTTCCTGCTGATAATGACCGCCGAGCGCTGAACGTGCCTGCTGACCTGTTATCGCGAGCACTGGCATGTGATCCATTCGGGCGTCGTAGAGTCCTGTGACAAGGTGCGATGCGCCGGGTCCGGACGTGGCGATGCAAACTCCGAGTTCGCCGGTGAATTTGGCATGAGCCGATGCCATGAAGGCCGCCATTTCCTCATGACGAACCTGAATGAATTCGATCGGCTCCGGCTGACCGGTGGTCTTGCGATGCTTTTTGGCCTCCGTTTGTGCGCGATTCAGCGCGCCGAATACGCCATTGATGCCGTCGCCAGGGTAACCAAAAATACGGCGCACGCCCCACGCCTGTAGTCGCTCGATAATAAAGTCGCCGACGGTGATGGACATGGAAGGCTCCTCACAAAAGTAATCACGATGTAGATCCATACAGCGTTGCAAAGCGCGTTCCGCGTTCTTTCATGCAGAAAGAATCAACCTGTCATGCAAACCGAGTGGGCTCGCTTTTTGCTGCACTGCTATGCGGACGTGTTGTGCGCACGAAGCACAAGGGATCGCTATGAACAAAGTTGTCGTCGTAACCGGGGCGGGTGCCGGAGTGGGACGCGCGGCTGCAGAGGAGTTCGCGCGGCACGGCTACGATGTGGCATTGTTATCGCGTGACCCGGCGCGGCTCGCGCGCGCCGCCGACGACATCCAGCATGCTTACGGCGTTCGCGCACTAGCCATTCCGACGGATGTCGCCGATGCTGAACGCGTAGAAGAAGCCGCCACGCGCACGGAGTCGGAACTCGGTCCTATCGACGTATGGGTCAACGTTGCAATGGCCACCGTCTTTGCACCCGTGTCGAAACTTACCGCACAGGAATTCGAGCGAGGAACCCAGGTAACCTATCTCGGCCAGGTGCATGGCACGATGGCCGCGCTGTCGCGAATGCGTACGCGCAATCGCGGCACTATCGTCAACGTGGGTTCCGCGCTTGGGTATCGCTCGGTGCCGCTGCAGTCGATTTATTGCGGAGCGAAGTTCGCGGTGCGCGGCTTCACCGACGCGTTGCGTTCCGAGATCATCCACGACCGGCTTAATGTGCATTTGACCATGGTCGATCTACCGGCACTGAATACGCCGCAATTCGACTGGGCGCTCAACAAGATGGGCAGGAAGGCAAAACCGGTCGCGCCTATTTTCCAGCCGGAAGTGGCCGCACGTGCCATCTATTTCGCCGCAACGCATAAACGGCGCCAGGTATGGGTGGGCCTTCCGACGGCCAAAGCAATTCTTGCAAACCGCATCGCACCCGGATTGCTCGACAGATATCTGGCAAAGGCGGGCTACGAGGGACAACTCACCGACGAACCGCTCAGCCCCGACGCGCCAAGCAATCTCTTCGATCCAGTACCCGGCGATTTTGGCGCGCACGGACGTTTTGACAGCGAGTCGAAGCCCGCAAGCCTCGAAATGTTAGCGGTTCGGCACCGCGGCGTTTTATGCGCTTTGGCCAGTATCGGGATCGCTGGCGGAATCGGTTTGCTGATCAGAAAGAGCCGAGGCGCATAGCGCGCACGCGTGCAGCGGTGCGCCTTGCCGCGCTGGGAGACGTGAATAGCCGGGATCGGTAACAATATGCCTGTCTCCGACTGTCTCGACCTGTTACCCCATCGCCTTTAGGAAAGCCATGTCCCAACCGCTCACAATTGATTTCGTCTCCGATATCGCATGCCCTTGGTGCGCCATCGGCCTTTCCTCGCTGCAACTCGCGTTGGCGCGCCTGGGAGATGCCGTAGATGCACAGATCGTCGTGCATCCGTTCGAACTGAACCCGCAAATGGGTCCCGAGGGCGAGGCGATCGTCGACTATCTGGGCAAGAAGTATGGGCGCACGCCCGAGCAGATCGCGCAGACGCAGGAAATGATTCGCGAGCGCGGCGCAAGCGTCGGCTTCAATTTCGGACCGCGCAATTATGTCTATAACACTTTCGATGCGCACCGCCTGTTGCATTGGGCCGGTCTCGAAGGCAAGCAGTTGCCGCTCAAGCTCGAATTGCTGCGCGCTTATCATTCCGAGGGCCGGGACCCGAGCAACCATGACGTACTCGTCGCAGCAGCTCAAGCGGTGGGACTGGACGCCGATGCAGCGCGCAACGTGCTGCAAAGCGGCGACTACGCAGACGAGGTCCGCGCGGAAGAAGAGGAATTCCAGTCACATGGCATCCAGTCGGTACCTGCGATCATTTTCAATCGCCGCTACCTGGTGAGCGGCGGCCAACCTGTCGAGACCTTCGAGCAGGTCATCCAGCAGATTCTCGCCGAGGCGTAAGCCGGCACTCCCAAATGAAATGGCCGCATGCCGTCATGCGCGCGGTGACGCAAACGAAGTACCGCTGGAGGCAATCGTCGATGATCACAAAGCGGATCGCTGCCGCGTTGTTCGGCTTCGTGCTAATGGCGCTTGCCTGCGTGTGCCATGCGCAATACACGACCGACTGGCTCGCCAATACCTACGGCACGCTCGCGACGCACGTAGGCAACGGCGCGCGCTCGATGTGGGTTGCGCCCGAAGGGGTGATTTACACGTCGTCGCTGTGGGACGAGAACGTGGGCGGTGTGGCGATCTATCAGAATGGCCAGAGCATCGGCTCGATCGGCACCCACGCCGACTTTCAGGGCAGCGCGATAACAGGTAATGCGACGTCGATCTTTACGGCATTGCAGTACAACAGGTCGTTTGGCAGCGGCTCCGTGGGGCGCTATAACCGCGCGACGAAAGCGCTCGAACTTCGTATTCCCGTCAGCGTGTGGACCAGCATACCTCACGCCGATGTCATCACCGGGCTCGCCACGGCAGGCACGCTGCTTTACGTCAGCGACTTTTATGGCAACCGTGTCCGCGTCTATACAACCGACGGCGTCTGGCAGCAGGACATTAACGTATCCGCTCCAGGCGCGCTTGCCCTCGATAGCGCGGGCAATTTGTGGGTGGCGCGAAAAAGTGCAGGCATCGTAGCCGAATTCAGTGCGGGCGGTGCGCCTTTGAGTACGATCCAGATGCCTGCTGCATCGCGGCCTTCGGCACTTTATTTCGATGTGTCGACGGGACGACTCATGGTCGGCGACGAAGGGCCCGACATGAACATCAAGATCTACAACGTTGCGGGCACGCCGACATTGGCCGGCACCTTTGGCGTTCAGGGCGGCTATCTGGACACGACGACGGGAATCAAAGGACAGGTTGGCGACAAGCGCTTCACGCGTGTGGCGGGCATTGGCAAAGACGCAGCCGGTACCCTTTATGTGCTGAACAATCCGTGGGGAGGCGGCTGGGATCTCGGCCGCAACGGCCCGACGGATCTGCATGCATACGACGGCGGCGGCAATCTGAAATGGAAATTGCAGGCACTGAACTTCGAAGCCGTCGCTGCGCCCGACCCCGCGACAGACGGCGCCTGGTTTTATAGCGGTGCGCACATTTATACAGGCAGCGCGGGCGGCACCTTCATTGCGAATACCGTCGATCCGTTCACCTATCCTTCAGACCCGCGACTGAACATTAACGACACCCAGCGCGGGCAGCACTTCGGTCAACTCGTCAGCGTGGGCGGAAACCGTATTCTGGTTGCGTCAGGTCAGAATCCCGATACCTTTAACTTCTATCATTTCAACGCCGTGAGTGGCTACATTGCGATACCTGACGGATCGATCCCGGGACCCGCGTTCAACACGACGGTGAAGATAACGGGGGGCTTTTGCATCGATAGCCGCGGCGATGTGTGGGCCGGTCTCGACAGGACCAATCATATTTATCACTACCCGCTCACCGGTTTCGACGGAAACGGCAAACCGTTGTGGGGACCGGCAATCACGATTTCCATTCCGCTGAGTATCCGGCCGTTGACGCGCATCATCTATCTGCCGGAGAGCGACACGATGATTCTTGCGCAAGGCGTTGCCGGGAGTTGGGACTGGACGGCGATTCAATCGCGCATCGAGGTTTATCACGGCTGGAGTGCGGGCAATACCACGCGGCCGCAGCCGGTGATCAAACTCACCGGTGCCAATCCGAAGTCGATTACAGCAGCGGGCAATTATCTTTTCGTCGGGTACGTGCATACGGTGCCGAACATCGACGCGTTCAATCTCACCACGGGCCAACTCGACACCACGCTAATCAACAACAGTCCCGGTACGGTGGATGTCGGCAACGACGTCGATTCGATGTACGGGCTTCGCGCGTTCATGCGAGCGAGCGGTGAGTACGTGGTCACAAAAGACAACTACAACGGGTCGAGCATGATCGTTTACCGCTGGACTCCGTGAGCGGGCGCGATGCAACGGGGCTATCGGATAAGATACGGCCTTCGTGGCAATTTTCCTGCTTAAAAGGAGTGGTTTCAGTGATTCAGGCGAGTAACGTATTCAAAGAGAACCTTGCGCAAATGCCCGCAATCGACGGTATCGTGCGCATCGATTTGATCGACGCGCAAGGCACGGTGGTGGCAAGCATCGAGAACAAGCCTGGCAAGCAGGGCTCGCTCGCGGTGTACAACTATTTGCAGCAGACATTCGGCACGCTCGACGCAAAAGCGGCCGAGCATGGTCTCGCGGTGTTCGGCGAACATACCGCCGACGCGCGCAACCGGCCAGGCGCGCATCCGAATGTCGATCATCTTCTCGCGATTGCAGCAGGCGCGCCGGCTTTGCGCATCGACGTTATTCAGGCGGGCTGAACCGCTTATGGTGCGCTTGAAAGTCGCTCGGGCGCACAGTGTTACCGTTCCGCCGACTCATACGGTGTAACTCTCTCGCGCCGCGAAGCACGTCCGAATAGTACGCGGTCGCCGAGCCACACTACGATCAGCGTGGCCCCCATCAACGGAAAGACGATGCCCAGCATGATGAGGCCGGTTTTCCAGCCGCGCATCGGCGGTGCGGCTCTTTCCCGCGAAGGCGCTCCGAGCGAGCGCTGCGGCCTGCGCTTCCACCACATCACGCAGCCGGTTACGGCCATCATCGCAAGACCGAGCGAGATCGTGGCGCACAGGATCTGATTGGCAACGCCGAAATAGCGGCCCATATGCAATGACGTGCCGTAGGAAACCGCTTTCGATACTGCGCCGTAGTCCGCATAGCGAATGTCCTTGAGCACCGTGCCGCTGTATTGGTCGATATAGATTGTGCGTTCCTTTTGCGGATCGGCTGGAAAGTAGGAGACGGTGTACACGCCCGTTGCCGAGGTGGGCAATGCGATGTTGTATCCGCTCGTCACGCCGAGCGCCGCCGCTTGCGAGACGATCCGCCCGAGCGGTAGCGGGCGCGCTGTTCCTTCATTGGCGGAAGCGGGCACAGGCGCATTACCGACGGCCCACGGCGTTTGCGGCAATGGCAAGTCGTCCATGACCATGCCGGGCATCGAGTCATCCTGCGCGGCCTGTGTGTCGTGCCCGGCGTGTCCGGCGTGCGTTGCATGAGCTTTTGTTTCCGTCGTGTTCGCCGTCACGTCGCCGCGCGCCGCGACAGGCAGCACGGAGCGCAACGGCAAGCCGCCCCAGGTGCCAGGCGGCGCGCCGAGATCGGCGGCGCTCGCGAGTGCCTTGAACTGCTTGCCCCACGAGCCGGACCACGGAAGACCCGTCAACACGAATGCCAGCGCGCCGAGTGCAAGCCAGATGCCCATTACCGCGTGAACGCTTTTCCACAACGGGCGGCCTTTCAGTGTGAAGCGCGGAACCAGCGCATCGCGTGCCCGCGTCGCTCCACGCGGCCACCACAGCGCAACGCCAGTGCCGATCATCACGAGAGTCCAGCATGCGGCGAGTTCCATCAGCAACTCGCCCGGCTTGCCCAGCAACAGCTTGCGATGGAGCATGCGGTCGATCTGCATGAAGCGATTCTCGACGCTCAACGTGCCGAGTACTTCTGCGTTATACGGATTCACATACACGCTTTGCTTTTCTCCATCCGCGAGACGGAAGATGAATTCCATGCTGCGCTCAGGCGTGTCCGGGATAACGGTGGTCACCGCAACGGAACCTGTCGGCATCGCAGCCCGCGCTCGCGCGAGCAGTGCGTCGGCTGGCATACGCGGTGCGGTTCGAGATTCGACGACGAGAAGCTGCGGATAAAGCAGCGGTTCAATCTGCGGTTGAAAGCAGTACAGCGTGCCTGTTATTGCCAGCACGACGAGGAACGGCATCACGAACAGTCCGGCATAGAAATGCCATCGCCACAGCGTGCGATAGCCGCTGCTGTTGGTCGCGGTGCCCGATGCAGCATTTTGCTGAATGGTGGTGGACATGAAATCCTCCTGCAAAAATGATCTGGTATTTCCGGATTTGCACGGCGCCGCGCATTACATGCGCAGCTTCGCTTCCACATAGAAGGTGCGGCCCGGATACGGGTGATAGACGTAGTAGCGCTCATCGAAAATGTTATCTACACCAATGCCCACTTCGCTTAGCTTCGTGGGCTTGAACGTGAACTTCGCGTCCGCCACTACGTATGAGCTCGTACCGCCGAATACGTCCGGATTCGTGTCGGTGTTAGTGAGCGTGTTGTATTGGCGGCCTGAGTAGCACGCAGCAAGGGTCAATGCCGAATGCTCGTCGAAGTGATAGGTCGCTGCAATGTTCGCGCGCCACAATGGAATGCGATAAAAGTACTTGCCGACGCTTGCGGGGTTTTGTGCGTTAGCGAGAATCTTCGACTGCGTATATGCGACACTCGCAAGCAGATCCAGTCCACGCATGAATACGTTCTCGCCCGCATAACTCGTTTCGACACCTCGCGAGCGCACCTTGCCGATGTTCTGGAAGTTCGTCACGTTTGGAATCACGGTCGTATCCGTCTGGCTGAAGATCGTGTTCTTCACGTCGTCCTGAAACAGCGAGAAGCGGAAAATGCCATTCCAGTGCGCCCATTCGGCTGTGAGTTCTTTCGAGAGATCGTCTTCCGGTTTGAGGTTCGGATTGTTATTGACGATTGACGAACCATTGATTTGCCCCTGGAACAGTTCGCTGACGGTTGGGAAGCGATACGCGCGGCCAATTGAAGCGCGCAACGTCAGGTCGTCGCTCACGTCGAACGAAAGAGAAGCCTTCGGGGAAAAGTGCCGCTGATTCGCGTCGCCCAGCGCGATTGTGGTACCCGAAAGAGACTGAGATCCGTCGTACGCATGCCAGTCTTCGTAACGTATGCCGTACACGAATTTCCAGCGCGGCAGGAAGCGCCATGCATCCTGCGCATACAGCGCCTGAGTTTGCGTCTTGCCGGCGAACGAGTTGGCAAACGTAGCGGCTGCGCCGTCGCGCCAGTTGAGCGTCGAGTAGCTTTCGTTGTCGAGAAAGTAGTTGTCGTAGTGATAGCCGAAGCTGAGCGCGTGATTGGCCAGCCCCGCCTGCGTCGACTCCGGTGTGTAGGTGGTGCGCAGATCGAGCGTTTTCCAGCCGGTACCGTCGCCGAAAGTGACAGTGCCCGCGCCATTGCCGGGCGCTCCGGAATTGGCGAGACGCGCGACGCTATTGCCCACGTCGTAATACGATGCGATCGCCTCGCCATTCCAGCCCGTCGCATGGCGCGTTTTCAACGACACGCCGTACAGCCAGTTCTCACTATGTCCGAGGCTCGGTGCAAACGCCGCTGCCGGAACGGTGTACTCGTATCCGTCAATGGCTACCTTTCCGCTGTACACAGGATTGCCGTTTGCGTCGCGCAGAAAGCTCGACGTCTGACTGTTATACGTTTGATGCCAATAGCCCAGCGTGAAACCGCCTTGCAGTGTCGGCGTAAAGTCGTACTGCATCTTCAGCTTGAACTGGTCTTGCACCGTATGTTCAATGCCTTCGCCGTTAGTGCCGAGTATGGCCGTCGGCGTATTGGTCTGGTTGTTGTAGAAATAGGCGCCGGTCACGGGCGTGTCGCCTGCTCTCGCAGGCGTGCCCGATTTGGCAAGTGTGGCGAATTGCAGCGGCTGGCTCGTGTTTTCGAGGTGGTTCACGCCCAGCGAATAAGAGAACTTGCCGATCCGGTCGCCTAGCGAAGCACTCGCTTCGCCGCCGTTGAAATTGCGATTCACGCCGTAGAGACTGAAATGCTGGGTGAATGCTTTTACGTCGGCCTCGGCTTCGAACTTCTTCGGCATGCGCGTGCTGATCAGCACCGTTGCGCCGAGCGAATTGCCCGGATATAGCGCGGAATAGGGGCCGTAAATCACGTCGACTCGCTGGATCTCGTCGGGAGAGACCATCGACCAGCGCGGCGGAAAGGAAAAGCTGTTGCCGAGCAGATTGCTGAGCAGCAGGCCGTCCGCATAGACGAGACCGCGTGCGCTCTGTGTGTTGCTAGTGCCGCGTACTGCAATGATCGAATTCAGGTCGCCGATAAAACGCTTACGGACCGCAAGGTTCGGCATGTACTTCAACACGTCTTCGGTGTTGACGACATTCCAATTGGAGAATTGATCGCGCGTAACCGTTTCGACCGTGGCGGGCAGATCCGGATCGACCGCGCGCGTTGCGGCGCTCTGATCGGCGGAGCCATTCGCGCTCACGCTTACGGTGGGCAACGTGGTGTCGGCGCTGACGGTATCGGCACGAGCGGGCGACGCTGACAACGCCGCGAACCATGCCAGGCCCGTCACAGCAGCCGGGAAGAATGCGTGCAAATACGACGCAAATGAAGCGCAATGCAATCGCGCGAATGTGAAACCCCGAAAGGTGTGGACGGCACGAGTGGCGACGCCGGCGCCACGCTCGAAGCGGACGCGAGCGGGCAACCTTCGCAACGCGAAGATGAACATGACAGTTTCCTTGATGCATTGAACGGACGATCGCGCGCGCCGTCGACGGATGCGACGAATGCGGTCAATGCGCGATCAGGAACAACGACAATCAGGAAACGACAGGGGGTGCTCTTGGGCGCCCGGACGGGAACGCGCCGAGCGGTGTAAAGCGGGTGGAGAGAACAGGCGGTGCAGTGCCCGCAATCATAACGGCTAGCGGCGCGGGCGTTGCGGCAACCGTGGGCATTGCCACGTGATGTTGCAGGAGATGGCAGTACCCGCAAGCGCCGAAGGCGTCGTCGTGACTGAGATGCACCGCCATTGCATCGGCATGGGCTGCCTGATCCGCCGCGCCGGGCTGGACCGTTTGCAGCGCCGAGCACAACGCGGCGATCGGCTCCTGCGCGCGGCTGGACACCAGTACCTGACTCACGGCGGGCGCAAACACGACGAGCCACATGGCGATGAGGCCAAGCCAGGCGGTCAGACGGTTGCGGGAACGTGGGGTCATGGCGATGAGCAAGGAAACGCGGGCGATTCTAGCATTGCGCGCCGCTTTTTTCTGCCTGATCCCGGCTATAGCAGCGGATTGACGGTGTAAAACCGCTCATTTCGCGCCGTTACAATCGCGCCGCATCGCTTAATCTGCGTGCTACATGTTCGCTTTCGTGCAACATGCGCGACTCCGTGCGCGAATGCCAGACTGCAACGTAACCCGACTCATGAATCTCACGCAGACGCTCGCCTCTTCTATTACCGAACTGAACCAGCAGGCGATGGCGCTTTATTCCGCGGATCAATTTGCTGCGGCATTATCGACCGTCATGCCGGTGATCGAGCGGGACGAAAGCGCGCTGGACGAAGCTGCGATTCACGCAATGGCCGACGCGCTCAACCTTGCGGGCGCTTCTTCGTGCCGTCTCGGCGAGCCGGACGATGCCGAGCGTTATTGGCGCCGGTGTTTGCGCATGATGCCCGGCTACGTCGAGGTATATGAAAGCCTCGGCGCGTTGCTGAAAGCGCGCGGACGTCTGTCCGCGGCAAAGGCAATCTACCGGCAATTGATCGTTCTGCAGCCCGGACATGCAGATGCCCACAATCAGCTAGGCGCAGTGCTTTATGCACAGGGCTACCACGAGGATGCGGAAGCGTCGTACCGCAGGGCGCTCGCGCTTCGCCCGGATCATGCAGAAGCGCACTATAACCACGGCGTCGTCCTGCACGCACTGCAACGCCTGGATGAGGCCGAAGCCGCTTATCGCGAGACGCTCGTCCGATTGCCGGCGCACGCGGAAGCACACAACAACCTGGGCAACGTATTGATGGACCTTGGCCGCGTCACGCAAGCGGACGCTGCTTATCGCGAGGCGCTCAGGATCAGGCCGCAGTATCCAGAGGCATTGAACAATCTTGCAGGCGCGCTCAAGGCAGCGCAGCGTCTGACCGAGGCAGAACTTGCGTGTCGGCTTGCGTTGACCATGCGGCCCGATTACGCGGAAGCCCACGTAAATCTCGGGGCCACGCTGACCGATCTGCAGCGGCTGCCCGAGGCGGAGGCGGCCTACCGCAAGGCAATCGCGCTTCGTGCCGATTACGCCGAGGCGTATTACAACCTCGGCATTACCCTCTTCAAGCTCGAACGTCTGACCGAGGCCGCAGAGGCTTACCGGGAAGCGGTTCGTCTGCGGCCCGGCATCGCACCCGCGCACAACAATCTCGGCTGCGTGCTGCGCCTGCTCGATTGTTTGCCTGAAGCTGTTGAGTGCTTCGAGCAGGCTCTATCCGTTCATCCCGATCTCGCTGAAGCGCATTACAACCTCGGCGCGACGCTCGCGCAGCTGAAGCGCTGGCCCGAAGCAGAGAGTGCGTACCGTCGCGCGCTCGAATTACGTGCCGATTACGGCGAAGCGCGCTTCGGGCTAGCTACGTTGTTACTCGGCATGGGGCGTTTCGACGAAGGGTGGCGGCTATACGAATGCCGTTATCATCTAGCCGGTTTCGTGCATCGGCACTCTGCTCAGAGACTGAGTTGCCCGCAGTGGCAGGGCGACGCGCTATCGGGGCGTTCGCTGCTCGTCTGGCAGGAAGACGGTCTTGGCGATATGCTGCAATTCAGCCGCTATTTCGCCTTGCTCAAGGCGCAGGGCGCAGCGCATATCGCGTTCGCCTGCGCGCCTGCGCTGCATAGGCTGATGGCTCCCGTGGACGGCGTTGATGCCGTACTCGACCACGACACGGCCGTCGCGCGCGCCTCCGCTTACGACTGCTGGACGAGTCTGCTGAGTGCGCCGCTGCATCTGCGCACGGCTGTCGACACCATCCCGCGACCGGTCCGGCTTGCGCTGGAACCGTCGCTCGTCGAACGGTGGCAGACCGTTATCGACGCGCTGCCGCGGGGTCGCAGAATCGGCCTCGTATGGAAGGGCAACGCGAAGCATCATAACGACGCGAACCGCTCGATTCCGTCACTCGCTACGCTTGCGCCGCTGTGGAGCCTAGACGGCGTGAGTTTCGTGAGTCTGCAAAAGGGGCAGGGCGAGGACGAAGCACGAAATCCGCCTGCCGGTCAGCCGTTGCTTCACCTCGGCTCGATGGTGACCGATCTGGCCGACAGCGCTGCGATCGTCGGCCAACTCGATCTGGTGATTTGCGTGGATACGTCGATCGCGCATCTCGCTGCGTCGCTCGGCAAACCCTGCTGGGTGATCCTGCCGGAAAAAGATGTCGACTGGCGCTGGATGCACGAGCGTAGCGATTCGCCGTGGTATCCGCACACGCTGCGGCTATTTCGCCGCGAGCGAGGGGAGGAATGGGCCATGGTCGTCGAAAGAGTGAGGCAGGCGTGCGTGGCGCGATTCGGCGTGCGCAATTAACAAGGAGCGGCGCAAGCGCGCCTCGACTCGCTGGCACTGCGGCCCGGAGCCGCGACTACTTCGCTCGCTTCGGCTTTGCCTTTTTGCTGGACGTGTTCAACGCGATTGCGGCGCGAATGAGGGACTTGAACGCATCAGCATCGAGTTCTTCACCCTCATGAATGTCGATTGCGCGCCGCACGTTTCCGTCGAGGCTCGAGTTGAACAGCTTCGCCGGGTCTTCCAACGATGCCCCCTTCGCGAAGGTCAGTTTCACGACCGACTTGTAAGACTCGCCCGTGCAGATGATTCCGTCATGCGACCACACAGGCGTGCCCATCCACTTCCATTCTTCCACCACATCCGGATCAGCCTCTTTGATGAGCTTGCGCATCGCGCTCAAGGTCGTCCCGCGCCAGTCTCCGAGGTCCGCAATTCTTTTGTCGATCAGTTCGGAGGCCGACTGGGTTTCTGTGGAAGCGGAGCGGTTCATATCGTTCTCCTCGGCTTTCCGGTTCAAAGGCCGAACTGCTTTGCGTATTCGGTATTCAGGCGCGGCCACTCGAATTTCATTGCTTCGCCGGCGACGATACGTCCAATGGGATCGTCGGCAAGCAAGCGATCAAGCACGTCGAGGCAGATGTGCCAGCCGGCCGCACCCATCGATATGAAGTTGCGATCGATGTTGTGCCACAGCGTGAGACGCGTGCCGTCGCCGAGCGCTTCGAGCTGCCAGCGAAGGTCGTTCTCGCCCCAGCGATACTCGAGCAGGTTGGGCGCGTCGGCGCGTGTCACCTGGGTCTCGGACACCTGAGGTGTGGGCGTGCCCACCGTGGAGAGCTTCACTGGACCGACCGAGGCGAGGCTGTGGTCCGCGTCGAACGGCGCCCATTCGCGCAGGCTGGCAGGATCCGTCAGCGCTTGCCACACTTTGTCCGGCGAATGGCGCAACTCACGCACGAGGACGAGTGTCCATCTGTCTCCGTCTTTCTGAACTTTGGCTCCGGCGGCAGGACCGGGCCGGTAAGACTCGCGATTGCTCATCGTTTCTTCTCCTTGCGGGGCGGTGCGGGATGGGTCTGATCGAGATGACGCTCGAGCGCGTCGAGATGAACCGACCAGAAACGGCGAAACGGAGCGAGCCAGGCGTCGATTTCCATAAGCGGCTCGGGCTTGATCCGATACACACGCCGCTGCGCCTCGACACGCGACTCAACGAAGCCGGCGTCTCGAAGCACTCGCAAGTGCTTTGAAACAGAGGGCTGCGAGAGCTTGAGCTGTTCCTCGATATCGCCCACGGATTGCTCCGAAGAGGCAAGAAGACTGAGGATAGCGCGGCGGCTCGGCTCGGCGATGACAGCAAATGTTGAGTCCATAGCGCTTATATACCTCACGGAGTATATAAATGTCAAGCCGCGAGGCATGACGAAACGCGGTTGCCTTACGGTGCTGGTTGCGGCCTTGCTTGCGGCTCTTTAGTACCCGCCCCGCGCGCTGACGCGCGATCCCGCAGTGTTCTTATACGATGCCGCCAGATCTGCTGCCGCGCGGCTCAGCAAACCCGTGTCCGTTCCGACAGCGACAAACGTCGCGCCGGCCGCGAGATATTCTTCGGCGATCGCCCGATCCGGCGCCAGTACGCCCGCTGCCTTGCCCGCGCGCCGTACGCTTTCGATGCCGCCGCGAATCGCCTCGCGCACGCTGGCCTCGCCGGGTTGGCCGAGAAAGCCCATCGACGCACTCAGATCCGCAGGTCCGAAAAACACGCCATCCACGCCGTCGACAGCGGCAATCGCCGCCAGGTTGTTCATGCCTTCCACGGTCTCCACCTGAACCAGTACACAGAGTTCGTCTGCGGCGCGGGTCAGGTAGTCGGGGATGCGGTTCCAGCGCGACGCGCGCGCCAATGCGCTGCCCACACCGCGAATGCCTTGCGGCGGATAGCGCGTTGCCGCCACCGCGTCGGCCGCCTGACTTGCGGTGTCGATCATCGGCAGCAATAGCGTTTGGGCGCCGATGTCGAGCAGCTGCTTGATCAACGCGCTATCGCTTCGCACAGGACGTACCACCGGATGCGACGCATAAGCCGCGACCGCCTGCAACTGCGCGAGCGTGCTGCGTACGTCGTTCGGTGCGTGCTCGTTGTCGATCAATAGCCAGTCGAAACCGGCAGTGGCGAGCAACTCGGTCACGTAGGCGTCGGCCAGTGCCGCCCACAAGCCGAATTGCGGCGTACCTTCACGCAGTGCGCGTTTGAATGTGTTCTGCGGCAGGGACATGTGCGTGCTCAAATGAAGTTCAAACCGATGCCGCCGAGCGGACCATAATCGACGTGGAAGGTGTCGCCCGCTTTGGCGGGAATCGGGCTCGTGAATGAACCGCTCAGAATCACGTCGTTCGCATTCAGCATTTCGTCGTAAGGGGCGATCTTGTTCGCGAGCCACGCGACGCCTGTAGCCGGATGATTCAGCACGGCCGCCGCAAGCCCGCTTTCTTCCACGGCGCCGTTCTTATAAAGCAACGCGCCGACCCAGCGAAGATCGACATCGAGCGGACGCACCGGACGCCCGCCCAGCACGATGCCCGCATTCGCCGCGAAGTCAGAGATAGTGTCGTAGACCTTGCGCGGGGCACGCGTCTCGCGGTCGAACTGCTCGATGCGCGCGTCGATGATTTCCACTGCGGGCGTCACATAAGCCGTTGCATCGAGCACGTCGAACAGCGTAACGCCTGGGCCTTTCAGGGGCCTGCTAAGCACAAAGGCAAGCTCGACTTCGACGCGCGGCGCGATGAAGCGGTCCGCGCGAATGTCCTGACCGTTTTCGATAAACATGCTGTCGAGCAGCGGCGCATAGTCCGGCTCGTCGATCTGCGAAGAACGCTGCATCGCACGCGACGTGAGGCCGATCTTGCGCCCCTTGATCACATGTCCCTCGGCGAGCTTGAGGTTCACCCATTCGCGCTGGATCGCGTAACCGTCTTCGACAGTCATCTGCGGATAAGCCGCGGAAAAGTGGCGCAATTGCGTGCGTGTTTTCTCCGCGTTGTCGAGTTGTGCGGCGAGCTCGCGAATGGTTTGTTGGTCTAGCATGATGAGTTCTCTATTGAGCCGCTGTCAGTGTGTTCCGGCTCGCTACTGCGCTTTGAGCCGCGCGTGCAGGTTGTTATGCTTCCAGGTGCCGGCTTCGCTGAATTCGTTGATTTCGAGCGATAGCGCTAGTCCGCTTTGTTCAAACTCATTGGCGAAGTGCTGTTTGATGAGCGCGAAAAGTGCATCGCCCGTTGCCTTCTTCGTGGCATCGGAGCGGCCCGCAGCGATCTTCAGGTTTGCGTGGAGAAATGCTGCGTCGGCGCGTCCGTCTGCAATGCAATAGTGTTCACACCGCAACGCGCGGACGCGAATGCCGCCAAGCGGAAAGACACGTTGTTCGTTATCGCGCTGTTCAGCAAGACATTGAGCGAGGGTATTGCACAGGCGGCTAATACTTTCTGCGTCAGAAAGATTCGCGCTGTACTCGAGTGTTAGATGCGGCACGTCAGTCTCCTTTACGCAAGTCAGGCGGTCAGTGGAGTCACTGGAAAGATCGCATTGATCTGTCCCGTACCCGAACTGCCGAAATAAGGCGTGACGACTTCCACCTTGCCGTCATAGCGGTCCCAGCCGAGCGCGCCCAGCAGCATTGCCGTGTCGTGCATGCCGCCTTCGCCCCAGCATTTTTCGTTGTAAAGCGGCAGCATTTCGCAGAACGTCTTCCAGTCACCGGCTTGCCACAACTCGACAACCCGGCGGTCCATCTGTTCGAGAAACGGACTCCATACTTTATGCATGAACTGCTCGGCGGTGCCGTTGTTGGCGAAATGGTGACTCAGCGAACCGCTTGCCAGAATCGCGACGGTGCCGTCGTAACGCTCTTCGATCGCCTTGCGCACCGCGAGACCGAAGCGCGCGCTTGTATCAAGGTCATGCCACATGCACCAGCCGGCTACCGACACCGCCTTGAAGTGCTGATCGCCATTCATATAGCGCATGGGCACCAGCGTGCCGTATTCGAGTTCGAGCGTGGTCTCGCTATGCGCGCGGCTTTTCACGCCCATTTCGTTGGCCACTTCGACAATCAGATTGCCGAGGTCCACGTTGCCCGGGTAAGCGTAGGGCATGTTCTTGATGAAATGCGGTAATTCGTTGCTCGTGTAGACGCCTTCGAACTTCGGTGCGCAATTGATGTGGTACTCGCTATTAACGAGCCAATGCACGTCGAACACGACGATCGTATCCACGCCCAGTTCGCGGCAACGCCGGCCAATCTCACGATGGCCGTCGATTGCGGGCTGACGGCACCCCTTGTGCGGCCCGTCGAGCTCGGACAGATATAACGACGGCACGTGTGTCACTTTTGCTGCCAGCGCGAGTTTGCCCATCGCGGTCTCCTCTTGTTTATGTCGCGAACCGTAGTGCGCCTCGCGCTCGACATGCCGGCGTGTCAGACGCCCCAGCGTGGAATGTGATGCGAACCGAGCGACACGCAAACGTTCTTCGGTTCGAGGAATACTTCATAACTCCACGTCCCTCCTTCGCGCCCCACGCCCGATGCTTTCGTGCCACCGAACGGCTGGCGCAGGTCGCGCACGTTCTGGCTGTTGACGAAGCACATGCCGGCTTCGACGGAAGCCGCCACACGATGCGCGCGCCCCGTGTTCTCCGTCCAGATGTAGCTCGACAGACCGTATGAGATGTCGTTAGCGAGTCTGATCGCATCGGCTTCGTCGTCGAATGGGATCAGGCACGCAACGGGGCCAAAGATCTCTTCCTGCGCAATACGCATACGGTTGTCGACATCGACGAATACCGTGGGCATCACGAAGTTGCCATGACGCATGGAGTCGGGCAACGCGGGCATGTCGAGGCCGCCGCAGGCAAGCGTTGCGCCTTCCTTCGGTCCGAGTTCGATATAGCTGCGCACTTTCGCCAGGTGCCCCTGGCTGATCATCGGTCCGATAATCGTGCTGTCGGCAAGCGGATCGCCAACCGTGAGACGCTTTGCGCGTTCGATAAAGCGTTCAGCGAGTTTCGCGTAAATGGACTTTTGCACAAGGATCCGCGAGCCGGCCGTGCAGCGCTCACCGTTGTTCGAGAAGATCATGAATACGGCAGCATCGAGCGCGCGTTCGAAATCGGCGTCGTCGAAAATGACGAACGGCGACTTTCCGCCGAGTTCCATTGAAAACTTCTTGAGTCCGGCGCTCTGCACGATCCGGTTGCCCGTCGCAGTCGATCCGGTAAAGGACACCGCGTGCACGTCCGGATGCGCGACGAGCGGCTCGCCCGTTTCTTTGCCGAAACCATGCACGACGTTTAGCACGCCGGCCGGGATTCCCGCTTCCAGAGCGAGATTGCCGAGCATCGACGCGGTAAGCGGCGACAGCTCGCTCATCTTCAGAACTGCGGTATTGCCGAACGCGAGACAGGGCGCGACCTTCCATGTCGCCGTCATGAACGGTACATTCCACGGTGAAATGAGCGCGCACACGCCGACCGGATGAAAAAGCGTGTAGTTCAGATGCGTGTCGGTAGGGTACGTGTGGCCGTCCACGCGTGTGCACATCTCGGCGAAATAGCTGAAGTTGTCGGCCGCGCGCGGCACGAGTTGTTTGCGCGTCTGCGAAATGGTCTGGCCTGTGTCCTTCGTTTCGGTTTCCGATATCTCGGGCACGTTCTTCGCGATCAGTTCGCCGAGCTTGCGAATCAGCTTTGCGCGTTCCGCAGCGGGCTTGCCTGCCCATGCGGGGAATGCTTCCTTTGCGGCTCGCACCGCGGCATCGACTTCCGCCTCTGTGCCACGGGCCACTTCCGCAAGTACTTCTTGCGTCGCCGGATTGACCGTTTCGAAGTAATCTTTCGCGCCGCCTGCTTTGCCGTTGATCAGATGCTCGATTCGCATTGCGTTGTCCTTTGCTTTTTTCTGGCAGTCAGGCGCGGCCGAAGTCCGCGTCGGATGCAATCGTATTGACGAGACGGCCGAGGCCGTCTATCTCGCACACCACTTCGTCTCCCGCGTTCACATTGACGATGCCCTCGGGCGTACCTGTGAGGATCACGTCGCCGGGTGCGAGCGTCATGAAGCTGCTGAGATATTCGATCAACGCGGGAATATCGGTCACGAGATCGCGCGTATTGCCGCGCTGTTGCAGCGTGCCGTTGACGAACGTGCGCAACTCCAGTTGCGTGACGTCTTCAATGTCGGCGGCGTCGACGAACCAAGGGCCGAGCACCGTGCCGCCGTCGCGATTCTTCACGCGCAGGTTGGGGCGGTAATAGTTTTCGAGGTAGTCGCGGATCGCGTAGTCGTTGGCGATCGTATAGCCGGCAACGTGCCGCATCGCATTGTCGCGCGTCACATGGCGCGCTCCCTGGCCTATTACGACAGCGAGCTCGCACTCGTAGTGCATGAAGGCGACGTCGGCCGGGCGGCGCGTGAAGCCCCGATGACCGAGAACCGTGCCCGGTCCCTTCAAGAAAACGAGCGGCTCTTCCTGCTTGTTGAATTGCAACTCTTTCGCGTGCTCGGCGTAATTCAAACCGAGCGCGAAGATGGTGCCGACTTCAATGGGCGCGAGCCAGACGACCTGATCTTCGCGACACACGCGGCCGTCTGTAAGCAGCACGCCCTGTGGATGCGGATAGGCTTCGTGAATCGCTCCGGCATATGCAACACGGCCGCGCATCATGGCTGTTCTCCGTCTAATTCTTTTGGGCCGATGAACGACACGTGAAGCGTCGGCAGCGCGCCGATCGAAAGGGTCGCCGCGTCGCCGACGTGGGCAATGGGCGAGCCATGCGGAACGCCGAGCGTGATGACGTCGCCCGCCGCGAGCGTCATGAATTCGGTGACGTCGGCAAGCAGTCGCGCCACACCGCGTACCGACGAAGCGGTACTGGCCGCGATAGCACCGGCACCGTTCAACGACACCGCGATGGCCAGGTCGTCGGGATTCGCAACATGGCGCGCCGCAACAACCGCGGGTCCGACCACACAGAAGCCGTCGCGGGCGCGAAAGCGCACCGACGGTCTATAGACACTCGCATGCGGCACGCTGAGATCGGCCACGACCGTATAGCCCGCGATGTAATCGAACGCGCGCTCCACGCTAACCTGCGTTGCGGTGCGCCCAATCACGATGCCGAGAGATGCGCCTACTTCGACGCCCGGTGTATCGTCGGGTATGACGATTTGCGCGCGATGCCCCGCGAGCGTGTTACGCGGCTTCAGATAAAGAACCGGCGCTTTCGGCGGTGATTTATACGGCGCTGCGTGCATTGCATCGCCTAGCGCCTCTAGCGCCGCACGGTCATTGAGCAATGTTCCGTAGATCGCGCCGCTAACCGGCGGACGGCAGGCGATGCCGCGCGCGAGTAACGCCGCCGCGGCATGCGCGTCGACATCGCGAGGCAGCGCGTCGCCTTCAGGGTGCAGCAGATGATCGGCAAGTGCAAACATGACCTGACAGTGCCTCTGGATAGATACTTGGCATAAACACTAACATGTTAGTAGTATTGCGCTTGATATGATCCAGGGTCAATAGCCAGTCGGCTGATCGCGGGTTTTCCCTTAAGCTTCGACGGCTGCTTCCAACCATCGTCCACTATGTCTTCGTCCGCTTCCACACGAGTTTTGCACCGCAATCTGCCGATGCTGTTGCTGCGCGCCCGAGAAAAAATGATGGAGCGTTTCCGCCCATTGATTACCGCGCATGGTTTGACTGAGCAGCAATGGCGCGTGATTCGCGCGCTCAACGAGCACGGCCCGATGGAGCCGCGCCATATCTCCGACATCTGCACGATTTCGAGTCCGAGCATGGCAGGCGTGCTCGCACGCATGGAGAGCATGGAACTGGTGACGAAGGAGCGTTTCGCGGAAGATCAGCGCCGCGTGCTCGTGTCGCTAACGGACACGAGCGTCGAACTGGTGCGCGTGATCTCGAAGGATCTGGAGGCGCACTATCGGGAGCTGGAGCGCAAGGTGGGGCCGGAGATCGTCGAGCGGGTTTATCGCGCCGTGGACGATCTACTGGCCGGTCTGGAGGAAGAAGACGACTGAGCGGGGCACGCGGCGTTGCTTACCAGCCCTGAAAACGCGTCCAGGGCGTGCTCTGGCCGTCTGGCGCAACGGCGTAGTACTCGGGGAACTGCGCGCCCGTCGCGCACGCGTGATTGGGCAGAATGCGCAGTTTCATGCCGATCGGAAAGCGTTGCGTAATGTCGCCGTTAGCTTCATGAGCGCCTTCTTCGATCGGTGAAAGAATGCCGTGTTCCTGGTTCGCGCCGCTCACCACGTAGCCGGCAAGCGGCGTGCCGTTGAGCAGACACGGCTGACCATAGCCGAAATCGTGCGCCTGCTTCGAGGTGCCGCGATCGCGGCTAAAAGCCATCCATCCGGCGTCGAGTATGGCCCAGCCTTTCTCGGGCTGATGACCGATAACAGTGGCCAGCACGCTCAGCGCAATGTCCTCGAGCGCACAAACGCCGACGTTGTGCATGACCAGATCGAAGAATACATAGACGCCCGCCCGCACCTCGGTCACGCCATCCAGCTGTGTGGCCGCGAGCGCCGTGGGCGTGGAGCCGACACTGACCTGGGGGCAAGGAATGCCAGCCTCGCGCAAGCGCTGCGCCGCGCGAACACAGCCGGCGCGCTCCTGTTCCGCCAGCGCGGCGAGCGCTTCTGGGGTGTCGAGTTCGTAACTGGAACCCGCGTGCGTCATGACACCGCCGACCGTCATGCCGTTCTCGTGCAGAATCCGGCCGACGTCGAGCAAGCTCTCGTGCTCCGGCGTGATGCCTGAGCGGTGCCCGTCGGTGTCTACTTCGATCCATACCTCGAACGTTGCGCCGTGTTGATCGCCGAACGCGGCGATCGCCGCTGCCGCGGTCGGGTTGTCCACCACCAGCTTGAGATTGCAGCCCTGGCGGCGCAGCGCCAAGGCTCGCGGCAGTTTCGAAGGCGCGATGCTGACTGCGTAAAGAATGTCATTCACACCGGCGGCATGGAACGCTTCGGCTTCCTTCAGCGTGGAGACAGTGATGCCGCGCGCGCCGGCCGCAATTTGCGCCCGCACGACGTCGATACATTTGGTGGTCTTTACATGCGGACGGAACGCGACGCCGAGCGTGTTCATATGCGCCTGCATACGCGCAATATTCTTTTGCATCCGGCCGATGTCGATCAGGGCCGCGGGCGTTTCGATCTGTTCGAGTTTCATGCTTTCACCGGGAAATGGGCGGGATTTGGAGGATACGGCTCAAGCCCGTGGGAGCGGGACACCAGGCGCCAATTATAAAGTCGGCATGCGGCGCGAAACTTCAGCGGATCAAATTCATAGATTCAGTCTGGCTTAATGCGATATTCGCCACGGCGGCAGCGGCCGGAATCTCGCCTGCAAGTGCTGCATGAAAGTCCGTGTACGCGCGGGCAAGCCAGCACGTTGATGGGTGAGCGCGATGACGTTCGCGTCCGGAGTTTTCCACGCGGGCAGCAGGCGCACGAGCCTTGCTTTCGCGATGTCGTCCGCCACGTCCCATTCGGAGCGCAGGATCACGCCGCGGCCTTCGCATGCCCAATGACGGATCACGTCGCCGTCGTTGCAGCTCAAGTGCGATGAAACGCGTACGCTGCGGCGTGTGCGGCCGCGGCTGAACTGCCAGAGGGTGACGTCTTCGTTATTCTCACGAAGCACGATACAGGGCATCCCGGCGAGGTCGTCGGGCGACTCGGGCGCGCCGATACGCTTCACGAGCGCGGGCGCCGCGCATACGAAGCGCGCGTTCGGGGCGATCGTGTAACCCACGCGGTTGGATATCGGCAGGTCGCCGATATGCACGACGATGTCGAAGCGTTCAGCCGTTTCCATGAGCGGCTGGTCCGACAGCGTCAACGCGACGTCGATATCCGGATGCTGCTGCTGAAAGTCGGCAATCGCGGGCGCCACGTAACGCCGCCCGAAACCGAGCGGCGCGTTGACTTTCAATGTGCCGATCAGGCCGCCGCGGCGCGTCTGCAGATCTTCGAATAGTGTATCGAACTGCTGAACCAGTTCCGCGCCACGCTCGCAGAGCAGCGTACCTTCCTCGGTAAATTGAAGGCGGCGCGCGCTGCGATTGAGCAGTTGAGCACCGAGCTTCTTCTCCAGTTGTTGCAGACGCTGCGTAATTGCCGAAGGTGACAGCCCCAACTTTCGCGCCGCGGCGACGAGGCTGCCGCTTTCGCGTATGGTCAGCAGGAAGCGTATATCGGCGGAATCGTTCATGAAGGTGCTGTTTTCAGTCCTGGACCCTGGAGCTTAATGCGTTTGCCCGCACGCTTCCAGTGGCGGTGCAGGATGAAAGGTAAAGTGGTGCTTCTGTAACGCAGACGACAGCTCTAAACGCTACAGTATGCGCAGATGATTCCCTATCGCTTCCACTAAAGAGAACACCGATGCCGTTGTCACATGAGGTCGACGCCGCGCCGAAAAGTGCCCTGAAACAGGGCGTGTTTCTGCACACCGGGTGGCGAAGCGCAGGCACCTGGGTGTGGTCCCGTCTTCGAGCGCTCAACGCTGTAACCGCCTTTTACGAGCCGCTCAGCAACGTGCTGAGTGATTTGAGTCTCGCCGATGTCGCCGCAAGCCGTCCTACGCTGACCTCCGGACATCCGCCGCTCGATGCCCCTTACTTTGACGAGTACACGCCCTTTCTGCAAGAAGGCGCGCGCGGCGTGGCCGGCTACAGCAGGCAATTCAGCATTGACCGTTTTGGTGACTTGCCGGATGCCGGATTCCACGCGCTGCACGCGTATTTACGCAACTTGTGCGAGCACTCGACGCGGCAAGGCAGCGTGCCGGTCTTCAAGTTCTGCCGGTCATCAGGAAGGTTGCCGTGGCTCAGACACGCCTTTCCCGATGCAATGCATGTCGGTGTGTTGCGCAATCCCGCTTCGCAATTTGCTTCTGGCTGGCTCCTCAACCAGCAATGGCGTAATCCGTTTTTTGTGGCCGCGCCTTTTCGCGTGCTCGGATTGAATCGTGCGGAACCCGTGGTGAAGCAGGTTATCGACATGTGCGATGTAAAGTTGCCGCCCGCCACGCCGGCTTCCGACGACGCCTACGCCATGGCCTGCGAACAGTACGCACGCAGTGCGGAAGGCAATAATGCATACCGCGCATTCGTCGCGCTGTGGATTCTTTGCGCGTGGCGAATGGGGCAAGGAGTCGATCTGCTCATCGATATGGATCAGCTTGGGCAGTCGCGCGAATACGCAGCTCGTCTGCGAGCGAGCTTCGAGGCGCAGAGTGGCTTGTCGCCCGATTTCAGCGGCGCGCGCGATCTGGTCGAGGAAACGCGACGCAACGCGGCGCGCATCGGCGCGATAGACGGCGGGTCGATGCGCGCGGTACATTCCGCAGCGCTAAAATTTCTCAAGGCGCAAAGCGGTATGGAGGCAGCCTTTATCGAACGAGTGCGCGAGCAAATGGTCCTCGCTAACGAGTTGACTGCGCAATGGCGCTAAACGCGCATTGTTCTTCTGCCTAAGAAGCCACGGCCTTTTTCGATTCCGCCATTGTTTCTGCCCTCAGCCGGTCGTAGCTGGTCTTGTCGAGCGGCACCGCGCCCGGCTGGCCCAGATCGGACAGTTTGACCCGGTAGTTCTCCCGCGCGCTCCATGCGGTCACCGCCGCAATGATCGTGATGCCGAACGTGATCGCTCCAATCGTGAGCGGAACATTGTGCGATCCCGGCGGCGCGACATACGCAAATAGTGCGGGCAGCAGCGCCGTAATCGTCGTCCCGATGTTCTGCCCGATCGCCATCGCGGAGACGCGCGAGCGGGTCGGAAAAAGTTCTGGATAGAAACTCGGGAATGTGGCGTTATAGCCCTGGTAGACGATGCCCCACATCAGGATCGACATGACGATCGCGAGCGCTACGTTGTGGATACTAATCGCATAGAGGTACGCAAAAGAGAGAAGCCCCGCGCCGAGTGCGCCGACAATGATCGGCAGGCGTCGCCCGATCCGGTCCGACAGATTGCCCACGTACGGGATCACGAGCACGGCCACAATGTTGCCGATCACCGGAATCCATAGATAGACGCTTTTCGAAAAGCCGATACCGTACGCGGCCTGCACCGCATAGGCAGCGCCAAAAATCGTCGCAACCACGGGAATCACGTTCATCAGCGAGCAGCCGACCACGCGCAGCATGTCGACCCAGTTGTAGCGGAACGCCTCGGCAATCGGCGACTTCGGCACGCCGCCGCTCGCGTCTTCTTTGGCGAAAGCGGGCGTTTCCTCGACCTCGCGCCGGATGATATAGCCAGCCACGAGCACCACGGCACTCAGTAGAAATGGAATACGCCAGCCCCACGAATTGAAAGAACTCTCCTCCATGAAATAAGCGAGGGGCAGAAACACGGCAGCAGCGAGAATCTGTCCGGCCTGCACGCCTTGCAGCGTGAAACTGGCGTAATAGCCGCGTCGTCCAAATGGCGCATGTTCGAGAATCATCGAGCTCGCGCCCGAGATTTCGCCGGCGACCGCAAAGCCCTGAATCAGACGAAGCACGACGAGCAGCGCCGGTGCAAGCAAGCCGACATGCTGATAGGTGGGCAGGAAGCCCACGGCCATCGTCGAAAAGCCCATCAGGAACATGCAGAGCAGCAGAACGTTCTTGCGGCCATGCGTGTCGCCCCAATGTCCGAGCACGAACGCACCGATTGGCCGTGCGACGTAACCCACACCGTAAGTCGCGAGCGAGGCGACGATCGCGATCTTTGGATTGCCGGACGGAAAAAACAGCTGAGGAAAGATCAGCGCCGCTGCCTGCGCGTAAATGAAGAAATCGTAGTATTCGAGTGCCGAGCCGATCCAGCCACTGGCGGTTGCCTTGCGCGCCTGCCCGCGATGCTTGCGGTCATCTACCGATACATTCGTTGTCATGTTGCGCCTCCTCACCTGATTTTTGGGTGACCAGCTTCTGCGGCTGCCTCATTTGGCGTCGGGCGGGCCAACTATGCAACCAGGATTTGTACGACGGGGTCAAGGTTGCGGCAAACGCATGCTGCGATGCCGCAGAACTCAAAACGCCGCCGGTCGCGCGCAGTGCGCCCAGCACAGTTGCCGCACAAAAAACAATACAGTGAGGCGCGGTTCTGTTTTGCTGTATCGGGAATATGCGACGCAGCGTGGATACAGTTGACGGACTCCAATCCGTCTGTCCGCCCGGTCCGTATGCCGCGGCACATCCCGAATCCGAGGTAATCAATGAACGCAGCAAACGAACAAGCGAAACTTTCGGTGCAGCAGATCGGCCACTATATCGGCGGGGTTGCGGTCGACCCGACCAGCGGCCGCTTCAAGGAAGTGTTCAATCCCGCGACGGGTCAGGTGACAGGGGCGGTCGCGCTTGCGTCGATCGAGGAAGTGGATGCTGCAGTGCAATCTGCGAAAGCCGCCTTCGCCGCGTGGAGCGAAACCGCGCCGCTCAAGCGAGCACGCATTCTGTTCAAGTTCAAAGAACTGCTCAACAAGCACCACGACGAACTCGCGATGCTCATTACGCGTGAGCACGGCAAGGTGTTCACGGACGCGCAAGGGGAGGTCGTGCGTGGCATCGAAGTGGTCGAATTCGCGTGCGGCATTCCGAATCTGCTGAAGACCGATTTCACCGACCAGATCGGCGGCGGCATCGACAACTGGAATCTGCGTCAGCCGCTCGGCGTGGTCGCGGGCATCACGCCGTTCAATTTCCCGGTTATGGTGCCCATGTGGATGTTCCCTGTGGCGCTGGCTTGCGGCAACACCTTCGTGCTGAAACCGTCGGAACGCGATCCTTCGGCGTCGCTGCGCATTGCGGAACTGTTGAAAGAAGCCGGTTTGCCGGACGGCGTGTTCAATGTGGTCAACGGCGACAAGGTGGCCGTCGATGCACTCATCGAACATCCGGATGTCGCCGCACTGTCGTTCGTCGGTTCGACTCCGATCGCCGAGTACATCCATACGGAGGCGTCGAAGCGCGGCAAGCGCGTGCAGGCTCTCGGCGGCGCCAAGAATCACCTCGTGGTGATGCCCGACGCCGATCTCGACCAGGCCGTGGACGCGCTGATCGGCGCCGCATACGGATCAGCCGGCGAGCGCTGCATGGCAATTTCGGTGGCGGTGGCAGTGGGTAACGTCGCCGACAAGTTGATCGAAAAGCTGGTGCCGCGCGTCAAGTCGCTCGTGATCAAGAACGGCGAGAACCTCGATGCTGAAATGGGCCCGCTCGTGACCGCGGAGCACAAGGCGAAAGTCGCGGGCTATATCGCATCGGGCGAAGAAGAGGGTGCGACGCTCATCGTGGACGGCCGCGCGCATCCGGTCGCGAACGAAGCAGGCTTCTTCATTGGCGGAACGCTGTTCGACAATGTACGCACGCAAATGAAGATCTATAAGGAAGAGATCTTCGGCCCAGTGCTTGCCGTGGTGCGAGTGCCCGATTTCGCAAGCGCGGTGGAACTCATCAACGCGCATGAGTTTGGTAACGGCGTGTCGCTCTTTACGTCGGACGGCGGTGTGGCGCGCGCTTTCGGCCGGCAAATTCAGGTGGGCATGGTCGGCATCAATGTGCCCATTCCGGTGCCAATGGCGTGGCACTCGTTCGGTGGGTGGAAGAGGTCGCTATTCGGCGATCATCATGCGTATGGTGAAGAAGGCGTGCGCTTCTATACACGTTACAAGAGCATCATGCAGCGCTGGCCGGACAGCATCGCAAAGGGTGCCGAGTTCACGATGCCGGTCGCGAAGTAACTCGCGCTACACACCTGATGAAGACTCTTCTTCCGCTTCATCCAGGACGGCGTTTTGTACGGCTATCGCGGGACTCACATAAGGCGGCGCCTGGCGCGGCTCGTCAATGCTGTAGCGCAGACGTCCCGCGTCGACATACACGCGAAAGCCCCTGTATTTGACGAGGTAAAGCAAGCCCACGAGCGCGGCGGCGAAGCCCGACGCCGCGCCCACGCCAAGCGCCCAGCGCGGGCCGAAACGGTCCGCGACCCAGCCGACCACGGGCGCGCCAAGCGGAGTGCCCCCGAGCGCAATGGCGAGCAGGATCGCGATCACGCGGCCACGCATGGCAGGCTCCGTGGAGAGTTGCACGAGACTGTTGGTGGACGTGTTGAAAGTTTGCGTCGACACACCGATGAAAGCGAGCATCACGCCGAAGAGCACATAGTTCGGCATCAGCGAAGCTGCCGTGCAGCCCACGCCGAATACTGCCGCAGCGCCGAGCAGCAACGCCATGCGCGGTTGCGCGCGGCGCGCGGCCAGCAGCGCGCCGGTGACGGAACCGATCGCCATGGTCGAACTCAACACGCCGTATTCGCCCGCGCCCGCATGAAATGCGGTGACGGACATCGTCGAAATAAAAATAGGGAAGTTAAGGCCGAACGTGCCGATCAGGAACTGCATGAGCAGCGCCGCCTTCAGATCGGGGCGCTTCCATACATAGCGGAAACCTTCCACGAAGCTGCCACGCGAGCGAATTGCGCGAGGCTTTGCATGGAGCTCGCGAGCGCGCAACATGCGCAACGCGCCGAGGACCGCGATAAACGAGAGCGCGTTGATCAGAAACACCCAGCCCGTTCCGACCGACGCGATCAGCAGTCCCGCCACCGCCGGACCGATCATTCGCGCAGCATTGAACGACGTGGAGTTCAGCGCAACCGCATTGGAAAGATCGCTTTCGCCGACGAGGTCCGACACGAAAGTCTGACGCGCGGGCGAATCGAATGCGGTCACGCAGCCGAGCAGTCCTGCGAAAACGTAGACCTGCCAGAGTTGCACGAGACCGGTGATCGTAAGCAGCCCAAGGCCAAGCGCGAGACTGCCCATGGCCGCCTGCGTGACGAACAGGAGCTTGCGACGGTCGAAATGATCGGCCGCATAGCCGGTGAGCGGCAGCAAAAGCATTTGCGGCCCGAACTGCAGCGACATCACGATACCTACGGAAGTCGCGTTGTGTTGCGTGAGTTCCGTGAGGACGAGCCAGTCCTGCGCGGTGCGCTGCATCCATGTACCGACGTTGGAAACGATCGCACCACTCGCCCACACACGGTAATTGAAGTTGCGCAGCGAACGGAACGTACTGCTCACCGGAATTTATCTCCTACGAATGTCTGGATGGTGTCTGGCCTGCAGCGCATACTCATGCGCGCGTTTGTTCGAGCATGTCGAGCACTTCCTGCGTGGTGCCCGTTTCGCCGAGCCGCGGGAAGATTCGCGTGAGGCTGTTCGTGTGAGCGTCCAGGTGCAGGTCGGTCATCGCGTCGACAGCAAACGCGATGTTCAGACCTAGCTCGTGGGCGAAACGCGCGGTTGATTCAACGCCGACGCTGGTCGCCACACCCGCCAGCACGATTTGCGTCACGCCTTGCTCGCGCAGATACGCTTCGAGATCAGTATTCGTGAACGCGCCCCACGTGCGTTTCGTCACCAGATGATCTGACTCCTGCCGGTTCAGTTCGGGCACGAGGTCGGCAAAACCCGCGGGGAAATTGCCGGTAGGACGCGCCTGCTCCGCGCGGCCCGGCGCGCCGCCCGCCACGTTCACGAGCACGACGGGCAGGCCGTGGCGGCGAAACGCGTGGGCCAATTCGGCCGCGCGTGCGACCACTTCAGCCGTGGGATGAGCGGTGGGCATTGCGACGATGCCTTGCTGTAAGTCGATCACCACCAGTGCGGTCTTTGCGTCGAGCGTGGTCAGTGCCATGTGAGCTCCAGTTCTGGTTTGCGTGAGAATTACGATTCGGTCAGGCGTTTGAGCAATTCGACGCCAGCGGCAAGTTGCTGCTGCTCGGCTGCCGAAAAGCGCGTCTGGATAGTGCGAAACAGCCAGTCTTCGCGTGCGGCGCGACTTGCCTTGATCTTCTTGCGGAAGGCGGGCGTGAGCGAAAGAACGGTTTGCCGGCCGTCGTTCGGATCGGGGGCGCCGCTTACGAGCCCTGCGGCTTTCAAAACAGAAAGCGTCTCGCCCATGGATTGCGGACGCATGCCCTGGGTGCGCGCGAGTTCGGTGACCGTTGCGGGGCCGTCGCGCTCAAGCAGGCCGAGAACCTGTATCTGCGAAGGAGTGAAATCGCCCAGATGCGCCTCTTCGCGCAGACGGCGACGCAGCTTGCCGGTCAGCACCCGCAGGTCTTCGGCGAGTGTGTGAAGCGAATCGGAGTCGAGCGGCGGATCGTTCTTGCCCATGTGTGCCAGCAGAAAGCCAGACGAATATATGAAGGTAACCTGCGTAGGCTACCTTCATATATGGCACGGGTCAAGTGGACCGTCAGTCTCTCAGGCGGTTGGCACACGGTGCGGCCGCGGCGCGACCGGCGTTCTGCTACGCGTGTCTTTCTGTTCTTCTTCCGCGCGAATGATCGTGAGCAATTGTTCGAGCCGCATCGGACGGCCGGTCAGGAAGCCTTGAACCACATCGCAGCGCGCGTCGCACAGCCATTCGAGTTGCGCGGGATACTCGACGCCTTCCGCGACGACCAGCAGGCCGAAGCTATGCGCCATCGAAATAATCGCGGTGACGATGGGCTGACCGCCATTGGGCAATGGACAGATGAAACTGCGGTCGATCTTGATGCTGTGCACGGGAAAGGACTGCAGGTATGACAGCGACGAGTAGCCTGTGCCGAAGTCGTCGAGCGAGAGGCGCACGCCGGCGGCGCGCAATTCCTGCATTGCCTGAATGCCCACCGACATATTGGACATCAACTGGCTCTCGGTCAGTTCGAGTTCGAGCAGCGAAGCCGGCAAGCCGCTTTTCTTCAGCGCGGTGCAGACTTCGTCTGTGAAGCCCTCGGTTCGCAGTTGGCGTGCGGAAATGTTCACGGCCACATGCACGCCTGCGTTCGTGCCGGCATTCCAGTTCGCGGCGTCGCGGCAAGCGCGCCACAAGACCCAGCGTCCAAGCGCGACGATCAGATCGCTGTTTTCCGCAATCGGAACGAATTCGGCCGGCAAAATGGGGCCTTCCGTCGGATGCGTCCAGCGGACCAGCGCCTCCGCGCCGAGCAGGCGGCCGGAAAGGCAATCGAATTGCGGCTGATAGACGATGTCGAGCCCGTCCTGTTCGAGCGCCTTGCGCAGTTCGGCTTCGATACGCGCGCGCCGTTGCGCCTCGGCTGTCATCTCGCTCTGAAACTCGACGGCAATGCTCTTGCCCCTGCTTTTCGCCGAATACAGCGCAATGTCCGCATTGCTGACGAGTTCCGCCATTTCGGCGGTGTCCTCGGGATAAACGCTGAACCCCACGCTTGCCGATACGGCCGACTCAATACCCTGCAGAACGAATGGGCGTGACAGGTTGCGTGCGACGCGGCCCGCAGTCGCGCGTGCGCGAACCCGGCTTGCATCGGGCCCGAGCACGATAGCGAATTCGTCGCCGCCGATTCGGCTCACCAGGTCGTGAGGCCGGACGACGTTGCGCAACGCCTCGGCGACCTGTTTGAGCAGTTCATCGCCGGCGCCGTGTCCCAGCGTATCGTTGACGGTCTTGAAGTTGTCGAGGTCCACCATCATCAGCGCGACGCGTTTGTTGGCGGCGCTTGCCTTGTGCAGGCGCATCTTCAGTTCATCGTAGAACGCACGGCGGTTAGGCAGATCCGTCAGCGGATCGGTCGAGGCGAGATATTCGAGGTCTTTCTCCGCGCGCGACACTCGCTCGCGCATGCGCTTCATGACGAGCGATGCGATCCATACCGAACACAGCGACGCGCCAATGAGAAAGCAGCCGTACTGGGCAAGCTGCATTTTTATCGCGTCAGTTGCTGCTACGACGACGATGCTGCCGAGCAACCGGTCGTTATGAATGATGGGCGCCGCGACGAAGATGTCTTCGAGTGAAAGACGGCGCGAGTTGCCCACGTTCTCGAGCGTGCCTTCTTCGTAGTCAGCGCGGCGGAGCCCGGGGCGCGCATAGCGCACGAACAGTTCTCCATCCGGCGTATAGACGGTTGCGCTCTCGACATGCGGAACCTTGCGAAGCGAGCCTAGTATTTCAGCAGTCGCTTCGCGGTCGCCGAACATGGCAGAGGCGGTCAGATTCTCCGCGAGCACCGATGCCTGCATGCTGACGTCGTCGGTCAGCGACGCGCGCAGCGAAAGCGCCTGATAGATCAGCAGCACGACACTCGAAATAAGCAGCGCGATCGCCACGCCGACCAGGTTCACATGTTCGCGTGGCCATGCAAGCCGTGACCATGCGGAGAAACTTTTCATAGAACCGTCCTCGCGAGGCGCATGAGTTTCGAACTGAGCGTGATGCGCCGGCGTGAAGCCTCGCTAACGTTGATATCGAACTTCAGATGATCGCCGTCGCGCACGAGGCGAATCACCCAGCCCTGTTCGGTGGTGTCGACCTCGCTCACGATCACGACGGGCGCGTCGGATGTCAGCAGCGCCTTGACTGCGGCGCTCAATGGAGTGCTTCCGGTTAACACGACGAGGTGGCAGTCGGCGGCTTTTTCCGTGCGAGGCAGCGGGCGAACGCGCCATCCCTGTTTGCCCGCACGCTTGCCGTCGAGCTTGGCGAGTGCCTGACCGAGCGGGCTCTCCTGATCCACGCATACCGAGAGCAGGTTGTCCGCCGAACGTCCCGGTGGCCAGTCGGTGAACTGCGCGAAGTTGAAGATGTAGGCCGCCTCGAGCGCGGACAGGTCCACCTGCGCATCGACTGATGTCTGCACGATCAGAGGCGACGCGAACACGAAACACGCCGCTATGGTCCTGATGCGAACGCGATTCATGTCAGAACCCGTAGACGGCCTTGAACACGAAGGTCCGGCTTTGCTGCGCAACTGTCTCCTGGGTGAAGCCCGGACCCACTGGGTCGGCGTACCGTTTATCGGTCAGGTTATAGATGGAAAACGACAGGTCCGCACCGCGAATCAGCCGGCGCGAACTTAGCGTCACGTTCGCGAGGCAGAAACCGCCGGTCTCGCCGACCGCAGCCAGTCGCGTGGACGTGCATTGCACTTCGAGTCCCGATACCAGCGCATTCGCGAAGAAGGGCACCGCCACATTGGCTTTCGCGAGATGCTTCGGCGAATTCTGGAGTGCGGCCCCGGTGTTGGAGTCGTGAGCTATCTGGTACGAATAGCTGGCGCGCACCCGCGTGCCTGCCATTTGTTGCTCATAGGCGAGTTCCGCGCCTCGCGCGGTGGCGCGATCGACGTTGCGGAAGATATAAAGACCGGAGCTCTGCTGTGTCGTCGAGATCAGCTCGCGCGCGTTGTACTGGAACAGCGAGAGTGTCGCGCGGGCCATCGCGGACACGGCTCTTTCATATACGAGTTCGGTCGTCGCGATGTGCTCTGCCTTCAGCGATGAATTACCCAACTGGCCGTCGGCGCCGCCTACCGCGTAATACATCTCGTATGCGTTCGGCGCGCGATAGGCCTCGCCGTACAGCAGCTTGAACGTATCGCGCGGAGTCAGCTTGTAGATGAGTCCGATGCGCGGACTCAGGTTGCCGCCCGAGGCCGTCTGCTGGTCGTAACGCAAGCCCGCATTCAGCGTGAAATTAGCGGGCAACGTGATTTCGTCTTCGATATAGACACCGGCGCGGTTGCCGCTGTGATTGTCGTCGAGCAACTGGGAATACGGGCCGACGTTGTAGTTGTACTGGTTCAGGCGCGCGTCTCGGGTGAAGTCCGTACCGATCACGATTCGATGTTTGTCGATCGACGACACGGTCGCGTGCACATCGGCGCCGTACCAGAGCGCGTGGCTGCCGTCGACATTGGCCACATACGGTTGCGGACCATAGACCGACGGCATCCGGTAGTCGTAGCGGCCCCAGTACACCTGCGATGCCAGCGTCACGCCGTCGGCAAGCAAATGCTGGTACGAAAGATCCAGATAGCTCCGCGTGTCCGTCACGCTGAAGGGCGCATTGAACACTGCGCCGTAAGGCGCATCGGGCACGCCCTTCGTGCGGTTTCCGTAAATGAACGTGAGGCGGAAATCGCCATACGCGGCCTTGCCGAGGAAGTTCTGCGCGCGGTCGTAGTCGAGCCGGTTGGCGACGCCGTTGTTCTGCTCGGGCGTGTCGAATGCCGGGTAGTACAGATCCTGACCGCTGCGTCCATACGACGTCGCGGAAACAAGAATGTCGGCGCCGTGCGCACCATGCCAGCCGTATGACGCACGCGCCTTTTTCTCGCCGAAGCTCCCCACCGCGACGGCGGCTTCCGCGCCCGCCAGATCGCTGCCGGTTTTGGTGATCACGTTGATCACACCGAAAAGCGCGTTCGCGCCGTACATCGCCGAACCCGGGCCCGGCACATACTCGATGCGCTTCACCAGATCCATGTCGAGCGGGAAGTCCGTGCCGATGGGCGCCTGACCGTATACGCCGTCGTTCGTACGCATGCCGTCGATCAGCAGCAGAAACCGGCTGTTGTAATCGCCAGGACGCTGAAAGCCGCGAGAGCCGAGGTATTCATATGAGCGGTCGTTTGTCACATACAGGCCCGGCAACGACGCGAGCGCGTCGGCAAGCGTGCGCCAGCCGAATTGACTGATGTCTTCGGCGGTAAGAACGACCACGGCGGCCGGTGCGTCGGTAACCGACTGATCGAAACGTGACGCCGTGCTGACAGTGACCTGCATCAGCGCCTCCAATGGCATCGCCGCCAACTCCTCTGTGTCCGGGGTCGAAGCTGCGCTCGTGCGCGGCTCGTTACCGGCGACAGCTGCCGGCGAACAGAGCGTTGCCAATCCCGCGACAGAGCAAGCGACCAGGCGTTGAGAAAGGAAAAAAGAAGCGCGCGTAGTTGGAACCATGACAGCCGGTAAATCGGGAACGCTCCTTCAAAGTGGATCGTCACCTGTTTGTTATCGGCGCGAGTAAGGGAAGCTTGAATCGGCGTGAGTCTTCGCGTTGTGCGCTGGCTGGCTTCACAGTGGCAGGGACAGGCTTGTAAAAAGGGAATAGGGATATCCACCGTTTTGGGCCATGCATGGCGCGAAAAACCGGGAGCCCATGCCGCGTGCATGAGCTTTTCCAAATCGTCGAATAGCGCGTGGCGCATGGATTTCGGCGGTATGGAACGGAGGCCGTGTGAAGTCGCGGCACGCGGCTTGCTGTAGTAGCCGTTTTTACCGCCGCCCTCACTGTCATGCAACAAACTTTCAATTCCAGAACTCTCGGCTCCATGCGACAGGCGATGATCGAACGTGATCTCGCCCATATCGAACAGGTTCTCGTACGCTCGCATGCAAGTGCCCGTGACAATTCAGCTTTTCCGCTCAGCTACTGGCACGAGCGTCTGAGTCGCATCAAAGACGGCGGCCAGCTGTGGGGCGTACATCTTCGCAAGATCGACACACTGCAGCGTCTGCTCAACGGCGCATTGCCGCAAAGTTAAACCTCTCGTCCGACACTGAAACGCGCGCCTCCAACGCATAGGCGCGCGTCATGACTTACCCTGGTTGCGCCAACGCGCACGTCCATGTAACGGCGCGTTTTTGACGTCGGGCACAGCCTCGATGCTCTCGATACGCGCGATGCGCTATTCGTACTTCGCTTGTATCCGCCGTTTCTCTCTCCGCATCCGCCGTTCTCGTCCCTGTTGCTCTCTCTTGCGCGCCGGCTTCCTTCGGCTCACTTCCGTCTACTACCGATGAGTTCTCTTCGGGCGTTCACGCGGCGCGCTTCTTGCGGCGTGACGACAACGCATGCCGGGGCTCCGGCTGCGCGGCCAGTGCTGTGCACCCTAGTGCGCGCAAACCACGGAGAGCAAACATGGAAACAGGAAAAGTGGAAGGGGCAGTGAAGGAAATAGGCGGCAAGGTGCAGGAGGCGGCGGGCGAGATGCTCGGCGACACCGGAACCCAGATGGCCGGCACCGCCCGCGAACTAAGCGGCAAGGCTCAACAGGTGTGGGCGGATCTCACGGACGTCGTGCGCGAGACGACCACCGAGCGGCCGTTCACCGCGCTGGCGATTGCGGCGGCCGCGGGCTTCATTCTCGGCGCGCTGCGCTCGGCAACCGCCCGCGACGTTCGCGGCGACAGGGATTACCGTTAGAGACGGTTGACACAGAGTCGATTGCATCGTTCGGATCAAGCGCTCGTCGCCGGTTGACGCAACCGGTGGCGAGCGCCCGTGACGGCAATTGCTGGCGGGAGATACAGGATGTCAATACATACCAAAGTGAGCCAGTGGCGCAACGTGGCGCGTTTCTGTTCCAGTCGGGCGGTGGACTACGCCGAACTTCTGGCACTCGAACTGGAGGAGGCGAAAGGGCGGTTAGTGCGTGAAGTCATCGCGATGGTCGTGCTGGCGGTCGCTGCCATGTTCACCCTCTCTTTTCTGTGCGTGGCCATCATCGTGACGGCGTGGAACACGCCTTACGTCATTTCTGTTGCGTGGGGTGTTGCGGCCGCATGGCTCGTCATATCGATCGCCACCTTCGCGATGATGAAGGCCCAGAAGCCCGTCGAGCCGTTGCATGTGCTGCGCGACGAAGTGTCCCATGACCTGGAAGCCCTGAAGGACGCCCTGAAATGAAACACGATCCAGCCTGGCATCAGGAACGCCGCGCGGCGATCCTTCAGCGCATGGCCGCCTCTCGCGCGCGCCTGCTGTCTGCAAATCTGGCGTTGCACACACCTCGGCGAACCACGATAGCGGGTGTGCCGGCCGTCAACGCAATGAGTTCTCTCGCCGACACGCCTTACCTGGCACTGGTGCTCGCGGCCGGTCTTGCGGCCGTGCTTCTCGGGCCGCGCAAAGCGATTGGAACGCTCGCACGCACAAGCGTAATGGCGTGGCTCACGAGGACCGCGCGCAGTGTGTTTCAGCGCTAGCGCGATTTAACGCTTTCATGCCGGCGCCATCGCTCCACGTGCGATGCGGCGACTATCGCGCGGTACGAGACCGCGCGGCACGCGGGATGCGCATGTGTTCGCGTTTCACCCGCGAGTAGTTGAACCGTTCAGTGTGGAGGATATATGAAGGCGCTTAGATGGCATGGCAAGAAAGACATCCGCTGCGACATTGTGCCCGATCCGAAGATCGAACATCCGCGCGACGCAATCATCAAGGTGTCGAGTTGCGCGATATGCGGCTCCGACCTGCATCTTTACGACGGCTTCATGCCCGGCATGGAGTCCGGCGACATCATGGGCCACGAATTTATGGGCGAGGTGATGGAAGTCGGCAAGGAGAACACCGCGCTAAAGGTGGGTGACCGCGTGGTCGTGCCGTTCACCATCATCTGCGGCGAATGCGATCAATGCAAACGCGGCAACTTTTCCGTGTGCGAACGGAGTAATCGCAACAAGGACATTGCCGACAAGATGTTCGGCCATACCACGGCGGGCCTGTTCGGCTACACGCATCTGACGGGCGGTTATCCTGGCGGGCAGGCCGAATTCGTACGCGTGCCGTTTGCGGATAAAACGCATGTGAAGATTCCGGACGGTCTGAGCGACGAGCAGGTGCTTTTCCTCGGCGACATTTTTCCCACCGGCTGGCAGGCTGCGGTGCAATGCGATATCGAGCCTACCGATACGGTCGCGATCTGGGGCGCCGGCCCGGTCGGGCAAATGGCGATTCGCAGCGCCGTGCTGCTCGGCGCAAAGCAGGTGATTGCGATCGACTGCGTCCCCGAGCGCCTTTCGATGGCGCGCGCGGGCGGCGCCGTCACGATCGACTTCAAGGAAGAGAGCGTCCTCGAACGGCTGAAGGAACTGACGGGCGGCAAGGGGCCGGAAAAATGTATCGACGCCGTCGGCATGGAATCGCACGCAACGCGTTCGGTTGACTCCATGTACGACCGCGCAAAGCAGGCCGTGATGCTCGAAACCGACCGGCCCCACGTGCTGCGCGAGATGATCTACGTTTGCCGTCCTGCGGGAACGTTGTCGGTGCCGGGCGTCTACGGCGGTCTGGTGGACAAGATTCCGTTCGGTGCGTCGATGAACAAGGGCCTGACATGGCGCATGGGACAGACGCACGTCAACCGCTGGACCGACGATCTGTTGCGGCGAATCCAGGAAGGGCAGATCGACCCGTCGTTCGTTATCACGCACACGGTTTCGCTCGATGAAGGCCCGCGCATGTACAAGACGTTCCGCGACAAGGAAGACGGCTGCATCAAGGTCGTGCTCAAACCTTGACGCGTCGGGCAGTGATCGTCGCGGCACAGGCGCTGTTTGTTATTTCACGTGAGCTGCGCTGACGTGGCTCCCCAGAATGAAGGTGATGTAAATGGATTCCCGTACTGAACCGAAGCAGGAGAGCGCTCGCGCTCTGAAGGAACGACTGCCGCAACCGGATTCGATCGCGCGCGGCCTTGGGTGGTACAGCATTGCGCTCGGCCTCGCAGAACTGGTCGCGCCGCGCATGATGGCTCGCGTGGCAGGCGTCGAGACAGGACCCGGCACCATGCGCTTCTATGGTTTGCGCGAGCTTGCGTGCGGCGTCGGCATACTGGCGTCGCGCGATCCGCGGCCGTTCCTGTGGGCGCGCGTAGGCGGCGATGCACTCGACCTTGGCACGCTCGCGCTGTCGTCGAACAAGTGGAGCGCACGCGACCGGCAACGGGCGGCAGCCGCGGCCGTGAACGTGGTCTGCGTCACGGCGCTCGACGTGTATGCCGCCAGTTGTGCGGAGGGTGCGCCGCGTTTGCCGTCGGCGGACTATAGCGACCGCACCGGTTTTTCCAGCTCGCCCGAGCAGATGCGCGGTGCCGCGCTCGCGGACTTTGAAACGCCACGCGACATGCGCACGCCGGATGCGCTTGCGCCCTATACGCGCGGCGATCAGTCGTCGACGACGGGTCAGCGCCTGCGTGCGGGAAGCGCGACGAGCGCCGCATAAGCCTTCGCATCGGTGCAGAAAGCGTACCCTCCGGACGGCGGGTACGCTTCATTTAGCGTTGAGTTTGCGCGCTATATCGGCTTGTCTTGCATGGTGTCTTTGCAAACCGTCTGGTAAGGCGAGCAACGCGCGCACAACGTCACGCCGACAAATCACCCTTGCTGGCTGGATGGCCTTCGGCGCCACCGGGTTCGAGATCGGGGTCCACGTGATCGTGCTCAGGGGTGTACGGCCCTTCAGACGGGTGATCTTTTCCTTTCGGAACGAGAGTCGGGTCGATGCTTCCATGCTCCCGCTCTTCCACTGTGCCGTCGGATTTGATCTTGACGTCTCCATCACCCAGCTTCTCGCGCCGCTGGTCCGCGCGTTCCACGGGATCGGACGGTTCCTGTTTCATGCTTCTCTCCTCTCTGGTTGATTGACGCTTCGTTCACGCACATCGAAATCGAGCAAAAGCGATACCCGCTTCGCTGCCGACGCTTCACACGAAGCGTTGCACGCGGATTGCTGTGCCGTAACAAGGCCCGCGGAATCGACGCGGGCTGTCGATGCAGGCAGCCATAAGCCGCGACGCTGCCAGACCTGAGAGAAGGAGAGTGCAGATGAAAGCAGTGGTATTTCACGGCATAGGGGACATCCGTCTCGACAATGTTCCCGATCCCAAACTCGAGCAACCGACCGACGCGCTCGTACGTCTCACGTCCAGCGCGATTTGCGGCACCGATCTGCATATGGTGCGCGGCACGTTGGGCGGCATGGTGCCGGGCACGATTCTCGGTCATGAAGGAATCGGCATCGTCGAGGAAGTGGGCCGCAGTGTGCGCAATCTGCGCCAAGGCGATCGCGTGCTGATTCCGTCGACTATCTCGTGCGGATATTGCTCGTATTGCCGCTCGGGCTACACGGCCCAATGCGACAACGCAAATCCGAATGGCGCGAGCGCCGGCACTGCATTCTTCGGCGGCCCGAAAACGACCGGCCCGTTCCAGGGTCTGCAGGCGCAATACGCGCGCACGCCGCTGGCGCACGCGAGCCTGATCCGTTTGCCCGACGAAATCGACGACGATCGCGCGATCCTGCTCTCCGATATCTTTCCCACCGGCTATTTCGGCGCCCAGCTGGCGGGCGTTCGCACCGGCGATACGGTCGCGGTGTTCGGAGCGGGTCCGGTGGGCCAATTTGCCATTGCGAGCGCGAAGCTGATGGGCGCCGGCCGCGTGATTGCGGTGGATCGCATAGCGTCGCGGCTGGACATGGCTCGCACGCAAGGCGCAGAAGTGATCAATTTCGACGAGGAAGATCCGGTCGACATGATCTTGCAACTGACCGGCGGCATCGGCGTGGATCGCGTGATCGATGCAGTGGGCGTGGACGCGGTGCGTGCCGAGCACGGCCCGGCCGCGCAGAATGAGCGCGACCAGCAACAGGCCTTCGACAAGGAAGTGAAGGAGATTGCGCCCGATACGAACCCCGATGGCGATAACTGGCGTCCGGGCAGTGGACCGTCGCAAGTATTGACGTGGTCGGTCAGAGCGGTGGCGAAAGCGGGCACCGTGTCGATCATCGGCGTGTATCCGCCGAACGACCGCGTTTTCCCGATCGGCGAAGCAATGAATCGCAATCTCGTCGTGCGCATGGGCAACTGCAATCACCGCGCGATTACGCCGCATCTCGTTGAGATCGTGCGTAACGGCTCGTTCGATCCGCTTGCCGTGCTGACGCAGCGCGAGCCGATCACCGACGCGATCGAGGCCTATCGCGCGTTCGACAATCGCGAGCCGGGCTGGATCAAGGTCAAGCTGCAGCCGTGAGCGGCGGGTCACGCCGCTACGCGCGGGGATTCGTCTTTCACATCGTCTTTCACACTCATCTCACTACAACCGCGGGCGAAAACGCCCGCAAGGACGCTTGTTTCCAACTATGACAGTCGACCAACGGCTTCGCAGCATGCGCAAGACCATGCGTGACATGTTCGGTATCGTGCGCTTGCGCGCCGGTCAGGAGGACATTATCCGCAGCGTATTGCAACACAAGGACACGCTTGCCACGATGCCGACGGGCGCGGGCAAGTCGCTTTGCTATCAGTTGCCGGCGCTGCATCTCGAGGGCACCACGCTCGTCGTGTCGCCGCTGATCGCGCTCATGAAAGACCAGGCCGACAAACTGCTGGCCGCTGGAATCGACTGCACACTCGTGAACAGCACGCTGCGTAGTCGCGCCGAGCGCGAAGCGCTGGAGCGGATTGCGGCAGGCGAGAGCGGCATTGTGTTCGTGACGCCGGAGCGCCTGGCGCAACCGGCCTTCATCGAAACGTTGCGCGCGCGCCCCGAAAACCGCGTTGGACTAGTGGTGGTCGACGAGGCGCATTGCGTATCGCAATGGGGACACGACTTTCGCCCCGCGTTCCTGCAGATCGCGGCTGCGGTGAAGTCGCTCGGGCAGCCGCCGGTGCTTGCGTTGACTGCTACGGCCACGCCGCGCGTGCTCGACGACATCGTGCACTCGCTGGCATTGCGCGAACCGCGTGTGGTTCGCACTGGCACGTATCGCGAGAATCTGCGCTACCGCGTCGTGCAGGTCAGCACGGCCGGCGGCAAGGACGGCGCAGCGCGCGCCGTGACTGCCAAGCGCGAGCAATTGTCGAAGCTGATTGCATCGCTCAGCGGGACCGGCATCGTCTACGCAGCGACTGTGCGCGACGTCGATCGCATTTACGGCTGGCTCACGGAGGCAGGCGAGTCGGTCTCGCGCTATCACGGTCGAATGGCGGCTGACGCTCGCGAAGAGGCGCAGGAGCAGTTCATGTCGGGCGCCACCCGTTTGATGATCGCAACCAACGCGTTCGGTATGGGCATCGACAAGGCGGACATACGCTTCGTGATCCATTACCAGATTCCCGGCAGCCTCGACGCTTACTACCAGGAAACGGGACGCGCGGGCCGCGACGGTGAGCCCGCCGATTGCGTGCTGCTATTCGATCTGAACGACCGGCGCATCCAGCAATTTTTCCTTGCGGGACGCTATCCGAGTGTCGAACTCGCGCAGCGTGTGTATGACACGCTTGTCGCGCGTATTGCCGACGATCCGAAGGGCGTCACGCTGGCCGCGCTCAAGCAGGCATTGCCGGATGTCGGTGCGGGCAAGCTGGAAACCGCGTTGAACATGCTGGTCGACGCCCGCGTGGCCGGCCGCGACCGGCAGCGTCGCTATCGACTGCGAAGCCGCGAGGGCGCGAAGGAATCCGCGCGCGACGCGGTTGCCGATGCCGCGGCCAAATTCGAGCAGATGAGCGCGCACGACAGGGAAACGCTGCAGCAGATGATCGACTACGCGCAAACGGGTCAATGCCGGTGGCGCGCGATTCTCGACTATTACGGCGACTCGCCTGCCGCCGAGCGCTGCGGCGTCTGCGATAACTGCGTGAATCCGCCGCAGATCGACATGGCGTCCGACGCTATCGTTGCACCGGAGACGCACGCTAATGAAGTCGCACAGCGCAAGCGTGAGAATGCGCGCAAACCACGCGTCTGGACTCCGGGCGATGCCGTGCGCGTGCCGCGCTATGGCGCCGGTGAGGTCGCGCTGGCGAGCGGCGAGCAGGTGGCCGTGCAGTTCCCCGACGGCAGCACCCGCACGTTTCTGGCGAGTTACGTGAGGGCGGGGCGCTGATCCGCATGCGCTCCAATCGAGGCAACGTCGGCAGTCGCTTCCGACGATGCCTCGATCCGCGCACGGAAGTAGCGCGCTGTCTCTCTGAGTCCGTCGTCGAGTGAGGTTTTTGGCTGCCAGCCGAGCAGCTCGCGCGCGCGTGAAATGTCCGGCTGACGATGCCACGGATCGTCGGTCGGCAGCGGATGCAATTCAAGCGGCGAACTGGAGCCCGTAATCGCCACGATCCATTGCGCGATTTCGCGCATGCTCACTTCGTGCGGATTGCCGAGATTGACCGGGCCGCCGGGATCTTCGGCGGTGTTCATCAAACGGATGAACGCGTCGATCATGTCGTCCACGTAGCAGAACGAACGCGTCTGGGAGCCGTCCCCATAGAGCGTGATCGGCTCGCCGCGCAGCGCCTGCATCATGAAGTTCGACACGACGCGGCCATCGGCGGGATGCATGCGCGGTCCATACGTGTTGAAGATTCGCGCAATGCGAATGGAGAGCCCATGTTGACGGCGGTAGTCCATGAAGAGCGTTTCAGCGCAGCGCTTGCCTTCGTCGTAGCAGGAGCGCGGTCCGATCGGATTCACGTGGCCCCAGTAGTCTTCTTTCTGCGGATGCACGAGCGCATCGCCATACACTTCGCTCGTCGATGCCTGGAAGATTCTTGCTTTCACGCGCTTGGCGAGTCCGAGCATGTTGATCGCACCGTGCACGCTCGTCTTGGTGGTTTGTACCGGATCATGCTGATAGTGAATCGGCGACGCAGGGCAGGCGAGGTTATAGATTTCGTCGACTTCCACATAGAGCGGAAATGTCACGTCGTGACGCATCAGCTCGAAGTTCGGGCAATCCAGAAGATGCGCGATGTTGTCCTTCGTGCCCGTATAGAAGTTGTCGACGCACAGCACGTCGTGGCCTTGCGTCACGAGCCGCTCGCACAGGTGTGAGCCGAGAAAGCCGGCGCCGCCTGTGACCAGAATCCGCTTGCGGGTAAGTTCTTTCATGTTGCGTGGTCCTAGTCGTCTTACGTTTGTTCGGCGCAAGCCGCGCCGATCCGTGGCCTACGCGGTCACTTGCAGCAGCGCGTCGTGCCAGTCCTGCGCGAAACGGTCAATGTGGAACCGCTCCTGCGCCGTGCGTCGCGCGCCCTCGCCGAGGCGCCTGGCTTCCGCAGGATCGCGCAGCAGTTCGTGCATTGCGTCGACAAGCGCATCCACGTCTGTATGCACGAAGCCGTTTTCGCCATTGCGGATCACCGTCGCCAGTTCGGTAGTCGCGAGGCCCACGATCGGCATGCCGATCGTCATCGCCTCCACGATGGCGAGGCCGAGACTGGTCCAGCGAATCGGATTGAAGAAGAAGCGATAGCGCGCGGTGAACGCGGCGAGATCCAGATTGCCGACTTCACCAATGCCGTCGAGCCGCTCGGCGTCCATGCCGACCAGGTCGAGCGGCACGCGCGTGCGCACGTCGGCGAATACGTCGGCACCGAGGCGCCGGCCGCGCTGAGCGAGATGATTCACAACGACAATGCCGCGCTCCAGTTCGCCGGTATAGCGCACGCCTTCCGGCACCACCACGCCATGTTCGATTACGCGCGTGGGCGTCACGCCGCAATCCCACATCAACTGATTGAAGTGCGTGACGTGAACCAGCAGCGTGTCCGGGTCGTCGACCCAATGCCATTGCTGGAACGGGTTTTCCTGCGGCGGATCGTGTTCGATATACACGCGCGGCAAGCGGCGCTGCGCGTCGCTCAACACATGCTCGCGGTCGTATTCCCAATGCGTCTTGTGCTGATACAGGATCACGTCGAACTCCTGATCCGGCACGTCGTCCGCATTGATTTCGTGGACGTTGTCGCCCCACGGCAGCACGCCCACTTTGCCCGCATAGCCAGGCGGATGACCCGGCTTCGTCACCAGATAAAAATCGTGCGGCGCCTGTGTCAGGTAGTACAGGTAGTTGCCGTGCACGTGCCATGTCAGCACACGGAGACGGCGGCAGTTACGCAGCATGGTGCAACTCCTCGAAGGACCCGGTTTCGGCGTGCGTATGCAATGCGCAGGCACTGGCCGGATGCGCGCCGCGAACGTCGGCCAGTTGCGCGCGCGCCGTCTCGACGACGCGGTCCACGCCGATGTTCAGGGCACAAGGGTGGCCGTAAGGACACTCGCGGAACATGCACGGGCGGCACGGCGGATAGTCGGCAAGCACGCGGTGCCGCTCGTGATCGAGCGGCGCCCATCGGCGCGTGTCGCTGCCCGACGCGACGACAACGGACGCGGTCGCCATGGCCGCGGCGATATGTGAAATACCCGTGTCGTTGCAGACGACGAGTCGCGCGTGCGCGACGAGCGCAGCCAGTCCGCCAAGCGATGTCGAACCGGCGAGGTGCAACGCGGGCGCCGTCATCGCGCCGAGCACTGCGCCGGTCAGCGACGCTTCCGCCGCCGTGCCGGTGATGGCGATCTGCCAGCCGTCGGCGGCGAGGCGGTCGGCGACTTCCGCGAAACGCTCGACCGGCCAGCGGCGCGAGGGCAATTGCGCACCTGGATGAACCAGCACGAGGCGCTCCGCTTCGATGCCGTGCGCGGCCACTAACGACGCGTATTCGTCGCCATCCCGCTCGCAAAGAGGGAACGACAATTGCCGCTCGGTGGTTTCGGCGCCGAGCGCGCTCATCAATGCAAGGTAGCGCTCGGGTTCGGGCAGGTCGTCTGGCCAGTCGATAAACACGCCTTCACGCGGCCGCTCGTCAGGTTGTACGAAGCCCGCGTAAGCGTTGGCACCGAACTCAAGCAGCAGATCGTTCGCAATGCCGCCGCTGCCATGCAGCTGAATTGCGAGATCGAAGCGTTGGGCGCGCATCCACTCACGGAATGCGGGCAGCCCTTCGTCCGTCTCGGGTTGCTCGGGAAAGCCTGCGGCTCCAGGAAAGACGATCAGTTCGTCGACGAGATCGGCGTAGCGCTCGACAAACGACTGCGCCCACGGCAAGCCGATCAGCGCGATATGCGCTTGCGGCGCGGCCGCGCGCAGCGCTCGTAGCGCGGGCACCGAGCAGAGCATGTCGCCCAGTTGCAACGCGCGGAAGATCGCTATGCGGCGCGGCGCGGCAGAGGCGATAAACGAGTCTGCATTCATAAGAAGAACACCTTGTAACGTACAGCGCCGTAGAGCCGCCAGAAGATCGACAGGAATGGAATCGGGATGGACGTCCACGCCATTTCGGCAACGTGGCGCAAGCTGCGGTCTTTCCCGCGCAAACGCATTGCGCAGAAATAAGCCGTCAATGCGAACCACGCGAACAGCGCGAGCATCACGCTATTGCCATCGCCCACGAAAATGCCGATCAGCGCGGCCAATGCGGCGCAGAGAATGAGGTAGTACAGCAACGGAGGCGACGAGCGAATCCGCGTTTTGAAAAGTTCGGGGTGCTTCTTGTAGAGCAACGCATCGAACTGACTCTTTTTCTGCTGCGAGATGCTGACGCCCCAGCGCGCGGGGCGCACCGGATGCACGACCACCGCATCGCTTGCGCGCACGATCTTGCCGCCCACTTGCAGCAGCGTGAACTGCAAATCGGAGTCTTCGCGCCACGCCGAGGTGAAACGCTCGTCGAAGCCCCCTGTCATCGTCAGAAAGCTGCGCGCTACGAATACGTTTGCGGTCGCGAATTCCGCACGCTCGAGGCCACTCGCATCCGCCTCGTAGTCGGTCGGCGAAGAGGGCAGCGGCACGACGATCCGGCCTGCGGCGGCGGCCGCCCCCTGGCGAATCGCCGCAAGCCCTTCTTGCAGCCATTGCGGATCGGGCAACGTGTCGTCGTCGGTAAAGGCGATTACCGGCGAGCGCGCGTGTTGCCAACCGGCATTGCGCGCGCCCGCGGGGCCCTGTGTACGAGTCACCGGCACGTAGCGCACTGCGAGGCCGCGCTCTGCCTGCTCGCCCGCAATGCGCGCGACGCATGCGCGAGTCGCTTCGTCGGGACCGTCGTCACAGACCACGATCTCGTAGCGATCTGCGGGAAAGTCCTGTTCCGTCAATGCGCGAAGACACGACGCGAGCATGTCGGGCCGCCGATAAGTCGGCACGACCACCGACACGTCGAGGTGCGCGAGCAGCACGCCCGGATACCCGGCCGCAATCGGCTCGGCTTCGCTATGCGGATTGCCGAAGCTGCCTCCTACGTCGATCGGTCGCGTAGCGGATGGACTCATGCGCCGCCCCGCGCTTTCTCGACGACGAAGGGGCCGATCACGAGCGCATCGAGCGGCGAAGTCCAGAACGACTCCACCGCATCGCGCGGCGAATTCACCATCGGCTCGCCGCGCGTATTGAATGACGTGTTGACGAGAATCGGCACCCCGGTGCGCTCGTTGAACGCGGACAGGAGATCGTAGTAGAGCGGGTGTTGCGAGCGGTTCACGGTCTGCACGCGCGCGGTGCCGTCCACGTGACGCACTGCCGGAATGCGCTCGGCCTTGTCGGCGCGCACGTCGAACACGAACAGCATGAACGGCGCGACCTGGCCATTCACGAACCATTCGCTCGCATGTTCTTCCATGACGACCGGCGCGACCGGGCGGAAGTCCTCGCGATCCTTGATCTCGTTGAGCTTCGCCTGCATGTGCGGATCGACCGGCGAGGCGAGGATCGAACGCGCCCCGAGTGCCCGCGGACCGAACTCGGTGCGGCCCTGATACCAGCCGATCACCTTGCCGCTCGCGAGGAGGTCTGCGGTCTCGCCGGCAATGTCGTTGAGCCGCCGGTACGGCACCTTCGACCATTGCAGGAACTGTTCGATTTCCTGTTCCGGATATTCGGGACCGAGGTACGCGTGGTCCATTACCCAATGACGCTTGCGATCGCCGCGCTCGCCGCGTTCGCGCGAATCGATCCACAACGCTGCGCCAAGCGCGGTGCCCGCGTCGCCCGCTGCGGGCTGGACCCACACATCGTCGAATGGACCTGCGTCGCGCAGCTTCGAATTCATCACGCAGTTCAATGCGACGCCGCCTGCCATGCTGAGCTTGCTCAAGCGGGTCTTCTCATGCAGCCAGCCCGCGAGTTGCAGTACCGTTTCTTCGAGCACGCGCTGCAACGAATGGGCAATATCGAAGTGGCGCTGTTCGAGCGGGCCGCCGCGTTCGCGTGCCGGACCGAAGCGTTGGACGAGGCGCGGGGCGTCGACCGTATAGCTGCCGTCGCCGCGATAACGCACGATATCGCGGAACACGTCGAGGTATTCCGGCTTGCCATACGACGCCAGCGCCATCACCTTGTACTCGTCGGACGAATGCAGGAAGCCGAGCCAGTCCGTTACCGCTTCATAAAGCAGTCCGAGCGAGTGCGGCAATTCGACCTGCTTGAGCCGCGTGTACTTCCCGTCGACGAACTGGCCCATGCTGGTCGTCACGCCTTCGCCGCGGCCGTCCATGGTGAGCACCGCCGTATCCTCGAAAGGGGCGGCGAGAAACGCGCTGGCCTCGTGCGCGAGGTGATGGTCGACGAAATGCCACTTGAAGCCGTTGTCGCGGTCCACACCCTGAAAGCGCTTGCGCAAATGATGCGGCGCGCCGTCGAGCAACTGGCCCTTGGCGTTCGCGATATAGCTGAGAAAGAGCGGGTCCCACGGCGATGCAGACGGGTCGGACAGACGCGTGTTCGCGGGATCGAAGGGCAACTCGATAGTCGCGCCGGGACGCTTCGGCATGCCGCCGAAGAGGCTCGGATCGTATGAGTAGGCCACATGATCGACTTCGGCGAGCGTGATGCCGGCGGCTTTCAGGCAGTAGTCGATCGCGTCGAACGGCAGTTGCCAGGTCGAGAAGGGCACGGGGCGCTTCGCATGCTTGACGTGCGTGAAGCGTTCGTCTTCGGCGGCGGCGAGCACCACACCGTCGCGCAGCAGGGCTGCGGCGCTGTCGTGATAGACGGCATTGATTCCGAGTGTGTACATGGGCGTTCGCAGTAGGAGTGGGTTTCAGGGAGCCACGGGTTCATCGGCGAGCGGCGGCGCCGCGTCGCTGTGGTGGGCGTTGAATTCGATAGCGTCCGAGCGGTGAGCGTCGGAGTCGACGGAGGCTGCGCGAGTTCGTGCTTCGGCGCGCAACTCGAGCGCCGCTTTCACGACCTCGCCGGGCGTGACGCCCAGTAGGCACGCGTGATGATGCTGAGGACACACGCTGCGGTAGCACCAGCGGCATTCGACATCGCGAAACAGCACGCGATTCGGCGTCTGCCACGGCGTGTGCTGCGGATTGGTCAACGCATACAGATCGACGACCGGCGTGCCGAGCGCGGACGCGAGATGCACGGGCCCGCTGTTGTTCGACACCAGCACGCTCGCTTGTTCGATCAGCGCTGCCAGTTCGCCGAGCGTGAGCGCGCCGCTCATATCGTGCAGTTGTGAGCGAACTCGCGGCGCAGCGGCGGCGATCACCGCGTCGACGAGAGGACGCTCGCTCGCACTGCCGGTGATCAGAAGCGGGGCTCCGGTTTCGGTGGCAAGGCGCGTCGCGATCTGACCGAAGCGCTCGGGCGGATAGCGTCGCGATGCGGCGGTTGCACCGGGGTGCAACACGATGCACGGCGTGCCGGTTGTTGCGCCGCCGTGCACGCCTCTCGCGGTCAACTGCTCTGCAAGCGTTCGCCGGTCCGACTCATGCACCGTGAAGCGCATACGCGTGTCGGGGGCTTCTGCGCCGACCTGGCGCACGAGGTCCAATTGCCGTTCCACCTCATGACGGGTGCGCTGCTGCGGCTCCGGTTCACGCAGCCAGTCTGTCAGCAACTCATACGGGTTCTCGCGGCAATGCGCGAGCCGCCGCGGAATGCCCGCGAGATGGCACAGCATCGCCGCGGGCAACGGGCTCTGGCTATAGACCGTGAAGATCACGGCGGCATCGAAGCCGCCGCGCCGCAATCGTTCCTGCATGCGCTGATCGTCGGCGAGCGAACGCGCGCTCGTCGGCGGATTCGCGACCCACGGCGCTTCGTATTCGATCACGTCATCGACATCGTCGAGAAACGGCGCGAGTGCAACGCCGCTGCGCGACGCAAGCAGCGTGATGTGGCGGCCGGGTGAGGACTCGCGCAGTGCGTGCAGCGCGGGCGTGGTCATCAGCACGTCGCCGAGATTGTCGAGCCGCACGCACAGAATGCGCTTGATCTCCTCGCCCCAATGCTCAAGCTGCGGGCTGTCGGGCACGCGAGCGTGAGCGAGTGTCGGCTGGGTGATCAGCAGCGGCGCATTCATTGAGCAGTTTCCTCGCCGGCTGGTGCGGGCGGCGCCGCTGCTTCCATAGCGTTTGCGATGATCCGGGCAGCCTCGTGCAGATCCGCGGCGCGCGCGGTAGGAACGCGCTGAGGTCCTTCTATCCACTCGGTCTCATGGCCGTTGTCGAGCAGAATCGTGCGGCATCCGGCACGATTGCCCGCTTCGACATCGTCGAGAATGTCGCCGATGAACCAGCTGCGCGCGAGGTCCAGACGATGCTCGCGGGCTGCGCGCAGCAACAGGCCTGGCGCCGGCTTGCGGCAATCGCAGGCGGTCGAATAAGGCGCAACGGTGCCGTCCGGATGATGCGGGCACCAGTACGCGCCGGAGAACATCGCGCCGGATTCGGCGAACATGTGCGTGAGTTCGGCTTCCACGTTCTTTAACGCCGCTCGCGGGAATTTCCCGAGTGCGACGCCTGACTGATTGCTGATCACGAACAGCTCGAACGGCTGGGTCGCGAGCAGGTTCAACGCTTCGCGCGCGCCCGGTGCGAGGCGCATCAGCGAAGGGTCGATGTTGTAGGGCACGTCCTCGAGCAACGTGCCGTCTTTGTCGAGAAATACAGCGGGTCGCAGCATGACGAAGGCGGTGTAGAAAAATGTGGGCGGAATCGCCGCAAGCGGACCATAGGTCCGCACCGGCTCGACATAACTAGCTGCGCTATCAGCGCTGCAATGCTGCGCGGCGCCTAACGGAACGATGCGCCGGCCGCTGCTCGCAGCGGAACTTCCACGCGGTCTTCCGTGGGTTTGGCGGGCACGAGCCGCGCGGTGCGCATATAGATCTGCGCGAGCGATTCGCCCACGCCGCGCCATGTGAAATCCTTGCGCGCGCGTTCGACGCCTGCTTCGCCCATCCTGCGAGCGAGCGCGGGGTCGCGCCGCAACTGGTTCAGGCGCGCGGCGAGCGCGGCCGGATCGCGCGGCGGCACGAGAAAGCCGGTGATGCCGTCTGCAACCGAATAGCGGATGCCGCCGACATCGGCGCCGATCACCGGCGTGCCGCAAGCCATGGCCTCGACCGGTGTGATACCGAACGGCTCGTACCAGGGCGTCGTCACGAACACGTCTGCGGCGCTGTAGTAGTAGCGCAGTTGCGCGCGCCCGCGCCGTCCCACGAAAATGGTTTGTTCAGCTACGCCGCATTCACGCGCGATGCCACGAAGGCGCGCGATTTCCGGCGTGGCCTTTTCATTCGGCGCGTCGGAATTGCCGCCCACCACGTAGAGTTGCGCAGAGGTCCGGAAGGCTTTCTTCAGTACACCCACGCCGCGAACCACGTTGTCGATACCCTTACGCTGCACGAGCCGGCCGAGCTGGAGCACGGTGAACTGGTTTTGCTGCCAGCCGAGTGCGTCGCGAGCGGCTGCACGGTCCATCGGGTGAAACTCGTCGGCGTCGAAACCGCACGGTACGATCTCGATGCGCGCCGGGTCGGCGTGGTAAAGCTCGATCAGGTCGGCTTCATCCTGCGGGCATTCCGCGACTACCACGTCGGACTGCGCGACGAGGTCGTCTTCAATTGCGAAGCGCTCGTCTGGAAAGCCGTCGCTCGCGCCCTGGTGTATCCGCCGAACGCGGCCGAGCGCATGAAACGTCGTGACGAGCGGCACGCCGAGCGCCGCTTTGACCTTCAATGCCGCGAGCCCCGACATGAAGAAGTTCGCGTGCATGACGTCGTATGGCGTTTTCTCGCGGCGGAAGAACTCAATCAGGAACGCGGCGAACTCATCCATGAAGGGCAGCAGCAGTTCTTTCGGCAACTGCATCGGCGGCCCTGCGGGGACGTGGATCACGCGGACGCCCTCCATGTCGGATATGAGCGGTAGCAACGCGCGGTCGCGCCGCGTGAACACATCCACTTGATGGCCCATCTCTGTCAGTTCACGCGCAACATTCGCGACATAGATGTTTTGTCCTCCGCTGTCGACGCCTCCGGCGACGGCGAGGGGCGAGGCGTGTTCACTGATGAGGGCGATCTTCATTGAGATTCCTTCGCGGAGATTGGCATTAGCGGGGGTGTCCATGGCGCGTTTTGCTGAGCACTCTTATGCAATTTCACGCAATACAACGCTGTTATCCGGCATCAGCATGCGCTGTGCCTATGCGCTGCGAGTGACGCGCGAAGCGCAATGCGGCGTCGGGTGCGGAGAAGCGCTGTAGCGTTCCCTTTTTTCGCTTAAGGAAACGGTGTGGCGTTCCCTTTTTCTACAAGCGGCCATGTAAGTTCGATCACCGTCACCAACGTAGACGAAAATATTTTCTTCAACGTGCGGCTTTCATCGCGTGCCGCTAATGTGTCGTCTATGCTAAGTTTTGTCCGGCGGCGGGCGCAGGGTTTGCTGCGAGGTGTGCTCCGCTGTGTGGGCATTACTGCCCCTTGGCGCACGTGCCCGACATGCACGCTACTCGTCGCGCCGCTTTGCGAATCCGCTTCGTGGAATCTAATGCCGGGCTGCAGTTCACGCGCTGCCGCGGCCTTCTCAGGACACCATGCCGAACTCCGCAACGCTGCCCCGTTCCCAGTTGACCCGCCGCATTGCCGCCGACCTGATGCGAGCAGTCTGGCGTTATCGCAACCAGACCGTCGCTGCCTTGCTGCTGATGGTTGCCGCGAAGCTCTCCACCGTTCTGATCCCGCTCGTGCTCAAGCATGTAGTGGACGAGCTGGGGCACCCGGTCGCGCAGGCGCTGTTCCCGGTGTTCCTCGTGTTGGCTTACGCATTACTGCGTTTTCTCGGCGACGCATTGAACGAAGCGCGCGACGTGGTGTTCAGCATCGTCACGCAGCGCACTGTCGCCGCATTTACCGAGCGGACTTTCGCGCATCTGCATCGCATGAGTGCGCGCTTTCACACGAAACGCGAGACCGGCGCAATAGTTCGCGACGTGCAAAAGGGCGCCGACGGCATCGGCTTTCTGCTCGGCGTCGCGCTATTTACGATCGTGCCGACCGCGTTCGAGATTGCGACCATCGTCGCGATCATGGTCCACAATTACGCGCGCGAATTCATGATCGCGATTGCGGCAACCTTCGTTTGCTATGCGGCATATACATTCGTGTTCACCCGGCGGCGCGTTGCGTTCCAGCGCGCGGTGAATGCTCTGGAGGCGCAATCGGATGGCCGGCTCGTCGACAGTCTGCTTAACTACGACACGGTCAAATACTTCGCCACCGAAGACACGGAAACGAAGCGGTTGTCGGTCGTGCTCGACAAGTGGGTGCACGCCAGAACGGCCAATCAGCGCGCGCTGACGGCGCTGCACGTAGGGCAGAGCGCGGTGATCGCGTTCGGCATTGGCGCAATCATGCTGCTCGCGGCGCAGCACGTGGTGGCCGGAAGCATGACTGTCGGCGATCTGATTCTGGTCAATGCGTACATCATCCAGATCTGCATGCCGTTGAATACGCTCGGCTTCGTATTTCGTGAGACGAACGACGCGATGGTCAACGTCGAGCGCATGTTCGAAATACTCGCCGCGCGTGGGCGCGTTGGCGAGGATATCGACGAACCGGCCGCGAAACCGTTGGTGGTGAGCGCAGGGCAAATCTCATTCGAGCACGTGGACTTCGGCTACGACCCGGCTCGGCAGATTCTGCGCGACGTGGACTTTCATGCCTACCCTGGCAAGACGCTGGCGATTGTCGGCGGCAGCGGGTCGGGCAAGTCGACACTCGTGAAGCTACTCTTTCGTCTTTATCAGCCAAACAGCGGCAGGATCCTTATAGACGGACAGGACATCGGTCATGTCACGCAAAAGAGCCTGCGCGAAGCAATCGGCATCGTGCCGCAAGACACGGTGCTGTTTAACGAAACCATTGCCTATAACATCGCGTACGGCAGGCCGTCGGCAACGCGCGCGGACGTGGTGCGGGCGGCGCGCGCGGCGCAACTCGACGAATTTATTGAACGTCTGCCCGATCATTACGACACCCGCGTCGGCGAGCGCGGTGTGCGGCTCTCGGGCGGCGAGCGCCAGCGCATTGCCATTGCGCGCGCCATTCTGAAGGACCCGCGCATCATCGTATTCGACGAGGCAACCTCCGCGCTCGACACGCGTTCGGAACGCGCGATCCAGACCGAGTTGACGCGGCTCGCGCGAGGCCGCACGTCGATCGTGATCGCGCACCGGCTATCGACCGTGGTCGACGCCGACTGGATTCTGGTGATGGAGCATGGCCGCGTGGTCGAGCAGGGCACGCACCGCGAGTTGCTCACGCGTGAAGGCGTCTACGCGAAGATGTGGTCCCTGCAATGGCAGCAGGGCGAACTCGAGCACGCGCAACGCAAGCTCACCGCGCAGTCTGTCAGCCTCGCGGCGCTGATGGCCGGCGTGATCGACGCGTTGCACGACGAAATTGCCGCGCAGCGGGTGACGCTGTATCCGCAAATCAGCGACAACGATCTGCGTGTGACCGGCGACCCGAGCGTGCTGCAACCGCTGATCGCCGAGCTGTGCCGCAACGAGATCGTGCACGCGAGGCCGGGGCAGCGCATCGAGCTTCGCGTCGAGCGGCATAACAATCAGGTGTGGGTCACGGTACTCGGCATGGGCGAAAAGCCCGCTGAACTGTCGCAAGCGGCTGCTCGTTATATGGAGGAAGCGCTGGCTGCGGCGGGCGGCAGTTTCACGCTAATGACGCTCAACGGGCGGCTCGCCTATGTCGCCATGCTGCCTTTGCGTCCGGTGGCCGACGCTGATTCACGTGCCGGTTCGGCGGCAATGCCGTTGACCTCGGAAGTGGACGGCGCGGCGCCGCTAGAAGGTCTCTTTGTCATGGCTATCGACGACCAGGAAGACGCGCTCGACGCATTAGAAGCGGTGCTTGTGTCGAGTGGCGCGCGCGTGCGGACCGCGTCGTCGGGCAAGGAGGCCCTGGACTGGTTCGCCGCTACACCGACCACACAATGGCCGCATGCGTTGCTATGCGACATCGTGCTCGCGGACGAAGACGGTTATGACGTACTGCGCCGTTTGCGACGCCTTGAAGCCGATCGGCAACTGCCGCTGCAGGACCGCGTGCCGGCGATCGCGATCACCGGCTACGCGGAGGGGGAAGACCGTATGAGAGCGCAGATGGCCGGTTTTCAGGCGCATCTGTCGAAGCCGGTTGCACCTGAAAAGCTGATAGGCGAAATTCGCAATCTGGCGATGGCGTCCGCACGCACGGGCGTATGAAGCGGGAGGCGGTGCGCGTTCGCAGCGCGCATGTGCGCCTCTCCACGTCCTGCGGCTCAGGTACGCGCGTCGACCTTGCTTACCGTTGGTTTTGCGCGGGCAGTGGCCGGCACCGGCGCCGCCATTTGACGCTCGCCCGTGCGTACCCGTTCGCGCATGCTTAGCACCTGAGCCGGCACTGGCTTGCGGTGTCTCAATGCCCATGCGAGCCCGCGCAACAACGGAACGGCGTCGCGCGCGAGAGTGCCTTCACGTGAGAACGTCGCGAGCGCATGCATGGTCGCGCGGCTCGCCTCGGGCCAGGGCAGGCGCAGGCACGCGATCCACGCGGCATTACGCGCGAGTGTGCGGCGCCGCAAGCCGCTATCGCGTGACGGCGACGGATGATGGTGCACGGTCAATTGATCGCAATAGACAATCGAGTGCCCGGCTGCCAGCACGTCCAGCGCGACGAGTTCTTCTTCGCCGCCGATAAAAAGGCGCGGCTCGTAGCCGCCCAGTTGGCGAAACAGCGACGTGCGAAAAACGCATGCACCCGCCATAAAGCCGATCAACGCGGGGCCTGGTAGCCCTTCGCTGCCAAGCGGACTTGCACGCATGACCGAGCAGGTCGGGTCCGTGAGGTTATCCTCGCCGACCACCACGCGCGCGCTCAGTACGCCCGCGTTCGGCCACGCATCGAGCAATTGCACCGCGCGATCGAGGGAGCCCGGCTCCCACCACGTGTCGTCGTCGCAGAAGGCCACGTAGTCTGTGCCGACGTACGCGGCTGCGCGATTACGTCCGGCTGCGCCGAGATTCGCCCCGCATTCGACGATGCATACAGTGGGAAATAGCGCCTTCACGAGCGCGACGGTGTTATCGCCAGAGCCGTTGTCCGCGACAAAAATGGGCGGGTTTTCGGGAAGGGCGAGTAGGCGTTCGAGAGTGGCCACAAGCTCATCGGCGCGGTTGTACGTCAGAACGACGACCGAAATGCGCCGGGAAAGCGATTTTTTTTCCATGCGGTTCATTATTCTTGACGAGGCGATGCCCCGTTCAAGCAATCGCTGTGCCGTCCGCTTTCAATTAGCTTGAGGCTCTTTGCAGCCGCCAATACTTTTCGGTCGAATAAAGGGAGCTTTGCCCCTGTGGGCTAAATGCGCGCAACTGGCTCGCGTAGGCGGCAATGGCTTCTCGCTTGATCTGCTCATGCGCGCTGAATGCATTGACCGGCGCGCCCATGTCGGTGGTGGGCGACAGCGCGTAGCCGCTTTTGGTCAGTTCTTCAATGCGCTCCAATACCGCTTCTTGCCTCTGCCTATACGGCACGTCTTCGTAGCCGTGAAATGCGGTGTCGGCCATGACGTCGATCAGCGCGAGACATGCGTCCGACACTAAAGTGTGGTCGGAATGGAAGATGCCCAGCGGGAAGAACACGTTCTCTGGACTGTGCTCGTTGAGCGTGCGGCGAAGCGCTCCGGTCAGATCATCGGGGCTCGGTGTCAACAGGTATTGCGCATCGCAGAAGGACAGATGTACCGGCTGTGCGCCGAGCTTTTGCAACGCCCGAATGTCCTCCTGCTTGCGCGTCTGCATTGCCTCAAACGCATCCGTGAAACCGGATTGCCGATCCCAGTCAGTGGACATGTTCTCCGGCGGCGGCGCGGTGAACACCGTGCAAACAATGGCCGATGGATTAGCTGCGAGAAGCAGCCCGCAACTCAGAACGGCGTCGTCGAGATGTGGAGAAACGACGAGCAGACGTGCGCGCGATTGCATCATTTTGTGATGGACTTGCTTAAAGACGACAGGAACAGCTGGCTTGCAAATAGCGGGCCTGGTTCTGAAACATGACCTGAAGCTAACAGGAATGACCTTTGCAAACCGGTGGGAGTATTGTTTCCGATGAGCCGAAAGGATCAGCATGACAGACAACGACAAAACCGCCACCGAGCGGCGCAGGCTCGGCGGCTGGCTGCCATCGAACGAAGAGCATCTCGCGCGATATCGCACCGACCTCGCGGAAAAAGCCCGCGCTCGCACGATGCATGCGCCGCGAACGTCGGCGGTAGAAGATCTGGCCGCGCTTCTGAACGGCGACCCAGTTCTTCGCATGGATATGACGCGTGCAATCGATCAGGCCCGCGACGCGGGTTATGTACTCGGCTATTCGTCAATAGACGAGTTGATGGTGATCATCGATTATGTGATGACTTATGCGCCGCCGTTCAGCGAGACCAGCCTGATTCACTGCCCATTGAATGCGGTGCTGGACTGGCCGATGTGCATGCCGTCCGGCTACGCGCTGTTCCGCGACCCGGCATTGAACCAGCAGCTTAAACGCGTGCTCAATTGCTGGTGCGGGTTCCTGAGTGGGCCGCATTCGCGTGAACACCTGAATACGTCGGCGCCGAATGGATGGTTTTCGCCCGAGGCGGATGAGAAAATCGGCATGTCGCAGTTCGTCTGCGATACCGACAAGCCTTATTGGGGCTTCTCGTCATGGAACGACTTCTTCACGCGCCGGTTCCGCGAGGGCGTACGGCCAGTCGATGGGCCGGATAACGACAAGATCATTGTCAGTGCCTGCGAGGCGGCTCCGTATAACATCCAGACAGACGTCAAGCTGACCGATACCTTCTGGATCAAGGCACAGCCTTATTCGCTACTGGATATGTTTTCCGCGAGCCAGCGCGAAGTTGCACAGCGTTTTGTCGGCGGCTCGATCTATCAGTCCTTTCTCAGTGCATTCAATTACCACCGGTGGCATGCGCCGATAAGTGGCGTCATCAAGAAAGCGTACGCGCTGGACGGCACCTATTATTCCGACGCCGATTCGGAAGGCCGCGACGCCGGCGGTCTGAACGATTCGCAGGGCTACATTACCGCGGTGGCGGCGCGCGCCGTGATCGTTATCGAAAGCGACGATCCTGCGATCGGTCAGGTCGGCTGTCTTTTCGTCGGCATGGCCGATGTGTCATCGTGCATGATAGAGACGTTGCCTGGCCAGCGCGTCGCCAAGGGCGATGAAATAGGGTTTTTCCAGTACGGCGGCTCGACCTGCTGTCTCGTCTTCGAGCCGGGTGTCATCAGCAGTTTCGTGCCGCAACCACCTTTCGACCACCCGCCGCCAGTCAAGGTGAATACGCACATCGCGACCGCGAGGTAATCCTCGCTGCGGTCACCTCTGATTCTTAAAGAGCGTGGAACTGATGTTCGAATGCCGCGAAGCGCAATGCGCTTCGCGGCATTTTTTCCTCTTGATCGCGGGGTAGCCCGCCGCGGATAAACGCTTAGCCCGGCTGCTTACCCGAGCCAAGATCGGCGCCCGTCATCGGATCCGATTCCGTATCCGATGCGGTCCTCTCGGCCAGCGCGCCTAGCACTTCGACATCAGCTTGCGTCACGTTGACCGATGGCAGACCGTCGCCACCATCCACTGCCGGCTGCGGCGCCTCGACGAATTCCCACTCCGGGCCCTCGTTCCACGGACCGCGTGCGTCGCCTTCGCCAGCCGACATGTTGTAGTACACGTTTGTAAATTCCGGAACACCCGGCAGCTTGCCTTGCGGGAAGTTGGGCTGAATCGAGTGCAGCGCTTTCTCGAACGACTTCTGGTGAGCGATCTCGCGCGTCATCAGGAAACCAAGCGCTTCCTTGATGCCCGGGTCGTCCGTGACATTCAGCAGGCGCTCATAGACGATCTTCGCGCGCGCTTCGGCGGCGATATTCGAACGCAAATCGGCGGTCGGTTCGCCGATCGTGTCGATGTACGCAGCCGTCCACGGTACGCCCGCGGAGTTCGTGAGCGCAGGTCCGCCGCCATACAGCAGCGCGGTGGTATGCGAGTCGTTGCCGCCGCCTGTCAACGAGCGATACAGCTCTGCTTCCTGCTCGACGCCTTCGGCCAGTTGGCCTTTCGCGCCCTTGTTCAACATAGCGACGATGGAGCCGATTACTTCAAGGTGACTCAGTTCTTCAGTAGCGATGTCGAACAGCAAATCCTTGCGGCCCGGGTCGTCTTCTGCGACGGCCTGAGTAAAGTACCGGCACGCGGCCGCTAACTCGCCTTGAGGTCCGCCGAATTGCTCGAGCATCAGATTGGCGAGGCCCGGATTGGGGGCGGCGACACGCACGGTATATTGAAGTCGTTTGTTGTGGACGAACATTGGTTTCTCCGCTGAGTATGGTTGGGAAACTTTCGACTGCACGCTTCCTTGCGCATCCCGCATACCTGAGCCATTAAATCGTCACAACGCGCGTGCCGATGTTCTGGCACACGCGTTGCGGATTGCAGGGCTCCTAACCACTACCTTGGGAGTTGCACATGACACAGCGAAAGACCATCGACGATCTGTTCGTTCACATGCTGTCGGATATCTACAGCGCGGAGAAGCAGTTGACCAAGGCATTGGCGAAACTCTCGCGTGCTGCGTCCGATCCGCAATTGAGCGAGGCGTTCAAAATGCACCTGGAGGAAACGCAAGGACAGGTGGAGAGAATCGATAAGGTTGTAGAAACGAGTGGCGTGAAGTTGAAAAGAATGAAGTGCGTCGCGATGGAAGGCTTGATCGAGGAAGGGCAGGAGCTGATCGACGAAATGGAGAAAGGCGCAGTGCTCGATGCCGGCCTGGTCGCTGCCGCGCAAAAGGTGGAACACTACGAAATCGCCGCATACGGCAGCCTGTGCGCGATCGGAAAGCAGTTGGGTTTCACCGAAGCCGTCAATCTGCTGAAGGAAACGCTGGAAGAAGAAAAGGCGACGGATTTGAAGCTGACCGAATTCGCTGAGCGAGCCGGCAACGAAAAGGCGAAGCAGCAGAAGTAAGTGGGGAAGTCCTGCCGGCTGAAAAGCGACGCGGGACTGAGAGAGCGGTTTTGATCGTGTGATCCGGCCCATTCAAGGGCCGGTTTTTTTGCGAGCCACGCGCGCCGCATGACCCGCGACAACTTCGCGCGTCAGGTCTTGTCGCCGACCGCACGGCTGCCGACTGCGTCGAGCTTGCCCTGCAGTTCCATCTTGCGCTGCGCGATTTTCTGACCCAGTCCCTTCACATTGAGATTGGCCTTTCGCAATTCCGGAAACAGTTCGTTCTCTTCTTCTTCCACGTGATGTTGCACCATTTCGCTCATCACCTTGAACGTCGCGTCGAAGCCTTTATCCCCCGCCTTGAGCGTTTCGAATTTGCTGATCAGTGTCTTCACGAGAAAGTGCTCGACGTACGCTTCTTCCACGTCGACCACATCGCCTGACGGCAGCGCTTCAGCCGCAGCGGGGTAGAGCAGTTCTTCTTCGATGATGGTGTGAATGGTGAGCTCTTCGCACGCGCGCTGCGCCAGCGTGGCTTTCGCTTCCAGATCGTCTTCTTTAGCTTCTTTGAACGCGGTGAATAGTCGCTCGACGGCGCGATGATCCGCGATCAGCAGTTCGAGTGCATCGTCTGTATTGGGGTTCGGTTGTTTTTCGGGCATGTCGCTCTCCGTGTTGAAACGCCGCCTGGCGGCAGGTTTGAACGGTGTAACGCAAGCACTGTGCCCATGCGCCGCAGTTTAGTTTTTGCTCTTGCGCGGTGCTGCAGCGTTCAGCAGCGGATTGAACGCTGCCGTTCTCTTCGGCTGCTGCGTGGGCGAGTCGGAGTCTCTCTCTTTGTTTTTGGCGGTGTCTTTCGCTTTGTCTCTCACGTTCGCGGCACGGCCGCGCCGCGAAGCGCGAGCACTGCCGGACAATTGCTGCGCCAGTTCTGCGCTCTCGTCGTCCTGGTCCGCAGATTCTTCTTCGTGGTCGTCTACGTCCGCCGCCGCGCTCGCAGGATTTTCAGTTCGCGATACGCCGGCTATGTGCTCGATTACCGACAGGAAGGATTTGCTCGCCGAACGTAAAGATTCGCCTGGCAACATGGTGAGAACGACCACTTCGTGAAGCGAGCGTCCGTCGACGGTGCGTTGAGACGGTTTCGTGTGCCAGTCCGTGTTCTCTTGTGCGAAAACGGCCAATAGCCGTTCGAGGACAGCGGGCGATAGCACGCCGCCGTCGTACAGGCTGATGATTGCGCGCTCGGCAAGAGCGAACGGCGAAGCGGAAGTTTTAGGCATCGTTCTGTGCTCCTCGCCGGGCGCGCTGTTTCGACGATCTGTCGCCGGTTAGGCGTTTTGCCTTGCTTCACTGCCCTTCAGCTCACCGTGCCGATGCGCATGCGTGGCCGCGTATTTGAGCTCGAAGTGCGCACCTTTGCCGCTGCGCGTAGGCGGAAAATGTTCTCCCTCTACGCACGTTACTTCGAAGGTGTCTTTGCCGTCGTCGTGAACGACTGAATAGATGCCGGAGGTCTTGACGATTTCGCCGGGCTTGAACGAGTTATCTCCTGCCATTGTGAAACTCCGTGGGTAAGTAAGCGACAAGCTTCGTCATGCAACGCTCGTGCCACGCTCGTGCCACGCTTCCCGGTGCGCTCAGAACGCCCGCAATGGACTAGATCTCCTTGCGGGCCCCATCGGACTGCTCTCTTCCAGAAGTATCTGAACGATGCCGCGAGTCGACACGCTGACCCATGCCGAACGAACGTCTTTCACGCTGACCCAGCGGCATCGGCTGATTTCATTGCTCGGTATCGGCTCGACGTGGTCGGGAATACGCGCGGCAAATACATAGTGTCGAGTGCGGGCGCCCCAGAACTCGAAAATGTACTGGAGCGGGATGCCGCTCATTTGAGTCTCTTCAAGAAGCTCGCGAGCGGCCGCGTCGAACGCGGGCTCACCGATCTTGCATCGACCGCCGGGCAGCGCCCACCGTCCGTTGGATCTCGCGACCAGCAGGATGTGATTAGCGCGCAGGCAAAGGACGGTGGCTCGATGCTTCATGACATTTCGGGGTAATCAGTGCGACTTTGGCGCACGTTGCATGTTGCATGCCTTGCCAATGAGTCCACCGGGAACCGTAAATGCTACTTGCACAAACGGCGCTTTCGGCCAGGCGGTCGGTTTTTCTCGTGTAATCCAATTCGAATCATTGTCTGTAGAGGTGGTGAATATGTCGAAGCCACATCGGTTTCCTCCCGCACTTGCCGTCCCCGCTGTCGTCTTTATCATTATCGGCCTGGCGCTAGCTGGGGGCGGAGTCCCGCTCGTCGCGCTGGGTGGGTCGTGGTATTACGTGGTGACCGGGATCGCGATTGCGCTGACCGGCGTGCTGCTCAGCATCCGCCGACGTTCGGCGCTATGGTTATTCGCGCTGATTCTGTTCGGTTCGACGATCTGGGCCGTGGTGGAGGCGCGCTTCGACTTCTGGCAATTGTTGCCGCGCTTGTGGGTGTGGCTCGTACTTGCTTTGTGGCTATTGCTGCCGCCCGTCACACGCAAACTGGTGTTCGGGCCACCGGCCGCGCATCGCGAGGGCGTCGTGCCGTTGACTGCCGCCGTGATCCTGACCGTACTCCTCGGCCTCGCCACAGCGTTCAATCATCCGTATGATCGCGCGGGCACCCTGGCTTCCACTGCCGCTCCGCCCACTACACCGATTGCCGGTGACGCGAACCGGCAGGCGGCCGACTGGACCGACTACGGCGGCTCGCCGCTCGGTCAGCGCTATTCGCCGCTTACGCAAATCACGCCGGAAAATGCGGGGCAACTGAAAGTGGCCTGGCAATTCGAAACAGGCGACAAGCCGGGCCCCGGCGACCCCACCGAAACTACCGATGAGAATACGCCGATCAAGGTCGGCAACAAGCTCTTCCTTTGCACGCCGCACAGTATCGTGATCGCGCTCGATCCTGCTTCGGGCAAGGAACTCTGGCGATACGATCCGCATATTCAGAGTCCCGTGGGCTTCAAGCACTGGGAGCATATGACTTGCCGCGGCGTGTCATATCACGACGACGCGATGTATCCGGCAAATGCCGCGGTAGCAGCGGCCGATAATGCGGCGGCATCAGCGCCTACTGAAGGCGCGGCTGCAGGCGCGCCTGCGAGCACTGATGCGAGCGCTGCCGCTTCGAATCCCCAAGCATCGGCTTCGGCGCCTGCGGCGGATGGCGCATCGGCGACCACTGACGCGGCCAACGGTGCTTCCACAGCGGCGGGCGCAGAGCAATCGGCATCCGCAGCCACGGCCGCCAGCGATACATCGGCTGCGACCCAACAGACGGCCGCCGCTGCCGTGAGCGCCGAATGTCCGCGCCGCATTTTCCTGCCGACCGCCGATGCACGACTGATCGCGCTCAATGCCGACACGGGCCAGCCATGCACGCACTTTGGCAAGAACGGTCAAATCGACCTGCGCACGAATATCGGTCCCTTTACGCCGGGCGGTTATTACTCGACGTCGCCGCCCGCGGTAACTCGCGATCTGGTCATTATCAGCGGCCACGTCACGGATAACGAGTCGACCAACGAGCCCTCGGGGGTCACCCGCGCGTTCGACGTGCACGACGGTCATCTCGTGTGGAACTGGGATGCGGGCAATCCAGACGAGACCCAGCCGATTACCGGCAATCAGACGTACGTTCGCAATTCGCCGAACATGTGGTCGGTCTTCAGCGTGGATGAAAAACTCGGCATGGTGTATCTGCCGCTCGGCAATCAGACGCCCGACCAGTGGGGCGGCATGCGTACGCCCGCTTCGGAGAAGGTGGCGGCGGGCGTCGTTGCACTGGATCTCGCAACCGGCAAGATGCGCTGGAATTACCAGTTCACTCACCACGATCTATGGGACATGGACGTAGGCGGCCAACCTTCGCTGATCGATCTGCAGACACCCAGTGGCGTGCAACCTGCGCTGATTGCATCGACGAAACAAGGCAGTTTGTACGTGCTGAACCGCGAGACCGGCAAGCCGATCGTGCCGATCACGGAAGAACCCGTACCGCAGGGCGCGGGAACCGGCGATCACACTTCGCCTACTCAACCGTTCTCCGCACTGAACTTCAAACCGCCGAAAGTACGCGAGCGCGACATGTGGGGCACCAATCCTTTCGATCAGCTGTGGTGCCGCGTCAAGTTCAAATCGCTGCGATATGACGGCATGTTCACGCCGCCGTCCGAGCAGGGATCGCTCGTATTTCCGGGCAATTTCGGGGTGTTCGATTGGGGCGGCATTGCAGTGGACCCGGTTCGGCAAATACTGATCGCGAACCCGAGTTACATGGCTTTCACTTCAAAGCTGGTGCCGCGCTCGCAGATTCCGTCCGATAACGGAGAGAAGAAGGGCAGTGAAACAAGCGGCATCAAGCTCGCTCGCGGCACGCCTTACGGTTTCGAGCTCAATGCGTTCCTTTCGCCGCTCGGCATTCCATGCCAGGCGCCGCCGTGGGGATATGTCGCGGGCGTCGATCTGCGCACGAACCACATTGTGTGGGAACACAAGAACGGCACCATCCGCGATAGCGCGCCGCTGCCAATTCCCATGCCGCTCGGCGTGCCGAGTCTGGGTGGCATGATCACGACTGCCGGCGGTGTGGCATTCCTCTCCGGTACGCTGGATTATTATCTGCGCGCTTACGATGTACGGACTGGCGACCGGTTGTGGCAAGCTCGCTTGCCCGCAGGCGGGCAGGCAACGCCAATGACCTACGCCGACAGCAACGGCAAGCAGTATGTGCTGGTCACCGCGGGCGGTCACGGCTCGCTTGGCACGAAGCAAGGAGATTACGTGATCGCGTACACGCTGCCCTGAAAGAGCCTTTGAGGATCGCGCGCGCGCGGGCGCCGCAGGAGCGTCGCGGTTAAGGCCCGCCGCGCGCTTGCGACAGGCGCGCGAGTTTCTGCGTCAAGTAAGCGAATGCACTCCAATGTGCATCCGGTTGAAAACATTACGCGTCGGCGCGCAAACATTCCAGCCGCCGCGGCGCGTGCAAAACGTTCGAAGATCGCTTAATGCGTAGCGGCGTGTAATACAGCTTTCAATATGCCTGCCACGAGCGCGACGGTCGCAACGCCCAGCAACCACAGGCCGACAAACCATGCGAATCGTCGCCACATGTTAGTGATATCCCTCGCCGGGACGCATTTTGCCTTTGAAAACCGAATAGGCATACACCGTGTAGCCGAGAATCATCGGAACGGTAATCGCTGCGCCCACCAGCAGAAATAAGAGGCTTGCGTGGGGCGCGGCGGCATCGCGGAAGGAAATGGCAGGTGGCACGAGATACGGATACAGACTGATCAGAAGACCTGCATAGCAAAGAACGAAAATGCCATAGGCGAAGAGTAGAGGCAGCGCCTGGCGCCGCGCCGAAAGGCTGCGCCAGAAGCCGGCCGCGAGAAGAATCAGCAGTACCGGCACGGCGGCGGTGAATGCAATGTCCGGCCAGCGGAACCAGCGCGCAGCGAGCGAGCCTTGCAGCATCGGCGTCCACAGCGTGACCACGACAATCAGCGCAAGCACCGCCACTGCCATGGTGCGCGCATAACGCCGGCACCGCTCGTGCAGCGGTCCTTCGGTGCGCCAGATCAGCCAGCACGATCCAAGCAATGTATAGCCGACGACCACGGCGAGCCCGCACAGCACGGTGAAGCCGGTAAGCCAGTCCCACCAGCCGCCGGAATACGACACTCCCTTCACGTGGATGCCCTGAAGCAGTCCGCCCAGCACGAGTCCCTGGCACAACGCGGCCATGGTGGAACCCGAAAAGAAAGCGACGTCCCACCACGCGCGGCCAGAACCCGTCGCGCGAAAACGGAATTCAAAGGCCACGCCGCGAAACACGAGTGCGAGCAGCATCGCGATGATCGGCGGATAGAGCGCTGGAAGGATGATCGAATAGGCGAGGGGAAACACGGCGAAAAGTCCGCCGCCGCCGAGCACGAGCCATGTTTCATTGCCGTCCCATACGGGCGCGATGGTGTTCACCATCAGGTCGCGATCGTCCCGGCTGCGTTCGACGGCGAACAGGATGCCCACGCCGAGATCGAATCCGTCGAGCAGCACGTAGGCAAGCACGGCAAACGCTAGGATGGCCGCCCAGACGAGCGGCAGATCAATCGTGGCGGTCATGGCGATCGTCCCGTGCAGAAGTGTTGCCAGTGGTGGTCGATGCAGTCTGCCGTTGCGCCGGTCCGGGCGTGATGCCCGCGCTGCGATGCGGCTTGTCCTTGGCGGGCCCTTCTGTCGCGAGCGATGGCGGCCTCGCCATGAGACGCAGTACGAATACCATTGCCGCGCCGAAGACGATCAGATACACGACGCCGAAAGCCGCAAGCGATGTCGCGACGCCGGGCGCGGCGATGGGCGACACGCTATCGGCGGTGCGCAAATGGCCATACACCGTGTAAGGCTGACGGCCCACTTCGGTCACGGTCCAGCCGCATAACAGGGCGATGAGGCCGGACGGTCCCATTGCAACCATCAGCCGGTGCAGCCAGCGCGCGTGATAAAGCGAATGACGCGCCCGAAGTGCCAGACTCGCGAAACCGGTCAACGCCATCAGCACGCCAAGGCCGACCATGACGCGAAAGGTCCAAAAAATAAGCGGCGAAAAGGGGCGGTCTTCTCGCGCGAATTCTTTGAGTCCTCTGATAGATCCGTTCCATGTATGTGTGAGGATCAGCGCGCCCAGATGCGGGATCTCGACTGCGTAGTCGGTAGTCTCGGTCTTCATGTTTGGCATGCCGAACAAAATCAGCGGTTGGCCCGGTTTGGACTCCCAGTCGCCTTCGAGTGCGGCGATCTTTGCGGGCTGATGCTTGAGCGTGTTCACACCGTGCGCGTCGCCGGCGAGAATCTGGATCGGCGCGACGATGCACGCCATCCATAGCGCCATGGAAGCCATGAGCCGCGCAGGCTCGTTAGCGGGATCGCGCAGCAAGTGCCACGCACCCACCGCGCCGACGATGAACGCCACGCTCAGATAGGCCGCGAGCACCATATGCACGAGCCGGTAAGGGAACGAAGGGTTGAAAATGATGCTGAGCCAGTCGGTGGGCACAAAGCGACCGTCGACCATCTCGAATCCTTGCGGCGTTTGCATCCATGAATTTGCAGCGAGAATCCAGAAGGCGCTTAGCAAAGTGCCGATAGCGACGAGCACTGTGGCAAGAAAATGCAGCTTGGGGCCGACACGGGTCATGCCAAACAGCATCACACCAAGAAAGCCCGATTCGAGGAAGAACGCGGTTAGTACTTCGTAACCCATAAGCGGACCGACAACAGGTCCCGCCCGATAGGCAAAGCCCGCCCAATTGGTGCCGAACTCATACGACATGACAAGGCCAGACACCACGCCGACGCCGAATACCACTGCGAAAATCGTCAGCCAGTAGCGGAATACGGCCAGGTATACCGGCTTGCCGGTGAAGAGCCATGCGCCCTCGAGCACTGCAAGATAGCTGGCAAGCCCGATGGACATTGCCGGGAAAATAATGTGAAAGGCGATGGTGAAACCGAACTGCGTTCGGGCAAGAAACAGTGCGTCGACCGAGGGTGGCATTACGGTACCTCGAATAAGGACGTGGCTGACCTGATGGACGGATTCGCAATTTGCGCCGCAGCGCATGCTTCTGAATATAAGCACTGTAAATGCAAATGCGTGGCCTGACTGTGTCTGCCGGCATAGCGCGGGTACCCGCGCAAGACCATGCGAAAGGCGTGTAAACCTATTGTCAGGAGCATGCGCTCTTTTCGCCAACAGGTACACACTTTGCTCTCGTTCTGTACTGACGTTCGCGCGGAGACCGTAATGAAAGAAAAGGACACGACACGAGATTACCCCTACGCATCGGGCGGATGGGGATCGCTGAAGGCAGTCACCACAATCCTCGCGCAGGAGCATGTCGGCCTGAAAGACAGTGCTGTGCTCGCGAAGCAGAACAAGCCGGACGGCTTCATGTGCGTGAGCTGTTCGTGGGCCAAGCCGGCCGACCCGCACGTATTCGAGTTCTGTGAGAGCGGCGCGAAGGCTACTGCCTGGGACCTGACGTCCAAGCGAATGACGCCTGAGTTCTTTCAGCTGCATACCGTGACCGAACTGCTGTCATGGCACGACCATGACCTGGAAGAAGCGGGGCGGCTCACCGCGCCGATGCGCTACGATCCAGCCACCGACAAATACGTGCAAGTGGAATGGCAACAGGCGTTCGATGAAATCGGTCGCGAGCTCAGCAAGCTCGAGCCGGACAGTGTGGTGTTCTATGCGTCGGGCCGCGCGTCGCTCGAAACGTCGTACATGTACCAGCTTTTAGCGCGCATGTACGGTACGAACAATCTGCCCGACAGCTCGAACATGTGTCACGAAAGCACCAGCGTCGGGCTGAAGGAAGCAATCGGGGTAGGCGTCGGCACCATTACGCTCGACGACTTCGAGAAGACGGACCTGATGTTCTTCTTTGGCCAGAATGTGGGTACCAATAGCCCGCGCATGCTTCATCAATTGCAGGACGCGCGCAAACGCGGGGTGCCGATCATCACGTTCAATCCGCTTCGCGAGCCGGGGCTCGTGCGTTTTGCGAATCCGCAATCGCCGGTGCAAATGCTCACGCCCGACAACACGCAGATCAGCACGCAATATCATCAACTCAAGACCGGCGGCGATACCGCTGCAATTCTCGGCATCTGCAAGGCGGTGATTGCCGCGGACGATCTCGCCATCCAGCAAGGTGCGCCGCGTGTCGTCGATGCGGATTTCATTCGCGATCACACGACCGGTTATGAAGCATTCGCGAACTATGCACGCGAGGCTTCGTGGGCGGACATCGAAAAGGTCAGCGGTCTGACTCGCGACGCGATACAGGCGGCCGCAGACGAGTACATGAAGGCGAATGCGGTGATCGTCCACTACGGAATGGGACTGACGCAACACCGGCTGGGCGTGCAAAACGTCCGCATGGTGTGCAATCTGCTCTTCCTGCGAGGCAACGTGGGCAAGCCCGGCGCTGGGCCATCACCTGTGCGCGGTCATTCCAACGTGCAGGGGCAGCGCACGGTCGGCATTACAGAAAAGCCCGAACTGGCGCCGCTCGACAAGCTGGCAAGCCAGTTCTCGTTCGAGCCGCCGCGCAAAACAGGCATGAATACCGTCGAAGCGTTTGAAGCCATGCTCAAAGGAGAGGTGAAGGGCGTATTCAACCTCGGCGGCAATCTCGTGCGTTCCGTGCCGGACCGCTTGCGGATAGAACCCGCGTGGCGAGGTTTGCGCCTTAATGTGAACGTTGCGACCAAGCTCAATCGCAGTCACCTCGTACACGGTGATATCTCGTACATTTTGCCGTGCTTGAGCCGCATCGAAATCGATCGGCAGGCGAGCGGCGACCAGGCTGTCTCGATGGAAGACAGCACCGCGTGCATGCACGGTTCGCGCGGCGTGGCGGAACCGGCCAGCGACAACATTCGCTCGGAGCCTTATATCGTCGCGGGAATCGCGAAAGCGACACTGGGCACTCGCTTCAACGTTGACTGGGATGCGTGGCGAGATGATTACTCGATCGTGCGCAATGAAATAGAGAAGACTTATCCGGAGATATTCCACGACTTCAACCAGCGCATGTGGACGCCGGGCGGATTTCACAAACCTCTCCCCGCGCGCGAGCGGCAATGGAAGACGAAAAGCGGCAAAGCGGAGTTCCAGGTGCCGAAGGCACTCGGCGAAGATCCCGACATGCTCGAGCGCGAAACGGACGCGCTCAGACTAATGACACTGCGCTCCGACAGCCAGTTCAATACGACGATCTACTCGCTGGACGATCGCTTTCGCGGCGTGAAGGGTAACCGCATGATTGTGCTGATGAATGAAGACGATATGGCGGCGAGCGGTCTGACCGAAGGCGACAAGATCGGCTTGCAGACCATTTCCGACGACGGCTTTGACCGGCGCGTAAGCGGCCTCACCGTCAAGGCTTACGACATTCCGGGTGGCTGCATTGCCGGCTACTACCCGGAATGCAATCCGCTGCTGCCGCTCTGGCATTACGCCGAAGAAAGTAAAGTGCCCGGCGCCAAGTCCATTCCGGTGCGGATTGTCGAAAAGCCGGTTGCTACATCTGGTGCATGACAGACCCGCCGGGCGACGATTGCCCGGCGGATTCGCGATCCGCTTTCAGCGCGGTCAATCGGCGTAGCGCGATCTGCGCGACTTCGGCAAGCATTGCGTCGCGCCAATCACGAGCAGAGATCCGAGCAGGAAAGTCGCAATCGGGAATGTACCTGCGGTATTCACTGCAATTTCCCGCGGACGCTCACCAAGAAGCTGCATTCTACGGCGCGTCATTTTTGAGCCGAGCGAACGCAGCTCGCCTTTCAAGGCCCGCTCAGCGGCAGGCAGCAGTACGGTTTCTTCGTCGGCCACGTGATGCATGACCTCGCGCATCAGTTGCTGAAAAAGACCGTCGTATGCGGCATCCTCGGGTCCGCTTGCGCGTAGCTTTGCGATCGTGGCGCGCATTTCGTCGTGTTCGGGCTGGCTCTTTTCGAGCGTTTTATCCTCGCTCATTACACCGGCCAATGCCGGGTAGAAGATTTCTTCTTCCAGTTGTGCGTGAATTTCGAGTGCCGCACAGACCGAATTGACGATTGCGCGCTTGCGCCACCACGGCGTGTCTGTGTGGTAACGATGAAACGCGGCAAGTACATGCATATGATCGAGCCGGATCATCGCGGTAATGGTGGGAGACATCGACGAATTGGTATCGGGCATGGCAGTTCTCCAGAATGACGCGGCGCCGCGCGTCGGTTTGTGGGGATTGTCTGCACGCGAAGTCGACATGCACATGAGCACGCGAATCCGGCATGCGGGCGCTCGCGGATGCGCCACACACCGCATTCGCCATACCTGCAACGTCCCGCTAACCGGGAATCCTTTCGATGTCTCGCAGCCAGACCGTTGCCTCGCTGTCGCTCGGTGCACGCCAGTCGCCGCGCGGCGACAAGGAGCCGCCCGATCCCACCTTGGGTGCATTCGGAATGCAGGAGCGCTTGAACTGGCTGGTGTGAAAAAAGCGCTCGGCGAAGATCGCCAGATTGCGCTTGATGTCGCCGAGCGTGTATTCGTTGCGCGCCACATGTGGACCTGCAGGCCAGACGCCGCGCTCGCGGTCGGCCCATGCGCAATGCGCGAGGAACGCGACCTTCGACGGTGAAAAGCCGAAGCGCAACAGGTAATAGAGGTTGAAGTCCTGCAACTCATACGGACCGATAATGCTTTCGGTCTTCTGGTCGATGACTTTGTCGACCTTGCCGGGCACCAGTTCCGGGCTGATCTCGGTCGCCAGGATCTGCTCCAGCACATGCGAGCCCGCGTCGCCGACTTGGCCCGACTCGGCGACCCAGCGCACCAGATGCGTAATCAGCGTCTTCGGCACGCTCGCGTTGACGCTGTAATGCGACATGTGATCGCCCACGCCATAGGTGCACCACCCGAGCGCCAGTTCGCTCAGGTCGCCTGTGCCGATCACAATTGCCTGATGGAAATTGGCGAGCCTGAAAAGGTGGCTGGTGCGCTCGCCCGCCTGAACGTTTTCGAACGTGACGTCGTATTGTTTTTCGCCCGACGCAAACGGATGGTGCAAGTCGTGAAGCATTTGCATGCAGCTCGGGCGTATGTCGATTTCCTCCATCGAGCAGCCCACGGCTTGCATCAGATCTTTCGCCTGCTGGAGTGTGCGGCTGCTGGTCGCGAAGCCCGGCATCGTGTAACCGAGAATATTCGAGCGCGGCAGCTTCAACCGGTCCATGGCTTTTGCGCATACGAGCAGCGCCTGCGTGGAATCGAGGCCGCCCGAGACACCAATAACCACTTTCGAGATTCCGGCCGCGCCGAGTCTTTGCAGCAGCCCCTGCACCTGAATGTTGTAGACCTCGGCGCAGCGTTCATCGCGTGTCGCGGGATTTGACGGCACATAAGGGAAACGGTTGATTGAACGCATGAGCGGCAAATGCTCCGCATCGGGAAGCGAAGCCGGCACGCTGATCACCTGGAATTTGCCGACCTCGTTTGCGTGGCGGCGCGTGGACTGACCGAAAGTGGTTTGCCTCATCCGTTCGCGCGACAGCCGTTCGAGGTCGATGTCGCCGTAAATCACATGGGACGTGTCGACGAAACGCTCCGATTCGGCGAGCAGTTCGCCGTTTTCGTAGATCAGCGCCTGGCCGTCCCATGCGAGGTCGGTTGTAGATTCGCCGCGGCCCGCGGACGAATACAGATACGCCGACAGGCATCGCGCGGATTGCTGCCCGACCAGTTGGTGCCGATAACCGGACTTGCCGATCACGATATTCGATGCCGAAAGGTTGACGAGCACCGTTGCACCCGCGAGCGCCGCAAATGACGACGGCGGCACGGGAACCCATACGTCCTCGCATATTTCTACGTGGAAGCGAAAGAGCGGCGCGTGCGAGACGTCGAACAGTAATGACGCGCCGAAGGGCGCATGCTGTCCGCATAACGTCACTTCGGAGCTAGACGCGTTCTCCGCCGCACTGAACTGGCGGGCTTCGTAAAACTCGCCGTAGTTGGGCAGGTAGCTTTTGGGCACCACACCGCACAGCTTGCCGTTCGAAATCACCAATGCGCAATTGAACAGCTTATGCTCGATCTTCAGTGGCGCGCCGATGACCAGTACCGCGGGAATACTCGTAGAGGCCGCAACGATCTCACCGATTGCCGATTCGCACGCGTCGAGCAGTGCTCGCTGGTGGAAGAGGTCGTCGCACGTATAGGCCGATATGCCGAGTTCGGGAAACACGACAAGCAGTGCGCCCTTTTGTGCGGCCTCGCGGGCCAGTTTCAGCGTCTGCTGCGCGTTGAATTGCGGATCGGCCACGCGGCACACCGGAACCGCAACCGCGACACGTGCAAAATCGTGACTGTACAAATTGAAGAATGATTGCGTCATGATGTGCGGCGCCTATGAATAGCCGGTCGGAAGCGGCAGCTTATCCGCTCCAACCAGTGTTGAACACAGCCCGATGCGGCGTTCGCGACGCGTTCAGGCGGAGTGCGGCGAACCGGGTCGAGCGTATCGTACGTTCGGCAACTGATTGAAGTAATACTCGACTCGCGAAAGCGCGTAAAGCGCTGCGTTTCGCCGGATGGTGGTGCGATCTCCGTCGAACACTCGCGTTTCGGCAAACATGAATTCACCGTCCCGGCGCTTGTAACGCCACGCAAAGCATTGTGTGCCTGCCGGCAGATCCGTGCCTTTGGGCGGCGGACCCGCGAGCCCCGTATTCGAGACTGCGATATTGGCCGAGCACCCTTCGAGGGCGAGTACACCTGTGGCCATCTCCCGGGCGACTGCCTCGCTCGTCAGGCCATGTTCTTCGATCGTCTGCGACCGCACGTTCAGTACACCGCATTTACCCGTCGGCGAGTAAACGACAAGGCCCACGTCGAGGCATGCACCGCTGCCCGGCACGTCTGCCAGCAGCGATGCAATGAGACCGCCGGTACACGATTCGGCGGTGGCGATCACAAGACCGCGCGACGAGAGAAACCCAACCACGCTGCGGGGAATGTTCATTTTGCGTCCTCGTTTATCCGGGCTTGTTTGTTCACGATAAGCCAGTCAGTTGTCAGCGAGCAAGTGCAATACCCGTTGCGCATTCGTCTTTATCCAGCGGCACGCCGATTGCTTGATAAACGTGTCCCTTCACCGGGACGCCATGGTTGTTTGTTCGGTTAGGCTCGCCACACGGCGAGCCGCTTTTTTTTCGCCCCATGTTCAGCGTTTGCGCGCGGCTTACCGTCGGTACAGCGCTTGCTCTTTTTGCTTCGCATGCGACGGCAAAGGAGGCGACGTACATGATGTTTCCAACAATCGTTATCAATCGCGAGGATCCGTCCTCGACCGACGCGCAGACGCTACTCGACGAACTGAGCGCGACGCTGGCCGTGTTTACCGGCGACGGCGGACAGAGCCGCTTTTCGATTCACGACGTCGCGCTTGAGCGCTCGCGCTTTCTCGTTGCAAGGACCGGTTTTTCAACGCCGCTTGGCTGTGGCGCGTTTCGTCCGTTAGGCGAGCACATCGCCGAGATCAAGCGCCTCTATGCGCGGCCCGGCGCGGAGGGCGCAGGCAGTGCAATTCTCGCGCGACTCGAGAAAGAAGCAGCAGAACTAGGCTATCAGGCGTTATGGCTCGGCATGCACGTGAACAATCGTCGCGCGATCGAGTTCTACGAGCGACACGGTTTCCATCGCATCGAACCGTATGGGCCGTATGTGGGCAAAGACGATTCGTGCTGCTTCGAAAAGCGCCTCGACGGACAGGCGCCCGACAACCAGCGCAAGGCCACCACGCGCGGGGCGTAATGCAAATCGGATCGCGAGGGCTGCGAGCCGCGCTACTTGTGAATTTTCTCGCGCAACGACTGAATGTCGTTGGCCGTCACAGGTCGTGCGTCATTGCCCCATGAGGCACGGATCCATGAAAGAACGTTCGCCATTTGCGCATTGGTGAGCGTTTGAGCGAAGCCCGGCATTGCTTGACGCGGCGGTCCACTGATAGTCGCGGGACTGTTGCCGCCTTCCACCATCAAGCGAATCAGCGAGGTCGTATCTTCGGTGATCACTGACGGGTTGCCTGCCAGCCGCGGAAATACATTGGGCACGCCCGCACCTTGCACACCGTGGCACCGCGCGCAGAACGAGATATAGACCCGCGCGCCGACCGATTGTGGCGCATCGACCCGATTGCCGTTGCGCGACGGCAAGTCGGGCTGCGCGTGCGGCTCAGAGCTCCCGGACGGCTTTTGCGCCGGCAGTGACTTCAGGTAGTGCGCCATGGCGAGCGCATCTTCGTCGGTCAGATATTGAGTGCTGTCTTCCACTTGCTCGACCATAGAACCGAATGCGACGAGACCCGCACCGTGTCCCGTCTTCAGAAATGCGGCAAGATCTTTTTCGCCGATACGTCCGAGTCCCGAGCCCGGATCGCCGGTCAGATTCGGCCCGAACCAGTTGTCATTGACTCCACCCGTCAAATACATGGGCGACGACTCATCGTAGCCGCGTTCCTGAAAGCCTGGCCCACGAGGCGTGTGACATGCGCCGCAATGCCCCGGACCTTGCACGAGAAATGCCCCGCGATTCCACTGCGCGTCACGTCCGGCCTTCGGCCGATAGGGTTCTGTTGGTGCGAACGCGAGTTGCCAGAAATAGAGCACCCAGCGCTGATTGAAGGGGAACGCCAGCTTGGTGGGCGGAGCCGGTTCGGGCGCCGGTTTTACTCCGTGCATGAAATACGCGTAAAGGGCGCGCATGTCGTCGTCGGACATTTTTGAAAACGACGCATACGGCATCGCCGGATAAAGCCGCTTGTTGCCCGGCGACACGCCCTCGCGCACGGACCGTGCAAAATCTTCGTAACTGTAGGCGCCAATGCCGTATCGGCGGTCCGGCGTGATGTTGCTGCTCATGATCGTGCCGAATGGCGATGTAAGTCCCAAGCCGCCGCCATAAGCTTGTCCGCCGACCGCCGTGTGGCAACCCGCGCAGTCCGACGCTTTGGCGAGATATTCTCCACGCGCTACGAGGGCCGCGAGCGCCGGGTCCGATGCGCCGGCGGCCTCGGCGGTGACGCGCGGAGCCGTGAACACGCCGAGCATCGCCGTGCCGGCCAGCACGATCAGTTTGAAGCGCCGCATCATGAGGTGGTATCCCGCCGCGCGGCCAGCGTGTTAGGCATGAGCGTCACTGGCGCGCGATGCATCAGCCAGCGCGCGCCAGTCAGAAGCGCTGCGATCAGATACGCCAGACCGCCAGGCACCCACATCACGAGGCCGCCGAGTTGTTGATCCTGCAACGGATCGAAGCCGAGCGCCGAGGTTGACTCGACATACGCCGGGTACCAGAGCCCCGGCGCGAGCGTCAGTAATGCGCCCAGCGCGCCGGTGTGAACCATCGTCGTGAAGAGCGACAACATCGCATAGCCGCTTTGATCGCGCCGCGCGCCTTCGCCGAAAACGACCCACCAGAACAGGAGCGCGCTTAGCAGGAAGCTCGCGTGCTGAAGTGTATGAATAGCGGGCGACGCGAGCGCCGCTTCGAAAAAACGCGGCATATGCCAGGCCCACAACGCAGCGGCGTGCAGCAGCCATGCGACGGTCGGCGTACACAGCGCGCGCCACAGTCCGTACAGCACCGGCGTGCGGACGGCGGCGGCTATCGCGTGCCGTGCCGCCGGAGGAAAGGCCCACAGCCATACCGCGAGCGGTCGGCCGAGCACGAGCAGCGGAGCGGCCACGATCATCATCAGTTCATGTTGAACCATATGCGCGGAGAAGAGCGCCGCGCTCAATGCGTCGAGTGGCGAGTTGAGCGCGGCGACGAGCGCGAGCCATCCGGCTACGAATGCGCATAGCTGACGCGTGCGAATGCCGCGACCGCGTCGGCTGCGCGCGCGTAGGCGCCGGTAGCCGGCTGCATAGAGGCCGAGGCTCACGACCAGCAGTGCGACGACCCATGGTTCGAAAGTCCAGCGCAGCACGGGCGGCGCGCTTCTCTCCGCGGCACTTAACACATGTGCGTGTGCGCCTGGCGGAATACACAACGCGGCGAGCGCGAGTGCGCGACGCATTGAGTTGTTCATTACACGCAGGGGGAAATAAGCCATTGCGGTATCCACATTGCGACGAGTGCGAGCGTCGAAAGCATGCCGACCCACGTGGCCGCGCACGCAAGCATTGCGGGACGCGCGGGGAGCGCGCTCGCAGTCGCGGGGGCGATCATGCCGGCCTCGCGCCAGCGGCGCCATGCCAGCAGCGTCGCGACCATTGAAAACAGCAGCGCAGTGCCGGTCACACTGCCCAGAGGCAGGACCGTTCGCCACGCACAGGAGGGCGTGACGAGCGCATAGTCAGCGCTCAGCGCGGCCAGTACCGCGGAAGGCGCGCCGAGGAGCGCGAGCCAGGTTCGCATGGCAAACCTCCATCACAAGCGGGGAGCGAGGTAGATCACCGCATAGATCGGCAACCAGCTGAGTACGACGAAGTACCAGTACAGCGCGTTCTCGCTCACGTCGACGAAACGTTTCCCTTCGAACGGACCGGTGAACAGCAGCACGGCGAGCACCGCGGTGTCCAGTGTGTCCGTAATGAGGTGCGTCGTGTGCAGGCCGAGCAGCAGCCACACGACCGAGCCGTAGGCGTTCGTGTACCAGCTCACGTTCAGTGCGGCGAACTCTACGCCGCGCACCACCAGAAAGCCCACGGAGAAAACCAGGCATACGCAGAGCCACAGACGCGCGCGGGCGCGCTGCTGGCGGTCCGCAGCGCGCTTTGCAAGCTGGTTTGGCCACATGCTCACGAGCAGAATCGCGGTGTTTGCGGTGCCCCACAGAAGGTCGGGCGGCGCCGCGTTGAGCGGCCACTTTGCGGTGAGCCCGCGCAGATAGAAGTACGTCATTGCCGCGATGGCAAAAACGGTCCCCTCGATCAGCATCAGGCAGATGGTGCTCCACCACATCAGGCTCCGATGCCCGAAGCCGAAGCTCGGCAGATGGCGCACGTCCAGCATCAGCACGGGAGTGGCGCCCGCATCGTTTTGCATCGCGTCTACCGGCGCTTTGCGCAATTCCGTCATGGCCGCTGCTCCAGTTGGACCGCTTGCTGGTTCTGGCCGCGATTTGGCCAGAACCAGCCGATCAACGCGATCGTGACCGGCACCGAGCCCCACACGACAGCCCACGGCGAAAAGATCGAGCCGATAAACAGCACAGTGGTCGCCACCGCACTGATAAACGGCCAGATGGAAGGCGCCGGAAACAGCAGACGCAAATCGGGCAACGCGTCGAGCGCAGTAGTAGACAACACTTCACGCGCTTCGGCAGCAAGGCCGCTGACATAGGCAGGCTGCGCGGACGGCTCCCACAACGGGTCGCGTCCGTGAACCACGGGCAGCGCGTCGAAGTTGTGCGGCGGCGGCGGACTCGTGGTGCTCCACTCGAGCGTGCCCGCGCCCCACGGATCGGCGCCTGCCACTTCACCATGCCGGTAGCTGTGCATCGCGTTGACTATAAACAGCAGCACGCTGACGCCTATCGTTAACGCGCCTATCGTGGCAGCCAGGTTCATGCCGTCCCAGCCCATGCCGTGCGGGTAGGTCCACACGCGGCGCGGCATGCCGTGCAGACCGAGCACGTGCATCGGAAAGAACGCGACGTTGAAGCCGATAAAGAACAGCCAGAATTGCAGGCGCCCCAGCGTCTCGTTCATTAGCCGGCCAGTTGCTTTTGGATACCAGTAGTAGAACGCGCCGAATAGCGGAAACACCGCGCCGCCGAGCAAGACGTAATGCAGATGCGCGACCACGAAATAGGTGTCGTGTACCTGCAAGTCGAGCGCCACCGATCCGAGCATCACACCGGTCATGCCGCCCAGCACGAGAATGAAGAAGAAGCCGAGCGCAAACCATAGCGGCGTCTTCAGATTGAGGCGTCCGGTCCACAGCGTCGCGATCCAGCAGAAGATCTGCACGCCTGACGGGATGGCGATCATCAGGCTGGCGGCTGTAAAAAAGCTCTTGCCGAGCGCCGGAATGCTCGTTGCGAACATGTGATGCACCCAGAGACCGAACGCGAGAAAGGCCGTCATGATCAGCGCGAGCACCATGACCGGGTAGCCGAAAATCGGGCGGCGCGCGAACGTTGGAATGATCGAAGAAAGAAAGCCGAGCGGAGGAATGAAGATCAGGTACACCTCGGGATGCCCGAAGAACCAGAACAGGTGCTGCCACAACAATACGTCGCCGCCGCGCGCCGCGTTGTAAAAATGCGTACCGATCAGACGGTCGAGAATCAGTGCGGTGCTGCCGAGCATCACCGCCGGCATCGCGAACAGCACCATGAATTGCGTGATCAGCGTGGCCCACACGAATAGGGGCATGCGGTTGAGCGACATGCCGGGCGCGCGCATCTTGAAGATGGTCGTAATGAGCACGACCGCTTCGAGCAGCGAGGCGAGTTCGGTGAAGGTGATCATCTGCGCCCAGATGTCGACGCCCTTGCCCGTCGAGTAATCAGGCCCGGCGAGCGGCACGTAACTGAACCAGCCTGCATCCGGACCGGCGCCGAGCACGAACGCCACGTAAAGCGTCACGCCGCCAAACAGGAAGACCCAGTAGGCGTAGGCATTCATCCGCGGGAAGGCGACGCTGCGCGCGCCGATCATCAGCGGCACGAGCCAGGTGGCGACGGCCTGCATGACCGGCACGGCGAACAGGAACATCATGGTCGTGCCGTGAATCGTGAAAAGCTGGTTGTATAGCTCGGGACCGACGAGGCGATTGCCGGGCCGCGCAAGCTGCAGTCGCATGGCGAGCGCGAGGAGGCCGCCCAGGAGGAAGAAAACGAACGTGGTGATCACGAAGCGCCGCGCCACGGTCTTGTGGTTGACAGCGGAGAGCCGTCCCAGCCAGCCCGGGGAATCGCTCCATGTGCGCGCAAGCGCTTCGGCGACCTGCTGGCCGGCAGCGGGGCCGTCCACCAGATGTGCGGCCGGCCGCGCGGGCGAAGATTGACGTTCGCTCATTGGAGAGTTCTGATCCATGCGATAAGGGCATTCAGATCCTGCGCCGACAGCTGGGTTGCCGGCATCGTGGTGCCGGGCTTCATGCTGCCGGGCGCCTTGATCCAGGACTCGAGGTTGGCGGGCGTGTTTTCGAATGTTTCGGCGGCCAGCATCGGACGGCTCATCACGTGGGTGAGGTCGGGGCCGATCACCCCGTTTGCGGACGTGCCCCGCACGGTATGGCAGCCGGCGCAGTTGCCGGTCGTAAAGAGCCGCTCGCCTTGCGCCTGTAGCGCGTCGACAGGCTGCGGCGCAGGCGTCCGCTGGCGCGCGACCCATGCGTCGTACTGGGCGGGAGGCTCGGCGACCACCGTGAACGCCATTAGCGCGTGTTCGAGACCGCAGAATTCGGCACACTGCCCGCGATACGTGCCGGCGCGGTCGGCACGGAATTCGATTGTCGATTCGCGGCCTGGAATCATGTCCTTTTTGCCATGCAGATTCGGCACCCAGAACGTATGAATCACATCGTCGGCTTTGAGCGAAATGACGACGGGCCGCCCGACTGGCACGTGCAGTTCGTTCGCGACGGCGAATCCGCTGCCGGGCGTGTCGTCTGCGTAGCGCGCTTCCCACCACCATTGATGCCCGGTCATCTCCAGATGAACCGCGTCGGCGACGGGCAGTCGCGAGAGCGCGCGATCGGTCATGATATCGGCGAGCAGCAGCCCGAAGAGCAACACTACGGACGCAATCGACGCCCCGCTCACCACGCGGCCCACGCGTCTCTCCGGGCGCTCGAGCGAGCCCAGATCCGGGCTCGCATCGCGGCTGACACGCGGCGCCCGCGCCACGGCGAAGAGCAGCGCAATCAGCACCGCCGCGAACACGAGCGAGCAGACGGTCAGCGTGACGGTCCAGAGTGAGAAGATGTGCGCGGCCTGCACGCCTGCTGGGCGCAGCGCATCATGAGCCGGGGCGGCCTGTGCTTCGAACGCAAGGCCGCCGGATAGAGCGGCTGCCGGAGCGGCTGCGAAAGCGCCTGCGGCCCTGAGCGCAATCGCGCCGCGCGGCGGCCTGCCTGCAACGCTCTGCAGATCGGTTCGGGGTGCTTGGCCGGTTTTCATGCTTGGGCGCATTGGCTCGTGGGGCGTTTGTGAGTGGCTTAGCAATCCCTGTACCGGGCCGGGTCAGGCGTTGGGGCGTACCATGAGCGGCTCAGGCCGCTTACACTCGCTTACGCCCGTCGTGCCGGTCTTACGGAAACACTCTTCATATCGCAGGCGTTCGCTAATAAAATGTCAGATGCGCATAAAGCCGCAAAAGGACCGGCTTGCCTGGGGCTTTACGTGCAAAACAACAGAGAACAGTAGAAAACAACATGCGGTGCGCCGTCAGCGGCGCGCCAGAAGCAGATTAGGTCCACAGCCTATTCTCGATGGAGCAGGTTAATGGCGCATGCATACGAGCCCGATGACATCGTTCAGAACTGGGCCAACATCTGGGTTCAATCCCTGCGCGACTACGCGGTGATCGGTTTGTCCGAAGACGGCCGCATCCGCTCGTGGAATGCGGGCGGTGAAGCCATTCACGGCTTTCGCGAGGACGAGGTCGTCGGCAAGCCGCTAGATATCTTCTACACGGCTGAAGAGCGCGCGAAGGGCTCGCCGCAAAGGGCGCTCGACACGGCGCGTAGCGAAGGGCGCTTCGAGAGCGAAGGGTGGCGCCTGCGCAAGGACGGTAAAGCATTCTGGGCGAGCGTCGTGCTCACGGCGCTGCGCTCGCAGGACGGCACGCTTCTCGGCTATGGCGAGATCGTGCGCGACATGACCGACAAAAAGACGGTGCACGACGCGGTGCTCGAAAGCGAGCGCCGTTTCCGCCTGCTGGTGGACGGCGTGACCGATTACGCGATCTTCATGCTGTCGCCGGAAGGCATGGTGACCAACTGGAATTCGGGCGCGCGCCGTATCAAGGGCTATACGGCCAGTGAAATCATCGGCTCGCATTTTTCCCGCTTCTATACGCCTGAAGACGCCGGCAGCGGACTGCCGCAGCGCGGGCTCGCCGCCGCTGCACGCGACGGCCGTTTCGAAGCAGAAGGCTGGCGCGTGCGCAAGGACGGCTCGCGTTTCTGGGCACACGTCGTGATCGACGCGATCCGCGACGGCGGCGCGCTGGTCGGCTTTGCGAAGATCACGCGCGATATCACCGAGCGCATGGAAGCGAATCGTCTGCTGGAAGAGACGCGCATCGCGCTCGTGCAGTCGCAGAAAATGGAAGCCATCGGCAAGCTGACGGGCGGCGTCGCGCACGATTTCAACAACGTCATGCAGATTTTGCGCGGCAACCTCGAATTGCTGGAAAGCCGGCATAAACGCGACGGCTGGACACGCGAGCGCCTCGACAAGGCGATCGACGCGGTGGAGCGCGGTGCGAAGCTCGCGTCGCAATTGCTCGCGTTCGGGCGCCAGCAGCCATTGCGGCCTATCGTCATCAATCTTGCGGCCGCGATTCGGGGCATGGACGACCTGCTGCGCCGCGCGCTCGGTGAAACCGTCGAGATCGAGACCGTCGTGTCGGGTGGATTGTGGAATACCCTCGTCGACGTACACCAGATGGAGAACGTGATCCTCAATCTCGCGATCAATGCCCGCGACGCGATGAAGGAGGGCGGCAAGCTCACGATGGAAGTGTCGAACGCCATGCTCGACGATCAGTACGTCGCGGGCTTCCCGGACGTGCCTTCCGGCCAGTACGTGATGCTTGCCGTAACCGACACCGGTACGGGCATGGCGCCCGATATCGTGCAGCGGGCGTTCGATCCGTTTTTCACGACCAAGCCCGAAGGCGAGGGCACCGGCCTCGGCCTGAGCATGGCGTATGGCTTCGTCAAGCAGAGCGGCGGCCACATCAGGATCTACAGCGAAGTCGGACACGGCACGACCGTGAAGATCTATCTGCCGCGCTCGATGGAAGAAGCGGTCGAGGCGCCGACCTCGCCGCCGGTCACATTGACGCTGCTCGGCGGGACGGAAACGATCCTGGTGGTGGAAGACGACCAGGAGGTGCAATCGACGGTGGTCGACACGCTGTCGGGTCTCGGCTATAGCGTGCTGAAGGCTAACGACGCCGAGCAGGCGCTCGCGGTGGTTCGCAGCGGCGTGCACATCGACCTTCTCTTTACAGACGTGGTGATGCCCGGCCCGCTGCGCAGCCCCGCGATGGTCGCCCAGGCGGTGCAGTTGTTGCCGCGCATGAAGGTGCTGTTCACGTCCGGCTATACACAGAACGCGATCGTGCATGGCGGTCGGCTCGATCCCGGCGTTGAATTGCTGAGCAAACCATACAGCCGCGAACAATTGGCGTACAAGATCCGGCAGATACTCGGCGTCCCTCCGCTCGCCCGTAACGATGACACTGGCCAAAATCAGGAGGGAGCGGCTGACAAGGGTCAGCGCCTGCTGCTGGTCGACGACGATCTCGATACCTCCGAGGCCATCGGCGAGTTGCTGAAACTGCTGGGCCACGACCCCGCTGTCACCGGCTCGCCGCAAGAAGCGCTGCAGCTCCTCGCGGAACAACCGTTCGACGTGTTGATCACCGATCTGTCCATGCCGGTCATGTCCGGTCTCGAACTCGCGCAGCGGGCTACGCAGATTCGGCCCACGTTACGTGTGATTTTTGCTTCGGGTCACGAGATGCCGTCGGTGGACAAGCTGCCGTTTCGCTGGGGCGCGCTGCGCAAGCCCTATAGCATGGACGAATTGGGTGCGATGCTGCGTGGTTTCGACAAGTAGTCGGGGTAGGCTCCCCGCGCGTCAGCGCCCGGCGCAATTGCAGACGAACTTGAATTGAGCAACCGCAAGCGCGGCTTCCTTCTTGCCGCGTTGTCGCAATTCTTCTGCGAGGAGCTTCTGGAACAGGGGCAGCTTCGCTTCGCCGTACAGGTCGCAAAACTCGCCGATCGTCTCGACGATTGCGCGCCTTTCTGTCTCTGGACTTAATGTACTGCTGATGTGCGAGGCACCCCGCGCGAGTTCAACCGCGTAAGTAACACGGGCAGTCGCGGTGGCGGCGGCTGAAGGTCCCTTCGGCATAGGGTTCTCTCGTATTTTTATTTGATGTCCGGCGAGCGTTGCTCGCCAGTGTCGCGTGGCAAAAGGCTTTCATTAAATTTATCGCGCAATTCTGAAGGAAATCTTAAGGCTGGGCTTTTGCGGTCAACATGCTCAGCTTTTGCTGCGCAGAGCGTCAACGGTGTCGGAAAACTCCAACGTGCCCACGGTGCCTTGAGCCGCTGTCTGTGCGCAAAGGCGCGCGCTGTCCTGCTCAATGCGCCCGATAGGCGCCAGTCCACTGATCTTTTCGGCCAGCATCCGTTCGTATACGCCGAAGTGCAAGTCCACCTCTTCCTGCGTGACGACTGTCACGAAGATCCGCACTTGCGAGGGCATCAAACCGAGAACCGTGGCAATTGCCGCTTCGAGTTGCGGGGCGCAAAGCCGGTCTTCGGCGAAGGTCGTTCCGACCGATACGTCGTACGATTTTTCCTCTCGCACCGTGACATCCACGAGCCTCGCGCGCGCACTCATATTGTTTTCTATCGCAATGCGTATGACGTCCACGGCCGTTCGCATTGCTTCTGTTGGAAAGCCTCCTGGCGAGCGCAGGTAGACCCGATGCCGTCCAAGAGTCAGCCAGTCCGAATCGAATTCCATGCCTGTTTCTCCGACACTTTGATCTCGCACGACTATGTGGTTTCCGTTGTATTTTTCAAGGTCAAAAATTTGCGCAGAAGGGTCTTGAAATCGTCGTGGCCGAATCTATTTTAGATTCCGCTCAGGCAGACGCGCCGTTCCGGCGGCGCGCTGCGTGTTTCGATTTGTCTGTCAGCGGGTGCGGGCAGGCGGACTGGAGCGCGTAGGCCCGTCCGTCTCCTTGCCCCGGTACTACCGAGGAGGAAACGATCATGAGTGACCTTTACTTCGCGACCGACCTGTTCAGCCAGCTCGACCGTTTGCAGCAGCAGATGTCGGCGGTGTTCGGCGGTTTCCCTTCGAGCATCCGCTCTGGCCGTCTGTCGGCCTTTCCGCAAATCAATATCGGCACCACCGACGACTCGATCGAGATCGTCGCGTTTGCGCCGGGTATCGATGCGTCGCAACTCGACGTATCCATCGACAAAGGCTTGCTGACGATTGCCGGCGAGCGCAAGCGCGTCGCGCCGGAGGCGGACGAGTCCACGCGCCAATATGCTCAGGAGCGTTTTACAGGCTCTTTCCGCCGCGTAATCGAACTGCCGCAGCAGGCCGACCCCGACAAGGTCGAGGCGCGCTACACGAACGGCTGTCTGTCGATTAGCGTCGGCAAGCGCGAGTCGTCCAAACCGCGTGCAATCACCATTCAATGACCTCACGATGATGGAGCGAATCATGAGCGATACGACCGAAGTTGTTCAAAAGGAGCAGCAACCCGTGGCGCGCGGCGAGCGTGAGCCGGCTGAGCAGCGCGCGACGCTGACGCCGCCCGTCGACGTGATCGAAAACGCGCACGGCGTCACGCTGTGGGCCGACCTTCCGGGTGTGTCGAAAGAGAAGCTGGAGGTGCGCGTGCACGACGGCAATCTGCACATCGAGGCCGAAGCGAGCGTGCCGACGCGCGCCGGCTTGCGTCTGCAACACGCGGAAATCCGCGCGCCGCATTTCTCGCGTTCGTTCACGCTGGGTGCGGAATTCGATACTTCGAAAATCGAGGCGAACCTTCAGGATGGTGTGCTGAAGCTCGTCATTCCGCGCCGCGAAGAAGCGCGGCCACGCCGCATTGAAGTGAACGTCGGCTAATGCTGTTTGCCACGGCCCCGCCGGGGCCGTCGCTGATTGATTCGGCCCGGCAGATCGCTAACCGAAAAGTCGTGCGCCCGCGCCGGTGTCTGTATCGGATGCCGGCGCCGGCGCCGGCGCCACCGCACGCGTTCCCGCGAGAAGATTTTCATACACGCGCAGATAGTCGCCCACCATGCGTGCAGCCGTGAAGCGCTGCTCGAACGAGCGACGGCATTCTGCGCGATCTATTTCGCCGATGCGCGCGACCGCGCTGACAGCCTGTTCGACGTTATCGACGATGAACCCGTTCACGCCATGCGTCAGCACTTCGGGCACCGCGCCGCGTCCAAATGCAACGACCGGCGTGCCGCATGCCATTGCCTCGATCATCACCATCCCGAACGGCTCCGCCCATTCCACTGGAAACAGAAGCGCTCGCGCATTCGCGATGAGTTGCCTGCGTAGGTCACCGCCGACTTCGCCGAGATAGTCGGTGAAGTCGCGCGAATCTTCCAGCAGCGGTTCGATTTGCTGTGCGAAGTACTCCCGCTCGCCGGGATGGATTTTGCCTGCCATTTTCAACGTCAGTCCGGCGCGCCTCGCGATTTCAACGGCGAGGTCGGGCCGCTTGCCGGGCATCAAGCGGCCGAGAAAGAGCAGATACGACGCAGGCTCCGGCTGAAACTTGAATTCGTCGAGTGGCAGACCGTGATAGATGGTTGCTTGCCAGTTGGCGGATGGCACCGGCTTGCGCTGATCGTTGGAAATCGACACGAGCGGCGCTGACGAGAATTCGCGAAAAAGCGGCCCGTGATCCACAGGCAGCAATTGCCCATGAAGCGTGGTGAGCGACTTGCACGGTAACGCTCGTGCCAGCGGAAAGTGCAGCGGATCGCCATGAAAATGCACGACGTCGAACTGGTTCGCCAGATCTGCGACGCGAGCCAGCTGCCTCACGTGGTGCGTGAGCGTGTCCCACACGGTCGTATCGCGCCATAGTCCGCGTTCGCAGATCGGCACAAGACGTGCAGCCGTGGTGGAGTCGGCGGTAGCGAACAGCGTGACATCGTGGCCACGCCGAACGAGTTCTTCGGTGAGGTAGGACACGACGCGCTCGGTGGCGCCGTAAGCGAAGGGGGGGACGCATTCGTAGAGAGGGGCGACTTGAGCGATTCTCACGGGGCAGTCGTGTCTTGAGGTTGGGTGGCTGCCGCGTCCGCGCGACATGCGAACGCGGCCATCGTCGCAGGCTTCAGGAGTTGTCTTTCTTCACTTCCGACAGATCGTCCTCTTTTACTTCCGCTTGCCGGACTGTGGTGCCCTCGTCGTCGGTTTCGGAGACATCGGTCTCAAATGTTCCTTCTCCAGATTGGTCGTTACCCGTGCTTTGCGCGGTGTCGTCCTGGTCATTCGGTTTCGTCGCCATTTCATTCTCCCGTGGGTTGGTTGGAAGGCAACGGGAGTCGAGCAAGGGGCGCTCCCGACTAGATCCAAGACGTATTCAAACGGCGCCGATTCTCGTCAAGCATGCTTGTAATCGTTGCGATAGAACCGCGCAATTTCTGCTTGGGGAATGCTGCGGTCACGAACACGCGTCGGGCCAAAATCGACGTAATGCGCATCACGGCCGCAGAGGCGGCATGGCGGTTGCTGCGTCTCTCATGTCGCAACGAACATTGCGCCGCTTTGAGCTACCCGTTAGAAAATCAGTGAGGAAACGCATGAAAAAGATGACAGTAATTGCAGTAGCGTGCGGTTGTTTCAGCCTGCTTCCCGTCGCCGCGAATGCACAGACACAAGCCGCTTCCACTACCGCCGCCAATCCGCTCGCACAGGTGGACAAAGACTTTGTTCAGGCCGCTTCAATGTCTTCGTCGACGGAGATCGACGCGGCAAAACTCGCGACTAGCAATTCCAGTGATAAAGACGTGAAATCATTTGCGCATCACATGATGCTCGATCACACGAAGCTGACCGTCCAGCTGAAAATGGCCGCGCCGCATGGCGTGGAAGTACCGAAGGACAATTCGGACCCGAGTGTGCTCGACGCATTGAAGCCGCTGAAGGGCAAGGAATTCGATCAGGCGTATATCCAGAAGGTCGGTCTTGAAGGCCACAAGCAAGCGATTGCCGCCTTCGAAAAGGAAATTGCAGAAGGACAGAACGCCGACCTGAAGAAGGCCGCGCAAAAGGCGTTGCCGACAATCAAGGAGCATTACCAGCGGGCTCAACAACTTGCGGCGAAGAAGGGCGTGACCCAGTAGTACTGTTGTTGTCTGCGATTCGGGCTCGACGTCAATGCTCGAATCGCACACGAAATGGCATGCGCGTGGCGGGTGGCGCGCCTCGTGGCACGCGGCCTGCTGCGCTCTTCGGCGGGTGGCGGGCATTGCGTTGATTCGGGCTCGCGAGTCTGTACCGCAACATCGTATTGGGAGAGCGATATGCACACTGAGGACGCCCCGCGCTCGGCAGTCGGCCAGACGGCGCAGACCGGTGGGTGCGCATGCGGAGCCGTGCGGTTTGAGGTGAGTGCAGCGCCGAGGCGCGTCTCTCTGTGCCATTGCATGACCTGCCGCCGCGTGCATGGCAGCGCGTTCGGCGCATATGCGATGTTCGCGCGCGACGCGGTCCAGTTGTCCGGGCCGGTCCAGATGTGGCAAAGCTCGGCGGAAGGCAGGCGATATTTCTGCCAGACCTGCGGATCGGTCGCGTTCATGGAGTACGTGGACAGCGATGAACTCGACATACCGCTAGGCGCGTTCGATAGCGTCGGGCTTTACGAGCCGAGTTACGAATTATGGTGCTGCCATAAAGAGCCCTGGCTGCCGCAGGGTGTTCGTACCGAATACGAGGAAGAAAGTCCCCATTAGTCTTGCGAGCAGTGCGCAGTACCTCGACGAACTACTTCGTAAATGAAGGAGCTGAAAATGAGCGATCCAAAGCAATCCAATACACAACCGGGTAATCCGAAGAACGCGGGCAAGCAGAGCGGGCAGCAACAGCAGAATCAGCAGAAGACGCCGCAGCACCAGGGCGGCCAACGTCAGCCCTGATCGGCCGCTGAACGTTTCACCGGCGCCGTAATTCCGGCGCTGATGTCCCGTTCCGCGGGAGAGGGCGCGGCGCGCATTCGATGTGCGCCGCGCCTGCGTTTGACGGATCGATGCGCGTTTTTCCTAGCCCCTGAAACAGTCGACTCGCAATTGCAGGAATCGAGATGGTGAGAAGGAAGTTGCACTTTCACAATAGTTCGCTGCGGCATCCGGCATCGCCCGACGGTATAACCATTACCGCCAGCGATTACAGAATCTACCCGACGTATCGGCGTACTGTGACCGGCACGTTTACCGGCGACCTGAAGGTCGTACGCACAACAGACGACCGGCTGATATTTCCGTACGACGGCGCGCCGATGATAGGTCCGTTCGAAACCGCGCTTGAAGCACGTGAGGCCGCAGCGCGCAAAGGCGCCGAAGTTGTCGCGGCGGACCTGCTGAACCCGGAGTACTGATCCGCCTGATCGGCGGGGAGCCATCGCATTGCGCTAATAACAATGGAGACGTCAATGAAGTCACTGGACATCGATCGTTTGCGCCCCACGCAAGTCACGCACGGATTGCGCGAGGTAGAGGAAAAAACGCGCTTCTATCAGTCGCTGTCCGGTCATGACCTTGACATGGCCATTGCGGAGAAACCCGTCCCGATCGTCCTTGGACCCCAGGAAGAGCCGTACGTGATCGACCATCACCACGTGGCCGCGGCTCTTTGGCAGGCCGATATAACGTCGGTACCTGTCGTGCTGATCCGGGATCTGTCCACGTCTTCGCCGGCCGAATTCTGGCTCACGCTCGAAAACAATCGTTGGACATTTCCATACGATCAGCGTGGCCAGCGGGTGTCCTTTGCCGATATGCCGCTGCACGTCTGGGAAATGATAGACGACGAATTCCGCAGCCTCGCCGCTTCGGTGCGCGATGCCGGTGGTTATCAGAGAACGAGTGTGCCTTTGGCGGAATTCCGCTGGGCGGATTTCTTTCGCCACAGGCTCCCGCTTCCCGCAGACCCATCGGAATACGCTGCACTGGTGCAACGAGCGGTTGAACTGGCGAAGAGCCAGGCTGCGCTTGGCCTGCCTGGCTATGTCGAGTCCGACGCTGGTGTACAAGGCGCGTCGGCGGATTCGGGCGATGCACAGAATTAAGCGCGTTCGTGCTCTTTGCCCTTTCCGGCGCCGGTTTTTTCCACGCAAGCATCCACGTCGACAGTGTGCTTGCCTTGCGTGCCGACCTTGCTCGCCAACCGCAAATACGCTTCGGCCAGACGGCGAAGATCGTCCTCGGATGCGTCTTCAATGCCGATTAACTGATTGTTTGCCGCGCGATGCGAAGCCAGCAATTCGTTGAGCTTCAGATGCATCGCAACACTGTCCTTGTTCTGACTTTGCTGGATCATGAAGACCATCAGAAAAGTGATGATGGTCGTGCCGGTATTAATGACGAGTTGCCAAGCGTCGGAATAGTGGAAGAAGGGTCCCGTGACGGCCCAAACGATCACCGTGATGACGGCGATACCAAACGCAATCGGCGATCCGGCAAGGCGCGTTACCGAACTCGCGAAGTTGTCGAACGCGCGCGTGACGGGATTGCGCGCTGCGTAGGCAGGGCTGGACGTCTGCGGAACGGTGTCGATGCTATCCGCGCTTGAGCGGGATTCTCCTGGTCGCATTTCTTTCTCCGGGATGTTGGCTCATGACCGGGAGATAGCACATTGCGTGCCGACATCTCAGCAGCAGGAGCATCCACCAAAATGCCGCATCCCATAGCCTCCGGCTTCTTCGCGGGCGTCGGGCGAGCCGCCACCGAGCGAGGGCGCGCCGATTACTACCCGTGCAGCGGTGGCCCCGCACTGAGGGCACGCCACAGGTTCGTCACGCTCCGCAATGCGGCGCACCGTTTCGAAAGCGCCGCATTCGACGCACTCATAGTCATAAACTGGCATGGCGTGTGGCTCTGTTAGGTCAGTAGCCACTCGAGTCTACTGACGGCGGGTTAAGTAAACAGTCTAGTCTGCATCGGTACGCAATTGTTCGAGCTTTGCGCGCACGCGGTCGGCGAGTACTTCGGGAGCGAAGGGTTTACGGATGACTTCCATATCGGCGAGCGCATCGCCTGGCGCATAGCCGGTGACAAGAATGACCGGCATCGACGGATACCGTTGCCTCACGGCCTCGGCGACCTGCCGGCCGTTGATCGTGCCGGGCAAAGCGACGTCGCTGATCAGCAGATCGAAACGCGCGCCTGCATGCAGCAGCCGCAATGCCGCCGCGCCGCTGTCCGCTTCCAGTACGCGGTAGCCCTGTTCCCTCAATTGCTCCGCGGTGACTTCCCGCACGATTTCTTCGTCCTCGACAAGGATGATGGTTTTTGCCGGATCCTTGTACTCGTCCTGCATATCTTCCTTCTGCACGGAGGCGGGCAGGCACAGGCGTACGGTCGTTCCTTTGCCGAGAGCAGTCTCCATCTGCACGATTCCGCCGGATTGCCTGACAAAGCCGTAGATCTGGCTGAGGCCGAGACCGACGCCCTGGCCCGACGGTTTTGTCGTGAAGAACGGCTCGAACGCGTGTTCCATGATTTTCGGCGACATGCCGGTGCCCGTGTCCGACACAGCAATGCAGCAATAACGTCCGGGTTGAGCGTCGTCGAATCCGGCGACTTCTGCGTCGGTCAATATCACTTCGCTCGTGCTGATGGTGAGCCACCCGCCGTCCGGCATCGCGTCGCGAGCGTTCACGCACAGATTGACGAGCGCGCTTTCCATCTGATTCGGGTCGCACAAGACCAGCCACGTCCCGTCACCGAGTTTAAGTTCCAGGTTGATGCCCGAACCGACAACGCGGCGGATCATGTCCTCCATGTCGTGCGCAATCGCATCAAGGCTCACCAGACGCGGCTCGAGCGTTTGTTGGCGTCCGAACGCGAGCAGCCGGTGTGTCAATGTCGCCGCACGGCTTGCGCCTTTTTCCGCCCGCTCGACCAGCGTGACGACGTCGGTTGGCCGGCCCTGCTGCATGCGCACCCGGATCAGACTCAGGCAACTCATGATGGCCTGCAGCATGTTGTTGAAGTCGTGGGCGATGCCGCCGGTGAGCTGGCCAATGGCCTTGAGTTTCTCACTGTGGCGCAAACGTTCTTCGGCGCGCGAGCGTTCGCGGCTTTCACGATGAAGCGTATCCACCGCCCGCTGCAATTCCGCGGTGCGCTCGGATACACGTCTTTCGAGCTCCTCGCTGCCGCGTTCGAGCGCTTCGCGTGCGCGAACCTGGTCTTCGATATCGGTCGATGTGCCGAGCCACGCCGCGACGCCGCCTTCTGCACGCAACGGCTTCGCGCGGGTCTGGAACCAGCGGTACGTGCCGTCGGACGCGCGGCGAATGCGGTGCTCGACCGCATATTCTCCTTTCACACCGCACACGCTCCACGCCGCCATGGTTGCCTCGCGATCGCCGGGATGCACTGCATCCAGCCATCCGAAGCCGAGACTGTCCTGCTCCGAAATGCCGCTGTATTCGATCCACTGAGGACTGCCCCACGTGCGCTCGCCGGTAATGAGGCAGGTGAAGACCAGTTGCGGTATCTGCGTCGCAAGCATGCGGTAGCGCTCTTCGCTCTCGTGCAGCGAGACGGCATGCTTGCGTGTCTCGGCTGCGATCCGAAGCCGTTCGACCGCGGCGGCGAGCAGGTTCGCATACGAGCGCAGGAATTCGGTGTCGAGGTCGTTGAAGTCGCGCGGCGTGCGACTGTCGACTTGCAACACGCCGTATGCAGGCCGCTCTTTTCCGCCGAGAATCACGACGTTGATCAGCGCCTTCACGCCCGCGTCGACGATGAACTGCGAATAACGAAAGCGCTTTTCAGCAGCGATGTCGGGCGAAATTGCGGGCTTGCCCGTTTGCAGCGCATAACCTTCGGACGACCCGCGCTCGGCTCGCGCCGTGGCATGGCCCACCACGCCCGGCGGCCAGCCCACGCCGGCGCGCACGAGAAGCGTAATTCGATCCGCCTGCAATTCCATGACTTTGGCCATGTCGGCTTGCAGCGCTTGAGCGACGAGACGGCATGCTTCGCACAATATTTCGTCGAGGTCGTCGGAGCGCAGCGCAAGCTCGCCGAATTCCGCCAGAATCGCTTGCTGGTTGAAGAGAATGGCTTCGCGGTCCGCTGTGCTCACGGCAAGATCCCCTGCTTGCAATAGTGAAGAAAGTGAGCCATCCCAACTAACGGAGGCTCTTCGAATGAAACTGTCGAGCCAGATTCATTCCTGCTATGCCGAGACACAAGCTACGTTGTGCATTGCGGCGGCAGAACACGCGTAAAGAACCGGGCGCCCGCGAGGAACGCGCGATGCTGAATTAGCGGGACCGCATGCCAACCAAGGAGAGGCACATGGCGACGTCTAATTCAGGTTCGAACGGCGGTCCCATCCGCAAATTCATCGATGTCCAGAAGGCGCTGAAGGGCGCTTCCTATCCCGCCGACAAAGCAAGCCTGCTGGACACCGCAAAGGGCAATGGCGCCGACGACGAGGTGCTCGATGCACTCGAACGCTTGCCGGATCAGGAGTACGGCAGCCCCGCCGAGGTGTCGAAAGGCGTGGGCGACGAATAGCGCCCGGTAGACCAACCCGGGCGCGCGACGCGCGGAGGCCACTGTCTCCGCTGTCAAATGTGCAAGCGTCCGGGAAGTAAATACACGTGGCTCGCGCGTCCTTGTTAAGGCATTGCCATGGAATCTCCGACGGGCGTTCCAGGCGTGTGGTGATCACCGTTGCTCTGGCTCGTCGAGCATCACCGACAGCGTGCCCGAATCGTTCTGGATCCCTGCATCCAGATTGATCGCCCCTGGCGTTTCTTTCTCGATTGCGCGCAGCAGGCGCGGCGTAAACGATGCGCCGAAGCGTCCAATCATCGCCTCGCGCGCCATATCGTCTGCGTAGGCGAGGTTGCGTAGCTCGTCGAGCGGCAATCCGACGAAGAGGTTCAACGGATACGGCGGCGCTTCTGGGTCCTCCGATGACGCGTCCGACGCTGGGGCACGGATGCGCAGTCCCGGTTGCAGATGCGTCTCGAATTCGGCGGTGACTTCATAATTCGGTGCGAAGTTGAGCGACGTCTTCGCCTCGCTCTCGAGAAACGGCGCGACGCCGTCAAGGCGCGCAAGTTCTTCGTCGCTAAGCAGCATGATCCGGTTCTCCCTGGGTTTGACGGAGTGCAGTGTGCGATATGTGGGCCATGTAACGGGAGTTGCAGCAAACCGCTTGCCGCGCCGCGTGGAATGATTTATTAGTTTCACCAGGCACAGTCGATGCTGCGCCGTTCTGCTATCGAGGAGTCATGCCGCGCTTCGCGCAACGACGAATCGAAACCGAACGGGTGCCACCATGCTTTGCAATCCGAAGAGCGCGTTACTCGCCATATTCATTGCGGCGCTGGCCGTAGGTGCGTCTGGCTGCAAGAAAGAGGACAACACCAGCAAGGACACGATGAGTTCCGCGAGCAGCGGCGTGATGAGCAATTCGGCGGGCGCGAACGGAACCAGTGGCCAAAGCGACGCCGCGAAGCGTGCGAGCGAGAGCGCGGCCGCGGGCGGCACGAGTCAACCCAGCAGCGCGGCGCCTGCTTCGTCCGCCAGCCAATAGTATGCGCGCGGCTGAGTGGATGCGCGGTTCGATCCGCGGTCATTCAAGTTGCGTTTGCTGAGCCTGCAAGGGGATGTCATGAGCGAATCTTTGCATCGACCGTCATTCGGCGCGGCGCTCTATTACAAAGATCCGTTAGCCGCTCTTGAGTGGCTCGAACGGGCTTTCGGCTTCACCCGGCAACTCGTGATTACCGACGACGCCGGGCAACTCGCACATTCCGAAATGCGTTACGGCGACAGCTACGTGATGATCAGCCGTGAATGGTCGGCAGACTCCGTGAGCCCGGTTACTGTGAGCGGGAAAAATACACAGTCAGTGCATGTGCAACTGAGCGACGGTATCGACCAACATTGCGCTCGCGCGCGTGCGGCGGGCGCGGTCATTACCCGCGAGCCCGCGGATCAGTTTTACGGTGACCGTGTTTATGCGGCGCGGGACCCGGAGGGACATATCTGGAGCTTCGGGCAAACCGTCCGCGCTGTATCGCGGGAAGAGGCTGAACGCGCGAGCGGGCTGAATATCGAAGGCTGGATCTAGCGGTGAACGCGGGGGAGCAAACGCGGGGCGGCAGCCCCGCGCGATTCGCGAAGAGGAGCGCACAGAAAGCAAGCTGAAAGCACTCGCTCAATGAATGCGCGAGCGGCTGTTGACGAGTCGCCACAACGCGCTTGCGATCAACGATCCCACGCCGAGCGCGACGCCTAGCAGCACGATGGAACTCATGTGATCGCGTACGAGCGGCACGTTGCCGAACAGATAGCCGGCCGCGACGAGAGAGCCGATCCACAGTGCCGCGCCCGCGGTCACGAACGACACGAATCGCGCAAACGTCATGCGCGAAACGCCGGCCGCGAACGGCGCGAAAGTACGCACTACGGCAATGAATGGCGATAACAGAAAGGTTAATCCGCCGCGAGCTTCGTAAAAGGCATGCGCACGGCGCAGTGCATTCTTGTCGAGCCAGCGGTAATCGGCCGTATAAACCTTCTCGCCGATCGCGCGCCCAATTGCATAGTCGACGATGCTTCCCGCCACCGTAGCCGCGAATAGCACTGACATCACGAGCCAGACGTTCAACGCGCCGGTGGCTGACAGCCCGCCGCAAATGAAAATGAGCGGATCGCCCGGCAGGAAAAATAACGGCAGAAAGCCGATTTCAACGAACACGATAATAAACAGCATCGCGTACACGGCTGTACCGTATTGGACGATCAGGCTGCTCAGGTGCTGATCGAAGTGCAGAGCGATCTGCAGCATTTGCATGAGTTGCATGCTGGCCCCAGGTTGTCGGATGTTCAGCAGTGTAGTCCGGCCGCCGCGCGGATACTTGTGTATTTGGCCGCGTGGATGTCAATATCGCGTGTCGCATCCGTGAACGGGCCGAACATCAACCGTCAAAAAACACCATGCAACAGTTAGCCGATGTGACTTTCCGTCTTGCCGCGCCCGGCGATGCCGAAACGGTTCGCACAATCGAATTTGAGGCAAGCTTGCGGTTTGTCAGCGTCGGCATGTCGGGCATTGCCGATGCGCCGCCAATGAGTCTCGCTTTCGTGGAGCGGAAGATCGCGGCGCAGGAGCTGATCGTGGCGGTGAATGCCGAGGGAACCTGCGTCGGATTCGTGATGTTCGAGCCGCAGCCCGCGCGTATCTACATCCAGGAGCTCGATGTACTGACGTCGCATGCCGGTCGACGCATCGGCGCCGCGCTGATCGAGCAGGTTGCGCAACTCGCGCGCTCGCGGCGGATCATGCAACTGGTCCTGTCGACGTATCGCGAAGTGCCCTGGAATGCACCGTATTACCGGCGACTCGGTTTTCGCGACATAGACGAAGCCGAACTCGACGTGGCTCTACGCGCACGGCGTGATGCACATATCGCACGAGGCCTCGACGAGTCAAAACGCGTCTTCATGCGGCGCGATCTTGACTAACAGTTTGCGTTACAGAGACGGGCGTCGCCGCAGACGGAAAAAAGCGGCGGGCGCCGCCGGAGATTCACTCTCCGATGACGCCCGCCGCTTTTCGCTGCGCGTCTTTTCGCTGCTCGTTACAGCCGCTGCTTTTACAGCCACATTACGGCTCATTCACGATTACGCGTTTGCGCTTACTCCACCGTTTCAAGCGTAGGGTAATCGATGTAACCCGTCTCGCCACGTGCGTAGTACGTGGAGGGATTCGGCTTGTTCAACGGCGCATTGGTCGCAAAGCGGCGCACGAGGTCCGGATTCGCGATGAACAACTGGCCCCACGCCACCGCGTCCGCTTCGCCTGCGTCGAGTACTTGCTGCGCGGTTTCCTTCGTGAACTTCTCGTTCGCGATGTACGGGCCACCGAACTCTTTCTTCAGCTGCGGGCCGAGACGGTCCTCACCCAACGCTTCGCGCGCGGCGATGAACGCGATCTTGCGCTTGCCGAGTTCGCGAGCCACATAGCCGAAGGTCGCGGCCGGATCCGAGTCGCCCATGTCGTGCGAGTCGCGGCGCGGCGCGAGATGCACGCCGACGCGATTCGCGCCCCACACGTCGATGCATGCGTCGGTGATTTGGAGCAGCAAACGCGCGCGATTTTCGATCGGGCCACCATACGCGTCGGTGCGCTTGTTGGTGCTGTCCTGAAGGAACTGGTCGATCAGATAGCCGTTTGCGCCGTGCACTTCAACGCCGTCGAAGCCTGCTGCTTTCGCGTTTTCGGCACCTTTGCGGAATGCCTGCACAACGCCCGCGATTTCGTCGAGTTCGAGTGCGCGAGGCGTGACATACGGGCGCTCCGGACGCACGAGGCTCACGTGGCCTTTCGCGGCGAGCGCGCTCGGCGCGACCGGCAATTCGCCATTGAGGAACAGCGGATCGGAAATGCGGCCCACGTGCCACAGTTGCAGGAAGATCTTCCCGCCGGCTGCATGCACCGCGTTGGTAACGAGCTTCCAGCCTTCCACCTGTTCCTGCGACCAGATGCCCGGCGTCTCGGCATAACCGACGCCCTGCGGCGTGACCGAGGTGGCTTCGCTGATGATGAGGCCCGCCGTGGCGCGTTCAGCGTAGTACTTTGCCATCAGCGCGTTCGGCACGCGGATTTCCTCGGCGCGCTGACGCGTCAGCGGCGCCATGATGATGCGGTTGGACAACGTCAGGTCGCCAATTTGCAGCGGATCGAAAAGAGTCGGCATAAATGTTCACCTTTGGCTGAGGCGAGGACGCCTTGAGCCGAGAGATAGTTGCATTGCAACGAAAGAGTGAAAGAAGCGGCGATGCAAGACCGGTCAGAGCTTCGAGTTCATATGCTCGAGAAAAGCCTGAATCACGGGCTCGTTGCGTTTGAAGAACACCCATTGCCCCACGCGTTTCGACGTGACGAGCCCCGCGCGCTGCAACGCCGCGAGGTGGGCCGACACCGTGGACTGCGAGAGTCCGCAGCGCGCGTCGATCTTGCCGGCACATACGCCATGGTCGAGCGGGAGTTCCTGGTCGGCGAAGTGCGCATGCGGCTCGCGCAGCCAGCCAAGAATCTCGCGACGCACCGGATTGGCGAGCGCCTTGTGGATCGCGTCCATGTCAGGCGCGATGGGAGTTCGTTTCATTCGTCAACTACCAGAGCTGCTTTAATTGTCAGGCGTGGGCAAATTGCCGCCCACAGGTTTGCATCGCTACAGAACGAAGTATATATCGGAATTTCACGATATGCTTGGAGGCACTACCGGCGGTAGGGAAAAGACTCGTGGCTATTCAAAAAAAATTCAGCCGCGTCATGCAAAATGAGCACATCTAGGATGTGGAGAGTGACTCGTGGGCGTCAATTTCGATTTGAACGACTTGCAGGCGTTTCGCGCGGTGGTGGAACTGGGGAGCTTCCGCAAGGCCGCCGAGGCTGTCAGCATCTCTCAGCCGGCCTTGAGCCGTCGCATTGAGAAACTCGAGGAAGCGCTCGGCGTGCGTCTCTTCGAGCGCACCACGCGCAGCGTCACGCTCACGACCGTCGGGCGCGTGTTCGCCCCGAGCGCCGAACAACTGCTCGACGATCTCGACGTCGCGTTGCTCGGCATCCGCGATGTCTCTTCAAGCCGGCTGGGTCATGTGACCATTGCCTGCGTGCCGTCGGTGGCGTACTACTTTTTGCCCAACGTCGTCGCAAGCTACCATCGCCGCTTTCCGCGCATCAGGGTGAAACTGCTGGATTCGAGCGCGAATGAGGTGCTTGGCGCTGTGATCAGCGGTGAGGCCGACTTTGGCGTGAGTTTCATGGGTAGCCAGGAGTCCGAGGTCGAGTTCAAGGTGCTGCTGCAGGAGCGCTTCGTAGCTGCTTGCCGTCGCGATCATCCGCTCGCACGCAAGAAGCGCGTCACCTGGAATGAGCTTTACGAGCATGAGTACGTGTCAGTGGACAAGACTTCCGGGAACCGTCTGCTGCTCGATCAGGCACTCTCGGCAGTGGCGCCGCGCGCGCCGAGCGTCTGCGAGACCCGTCACGTCACGACCATGCTCGGCCTCGTCGAAGCGGGGCTCGGTGTCGCCGCCGTGCCGTCGATGGCCATGCCCGGCCGCGATCATCCGATCCTCACGAGTGTGCCGCTCGTTGAACCGGTAGTGAAGCGGCGCGTAGGAATCGTGAGGCGCCGGGGGCGTCCGCTTACTCCGGCCGCGCAGGAGTTTCACAGAACGATTGTCGAGATGAGGCAGGGCGGCGTCGAAGGCAGCGATGGTTCTGACGTCAACACGTCTGCGAAAGAACGGCCAGTCCGGAAGACCGCATCGTGAGGTCGGCAAGACCGCTTCGTTCGCTTTATGTGCAGGTGCTGCTGGGCATGGTGCTCGGCGTCGCAGTCGGTCATTTTCTGCCGCAAGCGGGCGCGCTGCTCAAGCCTTTCAGCGATGCGTTCGTCGGCCTTGTCAGGATGATGATCGCGCCAATCGTCTTCTGTACGATCGTCTCGGGGATCACGTCGCTTGCGAGCGGTAAGGCGATCGGGCGCACGATCTTCAAGGCGCTGGCGCTCTTCTACTCGCTCACCGTCGTGGCGCTAGCTTTCGGGCTCGTCACCGCGATCGTTCTGCGACCGGGCGCGGGTATGCACATCGACGCGCACGGTCTGGACACGAGCATCCTCGCGCAATATGTGAAGCATGCACAGCCGGGTGGCCTGGTCGCATTTGCGTTGAGCGTCATCCCCGAGACGATGCTCGGCGCCTTCGAGAAGGGTGACGTACTGCCGGTACTGCTGCTCTCGCTACTCTTCGGCTTTTCGCTGAATTCGTGCTCAAAGGCGGGCCGGCCGGTGCTCGCGCTAATCGACGGCGTCGCGCACGTCCTGTTCCGGATCCTCGCGATGATCATGCGACTTGCCCCGCTCGGCGCATTCGGTGCGATGGCGTTCACGGTGGGCCGCTTCGGCATCCGCTCGGTCGGCTCGCTCGGCATGTTGATGGTGTGCTTCTACGTGGCATGCGTGCTGTTCATTGCGCTGGTGCTAGCTCCGCTCGCGCGGCTGCATGGTTTCGCGCTTTGGCGGCTCTTGCGCTACATGCGGGAGGAATTGCTCATTGTTCTCGCGACATCTTCCACGGAGCCGGTACTGCCGCGCCTGATCGTCAAGCTCGAGGCGCTCGGTTGCGACAAAGGGGTCGTGGGGCTCGTGCTGCCCGCCGGATATTCGTTCAATCTCGACGGCACCGCGATCTATCTGACGCTCGCTTCGATGTTCATCGCGCAGGCGTGCGACGTGCCGCTTTCCGCATCTCAGATCGCGATGATGCTGGCGGTCATGCTGCTCACGTCAAAGGGGGCGGCGGGCGTGTCGGGTAGCGGACTTGTCGCGCTCGTCGCGACGCTGACGGTGATCCCGGATCTGCCGGTAGCGGGTGTGGCGCTGCTGGTGGGCATCGACCGCTTCATGTCCGAGGCGCGCGCGCTGACAAGCGTGATCAGCAACGCTTGCGCTGTGATCTTTGTTTCCATGTGGGAAGGGGCGTGCGACCGTGCGCGTCTCGCTCAGATGCTGGGGGCGGCAGCGGCAACTGCAGGCGACGCGGACAGTGCGGAGGACTCGGCGAGACGTACCCCGGGAATGTGACAGGAAGGCCGCAGCAAGCAAGCCTTCCTTCAAGTTTGCGTCAATGAGCGGAAACGGTATCCAGCCCGGTCGATTTCACTTCTGGCTGGACGCCGGGCGAAGCGAGATAGTCGAGCAGAGCTTTTGCTTCTTTCGGATGCTGTGCACTGACCGGAATGCCGGCCGCGAAACGCGTGACTGACTGCAGCGATTCGGGAATCTTGCCGACGAAGGTCGCGCCCTTGACAGGCAGCAACTCGCTCACCTGCTGGAAGCCGATTTCGTAGTCGCCGTTCGCCACGACCGAGGCCACTGGAATGCGCGGGATCATCTTCGCCTTCGCTTTGACCTGATCCTCGATGCCAAGCTTCTTGAACAATTCCCGCTCGATATAGACACCGCTGGCGCTGTCCGAGTAGGCGATCGACTTCGCATGCAGCAGCGTCTGCCGGAGCCCGTCTACGGAGCTGATATCCGGCTTCGCCGCACCTTCGCGCACGACCATGCCGATACGCGAATCGGCCAGTTCGACCCGCGATCCGGGGACGACCTTGCCTTTCTGGATCAGATCGTCAAGCGCATATCCGACCATGATGACGGCGTCCGCCGGCTCGCCACGCTCCAGCCGGTTGGGAATCGCTTCGGGCGATTTCCCCATCGACGGACCGAGCGCGGTGTCGAGCGCGTTGCCCGTCTCTGCCGAGAATTTCGGGCCGAGCACTTTGTACGCCGCAGTAAAGCCGCCAGAACTCATGACGTGCAGATCGGCGGCGTGCACGTTCGCCGCGGCGGCCGAGGTTGCAACCAGTGCTGCGGCGCACAGTTTTCGAATCAGGTTTCTCATGATCGTAGTGTTGTCGGAATATGGGTGTTTCTGGATGCGGAGCGCGGAAGCGGATCAGTGAGCCGGAGTCAGCGTCGTTGCGCGGCGGCGATACAGTGCGAACGTTGCCATCAGCGCGCATGCAGCTGCAAAGCTCATCCAGTAGCCTGGTGCGGCCTTGTCGCCCGTCATGTGGATGAGCGCCGTGGAGATCGCCGGCGTGAAACCGCCGAACACCGCCGTCGCGAGGCTATAGGCGAGCGAGAAGCCCGCGACGCGTACTTGTGCCGGCATCACTTCTGTCAATGCGACGACCATCGCGCCGTTATAGATGCCGTACATGAACGAGAGCCAAAGAAGCGCGAGCAGCATGTTGAGGAAGCTCGGCGCGTGGGCGAGGAGCGACAGCGCCGGGTACGCGGTCGCGATGGCGAGCACCGTCATCGCGACGAGGAGCGGCCGGCGGCCGAGCTTGTCGGACAGAGCGCCGCCGATCGGCAGCCACACGAAATTCGACACGGCGACACACAACGTCACGAGCAGACTGTCGGCGGTGCTCAGGTGCAGAACGGTCTTGCCGAAAGTCGGTGCGTAGACGGTGATCAGATAGAAGCTCGCGGTGGTCATCGCCACCAGCATCATGCCTGCAATCACTACGGTCCAGTTCTGGACCAGCGTGCGGAACACCTCCTTCATGCTCGGACGATGCTGGCGCGCCTTGAACTCCTCGGTTTCCTGCAGGTTACGACGCAGCATGAAGATGAACGGCACGATCATGCAGCCGACGAAGAACGGAACGCGCCATCCCCAGGACGCGATGGTAGCGGCGCTCATCGACTGGTTGAGCGCGAAGCCGAGGGCTGCGGCCACGACAATCGCGACCTGCTGGCTCGCGGACTGCCAGCTCGTGAAGAAGCCCTTGCGGCCCGGCGTGGCCATTTCGGCGAGATACACCGAGACGCCGCCCAGTTCCGCGCCCGCCGAGAAACCTTGCAGCAGCCTCCCGATCAAGACGAGCGCCGGCGCCAGCAGGCCAAGCGTTGCGTAGCCCGGCACGAACGCGATCAGGATGGTGCCGCTCGCCATGATGGAGAGCGTGACGATAAGACCTTTGCGGCGACCGACGTCGTCGATGTACGCGCCCAGCACGATTGCGCCCAGCGGTCGCATCAGGAAACCGGCGCCGAAGACCGCGAACGTCATCATTAATGAGGCGAATTCGCTGTCGGCCGGGAAGAAGACCTTGGCGATCTGGGTGGCATAGAAGCCAAACAGGAAGAAGTCGAACTGCTCGAGAAAGTTTCCGGCCGTTACGCGGAAAACCGCCGCGGCCTTTGAACGGCCCGACGAAAGGGTAGAGGGCGAGGGGTGCATCGTTGTCTCCTGAAATCCCGAAAGATGCTGTGGTTCCGCTCTTTGTGGATTCGCGAATATTGGCCCTTGCCCGGCAAAACGATAAGTGCAATCTTTTTAACGATTGATGTCCATTGGTTATCAATCGGCGCTGTGCCGGCCCTGCCTGGCCGAGCAGCGTGCTCGCGGCGCAATTCTGCGATCATTGCTGACAATCTGAACTGCTGGAATGAGCATGGAACTTCGGCATCTTCGCTATTTCATTGCTGTTGCGGAATTGCGCAGCGTACGGGCGGCGTCCGAGCAGCTGCACGTCACGCAACCTGCAATTTCCCGCCAGATACAGGATCTCGAAGACGCCATCGGCGCCGCGCTGTTCGAGCGCACGCCGCGCGGGCTGAAGCTGACGCCCGCCGGCGATGCGTATCTCTCGGAAGCACGCGAGATCCTTGCGCGTGTCGATGCCGCCAACCGGCTGGCGCGGCGCATCGCATCCGGCGTGCAAGGTCACCTGCGCATCGGTTTCGTTGAAAACGCCGTGTGGAGCGGCCCCGTATCGAGCGCGTTGAGCGCTTTCGAACAGGCAGCACCGAACGTCGCCCTCGAACTCACGCCGATGAACACGCCCGAGCAACTCGACGCGCTCGCCGCGGGACGGCTCGACGGCGGCTTCTGCTATCGCTTCGGCGCGTTGCCGGAAGGCATCGCGAGCCTGCATGTGCTCGATCAAGGCGTGGTGCTCGCCGTGCCGCAAGCGTGGCCGCACGGCAGCGCAGGCGCGGTCAGCGCACATGAACTCTCCGGCAGGCCGTTCATCGCGTTCCCACGCCGCGTCTATCCTGCCTACTACGATCGCCTGCTGTCCGCCTGCGCCGAGCGCGGGCTCACGCTCGATATCAGACAGGAGGCGTCGACGGAAACCGCGATACTTTCGCTGGTTTCGGCAGGGATGGGCGCGGCCATCGTCAATGCCGCGAATCGCGACAGGCCGCCCGCACGAGTGCGTTTCGTCGACTTGCTGGACGTGGAGATTTCCTTGCCGCTCGAATTCTGCTTCGTCGCACATGAGGCGGCGCACGCAGCGAATCCCACGCTGAAGCGTTTTCTGGACCTGCTGACATAGCGGCCGGCAAGCGATGCCTGCAAGGCATCGCCCGGAGCAGAAAACGGCATTGGCCGGACGTTTTTTCGTCGCCGATAGTAAAGGCACCCCAAGCTCTTTACTGTCCGCGCCATGTCCACTTCTGCTTCGCTCATCGCTACCGATATCGACTTCGAACGCTCCGGCTTCCAGACCGGCACATTGCGTCTGCCGTATTCGCACGACCGCTCGGCATACGGCCACGTGCCGATCCCGCTTGCCGTGCTCAACGCTGGTGCTGGTACGGGCCAGACCGTTCTCCTGACGGGTGGCAATCACGGTGACGAATACGAAGGACCCGTCGCGCTGATGAAGCTGATGCAGCGCATGCCGTCGATGACCATACGCGGTCGCCTGATCGTGATACCGGGTCTGAACTTTCCAGCGTTCGTCAACGGCACGCGCACGTCGCCGATCGACCGCGGCAACCTGAACCGCCTCTTTCCCGGTGCCCGAAATGGCCAGCCGACGGAAATGATCGCGGACTATGTCGAAAGCGAACTCCTGCCACGCGCCGATGTCGTGATCGACCTGCATGCCGGCGGCGCGTCGTTCGAGCATGCGCCCACGCTGCTCGCGTCGCCGCCTGCGGAAGGCGAGCGCCACGCGTTGTATATGGACCTCGTGCGCGAGTTCGGCGCGCCGAACACGATGATCATGGACCTGCTCGGCGAAGACCGCACGTTCGCGGCCGCAGCCGAACGGCACGGCAAGCTTTTTCTGTGCGGCGAGTTCGGCGGACATGCGGGCTGCGATGCGGCAAACCTTGCGATCGTCGAAAGCGGCTTGCAGCGCGTGTTGGTTCGGCTCGGCGTGGTCTCCGACACGCAGCCGGCGCCGGCCGGCAAAACGCGCTTTCTACGCGTAGAAGGCGCGCGTGCATACGTGTATGCGCCGCTTGCGGGTGTATTCGAACCCGCGTTCAGACTCGGCGATCAGGTGCGCGAGGGTCAGCTCGCGGGACGCCTGTACGATCCGCACCGCCCGTGGCAGGCGCCGGCCGATATCGCGTTCCGCAGCGACGGCATGGTCATTTGCATGCGGACCTTTGCACGGGTGGAACCCGGCGACTGCATCGCGCTACTCGCTGCACGAGCCAACGCCGATTGAGCCAAGTCCATCAACGCCGGAGACCGCGCATGAATGTTCACCCTGTTTCAACCCAGCCCGCCGATGTCGTTGCACATACCGGGTCTTTCGATAGCGTGCGCCATCCGGTGTATGTCGTGCTGCTGTTCTTCGTCTGTTTCGCATTTTCGTATCTGGACCGCCAGGTCGTCAGCATTCTCGTTCAGCCGATCAAGCAGTCGCTCGCGCTTACCGATACGCAGATCGGTCTGCTGCAAGGATTTTCATTCACGATGTGCTACGCAACGGCAGGGGTGTTCGTCGCGAGGCTCGTCGATCGCGGCAACCGCGTCAAACTGATCGCCGCGTGCATTGCGATCTGGGCGATTTCGACAATGGCGTGCGGCTTCGCGACCAACTTCACGGAACTGCTGCTTGCCCGCGCCGGAACGGCGGTTGCCGAGGCCGCCTTGAGTCCCGCAGCGCTGTCGATCTTCAGCGACATCTTTGCGCCGCGCCGCGTCGCACGCGCGAGTAGCGTGTTCATGCTCGGGCCGTATGTAGGCGGCGGCGCTGCGCTGTTCGGCGGCGGTATGTTGTTGTCGGCGGCAGCTGCGGGCGACGGCAGCGCGTGGCTCAGCGCACACGGCTTTGCGCCTTGGCAAGCGGTGTTTGTTGCCGTGGGATTGCCTGGCATTCTGCTGGCCGCGCTCGTCGCGTTCACGGTTCGCGAACCGGCGCGGCATGAAACCAGCATGCGTGGAGCGCAGGCGCAGAACGAGATGCCGTCGCTGCGCGACGTGCTCGCCGAACTGTTCGTGCGTAATCGCTTCTGCTTGCCTTACTTTGCGGCCTACGTCGCGCTGATCACGCTGTTCTACTCGCATGCCGCATGGTTCCCGACCTTGCTGATGCGCCATTTCCACCTCGCACCGAAAGCCGTTGGACAGATGGCGGCACCTGCGTACATGCTCGGCGGTATTCTAGGGGTGGCATGCGCGGGAATGCTCGCAACGCGCGTCACCGACGACACCACCTTGCGCAAAGTGCTCGGCTTCTCCGCGTGCGCCGTTGCCTTGCTGGTGCCCGCCGCGATCGCGATGCCGCTCGTCGCGAGCAGCAGCCTTGCCATCGTGCTCTATGGCGTCAGCGCTTTTACCGCCAGCATCGCAATGGGTCTCGCACCCGTGCCATTGCAAATCGCCGTGCCGAACCGCATGCGTGGCCGTTCGCTGGCGCTGCTCGTCTTCATGACCAATGCGATCAGCGGTGGCGTGGGCCCGCTGTCGGTTGGCTATCTGAACGAACGGCTGGGACACACGGAAACGAGTCTTGGAAGCGCGCTGGCGCTGGTCGGTGGCGTGTCGGCGCTCGTCAGCGCGTTGTTCTATGCAGTGGCGACCCGGCGCGTTCGCGCTGCGACGGCGTAGTGAAACGCGCACTGACACACATACTAAAACCTGCATTCGAACCAGAGAGAACGGATCGCCATGAAACCCGCCTCACAAGTCCATCACGTCGGCGCCGCGACCATCACGCGGGTCGATGAAACCGGCTTCGCGCTCGCGCCGAACCTGTTGTTCCCGGCGTGGAGCGATGAAGATGGTCGCGAGCTCGAGGAACGCTTCGCCACCGAAAGTCTGGATCTCACTAACGCGCGAGTGCCGTTGAAAACGCATCTGTGGGTCGTGGAAGTCGGCGGTGTGACGATTGTCGTCGATACGGGCATCGGCAATGGCAAGTCCCGGCCGTTCAGCGCGCTCTTCGACAAGCTCGATAATCCCGTGCTCGAACGCTTCGAATCGGCCGGCTTCCGGCGCGAGGATGTCGACTACGTGATGCTCACGCATCTGCACGTCGATCACGTCGGCTGGAATACGCATTGGCAGGACGGTCGCTGGGCGCCCGTGTTTCCGAACGCTACGTACGTGTTCGGCGAGCGCGAACGCGACTTCTTCGCTACCCCGGAAGGCGCATCGCGGCGGATGGTGTACGAGGACAGTGTGCTTCCGGTCATCGAGTCCGGTCAGGCGCGTGCCGTGCCGGATGCAGGTGCGGAGATTCTCGACGGCATCCGCTTCCTGCCGACTTTCGGCCACAGCATCGGTCACATGGCCATCGAGCTTCGTTCGCGTGGCGAGACAGCGCTTTTTTCCGGCGACGTGATGCACAGCGCGGTGCAAGTGCATCGGCCCGAATGGAATTCAATGTTCTGTCTCGATCAGGAGCAGGCCCGCGCTTCACGCGGGCGTCTGCTCGCGCATGCAGCGGACACGGGCGCGACGGTGTTTGCCGCGCATTTTGCCGAGACATCGGCGGGGACTGTGCGGCGCGTCGAAAAGGGTTTTGAATGGCGCTATGCGTGAGGGCGGGGACACCGCAGCGCGCGAAGTATGGCGTCCCTTCAGATCGGGGAGTTTGTCGCGAAATGGTCTTGAAGCTGGCTACGCCGACGCAGAACTGGTGAAAGCCAATCATGAGCGATAAAGAACAGCGCGAAGCCAGCCGGCAGAAACCGATATAGCCATCAGCTTGAAACTACTGCCGATTCACCGCTTTCAAAGCCGCGATAAACCTTGAACCGTTTTCGCAGGCAACTATGCTGTAAAAGAGCCGGACTGCAATGCTGAAAGGGCTTCCCGCTCGAATCGACCGCCCCGCAGGACGACGGTCAACATGGGCTAACGCTGACGCGGCGGCCCGGAACCGCAACGGTGTACATCATGCGTTCTGCTCGTTTCTGGACGGTGGCAGGCCTCTTTGCGCTGTGCGCGTGGAGTACGGTTTGCGCCGCAGCTGGACCGGCAACCAAGGCTTCGGCTGCGTCGTCGCCGTCCGTGCCTTCCAAACCGGTGCCTGCGAGCCCGCCGCGCCGGATCGATCTGACAAACAAGCCCTGGCGCGGCGATTTCGACGCAATGCTCGAACGCCGCGTGATCCGCGTGCTCGTACCTTTTAGTCGTACGCTGTATTTCAATGACCGGGGACGTGAACGAGGATTGAGCGCAGATTTCGTGCGCGATTTCGAACGGTACGTCAACAAGACCTACGCCGATAGACTCGACAAGCGCCCGATCACCGTGTTCATGATTCCGACGACACGCGATCGGCTGCTACCCGGCCTCAACAGCGGCATGGGCGATATCGCCGTTGGCAACCTGACCGTCACCGACGAGCGGCTGAAACAGGCCGACTTCGTCACGGCGCGCGCCCTCAAGCCAACCCGTGAGCTGGTACTGACGGGGCCGAAATCGCCGGAATTGTCGAAGCTCGACGATCTAAGCGGAAAGACCGTGCACGTGCGCCGCTCAAGTAGCTACTACGAAAGCCTGAGTGCGCTTAACGGCCGCTTCCAGAAAGCCGGTAAGCCGCCGATGCGGCTTGTGCTGTTGCCGGATGCACTCGAAGACGAAGATGCGATGGAGATGCTGAACGTCGGTCTGCTTCAGATCCTGGTGGTGGACGACTGGAAGGCGCGGATGTGGGCGCAGATGCTGCCGAATGTGAAGGTGCACGACAACATGTCAGTGCGTGAGGGAGGCTATGTGGGTTGGGCTATTCGCAAACAGAGTCCCAAGCTCAAAGCTGTGATCAGCGATTTTTACGACAATTTCATCACGAAGCAAAGCGTCGCTGAGGTTCGCCTCAAACAGTATATGCAAGGCATCAAGCAGATCCATAACAATGCTGAGAGTGCCGAACTCAATCGCTTCAATCAGACGGTGGCCTTATTCGCGAAGTACGGCCAGCAATACGGCTTCGATCCGCTCATGCTCGCGGCCCAGGGTTATCAGGAGTCGCAGCTCGATCAGCAGGCCAAGAGCCGCGTGGGAGCCGTCGGCATCATGCAATTAATGCCGGCCACGGGTAAGGAGCTCAATGTCGGCGACATCCGGATAACGGAGTCGAATATTCATGCCGGCGCCAAGTATCTCGATCGACTCATGACGCGTTACTTCCAGGACGCGCACTTCTCCGAGGTGGACCGCCCGCTGTTCGCCTTCGCGAGCTATAACGCCGGACCCGGAAGCATTGCGAAGATGCGCAAGGAGGCCGCGGCCCGCGGCCTCAACCCGGACGTCTGGTTCAACAACGTCGAGATCGTGGTGGCAGAGAAGATTGGCATTGAGACAACCACGTACGTGCGAAACATCTACAAGTACTACGCGTCGTATCGCCTGCTGATGGACGCGCAGGCGCAGCGAACCCGCGCGGAGCAGCAACTGGGCCGCCAACCTTGACGTTCGGTGAACGCCTCGCGGGGTTGCTTCGGGCCTGCTCGACCCCGTTGCGTACCGGTGATCACTTTGCGACGACGCCGAGTTGCTGCAGGAAGGTCAGATTGTCTTCGAGATGCCAGTTGTCTGTGATCTTGCCGTCGCGAATGCGGTAGATGTCCGTTGCGATGAAATCCACTTTTTGGCCTGTGCCCTGAGTGCCGTTGAAGGTGCCGGTGAAGTGACCGGTGAAATGCAGATGCGTCACGACGCGATCGCCGGCCACGATCATCTGCTCGACCGACGCCTCAACGTCGGGCACGGCCGCATGGAATGCACTGGATGCTGCGAGCGGCCCGGCGATGCCTTGGGGCCGGCCGGGCGGCAACGTGCGATCCGTGAAATTCTCCGCCAGCGCGGCGCGGGCCTGCGCTTCGTCGCCGGTGGTCCAGAAGGTATCGTAAGTCCGAGCGGCGCGAATCTGCGCATCGAGCTGCTTCTTCGGAAGCGTGTGATCGACAATCAACGTTTGCGGCTTTACGAGGTGGTCGTCAGCAGTGGCCGTCGCGGCTGCGGTTGCAGGCAATGCGGCGGCAAACAGCATGACGGCCGAAGCAGCGAAAGCGGCACCGACTTGCGAAAAGAAGGGGAAAGCGCGGGACATGAGTGTTCTCCGGATCTGTAGGTGTGGTGAGAATCGGTTTTGAGTTGCTCGGTGGCCACGGAGCGCTGCGAACCGGATGCATTCTCTATTCAGCAGGGCCTTGTGATAATTGGTCTAGGGCTTGATTGTTTTTCAACCAAAACTGAATAATGCTTCGCATCGAGAAGGCGCAAAAAGCATAGGTATAGGCATGCATCGGCGACGCCGGTGTCTATTCTTCAGACACTACGACCAACGCGTGTCAGGTCAGCTCTGCACTCGTCGTCAGCCATTCCGCGCCTCACGCGGAATGGGGGACCGACATCTCCAACCTACCTCGGCCCGCGCGGGCGCAATGCGTCGCCGGCAGTCAAACGGACGCCTGTGGCTCGGCATGGGCAGCTGGTCAATAGATGGCGAACGCCTGGCGGCAAGCGCATGGACCTCGCCATGAAGCAAATGCTTCGGTGAGAATCGTTTCAGCTGTTCACCTTAGGGAGGTCAGCGATGAAATATTCCATTCGTGCAAGGCTTATTCAGTCTGCCTGGATCATGCTGCTCGCCGTACCTTATGCAGCATGGGCGCAATCTCAAACAATAGTCACGATCGCTGGCACTGGGGTGCAAGGGTACGCTGGCGACGGGGGGCAGGCTACATCAGCGCTCATCGCTCCGGAGGGTCTGTCTGTCGACCACCACGGCAACCTGTTTGTTGCCGAACCGGTGAACCATGTGGTCCGGCGTATCGACCACGCCACGGGGATCATCACCACCTTCGCGGGCACCGGTCAAACGGCCTATAACGGCGATGGGTTGAAAGCAACAGCGACCAATCTCGACTATCCACAAGGTGTAGCCGTCGGACCAGACGACGATGTATATATCGCCGATTATGGGTCGACCAGCCGCATCTTGCGCGTCGATCATCACACGCTGACGATTCACACGGTTGCCGGAGGAAGCCAACGTGGGTTCTCCGGAGACGGAGGACCCGCAAGTGCTGCGTTGATCAACGCGACGGACATCGCCTTCGATCGCGACGGAAACCTCGTCATCAGCGATTCTGGCAACCAGCGCATTCGGCGCGTCGATCGACGCACCGGCATCATCGCGACAGTGGTGGGCGGTGGCATAAATGGAGCGGGTCCGGCCAGCGGCCCGGCGGCGGAAGCCGGCTTCCTCTACTACATCACGACGGCGTTCAACCGGCGCAACGACATGTTCTTTGCCGACGCTGGTCTTAACACCGTTCGCGAACTGGACAGACAGCGTCAAACATTTACGACAGTCGCGGGGGTCTATCCGGGGACGACAGGAGTAGCTTTTCAGGCGGGCTACAACGGTGATGGACAGCCTGCCACACAGGCGCTACTTAACTATCCCTCGCATATTGCGGCCGATTGCGCAGGAAACCTAACCATCAGCGATAGCGCCAATTACCGCGTGCGGCAGGTAGACCGGGAGACGGGAACCATTGAGACTATCGCCGGCACGGGTACGGCGGGCTACTCGGGTGACGGAGGTCTCGCCATTCAGGCTATGCTCATGCAGCCACGGGGCCTCGCGTTCGCGCGTGACGGTGCCCTGTATGTCGCCGATGGTCTCCGGATTCGCAAGATTGCCGGGCTGCCGGGACATCATCGCTGGGATTGCCGCGACAACCGTCGCTACGGTCTTGACCGCGACGGTCGTGACGATGACGACAACCACAACCACTGAGGAATTGTGATCGGCCGAGATTCGCTTTGCGCCGCTAGCTGCAGTCGGTCAGTTTTTAGCGGTTCGCTCGAGTCGTAGGGCGGCTACTCGAAGGGTGCCGCGGGGGTTCGGCACTTGTTGCCTTGGTCCGTCTTCGCGGATCAGCGCAATTCGAGCCACAGCGGTTGATGATCGGACGAACGGCTATTCTGGTCCACGTCACAATCCACGATGCGCGGCTTCAGATCTTCGGTGACAAAAACAAAATCGCATGCGAACGGTCCGTCGGACCATTGCTCGTGATCATACAGACCGACTGTGGCAGCCCGCGGGGCACCGGGGTGCGCGCAGGCCCATGCGTCGGCGAAGGCGGGCGCGCCAGGAATCGGCTCCAGCATCCTGCAATAAGCAGAACCTTCGAACGCGCTGTTGAAATCGCCGCACACGATGGCAGACATAGGACGTGCAGTGTCGGCGAACGGACTGTCCAGTTTTTCTGCTTGCGCCGGACGCCGCGCATGGTCGCACGCTTCCTGATGCAATTCGTGCAGCCTCGTCACTTGCGCCAGCCGCTGTGCTTCGGAGTAGAACTCAAGATGAGTGCTGATGGCGCGCAGCGGGCCAATATCGGTTTCGATCACGGCTTCGAGAGCGACACGCAGCATCGACGGCTTGGCGGGGTCGGCCGGCCACGGGAGCGAATGACGCAGCACCTGCCTGACAGGCAGTCGGCTCACGATTGCATTACCGAACTGACGCCGCTGTCGTGCTGGCCCGATAGGCGGAAGATCGGAACCGATCGCATCGACCACCGTCGCGTCCGGCAGCAACGCGGCAAGTTCGGCGAACTGATCGGCAGAGGGGCCGCCTGCCAATCCGCCCTGCGCCTGTCCCTCATGAAAGCCGCGCGTGACTTCCTGAAGACACAGGATGTCGAAATCGCACAGCGCCTTTGCCTCGCGCACAATGCGGGCGAGGTCGACGCGGCCGTCTACACCGCGTCCCCACTGAACGTTCCAGTCGACGAGACGCATGATGTCCTCCTGCAGAAGCCATGACTCACAGTTTACTGCCGCGGCGTCAAATGGATAAGCCGTTAGTGCCCAGGAAACGACAAAGTGTTTGCCTGGTTGCGAGCGCGCCTGCCTCATAGATGTCAAGCACGATGCATGATTCAAAGCAACCGGTACGCGAGTCGGGCGGCCGCTCTCGCGGTGCGTCTGTCCTGATCGAGCGTCGGGTTGTACTCTGCGATATCCGACGCGCGGAGCTTGCCCGAAGCCCGCACGCGCAGCACCATCGCTTCAACCACCGATAGCGGTACGCCCAGCGCAGCGGGTGCCGACACACCCGGCGCCGTGGCGGCCGGCAACACGTCGAGGTCGATCGTCAGATATACGTCATCCGCCGCGTCCAGCAACTTCTGAAGCTCATTCAGACGCTGCGGCAGTTGCGTTTCCTGCATATCGACGTCTAACACGTAGCGCACGCCGAGTCGCTCCGCATGCGCGAATAGCGACGCTGTATTGCCGAGATCGCTGATGCCGAAACACACATAGTTGAACGACACCCCTCGTTCCACACAGTCGAGCGCGATCTGATCGAACGGCGTGCCCGAATTCGCAGGACGCTTCTGACGCAGATCGAAGTGAGCGTCGAAGTTGATGATCAGCAGCTTGCGCGATATGAGTGGCGTGGCTTGATTCCTGGCTTCACGCTGCTGATGCAGCCGTAAACCGCTATACGTGCCCCACGCGACCTCATGACCGCCGCCGAACACCAACGGGCGTCCGCCGCTCGCCAGCACCTCGCTGACCACGTGGGCCAGTTCCGCCTGCGCGGCTTCGAGGTCGCCGTCATCGCACACCACATCGCCTGCGTCGGCAAGCGCGGCGATCGCCGCTTTGGCCGGCAAGCCTGCCAGCACACGGCGCAATTCCTTGGGCGCATGCGCTGCGCCGATCCTGCCTTGATTGCGGCGCACTCCTTCATCAGAACTGAAGCCCACGATCACCGGCACATCGCGCTGCACCTGCTGCGCGCTACCGAACGGCGTCACCTGATTGAAAACACGCCGCGTGTCGCCGGGCTCACCGTCGTCGGAACGGCCTGCCCACACCTTGCCATCAAATGGGACTCTCATGCGCGTGACAACACCGCCTGCAGGAATGCGCGTGTGCGCGGCTGCGATGGCGCAGAGAAAATCTCCGCGGGCGGTCCTGCTTCGACGATCACACCGCCGTCCATCACGACCACCACGTCGGCCACTTCCTTCGCGAAGCCCATTTCGTGCGTGACGACGACCATCGTCATGCCTTCGCTCGCGAGCAGCTTCATCACTTGCAGCACTTCGCCGACCAGTTCTGGATCGAGGGCAGACGTCGGCTCGTCGAACAGCATGACCCGTGGCTGCATCGCTAGCGCGCGAGCAATCGCAACCCGTTGTTTCTGACCGCCCGACAGACTCGCCGGCATCACATCCGCCTTGTGCGCGAGCCCGACTTTCTCCAGCAACGCGATCGCAGCCGCTTCGGCCTGCGCCTTGCTGGCGCCACGCAACATGCGCGGACCCACGGTAATGTTATGCAGCACCGACAGGTGCGGAAACAGATTGAACGACTGAAACACCATACCGACTTCGGTGCGCAGCGCATTCAGCGAACGCTCCTTGAGCATCGCACCCTGGTCGACTAGCCGATGCCCACAAATGTCGATCGTGCCGCGTTCTGCCTGTTCGAGTCCGTTACAGCAGCGTAAAAATGTACTCTTACCCGAGCCGCTCGGCCCGATCACCACCACGACCTGCTGCGGATGGATATCGAAATCGATGCCGTTGAGCACGGTATGCGAGCCGAACGATTTGGTGAGCCCGCGAATGCTGACGATAGGCTCATTGACTTTGGCCACGGTATTCATTGCACCATTCCTCCAGCACGCAAGCGGCGTTCGACGCGATGCAGCGCGTAATTAGTCGCCTGTGTCAACACCAGATACACCAGCGCGATGGCGAGATACACCTCTAGCGAACGATAGGACACGCTGATGATCTTCTGGCCTTCATGCATCAGATCGTCGATTGTCAGCAGCGACACCAGCGCCGAGTTCTTGATCAACGCAATGAATTCGTTGCCGAGCGGCGGGATCATGCGCACGATCGCCTGCGGCAGAATGATCGCGCGCATCGCCTGCCCGGACGACATGCCGATCGAACGCGCCGCTTCCATCTGCCCGCGATCGACTGACTGAATCGCGCCGCGCACGATCTCGGATACGTAAGCCGCCGAATACAGACCGAGCCCCAGCATGCCGCACAAAAACGCCGGCAGCAGAATGCCGAATTGCGGGAGGCCGAAAAACAGCAGGAAGAGTTGCACGAGCAACGGCGTGCCGCGGAAGAACGTCAGGTACGCGGTGCAGAACCCGTACACGATGCGCCGCTGCGGCGTGAGCCGGCCGATGCCGATCAACAGACCAAGCACGCAACTGAGCGCGAGCGACGCGGCGGTCACTTCGACCGTCACTATCGCGCCGTGCATGATGTCCGGCCAACCGGCAATCACCGGCGAGAAGTCAAGTTCCATTTGGTTTGTCCGGCCGTTTATTGCGCACTCGCGCCGAACCACTTCTTGACGATCGCCGCATACGTGCCGTCAGCCTTGATCCTGGCGAGCGCGGTGTTGAGGTCTGCCTTCAACTGCGGCTCGTCTTTGCGCACGGCGATGCCGTAGGCTTCAGTTGTCAGCGTTTTGTCGAGTACGCGGAAGCCGGCGCGCGTTTTCGCAACTTGATACGCGGCTGGCTTACCCGTCACAGCGGCGTCGGCACGGCCGATGCCTACCAGGTCGAACATTTCCTGGTTCTTCTCGACCTCGACGCGATTGATTTGCGGGAAGTTGTCGCGCAGGAAATTCACCGACTTCGTGCCCACCTGCACTGAGACTTTCTTGCCGTTCAGATCGGTTACCGTCTTGACCGGTGAATCGCTTTTGACCAGCACGGCCAGACCCCCCGCGTAGTACGGATCGGTGAAATCGACCACTTTCGCGCGCTCGTCGGTAATGTAGATGCCGGAGATCGCAGCGTCGAAACGATGCGCGATCAGACCTGGAATCAGCCCTTTGAAGTCAATGTCGGTCCATTGCACGCGTTTGCCCATCGCTTTCGCGAGCGCATTCATGAGGTCGACGTCGAAGCCGGTGCGCGCGCCGTTCTCGGTGTACTCCATTGGCGGGAAAGTGGCGTCGGTGGCAACGTTCAGTACATCCGGCGTTTGTGCTGACGCCGCGCCGGAAAATCCGCCAAAGGTCACGGCGAACGAGATGCATGCGAGGGACAACAGTCGTTGCAGCTTCATGGAGTAGGTTCCTTGTGGTTTTATCAAGTCGTGCGGTTAAGTCGAGACCCGAATCCAAGGACGAAATTGGAAACGCTTCGTCCCGTTAGTCGGTTTGCATATGCTCGGAAATGGCGCGGGCCGTACGTAGCGTCCCGTCGATGAATTGGCTTTCACGTCCGATGGCGCGCGTCGATGGCGCCATCAACGTGATCGACGCGCCGCTACCGGTGCCGCGTCCACTGTGATGAAAGATCGGGGCGCTGACGCCCCACACGCCCGGGTCGACTTCGCTGTCGCTGACGGCGTAACCCTGCGCTCGAATCTGTTGAAGTTCTACTTCGATCGCGGCGCGGCCGACGGGGTCGCTGTCGAACACGATGTCGAGCACTTCGGCGCGCGCCCTGCTGCCCATGAATGCCAACAGGCATTTCGCCGAGGCGCCCGCCTTGAGAGGCACGGCACGGCCTTTCTCGAACGAGCAGCGCAACGAATGCTGGCTGTCGACCATCTCAAGACACATCACCTGATGCCTGACCGCGACCACCAGCCCAATGCTTTCCTGCGACGCGCGCGCGAGCTGCTGCATCTCACTGCGGCTCGCTTCGACGAGCAGTGAATTCACATCGAAGCCAAGCGCGAGTTGCAAGCTGATCGGACCGGGCGCGTAGTATCCGGCGTTTTCGGCGACGAAACCCCAGCGCTTGAGCAGGGCGATCTGACGGTACAGCGTGCTCTGCGCAAGCCCGGTTACGGCCAGCAGATCCTTGACCGACATCGCCTTGCCATGACTGGCGAGCGCGGCCAGCACCAGCAACACGCGTTCAGCCCCTGTCACACCCTGTTCAACGTTCACGATTACGCGGCCCACGACCTATCAAGAACGCAGAATGCCAGACGATTCTCGAATTTCAAAAATGATATTCCCACTCAATGGGAACGCTAGGGCAGGGATTTCCCTTGGGGCGGGCATCGGGAGGTGCCAATCGTCGTGCCTACTACTCCGCCGTAAAATAGCTTCGCCTGTTACAGCGAACGGCACGAGGCGCTATGAAAACGCGTACACGGTTCGTTACCGCAATATTGGCGGTGCTTGTCGCGATTGCGGTGCTCTTTTTCCCATTGCCGCGGCGGATCGAGTTCGATACGCGCATCGTTACCGTTGCGTCGATACAGCGCCCGCCCTCGGTAGTGTTCGACTATGTCACGACGCCGGCTCACTGGCCCCTCTGGCATCCCTCATCGCTCGCGGTCAGCGGATCGGTGGACCATTCCCTCGATGTGGGCGAGCAGGTGACGGAGGAGTTCAGGGTGGCGGGGAGGCGCGGCCGCGTTGTGTGGACAGTCGCTGCACGTGTTCGGCCGAGCAAATGGGTGATAACAGGCAAGATCGACGGCAGATCGGCCGGCACAGTCACTTATTCGCTGACATCAAGTGTGAGCGGAACCCGTTTTGACCGTGACTTCACTTATCGCGCGCCGTCGTTATGGTTTGCGATATTGAACTGGTCCGTGCTGCGCGCGCGGATTCAGTCTGAATCGGATACGGCAGTCTTGCGACTCAAAAGCCTTGTGGAATCGTCGCCGCAGCAGTAGCAACGTCGCTCGACTGGCGTGACGACCTGCGGTCTCACCACCGGACTGAATGCTGGCGTGCAAGTCTGCCAACCTCATTCCCGCCTCCTCCCGCTACCTGTCTCCCGTCAGCAAACTCACGCGCAACATTCGTTGGCCACCGCGCAACACAATTCCGCGCTCGCATGCAGCGCGGTCCTCTACACGCCCGCTACATAAGGCACTGTACGCAATGGCACGGTCGATGCGTAATAAACACCACCCAGTCGTGCACTTACCAACATCGGTTGAATCGAGGTGCGTCATGTCGAATGTGCAGAGCCAACGTCGACCAGTGAACTGGCGAAGCCGGCCTTTTCGCGTGGGCGGCCGTTCAAAGCGCCATACGGCAAGGCGCGACTTCCCGGTGGGATTGGTGCCGTTCGGATTGCGGGCCGCCGGCTTCATCGGACGAGGCCCGAAACAATTGTGGCCGTATGTTTTGCCGTGGGTTTTCGCGGTGCTCACCATCGGTTTTTTCTGCCTCGTCGTGCGCGGCGTACTCACGCGGCAATTGCTGGTGCCGCCCGTCGAAACGCCGCAGTCGCTGGTGGAACGCGGCTATACATCGCACTTTCTCGCGGAACGCATCATGTCTTCGATGCGAGCCATCGGTCAGGACGCCGAGTCGATTCCGCACGACACGATGACAGACAACGACGCACAACCGGACATTCAGATACCCGGTCAGGAGATGTCGTATGCAACCACCGTGCGCTTCATCAAAGGCGTCATCAAGCGCACGGACGTGGTCGTTCATGTCGGCATCACAAAGGTCAACGGCAGCGCGGATTCTTACGTGGCGCATGTGCAGATTGAAGGCGGTCCGTTTAATTCCCGCGAAAGCACCGTGTCGTTCGAAGGACGCGATCTGGAGAAGTTCGTACACGACATCGCAGTCAAAGCCATGCGTCTTGCGGAGCCGAATATTCTCGCTAGTCATCTCTACTCGCAAGTGCAGAAAACCAGGTGTTCGCTCGCGCAATGCGACTACGGTGAGATCGTCGCGATCTACGACGAAGTGCTCGCACTGCCCGCCTCCGAGCAAGGCGAATGGGCGCTCGCCGGCAAAGCGTGGCTGCTTGCCGATCAGGGGCTGTCCAAAGAGGCCGAGCAGCAGACACGTGAGGCGCTGACCTTGTACCAGCATTCAGCGGTGCTGCACGCAAGCCTTGGCATTGCACTCGAACAGCAGCATCGCATCGACGACGCACTTGAAGCCTTGCGAGCCGGCGCGAGCGAGAAATCGAAGACGGCGGAAAACTTGCGTCTTCTCGGCGACGTGCTGTTGCACGCGAATCGCTATTCCGAAGCCCTCGATGCGTTCAAGCAGGCAGACCGAATGAAGTCAGACTCTGTCGACAACCTGCACGATTGGGGCGAAGCACTCGTCACTGTCGGCCGCTACGACGAAGCCATCGAAAAACTCTCGCGCGCCGTCGCGCTTCGCCCAGATCTGGCGCCCTCCTACGCGGAATGGGGCCGGGCACTGGATCGCAAGGGCGATCTGTCCGGCGCGTCGCGCAAATACGCTCAAGCGTTGCAACTCGACGCAGGGACTTTGTCGGTGCGCGAAAGTCATCTGGCGCGGCTCGCCAGAGCGGCGCAGGGAGGCGATCGCCCAGACCCGTCGAAGCCCAATGACGGAGTCAGGCCTGTTGCGATTCCGCCCGCCTCGCTTGCGTTGCAAACCGCGTAACGAATACCCGGCCATGAAGATGGCCTAGTCCCGCAGTATCTATCCGTTGCAGTAACACACCTGGTTGAATGGGAGATGTTCGATGGACAGTTTCGAAGATGCGTTCAGGGCCCTGATTGGTAGTGAGGGCGGTTACTCCTTCAATCCGCATGATCCTGGCGGTGAAACGATGTGGGGAGTCACGGCGCGCGTGGCACGCAGCGCGGGCTATGCGGGCGCCATGAAAGACCTGCCGCTCGATACCGCCAGACAGATTGCCAAACAGAAGTACTGGGACCCGCTGCATCTCGACGAGCTCGACCCGCGCGTTGCCTTCCAGATCTTCGACGCCAATTACAACGGCGGCCTGGTGGTGTTGTGGATGCAAAAAGCTGCCGGCGCGAAAGAAGACGGCAAGTTCGGCCCGGACACACTCGATGCAGTCAAAAGCGCGGACCCGCTGAAGTTTGTCATGCGCTTCGCCGCTTATCGCTTGCGTTACCTGCGCAACCTGCATGCATGGCCCAATTTCAGCCGTGGATGGACCGAAAGAATGGCCGCTAATCTTCTCCTGGGAGCAGCATGATGGACTGGTCTAAAGTAGCGTCGAACATCGGCAGCAGCGCACCGCTTCTCGCGGGCCTCGTGGGTGGTCCAATCGGTGTGGGGGTGACCGCCGCCGCCGCGATCATTTCGCATGCGCTCGGCACGCCGAGCGACCCCGGCGTCGTGGAACTCGCGTTGAACGATCCCAGCGCACTCGAAAAGGTCCGGCAAGCCGAGAACGCAAACTCGTTGCAGCTCCAACAGTTGATGGTTACTGCCGCCCAGGCGAGCCTCGCGCATGAAAGCGATATGGCGCGTATTCAGGCCGCCGATCGGGCCGACGCGCGCGCAATGGGAGTCAGCACCAAGGACTGGGTACCCAAAGTCCTTGCGATGGCGGTCACCGCCGGCTTCTTCGGCATTCTGCTGCTGATGGCCTTTCAGCCGCTGCCGGGCACGAACAAGGATCTCGTCAACGTCGTCGTCGGGGCTTTGGGTACGGCGTGGATCAGCATCATCGGCTACTACTTCGGAACATCGGTGGGATCGATGCGAAAGACCGAACTGCTCGCCAAGCCCAGCGTGCCGATCACCGCGGACAGCGCGCTTACGCTGCGCGAACCAGCAACGGCTTCAGCGGCGCGGCCACAAGCGGCGCCGGCTCCGTCGCACAGCGAGGCATTCCAGCAATTCACACCGGGTGGACAGGGCCCGATTTACTCGGGCAGCTGACGCTGCGCGTAATGCTCTTCGATGCCTCGTGCGAGTTGCGTGACGAGCCGCGTCATGGCCACCTGTGTCCGCCATGCAACATGCGGCGTCACGATCAGATCGGTGCGCGCGCGGGACAGCAGCGGATGATCGGCCGCGGGCGGTTCCTGCTCGAGGACGTCGAGCGCGGCATTCGCGATCAGCTTGCGGTCGAGCGCCTCAATCAGCGCCCCCTCGTCGACAATACCGCCGCGTGCGGCGTTCACGAGTGACGCGCTGCGCTTCATTCGCTCGAATTCGGCGAGCCCGAACAGATGCCGCGTTTCGTCGGTAAGCGGGCAATGCAGGCTGATCGTATCGGCCTCACGCAGCACCTCGTCGAAAGCGACATAGCCGTCGCGCACGCACCTCGCGCGCTTGCGCTCCGCGAACAGTACCCGCATGCCGAACGCGCCGGCCAGTTCGGCAAGACGCTTTCCACCGTGACCCGCACCGACGATACCGAGCGTCGATCCGTGCAGATCCTGGATCGGATGCAGTTCGGCGTAGAAGGTGGGTGATCCGCTCCATCCGCCAGCATAAACATCGTGCCAGTAAGGCATCAGGTTGCGGCGGAGCGCGAGCATCAACGCGAACGCGTGCTCGGGCACGGAAATCGTCGAATAACCCGGACACGCGACGATGCCGATGCCCCGTTTGCGACATGTTTCGATATCCAGATGATTGACGCCCGCGGCCGGCACGCCGATCAGTTCCAGATGCGGCAACTGCTCGAGCACATCGCCCGACAGTGGAACCTTGTTGGTCACGACGATATGCGCATCGCGGCAACGCTCCACAACAAGTTCCGGCGTCGTAGACGGATATTCGATCCAGCGATGCGGAAACGGAAAATCCGGTAGATCGGCCGACAGCGTCGCGCGGTCCAGAAAGACAATGGTTTTCAACAAGCTGCTCCACTTCATTAACGTTCGGACGAGCTCGTGGACACGGTGTCGAGCATGCGCTTCTTTCCCGTCTGCACGTGGTTCTCGAAAGCCTCCGCAGCCGCGTCGGCTTGACCCGCGAGCAGCGCCTCGAAAAGTTCGCGGTGTTCTTTCGAGGAGCGCTGCATCTGCGTGAATGAATACACGCCCTTGTGAATGTAGAGCGTCAGCTCGTCTTCGACGGCCTGATTGATCGTGATCAGCCGCGGATTTTTGGTCGCCGCCATTAACTGACGGTGGAACTCGGTGTTCAGGGTCTGATACTGACGGCTATCGCGCTCGGCCACGGCCGCGTCCATCTGGTCAAGGAGGAGCCCGAGCAGATGCTCCTCGTCGGTCGTCAGGCGCAGCGCGGCGAGGCGTCCCGCCGTGCGTGCGAGTCCGGCGCGGATTTCGTAGAGGTCCATTGCCTCTTCTAGCGACAGCCGCCGCACTTCCGCGCCCCGGTTCGGCACAATGCGAACGAGCCCCGCCTGTTCGAGCGAGCGTAGCGCCTCACGCGCCGAATTACGGCCGACGCCGATCTGGTTGGCGAGCGCCTGCTCGTTCACGCGTTCACCGGGGCGCAACTCCCCCCGCTGGATCATGGCGCGCACCTGATCGCGGATGTCGTCGAGTTTCGACGCAATCACCTCCGGTGCGCGGGCGTTCACCTTACTGTTCTGTGCACCATTGAGCGCGCTTTTCATGACGATTGCCTTATCTGTGCCATTTTTTGCTACCTATTTTACGTACAGAAAACCTACTGATACCCATGGAACCAGCACTATCACGACGAGGGCCGCCGCCAATGCCCCCAGATACGGCCAAACGCGGCGCATCGCGGCGGACGGGTCGACCTTGCTGACCGCGCACGCCGCATAAAAGCCAAGGCCAAGCGGGGGGGCGAACAAGCCCAGTCCCATCGCGAACACCACGACCATGGCATAGTGCACGTCCGAGATGCCCATCGCGCGCGCGATCGGGAACAGTAGCGGCCCGAATAATACGATGGCCGGGATCCCTTCAAGGAAGCTGCCGAGCATCACGAACGTAATCGCGGAGATCGCCAGGAAGCCGAGCTTGCCCCCCGGCGCAGCCATCATCATAGAGGCGAGTTGCGCGGAGAAGCCTGACTGCGTGAGCGCCCATCCCATCGCGGTTGCACACCCGATGATGATCAGAATCGCGCCGGACAGCGACGCCGCTTCCACCAGAATAGGATAGAGCCGGCTCCAGTCGAAGCGGCGATAGAGTAGCAAACCCACCACACAGGTGTAAGCCACGCCGATTGTCGCCACCTCCGTCGCCGTCGCGATGCCTTCCACCACGGCCGCCCGAATCACGAAGGGCAGCGCGAGCGCAGGCAGCGAGATCAGGAATGCGCGGCCGACCTCGCCCCAGGAGGCCCGTTGCACGCCTTGCAGGCTTTCGCTGCGGCTCTTGAACCAGACCACTGCCGCGAGCGCTATCGCGCCGACCACGGCGGGCATGAAGCCGCCTGTGAACAGCGCCGCGATCGAAACTCCCGTCACCGAACCGATCGTTATCAGCACGAGGCTGGGCGGAATGGTTTCCGACATGGCAGCCGCCGAACTGAGCATGGCGACCAGGTCGCCTTCGTTTGCGCCGCGCTTTTTCATTTCCGGGAACAGGCCGGGCGCGAGCGCGGCCATATCCGCCACCTTCGAGCCGGAGATGCCGGACACGAGGTACATAGCGCCGATTAGCACGTAGGCGAGGCCGCCACGCTTGTGTCCGATCAGCGAAGCGAGGAAACGGATCATCGCTTCGGCAAGTCCCATCGCTTCCATTAGTGCGCCCAGCAGGATGAACAGCGGGACGGCGAGCAGAATCAGGCTGGACATTCCCTGATTCATCGTGCTCACAACAATGGTCAACGGTGCGCCCGTGACGGTTGCGAGATAAGCAAACGTACACACGCCGAATGCGACCATGATCGGCACACCGAGACAGATGATCGTGATCACGCCGACGGCGAAAAACAGGACCAGACTCAGCGCGGTCAGTGGCGCGAGCGCTTGCCGTGCGATGTAAAGCGCAATGGCAACACCGGCCACGAGCGCGAAAGCCTTCAGGCAATCGCGAAGCGACGAGCGCTCGAGCAACCGCGTAATGGCGAGCACGAGCATCAGCGCAGCCGCCACGGGAATCGCGGCCGCGGGAATGGTATTGGGCAGCTCGAGCGCCGGCGTGCTGATGATCCATTCGTTCATCGCCCAGTCGGTTGCCGGCCGAACCAGCAGCAGCACGAAAGTCATCACGATGAAATTTCCGACCGTCTCCGCAAACGCACGATTTTGCGGGGACATTCTGTCGACAAACATCGTCAGTCGCATATGTTCGCCGCGGCGCAGCGCCACCACTGCGCCCAGCATCGACAGCCAGATGAACAGGATCGACGCAAGTTCGTCACCCCAGATCAACGGATCCTGCAACACGTAGCGGCAGAAAACGTTGGTGAGGAGCAGCACCACTTCGGCCATCAGCAGCAACGCAGCGGGCACTTCGGTGATCCACTTGATGGCCGTATCGAGTGTGCTGCCGACGCGCACGACTTTCGATGCCGCATGTCGTTCCTTCGGCGCGCCCATGTCGTGGGCGAACACCTGCTCGGGATGAACTCGGGAAGTCATGACTCGTTCTCCAGAAACTCTTCGGTGGTCCGCGCTCATGCGAGCTTCTGCGTGTACTTCTCGAGCAACGCCCAGGCTTCATCGCCGTACTTCTTGCGCCACTGGTCATAGAAGCCGGCCTTTTGCAGCGAGGCGCGGAACGGCTGGATGTCGGGCTTGTTGAACGCCATACCGTGCGATCGCAACGTTTCGACGAGCGATGTGCTCAGTGCGGCGACGTCCGCCCGTTCAGCCACAGCGGCCGCATTCAGGTGTTTTGCCACAATGGTCTGCAAGTCCGGCGGCAGGTTGCCCCACGAACGCGCGTTGGCAAGGAACCAGAAGCCGTCCCAGATATGGCCGGTCAACGAGCAGTACTTCTGGACTTCATAAAAGCGGCCGGTTTCGATCAGCGCGAGCGGGTTTTCTTCCGCGTCGACCACCTTGGTTTGCAGTGCCGAATAGGCTTCGCTGAAGTTAATGCTGGTCGGCGACGCGTCGAGCGCCTTGAACATCGAGGTCCAAAGAGGGCTGACCGGCACACGGATCTTCAGACCCTTGAGGTCGGTCGGACTCAGCACCGGCTTGACCGAGCTCGTGAGATGGCGAAAGCCGTTGTCCCACGGTTTTTCCATCGCGATGAGCCCCACCTTCGAAACCGCCCTGCGGATGTAGCTGCCGAGGTCGCCGTCCATCGCCGCCCACACCTGGTTGTAGTCCTTGAAAGCGAAGCCGATGCCGTTGATCGCGGAGACCGGCACCAGCGTCGACAGCACCACGCCACCTTGAGTGAGAAAGTCGATGGCCCCCGAACGGACCTGCGACAGCATATCGGTATCCGTCCCCATCTGACCGTTCGGGAAAATCTGCAAGTCGACGCGGCCGCCGGTTTCTTTCCTGATGGCGTCCGCCGCTTCTTTTGCGCGGACATTGAGCGGATGGGACAGCGCCAGGTTGTTCGCGTACTTCAGCTTGAACTGCGCAGTCTGGGCGCTGGCCAGCGATGGAAACAAACCGGTCCCGGTTGTCGCCACCGCGGCTGCTCCAAGGGTTTGCAGAAAGGTACGACGGGAATACGAACTCATTTTGTCTCGCTCCATAGGAAAGGGAGGGCTGCATGACGCGTTCGGCGGCGCCGCGGCGTTCTTTTTGGCGATCCGTCGGTTTCGCAAGTGCATGCGACGGATCGTATTTCGCTGACACACACTCTAAAAGTGTTGACACTTAGCTGTCAAGGTGTTGATATAAGAAAAAGAGTGCATGCACTGAAACACCGGGAAAGCACCTGGAAGATGGGTGGTCCGTGATACTTATCAGGAGGAGGCAATGGAACTAGAAGGGCACTACCGCGAGCACGGCATGCTGATTGCCGGTCGCTGGCAGTCTGCGACGGCTGACAACGGGCAGGTCTCGATCAATGCGGCGACCGAAGAGCGGCTGGGCTATATGCCGCTGGCCACGCAGGCGCAGGTCACAGAGGCCATCGATGCCGCGACCGGGGCTTCAGCCGCAATGCGCAAGCTCACGCCGTGGGAGCGCACAGCACTGCTGCGCCGAGCCGCAACGCTCATCCGCGAACGCGCGCCGCAGCTCGCACGAATCGTGGCACTGGAAACCGGCAAGCCGATCGCCCAGGCCACTGGGGAAGCTAACGCGTCAGCTGAGTCGATCGACTGGTTCGCCGACGAAGCACGGCGCGTGTTCGGCATGTCATACGAAAGCCGCGTCAAGGGCGGACGGTATCTGGTGCACTACGAGCCGCTCGGTGTGATCGCCGCCTTCACGCCGTGGAATTTCCCGTTGCTGCTGCTGGCCCGCAAGATGGGACCGGCGCTGGCCGCGGGCAACGCGATCGTGATCCGGCCGTCAAACGAAGCGGCCGGTGCGACGATGGGACTGGTGCGCTGCTTCGTCGACGCCGGGTTCCCCGAGGGCGCGATCAATCTGGTGATCGGCAAAGCCGACGCAATTACGCCGACGGTCATGGCCGATCCACGCGTGGCGAAGATCAGCTTCACCGGCTCGGTGCCCATCGGTCGTCAGATCGTCGAGATGTCCGCGAAGACGCTCAAAAAGGTCACGATGGAACTCGGCGGCCATGCGCCCGTGATCGTGCATCGCGACGCAGACATTGATGCTTTCGCGCATCTCGCGTCGCTGGGCAAGTTCCGCAATGCGGGCCAGGTTTGCGCGTCGCCGACGCGGTTCTATATCCACGAATCGATTTTCGACAAGACTGTGAAGGCGCTGGTCGAGCGCTCGACGGCGCTACGCGTCGGCGACCCGCTGCAGCAGAACACCGACCTCGGTCCGCTGACCACGTCGAAGCGCCGCGAGGCGATCGAACGCCTCGTCGACGAAGCGGTAAGTGAAGGCGCCAGCGTGCTGTGCGGTGGCCGTCGTCCATCGCAATTCGGCCGTGGCTGGTTCTACGAGCCGACACTCATTGCTAACCCCGCTCCGCACATTGGCCTGATGAACGACGAGCCGTTCGGCCCGGTCGGCACTCTCAACCGGTTCACGACGATGGACGAAGTCATCACCGAGGCGAACCGGCTGCCATTCGCGCTTGCAGCCTATGTCTTTACGCGCTCGATGCGCAACACGCTGGAAACAACCGAGCGCTTGCAGGCCGGCGTCGTCGGTGTGAATACGTTCGTGGCGTCGACGGCGGAGACGCCATTCGGCGGCAGTAAGGACAGCGGGTTTGGACGTGAAGGCGGTCCGAACGCGATCCGCGACTATCTGGACACCAAATTCATCAACCTCGAACTGGCTAACGACGAGCCGCTCGACGCAACCGCCTGAATGGAATCCATCATGCAAACCATCAAGAACCACGCAAAAGCACAATTGGCCGCAGGTGAATTGGCACTCGGCATGGGGCTGCGCCAGGCTCGCACGGTCGACATCGCGCAGATCGCGCAGACGGCCGGCTTCGACTGGCTGTTCATCGATATGGAACACAACTCCATGGACATCGACACCGCCGCGCAGATCTGCGCGGCGGCTCTGGTGGGCGGTGTGACGCCGATCATCCGCGTGCCGGGCCATGAGCCGTTCCACGCCACACGACTGCTCGATACCGGCGCGATGGGCATCGTGGTGCCGCACGTCAGTACGCCCGAACAGGCCATGCAGATCGCCAATATGTGCCGCTTCCCGCCGGCGGGCGGTCGGTCGATCCCGGGCATGCTGCCGCAGGTCGGATTCCAGGCTCTCCCGATCGCCGATGTGGTTCGGGCGATCAACGACGAGGTGCTCGTGGTGGCAATGATAGAAACCCGCGAAGGCCTCGAGAACGCCGACGCGATCGCGGCGGTGCCGGGCATCGACGTGCTGCTGGTCGGCACGACCGACCTTGCGGCGGATCTGGGTATCACTGGACAACTTGGCCATACGCGTGTGGCGGCCGCCATCGACGCCGTGTGCGCCGCATGCCACCGGCACGGCAAGGTACCGGGCGTGGGCGGCGTGTACGACGAAGCGCTGATGACCGCCTACGTGCAGAAAGGCGCGCGTTTCATTCTCAGCGGCTCGGATCTCGCGTTTCTGATGACGGGGGCGAAGTCGCGTTCGCAAATGTTGCGTGCCATTCCGCTCGGGCAGGCAGAAGAAGTCCTGGCGCAACGCAAGGTGTCCTGACCGGACAAGGAGGAGACAGAGTGAATCCCGAATACGCAAGCAATCTCGTCAACCGGCGCGACCTTAAACCGTATCTGAACGCCGATCAATTCGAATTCCGCGATTCAGTGAATCGTGTGCTGACGCGCCATGCGTCGCCGGAGTATGTCCGCCAGTGCGACGAAGAGAAGCGCTTCCCCGAGGAACTCGTGAAGGTGGCCGCGGAACAGGGCTGGTTCGGCATCACGCTGCCCGAGGAGTACGGCGGCGTCGGTGGCTATCTTGACATGGCCGCTTATCTGGAGATCGTCGCATATCACACGATTGCGCTTGCGCGCTTCTGGAATGCGAACGTGAACATGGTGGGCGGCGCGCTGGCTCGTTTCGCGCCGGACAATATCAAGGGCGAGGTGTTGCCGAAGCTCGCTGAAGGTCGCGCCTTTCTCGCCTTCGCCCTGAGCGAAAACGGCTCCGGCTCAGATGCTGCCTCGCTGACGACGCGCGGCGTGGCCGACGGAAACGACTTCATATTGGACGGCACCAAGATGTGGATTTCCGGCGCGATGCAGGCCGACTATATCTTGACCGCTGTGCGGACCAATCCAGAAGCGAAGAAGCACGACGGGATCAGCCTCTTTCTGGTACCTAAAGAATCAAGTGGCCTGACGATCAATCCGATCGACCTGCTCGGCGGCCACGCCATCCGCACCTGCGAAGTGGTGTACGACGGCGTCCGTGTTCCCGCAGAAATGATTGTGGGCGGCTTGCACGTGGGCTGGAAGAAACTCACCACGGTGCTCTCAAAGGAGCGCATCGCTTTGTCGGCGATGTGTGTGGGCGGCGCTCAGGCGGCGATCGATCTTGCACGCTGGTATGCGAACGATCGCAAGCAGTTTGGGCAGTCGATCATCGATTTCCAGGCGGTGTCGCACATGCTGGCCGACATGCAGACTCGCGTCGATGCTGCTCGCATGATGGCGTTTCGCGCGGCCAAACTGCTCGACGAAGGCGAAACGTGCGACGTCGAGTCGTCACAGGCGAAGTACCTCGCATCGGATACATACGTGCAGGTCGCCACTGACGGCATCCAGATCATGGGCGCCAATGGCTACTCCGCCGAATACGCGATGCAGCGACATTACCGCGAAGCCAAGATGTTCCAGATCTTCGGTGGCACCAATCAAATCCAGCGCAACATCGTGGCGCGCGCGCTTAAATCGTAAGCGGAGACAGACGTGACGGCAGTTCAGACATTGGAAAAACTCGGCTTTGGCGTCGACTACGCGCAAGCCGACGTAGTCGTGGTTGGCGGTGGTGGCGCGGCTTCGCGTGCAGCGGTGTCGGCGGCACAGGCTGGTGCGAAGGTCCTCGTGCTGGCAAAGGCGCCGGTCGGGCAGGGTGGTAGCACCGTGCACGGCGCAAGCGAAATCATGAGCATGGGAGCGGCCGGTTATGGCAGCGCCGACGACAGCGCCACGGTGCATTACGAAGACACGATGCGTCCGGCGGGCGGCTTCATCGACCGCGAGTTGGTGCGCGTGCTGGCGGAGGACGCACCGAAGCGCATTGCCGACCTGATCAAGCTCGGCGTGCCGTTCGACCGGGTCAACGAGGGCTATAAACTCATCCGCAGCGACTTCGGCACGTATGCGCGTGCGCTGGGCGTGAAGGGGAAAACTGGCAAGGCCTTCGTGAGCGCGCTCGCGGACGAAGCGAGGAAGCTCGGAGTCGAGACGCGTCAGCCAGCGGCGCTCATCGACCTTTTGCGTGATACAAGTGGGCGCGCAAGCGGCGTGGTCGCGATGGACCTTGCATCGCGGCGGCTGCTGGTGGTTTCCGCGAGCGCCGTTGTGCTTGGCACCGGCGGCGCGCACGGTCTGTTCTCGCAGCAGGTCTCGACAGCGGAAATGACCGGTGACGGCCAGGCCATCTGCTTCCGCCATGGCGCCGAACTTGTGAACATGGAGTTTCACCAGTTCGGGCCGGCGATGGTGCACCCTTACGTGCAACTCTTCAGCAAGTCCTGCTTCATTCTGCATCCGAGGATGCTCAATCGCGACGGTCATGAGTTCCTGGCAGACTACCTGCCGGCAGGCGTGACGCCTGAAGCCGCGATGGACGAGAAAGTGTTCCCGTTCACGATCTCGAATGAATCGCGCTACATCGATATCGCGATCGCAACGGAAATCGCTCAGGGCAGAGGTACGGAACGCGGTGCGGTGCACTTCTCGTTCGCCGATATTCCGGACGAGCGGTTGGCGGCCACTATTCCGAACACCCTGCGCTGGATGCGCGCGAAGGGACTCGACCCGAAGCGCGATCTGCTCGACGTCGGGATTGCGTTCCAATGCCTGAACGGTGGCGTGCGGATGACGAACACCGACGCGATGTCGACCATCGAGGGGCTGTTCGTAGTAGGGGAGCTCGCTGGCGGCGTGCGCGGCCCGGATCGCCCGGGCGGCAACTCGCTTGCCGAAGGTCAGGTTTTCGGACATCGCGCAGGCGTCGGCGCGGCCGCGTTTGCGCGCGACAGTGGCGCGCCGGGGAAGCCCGACGTCGCGCCGCTCGCAACGCGCCTCGGAACAGCGCTAAAACCGAACGCCTCGTTCGACGCTCAACGTATCGCCGCCGATCTGCGCGCGGCGATGCAAGCGCATTGCCTCGTCGAGAAGACGGAAAGTGGTCTGAACATCGCGTTAGCCGCCGTTCGCGAGGCGCGCGCGCAGTTCGCGGCGGGTGGCGCTGCCTCGCCGCCGCAAGCGATCGATGCGTTGACGATCGACAACATGGCGACCACTGCCGAAGTCATCTTGCAGGCGTGTATCGAGCGGCGCGAGTCGCGCAGCAGCCACTACCGCACCGACTTTCCCGAGCGCGACGATGCCGGTTTCGGCCATGCGTTGACCATCACGCGTGGTGAGGCCGACCCGTTCCGTCTCGCCTTCGACGTGCTCGATTACCCGCGGGCCGAACTTACGGACGCATCGCATTTGCAGGCGGCACATCATGGATAAGAAACAAGTCGGCCCGTTGTCGGGTTACCGTATTCTCGATCTCACCGTCATGACCGCTGGTCCGGTCGGCACTGTGCTGCTTGCTGACCTCGGCGCGGACGTGGTCAAAGTCGAGGAGCCAATGGCGGGTGACCTCTCGCGCAAACTGGGCAATCAATTCGTCCAGGGCGAAAGCGTGCAGTTCCTCTCGCAAAACCGCAACAAGCGCAGCATCCGCCTCGATCTGAAGTCGCCGAAAGGGCGTGATGCGTTTTTGCGCATGGCGGAGCAGGCGGATGTTGTCGTGGAGAACTTTCGGCCGGGCACGGTGGATCGGCTGGGCATCGGCTATGCGGCCGTCAAGGCGCGCAATCCTAAGATCGTCTACGCCAGCGTGTCGGCGTTCGGACAAAGCGGTCCCTACGCCGCATGGCCCGCCAACGATCCGATCGTGCAGGCAGTGGCCGGTCTCATGGACATGACGGGCGAAGCTGGCGGCAATCCAGTCCGGCTCGGTGCGCCGTTGCCGGACTTCGGCGCGGCGGCGCTGCTCGCGTTCGGGATCTCGGCCGCGTTGCTCCATCGCGAACGGCATGGCGAAGGCCAGCGCATTGATACGTCGCTGCTCTCAGCTGCGCTGTTCAGCACCATCCCGCGCGACGGCGAGACGCTGAGAAGCGGCAAAGCGCCGGAGCGTCTTGGCAGCGGTCATCCAACGATGGTGCCGTACCGCAACTATCAGGGCTCCGATGGCCGTTATTTCTTTGCAGCCTGCTTCACCGAGAAATTCTGGCAGAACCTTTGCCGCGCGCTGGGCCGCGAAGAATTGCTGAGCGATGAACGCTTCATCGGCAACACCGCGCGAACTGCGAATCGGCATGCACTCGACGTGATCCTCGAGCAGCAATTTCTGCTGCATACCGCGGAATATTGGGTAGCGCATCTTAGCGCCGCGGACGTGCCATGCGCGATCGTGCAGGACTATCACACCGCGCTGACGCAGGGCCCGCAGATCTCGCATAACCATGCGGTTGTCGAGATCGAGCATCCGGTCGCGGGTAGGGTAACGAACATCGCGAGTCCGGTGAATTTTCACGGCAGCCCCGTCGCCTACCGCCGTCCGCCGCCTACGCTCGGACAACATACGGCTGAAGTACTTGCCGAATACGGCTTCGGCGAGGAGGAGATCGCAGCACTGGAAGGTCGTGAATTAGCCGCTGCCGGAGCGAAGTCATGAAATCGTACACAGCGGATTATGTGATCGTCGGCGCGGGGACGGCGGGCTGCGTGCTCGCGAACCGTCTGACCGAAGATCCAGCCATCAAGGTGATTCTGGTCGAGGCCGGCGAGCGCGATCGTCACCCGTTCATCCACGTGCCGGCAGGCTTCGTGCGATTGCTCGATCATCCCACTGTGACATGGCGCTATCGCACTGAGGCCGACGCCGGGACGAGTGGCCGTGCCATCCTGTTTCCACGCGGACGCGGGCTCGGCGGCTCCAGTGCCATCAACGGCCTGCTGTATGTGCGCCCGTTTGCGGAGGATATCGATAGCTGGGAGCGGTCGGGCGCGAATGGCTGGAACTTCAAAAACTGTCTGCCGTTTTACAGCCGCTCGGAAACGTGGACCGAGGGCAGCAGTCCGCAACGAGGCACGCACGGTCCGATTCAGGTCAGCCGCGTGAAGAACCCGCCGGAGATCTGCGGTGCGGTCGTCGAGGCAGCCCAGCGGACGGGTCTCGATTTCGTCGATGATCCGAACAGCGACACGCGCGGTCCGTCGATCTGGTACTACCAGCAAACGCGCGACGGACGTCGCCGGTCGAGCGCAGCGCGCGGTTATCTACGGCCGGCAATGGCGCGCCCGAACCTTACGGTAGTGACCGGCCTTCAGGTGTCTACGCTCGAGATGAACGGCACGCATGTGAGCGGCATCAATGGGACGACGGGCGCGGGCATTCCGGTGCAGATCCGCGCGACCCGCGAGGTGATTCTGAGCGCGGGTGTGGTCGGCACGCCGAGGCTGCTCGAAATGAGTGGCATCGGCGACAAGGCGGTGCTGGACAATGCAGGCGTTAAAACACGGATCGCGTTGCCTGGCGTGGGCAACAATTTGCAGGACCACTATGTCGTTCGGCTCGGCTATAGAGTGCGCGGTGCCGGTACCGCGAACGAGCGCGCGCACGGACTTGCGCTCGCGCGCGAGATGATGCGCTACGTCGTGTCAGGGACCGGCGTATTGACCTATAGTGCGGCGCTCGTCGGCGGCTTTGCGCAGACGCGCCTCGCCACCCGTCCGGACGTGCAGTTCGTGATCGCGCCCGGCAGCTTTGCCGAGGGACGGATTGGCGTACTCGAGTCGGAGCCCGGTGTCTCGTGCGGCGTCTGGCAGATGCGCCCGGAGAGCCGTGGACATGTGCACATCACCAGCAGCGAGATCACGGCAGCGCCGACCATTGCACCGTCATACCTGAGCAGTGAACTCGACCGCAACACGATGGTGGAAGGACTCAAGATTGGCCGGCGGATCTTCGCTCAACCCGAGGTCGCCCGTTATATCGTCGATGAAACCGTACCGGGCCGTCAGGCCGACACCGATGAAGCGCTACTGCAATACGTGCGTGACAATGGCTCGACTGTGTACCACGCGGTTGGCACGTGTCGGATGGGCGAGGACGAAATGAGCGTTGTCGATTCTGAAATGCGGGTGCGCGGAACGACAGGCCTGCGCGTCGTCGACGGCTCGGTGATGCCGTCGATAACCTCGACCAACACTAATGCGACGGTGCTCATGCTGGCTGAGCGCGCGGCAGACATGATCCGTTCGCCAATGGCGGCGCACGCGTCGTCGACGTATTCGAAGGAGACGGTATGAAAATCCTGGTGCCAGTCAAGAGAGTGGTCGATTACAACGTGAAGGTCCGAGTCAAGTCGGACGGCACGGGCGTCGACATTGCGAACGTGAAGATGTCGATGAATCCGTTCGACGAAATCGCGGTTGAAGAGGCGGTGCGTCTGAAAGAAGCCGGTGTGGCGACTGAAGTGATTGCCGTGTCGGCCGGTGTCACGCAATCGCAGGAAACGCTGCGCACCGCGCTCGCCATCGGGGCGGACCGCGCGATCCTGATCGAGTCGGCGGAAGAATTGCAGCCGCTCGCTGTCGCCAAGCTGCTGAAGGCGCTGGTCGACAAGGAGCAGCCGCAACTGGTGATTCTCGGCAAGCAGGCCATCGACGACGATTCGAATCAGACCGGTCAGATGCTTGCCGCGCTGGCTGGTCTGCCGCAAGCGACGTTTGCATCGAAGGTTGTCGTCGCTGACGGCAAGGCAACCGTTTCGCGTGAAGTCGATGGCGGCGCTGAGACGCTGTCTTTAAAGCTGCCCGCCGTCGTTACCACCGACCTGCGCCTGAACGAGCCGCGCTATGTGACGCTGCCGAACATCATGAAGGCGAAGAAAAAGCCGCTCGAAACGATCAAGCCTGAAGACCTCGGTGTGGATGTCACGCCGCGCCTTAAGACGCTGAAGGTTGTCGAGCCGCCGAAACGCTCCGCCGGTGTGAAGGTGCCGGATGTGAAGACGCTGGTCGAGAAGCTGAAGACCGAAGCCAAGGTGCTGTGAGCAGCGCACGGAGACGAATGAAATGACGAATCTGGTGAATCTTGTAATAGCAGAACACGACAACACGTCGATCAAGGGCGCAACGCTGAATACGATCGCAGCCGCGCAGAAGGTCGGCGGCGATATTCATGTGCTGGTCGCAGGTCAGAATGCGCAGGCTGCAGCGGATGCGGCGGCGAAGATCGCCGGTGTTTCCAAAGTGTTGCTGGCCGACGCGCCGCAACTGGCCGAAGGGCTCGCTGAAAACGTCGAAGCCACGGTGCTGAACATCGCGAAGGACTACTCGCACATCTTCGCGCCGGCCACCGCCTACGGCAAGAACATCGCGCCGCGTATTGCAGCGAAGCTCGACGTCGCGCAGATCAGCGATATCACCGCGGTCGATTCCCCGGACACGTTCGAGCGCCCGATCTATGCGGGCAACGCTATCGCGACGGTGCAGTCGGCCGATCCGATCAAGGTCATTACCGTACGCACGACGGGCTTCGACGCGGTTGCGGCCGAAGGCGGCAGCGCGACGGTGGAGAAGATCGAAGCAGCCGCGGACGCGGGCATCTCGCAGTTCGTCAGCCGTGAAGTGACGAAGCTGAATCGTCCGGAACTGACGTCGGCGAAGATCATCGTTTCGGGCGGGCGCGGTCTGGGCAACGGCGAGAACTACACCAAGGTTCTCGAGCCGCTGGCCGACAAGCTGAACGCGGCGCTCGGTGCATCGCGTGCAGCAGTGGACGCGGGCTTCGTGCCTAACGACTATCAGGTCGGCCAGACCGGCAAGATCGTCGCGCCGCAACTTTATGTAGCGGTCGGCATCTCGGGCGCGATCCAGCATCTGGCAGGGATGAAGGACAGCAAGGTGATCGTCGCGATCAACAAGGACCCGGAAGCGCCGATTTTCAGCGTCGCTGATTATGGCCTTGTTGGCGATCTGTTCACGCTGGTGCCGGAACTTCGCGATGCACTGAAGTAGCTAAGCCCTCATCGCTTACACGACTAAGGTTGCGGCTAAGTGGGTTCATGACCCACTTGAGGTTGTACGCATATCCAACCGGGGTAGTTCTCCAGTGTGTATTTACTTTCGGCGGATCGCGGCGAAATAAAATTGTTGTGAAGCTGCCGCTCGGGATGTGTCAAAAACTCCCCCTCGCGATTTCGGCCGGTCGCCCTTCTTTTCGTCTCCCGAAGCGTCCTTTAACCACGGCAGAAAATTGAAGCTCGCCACTGGCCCCAGCCCACGCCGTTAGCCACCGCGTGGCGAGACCCCTCTCAACGTCTGACCCGGCATGCATGAGACGGTCGGTCCCGAGACGCAAGCGGTTCACCGCGTACTGCTTACGCGTGCGCTCCCGGCATCGGCTCAGGGCGTGTGTCTGCATCGCTGGTGTATGAGGGCCGTCACCAGCCAGCAATGATATGGCTGCATCCGTGTCGACCATCCGCATGCAGCGCACGGCACATGGCTATTTATTCCGTGTCGTGAAATTGGATGAAGGTCGAACTAATATCTGTTTATCGACACCGTTTGCGCGAATGTCGATACATCGGTCCGGCCATAGGGAGGTAGAACGTGCCTTTGACGCGGTGGGCGCTTTGGGCAGGTCGGACGTGATCGTCAACTTCCTCCCAATCACCGGCCGGGTAAGAAACCTCAAGAGAGAACCGGCCTGCCAATGTTGAGTTCGCGGACGTGACACATTGGTCAGGTTTTCGCTAATTCGAGTTCCCGTTCGCTTTCAGAATTCCGGCAGATCAGGCGGGATACGTCTGCGAAGTTGCAAAGCGTGACATCGATCCGAACAAAACGACGACTTTGGAGCGATCACATGCCACTGGCCAGAAGCGGAAGTCCGTGGCGCGCAATCGGCATAGCCGGGATTGCGGCCATTCCTGTGTCGGGGTGCACAAACGCACCGTCCATTGGCGTGCTCGGTGCGTACTTTCCGGACTGGCTGTTCTGTATCGCCGCGGGTGTTGTGCTCACGATCGTCATCTTTCTCGTTCTCAAGCGTCTACAGGTCGCCCATCTGCTGGGACCTTCAGCAGTCGTGTATCCCACTCTTGTCACTTTCATCGCACTCGCTGTTTGGCTGATGTTGTTTCAACATTGAATCTCCTTCAGGTGGATACGATGGCAACGAATGCCGGCAAGACAAAGAAGCAGGCATGGCCGGCCATCATACTGGTCGTGGTGACGTTGTTACTGCTGATTTTTGTCATACGTCAGTTGGACCGCGAGCCACGCACCGACGACGCCTATGTCTACGCGGATACGATCGACGTCGTGCCCGAGGTGAATGGGCGCATCGTCGAGCTGGCGGTGCGCGACAACCAGGCAGTGAAGCAGGGCGATCTACTGTTTCGCATCGATCCGCGACCGTATCAGGATGCGCTGGCACGGGGCAAGGCATCCCTCGTCGCGCTCGACCGTCAGATCGAGCTGACCCAGCGCACGGTCAATGCGCAGCAGTACAACGCGCAGTCGGTGCGCGCGGCTGTCGAGCGTGCACGAGCCGCCGCGACCCAGGCGTCTGACACGCTGCGACGTATTGAGCCGCTGCTGTCACATGGTTACGTATCCGCGGAGGAGGTCGACCGCGCACGCGCCGCTCAACGCGCAACGCAGGCCGAACTCAGCGCCGCGCAACTGCAGGCGCAGCAGGCGGCAGCAGCTGTAAGCGGCGTCGACGCGCTGGTCGCGCAACGTGCCGCTGTCATGGCGGAAATCGCGATCGCCGACTTGAACCTCGAATATGCGACGGTGCGAGCACCGTTCGACGGACGCATCGTGTCGTTGAAGAGTTCGACGGGGCAGTTCGCGTCGGTGCTCAAACCCGTCTTCACGCTGATCGACACGCGCCACTGGTACGTGGTTGCAAACTTTCGCGAGACGGAACTCAAGGACATCCGTGCGGGCACACCCGCAACGGTTTATCTGATGAGCGATACGGGCCAGCGCTTCCAGGGGACCGTCGATTCGATCAGTTACGGCGTCGCGCCCGATGAAGGCGGCTTGGCCTTGCCGGGCGGGTTGCCGCGAATTCAACGCACGCTTAACTGGGTGCACGTGGCGCAGCGTTTCCCGGTGAAGATCCGCGTCGACAAGCCGAACCCCGAACTCTTTCGCGTCGGGACATCGGCGGTGGCTGTGCTGCACCCCCGGCGCGGCGACGACGGCGAAGCCCGTTGAGGAGCGTCCATGGCCGCCGCTCACTACCTACCCGCCGTGCCGGTATTGCTGCGCAATACCGGCGATTTCCTGAAGCGCGAGCTTGCTCCATTTCCTGGGCGGCTCAACGTGATGTTGCGCTGCGTGCTGACGAGCGCGATCGTGATCGTCGCGTCGATGATGCTTGAAGTACCCGAACTCGCGCTTTCGCTGCTGGTGGTGTTTTACGTCACGCAGTCGAACGTGGTGCTCACGCGGCTGGTTGGCCTGATGTTCATGGTCGGGTCGACACTCGCCATCGGTCTGTCAATCCTGCTGCTGAAGTTCACCTTCGACTACCCGTTGCTGCGCATCGTCATCGCGAGCCTGCTGTTTTTTTGCAGTGTGTACCTGCTTCGCGTGCTCAGGATCGGCGTCGTGTTCTTCATCGTCGCGATCGTTGTGATCTACGTGCAGAGCTTCGTGGACCGGACCGATCAGGCGGAGCTCCTGATCCGGGCCGTGTTATGGGTGTGGGTTGCCGTCAACTATCCGATCGCGCTGACGCTCGTGGTCAACACGCTGCTGCTGCCTGCCGAGCCTCAACTGCAACTCAAGGCGGAAATCCATCGGCAACTGGCGGCACTGCAAACGCGCCTCACGCAACTGATCGACGGCACGACGCATACTCCGCCGATCACGCTGGCGGCCGTCCAGCGAGACGCGGTGACGCTGCAAAAGCTGCTGCGATTCACGACGATGCGCGATGCCCACTATCGCGAGCATCAGGCGTTGCAACTGGCGTGCATCGCGACCGTATCGCGCCTTTATCGCGGCGCGAGTGAACTGCCGCCTGACTGGCCGGGAGCGACAGCCGGGCAACTGGCTGCGTTGCGCGAGCTGCGCGTCAACTGCCGCGCGCTCGACGAGGCGGTAATGTCAGGCGAGCCGTATCGTTACGTGAGCACGGCAACACCTCAAGAACGGGCTGCCGCCGACGCCATTCCCGCCGCGGGCGAGTTGCAACGGGCGCTGCGCGCATTCGCCGATCGGGTTGCAAGCGGTGCCGAACCCGGCAAGCCGCCCGCGAGCGAGCCCATGGTCGCGCCGGACGCATGGACCAATCCAGCGTACATGCGCTTTTCGCTGAAGACGCTGCTTGCGGTGCTGGTCTGCTACGTGTTCTACAACGCCGTGGACTGGCAGGGCATTCACACGATCATGCTGACCTGTCTGATCGTCGCGCTGCCGAGCCTCGGCGCATCGACTCAGCGTGCGTTGCTGCGGCTGGCCGGAGCCGCCGTCGGCAGTGGGCTGGCGCTTTTCATGGTCGTGTTCGTCGTTCCGCATCTGGAGGATATCGTCGGTTTGCTGCTGATGGCGCTGCCCGTTGCCGCGTTTGCGGCGTGGATCTCGGCGGGTTCGGAGCGCATCAGCTACGCCGGCGTTCAGCTGATGTTCACCTTCTCGCTCGCGTTGCTCGATCAGTTCAGCCCAACCACGAACCTCACTGATATCCGCGACCGGATGGTCGGCATTCTGCTGGGTGTCGGCGTGGCGACCTTCGTGCAAATGTCGTTCTGGCGCGAGGGCGAGGGTGACGTTCTGCGGCAGAAACTCGCCACGATGCTGCGTGCCATTGCCGCGCAATTGCGTGTTCCCCAGGCGGGCGCCGACCAACAGGATCCGTTGAGCGATGCGCAGCGGCAGTTGCAGGCGTGGGCCGTGCTGGCCGATGTCGAAGCGACGCTGTCGCGCGTCGCGCTCGAGCCCGCCTGGCAGGAAGGGGAGCAGGGCGAGCTTACGCTGCGCGCGCAAACTGTTCTCGCGCAGGGCCGCGAGATCATGCTCGCTGGCGATGCTTTGCGCAGCACGCTCGCGGCGCAAGCGGGATCGTCAAGCCCGCACACTGTCGACGCAGTGCGCGCGGCCCAGAAACAGGTCTGCGTCGAACTCAACCGGTATGCGGATGAGCTTGCGGCCAACCCACCCGATGCGCAGGCACCGCGGCGCATTGAGATCGCTGCGCCAGCCATCGAACCGGCGGACAAGCCGCTCTTCGACGCCGCACAAGACTTGTCGCGGCAGGTCGCGGGGCTGCCAGACTGGCGCGTCGAGGCAGCCGTTGCGGCGCCGCCATCACAGGCCATACGCACATGAATACGCGAACGGGTTTGCGTGGTTGGCGATGGCGTCGATGCTTCTTATGCGTCGCGTGGTTGTCGTCGGTGCTGCCGGGTTGCGCACTGATTCATCATAACGGCACGCCCTATGCCGAGATCGCGCCCGAGCAGATCAATCTTGCTGATGACATCCACCTCGCGCGCGATGGCTGGCCCTCCGCCCGCTGGTGGACGCGCTATCACGATGTGCAGCTTGACGCGCTGATCGAGCAGGCGCTGAGCGACGCGCCGACCATGGTGATTGCGCGCACACGCGTCGCGCAGGCCAGGTCGGATGTCGAGCTTGTCCGGACGGGATCGAGCCTTCAGATGGTCGCGCTGGCGTCGCTGGATCGCGAACATGTATCGGCGAACGGCTTTCTCGGCCCATTTGCGATGAACGTACCGGCGCTGGGGCTGACAGGCCCCTGGTACACCGAGGGCATCGTCGGAGTGGGCGCAAGTCTGGACGTCGACATCTGGGGCAAGCAGCGCGCGCAGATCGCGGCGTCGGTCGGCGTGAGCAATGCGCGGCTGGCCGAGACGTCCGCTGTCGAACTCGAAATCTCGACCGACGTCGCGCAGCTTTACTACGGCATCCAGACGACTTATCAACTCATCGATCTGCTGAACGAGTTGCACGAGGTAGCGGTGTTCACAGTGCAGGCGCACGAAGCACGCGCGGCGCGAGGCCTCGAAGCCAGGACCCGGCTCGAAGAAGCCCGCGCGCAGCAACTGGGCATCGAACGGCAGATCGTCTCGGCGCAAGCGCAGATCAGGCAGTTGCGCGAATCATTGCGCGCGCTGATCGGCGCGGGCCCCGATGGCCTGCCCGTCATCAATCCCGTTGCGTTGCCGCGCTCGCAGGCGGCCCTGCCGGCGACGCTCTCTTATGAACTGCTAGCCCGGCGGCCCGATTTGCAGGCCATGCGCTGGTATGTCGAGGCATCGTTCCACCGGATCGACGCGGCCAGGGCGGCATTCTATCCAAGCTTCGACATCAAGGCTTTCTTCGGCTTCAACGCGTTGCACCTTGCCGACCTGTTCACGCATGCGAGCCAGCAGATCAACCTGATTCCGGGCCTGACTCTGCCGATCTTCGATGGCGGCCGGCTCAACGCGAATCTGAGCGGTGCACGCGAGGGCAGCAACCTGTTGATCGAGCAGTACAACCAGGCTGTTCTGAACGCGGTGCGGGATGTCGCGCAGACGGGCAGCCGTCTGCAGGCTCTCGATGCGGAGGCGCAGTTGCAGAAGCAGCGGATCGATTCGTTGCGTTCGCGCGAGACAGCGTCGAAGCTCACTATCAGCGAGGGTTGGCGAGCCGAGTGGCGGCGCTCGAGGCACGTCAGCCGGTGATCGCGGAACAGGTCGCGCTGCTCACGCTCAACGGTCAGATGCTCGGTGAGGAGATCGCACTGACGAAGGCGCTCGGCGGCGGCTATCGCGCCGATCCACCTGTCGAACTCACGCCGCGTTGAACGGGGCGTGAGCAGGTTTCAGAACTGCTGCGCGCGCAGCGACTCGAATTCCGCGCGGCACACTTCGCCAAAGTTGCCGAGGATGTCGATCGAGCCGTCCGCGATCATCTGACGCAACTCGACGAAGGTCTTGTCCGGCGCGAGGTAAGTGTCGACGATCTTGCGCCCGATAAGATCGGCTTCATCCGCGACTTTACGCGATGACTGGACCCGCATGCGGCTGATCTTCGCATAGAGGTTGGCGAGTGCATGCAGATCGGGCTCGCCGTGTTGCAGCGCGTCAACGTAGCACTTCGTCGCTTCTTCGATGAACTCCTTGTAGAGTTCCTGCCGGCGGACGCGGTCATGCGCCAACCATTCCGCGCGAACCTGGGTGCGTTGGGTCAGCCATGAAGCAAGAACCGAAGTCAGGCCGCCAATCGCAGCGCCGACAAGTGCAGCCAGAGCCGAGATAACCGATGCGTTCACGGAGCTATCCTCACATTGCCATTCGCGGCCATTCATATTAGTGCTCGTGCGTGCTTTCAGGTTGGCATGTGGATACATGAGCAAAAGATAGTTAAGCCGAAGCAGACGTATTTCGTCGCTATCTGGGAAGCACGAAGAGAGCCATTGATGTCTCAGCATGTGACCGTCCGGCCTCGGAGCGCTCGATGCATTTGACCATGTTGGCAAAGTCCGCTCGTGTCACATTCCGCGCGATCAGTCGGGGCATCAGGGCCGGACTTTCAGGTATCTGAGGCTGAGAAAAGCGTAACAAATCACCGCAGCGGTAAGACCAAGCAGGATGTAACCGGTTCTGGGCAATAGCAGGGCAAACCCGGCCAACACGAAGACGATCAGGGTGTTGACGACCAGTTGGGGCCGCAGCTCGGGACGCTCCATAAAATAGCCGTACTGCTTGCCAATGAAAAAGCAGACCGCGCCGATGACCGACAATACGCGGAAATCGGATACCACCATGTCGTCCAGGGTGGCGTGCCGGATCAGGCTGGCCAGAATCGACAGGCCGATGAAGACGAAAAAGTGCGAGTACAGGACCGAATGGCCGGTCGTGATCTTCTGTTTGGTCAGCAGGTGAAAGCTGTCAAAGTAGACCCACCAGATGCCCGATATCATCACGAAGCCGGTGGCGGCGGTCAGCAGCCTCTCCACAGTCCAACTGATGTTGGCCAGTCCCGTGGACAGGCTGCTAACGGACTCTCCCAGCAGGATGATCGTGAGCAGGCCCACACGCTCGATCAGGTGTTCGGTATGCACTGGGATGACCTGGAGACGACGCGGCAAAAAAAAGATGAACACAACCAGATCGAACAGTATTCCAAGGTAAAACACGACATATCGCTGTGGCGCCGGGAACAGGATCGAAGCGAGGCTGATGGTGGTGCCGGCGACGATCACCCAGCCAACTGCCGTTGTGAGTCCCTCGCTTTTCTTGTGCCGGTATTTCGACACGAAATACATCATGGCGACGATGTATTTCGAACCGACGTAGCAGACGACGATGGCCTCAAAGCTGGCCAGGAATCGTCGGTCGATCAGGCCTGAGATGATAATCAGCAGGAACATGATGAACAGGGTTGCCAGCCGATGCTTGCGGTCATCGGCATCGAACCGATTGGCATACATCGTGTGGCTGGCCCAGATCCACCACAAAGGTATGAAAATCAGGACGAATTTCCAGAACTGGAGTGGGTCGAGATGACCCTCGCGCGTGTGGCTCAAGATATGCGTTACGTCAGCGATCGCCACCGCAAAAATCAGATCGAAGAACGCCTCGAGCCAAGTGGTATGGCGATTGGACTCGAAATACTTTATGTTGTGCATATCGCCTCATTGTCGTGCTTGCGCCGGGGACACGTCGGGTGCCGGGACTATCACGCTGTGCCGGGTGCCGTTTTGAGGCGTGCGGCTTGGACCTGCCGGGGTGTGTCAACTTGTTGAAGGGCGCGCAGGCGAAAGTTGTTGCGATAGGGATAGCTAAGTTATACGCCAAGGCGATCTGGGATCGGATTGTCCGTTATGTGGGGGCAGAATCGGGACTTATGTGGTTGCGCTCAATGTCGGTCGACGCCACGAGTTTCGGACGCACGCGGCACCTCGCCTAGTCGGCGTGTCCTACTCATCCGTTATTTCTCGTTTTCAACTCGCGACGTTGAAGGGGATCATTGGTATCCAACTTTGGACGAGGCCCAGAAAGCGGTCATTCGGCACTGATATCTTCAGGCGGCGAATGATCGCTTCGAAGAATGCATCGGACCGAAGAGTCCAGTGTCCTCCGCGCGCGCTGATCACCGTCGCCCGCGACTTCCCAACGGCCTGGTTGAGGCATCTTCTATTTTGGAGGTCGACAGAGGCGGCCCCCGTCAAGCGAACAATCGCGAGACCGCACTAAAGCTTTTGGAACGTCGGGCTTCTACGCAAGGGCCAATCGCTTTTTACGGAATGAGTTCGCCTCCACCATGCGTGTCCCTAGGCCGCCCGAACTCAACGTAACGAACGTCTTGCCGACAGCCGGGAGCCGTCGCGCAGTCGGTCGAGCGCGTTGGATCGACGAGCTTGATCTCGTAACCCAGGGTGCTAAACAGCCCGCTCGAGTTTCCAACCCTACGGAGCGACAGGTAGTCACCCGAACGTGTACAGCGTCCCTTTACTGCACCGCCGGATGCGTCGTCGCAACCCGTTGTTCCTGCCGTGTTGAGCGAGAAGGTCACGTCACTGGAGGTGGTGATCCAGACCACGAAGTCGCCGAGGAATCCGACGGCATGATTCAAGTAGAATTTGTCTCCGCCCCCCCACATCAACGAAATAGCGACTTCCGATGTCGTGGAGTTGGCAGCAAGCGCAGGATAGGCGTAAGCGTTGTTTGAGTTCCAGACCTCAAGCTCGCTGGTGACATCGAAGCTGCTATCGCTCAGTTTTGCGATGATCACATACGGCTGGGCGAACGTTGTGTCGCGCGCTGCCGTCCAGGCGAACCACAACTCGCCCGGTCGATGAACTGCGCTGGTGATGTTATCCCCCTTCGGTCGCGGAGCGTACCAATACTGGCCGTCCGGCGCCTTCGAAGTGTAGTCCGCACTCGCGTAGCTATTGTGCGGCTTTGGCGCGCTCCAGAAATAGCGGTTCGATCCATCTGCCCAACTGAACACTCGCAAGTGACTATTGTCGTCATGGCCCGCCCAATACATCGTGCCTGTCGCATTTTGAGTCAGGTGAGAAGCTACCGCTGACTTTGCATTTTTTGGAGCGGTGAAATCCCAGGTCACAATATTGCCGGCGGGAAGCTGCAAGTCTTTGTAGGAGATGCGCATGACGACAAGGCCGCCCGCTGTCACATCGTCCACTGACGCGTAAAGGTAGCCATCCGACGTCGACAGATCAGGATAGTCCAGCCAATCACTGCCCAATCCGAGAAAGTTTGAAGTGACATCGAACCATGTCCAGGCCGTGTTGAAGTTGGCGGCAACATCGGCGGGTCTCGCCCAGGCTATCCGCAAGCGGTTCCCACCGGTCGGCTTTCCTGCCGAATCTTTGGGCTGGTTAGTCTGAATCAGCCAGACCAAACGATCGATGCTCGGGATGTAGTGAACCACTTGATCGCAGCAGTACCCGCCGTCCGGCTGATCGCCGAATACGGTTGAGAAATTGGAAACGGTCGTAAATGTTGATCCACCGTCAGTTGAGTACTTGAGGTACAGGTTCGCGGTAGCCAGGACCAGATTCGATGAAGTTCCAGACCCAACGGCGCTCGGGTCCGGTGGGAAACGATCTGCAATTCCGTTCGCGTTGGTGTTGACGATGAAGCCTACCGCTCCGTCAGGTGATGTCCCCGGATAAGACGTTAATTGCAGCGCTTTTGGGCCGGTGTCGGTGGCCGTATGGGGGAACAGAAAGCTTGGGGATCCGATCGGCGTCGGCGCGCGGTCTTCATTGCTCTCAGTTTGCGGCGGCTGTGGCAGCAGCGGATAGGGCCCCTGCGTTGCATGGGTGGGACCACGGTTGCTAGAGGAAGTGTCCGAACCCGGTGCGGGCGGCGGTAATTGCACATCAACTACAAAATGAAATTCGTGATCACGCTCGCCCTTACCCCTTTCGTCCCTATCGTCCCTATCTTTTCCATTCTCTCGCCGATCGTCGCGATTATTGCCGTGATGCGCCCCGCCGGCAGTTCGACCACCATATTGCCCTTCGATGAGCACCTTGTAGGTTTTTGCTGGGTCGAGCTTCCGCACAATGAAGCTCAGATTAAGCACTCCCCGCTCGCCCGACGCAATGGTGCCGAGCGATACAGGCAGACGAGCCGGGCTCTGGAGATATCCGCCCAGGAGTACGACGCTACGAATCACGACATTATCAGCGTCCGTATCGCCAAAATTTTTGATAGGAAGCGCGACAAGCAGTACCGTGCTGTTCTGTATCGCGGCACCCGGTAACGTAGGACTTAGGGAAACGCTTGCAAATACGTGGGTGCTCCAGATCAGCAGGATGAATGCTAATCTTCTCGAAAGCTGCGCAATGGGAACTGACATCGTGTTCATTGCGATCTCTCCTCTCATAATCCCCCGAGAGCGTGGCGCGCATGCTTTTATTGATTGCGCAACGCAATGCTTAAAGCAAAAAATCTACGCCGCAAAGCTTGACCGGATCGCGCGCAACCGACAGCCAGGCCTTAGGTCCAAACAGCAGAACCGATGCTTCCGAATATTCAGTAGTGCGTTTCAGTTCCCCCTTGCTGAAATACGTAAGCTACACGTTAGGCGAGACTAACGAAAACGCAAGCCAGTGAGTCGTCGTGCACGCGCCAAAATACTGGCGGCGCCGGCCACGCGCACTGCTGTGATTGACTTTTGATTGGGAATATCTGCGCGGATCTCTGCAGTCTTTGGTGCGCGGCTCTCACGCAGGAACTCCGTATCGAACATCCGACGTTGCGGACGACGGCATGTCCTGCACAACGAGCCAGCGGTCCAGACGAGTACGGTGGCGTCTCCTTCGCCCCTGAGAACGCTTGCGAATCTCGCGGCAAGTTTCTATTTGATTCCAATCACCATTGAATCGGGGCCGGCTAGTGGCTCGACGCGTACCTGTGTAAAGCCGACTTGCTGCATCCATTCGCGACACTGCGCACCGGTATAGTCGAAACCGCCTGGCGTCTCGATAAGCATGTTCAGGCTCATCAGCAGGCCAAAGGCATTGCGCCTGCGGTCATCGTCGATTACCGCGTCGTAGACGATCAGGCAACCGCCGGGCGGTAGCGACGCGTAGCACTTCGCGAGGAGCTCGAGCTTCTGCCCGAGATCCCAGTCGTGGAGGATGTGTCCCATCACGAGCACATCGGCCGCCGGACAGGAATCCCTGAAGAAGTCGCCCGGATAGAAATTCAGCCGCTCCTGAAGGCCGTGCGATGCGACGTACTCTTCGAACACAGGGCCCACTATGGGCAGATCGAAGCCGCCGCCGCGCAAGTGAGGATGGGCGAGCGCGACCTGTACAGGTAAGGCGCCTTGGGCGGCGCCGATGTCAATGAAAGTCTTGTAGTTTTGCCACGGGAATTGTTGCGCAATCGCCTTGGCCGCGCCCAGGCTGACCCCGCTCATCGCCCGGAGAAAACCACGTAGTTTGTGTTCGTCGCTATACATGGCATCGAAGGGATTGCCGCCCCCTTTCGCCTCGTTCTGGGGCAGCCCCGTGCGGAGGGCTTCCGTCAAAGAGCCCCAGAACGGATACAGGCGCGCGTTGGCCATTTCCAGCAATCCACCTACGTAGCTGGGCTTGGCCACGTCCAGAAAGAGCCCCGCGTCTGGCGTATTGCGGTACTTGCCGTCTTCGCGTTCCAGCAGATTCAATGCGACCAGCGCGTCAAGAAAATCAAGGGCCGATCGCGGATGCAGTCCGAGAGCCTCAGTGAGCTCCGCAGCGTCGCGAGGTCCGGTCGCGAGGCACGAGAACACACCGAGTTCGACTGCGGACAATAAGGTTTTGGACGCCCAGAACCCCATGCCCAGCTGGAGCAGCCGTTCAGGGGAGGGTTCCTGTTGGCGCGGATTGTCAGCGCCAGGCTCCTGTCGAACCATGCTCGATGTGCTTTCCATCATTGCTCCCGGGGGACGTGTGAACAAGCATCAGACAGGATGGTAGGCGAAACGAAAGTTTTCGAGCGTTCGCTACCGTACAGACGGTTTGCACGTCGCGCCATCAATGCGAACGCCCGATCAATTCCGTGTTTCCGAGCCTGGTCAAGCTTGTCTTAGTCCGCCGAGTTCCGTTTCCCTGCAGCGCGGCGAGGGGATACTCGCGAGCAAAATAGTATGTGCATGCGCCGGAATGCGTTCAAAGGCCTGACTGCGCAGGTAAGCGCCGACGACGTGCGGCGTTGATTCACCGTTTCTCTCGAACCACATTAAGACCGGGCGGCGTGCGATCTGAAACAGCACGTCCGCCCGAGTCAAACAACTGCAGCGAATCCCGTCAGCACTCGACCAGCGCCTTCACGACGGTCCGCCCAGGCTCCATCAACTTGGGAAACTCGGTAGGCACGTCGGCCAAGCTCATGCGGTCAGTATTGAGCGCCTTGTCAGGAATGCGGCCTGCGCGCATCGCTTCAAGAACCGTCTCGAAGTCTTCGGCGGTCGCATTGCGGCTGCCGAGCAAGGTCGCTTCGCGCTTATGAAACTCCGGATCCGAAAACGTGATCTGGCCCGGCACGATTGAAATCAGCACGTACTTGCCGCCGTGGGCGATGAACTCAAAGCCGCGGTTCATTGCATTGACGTTGCCGGTTGCATCGAACACTACGTCGAAGAACTCGCCGTCCGTGAGCGCCGCAAGTTCTTGCACGTCGTTCGGACCGATCTGAACTGTCGAAACGGCAATGTGCTCGCGGCAGAACGCAAGACGATCCGCGCGCGTGTCCAGGCACGAGACCCGCCCGCCGCGCAGGTTCGCAAACAGCATGGCCGCCATGCCGATCGGCCCCGCGCCCACGACGAGAACCCGCTGACCGGCCGACACGTCGGCGCGCCGGACCGCGTGTGCGCCGATCGCGAGAAACTCGAGCATCGCCGCCTGGTCGAGTGTCACGCCGTCGGCCTTGTGCACGAACTGCGCGGGTACCGACAGATATTCAGTCAACGCGCCGTCACGATGCACGCCGAGAACTTTGATGTTGACGCAGCAATTGGTTTTCCCCTGCCTGCAGGCAATGCACTGTCCACACGACAGGTAGGGCATCACATAGACGGCGTCGCCGGGCGCGACGTGCGCGCCGGGGTCCGCCTCGGCGACGATGGCCGATAGTTCATGTCCCATCACCCGCGGGTATTGCAGGTAAGGCTGATTCCCCGAGTAAATGTGCATGTCCGTGCCGCAAATACCCACGCGGCTAACGCGCAGAAGTACTTCGCCGTCTGCGCGGCGAGGTGGTTCGCGGTCTTCGCGGCGCAGCACGCCAGGCGATTCACAAATGACGCTGAGCATTGGCATCCTTTATTGGGCTTGTCGATCGCCGGACGGCTGATCGGTTGTGAAGAAACGGCGGGCCTCGGGAACCGGAGCCGATCCGGCTATCAGCCCTTCGTGCTGCAAGGCCTGCCACAGCTCTGGCGGAACTGGCGTTTCAAGCCATGCGATGTTCTTTTGCAACTGCTCGATACTGCGCGCACCGACAACGCACGACACGACAGCCGGGTGGGCCAACGGAAACTGGAGCGCCGCTGCAGCGAGCGGGACCTCGAACTTCGCGCAGGCGTCGGCAAGACGCGCGACTTTCCGTGCCACTTCGGGCGGCGCATCGGCGTAGTTGAACTTGCCGTTGCCCACGAGCACGCCGGAATTGAATACGCCGCCAGCGACGATCCGCACGCCGTTGCTCACACACTGGTCGAGTAATGGCGAGAGCGCTTCCTGTTCGAGCAACGTATAGCGGCCCGCCAGCATGACGAGGTCGAGATCCGCTTCCTGCATCGAATCGACTGCGATTTGCCATTCGTTCACGCCAAGTCCGATCGCGGAAACGGCATGCGAGTCGCGCAGTTCCGCGAGAGCCCGAAAGCCGCCGCCACGTGTCAGTTGTTCCCAGTAGCGTGAATGCGCATCGCCGTGCGTCGCCGCGCCGATGTCGTGAACATAGAGGATGTCGATCGTCTGCATGCCGAGACGTTGCTGGCTATCCTCGTACGAGCGCATGATGCCGTCGAACGTATAGTCGAAACGAGGCCGGAAGGGCAGGGGTTGCGCCCAGTTGTCATCGCCTGGCTGCACCGTGTCGTCGGGCCGCATGAGCCGCCCGACCTTGGTGCTCAGTACGTAGCGTTCGCGCTCGCGCATCTGCAGCGATTGTCCGACGCGCCGTTCCGAAAGCGTATAGCCGTAGAACGGCGCAGTGTCGAAGTAGCGGATACCGGCGTCCCACGCCCACTCGAGGAGCGCGTTGGCCTCGGCGGTCGACATGGGCTTGTAGAGGCCGCCCAGTTGCGAGCAACCGAGGCCGAGTGTGGTCATCGCCAGCCCGCTTCGTGGCAGCGCTTGAGTTGCAAAAGCTTTCATGGAGGCGTGTCTGAATGGAGAAGATGCCGGCGAACGGCTTCTAAAAACCGCTGCGCCGGCCCGTTCGTCAATAGAGAACGTTCTTTGCTTCGGACGAGTCGAGGTTCTGTTTCTCGACCATCATGACGCCCGTGTCGACCTGCTTCGAAACGGGCTTGCGTTCAATGACGTTGACGAGGGTCTGGATGCCCTTGTAGCCCATCTGATAAGAGCTTTGAACCGCGATGGCCTGAATCGTGCCGTCACGAACGAAGCCTTGCAGGTCCTGGTTGCCGTCGAAGCCGATTGCAATGACTTTGCCGCCTTTTCCGGACTGCTGAAGAGCGCGTCCCATCCCCACGGCGGTCGGCTCGTTCGCGCCGAATATGCCCTTCAGGTCGGGATTGGCAGACAGCACGTCGGTCGTCTGATTCAGGGCATTCGCCATTTGCGACTGCGAGTAGAAGGGACCCACCAGTTGCAGCTTCGAATGGGCCGCGATGTACTTGCGGAAGCCGCCGACACGGCCCACTTCCGAGCCTGCACCCGGCACGTACGACATGACCGCCACCTTGCCGGTCTGCCCAACCCGGTCGATCATGGCCTTCGCGCAGAGTTCGCCGGCTTTCACGTTGTCGGTAGAGAGGAACGACTGGTAGTACTGCTTGCCGGCATCGGACACCGTCGAGTCGATCAGCACGACAGGGATATGGGCTTCCCACGCTTTCTTCATGGCGGGAACGAGTGCATCGGGGTCGGACGGCGCCAGCACGATGCCCGCGACATGCCGGTTCACGGCATTCTCGACCATGTTGACTTCATCGGCGATGGCGGATTCGGCTGCGGGACCCTGGAAGGTCATCGTATAGCCCTTAGCGTCGGCCATCGCGGCGGTCGCGCCTTTCTGCACGTTCTGCCAGTAGTTGGAGTTCGCCGTCTTCACGATTACTGCAATTTCGCCGCCCGCCGCCTGCGCATACGCGCTGAACATTGCACACATTGCTGCGGCCGCAGCCAGCACGGATACCTTTTTCATGTCTCGCTCCTTGATTGTGGTCTGGACTTCGTCTTCTGATTACAACTTCCGGTTTCGGAGTTGGTCGATCCATACAGTGCCGAGAATCACGACACCGATGATGATCTGCTGGATAAAGCTCGATACACCGTTCATGTTCAGGCCGTTGCGCAGCACGCCGATCACGAATGCGCCGATGGCGGTGCCGGAGATCGTGCCGACGCCGCCCATCAATGACGTGCCGCCGATCACTGCGCTTGCAATGGCGTCGAGTTCGTACATCACGCCTTCGTTCGGCTGGGCGGTGACGAGGCGCGACATCAGCACGCAACCGGTAGCGCCGGCCAACAATCCGGACAGCACATAGGTGAAGAGCTTGACGCCCTGCACGTTGACGCCGGAAAGCCGCGCGGCTTCTGCGTTCGATCCCACCGCGTAGATGTGACGGCCGAGCGAGGTTCGCGACAGCAGAACAGATACCGCCACGAATAGAATCACCATGATGACGACGGGATAGGGAATGCCTGGGAAGACCGTGTCGGGAAAGCCGTCAGCGCCGATATGAGAGACCTTGAAGAGCGCGCCGTTGCCCAGTTCGCCAAAGGCGTCGCCGAGCCCGGAGACGGGTCTTGCGCCGGTGATCTGCAGCGCGAGACCGCGAGCAACGAGCATCATGCCCAAGGTTGCGATGAACGGAGGCAGCCCCATGCGCGTGACGCAGATGCCGTTGACCCAGCCGCAGGCGGCGCCGACGAGCATGCCGCCCGCCATCGCGACGGGTACCGGTACGCCGGCCTTGACGAGCAGGGCGGCCGCAACACCCGCCAGCGCCAGCACCGATCCAACCGACAGGTCGATGCCGCCGGTGATGATGACGCACGTTGCGGCCACGCCGAGATATGCAATGGACGTGACCTGCAGCGCAACCGTCATCAGGTTGCCGACGGAGAAAAATGCAGCGCTGGTGAGCGAAAATGCGACGATCAGTACTACGAGGCTACCCAGCGCGGCGAATTTCTGTATCAGATCGCGGCGGCGCTGTCGTGCCTGTTTGTCCAGGGCCTGCGTGCGGCCCGATGTGATTTCAAGCATGACTTCTCCCGGATGCGTAGTGCAAGATCTCCTCCTGACTGGTCTGTCTGGTCTCGAGTACTGCGGTAATGAGCCCCTCGTGAAACACGGCGATGCGATCGGTCATGCCGAGCAGTTCGGGCAACTCGGAACTGATCAGAACAACGCCGACTCCGTCCGCGGCCAGCCGGTCCATCAGCTTGTAAATGGCGTACTTCGCGCCGACGTCGATGCCTCGCGTCGGCTCATCGAAAAAGAGGATGCGCGAGCCGCGGTACAACCATTTGCTGATAACGATCTTCTGCTGGTTGCCGCCAGAAAGATTCCGTGCGATCTGCTTCACCGTCGGTGTACGGATCGCGAGTTCGCGAACGTAGCGCTCGGCAATAGCCGTCTCTTCCGAAAAACGCAGGAAGCCGCGCGACGAAATAGCGCGGACATTAGACAGCGTGATGTTTGCGGCCACCGGCATCGACAGTGCAAGACCGTCTTTCTTCCGGTCCTCCGACAGGTAGGCGATCCCGTGGCGGATAGCCTCGCGCGGCGAGCGGATCGTCACGGGCGTGTCGCCCAGCTGGATCGAGCCGGAGTCGAGCCGCTCTGCGCCGAAGATCGCGCGGGCGACTTCGGTGCGCCCCGCGCCCATCAGGCCCGCGAAACCGAGAATCTCGCCCTTGCGCAGGTCGAACGAGAGCGGGCCGAACGTGTCGGTCCGCTGCAGATCGCGCACCCGCATCAGGACCTGTTCCGTCGGAACCGACTCGCGTGGCGGATAGGCGTCGTCGAGCGCGCGTCCCACCATCCGGGCCACGATTTCGTTGATAGTGGTCGATGCGAAATCGCTCGTTGCGATATGGCGGCCATCGCGCAACACGGTGACGCGGTCCACGATCTCCGCCATCTCGTCGAGCCGATGCGAGATGTAAAGAATCGCTACGCCGTCGGCGCGCAGTTCCCGGATGATGCGAAAGAGTTGAACCGTTTCCGATTCGGTCAGCGACGACGTGGGCTCGTCCATGATGAGCACACGTGCATCCAGCGATAGCGCCTTGGCAATTTCCACCATCTGCTGCTGCGCAATCGAGAGGGCGCCGACCAATGTGGTTGGCGACACGTTCAGCCCGATGCGCTGCAGGCAGCGCTGCGCGTTGGCATTCAGCGTGCGGTAGTCGACGAACGGGCCGCGCTTGGGTTCGCGCGCAAGGTAGATGTTCTCCGCGACCGACAGGTGCGGCACCAGGTTCAACTCCTGGTGGATGATCGCGATGCCAGCAGCCTGCGCGTCCGAGGTGGAGGCGAACTGCACCGGCTTGCCCTCGTAGCAAATGACGCCGTCGTCCGCGTGATATTGGCCGCTGATGATTTTCATCAGCGTCGATTTGCCCGCGCCGTTCTCTCCGCAGACGGCGTGTACCTCTCCGGCGCGCAGATCGAGATCGATGCCATCGAGCGCCACGACACCGGGGAATCGCTTGCTTACACCCTTGAGTTGCAGGATTTCCCGAGGTGCCGGCACATCGGGCTCACGGCCCGGCCTCCGCTGCGTGGTCGCTTCTGTCAATCCCGTCTCCAATATGTTCAGAACTTCACCGTTCGACCCTTCGAAGCCGGGCTAGCGGTCAGTCCAATTTGGGCAGATTAAAACGCACAAACGGCTGTTTGGTCAAGCCAATGTAGAATTTCAGAACTGTTCATTCCAGTAGGGAAAACCCCGGCGGCGACTCCATCTGCTGGCGCGCCGAGGCCATCAGGCCCCATGCTAGACTTTGCTGCGGTCCGTTTCGCGGCTCGTCGACAGGACATTTTGAACAATGAAGCAAACTGAACCAAAGCGGCTTTACCAATCTGTAGCCACGCAGATCCTCTCTCTCATTCGAAAGGACGAACTGGCGCCCGGCGCACGTCTTCCGCCCGAGCGCGAGCTTGCCAATACGCTGGGCGTCTCACGCCCTTCATTGCGCGAAGCATTGATTGCGCTCGAAATCGGCGGCCAGATCGAGATACGGATGGGGTCGGGCGTGTACGTGCGCGCTCCGGACGAGGGCGGTGACAACGCGGTGCCGGCTCTGGGCGAAAGTCCGTCCGAATTAATGCAGGCCAGAGCGGCAATAGAAGGGACAGTGATCGTACTGGCCGCCGGCAAGCTTTCGGCGGCCACGCTCGACAGGCTGCGGCGCACGGTCGAGCGAATGAAACGCCTCGCATCTGCCGGAAAGTCGCCAGTCGATGCGGACCGGCAGTTTCATATGCTGATCGCGGAGACGGCGGGCAATTCAGTGCTGAGCCGTTTCGTTGCCGAAATGTTCGATAGTCGCCACGACCCGATCGCTGCGGCGATTCGTGACCACTCGGAAAGCACCGAAACGTGGTCGGTCGCGGTAAGGGAGCACGAAGAAATTCTGAAAGCGCTGCAGTCGGGCGATCCGATCGCTGCGCAGACGGCGATGCGGACGCATCTCAAAGCGTCGGAGGAACGCTGGATAGCAGGCGCATTGCGGCAGGAAGACGTTTGAGTCTCCAGCCGGCGCATCTTCGCCCTAAGCGTCTTTCCGTGAACTAGCCGGCGGTCACATTCAGTAGTGAGCCGCCGGTCGTTCAGCAGATAACGTGCAGTGCGTCAGGCGATAGTGTCGGCCACTGCACCATCCAACGCGCAACGGCGCGCCGGTGGCGAATGTTCTAGGCGTTGATCTGCCGGCGCAAACTCTCTCCGGCCAACGGCATGTCGCGCAGCCGCTTGCCGGTCGCATCGAATAACGCATTGGCGATCGCGCCCGCGGTCGGACCCATCGATGCTTCTGCCGCGCCGAGAAACGGCGCGCCCGGCCGGTCGATTAAATGCACGTTGACGCTGTGCGGCGCCGCCGAGTACCGCACAATAGGGTAGCTGCTCCAGTCGAAACTGCGAATTCGCGATGTATCGAACTGCAGCTCCTCGTAAAGTGTCCAGCTCGCCGATTGAATGACGCCGCCTTCGATCTGGTTGCGTATGCCGTCAGGATTCACGATCTGGCCCGAGTCCACGGCCACCTCCGCATGTTCGAGCCTGACCTGGCCGGTCTCGGGCACGACCGACACCTCGACGGCGATCGCGACATACGCCATCAGATTTTTATACTTCCCGAACGCAAAGCCCACGCCGTGATTACGCTTGCGCGGCGGTCTGGGCCAGCCGAATCGACGCGCGGCTAGCTCGATCACGTCACGGGCGCGCGGATCTTGCATATGCTTGAGCCGGAACGCCACCGGATCGGCGCCAGCGGCCGCGGCGAGTTCGTCCATGGTGGCTTCGATCGAGAAGACATTCATGTGCGCGCCCAGCGAACGCATGGCCGACGTGTGCAGCGGCATGGTCGGCGAGAAGTTGTTCATCACATGCATGTTGGGGAATGCGTAGAGCGGAATCGCATTGCGGTCGCCGCCGCCTTCCGGTTGCACCATCGGCACCGACGGCGCCGGCGCGAACGGCTTCTCCAGCATCTGCGCGGGAATGAGCCGCCCCGCGTTGACGATACGTTCATTGTGGGAACTGCTCCACAGCGAGTAATTCCAGTCGACGATCGTGCCGCCCGCATCGAGCGACGCGCTGACCTCCGTGACCATTGCAGGCGTGAAGTGATCCCACGTGTGTTCCTGCTCGCGCATCCACTGTACGCGCACGGGTGCGCCGTCCATCTCGCGTGCGATCAACGCCGCGTGCGCGGCCACGTCGTCGGCGCCGTTATGGCCGTAGCAGCCGGACCCCTCGACATGGATGCAGCGAATCTTTTCCTTTGGCATCGACAGCATTTCGGCGAGCCCGTCGCGCAGCGGATAGACGCCTTGCGAATGCGTCCAGACTGTCATCGCGCCGTCTTTATAGAGCGCCACCGCGCACGACGGTCCAATTGAGCCGTGCATCATGTAGCGCTTGCTGTACTTCGCGCTCAATGTTTTGGCCGGCGTTCCGGCCGGCGTATGAACGTTGGCGATCTCGATGTGTTCGGTTGAAATCTGCTTCAGGTCGCGATGCATCGTAGACGGATCGGGCAACCTGCGCCCCGCAGTCCATCTGGAACCCGCCGACAGCGCGCGTTGTGCTTGCACGGCCTGCCATTCCCCTTTCGCAACCACGGCGAGCATGCTGCCGTTGCGAACCACCTTGACCACTCCCGGCATCTTCAGAATCTCGGGCGCGTTCGTCTCCAGCAGTTTGGCCTCATAGACGGGCGGCATGACGACGCGTGCGTGCAGCATGCCGGGCATCGTCATGTCCTGGACGTAGCTTGGGAGGCCGGTGACCTTCGCGGGAATATCCAGCCGTTGCAGCGAGGTGCCGATCACGTCGAACTTCGCCGGGTCCTTCAGCGGTGAAGTCGGCGTAGCCACCCGATGCAGATCCACAAGACGGACCGCTTCGCCATACGTCATGGCGCGGCCATCCGGCGCTTTGATCACTGCGTTGCGGGCGATCAGTTCGCCGCTCTGCACGCCGAAGTGCGTCGCTGCCGCGTCGACCAGCAGACCGCGCACCTGGGCTGCGGCGTTCAACAGTGCGCTGCCGCTATCGGCGATCGTGTGGCTGCCGGCGGTGAGGCCTTCGTCCGGCGACGCGCCGGTATCGGCTGTCAGAAACGTGATCAGCGAAGGTGCCATGTCCAGTTCTTCCGCCGCGACCTGCAACAGCGCGGTGCGCACGCCGGTGCCGAGTTCCACCTTGCCTGTATGTACGGTCACCTTGCCCGCCGCGTCGATCCTGATCCAGGCGTCGAGATACGGGTTGGTCTTCAGGCTGCCTGCGAGCGCTTGCGTTGCCTTGCCGATATGTACGGCGGCGCCTTCGTCGGCGATCACTTCCTGCGCCATTGCCTTGACGCCCGGCAACATGCTGAAGCTCACCATCAGCGCGCCGGACATCATGAAGCGGCGGCGCGTTTCATCGATCTTTTCGTCGTTGCCGCTCATTGCGCGCCTCCGCGGCTCGCCGTGTGTAACGGTTCGTTCGTGAGCGTGCCGCCGGCGGGCAGATGCGCAACCTCTCGGATCGCGGCGAGGATTCGCAGGTGCGTGCCGCAACGGCAAAGGTTGGGCTCCATGTGCTCGAGCATTTCGCGCTCGGTCGGCCGCGGGTTGCGATCGAGCAGAGCCTGCGCGCGCATGATCATGCCTGCGATGCAGTAGCCGCACTGCGCCGCCTGGTGATCGATGAACGACTTCTGCAACGCTCCGGGGTGCTCGACGGTGCCGAGGCTCTCGATGGTGCGAACCGGCCGCGCACCGATCGACGAGACCGGAATCAGGCACGAAAACACGGCCTGATCGCCCACGATAACCGTGCAGGCTCCGCATTGTCCGAGCCCGCAGCCGAACTTTGCGCCATGCAGATGCAGGTCGTTACGCAGCGCATACAGCAACGGGGTGGACGGATCGATATCGAGCGAGTGCTGCACGCCATTGACGGTTAGGGTGATCATCGCGCGTCGTTCTCCTTTCTGACTTTAGCTACCGACTCTTCGACGTCGTCCCACGGGCCGCGCTGCGAGTAGGTCGCGCGAATGTACGACGCCAGGTCGGCGACCTGCCTGTTGTTGTAAATCTGTGCGAAGGCGGGCATGTAGTTGAGTGCATCTTCGCCATGCCAGTCGATGCCGCCAAGGATCATCTGGATCGCGTTGCGCGGCGTCGAGGCATTGACGGCCGTGCTGAGCGCGAGACTCGGGCGCTCTCCGATGGATTGCATCGGCGCTTGCGGACCATGGCATTGCGCGCACGACGCAGCGAACAGCACGGCGCCCCTTTGCGCTTCGGCTGGAAGCGACGTGGTGACCACCGGCCTTGCATCGGCGGGCCGCGGCTTCTGGATCGACAGGATGTAGGTGGCGATAGCCTGCACATCCTGCTCCGGCACGGTGGCCAGATCGCGCGTGACGGGCAGCATCGGCCCGGCTGCGGCGCCATGCTCCCGGGCCCGGCCGGTGCGCAGGTAGGTCACCAGTTGCCCCTGCGTCCAGGGCTTGGGCGCAGCACCCAGAGCATTGAGCGCGGGGGCTTCCCATCCGTCCACGATGCCACCGTCGAACGCGTGGCCCGCCTTTTCTCCGCCGATAGGATTGAGCGGGGAGTGGCACGACGCGCAGTGACCCAGGCCATCGACGAGGAGCTTGCCGCGATTCCACTGCGCATCTTTGGTTGCGTCCGCCGCTTCGGGGCCGGGGCGCAGGAACAAGATGTTCCAGAAAGCGAGCAGAGGCCTGAAGTTCAAAGGAAAGATCAGCTCGTTGGCCGGCGCGTTTTCCTTCACCGGCTCGCGCGTCATCAGATACGCGTAGGCGGCCGAAATGTCTCCGTCCGACATGCGGGTAAAGTGAATATAAGGAAACGCGGGGTAGAGCAGATGCCCGTCACGGGCGACGCCGTGGCGCATCGCGCGCGTGAATGCTTCAAGAGACCAGTTGCCGATACCCGTGTCGACGTCGGGCGTAATGTTCGTCGAGTAGATCGTGCCGAAGGGCGTCGCGAGTGGCAGGCCGCCTGCGAACGGCTGGCCGCCCCTGGCGGTGTGGCAGACGATGCAATCGCCTAGCGCCACCACGCGCGCGCCGGCGAGCTTCGTCTGTGCGTCGAACGATGCAACTGGCGGCGCACTGACCGGCGCGATGGCCGGCTTCCACATCAAGGCCGCGGCGATAGCCAGCACGGCCACGACGGCCCCGCCGGTTCCCCACAGCAATCTGGGTCCTGGAGTCATTCACACGCCCTTTTCAAATGGATTGATTGCAAAACTTCGGATGCCTTAGCGTATGCGTTGGCGCATACCCTGATAGATGCGCTGTCAGGCTTCAGCAGCACCGGGTCGCGCACCGTGGCCGGCGCTGCTGCCGAACGGATAGTCGATATAGCCGCTCTCGCCGCCGCCATACCAGCCGGCCGATTTCGGCGCCGCGAGCGGTGTTGCCGATGCAATCCGCGCGACGAGATCCGGGTTCGCAATGTAGGCGCGGCCGAACGCGACGAGATCGGCGTCGCCAGCGCGGATCAACGCGTCGGCCCGGTCGATGTCAATGCCGCCGTTGACCATCAACGTGCCGTCGAAAACCTTGCGAGTGCGTTCGATAATGCGCGGCAAGTCCGGTGCGCCGCTCCAGCCGTTCGTATCAGCCGCATGCACATACGCGACGCCAAATTCGTCGAGCATCGCGCCGACGTAGTCGTAGGTGCCGTCGGGGTTGGTGTCGCGAACGTTGTTGTAATGCGCGTACGGGGAGATGCGCACGCCGACCTTGTTCAGCGGAACCGCCGTGCCGATTTCCGTCAGTACATCGCGCAGGAAATTGGCCCGCTTTGCAATCGATCCGCCGTAGCGGTCGTCGCGGGTATTGGTTGTGGACGAGAGGAACTGATGCGGCAAATAACCATTTGCCGCGTGCACTTCCACACCGTCGAATCCTGCGGCGATCGCGTTGACCGCGCCTTGCCTGAACGCATCGATCGCGAATCTGACTTCCTGCAGCGACATCGCGCGCGACGGCGTCGCATGAATGCGCGTGTAGTGGCCGTTCTGCAATTGCGCCCACACCTGCAAGCGTTCCAGGTCGTCATTCACGCCGGAGGGCGACAGCGGCACGTCGCCTTCGAGCAGCGTGAATGAACTGACACGCCCGCCGTGCCAGAGCTGCATGAAGATGCGACCGCCGGCGGCATGCACGCGGCTCGTGACCATGCGCCAGCCTTCGATCTGCTCAGCGGTCATGATGCCCGGCGTGAGTTCGAATGCAGCCGACGCGGGACTGACATTCGTCGCTTCGGTAATGATCAGTCCGGCCGACGCGCGCTGTGCGTAGTATTGCGCCATCATTTCGTTTGGCAGCCCACGCACGGGTGCGCGCGAACGCGTCATGGGCGCCATGACCACGCGATTAGGCAGGCTCAGGCCATTCAGGTCGTAGCTGTTCAGCAGGGACGATTGGGAAGACATGTTCTATTCCTTTTGCACGATCGGGTGTTGCTCAGACGCGGCACTGCACGCAGTAGCGTATTCGCAGTGCCGCGCTTATTCCTGAAATCGCGCTGAATTTTTGTTAAGCCGGTCGGCATGTGCGCTTGACCCGGCGGCAACTCGCATCTCTGCAAGATCGGCTTATGCGTTGCGTGCGGCGTGCGGCCGTCCGATGACGAGGTAATGAATCAATGCGACGACGGGGAAGGCCGTGGCCACTGCCGCGACCAGCGGCCAGCCGCCGTGCTGATACAGCGGGCTTGCGAGTGCGGAACCGGAAGCGCCGCCGACGAAGATGCTCGTCATATACAGCGCGTTCAGACGGTTCCTGCTCGCTGCGTGTAACGCGTAGATCTCGCGTTGACCCAACACCATGTTCATCTGCACGGCGAAGTCCAGAATGATTCCCGTCGCGACGAGGCCGAACACGCCCCACGCCGGATGGATCAAGGCCGGTGTATAGGCAAGCGCGCCGACCACGAGTGCGATCAACGTGGCGCGGACCGTGTGCCCGGCGTCGGCAAGGCGTCCTGCCACCGGTGCGGACGTCGCGCCGATTGCGCCGACTAGCGCGAAGATGCCGATTGCCGTTTGCGACAGACCGAAGTGCCGCGTCAACTCGACGGGAATGGCGGTCCAGAACAGGCTGAACGAAGCAAACATCAGCCCTTGATACAACGAACGGTGACGCAGAACGGGCATGGTGCGCAGTAGATGCGCAAGCGAGCCGATCAACTCGAAGTAGGTGGCCTTATGTTCCGGCTGGCGGCGCGGAATGGTCAGTGCAAGCACGCCCGTCACCAGTGCCATGAGGACGGCGGCGGAACCGAACACGGCGCGCCAGCCGAAATGACCGGCGATGACGCTGGAGATCGGACGCGACAGCAGGATGCCGAGCAGCAAGCCGCTCATGATCGTGCCGACTACCTTGCCGCGCGATTCGTCGGGCGCAAGATGGGCGGCAAGCGGAATGAGGATCTGCACGGCTACGGAACTGAAGCCGACCAGCAGCGAGATACCGAGGAACCAGCCCGGCTGATGCGCGAACGCCGCAGCACCCAGACTCGCGATGGACACGAGCGCGGTCGTAATCATCAGCTTGCGGTTCTCGAGCAAATCCCCGAGCGGCACGAGAAAGAACAGGCCGAGCGCGTAGCCGATCTGGGTCAACGACACGATCAGACTCGCCGTATTGGAGGACATGTGAATGTCCGGGGCGATCAGCTCGGTGATCGGCTGAGCGTAATAAAGGTTGGCGACGATCGCGCCGCAGCAGAATGCGAACAGCGCGATCAGCGATCGCGTTAGTTTGACGGTACTCGTGCCGGGAGTGGCAACAGATGCCTCGGTTGACATGACAGCTCCTTGAACTGGGGTAACGAAATAGGGAAAGCGAAAATCAGCGCGAGATGTTCATTAGCCGGTTGCCAAGCGATATGCCCAGCTCCGTCATGCGCCTGCCGCGCTCTAATTGCTGGGTCTCCCAACGCTTGAGCGCCGAATCGATCGAGTCGCCGCTTTGCTGTGCCGAGCGCAGCGCGAGCGCCAGCGCGTGTGCATTGGAAGCGGCCTTTTCCGTGCTGCCCGCAGTATGCGGACGCGGCACCGAAGCGGCGTCGCCGAGCAGCAGGGCGCGGCCGAAGACCATCTGCGGAGCGCGCAGATCGACGATGGGCTGCATGAACGGCTCGTCGGTCGCATCGACCAGCGCGCGGAATGTCGAGCCCATCATGAGCCTCGCGTCGTCCCGCAACTGGGCGATGTCCGCACGCTTCGTCGAGCCAGGTGGCAACGAGAACGACCGCGCCACGCCGTCACGGTCCATGAGCAGCGCGTCTAGTTGCGCGCGGCTGTATTTGCGGTACCAGACCCAGTTCCAGCGACGCTCTCCGGCCACCGTCGAATCATCGTCGCCGGGTATCAGGTACGACAGCGCCGAATGGCCGTCGCCATGCTGGAACGAAAAGCGCTCATGCAGCATGTCGGCCGCGTGAACCGGCAGATCGCGTTCCTGGACGAGTCCACGCCAGGCGACATAACCTGCGTACGCGGGCACCACTTCAGGCAGCAGGCGGCCTCTCACCGTCGAGCGGATACCGTCGGCGCCGATCAGCAGATCCGCCTCTTCATGGCGGCCGCTTTCGAAGAGCGCGATGGTTTGCTCGCCCTGCACGCGATAGTTGGCGAAGGCTTCGCCAGCATGCAGATGTTCAGCCGGCAGTGCGTTCTTCATTGCGCGATACAGCAGACTCCACGACGTCTGCATCTGCGGCATGTGCAGCTTCTCGACAATGTCGTCATGCCGGTCTAGATAAATGCGCTCGCCCGAAGCGACGCCGGGTGGATCGGGCAATTCGACGCCGGCAAAGTGGAGCGCCTCCAGTACGTCGGGCTGCAGCACGACGCCGCCGCCGCGGCTCTCGAGTTCATTCGGCGACGTCTCGAACACGTCCACGTGCCAACCCACCGCGCGCAAGGTTGCGGCCGTCAGCAGGCCGCCGAGCGAACCGCCAATGATCACGGCGCGAAGTCCGGAAGCGGAACTCATGCTGCGCTCCTCAGCGCCGCGGATCGCAGCGCATGCGCGAAGACGACAGCGGGCTGTGCGCCGCTCACTGTTTCGCCTTCGATCACGGTGGTCGGCACTGCCTGTATGCCGAGTTTGTCGGCCCGCGCGCGCGCAGCGTCGATCTTCTCTTCGCCTGCATTCGACAGCAGATACGCGCGCACCGCCTGTTCGTCGAAGGCATGCGCGGCGGCTACTTCAGCAAGCGTGTCGAGCGAACCGATGTCGCGTCCTTCGAAAAAATAGGCGCGGTAGATGGCCTCGTAGAGCGCCGCTGTCGTGTTCGGTTGGTCGCGGTCCTGGGCGAACTGCATCAGACGATGCGCGAGACGCGTGTTCGGTGTCAGCAACACCCGGCTGTAGTCGAAGTGCGCGCCGGCTGTCAGTCCGGCGGCCGCGACCTGCGCGTCCATTGCCTGCGAATGCGCCCAGCTACCGAACTTCCTGCTGCGATAGGCGCGCCGGTCCATTCCTGCGACCGGCATCGACGGATTCAACTCGAACGGCACATAGCGGATCGAAACCGCGTGAGCCAGGCCCGAATCCGCGAGCGCGGCGGCAAGGTTGCGTTGACCGATCCAGCACCACGGGCAAATGAAGTCGTAATTGACCTCGATATCGACGGTTTGCATGTTGCACCTCTCACGATGTGTATGAATGCAGCATAGGCGTTGCGCAGTGGTGGCGGAATAGGCCTAAAATGCAATCTCGCGTTGCGCTGGGCGCAATCAAACGTCGATTGGCTCAGATATGGACAAACTCCTCGCTCTCACCACATTGCTCGAAGTCGCCGATGCGGGCGGCTTTTCGAAGGCCGCACAGCGTCTTGGAGTGGCGACCTCGTCGGTCACGCGCCTCATGGATTCGCTCGAAGCCTCGTTAGGCACTGCTTTACTGACTCGCACGCCGCGCAAGGTGAGCCTGACTGACGCCGGCATTGCTTATGTGGAACAGGTGGGCAAGGTGCTCGACGATCTGGCCGAGGCGGACGAGAGCGTGTTCGACAGCGGCGCCTCGCCGGTGGGGGCGCTGCGCATATCGGTGCCGTCCACCTACAGCCGGTTGCGGCTTGCCCCGCACCTCGCGGCGTTCCTGTGCGCCAATCCTCGCGTGTTTCTCGACGTCGTGGTTGCGGATCACTTCTCCGACCTCGCGCTCGACCGGATCGACGTCGCGATTCGCATCGGTCTGCCCGATCGCGACGCCAACCTGATCGTGCGCAAACTGACGGACAACCCGCGTTATGTCGTAGCGAGCCACGACTACCTGGCCCGTTGCGGCACCCCGCCGACTCCAGACGCGCTCGCCTCGCACGAGTGCCTTCGGATTGCATACGGCGGCGGCTATCGTTCGCGGCAGGTGTGGACTTTCCGGCGCGAGTCGGTTGAAGGGCGCGTCGAAGAGCGTGTCGAGGTGCGAGGGCATCTGCTATCCAACAGCCTCGATATCCTTCACGAAGCGGTTCTCGCAGGACGGGGCGTGGCCTTGCTGCCGGAATGGCTCGTCGGCGACGAGATTCGTGCGGGACGTTTGATGCGACTCTTCGAAAACTTCGATGCAAGCCCTCATCAGGGCGACGCAATCGTGTATGCGGCGTACCTGCCGAATCGACGTCATTCGAGCAAGGTGCGTGCGCTCGTGCAGTTTCTCGAAGCCCGCCTTCAGATGGCGCTGGAAGGTTGAGCGCCGACGCAGCAATCAACGGGACTTTTCCAGGCGTTCCTATACGAAGATTCAGTGCGTTTTCTACAGGCTGCATCACAACCGCATCGGTAGAATGGGCCTCTATTTAACCGGCACGCACGCCGGTTTCTGAATCCCTTATCTCGAACCATCCACATGTATCCACTACCTGAATCGCGCTCCATGGGGCATTCGTTGCGCTGGGCCGCAGTAGTGGTTCTGATCGGGGTAGCCGGCGGCGTGGCCGGGCTGGGTCTCGCCGCGCTGTTGCATACGGTTCAGCATCTCGCCTACGGCTACAGCATCGAAACGATCTTCAGCAAGGAGAGCTTTCAACAGGGCGTGACGGCTGCGAGCCGCTCACGGCGAGTGGAAATGCTCGCGCTCTGCGGGCTGGTAGCGGGTGTCGGCTGGTGGGCGGTCTATCGCTGGTGCAAACCGTTGGTGAGCATCGCGCGAGCGGTGAGGAGCGACGATCCGCGCATGCCCGTTTTTGCGACTGTCTGCCACGCATTGCTGCAGATTGTCACCGTCGCGCTGGGCTCGCCGTTGGGGCGGGAAGTCGCGCCTCGCGAAATCGGCGCGATGCTGGCGGGCAGACTGACGTCGTTCGCGGGACTCACGGTGACCGAGTCCAGAATCATGGTCGCGTGTGGCGCCGGCGCGGGCCTGGCCGCCGTCTACAACGTGCCGGTCGCGGGTGCGGTTTATGTGCTGGAAGGCTTGCTTTTCACTATCGGCTGGCGAGCCGTTGTGCCGGCTGTCGTCACTTCGGCGATCGCGGGGCTCATTGCGCGAGCCGGTCTCGGCGACTTTCCACAATACGACGTGCCGCATTACGCGTGCACCGCTTCGTTGATCGTCTGGTCGGCGCTGGCGGGACCGCTTATTGGCCTCGCGGCCTGGCAGTTCACAAAGCTCACCGACCATGCGCGCGTCCGCGCGCCGCGCGATAGCAGACTGGTGCTGCTGTGCGCGGTTAACTTTCTCTGCATCGGGTTGCTCGCCATCAAGTTTCCGCTGTTGCTGGGTAACGGCAAGGGACCGGCGCAGGTAGGGTTCGACGGCTCGCTCACGTTGCAGTTCGCCGCTGTTCTGCTCGTGCTTCGCGTGCTGATAACGTGGACGAGTCTGCGCGCCGGCGCGGCAGGCGGACTGCTGACGCCCGGCTTGTGCAACGGCGCATTGTTCGCCATCGTGCTGGGCAGTGTCTGGTCGGCGTGGTGGCCTGGTGCGCCGTTGGGCGCGTTCGCTGTGATCGGAGCGGCGGCGTTTCTTGCGACGTCGATGCGCGTTCCGTTGACGGCAATCGCATTGATCTTCGAGTTCACCCGGCCGTCGCCCGAGTTCATGATTCCAGTATTGATCGCAGTCGCCGGATCGGTCGCCATGTCTAGCTACGTTCGCCAGGTATTCGAACCGGCGCGCCGCCCCGACTTGTCAGCGAAAGTAGAGCGCGCGAACGTGTAGGCCGCTTGCTGTTGAAGTCTGGATTCCGCCTCGCCTTAGATACGTTCGCTTTGATACGTCCGCTTCGTTACTTCAGGCGCAGGTTGTCGGCATCACGCCGACTTATTGCAACGCGGCGTATTGTTGCCCGCTAACGGTCTGTACCGGCCGCCCCGGCTGCAAGCGTGCAACCTGCACATCCAGTTTCTGCCGCAACGAGGTGGTGAGAAATTCAACGAACGTTTTGACCTTCGCATCGACGTACTGGCGCGACGGATAAATAGCGAACACATTCACGTTTTCCAGTGGGTAACCGGGGAAGAGTTGAACGAGCTTGCCTTCCTTGATGTCTTCCGCGACCGAATAGGTCGGCACCGCACCCACGCCCGCGCCTTCGAGCAATGCGATCCGAAGCGCCTGCATATTGTTGACGATGAAATGCCCGGCCAGCTCCGTACCGACTGCATTGCCGGCCGAGTCCGCTGGCCACTCCGGCGGCGCGTCGAACGCGGAGCTGACTTGCATGAGCGTGTGATGCGCGAGGTCTTTCTCTGCGGCGATGGGATGCCGCGCAAGATATTCGGGCGCGGCCACGAGAATGCGTTCGCACTGCCCGATCAGCTTGCTGATATTGCGAGAGTCCGGCAACGTCGACGCCGATACGATCGACACGTCGAAATCGTCTTCGATCAGATTGGCCATGCGCGGCAGCAGTTTCAGGTCCACGGAGACAGCCGGGAATGCCTCGCGATATTCGACGATCGTCGACGTCAGTTGTTTTAGCCCGATATCCGGTACGGCGTGAACTCGCAATCTGCCGCGTGGCAGGGTGTGCGCATTGCTCGCTTCCGCCTCGGCCGCGTCGAGATCCGCCAGAATCTTCTTGCAACGGTGGTAGTAGCGTTCGCCGCATTCCGTCAGCGACACGCTGCGTGTCGTTCTTTGCAGGAGCCGCGTGTGCAGATGTTCTTCGAGCGATACCACCGCGCGCGAAATGTTGCCGGCGCTGCAGTCCATATGTTTTGCCACTGCGCTGAAGTTGCCGGTCTCCGCGACTCGCGAGAACACGCGCATGCTGAAGATTCTGTCCATAACCGCTTCGCCTCCCGATCAGATTGAGCCGGGCATTCAATGTCGCCCGTTGAGAGAACAATACGTTTGGCAGCAAGCGCGCACCATCACCTCAAACGGGTGCCAGGATCATCAATGCATTCAGCCATCTAATCCGGAGGTATAGGTGGGGCCTCGTGCCGCCGGGCGGCAGACACAATTCTGTCCGGGTAATTAAGTAGTTTTTAGATGCGTTTCAGGACATCTGGCCGTAACTCACATAATGTTGGACAGGTCTGAAAGCATTTGCCTCCGCATGCGGGGGCGCATTCGCGTCGGTCCGGACACGCGTTCGAGTTCGGCGCCCAGTCGATCTTCATCTTGCGAGAAAGGAGTCAAACATGGCTAGCAACACGATCGCCGCATATCTTGCGGGCAGTCTCGCCGCGGCAGGCGTCGAGCGGATTTGGGGCGTGACCGGCGACAGTCTGAATGGGCTGGCCTACAGCCTCGACCAGATTGGCTCGATCCGCTGGATGCACACGCGTCATGAGGAAGCGGCCGCCTTCGCGGCCGGCGCGGACGCGGCTTCGAGCGGGCGTCTCGCCGTATGCGCGGGCAGTTGCGGACCGGGCAACCTGCATCTGATCAACGGTTTGTTCGATTGCCATCGCAATCATCAGCCGGTGCTCGCCATTGCGGCGCACATTCCGTCGACGGAAATCGGCACTGGCTACTTCCAGGAGACACATCCGCAGGAATTGTTCAAGGAATGCAGCCATTACGTCGAGCTGGTGTCGTCCGCGTCCCAGTTTCCGCGTGTGCTGGCGCGCGCAATGCGCACCGCGATCGAGGAACGCGGCGTGGCCGTCATCGTCTTGCCCGGCGATGTCGCGCTGAGCGAAGGGCCGGCGGAAACACCTGCGTGGGTCGACAGTGCACCGGCGCGCATCCTGCCGGCCGAGGCGGATCTGGACCGGCTTGCGCAAATGCTCAATGATTCCGACGCGGTGACGATCATGTGCGGCAGCGGCGTGCAAGGTGCGCACGACGAAGTCGTCGCACTCGCCGACACGCTCGGCGCCCCGGTGGTCCACGCGCTGCGCGGCAAGCAGTTCATCGAGTACGACAATCCCTACGATGTCGGCATGACGGGGCTGATCGGCTTCAGTTCGGGCTATCACGCGATGATGTCGTGCGACACGCTATTGTTGCTGGGCTGCGACTTTCCCTATCGTCCGTTCTATCCGGCTGACGCGAAGGTCATCCAGATCGACTGGAAGGGCTCGCAACTCGGACACCGGGCGCCGCTTGCACTCGGACTTGTCGGTACCGTGAAGGAAACCGTGGCCGCCACGTTACCCAGGCTGCAACGTAAAGCGGACCGCGGCTTCCTGGAAAACGCCCGCAAGCACTATGCGTCGGCACGCAAGGGTCTCGACGATCTGGCGACGCCTTCCGGCGCGGGTCGCCCGATCCATCCGCAGTACCTGGCGAAGATGATCGACGAGACCGCGAGCGACGACGCCATCTTCACAGCCGACGTCGGCACGCCCACGGTCTGGTCCGCCCGCTACCTGACCATGAACGGCAAGCGCCAGTTGCACGGTTCGTTCAACCACGGGTCCATGGCGAACGCCATGCCGCAGGCGCTGGGCGCGCAAGGCGCGAACCCTGGGCGGCAGGTGGTCTCGCTCTCGGGCGACGGCGGTTTGTCGATGATGCTGGGCGATCTGCTCACCGCCCGCCAGCTCGATCTGCCGATCAAGGTCGTGGTGTTCAACAATAGCCTGCTTGGATTCGTTTCGATGGAACTCAAGGCGAGCGGTTATCTCGACACGAACGTCGATCTGAGCAAGACCGATTTCGCGGCGATCGCGAAGGGCGCCGGCATCTTCAGCATTCGCGTCGAGGAATCGGAGGACGTAGCGGGCGCGTTGCGGCAGGCGTTTGCGCATCCTGGGCCGGCGTTGGTCGACGTCGTCGTCTCCAAACACGAACTCGCCATGCCGCCAACAATCGAGCTCGCGCAGGCAAAGGGCTTCAGTCTGTACATGATGCGCGCGATCCTGAACGGCCGGGGCGACGAGATCGTCGAGCTGGCACGGACCAATCTGCGCTAGCCGTACGCGTAACAGGCGTCACATGAAAGCGGCCGCTACCGGCCGCTTTCGCTTGAGCGTCGCATAGACAAAACGAGTGCATTTGCGCAAATCGCGGCGGTCCGTCTATCGCAAGCTAGACGCGTGAGATGGCCCGGCGCGGCGCTAGTCACGGCCGCGCGGAAAATCAACGCTCCCGAAGCCCACGCCCGAAGAGCAAGCCATGAATGTGCAGACGGACAGCGTCGTCCTCCCGCGATGGCGGGACGAGTTGACGGCGTACTGGAAAGACGACGGGCCGCGCTTCATGCATATCGCCAAAGTTGCGGTCGCGGTGACGCTTGCAATGGGGCTATGCATGCGACTCGAGCTTCGCGCGCCCGGCACGGCAATGGTCTCGTGCGTCATCGTCATGATGCATCAGCAGAGCGGCATGGTCATCGCGCGAGGCTTTTATCGCGGCCTCGGTATGGTGTGCGGCAGCTTTGCCGGCCTCGTGATCATCGCGCTGTTTCCGCAGCAGCCGCTGCTGTTCTTTCTTGCGTTGGCAGCGTGGATCGGCGTCTGCGTTTTCGGTGCGTCGTACTATCGCAACTTCCAGTCGTACGGTTTCGTCCTGACGGGATACGGCACGGCTATCACCGCGATGCCGGCCTGGTCCAACCCGTATGGCGTGTTCGACAACGTCGTGTTCACGGTCAGCGAAGTCGTGATCGGCGTAGTCAGTGCCTGCCTGGTGAGCGCGCTCGTGTTCCCCCGGCGGGTCACGCCGGCGCTCCTTGCGGCAGGCAGCAAAAACTTTTCCGAATTGCTCGAAGCGCTGCACACGATGCTTGGACGGGCGCCCGCAAGCGCCGGGTTCAAACCGTTTGTCGATCTGATCAGCGAGCGGGCCGGTATCGAAAGCCTGCGCAGCGGCGCGTTATTCGAGGATCCGTCGATCCGGCTGCAACTTCCCGTCTTGCTGGCGCTCGATCGAAGCTTTCTCGACATGGTCGCGTGGATTCACGCGCTGCATCAACTGAAAACGCGCGCTTCGGCTAACGCGCATCCGCGAGCCGTGGCCGCGGTCGACGAACTGATCGACGCGTTGCTCGCCATCGTGCCGGACCCGGTTCTACCGGAGATCGTCACGCTCGACCAGGTGCAGGCGTTGTGCAGCCGGCTCGCCGCGTTCGAGCACGCTCTGCCCGCGCGGCTGAACGGGACGCTCGCTTCGCTGGCGGATCTGTCGCCGCATCAACGGCAGTTCGTTGCGACCACTGGGGCCGCGTTGTTTTTCTCGATTGCCGACCTTCGTGTGTTGTGCAGCAGCTACCTGCAGATACGCACGACGGACGGGCGCCCGTGGCCGCAATCGGTAATTCAGGCGCTCGGCCGTTTTGGCCGTACACGTGCAACCGCCAATCGCGTCGCCGCGCTGATTGCCGGCGTGCGCGCTGCCGCCGCGGTGTCGGTGGTCGCTGCGGCGTGGCTCGCGTCGGGCTGGCTCGGCGGATCGAGCGCGATCGTCGCGGTCGCCATCACCAGTTCGCTGTTCGCGCTAGTGCCCAATCCGACGATTGCGAGTCGGCAGATTTTCGTCGGTTGCCTGCTCGGCTGGGCGGCCGGCTTCGCATTCAACTTCCTTGTGTTACCGCACTTCGACACTTTTGAATTGCTCGCCCTGTCGATTGCGATTTTCGTGATGGTGGGCAGTTACCTGAATACGTTTCCAAAAACCGCGATTCTCGGGCTCGGCTTCAGTCTGTATTTCTGCTTCATCGTGAATATTTCGAATCCCACCGTTTATAACCCGAGCGCTTATCTCGACACCGGGTTTGCGTTGCTCGTCGGCATCGGCACTGCGGCGGTTGCGTTCTCAGTCATCGTGCCGCGTGCGGGAGACTGGATCACGGCTCGGTATCTGAAGCAGATACGCGCGCTGGTCGCGACGGGCGCGCGCGATGGTGCACTGGACGACCTGCTTTTCACTTTTGAATTGAACCTGCGCGATTTCATCATCGAGATCGCGTCGGCGCCCACAGATGACCGTGTGGATCGCAGCCGGCTGATCGGCTGGGCGTTCGCAGCGCTCGAAATCGGCCGGGCGATGATTCAAGTGCGGCTCGACACGGCCGAACTCGGCGATACGCTGCCGGCGAAGTGGCCCGCCGTCCAGCAGGCATGGTTGTCGGCAACCGCCAATGTATTCGCGCAGTGCTCGCCGCAGGCCGCAGATGCCGCGCTCGCCGCGACCGTGGAAGCGCTCGAAGCGCTCCCGCTTGTGCCGAACATCACGGTCGATGCGGCGATGCTCACGCGCTGCCGGATGCGCGCACTGCTGCATATCACCGAACTGACCTTGCAGGACGGTACGTTGTCCTTCTGGCACAACGTGGGTAAGCCAGCATGACGGCGCGCTGCCTGTCGTTTGGCGCGGCATGCCGCTCGCCGGTCGTGGCGCTTGCGTCTGCGCTGCTGCTGAGCGGATGCATCAACAGCGGCGGCATCCATACGCGCGAGTCGATGATCGATCCCGCATCACTCGATCCGGGCGCCGCGCTGAGCGCTACGCAACATGACGCGAACTGGCCAACCGATCGCTGGTGGCAGCGCTGGAACGACCCGCAACTCGACGCGCTGGTGCGGGACGCCACCACCGGCAACCCCGGCTTGCGCACGGTCGAAGAGCGGGCCGAGGCGGCGCGCTATCAGGCGCAAATCGCCGGTGCCGACGAACTGCCACAACTCAACGCTGGCGGCACTTTCGAGCGCAGGCGTTACGCGCGCTACACGACGCCTGCGCCGCCCGGCGGAACAACCGTGTGGAGCAACAGCGTTCAGGCAGACCTGTCGTTCGACCTCGATCTATGGGGCAAGACACGGGCGTTGCGCGAGGGCGCGCTCGACAACGTGCGGGCTGCTGCCGCGGACGCGCGCTTCGCCGAAATCGAATTGCAGACCGCGGTGGTACGCAGCTATGTGCATCTATCGCTGCAATACGCGCGGCTCGACGTTTATCGCGCGGTCCAGGAGGAACAGCAGCGCACGCTCGACATTGCGACCCGCCGCTGGCGCGCGGGCGTCGGCAGCCAGTTGGAAGTGAGCCAGGCTGCGACCCAGTTCCAGACCAGCACCACGCGGGTACAGCAGGCGGAGCAGCAACTCGCGTTGAGTCGCATCCAGATTGCCGGTCTGGCGGGCAAGGGCCCCGGCTACGGCGAGGCACTGCGCCGGCCCGCGCTGGCGCTGAGCGTACCGGTTGCGCTGCCGGCATCGCTGCCGGCCGAACTGATCGGGCACCGGCCGGACGTCGTTGCCGCGCGCTGGCGAGTGTTGGGCGCGGACAAAGGCATCGACGCCGCCCATGCCGACTTCTATCCGGACATCAACTTGATAGCGACCGCGTCGCTCGGCTCGGCTGCGACCTTCGGCGGCTTCTTCAATTTCATCGACAGCAACGGTATCGGCCATGGCGTCGGAGCGGCCATCTCACTGCCGATCTTCGACGGTGGACGCCGGCGCGGCCAGTATGGCGTGGCCGTCGCGTCTCGCGACGCCGCAGTCGACGCCTACAACCAGAGTGTCGTGAACGCGATGCAGGCCGTCGCCGTGCAGGTCGTGTCGTTGCGCTCGCTGGCGCAGCAGCAGGCATCGATTGAAAGCACGCTGGAGTCGTCGCGTCGCTCGTTCCGGCTCGCCGACGCCGGCTATCGCAGCGGCATCTCCGAATTCCTCAACGTGCTGGCGGCACAGAACGTTCAGCTACAGCAGGAAGAAAACCTCGCGAACATCCAGGCCGGGCAACTCGACGCCTGGGCGCTGCTGATGAAGGAGCTAGGCGGCGGATACACGCCGGAGCAGACCGGTTCCGCTTTTGGAGGAGCGCAACGTGCCGGGCGAGATTGATTTCTTTTCCCTGCTGCTGCCCGGACTGCTGCCGATTCTCGCGGTGTGCGCGGTGAGCTTCGTCGTGATCGACCTGATTCTGGCGAAGCTGGGGCTATATCGCTATACGTGGCACCCCAGCCTGTTCCGCGTCGCGCTGTTCGCCGCCATGTTCAGCGGCGCGTCGCTGCTTTTATGGCGATGAACGCTGGCCTGGGAGAGACCATGAAATCAACGACCGCCGACCCCTACAAATGACGATAAACAAGCAATCGATCTTACGCGCGGTGTTTACGCTCACGGCTCTCGCCGTGGCGGTCGTGCTGGTCCGCCTGTTATGGCTCGACTACATGTTTTCTCCGTGGACGCGCGACGGCAGGGTACGGGCGAACGTGGTGCAGGTCGCCACCGACGTCTCCGGCCTCGTCGCCGAGGTGCGGGTCAAGGACAATCAGTGGGTACGCAAGGGCGACATTCTGTTCATTCTGGATCCGGCGCGATTCCACTATGCGCTGGCGCAGGCCGACGCCGACCTGCTGAGAGCCGAGGCTCAGGTCGCGCAAGCGAAGGCGCAGATGGCCGCCAGCGAATCCAGCTTTGCGATGAAGCGTGCGCAGGCCGCGCGCAGGGCTAATCTGGCCGGCGATGTCATCTCCGACGAAAGCCGGGCCGATTCGGCTTCGCTTGCGAGGCAGTCGGGCTCGTCTTACGCCGCCGACGCAGCCGCGTATGACGCCGCTCAGGCCGCATATAAAGCAGCGGGGGTCGCGCGGCAGACGGCGGCATTGAACCTGGCGCGCAGCGAGGTTCGAGCACCTTCGGATGGCTTCATCACCAATCTGAATCTGTATCCCGGCGACTTCGCGACAGCCGGTACGGCGCGCATGGCGCTGATCGACTCGCATTCCTTCTGGGTGTACGGCTATTTCGAAGAAACCAAGCTGCCGAAGGTCCATGTCGGCGACCGGGCGGTGGTGCGACTGATGTCGGGCGGAAAGGAGATCCAGGGCCATGTGGAAAGTCTGGCGAGCGGTATAGCGGACCGCGACAACCCGACCGGAGGCGACCTGCTTGCCGACGTCAACCCGATCTTCACCTGGGTGCGGCTCGCGCAGCGGGTTCCAGTGCGCGTACATCTCGACCGGATTCCTGCGGATATCAAGCTTGCCATGGGAATGACCTGCACCGTGACGCTGCAGCCACGAAGCGTGGATTGACCGGGAGAAGGGGCGCCCGAAGGGGCGGTTGAGCAACTATGCAGCCGACGCCGTGCGAATTCGAAAACAGGCCGGCCGAAATGACGCCAAACTCCGGGACAGCGCAATGCATTCGAGCCGTCACGCGGCTGCGAGCGTGCGAATGGGTAGGCAGCGAGCGGGCATTTTCAACCGGTTGGTCTTTTGGAGAAACAATATGAAGCTCAAGTGGGCACTGGTATTCGTGGCGGCATCGACCTTCGGTGCTATGTGTCAATCCGCGAGCGCACAGGTGGCGGGCGCGCAACCCATCGGCATCAGCGTCGAGCAGGCTCAATTGATCATTGAAGGCTGGAGCGCCAAGAAGAGTTTGCTGGGCAAGAGCATCTACAACGACAACGGCGAGAAAGTGGGCGCGCTGCACGACATCATCATCGCGCCCGATAACGCCGCGTCGTTCGCAATCGTCGCGGCACATCAGTTCCTTGGCGTGTCGGTGCACGATGTCGCGATTCCCATGTCGCAACTGGACTACGTGAACGGTAAGCTGGTGTGGGCGGGCGCGACCCGCGACGCCGTCAAGGCGATGCCTGTGTTCCAGTACACGAAGGTCCGTACTGTGCCGATCGCACGCAAGGACTTCGGCCACCATTGAGGCGTCCTCCCGCCTTGGCATGATGCCCGCAAACCGCCGTGGAATATGGCTTCCACGGCGGTTTGCGGTTCTGCGACGGCAACTCGCCGTGCAACGTTTAAGGAAAAATAAGTAGCACCTTTGACGCGGGCTCGCGCATGATGCCATCAGATTTGAAAGGTATTGGTTCCGGTAGATCTGAGTGTCATGTGCCCGGACAGCCGCGCCGGCTGACCGGTGACGGACAGGCTGCCGGTATTCGTTCACGAACGCCCGTTCCAAAAAGTCCTATGTCCACGGTTGTCAGCCTCGTCACGCCTGGTTTTCGCCTGGTAGCGCGTTGATCCGCCGCCATGAAAACTTACCCAAGCGTTCTACTCGCCGCGAACCGCGACACCAGCATCCCCATGGCGCTCGCCGCGCTCATAGCGCTGGTCGTGTTCCTGATCGACGCGCTCACCCCGCTCGATATCGCCATCGCCGTCCTTTACGTGGTGGTGGTGCTGCTCGTCGCGTCGACCAACAATCGCGCGGTCACTGTCGCGACCACCTGGGGCTGCGTGGCGCTCACGCTGCTCGGATTCGTGATGTCGCATGAAGGCGGCTATCTGAACGGTGCGGCCGCGCGCTGCCTCGTGAGCCTGGTCGCGATCGGCACCACGTCGGTCCTCAGTCTGAGGAACCAGGCCGCCGCAACGACGCTGCAGGAGCAGATCCAGCTGCTCAACCTGGCTCATGACGCGATCGTCGTTCACGACATGAACGACCGCATCACGTTCTGGAACCACGGCGCGGAAGCCTTGTATGGCTGGACTGCGCAACAGGCGCTCGGCCAGTCGATTCATCAACTGACACAGACCTCTTTTCCGGTTTCGCCCGAAGACATCAAGGACGAACTGCTGCGTACGAATCGCTGGCATGGCGAGCTTCAGCGCGTTCGACGCGACGGCCGAGTGGTCGCCGTTTCGACCCGCGCGGCGCTCTGGCGCGACGCGACCGGCACACCTCGTGCAGTGCTCGCCACGAACAACGACATAACCCGCCGCAAGGAAATGGAGGCTCGGGTTCAGCGTCAGCAGGAAGAGCTGCGCGCCACCATCGACGCGATTCCCGGCATGGTCTGGAGTTCATCCGGCGACGGCACGCTCACGTTCATCAACCGGCGCTGGACCGACATGGGCGTGACGCTGGAAGAGGGCGGGAGCGGCGCGGATGTCTGGTCGGCGATCGTGCATCCGGCCGATTTGCCGCAGATGCAGAGCGCCTGGCGCTCGGCAATCGCAACCGGAGCGTCGTTCGAGAACGTGTCCCGGATCCGCACCGGCACCGGCGCTTACCGGTGGATGCACCTCGGTGCGGAGCCGCTGCGCGACGAAGCCGGTGCGATTTTGCGCTGGTATGGCGTCAATACCGACATCGAGGACCGCAAGCAGGCCGAGCAGGCACTGGAACGCAGTGAGGCATTCCTCGCCGACACCCAGCGTTTGAGCCGCACAGGCAGTATTGCCACGCATTTTCCCGACGCGTCGATGTGGTGGTCGGACGAGTCCTACCGGATCTTCGAATACAGCCGGGAAGTCGTCCCGACCTTCGACGCGATCCTCGCACGGACCCATCCCGCCGACGTCGCGACGGTTCGTGGCGCTTTTGAACAGGCGAAAGTCGGCGCGGCACTAGTCGATGTCAAGTACCGCCTTGCAATGCCCGACGGCTCCGTCAAATATGTGCACTACGTTGCCCATTTGACCAGGCCGCAATCCGGCGGCACGGAATATGTCGGTGCACTGATGGATATCACCGAAACCACGCTCGCTCAGGAAGCACTCGCGCGCTCGAGCGCCGAACTCGCGCACGTGACCCGGATCACCATGCTCGGCGAACTCGCGGCGTCGATTGCACACGAAGTCACGCAGCCGATTGCGGCCGTCGTGGCATGCGGCGGCGCAGCGTTGCGGTGGCTGAACAGACCGACGCCCGAACTGGACGAAGCCACGCGATCCGTCACGCAGATTGTCCGGGACGCAAAACGTGCCGGTGAGATCATCCAGCGAATCCGGGCAATGGCTAAAAAGCGCGACAGTGTTCCTGCACCGGTCGCTCTGAACGCCATCATCACCGAATCCGCGGAATTGATGCGGCGCGAGTTCGAGTGGCATGCAGTCGAAGTGCAATGGGACCTTGACGAGCCGTCACCGGAAGCGTGTTGCGACCGCGTGGAATTGCAGCAGGTGTTGATCAACCTGCTAATGAACAGCGTGCAGGCAATGGCCGACGTGAGCGGCCCGCGAAAGCTTCGTATCGCCACAGGTATGTTCGACCCCGGCCATGCGCTCGTGAGCGTGCGGGATTCGGGTACGGGCATCAGCGAGGACAATGCGGACCGCATGTTCAGCACGTTCTTTACGACGAAGTCCGAAGGCATGGGCATGGGACTGTCGATTTGCCGCTCGATAGTCGAGGCTCACGGCGGCCGCATCTGGGCGGAGTCGCCGGCGACAGGCGGCGCGCTGCTGCAGTTCATCCTGCCGATCGACGATGGGAGATGTCATGAGCAGTAGCAATACGAGCCGCGATCAGCCCCACGGTGCCGCCGCAACGATGGTCTACGTCGTGGACGACGACGAGTCGATGCGCGGCGCCGTCAGCATGTTGCTGCGTTCGGTGGGGCTAGCCGTGCAAACCTTCGCCAGCGCGCAGGAATTCCTTGCCTTCGAGATGCCCGACGTGCCCAGTTGCCTGATTCTCGATGTTCGCCTCAAAGGCCAAAGCGGACTCGCGGTCCAGGAGCAGATCGCGGCGAGCAAACTGGGCTTGCCGATCGTTTTCATGACGGCGCACGGCGACATTGCAATGACCGTGAAAGCCATGAAGGCTGGCGCAATGGATTTTCTGGCGAAGCCGTTTCGCGACCAGGACATGCTCGATGCGGTCACGCACGCGCTCGCGCGCGATCAGGAGCGGCGCGAAGCCAACCGGGTCGTCGACGATCTGCGCCGTTCTTATGAATCGCTGACCGCGCGAGAACGCGAAGTGATGGCGTTCGTCGCTGCCGGGCTGATGAACAAGCAAATAGCGGGCGAGATGAACCTGAGCGAGATCACTGTGAAGATCCATCGCGGGCAAGCCATGCGCAAAATGGGTGCACGTTCGCTTGCGGAGTTCGTCTTGAAAGCCGAAGCACTCGGCGTAAAAGCGCCGCAAAGTACCGCTAGTCCGGCGGCGCGCGGCTCGCGTAACTGAACAGGCAGCGCTTTCGACTTTATTCGTCACGGAGCGCTGTTTCGCCCCGAAGACGATCCGCGTTATACGCGCGTATAGGTCATATATCCGCTTCGCTTTAGAAAAAAGCGCGGCAATGCTTTCTTTCCTGACACGCCAGAACCCCGGTGCACGCGACGCACGGACCAGGGCCGCGCCCGCACGCCCGTTGCGCAATTAAACCTGCAGATGAGTCGACCGAACCATTGGTCATTTGACTCAACCTTATGTAGGGCTAGTGGGCGTATTTGCGGTGCGGTACCTTGTCGTCACTGCAGCATTCATTCCAATTCGCACTATCACATCACTTATTCTGGATGACCGATCATGACCAGTTCGATGTCTTTGTCCGCCGTGGATGTCATCCATAAAAGAAGGGTGAGTTCGATCGGCAGCGAGCGTCAATGGCGCTGTCCCGGCGATGAATGCGACGACAACGTGCCGCAGAAAAACGCTATTGTCGTATCGCGGTGGATACGTAACGACAGCGAGCGGATCGAGGTAGTCAATCACGGCAATACCGCGCATCATTGTATTGCGATGAATCTGAAATGCACGTCGCTGACTTTCTCTCACGCGGGGCAAATCTTGGTTCGCGGACGCGTCACTGCTGGGGCCATTCAGATTACCGCTCCCGACGTGCCATGCGGCGCGGTGTTCGACACTGCCGCCGACGTGCTGCACCTATTCGTCTCCCAGGAGGTTCTGGGCGAGTGTTTTGAGGACACGTTCGGCCGTCCGCACAAAGGCGAATTACGCATCGACGATCCGAAGCTGGTGCGCGATCCCGCTCTTGAACGTCTCGCACAGGCGCTAGCCGTATCGCAGTCGGACGACGCAACGCTCGGCAAGCTTTTTACCGACAGCGTCAGTCTCGCGATTGTTTCCCGTGTCATTGCGCGTCACTTCACTGTGGTGGAACGCAAGTCGCGGGAAGCAAGCGCACTGCCGCCGTGGCGGCTGAGTCGCGCGATCGAATACGTCGACGCCCATTTGTCGGAGCCCATTGGACTCGCGGACATTGCCAACAGCACGGGTCTCACCCGCATGCATTTCGCCTCGCAATTCCGCCGTGCGACCGGCATGCGACCTCACGAATATCTGTTGCGTCGGCGGATCGAACACGCACAGCAGCTTCTTCTCAACTCGCGCCACAACGTTCTCGACGTGGCACTCAGCTGTGGTTTCCGCTCGCAAGCTCACTTTACGACCGTATTCAAACGGCTGGTTGGAGAGACCCCGTATTGCTGGAGGATGAAAAAGAATGTCGATCGCTAAGCAGATCCATGCGTTTCTGGAAGTCAGTGAAGCCTTCTTGCGGCAGTCAGGCGCGCCCGTGCATTTCTTCGCGATGCCTTACAACCAACAAGCTCTTGAAGCAGTTGACGCTGATGGCAATGAGGTTGCGTGCAGCAACGGCAGCAGGGCGTACGCGCATAGCGACATGAGAATTTTGAATGACGTGCTGGCGGGTTCGGGCGCTGCGATATCGAACGACGAACGGCGCCCGCTGATCGGCTGATTCACCTGATAGAGGAGTGTCATCATGCTGGACAAAGCGAACTACACGGACCCGTGGCTGCGCACACTCGGCTTGCTGTCCGCGCTGTCGGGCGACACGGATTTGGACGACCACGAGTTCGTGGCGGCTCTTACGCACAACGCACAGTGGGATCGCCGCGCGTCGGTCAGGGGACACCACCGCGAAGTCCAGGTCCGCGTGATCGACCGGCCTTCGCCGTCCACCGCGACGCTGGCGTGGCGCGACTCGACACATTGCTCATATGGCGACCAGGTCTGGCACATGAGCCATGCACGCGTTGCCGGCGTGTGTGCGATGAGCGGACGGGCGATCAAGCGCGGCGATGCAATTTACAAGCCGCGTCCGTGCCGGCCCGCGCCGCTCAACGCTGGCGCGATGATTCTGTGTACCGTCCTGAACACTGCCCTTGAGGCGTGATCGCATGCAACAAAGCCGGCACGAAGCCGGCTCAGTTTCCTCGCATCGGCGAGGTATCAGGCGAAGCAAGTTGCGCTAGTCGCCCGCATGTGATCCGGTCACGACCTTGCCCCGGAAAATATAGTACTGGTAGAGGTTATAGCCAATCATCACCGGGAACAGAAAGCCAATCCCGATCAGCATGAATACCAGCGTCGACGTGTCCGAGGCGCTTTCCACGATGCCGAGCTTGCCTGGCACGAAGTCGGGAAAGAGGCTGATTGCGAGACCGGCGAATGACAGTACGAACAGCACGACAGCGCCGCGGAACGGTCCGCGCGAACTGCCCAGATACAGCGCGGCCACGATGAACGCGAAGGCAACGGCGGCGGCAAGCCCCAGCATGACGAGTACGTGGAACACGCCTGGTTGACTCCAGCGGACGTGCCCCACGTCGCTGACAAACCAGGTAGCAACGGTCAGAATCACGGCGGCTGCCACAGTGACGAACGCGCTGAGCAATGCAAGCCGGCGCGACCATTGTTCGATCGTGCCGACCGTCTTGTTGACCAGATAGGTCGAGCCGAGCAACGAATAGCCGGCCACCACGCCGACTGCCGACACCACGACGAACACGTCGCTCAAACCGCCGGGCGTGAGACCCGTAATGACTTTGCCGAGCACGATGCCCTGCGCGATAGCGGCGACGAGGCTGCCGACTCCGAATACCTTGTCCCAGAGCGGACCGTGGCTCACGCTGTGCCTGAATTCGATTGCCGCACCGCGCATGATGAGACCCGCGATCAGCAGCATGATGGGCAAATAGAGATCCTGCAGAAGAAGCGCATAGGCCTCGGGAAAAGCGCCAAACAGTGCGCCGCCCAGCACGACGAGCCAGGTCTCGTTGGCGTCCCATACCGAGCCGATTGTCTGCACCATCACATCGTGATCTTCGCGCCGCTTGCGCAGCAGGCTGAGTATTCCGATGCCGAGGTCGAAGCCGTCGGCGATGACATAGAACACGAGCATGAGACCGATCACGCCGAACCATGTGATCGCGAGCATCGTGTGAGTCGAGCTGTCCATTGGAGGGCCTCGCAATGAAGTGGTTTAGTACTCGGTGACTGCCGTGTCGCGCTCTGCTGGCGCAGCGGACTGCGGATTCACGCTGAGATCGGGGCCGGTTCGCAGCCAGTTGCGCGCCAGTACGAAAAAAGTCAGCAGCAGAACCACGTAGAAGGCGAAGAACATAACCATGCTCAACGTTACCGACGAAGCCGACACGGTGGAAACGGCGTCTTTCGTGCGCAGCAGACCGTAGACGACCCAAGGCTGGCGTCCCACTTCGCGCACGATCCAGCCGGCCTCGACGGCCACGTAAGGCAGCGGGATACATAGCACCCATGCAAGCAGCAGTTTGCGTCGCGCGAGCAACTGTTCGAGACTGCCGCGCGTCTTGCGCAGAACGTATGCGGTCCAGAATGCCAGCACCATGAAGAGGAAGCCGATGCCGGCCATCACACGGAACGCGTAGTAAAGCAGCGGAAGCATCGGCGGCTGGTCGTCGGGCGCGAAGTCCTTAAGCCCCTTCACCTGGCCGTGCAGCGAATGGGTGCCGAGAATGCTCAACATGCCCGGAATTTCAATCGACCAGTCATTGCGCTGCGCCGCCTTGTTCGGCCACGCAAGCAGCGACCACGACGCGCCGGTGCCGGGCGCATTGGTGACCCAATGTCCTTCGATTGCCGCGCCCTTGGCCGGTTGAGTCTTGAACACGCTACCGCCGCTCGAATCGCCTAGCCATATCTGGATTGGCGCTGCGAATACGAGCACGAGCAATGCGATCTTGAACGACTGCGCGAAGAATTCCGGATGGCGGCGCTTGAACAGATTCCATGCGGAAATGCCCGCGATCACGAACATGCCGGTTTCGATCGCCGCGACCCACATGTGGGTGACGCCCCAAACCATATCCGGATTGAAGATCGCGGCGGCATAGTCGGTGACGATAATCTTGCCGTTCTCGACCGTTACGCCCGCGGGTGTCTGCATCCACGAATTGGCAACCATGATCCAGAACGCCGAGATACTCGAACCGAGCGCGACCATCGAGGTGGCGAACAGATGCACGCCGCGCGGCACGCGTCCCCATCCGAGCACCATCACGCCGATGAAGCCCGCTTCGAGCATGAAGGCCATCGCGCCCTCGAAGCCGAGAATGTTGCCGAAGAACTGTCCGCTATAACGCGAAAAGCCCGCCCAGTTCGTGCCGAACTGAAACTCCATCGGAATGCCGCTGACCACGCCGACCGCAAAGTTGAGCACCAGCAGCTTGCTCCAGAAGCGCGCCTGGCGGTAATACGAGAATTTGCCGGTGCGCAGCCACAGTGCCTCGATCAGGACCAGAAATGCGGACAGGCTGATGGTGAGAATCGGCCACAGGATGTGAAAGATAGCTGTCATCGCGAACTGCGCACGCGACAGATCGAGCACGTCACTCAGATGCATGATGAACCCTCGCAGTATCGAGAACGGCCGCATGGTGGGAAGAGTCGGCGCCAACGGCCGCGGCGCGCGAGATCTTCACCGGCACGGACTTGTAGGACGGCGTACGGCTTTGCGGGTCGAATGCGTACAGTGGAACGAGTGGGTTCGCCTCCGGATAATAGGCGCCGCAGCAGCCGTCGGGCAGCGAGTATTCGACGACCTTGAAGCTTCGAATCACGCGCTCGATTCCGTCGGTCGACAAGGCCCATACATCGACGCGTTCGCCCGGATGCAGGTTGCGCTTGCGCAATTCACGCGGGTTCATGAAGACGACATCGCGTTGCCCGAAGACGCCGCGATAGCGGTCCGAGTGCGAATAGAGCGTGGTGTTGTACTGATCGTGACTGCGCATCGTGGTGAGCCATAGCGCGTCGGGATCGTGGTGTGCCGGATCTTCGTCGAGCCCTTTGAAAACCAGGAAGTTGGCCCGGCCGTTGGGCGTCGCCCAGGCCCGCTCCCGGGCAGTCGATGCAAGATGAAAACCGCCTGGCATGCGAATGCGTTCGTTGTATGCCTGGAACATCGGATAGACGATTTCGATCTTCTCGCGGATGCGGTCATAGCTCGCGACAAGGTGTTCCCAGTCGACGTGTGAGCCGGACCCGAGAGTCGCGCGCGCAATGCCCGCGACAATCGCCGGTTCGCTTTTCAGATGCGGCGAGGCTGGCTCGTTCCGGCCACCTGAAGCATGCACCATCGACATGGAGTCTTCGACGGTAATCGACTGCGGTCCGTCTGCCTGAATATCGATCTCGGTGCGGCCGAGGCACGGCAGGATCAACGCTTCCTTGCCATGCACGAGATGGCTGCGATTGAGTTTCGTCGCGATGTGTACGGTCAGGTCGAGTTTGCGCATTGCGGCCTGCACGCGCACCCAATCGGGCACCGCCGCGGCGAAGTTCCCACCCAGCGCGACGAAGACTTTCGCGTCGCCGCGGATCATCGAATCGATCGTGGCGATCACGTCGTGGCCGTGGTCTGCGGGCGGCCGGAAACCGAACGCTCGCTCGACGCCGTCGATCAACTCGGCCGACGGCTTCTCCGTGATCCCGACGGTGCGATTGCCCTGCACGTTCGAATGTCCGCGCACCGGGCACACGCCCGCGCCGGGGCGGCCGATATTGCCGCGCAACAGCGCGAGATTCGCGACCTGCTGGACATTCTCCGTGCCGCGATGATGCTGTGTCAGCCCCATGCCATACACGAGGATCACATTCTTCGCGCTCATGTAGATGTTGGCGGCGTTCTGAATATCGTCGCGCGACAGACCGCTTTGCTGGACGATGAGATCCCACCCGGTGGCGCGCAGATCGGCGGCGAGGTCGTCAAAGCCGTGTGTGTGTCCTTCGATGAACTCGATGTCGAGTACACGGGGCCGGTCCGCGGCGAGCGCTACATCGTCGGCCTCGATGAGCGCTTTCATCATGCCTTTGAGCGCGGCGACGTCGCCGCCCACGCGGACCTGATAGAGGAACGAACTGATCTGCGTGGAGCCGAGCGTCGCCATCTCCACGGGATCTTGGGGCGCCGCGAAGCGCTCCAGCGCCCGTTCGCGGAACGGATTGAACGAGACGATTTTCGCGCCGCGCCGCGAGGCGCTGTGCAGATCGCTCATCATGCGCGGGCTGTTGGTGCCGGGATTCTGACCGAAGATAAAGATCGCATCCGCATGCTCGAAGTCCTCGAGCAGCACAGTCCCTTTGCCGACGCCGATCGATTGAGGCAACCCGACGCTCGTTGCTTCGTGGCACATGTTCGAGCAGTCGGGGAAATTGTTCGTGCCGAATTCGCGCACGAAGATCTGATAGAGAAACGCAGCTTCGTTGGACGCACGCCCCGACGTATAGAAGTCCGCCTGATCGGGATGGTCGAGACCGTTCAGATGCTTCGCGACGAGCGCGAATGCGTCGCTCCATTCGATCGGCACATAACGGTCAGACGCCCGGTCGTACACCATTGGATGTGTCAGGCGGCCGGCCATTTCGAGGTCGTAATCGTCCCAGGCGCTCAGCTCCGAAACGCTATGCGCTGCGAAGAACGCCGGTGTGCAGCGATTGACGGTGGCTTCCCACGCCACTGCTTTCGCCCCGTTTTCACAGAACTCGAACGACGATGTGTGCTTGGGATCGGGCCACGCGCAGCCGGGGCAGTCGAAGCCTTCGGGCTGATTCATTCGCAGCAACGTCTTCGCGCCCGATATCGCGACGCCCTGTAATGCCAAAGCCTCGCCGGTTGCTTTGAGCGCACCCCAGCCGCCGGCGGGTTCGCTGTAGATACGAATCTGTTTCTTCTTTGCCATCACCAGTTCCCGCCATTTTGTAGAGGGCATGGGCGCAGCATGGCACGCCGCCTGACGCGGCAATTGTGCAAACGCCCGTCCGTTTCAGATTCGCACGCCAGTCTCCGGCTTGCCCGCGTCGCACGCGACTGGCAGGCGGCTCGAAGCGGCCAACGATCCCGATGTTGCAAAAGGGGAGTGCGCCTGCATCACGGACGCTCGTTGCGGTGTGTCCGATCCGGCGGCTTCGAGCGCGATGCGTTCGAGTGGCAGCCGGGTGTCGCGGTCGGTCTGTTCGAGCGCTTTGCGCAAGTCCGGTGCGCAGCGGCTACTCGTGACACACCACGCCGAAATCAGAAGGCCCGCCGCAACGGCTGCAAGGCGATAGCCGGGACGAATTTGCATTGCTCTGCGCGCGGCCATGTCGTGTTCTCCCCAAAAGGAAGCCGCAACAGGCCGTGTGGCCAGAGCAGCAAGTCGGATGATGGTGGCCAGTATGTCGACCGTCGCACATGCGGGCTTTCGTTCCTGCACGGCCAATTGTTTATTTGCACGTGGGCGGCCGATGCGTGGCGCCGGCTTTCTGTTTCGCGCGGCCACGACTCGCGTCGAGCATCCGCAAGCATGACAGTCTCATACGAAGGTGTGAGTAAGCGCGCGTAAACCATGACGCGCCACGTGAAAGAGCCCGTGGCGCGCAGTCGGGCAGCGGGAAGGATGCGGCAGCCTGCCGAAGCGGTGACTGCCGTATCCCTATGGATAGTGGTTTCGGCTGACGCCTCCCATTACCATGACTTAACCGGCGCTGGCCTCGTCACGGCCTCGTGGGCAAGGTTGCGAAAGCTATGAAAGCTATGGCTTCGCCGTCCCGCTAATCAACCAGACGTGAATCCCGCATGATCAAAATCGGTCGAATAACAGTGTCGCTGGAAATGCGCGAGGTCTATCTCGGTGCTGACTTGGTACCGCTGGGAGCGCGCGCGTTCGGCATTCTCGAACTGCTGATCCGGGCCCGCGGCGCAACCGTTACGAAAGACGAGATATTCGAGCACGTGTGGTCGAAGTCGGTGGTTGGGGAAAATAACATCCATGTGCAACTGTCCGCCTTGCGCAAGATTTTCGGCGAAGACAGGCAGGCTATCCGCACGATTCCCGGAAGAGGTTATCGCCTGACCCTGGCGGTCGAGACAGACGAATCTGTGGAAGTGCCCGCGTCTGCGCCGACGCCTCGCGTTGAGGCCGGTCGTCTCAACAGTTTGCCGGCGATGCACGGGCCTTTGATTGGCCGCGACAGCACGACCGCGGAACTCGCGCGGGCGCTTACTGCGGGGCCTATCGTTACGCTGGTGGGCCCGGGCGGCATCGGCAAGACGCAACTGGGTATCGCAGTCGCGCGGTCAATCGCGGATGCAGCGGGCATGGAAGTGTGTTTCGTGCCTTTGGCATCGCTCGCAAAGGCGCAGAGCATCGTCAGCAGGGTGGCAGAAGCGTTGGGTATAGCAGCCGTCAATGGCGACGCTCCTGAGTTGAAAGATCTGGCTGCGGCCGTCCAGGGCCGCAAGCTGCTCGTTCTGCTGGATAACTGCGAGCATGTCATTGAGGCGGCAGCGACCGTTTGTGACGTACTGGTCCAGGCAAGCGCCGATGTGCGGCTTCTTGCGACCAGTCGCGAGCCGCTCCGAACGAGGGGCGAAATTACGCATTGGGTCGATCCAATGGAGACGCCCGCAGTAGGGGCGGGACTGCACGCCATCCTCGCATGCAGTTCGGTGAAGCTCTTCCTTGCGCAATTGAGCGCGTCCAATGCCGCCGCAATCAGCGACCGTTGCAGTCTCGAGATGATCGCTACAATCTGCCGTCGGCTCGACGGTGTACCGCTCGCTATCGAACTGGCGGCGGCGCGCGCAGCAGTGTTCGGCATCGGCAGGCTCATATTCGAACTCGACGACCGGTTTCCGTTTCTGACCGGTGGGCGCCGTACCGCGCCTCGGCGTCAGCAGACCCTGGAGGCATCGCTCGATTGGGGTCATGAATTGCTGAGTGACTTCGAGAAAATCGTGTTGCAACGGCTTGGTGTATTTCCAGCGCATTTTTCTCTGGAAGCGGCATGCGCTGTCGCCGCCTTCGGTCAACTGTCGTGCAACGAGGTCACGGAAGCGATCGTCGGCCTCGCGTCGAAGAGCTTCGTGAGTACCACTGGCGGCAGCAACACGAAGGAATATTTTTTGCTCGAAAGTACCCGGGAATACGCGCTGCGCAAGCTGTACGCATCCCGGGAGGCGTACGAGGCGTTGTCGCGCAAGGCGGCGTTTCTCGCGAAATCGGAAACCGTGCCCGAGCGCGATTTGGGTGTGGTTGCACGACGCAGTCTGACTGTGGTTGAAGCCGTGGCCTCCTGATAACGGCATTGGAGTGGTGGCAGCTATGAGTTTTGTGTGCATCGTTGACGATGACGCCTCCATACGGAGCGGCGTCGGCAATCTTCTTAAAGCCGTGGGTTACAGCACGTTGGCTTTCTCTTCCGGCGAGGAGTTTCTCGCGTCGCCGCTGATTGACGATGCACTTTGCGTATTGCTGGACGTCAGGATGCGCGGCATGCCGGGACTGGAAGTCCAACGTCGATTGAATGCGGACCACCGCTCAATACCCGTGGTATTCATGTCGGCGCATGGCGACGGGCAGACGGTCGAACGGGCCATGCGCGACGGTGCGGTGGGATTTCTTCGAAAGCCTTTCGCTGAGGAAGTGCTGCTCGATTCGATCGAGCTTGCCATTGCGCGGAAGAATGACGAGGCTTGATTCCATCATCGATCGCTGCGAGCTTTGCGTAAAGGCTCGCAGCGATCGCATAACAACCGGTTTGCCGACTGCTAGTTAGCGTGACGTTACGTCACAACCCGCGATTAGGCGTCGGACTCGCTCTGCTTGCCGACTCGATAGCAGCCGCGACTCCCTGACCGTAAGCCGGATCGGCTTTCGTGCAGTGCTCGATGTGCAGCTTTTGAATCGGGTCTGACACGCCCGCCATCGCGCGCGCAGTGTTGTCGAAGAGCGCCTGCTTCTGCTCCGGCGACATCAGACGGAAAAGCGCACCTGGCTGCGAGAAGTAGTCTTCGTCGACCCGATGGTTCCAGTGATCCGCCGCTCCTTCGAGCGAAAGCGGCGGCTCGCTGAAATCGGGCTGATCGAGCCATTCGCCACGCGTATTCGGGTTGTACGGCGTCGTGCCACCCATGTTGTTGTCCACACGCATCGATCCATCGCGATGGTAGCTGTGTGTCGGACACCTCGGCGCATTGACCGGAATCAGGCTGTGATTCACGCCGAGCCGATAGCGCTGCGCGTCGCCGTATGAGAACAGGCGGCCTTGCAGCATCTTGTCCGGAGAAAAGCTGATGCCCGGAACGACGTTCGCGGGGTTGAACGCGGACTGTTCGACTTCGGCGAAATGATTGTCCGCATTGCGGTTCAATTCCATCACGCCCACTTCGATCAGCGGATACTCTTTTTTCGACCAGACCTTGGTGAGATCGAACGGGTTGAATGACGTCTTTGCGGCATCCTGCTCGGGCATGACCTGCACGAACATTGTCCACTTCGGGTGTTCATTGCGCTCTATTGCTTCGTACAGGTCGCGATGCGAGCTTTCCCGATCCACTCCCACGAGCGCCGTCGCTTCGGCGTCGGTCAGGTTCTGGATGCCCTGTTGTGTGTACAGATGAAACTTGACCCAGAAGCGTTCCTTGTCCGCGTTAATGAAGCTGAACGTGTGGCTGCCAAAGCCGTGCATATGTCGGAAAGACTTGGGAATGCCGCGATCGCTCATCACGATCGTGATCTGATGCAGCGCTTCGGGCAATTGCGTCCAGAAGTCCCAATTGCTTTCGGCGCTGCGCAGGCCCGAACGCGGATCGCGTTTGATCGCGTGATTCAGGTCGGGGAACTTGAGCGGATCGCGCAAGAAGAAAACCGGCGTATTGTTGCCGACCAGATCCCAGTTGCCTTCGTCGGTATAGAACTTCACTGCAAAGCCGCGAATATCGCGTTCGGCATCGGCGGCACCGCGCTCGCCGGCAACCGTTGAAAAACGCGCGAACAGGTCGGTCTTCTTGCCGATCTGCGAGAAGATCTTCGCGCGTGTATATCTGGTGATGTCATGCGTAACAGTGAAGGTGCCATATGCGCCCGACCCCTTGGCGTGCATACGCCGCTCGGGAATCACTTCGCGGTCGAAATGCGCGAGCTTTTCGAGGAACCACACGTCTTGAAGCAATGCGGGGCCGCGCGGCCCGGCTGTTTGAACATTCTGATTGTCTACAACAGGTGCGCCAAAAGCAGTCGTTAGCTTCTTCACTTACTACCTCCAATGATGGAAGAAAAACTCCTGAATGCGGGGCCATGACGTACCGCGGCGTTATGCGGAACGGCTGCCGCCGGTTCGAACGGCTTGACAAGCCCACGCGAAAGGTCCGCCGCGCGGGTACTACGGCTGCAATCTTAGCGCTCGCCTGATAGCGCGGCGTGCACACCCGTGCTGTTTTTGGGGCGAGGCATGAATCATGTGCAAGACGATCAGTATTGAAGGATACCAATATGAATCGCTTTTCAACACGTTCGTTAGGTCCGATCCGATTTTCCGGGAGACACCGACGAGCGGTATTGCTCGGCGCGACACCTGAGGCGACAGTTTTATTCCATTGCATGACAACAAGTTTATAGATCGTCCGTTTGAGGAATTTCAGCGTGCTGTGGAATAGTCGTGCTGCGTCGACTGTTATGAAAGGACGGTCATGATCGGCAGGTTGGAGCGACCGTTTAGCTCTGTTTAAGCGGAGCATCCGGCTCTGCGAGTGTTCAGCGCGAGTGAGCCGGATTCACCTTGCATTTGCCGCGGTGCGAGCGTCCTGGCGTTTGTTCGAGGAAGATCCATGTTCAGAAAAATTCTGCAATGGGGCGGCGTGACATTTGTGGGTGTGCTGACACTGGCCGCCTGCGCGTCGAAGCCTGCAAGCCATTCGTCGTCTTCCATCGATCCCCCAGCCGGCGAGCGTCTCATGGCGTTGACTGCATCGGGAGTGCAGACGTACACGTGCGAGTTCGACGCGCAGCATCGTCTGCAATGGGTATTCAAAAGCCCGCTGGCGACGCTATACGACACGAGTGGCCACGCCGTAGTCAATCACGCAGCGGGGCCTTCATGGCAAGCGAGCGACGGCAGCCGCATCGTTGGGCATGCAATCGCACAGTTGCCGAGCGATACGAATGCGAGCGTGCCGCAACTCCTGCTGGAAACGCATAGCACGGCGGGAAGCGGCACGCTGTCCGCGGTGCGGTACGTGCAGCGCGTCAAGACCGTGGGTGGCGTGGCGCCTGCCGCGCCATGTTCGGCGGCGGGTGAGGCTGGTAGCTCGCCTTATCTAGCAGAGTATGTGTTCTATAAGTAGCGCGTGGCGAGGCTCTGCAACGTAGCTAATGGTGCCGTACCGCATAACGGGAACACGGCCCAAGGTGCGCTGCGGCCGTGAGCGAACCTCTGGCCTACGCTGTACAATCCGCGAACTTTCGTCTGCCGGCAATAAGCGCGCAGTTTGCGGTTCGCGCGCCGTCCGGCGGGCCTCAGCTTTTCGCCAGTCAATCATGTCAACAGCAGATGTCGAAGGTTTGCCCGTTTCGCTACCGGGCATGATGCCGCGGCTTCGGGCACTCTCCGATGCCAATGAACGATGATCGCTTGCACGAGTGGCGGCACCGCCACCGGCATGTCCTGTATGCATTGCGCTGGTTCGCCGTACTCGCCATACCGGCGACGCTCGCTGTGCTGTTCGTCTGGTGCGCCGGATGGTTTTCACCGCGGCTCGGCCCGGCGCGCATCGTCGATGCATTCCAGGCGACGACCACGCCGCATCCCGGTTTCCGGCGCAATCACGCGAAGGGCGTTTGCGTGACTGGGAATTTCGTGAGCAACGGGGCAGGGACACAGCTGTCGCGCGCGAGCGTGTTCGCGCACGGCCAGTATCCAGTTGTCGGTCGGCTATCGATACCTGGCAGCGATCCCGGGCAGAGCGATGGCGCCGCCCAGGTGCGCAGTTTCGCGCTGCGCGTCCTGCTACCGCACGGCGAAGAATGGCGTCTTGCGATGAATTCAGTCCCTGTATTCGCCGTACGCACGCCTCAGGCTTTGTTCGAGCAGCTTGAGGCGGATGCGCGCGATCCGGGGACGGGCCGCGCTGACCCTGCGAAGATGCAGGCGTTTCTCGATAGCCATCCGGAGGCCCGCGCGTTCGGCCGGTATCTCGATCGGCATCCGCCCTCGTCAGGCTACGACAACGCGACGTACTACGGCATTAGCGCGTTCGAGGCTGTAAATGGAGAGGGCGTGCACCGCTTCGTGCGTTGGGACGTGGTGCCGGAAAACCCATATCGTCCCGCGGATGCAGGTCGTCTGCGCGATCCCGACTTCCTCGCGTACGATCTGATGAAGCATCTGCGCAGCGGTCCGTTGCGCTGGCACCTGATGCTGAACGTCGCGTTGCCGGGTGACACGGCCGACGACTCCACACGGCAATGGGCGCAGTCGCCGGATCGAATGCGGATCGACGTGGGCACTCTGGTGATCGATCGAGCGCAAGCGCAGATAGACGGCCCGTGCCGCGATATCATTTTCGACCCGACGATACTGCCCAACGGCATTGCGCCGTCGTCGGATCCGCTGCTTGCAGCGCGCTCGGCTACCTATGCCGAGTCGTTTGGCCGCCGCATGAAGGAAGAGTCGGCAGCGCATGCAGGCACGCATTGATTTGCATGAGTGTATCTATGCCTTAACGGTCGTGATCAATGGGCCTTCCTGCTGCGGGTATCATAGATGTCCGCTTGGAAACGTAAGTTTTGCGAGCCCGAGCCTACTCGATCCTCATTTCCTCCCTTTGCGTACCGTCCAATGAAGCTCGACGACAGCCTACTGATCGCATATGCCGACGGCGAACTGAGCGCTGCCGATGCTGCATCGGTCGAGCAGGCGCTGGCCGAATCGGTCGATCTGAGACGCACCGTGGAATTGCTGCGTGCGTCGCGGCTTCCCTATCGGGAGGCGTTCGCGAGGCAGAAACTACCACCGGTGCCGGATGAACTTCGTCGACGTGTCGAGGCAATGGCGAGTGCCGCACAAGAAAGAACCGGTTTCGCGGCGAGACAGCCGGCACGACGCTCTCCAAGCCTTTTGTGGCTTGCCGCGGCTTTCGTCGCCGGAGCGTTCTGCGTGGGCCTCGTACAACAATTGAACGCGCGCCTGCCGGGCGCGTTCAGCAACGGCGCGGCGACGACTGCGAGCGTCGACAGGCGGTCGTGGGTTAGCGTCGCCGCGGATTATCAGCGGATGTACACGCGCGAGACCGTTGAGAGTGTCGCGCCGGATCGAACGGCGGCGGTCGACAAGATCGACGCAATCCGCAACGTCGATGGCATTCGCTTGCGCGTTCCGGATTTGCGGCCGGCAGGATTGGCGTTCAAGTCGGTTGAGCGCTTGCGTTATGACGGCAAGCCGCTTGTGCAGATTGTGTACCTGCCCGAACGCGGCGTGCCCGTCGCCCTTTGCGTAATCAAGGATTCGCGGCCCGACGAGTCGATTGCGCAGAAGAAGGTTGACGGCATGACCGTTGTGTCCTGGCGGCAGAACGAACTTGCGTATGCGTTAATCGGCACGCCTGACTCGGGCGACTTGCCGACCATCGCTCGGCAGATCGCAAACGCCAACGTCGACGAAATATTCTCCGCACTCGCAGCTGACCGTGCGGCGCGCGGCTGACGCTGCCGCGTTCGCGCAGCCTGCGTTTCGGGGAGCCGTCGCGGCATGACGCGCGACCGGCGCCGCGTCGTCAAAAATGCTGCAACCACTCTAAAAGGCATGCGAATTGCTCACGTCTTTAGACCGTTGCGACGGTCGCGATTGCAGGCGGGCCACGTCAGCGTCGCGCAACATGACGGAGCAATTCAATATGACGGAAAAGAAAATCGCACAAACGGAAGATGAATCGACGTTGAACGCCGGGTCTGGCGACGACAATCCGAAGGTGCATCCCACGTCCAATGCCGAGAAAGATCCGGACGACTGGGTCACGGGCGAAGAACCGATGACGGGCGCTCAAGCCTCGTACTTGAAGACGCTGTGCGAAGAAGCAAAAGAGCCGTTCGACGGCTCGCTGACGAAGGCAGAAGCGTCTCGACGCATTGACGAACTTCAGGGCAAGACCGGCCGCGGAAAGGCCTGATCGGGCATTCTTCGCCATTCATACGGTGCGGCGCGCGCGTGGAGTAAGCACAGTGCAGTGAGACCGTTCGCTGCAGCGCCGTCCACGTGACCGGCATATTTGCCAATGCGCCTGCAGTTAGCACCTATTCCGGAAGCGTTAAATCCCACGCAGTTCCGGGAGCGGGTTGCGAGCGGTGGTGAAGTTGCCCGCCGATGCTCGACAGTATCCTGCGACTCGTACGCAGGCCGATGTGTTCAAGAGCGCTCGGGAGCAAGCCGCGTCCATTATCGGCTACGCAGATGGTGTATCCGCCCGACGGGTTTCGCGTCAAACTTATTGTCAGCTGCCCGGAAGTCCCGGCGAAAGCATGTTCTACCGCGTTTGCAACGAGTTCGTTCACCACCGTTCCGATTGCGGTACACGTGTCCAGAGTCACGGAGATGCCCGATACGAGATTGATCTCAAGCGTGATACCGCTCTCGCGCAAGCCGTAAAAGTCGTGGAAGCTGTCGGCCATCGACGCAAGGTATCGCCCGAGATCGACCAGTTCGCCATGATCGCCTAGCCCCAGCAGATGGTTGTACAGCGAAGCCATGGCGAAGACGCGGCGCTCGACTTGCTTGAAGCTATCGCGCACATGCGGATCTTTGGCTAGCGCGCCATTGCGTTGAAGCATTGCAACGATGAGCTGGAAGTTGTTACGTATGCGGTGCTGCTGCTCCCTTAACAGGTCTACCTTGGCATCGCGATCGGCGGTGAGCATGGAGCGCGTCCGGTACTTCTCGATACTCTCCGAAAGTGCGCTCGCCACCGACGCGAGAAACGACATCTCCAATGCCCCGATGTGCGTCGGCTCGCGAAAGTCCACCTCGAGAATCCCGTAGGCGCCGCTGCGATTGATAAGAGGAAGGTTGACGGACGTAACGACCTGGTGCTCGATGAGAATGGCTGGGACCTTATCCTGGGGACGTAGACGAACGTCTCGCTCGACCACCGGCTTCGCATTGGTGAGTGCCTCGCCGGCTGGATTCCACGCTTGAACGGCCCCCGCAGAGCGGCCAATCACGTCTGCGCCCATGCCGTATTGTCCCCTGACGACCAGCGTGTCGCCGTCTCCTTCGACTTCGAGCACCTTTGACATTGGCGCATTGCAGCCGAGGGCGGCGCATTTGGCCGCCTCGTCGAGGATGGTTGCGAGAGGGGCATCGTCTTGCAATGCCTCTGTCATTCTCGCAAAGGCTCGCCAATGGCGCAAAACGTCGGTGAGCGCAGCCGTCTCGCCAGGTGCGGGCCGAAGCTCGTCGATGGATGCCGCCAACGTTGCTTTGCGTGCGTAATGCGCCATATGCGTACCGTCGTTTGTAAGCCCGATAATGCATCCTAGCACTTTGCACAGGCGGACCCGATTGACGTAGTCATGAATGCCGCCTGACGCGGCGTGCGGGTCATGCCGCGATGCAAAGGCAAATGGGATCGGCGCTGCGCAGTAACTAACGGGCGCACCATGGCGTGAGCGGACAATGTCGGCGCACATGTCCGATCTGTCGGGGTTTAGGCGAAGCTTCTCCGATGCACGAAGAACAGTGAGAGGCGTCGGTTCTGATTTCTATCGGTAATCCGAAATAAATTCTCGACGTTGCCGAATCCAGACCTGTGCGGTCCCCTCGATCAATCAGCGCACGCAGCTCCGCAACACGGCGGAGCGCGCACATCCGTTCTCGTGACTTTCAACCAGCCTTATTTGCTGATCTGCTGCGGCTCCACCGATATGGCAACGGCTTCGTTGTAGACGACTTCTACCTGATCCCCTTTCTTGACGCGCTTGAACTGTTCGGGATCTTCTACCACGATGTCGACCGAATTGCCCTGCGGACCCTTCAGCGTCACCGTTCTGGTCTGCGGGTTCAGGGCGACCACATTGGCCATCACCGTGATTGCACGGGCGGCCGAGCCTCCGGGTTTTGCGCCTTCTGGTGCGCGGTTGAGCGTTTCACTCTGGCTGACTGTCGCGGGTCCGGTGCTCTTCTTCAGGCTCAAGGTGAGTGCTTGGGTGTACTCGGCTGCGACCGTATCGCCGAGCTTCAACTGGTCGAAGTTCTTCGCTTCTTCTCCAACTGTGACTTGCACGATCTTCCCTTTGGAGTCTTTTAGCCAGACAGTCCGGGTATCGGCTTCAATGCCGACGATGGTCGATTTTGTCTTGACTGTTCCAGTCACGGAAACCTTGCCCGGCTCTCTCGTCACGTCGTACTTCGGCGTCGTATCGGCGAGTACTCCATGTGAAAAGGCCGCAGCCAGCGCGACGATTACGAGCTTTGTGGTGTTCATTGCTGATCTCCTCGAGTGTCCGACCGGGGACCGCCGCGCGAATCGCGCGGCGGCGGCGTCACGCACAGGCATGTGCGCAGCGCGATCACCAGGCGCTGTTCATTTGATGGTGTAGCCTCGCCCTTCCATACATGCGGCATATGCGCGGTTGAATGTATCCATGGCGCCTTGAGATTGCGCCTGGCCGGAAGCCTGCGCTGCACGCCTGTTCTGCCGCGCTCTGGCACCGCCGACCATGGTGCCCGCGGCTGCGCCGACGGCCGCGCCTTTCCCGGCATCTCCGCCAATCGCACCGATCACTGCGCCACCGGCGGCGCCCCGCGCGGCACCCTGAACGCGCTCGCCACCGCCCACTGCGGGGCCCGATGGCGGCGGCGGAGCGTTGGCGACCGCAGCGGGGTCGACGCCCGTGTTGTTCTTCGCCCAGGAATAGCAGGCACCGTCGTCCTGCTGCTGCTTCTGGGCGCTTTGTCCTTTGGCTGGATAGGCGATCGGTTTGGCCTGCGGCGCGCCGGAGCCTAGTAGTATGCAAACGGCGAAACCGTACACGGAGCACTTCCTTAGTGTGTTCACAGCACCTCCTCTGTCGGGCTATGTGCCGGTAGCGGCGCGTCTCCTGATGATTGCGTTCAGATGCCGGCGCACACAATGAGACCATGGTCCTATTCGGCCAGGTTTCGACGCCACATCGGCCTACCATCAGCCTCTGGTCATGCATTCGCCGTGATGTTGCATTTACGCCCCATTTGCACGCGGCCGCCGTGACCGCAATGTCAGGTAGCAGAACCCGCAATTCGCTTAGGACCAAAGTCCGATTCCAGGTCTTTGATCAGCGGCTTACGCTTGATTGTGAGTACGGTCATGCGCGCTGCCAGTAGCGCTAATGCAGCTTTCTCAGTTGCGTGAGACGTGCTGCTCGCCGGCTCTCGCACTGGAGGAAAACTTTCGTGACCAATAAAGTGCGCGCCGCTGGCCGGGCGACGGATGCGGCCGCGCCCAGCGGTTGGCGCTCGGTCTTTCCGCCTGCACAATGGCTCGCTTCCTATCAGCCAAATTGGCTCAAGAAGGACGCGATTGCCGGCGTCACGTTAGCCGCGTATGGCATTCCTGTGTCATTGGCTTATGCGTCGCTTGCCGGCTTGCCGCCGCAATACGGCATCTATTGCTATCTCGTGGGCGGCGTGTGCTACGCGCTTTTCGGGTCGTCGCGGCAACTCGCCATCGGCCCGACGTCGGCTATTTCGATGCTGGTCGGTCTCACCATTGCAGGCATGGCGGATGGCGATCCCGCCCGCTGGGCGTCGATCGCCGCGTTGACTGCCTTATTGATTGCAGGCATGTGCTGCATTGCGTGGTTGCTGCGTCTGAGTTCGCTTGTCAACTTCATCAGCGAAACAATACTTGTGGGCTTCAAGGCGGGCGCTGCGCTAACCATCGCGTTGACCCAGCTTCCGAAACTTTTGGGCACGAAAGGAGGGGGTGAGTCATTTTTCGAACGTCTCATTGTTCTCGGTGGGCAGATCCCTACTACTTCGCTGACGGTGCTGATTTTCGGTCTCGTCTGCATCGCCGTTCTAGTGTTGGGCGAGAAATACCTGCCGGGCAGGCCGGTCGCCCTCGCGGTCGTTGTCGTCTCGACCATTATTGTTTCCGTTACTTCATTGGCGGCGCACGGCTTCTCTGTTGTAGGTGCCTTGCCGCGAGGACTGCCCGAATTCCATCTGCCGACGCTGCGCGTGCGAGACGTCGACGGCATCGTTTCGCTCGCATTTGCCTGTCTGCTGCTGTCTTACGTCGAGAGCGTCTCTGCTGCGCGTGCGCTCGCACAAGCCCATGGTTATGAGATCGACGCCCGTCAGGAATTGCTGGGCCTCGGTGCGGCGAATCTGGCCGCCGGGCTGTTTCAGGGCTATCCGGTCGCCGGTGGACTGTCCCAGTCTTCCGTGAACGACAAGGCCGGTGCACGAACACCGCTGGCGCTCGTATTTGCATCGTTGACGATCGCCTTGTGTCTGATGTTTCTGACCGAACTGCTCAGGAACTTGCCGACCGTGGTTCTCGCGGCAATTGTGATGGTCGCGGTCAAGGGACTGGTCGACGTGAAAGAGATTCGTCATCTCTGGCGCGTGAGTCGCTATGAGTTCGCCGTCTCGTTTGTCGCATTTGCAGCGGTTCTGATGCTCGGCATTCTGAAGGGCGTGATCGTCGCCGTGCTCGTATCGATGCTGCTGATTATCAGGCGGGCCGCACGCCCGCATGTTGCGTTTCTTGGCCGCATTCGCGGAACCCGGCGCTTTTCGGATATCCAGCGTCATGCCGACAACGAATCTATTGCGCATTTGCTTGTGTTTCGGGTTGCGGCGTCGCTGTTGTACTTCAATATCGAGCACGTGCGTCAGACAGTATGGGCAAAGGTCCACGAAGTCAGCGAGCCGATCAAGCTCGTGATATGCGATCTGTCGACGTCGCCCGTGGTCGATCTTTCAGGAGCGCGCATGCTGGCCGCGCTGCATGGCGCACTGCAAGCCGAAGGTATAAACCTACGGATAGTCGGCGCGCACGCTGAGGCGCGCGACATACTCCGCGCCGAGAATCTGGAGGCACGTGTTGGTCCGATTGGACGCCGGTATTCGGTGGCAGACGTTGTAGACGAATTCGAATCAGGCCGCGCGGCAGACTCGAAAGGGGCCCTGCGCGACACGGAACAAGCGGTGAAGACGGTCGTGAGTAAACCGGACTGAAGCTGACAAGAGCGGCAAAGGTTCGTAACGGGAAAGGCGCCAAAAAGTACTCGAGCGAGACAGGCTATTGGCGCTGCATATTCTGGTGTGCCGCGATCGTCCCGTTTCAGCAGGTCAGTACATGATACCCACTCAATGCAGTTTGGCAGCAACGAGGAGAACGAGATGAACAGACAGATGAGCGGTGACTCGCGAGTTCGTGCGATCGCCGCGGCTCCGGTTCCGGCTGCGGTTGCCTGTTTCTTTCAGCCGGTGCGTTTCGAGCCGTCTCCTTCAATAACCGGGCGCCCCGCACTTGCCCAGATGCGACCGCCGCGTTCGCTTGCTCACCTGTTCGTACGTTGCCTGACTGGAGTTGTGCTGCTTGCCGTGAGCGCGGGCAGTGTCGCTTCGAATTTGAACTTCCTGAAAAACACGCCGATCAGCTTCATGAGAGATGCTGATCGCAAGGCGCTCAACGACGCCGCGCAAAAGGCGCTGGAAAAGAAAGACGGCGAGGTTGTTCCGTGGAGTAACGCAGGAACCGGTAACCCGGTTGTGATCAATGGCACCATTACGCCGCACGACACGTCGACGAAAGGGGACCGGACGTGCCGCACCACGACGCTCGTCGCAAATGCGAAAGGGCAGACACAAAGTTGGACACCAACTGTCTGCAAGACTGGCAGCGGACCGTGGAAAATACTCAGGAAATAGCGGATCGAACGCACCCGGGCGTGACGATACGCAGGTATCTGCGCGCCGCGTCCGGCGAGTTGTTCAATTTCAGTGACAGCACCGCGCTTTGATGCGCAAGAAGAGCAACGCAATCGGCGCGGTCAGAATCGTTCGGCCACGTATTTGAATGGATAGTTGGGCTCCTTGTAACCGTTCGGCTTTTGCCGGGCCGGTAGGGTGACCTTTTCGCGCGCAATCGCCTTATAGGGAATCTTTTGTAGCAGATCGCTAATAATATTGAGTCGCGCACGCCGCTTGTCGTTGGATACCGCGACAAACCATGGGGCGAAATCGGTGTCGGACGCTTCGAACATTGCGTCGCGCGCACGGGAATAGTCGTACCACCTGCTATAAGACTTCAAATCCATGCCGGAGAGTTTCCAGACTTTACGCCCGTCGGTGATGCGAGCTTGCAGACGGCGAGTCTGTTCTTCTTCACTGACTTCAAGCCAGTATTTAAGCAGAATAATCCCCGAATGAACGATTGCACGTTCCACTAGCGGCACCGCCTTGAGAAAGCTCACGGCTTCATTTTCGGTGCAAAAACCCATGACTCGCTCAACGCCTGCACGGTTGTACCAGCTGCGATCGAAGATCACGATTTCTCCGGCTGCAGGCAGGTGAGGCAGGTAGCGTTGCACGTACATCTGGCTTTTCTCGCGGTCCGTGGGTGCGGGCAATGCGACCACACGGAATACACGAGGACTCACTCTTTCGGTGATTGCCTTGATCGTGCCGCCCTTGCCGGCGCCGTCGCGCCCCTCAAAAACGATGCAGATCTTTTGCCCTGTTTGTACGACCCATTCCTGCAGCTTCACCAGTTCGACCTGCATTGGCGTGAGTTCGCGCAGATATTCCTTGTTGGATAACTTCTCACGCTTAACCGGGTCGTCCTGTTTGCTTTGGTGCTTCGTCATTGCAATCTCTCCGCGCGCGCCGCCACAGCCTCGGTTGATGATTCACTAGAGTATGCGGCGGCACCGCGGCAAACAATGAGCCTTTGGTCCAATAGCGCGGCTTGTCGTCCTGTTCTATCCTCGGGACGTCCCGACGGGTGCAAGGGTAGAGCAAGGCGCGCCGCGAACACCGGGCATGCCAGATCGTTCGTGAAGCTAACGAACCGGAACCGCGATGAGGCGATCCGAAACCAGAATAGCGTTTGCACTAGTGGGCGTATTTGTCATTGCGCTGAATCCGCTTGCGAATCGTGGTCCGCGAAAATGACAGACGCTATCTGCTGCGTAACTACTGGGCAACTACTGGGCAACCTGCCATCGCAACATCGGATGCGTCGCGCCCGCAGGCATCGCCCACGCGCCGGTGGAACTGAAGTCGTAGGTGGGACCGAAGCTCGACGGCATGCTCATCTGTGCCGTGGTCAACCCCTTCGCTGCCGAGGTGCCCGTCCCGCTATAAACATCGCGGGTTGCCAGGGTGGTCTGAGTGTCCCAGTAAACGTCGCCCGCAATGGTGCCGTTGTTGGTGCTTGCAACGCCGAGCGGAGGCGGGCCGAGCGTCGGATTAATGTTCTGTACGACTTTGCCAGTGGCGAACGACTGCTCGATCGTGCCGTCGTTTCTTTGAACCAGCGCGGCACTGCCGTCCGAACACTGCGAGCCGTTTCCGCCGCCGCAATAGTTCGGCTGGAACGACACCTGTCCGGTCGCGTATGACTGCGAGATGAGTCCCGAGTTGCTGCCGACCAGTCCTCCGCCGCCTCCCGTATGCGCCTGTGCGGCCACTGCGCCGGTTGCATACGACTGCCGGATCGTCCCCGCGTTGATTCCGACCAGTCCGCCGAGCGTGCCCTCGGCGGAGACATCCACGTTGCTGCCCGAGCGCGTGATCGTGCCATAGTTGTACCCGACCAGCCCGCCGGTGCTGGAGGTGTAGCTGTAGCCTCCAAACGCGGAAGCGGATCCGCTAGTGCGTACGTAAGTGACGAGTCCGTAGTTGAACCCGGCCAGCATGCCGTACGAACCGTAGCCCTGCTGATTATTGATCTTCCCATTCACGTCCACATTACGCACGACGCCCGCCGCGCCGATCACACCGAACAGGCCAACTGCGCGCTGATCGGGACCTCCGGTCATGGCGCCGGGTGTGACGAGCACCGTGCTCGACAGTGAGAGTCCATTGATTGCATGCCCCATGCCGTCGAACTGACCGGAGAACGGCGCCGCGCCGTCGCCGATCGGTGTAAACGGGAACGGAGGCGGGAAGCCCGAGGTCGCGCTTGCGTCGATGTCTTTGCCAAGCGCGTAGTTGCCGGCGAGATCCGTCGAGACCTGCTGCAGGTCGCTCAGCGAATTGATCAGTTTATAGGCTGTCGCCTGGGTCAATAAACCGCTGTATGGCGCGGCCGTCCACGCGCTGTTGGTAAGTACTGTGCCGGGGCTGTAACTGCCGTTCATGTCGTACAGCGCGCTGACGATGCCGGTACTCGCAGACCAGTCGAGCGTGCCGCGGTTGACGATGCTGCCGCTGTTGTCGATGCCCGACGCGTCCGCCCGCAACGTCAGATTGCCGGAGCCCGAGTTCTTGAGGGTGACGCCGGGAGCAATCGACACATCGTGGTAGGCCGCGAGCGATAGGGCGGCGGGGCCTTGCCAACTGATGCCCGAAGCGACGCTTAGATCGCCGGATGCGCCGTTCGCGCCCGTCGTCGTTACGTTCACCGATGTCCCCGCGTCGAGGCTGCGCCGAAGTGCTCCGGCGGCCGGCTGGTCGATCGTAAAAGCGGGAGCCGTTACGTTCCATTGCGACGCGAGCACTTGTGCGCCGGGGACGAACGAAAGCACACGCGCCTGTGTATCGACAATGCCGCCGCTGCCATTCGCATTGAAGGCGGAGATCGTGCCGCCCTGCGTGACCCCGCCCGTATCGGCGACCAGCCAGACGTGGCCGTCGCGTGTTGCGGTGCCGGTTGCGCGTGTGCGTGTGCCGCCGCCCGCAAGCGCGTAAATGTTGCCATCCGCGGCTTGCAGGTTGATCTGCGCGGCCTGCAAAGGCCCCACGTTCGCAATCGTGCCGTTGCTGCCGGTTTGCACGAAAAGCTGCTTGCTGCTCGACGAATCCTGCAGCAACAGTTTTGCGCCTACACCGAATTCCGCTGTCCCGTTCGGTGCTTCGACGGTGCCTGCGTTGACGACAGCTTGCCGGGCGATCAGAAATACGTCGCCGCCAGTCGAACTGATTTTGCCCAGATTGACGACGCTCGCATTCGAGTCGCCGGAGAACGTCAGCGAGCCGCCGTTCATGAACGCGCAGTTGCAGACATCCAGCGTCGATGCGAGAAAGCGTCCACCCGTGCTCACGACGCCGGACGGCCCAACGACGATTCCTTGCGGATTGATCAGATAGAGGTCGCCTGTCGCGCTGAGGTTTCCGAGGATTACGGAGAGCGAGCCGCCCGTCACGCGATTGAGCGTTGCGCCCGAGCCGTTCTGGAACGTGACGGCATTGTCCTTGCCGATGGAAAAGCTGCGCCAGTCGATCACGCCGCGCGTCGAGCCGGGCTGCGTCACGACCAGGTTATTGCCGCTTGCGTTAATGGAGCCTTGCCCGCTGACGAATTGACCACCTTGCGGTAATACGCCGCCCGCGAGGGCGACGGTAGCCGAAGAGACTCCCACAAGTGCGAGTGCGATGGCGATCGCGATCGAGCGATGCGATGTGCCAATGACTCGGCAAGTCGAATTTTCAACCGGTGATAGTGGTAACCGAAACGACATGGATGCCTCCTCGGTATCAGTCCGATATTCGTCTGCGGCGGTAAACAGTTGCGGCTGGCTAACGACGCATCGTCTGACGTAACTGGCTGAAATCAGCTTAGCAGCGCGCTTGGCTGACACGCCGTAATAATCACATCAATTTGCGCCTGACGATGCCGCTTTTGGCGGATGTGTCGGCAGGTGGCGAATGCCTGCCGCTCGACATGCCCTGTCACGCTCGACGTTTTTTGCATACGCACCCTACGCAAGCGGCTATTTATTGCCGACATCCAGACATGAGTTGCATCGCCTGAAGCAGGCGACGGGAAGAAATTACCGAGCCCCATTTCTCGTGGCGTTTCCTTATTGGCGCGAACGCCATAGATAAGGATGTCGAAGGAAATCGGCGCTCCTCCCGGACACGCATCCCACATCCCCTGATCGCGGATTTTTTTGGGCGCGCCCCGGCGCTGGATTGCCTTGCCATGGTTAAACGACGTGAGTTTCTCGGCTTGCTGACGGCTGTCGGCAGCAGTTATATGTTGAGCGCCTGCGGCGGTGGCTCGGGCGGAAGTGCCGGGGGCACAGCCAATGCCGGCGTGACCAGCAGCGCGACGCCCGGTTCGAGCGGCACAGGCAGCAACGGAGCGCCGGCGACAACAGGGAGCCCGAGCACGCAAACGAGCGCGACGTCGACGGGCTCGAAGGGCGGGTCGTCGGGGTCGAACAGCAACGGCGGCGCATCGAACCACGGCACGCCTGCATCGGCGGACGGCACGTTGGTCCCACCCGCCGTGTCGATCACCGACAACCAGGCGGCGGTCTGGACGCTCGTCGGCGGATCGGTCTTCCGGAATAGCGTACGCGCCGGCAATACGTACAACGTGTCTTTGCTGCTCTGGTACGGCGGCGGCATCTATCACGAGGGAACCGGCGGCCAGTTCTACGGCTGGAACGGCTCCAACTGGTTCGCATGCAACGATCCGCGCCTCGGCGGCACCTCGGCCGACGGTACGACGATCCCCGGCGCGTCGTACATCATCGACAAAGTGGGCGCGGTCTGGAGCGTCGCAAATGGTGTCGTGCTGCGCAACAACGCACCGGTCGGCGTGACAACCAATGTCTCGCTGTTGCTGTGGTACGGCGGCAAGCTGTGGTACAGGGCAACAGGCGGCCAGTTCTACGTGTGCAACGACATTGAGCAATGGCTGCCTTGTACCGATCCGCGCATTTCTGTGGCGGCTACTAGCGGCACGTTCCACGGCATTAACGGGCATTACGATTATCGCTACACGCCCGCGCAAGTCGTGTCGATCATGACGAACATGGGATGTTCGACCTATCGCGTCGGCGCCACCGACGACCCGACGCAGCTCGGCGCGGTGGTCAGTCTCGCGCAGGCGTTCCAGGCAGCAGGCTTGACGCTGTTCGTGCTGATCGACATCGGTGTGCGGGACTGGAGCAACGTGCTCTTTGCAAGCGAGTCAGTGGCGTACGCGCGGGGGCACTCGTGCGGCGCGACGGTCGCTGCCGCGCTCGCGCCGTATGGCGTGGTCATGTACGAGTGCGGCAACGAGTTGACCCGAGATCCCGCGATCATTCTCGACTCGACCAATGCGGGGACGAAGGCCGTCGACTTCAACAACGGCAACTGGCCGATCATGCGCGGTGTCATGCGCGGCATGATAGACGGCGTGAAATCGGCGCAGCCCTCGGCGAAGTGTGGAATCAACTTCTGCGTCGCCGACGTCGGCGCAGCCGATGCGTTGTGGGACGGCACACAGCCGGACGGCACAAGCGGTTATCCGACGGTACGCTGGGACCTCACGACGTGGCACAACTACGAGGTGTACGGCGACATCTTCGATATCGGCTCGGACGGCTCCGGCCCCGGCTTCGATCTGCCCTCGTACTGTAAAGCGCGGTACGGTGCGCCGTTTCTGCTCACGGAGTGGAACACCGGACCGGAGAAGACTCAGGCCTATCGCGCGGATTACATCAGCTCGCGCTATGCGACCTACTATCAGGCGAGAAAAACGAAGAACGTCCAGTCGGTGATGTACTACGTGCTCGATAGCGGCAACGCGACATATGGCCTAATGATAGACGGCGTGACACTCAATCTGCCGTACAACGCGTTTGTCAGTTTTGTTGCGAGCCATCCCGACAACTAAGCCTCGGGCTGGACGAGTGGCTCGCTCTGTCGACAGCGATTAATGCCCGGTCCGGCGCCGCGACACTAAAAGAAAAGGAGCGGCGAGGGCAGGGCAACGAGCGGGCAGCTTCAGGTCAACCGCGACTGCTTACGCAGGCTTCAGCAGTGTCCGCCATTCCGGCAAGCTTCCTTTCTTGTCGATTGCATCGACGAGCGGCGCGGCGCGCGCGGCGAGTTGCTCCTGCACATCAGCCACGGCGGTTGCGAGCGCGCTCGACATGCCGAGACCGTCCAGCATCAGCGCGGCTTCACGCATTTCCTCCGAGCGCCGCTGACCGTGCTCGACCACTCGTCCGATCAGATACGCTTCGTAGCCGTTGTCCCAGCCCACACCCGGAAAAGTGGCCGCGAGCGAAGTCAGCACGCGCCCGTCCACGTCGAATTGATGCGCGGCGAGCATCGACTGAACGCACAGTGCTTCCATGCCCTTGATCATGATGCTGCGGCACAGCTTGATTGCCGACGCGAGCCCGACTTCCTCAGCCACTGCTTCGGAGCGCATGCCGAGTCCGTTGAGAAGCTCGGCCGTTTGCGCGGCGACGCGTCCGCCGAGCAGCATCGGCACCCGGATGCCTTGCGGCGGCACGGGCGCCATGACCGCGGCTTCCACGTAATCGGCGCCGCTTTGCTGAATCGCCACGCTATTGCGCTGCTTGACCGCGGGCGACACCGAGTTGAGGTCGATGAACACCTGGCCCGCCTTGAGATGCGCGGCGGCGGCGCTGGCGACGGCTTCGGCCTGGCTCGCGGTGACTGCGGAGAACACGAGCTGCGCATCGCGCAGTGCGGACGCAAGATCGTCAGTGATTTGGGCGCCGCTTTTCTCACCGCGCCCGATGATTGCGCCGCGCGTGGCCGCGTCTTGCAGCTTGACGTCGAACGCGCGAACCGTATGGCCCGCTTCCGTGAATGCGCGCGCAAAGATGGGGCCGACTTCGCCGAAGCCGATAATCGCGATGCGGCCGGTGAACTGTTGGAATGACTGAGGCATACAGGAACTCCGGAAAGAGCCTCGCGAATTTCACGAGCGCGAAGCCGATCAGCAATGACATGAGCAGCAGCACAGGCAGGCTGTCATCGTCGACTGCGGAAAACAGCCTGTGCGAAGTGAACCGTGAAAATACGTGTGAGCAGAGCTTGACCGCTCGCTCGCCGCGTTGGGCCGGCAAAAGCCCAACGTCATACTCAGTCGACGTAGCGCAAACCCAACTGTTTCAACGGCTCGCGCATCTGATACATGTCGAGGCCGAGCACGCCCGAGGCAAGCTTTTCACGCTTCTGCCCTTCGTTTGCCTCGCGCGCGGTGGCTTTATCGAGCGTGTCTTGTGCCTTCGCCGACGGCACCACGACCACGCCGTCCTGATCCGCGACGACCACGTCGCCCGGTGTGACGAGCGCGCCCGCGCAAATCACCGGAATGTTGACCGAGCCAAGCGTCGCCTTGATGGTGCCCTTCGCCGAGATCGCCTTGCTCCACACGGGAAAGCCCATTTCGGTAAGCACGCGCACGTCGCGCACGCCCGCGTCGATGATGAGCGCCCGTGCGCCGCGCGCTTTGAAGCTCGTTGCCAGAAGGTCGCCGAAATAGCCGTCGGTGCAGTCGGCCGTGACAGCGGCCACTACGATGTCGCCGGGTTGAATCTGCTCGGCTGCAACGTGCATCATCCAGTTGTCGCCGGGATGCAGCAGCACCGTGACGGCGGTGCCGCTCACCGGCGCGCCTGCATAGATCGGGCGCATGTACGGCTTCATCAGACCCACGCGTCCCATGGCTTCGTGAACGGTGGCGCTGCCGAGAGCGCCGAGGCCATCCGCGACGCCGCTGTCCGCACGCGCGATGTTGCGATAAACCACTCCGAGTTCGTACATGTTCAACGTCCTTGTGCTTTGAGTGCGGCATCGAGGCGCGGATAGACGCGCCGCGCGTTGCCTTCGTAGATCTGGTGGCGCTGTTCCGGATTCATGGCCGCTGCCTCGACGTAGCGCTTCGTGTCGTCGAAGTAGTGGCCCGTTTGCGGGTCGATGCCGCGCACTGCGCCGATCATCTCGCTCGCGAACAGAATGTTGTCGACGGGAATTACGTTCGTGAGCAGGTCGATGCCCGGCTGGTGATACACGCAGGTGTCGAAGAAAATGTTCTTGAGCAGATGCTCTTCGAGCAGCGGCTTTTTCATTTCCTGCGCGAGTCCGCGAAAGCGTCCCCAGTGGTACGGCACTGCGCCGCCGCCGTGGGGAATCACGAAACGCAACGTCGGGAAATCGCGGAACAGGTCCGACGTGAGGCACTGCATGAAAGCCGTGGTGTCCGCATTCAGGTAGTGCGCGCCCGTGGTGTGAAAGCACGCGTTGCAGCTCGTGCTCACGTGGACCATCGCCGGGATGTCATATTCGGTCATCTTCTCGTAGATCGGATACCAGTAGCGATCGGAGAGCGGCGGGCTCGTCCAGTGGCCGCCCGACGGATCGGGATTCAGATTGATCGCGACATTGCCGTACTGTTCGACGCACTTCACGAGTTCGGGAATGCAGGTGGCCACGTCCACGCCGGGGCTCTGCGGCAGCATCGCGGCGGGAATGAAATGCTCGGGGAACAACTGGCTCACTCGATAGCACAGTTCGTTGCAGATCGCGGCCCACGTGCTCGACACGTCGAAGTTGCCGATGTGATGCGCCATGAAACTGGCGCGCGGGCTGAACACTGTGAGGTCGAGCCCCCGTTCGCGCATCAGGCGCAACTGGTTCGTCTCAATCGACTCGCGCAACTCGTCGTCGCTAATCTGCAACTCGGACGGCTTGGGCGCGTCGGTGGGGTTGCCCAGCGCGGCGATCTGGCGGCTACGCCACGCCTCCAGCGCTTTGGGCGCGGTCGTGTAATGACCGTGAATGTCGATGATCATCTATGTACTCCGAAATAAAATGCGGTATGACGGGATTTTTCGCGTGACCATCTAAGCGTTCTCGTTCGCCTGAGTCCGTCCCGAGGCGCCGGAATGCCCGTCGTCCAATGACTGATGCTCAAGTGGCGCGTGTGCAGGTGCCGCGTCAAGTGAAGCCGCTTCGAGCAAAGGCTCGAGGTCGCCGCCTAGCGCCTTCGTCACGCGCGCCGCGAATTCCAGCAGGCGCGGGCGGTAGCGCTCCATTTGCTCCATGCCCATGCGCGCGGACGGCCCGACAATGCCGAGCGCGCCGACCAGTTCCTGACCGACGCGGAACACGGGGGCCGAGATGCCCGACGTTTCGCGATCGCGTTCGCCCATCGACAGATAGACGTAGCGGGAGCGGACCGTTTCGTACGGCTCGCCCGGTTCGCCTGCGAACGCGAGCAGCACGCGCCCGCCCGCACCGCGTTCGAGCGGCTGAGTGTCGCCTTGCTGCACTTCCGCGCGAATCGAATGACGCGATGCGATGCGGTAGAGGCACACGCGGTGATCGCGCTCGCGCACATGAAACGAAACGGCCTCGCCGGTTTCCGCGCTCAGTTCCTTCATCGCGGGCAGCAGGACATCGCGCAGATCGAAGCCGGCCTCGTAGACGGCGCTTAGATGTATTGCCGCGGACCCGATCCAGAAGCGGCCGTCGTCGCGGCGAATCAGAAGGTGGTGATGGCAAAGCGCCTGCGCGAGCCGCGAGAGCGTGCTCTTGTAGAGCCCCGTGCGCTCAGATAGCTGCGTTAGTGTGAGCGGTTCGTCGTCGCGGCGAAAGGCGAAGAGAATCGACGCCGCACGATCCAGAACGTCGATTCCACTGGCTGTGACGCCTTGCGGCGCGCGCACAGTTTCGCTGTTGCGAGGCATATGTCTGTCTCCGTTGTGTTCTATCAGATAGAACTGGTACTCGTCAGATGGAACAATGCTATTCCGATCGCTTTTCGCCGTCAATCACTGAGCCGTGCGTCGTGTCGGTGATATCCCTGAGCGACAGGCGAGGATGGTATCGCTACCATCGCATTCATCCCGAAAAGCTCCACCCGTCGGCAGTGCGTGCGGCGTGATGGTAGCGTTACCATGGAGACATCAGTGGCGAACCGTAAAACCTCGGAACAGCTGCGCAGCTATCGCTGGTATGGCGTCAACGACCTTCGGTCGTTCGGCCATCGGTCGCGCACTGCGCAAATGGGCTATCACGCGTCCGATTACATGGGCAAGCCGGTGATCGCCGTCGTCAACACGTGGAGCGAGATCAACTCGTGTCACACGCATTTCAAGCAACGCGTGGAGGAGGTCAAGCGGGGCATCTGGCAGGCCGGCGGCTTCCCCGTCGAGATGCCGGTCATGACGCTCGCCGAGCCGTTCCAGAAACCGACCACGATGCTGTACCGCAACTTCCTCGCGATGGAGACCGAGGAAATCCTGAAGTCGTATCCGTTCGACGGCTGCGTGCTGATGGGCGGCTGCGACAAGACCACGCCCGGCCTGTTGATGGGCGCAATCAGCATGAACCTGCCGTCGATCTTTCTGCCCGCCGGCCCCATGCTGCGCGGCAACTGGAACGGCCGCACACTTGGCAGCGGGTCGGACACATGGAAGTACTGGGCCGAATTGCGCGCGGGCAAGATCACGGAAGACGAGTGGAAGGGCATTGAGAGCGGCATCGCGCGCTCGCCTGGGCACTGCATGACGATGGGCACCGCGTCGACCATGACGAGCGCTGCCGAAGCACTCGGCCTCACGTTGCCCGGCTTTTCGTCGATTCCCGCGGTCGATTCGCGGCATGCGCAGTTCGCGTCGCTGACGGGCCAGCGCATCGTCGAAATGGTATGGACCGATGTGAAGCCGTCGGACATCCTCACCGCGAAATCATTCGATAACGCCGTGACCACCGTGCTGGCCATGTCGGGTTCGACCAACGCGATCGTGCATCTCGTGGCGGTGGCGCGCCGCGCCGGTATCGATCTGACGACGGCAAGGTTCGACGAGCTTTCGCGCATCACGCCGGTGATCGGCAATCTGCGCCCGTCGGGTCAGTATCTGATGGAAGACTTTTTCTATGCCGGCGGCCTGCGCGCGTTGCTGCTGGAACTCGGCGATCTGATCGACAGCTCGCAGATGACCGTCAACGGTTCGACCCTCGGCGAGAACATCGCGGGTGCTGAAATTTTCAATGACGACGTGATCCGCAAGCGCGGCAATCCTGTGGTGGCGAGCGACGGCCTCGCGGTATTGACCGGCAACCTCGCGCCGGACGGCGCCGTCATCAAGCCCGCGGCGATGGAGGCACATCTGCTGAATCATCGCGGCCGCGCCGTGGTGTTCAAGGACTACGCGGATATGGCGGCGCGCATCGACATGGAGGACCTCGACATCACCGCCGATTCGGTGATCGTGCTTCAGCATGCGGGGCCTGTGGGCGCGCCCGGCATGCCCGAATGGGGCCAACTGCCGATTCCGCAGAAGCTGTTGAAGCAGGGCGTGCGCGACATGGTGCGTATTTCCGACGCGCGCATGAGCGGCACCAGTTATGGCGCGTGTGTGTTGCATGTGGCGCCGGAGTCGTTTGTCGGCGGCCCGCTTGCTCTCGTGAAGGACGGCGACATGATCCAACTCGACGTCGCCGCGCGGCGTCTGCATCTCGAAGTGAGCGATGAAGAACTGAGTGCGCGCAAGGCCGCATGGCAGCCGCCGAAGCTTCCCTTCGAACGCGGCTTCGGCGTGATGCATCAACTGCATGTATTGCAGGCGAACAAGGGTTGCGATTTCGACTTTCTCGAAGAGCCGGTGAAAACAGCGGCCGCGCCAAGCGCGCCGACCACACACGATGCGCCGGGTGCGAAAAGCAGCGAACCCGAAATTCACTAATCAAACCGGAGCCCTGAGATGACTGCATCCGAAATCGTCGTGAGCGAAGAGACGCTCGAACAACTGAGACACGTGAGCACGGCGACGTTGACCACACAACTTTTCAAGCGCGGCTTGCGCAACGTGTTTTTGCAAGGCGTCGCGCCGCTCGCCAAGCCGGCACCAGGCACGCCGAATCTGGTGGGGCCCGCGTTCACGTTGCGCAATATCCCGGCGCGCGAAGACCTCGATCACGTCGGCGTGTTTCAGGACCCGGACCATCCGCAACGCAAGGCAGTCGAGACCGCGCCTGTCGGCAGTGTGCTCGTGCAGGACTGCCGCGGCGAGCGCTCAGTGGCGTCGGTGGGCTCGATTCTCGCGCTGCGCCTCGCTAAGCGCGGGGTCGCGGGCATGGTGTCCGACGGTCCGGTGCGCGATAGCGGGACCATCGCGGCATTGGGCTTGCCGATCTGGTGCGCGGGCGCGAGCGCGCCGCTGAATCTCGCGAAACATCATGCCGTCGATATGAATGTGCCGATCGCCTGTGGCGGCGTGCCGGTTTATCCGGGCGATATCGTCGTCGCGGATGTGGACGGTGTCGTTATCGTGCCGCGCGAGATGGCCGCCGATGTCGCGAGCGATGCGGCCGAGCAGGAACAGCTCGAGGCGTTCATCGCTCAACGGATCGACGAAGGCCGGCCGTTGCGCGGCACGTATCCGCCCAATGAAGAGACCATGGCCGCTTATGCGCAATGGCGCGCACAACGCCAATGAGCCGCTGCGACGCCTGAGTACACGTCATCCACGCTTGATCTATCGCAGAACACAGGTCCGCGCATCGAACGCGGCCGGAGGAGACGCTGTGAGCACCACGACACCGGCAATTGCCGAATCGCGCCTGATCAACCGCCTTGCGCTGCGCCTGATGCCGCTGCTGGGGCTGCTCTATCTGGTCGCTTATATCGACCGCTCCAATATCAGCTTTGCCAAGCTGCAAATGCTCGGAAGCCTCGGACTTTCCGAGGTTGCTTATGGGCTCGGCGCGTCGCTGTTCTTTATCGGCTACCTCATTTTCGAAGTGCCGAGCAACGTGATGCTGCACAAGTACGGCGCGCCGCGCTGGATGGCACGCATCATGTTCACGTGGGGCGTCGTGACGATACTGCTCGCTTTCACGCAGAACGCCACGATGTTCTACGTGCTGCGCTTTCTCCTCGGTGCATCGGAAGCCGGTTTATATCCTGGTGTGATCTATTACCTCACGCTGTGGTTTCCGGCGCGACATCGTGTGCGCATGCTCGGCTATTTCACGGTGGGCAGCAGTCTTGGCAATATGGTCGGCGCGCCGATCTGCGGCTGGCTGCTCGACAAGGGCGGGATTGCAGGGCTGCATGGCTGGCAACTGGTGTTCATCGTCACGGGGCTGCCGTCGGTTCTATTGACGGTCGTCGTGCTGTTCCTGCTGCCGTCGTCGCCGAAACAAGCGAAGTTTCTTTCCGCCGACGAGAAAGAGTGGCTCACGCACACGCTCGACGCCGAACGCGCGCAGATCAAGTCGGGCGTCGCGACGCACGGCTCGCTGCTCAGCGTGCTGACCGAGCCGCGCGTGATCGGCATGGCGCTCTACTACATGATGCTGTCCATTTCGGTTTACGGCGTGAGTTACTGGTTGCCGACGCTGGTCAAAGGCTTCGGCGTGAGTAATACGACGAACGGGCTGCTGAACATCATTCCATGGCTGATGGCGACCATCGCGCTCGGGTGGCTGCCTTCCAGGCTGCGCGGTGCCGGCAATCGCGCAATCGTCGCGATGCTGGTTTCGGCTCTGCTGGGTGTTGTGTGTTTTCTGAGCGCGGTGTTTCTGCCGACCAACACGCTGCGATTCATCGCGTTGTGCTTCGGCGCGCCGTGCATGTATCTGCTGATTCCGTGCTTCTGGACCTTGCCGCCCAAATTTCTGTTCGGCGCGCGTGCTGCAGCCGGCATCGCTGCGATCAATTCGCTCGGCAATATCGGCGGCTTCATCGCGCAGAATCTCGTGCCGTGGGTTCGGCAGACAACGGGCAGCGTGAAGGCGCCGATGCTGATTCCCGCGACCTGTCTGCTCGTGTTCGCTGTCATTACGCTGTTGATCTTGCGCCGCGAAAGAGGCGCACGTGGGGCGCAACATGCTGTCCCCGTGACCGAATAGGCTGTGCGACCACGCTCTGACATGCGGCGCGTCTGACGGAGCCGCGTTCGGGCTGCCGCCATTTAGCGAAAGTCAGCGTGATTCAGCCAGTTTAGAATACGGCGCGCGATCCATTAACTTCCGTCAGCACTCATGCCGAATCAGAAACCGCCCGCTGCCGCCGACGCCGATCTGCCCGACGCGGCGGCGCCCGCCAGACGCATGCGCGGCGGCCCGAAAGGCCTGCGCATCACCGACGTCGCGGCGCAAGCGGGTGTCTCCCCGATCACGGTATCGCGCGTGTTCAACAGTCCTGCGACGGTGGCGCCCGAAACACTCGAACGCGTGCGCCAGGTCGTGCAAAAGCTCGGCTACGTGCCGAACCGGCTTGCGGGCGGCTTGTCGTCGTCGCGCTCGCGGCTGATTGCCGCGATCGTGCCGACCATCGCCCACTCGCTGTTCTCGGAAACGATTCAGGTCTTCAGCGAGACGATGTCGCGCGCGGGCTACCAGGTGCTGCTCGCCTTGAGCGGCTACGACGATTCGAGTGAAGAGGCGTTGCTCGACGCAGTGCTGAGCCGGCGGCCCGAAGGCGTGCTGCTGACAGGCGTCGCGCACACCGACTCCTTGCGCGAGCGGCTTGCGAACGTCGGCATTCCGATCGTCGAAACGTGGGACATGACGGATCAGCCTATCGACATGCTGGTCGGTTTCTCGCATTACCGGATCGGCGTGGCGGTGGCCGAGCACTTCCTGCAAAGGAACGTGCGCAAGCCCGGGCTCGTGTCGGCAAACGACCAACGGGCGCTCGCGCGTCGCCGTGGCTTTTGTGAGCGGCTCGCGCAGGGGGGCATTCGCGACATCGCAGAAGTACTCGTCGCGCCGCCTAGTTCGGTTGCACTCGGCAAGGCGGCATTGCCTCGGCTCGTCGAGCAGTCCCCCGATATCGACGCGGTCTTTTGCGGGTCGGACCTGCTCGCCATTGGAACGTTGAGCGCGGCCAGACAATTGGGACTGAGCGTGCCGTCGCAGCTCGCGATCTGCGGCTTCGGCGATCTGGAGTTCGCGACCGAGACGACGCCCGAGCTCACCTCCGTGCACGTCGACGGCACACGGATCGGGCTCACCGCGGCGCGCTGCCTGCTGGACCGGCTGGCCGGCACCGAGCAGAACAAAGTAACCGACGTGGGCTTCCAGATCGTGGAGCGCGCAACGACCTGATCCGGCTTCGGCAATATCTCCATCACGCCGTTGAATATGCGGCGCCTGTCAGGCCGTCATGGCCTCTTTCCCTTGGTGTCTTTGCGATTGACGAGGCGGCGAATCGAGCCGCCGCGGGCGCGCAATACTTGACGCAGATCAGAAATACACTCACTCGCGACTATTGCGCATGTGCATGCGCACGTGCATCGAATGCCGATGCGGACATTGTTTGATTTAGCTTGTCCGAGATCATGTTCCAGGCCGGTGGGCGCTCCTAAAATCCGACCGCGCATGAAGTAATTGGTCTGGTCTTCATGGCGAGAACATTTTGTAGCGTTCCAGATCGGTCCATGGAAATCAGGCAGATATGGTGAATAAGAAAACCATTGAACGGGTGTTGGTACCCGTGGGGGCTGGACTCGTCGCGTGTCTTGCGGGGTGCAGCAATCTCGACGTGCTCGATCCAAAGGGCAGCGTGGGTGTGGCCGAAAAGTCGCTGATCAGTACGGCGACGATGGCCATGCTGATCGTCGTCGTGCCGGTGATCGTCATGATCCTGGTGTTTGCCTGGCGTTACCGTGCAAGCAATCGTAGCGCGACCTATGCACCAAAGTGGGCGCATTCCACCGCGATCGAAACGGTGGTGTGGACCGTTCCCACTCTGATTATTCTGTTCCTCGGAATTCTGACGTGGAATACCACGCACGAACTTGACCCATACCGACCCATCGAATCGGCGGTCAAGCCGATCAAGGTCGAGGTCGTGGCGCTCGACTGGAAGTGGCTTTTCATCTACCCGGAACTCGGCGTTGCTTCGGTCAATCAGCTTGCGTTCCCCGTGGGTACACCGGTTGATTTCAAGGTCACGTCCGATTCCGTGATGAATTCGTTTTTCATCCCGCAACTGGGAAGCCAGATCTACGCAATGGCGGGCATGCAGACGCAACTTCATCTGATAGCCGACCATGCCGGCGATTACGCCGGTATCTCCGCCAACTTCAGCGGCAAAGGTTTTTCCGACATGAAGTTCCGCGCGCTCGCCGTCACACCCGCTCAGTTCGATGCGTGGGTCGAAAAAGTGAAGGCCTCGCCGCGCCGGCTCGATATGAACGAGTACAACTCGGTGGCGCAACCGAGCGAGAAGGAGCCGGTCGGCTATTTCTCGACGGTGGACCCAAAGGTCTTCACGAACATCATTGCAAAGTACAACAACGGCAATGTTCTCGATTTGCAGAACAGCAACTGCCGCACAAGGGGTTAGCATATGCTCGGAAATCTGACACTCTCCGCGATCCCGTTCGATCAGCCCATCATCATGGGGGCGGGCGCACTCATGATCGTCATGGTGCTCGCCGTGGTCGCGACACTGACCCGGCTTCACAAATGGAAATGGCTATGGCACGAGTGGCTGACTAGCGTCGATCACAAAAAAATCGGCGTCATGTACATCGTGGTCTCGGTGCTGATGCTCGTGCGCGGCTTCGTCGACGCGGTCATGATGCGTCTTCAGCTCGCTCTGGCGTATCACTCTCCAGGCTATCTTCCGCCGCACCATTACGATCAGATCTTTACGGCTCACGGCGTCATCATGATCTTTTTCATGGCAATGGCGCTGATGGTCGGCCTGTTCAATCTGGTGGTGCCGCTGCAGATCGGAGCGCGCGATGTCGCGTTTCCATTCCTCAATTCGCTCAGTTTCTGGATGACCGCGATTAGCGCGATCCTGATGAATCTGTCGCTCGTGATCGGCGAATTCGCGCAGGTCGGCTGGCTCGCGTATCCGCCATTGTCGGAGTTGAAATTCAGTCCGGGCGTCGGGGTGGACTACTACATATGGAGTTTGCAACTGTCAGGTGTGGGCACACTGATTACGGCCATCAACTTCTTCGTGACTATTGTGCGGATGCGCGCGCCCGGCATGACGCTGATGAAAATGCCGGTGTTCACGTGGACGGCGCTCTGTTCGAACGTGCTGATCATGGCCACGTTCCCGATTCTCACGGTGGCCTTGGCGCTGCTCGGGCTCGACCGCTACATGGGCATGCACTTTTTCACGAACGAAGCAGGCGGCAACGCAATGCTGTACCTGAATCTGATCTGGGCATGGGGCCACCCCGAGGTCTACATTCTGGTGTTGCCCGCGTTCGGCATTTATTCGGAAGTCATTGCGACCTTTTCGAAGAAGCCGTTGTTCGGCTACCGGACGATGGTCTATGCAACGTGCGCAATCATGGTCCTCGCGTTTCTCGTCTGGCTGCATCACTTCTTCACGATGGGCTCGGGTGCGGACGTCAATGCTTTCTTCGGCATTATGACAATGGTCATTGCCATTCCAACCGGTGTGAAGATCTTCAACTGGCTGTTCACAATCTACCGCGGGCGACTCGAGTTTTCCGCGCCTGTGTTGTGGACGATCGGTTTCATGATCACGTTCACTATCGGCGGCATGACCGGCGTAATGATGGCGATTCCCGGTGCGGACTTCGTGCTGCATAACAGCCTCTTTCTGATTGCACACTTTCACAACGCGATCATTGGCGGCGTGGTCTTCGGCTACCTCGCAGGGTTCCACTACTGGTTCCCGAAAGCATTTGGTTTCAAGCTGAACGAGAAGCTCGGCAAGTGCGCGTTCTGGTGCTGGTTCGTGGGCTTCTACGCTTCGTTCATGCCGCTCTACGTGCTGGGCTTCATGGGTGTGACTCGACGTCTGAACCACTACGACAACCCGGCATGGCATCCGTGGATGATTGCGGCTGCATGCGGAGTAGCTCTGATCGCTGTCGGCGTGGTTTTCCAGGTGGCGCAAGTATGGGTCAGCGTGGCGAACCGCAATAAACCCGAGTACCGCGACGTAACGGGCGACCCCTGGAACGGCCGTACTCTCGAATGGGCGACCGCGTCGCCGCCCCCGGTCTATAACTTCGCCGTCATTCCGACGGTGCACGAGCTCGACGCATACGCTCACATGAAGGAGACGACAAGCGGACTCGCGAAAGTTCCGGCCAATCAGGCATATCAGGACATTCACATGCCGTCCAATACCAGTGCAGGGTTGCTCATCGGTCTGTTTAGCCTCGTGCTCGGCTTTGCCGGCGTCTGGCACATCACCTGGCTCGCTGTCGCGGCACTGCTGGCTATTGTGGCCACGCTGATTGCACGCAGCTTTGGCGACAACGACGGCTATTACATCTCCGCCGACACCGTGCGGGAAATCGAAAGTAAGCGTGGCCCGGCGGCCGCTGCGGTGCAGAGCCGCGAATTCGAAGCTGTGGAGGCCTGATCGATGTCGCAGAAAACAATCCCCGTGGCGCACTACGGCGCACACGATGATCACGGTTCGTCGGATACGGTGTTCGGCTTCTGGCTGTATCTGATGACCGACTGCGTGCTGTTTGCATCGTTATTCGCCGTGTTTGCGGTTATGTCGCATCAGTTCGCGGGCGGCCCGTCGGGCAAGGATCTGTTCGACATCGGCGGCGTCGCGGTAGAGACTGCCGCGCTTCTGTTGAGCAGCATCAGCTACGGCTTCGCCATGCTAGGAGCCCGGCGCGGTAAGTCCGCCGCCGTCCTGGGCTGGCTTGCGGTGACCTTCGTGCTCGGTCTTGCCTTTCTCTTTCTGGAAATGCGCGAGTTCTCGCACCTGATCGCCGAAGGCGCAGGACCTTCCCGCAGTGCGTTTCTGTCGTCGTTCTTCACGCTGGTGGGCACGCACGGACTGCACGTTACGGTGGGCCTTGTATGGATGGCGGTGCTGGCCGTGCAGATCATGCGGAGTCCGAAAATGTCGGAACGCCAGATCACGCGTCTCACGTGCCTAAGTCTTTTCTGGCATTTCCTCGACATCGTGTGGATCTGCGTCTTTTCCTTTGTCTACCTCGGGAGCGTGCTGTAAATGGCTCATATGCAATCAGTTCCGGCGCAGCAGGGCAACGGCAGCATGCGCGGCTATGTTGGCGGATTCCTGCTGTCCGTGGTGTTGACCGCCGCTGCCTTCGGGCTCGTAATGCGCGGCACTTTCCCGGCGCAGACGGCGATGATCGCGTTATCGATTCTCGCCTTCGTGCAGATCGTCGTGCATCTGGTGTTTTTCCTGCACATCGACATGTCGGCCGGACAACGCTGGAACGTCATGGCGCTCGGTTATACGGCTTTAGCCGCCTTGTTCCTGATCGGCGGCACGATGTGGGTCATGCATAACGTCAGTATGAACATGATGTCGCGGTAGTCCGTTGGGATTGCGCATCCATGTATGAAGCGGCCCGGCTTCGCTGGCTGCTTCGTACAAGCCCTCAAAACCGCACGCCGATACCGCCCTCGATCAGATCCGTATCGCGGTTGTAACGAGTCACTATGCGGTTCCAGCTGACACGAGCGAGCCAGCGAGATCCGAAGCGATAGCTCGCCGACACGGCGAAGAGCGCCGATACGCGACCGTCGCCCGTGCGGTCTTGCGGAACATTGTCGGTCTGCTTGATCGCGACGTACGGACCAACGCCGGCCGACAATGCGAGGCGGTCGCCAAAGAATGCGCGGGTAGCCCACAGTTGCGCCGCGACACCGTCGCGGCGCGATTGAATATGCCCGCCTTCGTGGATGTATGACGCGCTCACGTCGACATAGCGCCACAATCCCCGCCGATATTCAAGACTTCCTGCGCTGCTCGATTCCGACTCGTTGCTGTTGAGGATCGTTTTGCCAAACAGGATCGTGAGTTCATTACCGGTGACATTCGACGTCCGCGACACCGGCCGTTGACGTGGCCCCGGCTCACCCGACGCCTCGAGTTGATAACCGACGCCGAACATCAACGCGGTGGTGTCCGGGCCGCCGAACGCATGCACGTAGTTCAATTGCGCCTGGGCGATCCAGCGTCGGTCGAAGTAGTAGGCGGCGCGCAGACTCCCCAATACGCCCCAGCCGTGAGTGTTGGAATAGTCGCCTCCGGCGCTCGCCGCGGTCGTGTCGAAGTACCGGTATGGCCCGGCGCCCGCCGACAGCTCGAGCCGGTCGTTCCATAACGGCAGGCGTCCCCACGCCTGGAGTGCCTGTCCGTCGCGATGATGATTGGGCAGATGGCCTTCGTTGAGCCATGAAAAACTCCATGCCGCGTATCGTCCCAAGCCCTCGCGATAATTGGCGCTCCATGAATAGGTATTCGTGCCCGCACTAAAGAGCGGTCCGGCCAGCAGCGAGAATTCCTGTGCCTGCGCGTGCGGCGACAGGCCCACCAGGGCGCTGAATAGAATCGCCGACAACGGGGCAAGGTGATGCTTGCGGTATCGATTCGCGGACACTATCCGATAGTCAGCAGAGTACTTACAAGGAAGGTAGTTTGTGATCTGCCGCGGTGCAAGGAGAAATGGTCGCGACGATCGCGGCGATCGAGGTGTCCGGCCTGGGCCGCTCCGGACGCTCAAAACTACCGCTGCGTGATGGCCCTCTACGTGTGCGGGCGCACTCATAGGTAGGCATCGTGTAGTGCTCGTCTGCCATTCATTGCGAAGCTTTAGCCGCGTGCTGTCGGCTGTGTCGCAAGGCTTCGCGCTGCATCGTCCTGGCTTGCGAAATGTTCTGCGAGATTTGTCTCGGCGGGCAAGTTGGCTCTTGTTGGCTTGTAGCCGAGTAGTTGCTGCGTCTGACGGCTGGTTGCGCGCACATTCAATTTCGCGAACTTGGCGAACCGGCTAACGTGTCTTGTCTGGCTACTCTTTCTGGGTCGTGCTCGCCAGCAGCATGTTCACGCGCCAGCCTGTGCGCTCTGCAATGTCGCTGAACGGTGGGCCAGCGGACGAGCCCGGCCTCTATATACAGCGTGCTTTTCTCCTGCGCAAAGTTCGCGAGGCGCGGTACAGCGCCTGGGCTGACATCGCCGTGGTGTCTACACGCTGTTTACACGTGACGATGCGCTAAAGATCAGCGCGATTTTCGAAAAGGTCAGGGCAGGGATCGTCATGATTTGATTTCGCGCGGATCAGTGTCCGAGATTAAAACTAGAGGCTTGATGAATTGATCTGGACTACTACTGCGTTAAATCTAAATCGCGGCGCGGTGACTGGACATCGAGGATATTTTGGCTGCGTTAGATCTTTCGTAAAGTGAGTCGCCACACCTCCCGGTTGAGCATTGCCTTGGGCGGCCGTTTCGTCCCGAGCGGCGGGAGATCAAAGCGAAAATAGCGTAAACCACGAGAAAGGAAATTTCTTACGAAGATTGAAAGAGGAAATTTCCATCCGTGTGCAAACCGAACCATGATGTTCTTCAAGCTGCAATCGTCTGATTTAAGAAGAAATTTCCCGCCTCTCTCGCGTCGCCCGGCTGATTGGGAAACTATTACTGCAAGGAACATGGAAAACGAAACTTCTTACCGGGGTCAGCTTGCCCGACGTGCTATCCATCTAATCTTCCGATCATCATCAGAAAGCAGAAATTTTTGCGAAATGCGAAGTTCACGGAAAGGATCGTGCTTTTTGGCCGAAAACGACTATTTTCCATGTGACCTACCCGACATAAGCGGGTACGATTTACCCCTGTCGCGGCATGGAAGCGAACAACTTTCCGAGCAGTGCAGTCAATTGCGTTCTGTTGGTTAAACGTTTGCGCGGCAATGCGACGTGTTCCAGCGGCGAATGTGCCGCAGCGGTCGTTCCAGATGGTTCATTAAGTATCGCGGCGTCGAGCGCATCGCGATAGGCGCAGCTTTGTCTGTTTGCCTGAGCATGTTAGTCCACGTTGTCTTTGGCAATGTGATTGCAATTACAGCGGTTGCTGGCGATATGACACGTCATTCTGGATCGTTAAGCACAACGAATTAATAAGAGCTGTTTAAAAACAACTCTGCTGAACTTCAAAAACTCATCTTCGGCTTTTTTATCGAGACTTTCTCGACAGTGGGAAAAACAAACATGGTAAAACGACGACAATTTCTTGGAGGCCTGACGGCCCTTGCCGGTAGCTATCTTTTGAGCGCCTGTGGTGGCGGCGGTGAAGACGGCGGCGCGAGTCTGGCAGCCAAGGCTTCCGCAAGCCCAACGGCGAAAGCTGCTGCTGCATCCGCGAACGGAACGGTCATCCCTTCGGCCGCTTCTATCACCGACAGCTCCGGCGACGTATGGACGCTCGCCAACGGTGTGATCTACAGAAACGGCTCTACCGTTGGCAATACGTACAACGTGTCGCTTGTGCTCTGGTATGGCGGCAAGATCTGGCATTGCGGCACCGCCGGTCAGTTCTTCGTGAACGCGGATGTCGCAGAGCAATGGCTTCCTTGCAGCGATCCGCGCATCGACGTGGCTCCTGTTCCAGGAAGCTTCTACGGCATGAATGGCCACTATGACTATACGTACACGCCTGAGAAGGTCGTGTCGATGCTGAAGGCCATGAATTGCACGAGCTACCGCGTTGGCGTATCCGACGATCCGAGGCAATTGAATGCTGTAGTCAAGCTCGCGCAGGCTTTCCAGTCGGCAGGACTCACGCTGCTCGTGTTGATCGACGAGGGTGTATATGACGCAAGCGGCGCTGTGATCGGAAGTGAGTCGACCGCGTATAGCCGCGGTTACTCCGTCGGCTCGACTGTCGCGAATGCGTTGAAGCCCTACGGCGTGACGATCTACGAATGCGGTAACGAGTTGACGCGCCAAGACGCGACCGTGATGGACTTCACCTACGCCGGCTCAAAGGCGAGCGACTTCAACAATGCGAACTGGCCTGTCATGCGCGGCGTCATGCGCGGAATGATCGACGGTGTGAAGTCGGTGCAGTCGTCTGCGAAGTGCGGCATCAATTTCTGCGTTGCAGACGTCGGTGCAGCCGACGCACTATGGGACGGCAGGCAACCCGACGGCAGCGGTGGTCATCCGCAGGTACGTTGGGACATTACGACCTGGCACAATTACGAAGTCTATGGCGACCTGTTCAACATCGGGACCGACGGCGCAGGTCCGGGCTTTGACCTCGCAACGTACTGCAAGGCCCGCTATGGCGTGCCACTTATCGTCACTGAATGGAACGCAGGTCCGGAGCGCTCGGAGAGCTACCGCGGAAATTACATCTCGGACAGGCTTGCCGCATTCTACGGCGCACGAAAGACGCACAACATTCAGTCGGTCATGTACTACGTGCTGGATAGCGGGAACAACACCTACGGCATCATGATCAACGGCACACCGATAGACGCGCCGTACAACGCATTCATCAGCTTTACGTCGAGCCACGCCGACACCTGAACGCGCTTTGCCGCTTATCGGTTAATGAACCTGGTTCCCGCCTGCTTGCAGGATGGGGCCGGGTTCATTTTGCATTTGACGGCTACTAAGTGGTCCGTACTGGGACAGATACTACGGTCCGATATCAGCGGCAGAACGTGTCCGGAACCAATTTTCCCCACTCGTAATCGGTGCTATCCGGCGTGAAGGGCAGAACACCTGCTCCCGGCGTAAACGTTAGTTCACCGAAGTACACGTGGTTATCCGGTGCGTACAGATCCACGCGAACATAGTCGAAGTCTTCGCAGAGCTTCGTGGCCGCTTGCAGAATGGCATCGAGGTTCTCGGGGCGGGGTGCCGGCACCGGACTACGTTTGTAGTAGCCGATTGCTATGTCGAGATGGTTCCAATCGACGTCGTACACATCACCTCTTGTGTTTCCGCCAAATCGGTCTGAAATCACCAGGATGTAGATGATCGGTCGTCCGCTACGCCCGCCGAAGCAGTGCAGTTTGTAGTCGGCGGGAATGTTGCCGCTACTGTCGAGTAACAGCTGCTCGAAGAAGATGCGTGGCTTGATCTTGCGGTAGTGCCTTTCACGAGCAATCTTGTAGAAGTCGAGCGACAGCCAGTAGTTTGCGAGGTCCCGCAACTGTTCGAATGAAGTTGCCGACTTGTTTTTGACAACCTCCACATAGCTGCTGCCGTGATTTGCCTTCATGACGAATGCATTCGGCAGAGCATCGAATACTTCTTGCGTGAAAGCGTCGGGGACGGAAAGCAACGGAATAACGTGCTTCTCGCCCAGCTTTTTCGCGACGTACTCACGGACCGTGAGCTTGTCGGTCAACTCGACGAACCATGGATCCGGCCGCAAGTTCTTCTGCAGGATCTTTTCGTTGAAGGTGGTGGGCCGACGCAGGTTCGGGTAGCGGCCAATCTCCTTGTGATGCAGCAGACTAAGAAACAATGGTGCCGGGAGCATCGATTTGGCCGCTTCCTTGAGCCTTCTAACGCTCGATTGTCTGCGCGGTTGCGTCGGCTTTCCGGCGTCGTGCGAGAGCAGCCAGTCGTCGGGTACGTCGTCTTCCGACATGTCGGCTTTCCTGCCCCGCAGGGTAGATGTACCGGCTTCGTTAGAGAACCGCGCAGATTTGGTGGTTGTCATTTTCTGTTCCATATCTGATAGCTTGGCGACGCTCGATTCGCGCGCAAAGCCGGGCGGCGCGGTCTCTCAACCGCGCGCCGCCTGGCTGTGTTGATGCCGGACCGTCAGTCGTCGATTGCGACGCATCGCTCTGCCACTTCCAGGCGCTGTTGCGCGCGGAATTGAGTGGGAGACATGCCGTAGCGTTCCTTGAATAGGCGGCCGAGTCGATTGCCGTCGCCCATTCCGCACCGCCGGGCAATCTTGTCTACCGGCAGATCGGTGTTGCGCAGCATCGCACGAACAACTTCAAAACGCGTGCGCAGCAGGTATTCGAGCGGAGTCATGCCGAACTCGAATTTGAAACGGCGCTGATAGTTTCGTTTGCTCATGGCCGCGCACTCCGCAGCCTTTGCCACGGAGATAGGATTGCTGTAGTTCTCCTTGATCCAACGCGCAGATTCGCGAATCTTCTCTGTCGTGGTGGTAATGCTCGCATCGTCCAGTTCGAATTTGTCCGACTCGACGTAGGTCGTTTGCAGCATGTCGGCGATCTTTCGGGCGATCTCGGTACTGAGGTCGCGTTCGATCTGCGCAAGGGCGAGGTCTGTCGGCGTGGCACTGCTGGTCCGCGTCGTCGTCGGAGCGTCGTCGAATACGAAGATCGGCACTGTGGAATGCATCGGGTCCTTGCAAATGACGACCATGTTGGCGCCTTGCTGGATATCGAACGATGCAATAGAGCCTTGACGGGCTATCCATGAAAGCAGACGGTCGTTGGATTCCAACGCCCTCGCCGCGTCGCGACAGGCGACGAACAACGCGTGGAATTCGCCGAGCCGATGGCGCTCGATACTTTGGGTCCAGATCGATATGCCAGACGAACTGGTTACGAGCCCGCCGCTTTCAGAAAGTACTGAAAGCGAATAGGGAGACCCGGGTGCTGTGTCTTCTGACAATTCGTTTGCCAGACGGAATGCGTCGCCGATAGATCCAGCAGTCGCCATGGAGCATTCCTGGGACACTAAGAGCCCAATGTGTTTAGCTGCTTTCCGTGTTGCAGCCTTTGGACTGGTCCGGTGCGCATCAATGTACGACCTGAGAAAATCGGTGGAAGTCGTCACGCTTAGTTCTCCAAACAGGGTGAATCACTGCCTACGTGTCGAGATTAGCGTACTCAAATGACCCTGGCGATGGTGGCCGGTAATCGATGGTGTTTTGGCGCAATTCGGAGGATTGGAGAAATACTTACCTTATGCGCATGAATAAAGGCATACGAAAGCCTGTCCGAGTCAGCAACAATTGCTGGAACGAACGAATGCGCGTTTGCAGGGCAAAAGAGCGGTCTTTGCCTTCAAAGCCCCGTGGGAGAAGGCTTACGAGGTATTTCGCGGCAGCAGTGCTGGATCGGCCCCGTGAGAAGAGACACAAATGGCGCATAACGCTGAATGCGCAGACCGGTATCACTCTGTTACATCCATTGCAGATAGCTACAACACTTTCTAAATTGTGTGTTGCGTGGTGATCTCTTCCACGGAATCGGCCATTAGCACCCGAATTTACGCCCCGGGTGATGCACTCATTCGAACCGACGCTATGCTTCACTGCAGCATCTGTAGAAAAGTAGCGGATGCCCCGGTAGGCGCTATCGAATGCCAGCAATGCGCAATTTCTTCACCTTTGTCACGTAAAGAAGTTGATTAAGGTGTAGTAATTGCCGTGTCTTTAAGTGCTTTGCACTGACGACGTACGACGAGGCATCGCTCACATGAGTCCGGGGCCGGACCGCGCTTTGCGAAGTCGACTGTAGGTCGGTCTCTGGTGTAATAAAAAGCTAACGATTTGTAGGTACGGAATTAAACGCGGAGCGCGGTGTCAAGCGTATCGCTTCGTGATCTGGGGGATTGAAAGTCTGGAGACGGGGGCGAGCCGTGTTGCCAACGGCGCAGCCTTTGATCAATTCAAGCAGGTGGACAGCCACTTGGCTTGGCAAACCATGACGTAGTCCCCGATCAAACGTCGGGCCTACGCCATATGCGTTCCTGTCAGAGACGGCAGGAGCCGCGGACCGTTGGTTGAGCCAGGCGGTGTCGACTCATTACTGTGCCCATCAAACATGGAAGGATCAAACCGGTGGACTACTATCCTCTGAATTCGCTCCCGGCGACTGCCAGTACAGAGCGCGGCCAATTAAGCCCCAGTGCCATGTTGCGTCTAATGCGCGACCATATCTGGGAGATCGTACTTACCACGGTCGTCGTGGTCAGCCTGGCCGCCGCGTATCTGCTCATCGCGTCCCCGATCTATTCCGCGGATGTACTCATTCGCGTAGATCCGCCTGAACCGAATGCGCTCGGTCTTGCACTCCAGAACCAGGAGAACCTGCCTCCGCCCGCACCGTCTACCGTGACGGAAATGGGAGTCATGCGCAGCCGCTCCGTGCTCGAGCCAGTGATCCAACGATTCCGGTTCGACGTCTCCGTGACGCCGCACAAGCTACCGCTGCTCGGCGACATTGCAGAGAAGTTTGCGACGCCTGGTGAGCCATCCCGGCCATGGCTTGGACTCAAGTCGTACGCATGGGGAGGCGAGCAGGTAAAGATCGGCACGCTTGACGTTCCCAAAGATCTGGAAGAAGAAAAAATGACGCTGGTTGCTGGAGAGGACAATACCTACGAATTGCGCGGGCCGCAAGATCAGGTATTCCTCCATGGCGTTATCGGCAAACAGGTGTCCAGCAATGGCATTTCAATGCGCGTGGATGAACTTGTCGCACGCCCGGGCACCGAATTCACGGTAGTGCGGTGGAATGCGGTGGACGCAATCAAGCGTTTCGACGCAACCATCAAGGTTAGCGACAAGGTCAAAGACTCCGGTCTTCTTCAGATCGAGTACACCGACAAAAGCGCGGCGAAGGCTGCTGAAGTCGCGAATGCGTTGGGCCAGCAATACCTGGCGACGGCGATTGCCAGCCGGCAACTCAACGACACCACTACGCTCGCGTTCATCAACGGAGAACTTCCTCGCCTGCTCGCAGACCTGAGGAAAGCCGAAGAAGCGCTAAAGGCATTCCGGGCCAATTCTCAGTCGATGCAGCCGACAGCAGAGGCGCAGGCCTACCTGCAAGGCGGCCTCGACATTGACCGGCAAATCGCAACGCTCCAGCTGCAACGCACGCAATTGCTCGAGCGCTATACGCCGCAGAGCCGTTGGGTGCAAAGCGTCGACACGCAGCTTGCGCAACTGAAGAACGCGAAAGCGAGTTTCGATGGACATTTCAACGGTATGCCCGCGTCCGAACGTTCGAGCGTCGATCTGATACGCGCGCAGAAGGTTGCGGAAACGATCTACCTGGGCATGGTGCAGAAGGCCGAGCAATTGCAGGTTCGGCGTGCAAGTACCACTGGCGGAGCGCACGTGGTTGACGAAGCGATTACGCCGCATCGTCCGGTTAAACCGAAGCCGATTCTGGTGCTTCCTGGCGGTCTCGTACTCGGCCTCGTATCCGGCGTTGTGCTCGTCTTCATGCGCCGACATGTGCTGACGGGCGTAACGGATCCGCGTTATGTCGAACGCAGAATGAGCGTGCCGGTATTTGGTGAGATCCTGTTCAGCCAGCAGCAGTTGTTGCTCGACAGAACGAATGCCGGCGCGAAATCGCTGCCTGGTGCTGCCGCGCGAGCAGGACTGCCTCAGCCGGCCACGGGCGGCGTGCCAGAAATCCAGGTGGCAGGCGGTGGCACCAAGGTGCTTGCTGAACGCTTCCCGAACGATACTTCTGTGGAGGCGCTACGAGCAGTGCGCACTTCGCTGGCACGCGATCTCGCGCATTCACGCAACAACATTCTGATGGTGATCGGGCCGACTCCATCGGCGGGGAAGAGCTTTGTCGCGGCCAACATTGCGACGCTGCAGGCCGAGATCGGCGCGCGAGTTCTTCTGATCGATGCCGATATGCGTCGCGGCCATCTCGCATCGCTCTTCAATCAGAACAATCGCGGCGGTCTTTCCGAAGTTCTCTCGGACCGTATGCCACTGCGCAATGCGCTGCGTCATACGGGTATCGATGGTCTCTCGTTCATGTCGTGCGGTTCGCGCCCTGACAATCCAGCCGCCTTGCTCGCAAGGCCGCGTTTCAAGGAAGTGCTGGAACGCCTGAGCGGGCAGTTCGATCTGGTGATCTTCGATACGCCGCCGTTCCTTGCGGTCACCGACGCGTCGATCATTGCGAGCGAAGCGGGTGCATCGCTACTCGTGTTGCGCTCGGGCATGCAATCGGAGGAAGAGATCGAGGACACCGTGAAGAAGATGGAGCGCGCGGACGGCCGCATCGCCGGTGCTGTGTTCAACGGTATTCCGCTTCGACGCAGTACTCGCACCTACGGTTATGCAACCAACTATGCGAGCGACTATGGCGATGCCGACGCAACCAGTGGATCCCTGCGAACGTGAGCGAGTTGCTACGTCGTTCGATGAACTCGCAAAACGGAGAAGCAGATGGCGTTTGCAATCAACGGTAAATTCACTTCGCAGCCGGTCACGGGTGTGCAGAGAGTCGCGTATGAGTTGACGAGAGCGATGCAAATGCGGGTTCCGCCGGGCGAGAAGCTCGAGGTATTCGTGCCGCGCGACGCAAAGGAGCCGGGCGCGCTGCTGAAATGGCAGCGACGCTTCCCATGGCTTCGCGGCACGCTGTGGGAACAGATCACACTGCCCATTGCCGCGAGAGGCGTCAGGCTCGTCAACCTCTGCAACATGAACCCGGTGTTGAAACGCCGGCAGGTGGTGATGCTCCACGACATGGCGGTGTATGACGTGCCGGGCGGATTCTCCAAAAAATTCGTACTGTGGTACCGCCTCTGTTTCTTCATACTGCCACGAATGCAGCCGATGATTCTGACGGTGTCGAAGTTCTCCCGATCGCGGATCTGCCACCACCTGAAGATCGACGAATCGCGAGTCGCAGTAGTGAGTCCCGCTGCGGACCACCTGGACCGCGTTACCTCGGACCCCGCGGTGATCGAGCGGCTCAATCTCGTCAAGGACGCCTATTGCGTCGTGGTCGGCAGTCTCGATCCGCGCAAGAACCTGCAACGCGTGCTGGAAGCGATAGAGAAGCTCGGGCATCTCGACCACGTCAAGTTCGTAGTGGTCGGCGGCAAGAATGCGCGCATCTTCAATAGCGAACTCGCCGAAGAGAAGCCGCAATCGGAAAGAGTGGTGTGGGCTGGTTTCGTCACTGACGGCGAGCTGAAGGCACTCTATGAAAACGCCGGGTGTCTTATCTTCCCGTCGCTGTACGAGGGTTTCGGCCTGCCTCCGCTCGAGGCCATGTATTGCGGCTGTCCGGTAGTCGCATCGTCGCTGACCTCTATACCGGAGGTTTGCGCAGATGCGGCGATGTATTGCGACTCAACATCGGCGGACGATATTGCCGCGAAGATCTCTCTAATGATGACAGACGACGTACTGCGGCAACGTTATAGGGCAATGGGACTCGCTCGAGCATGCGAGTTTCGCTGGGACGTGACCGCGCAGACCGTGCTCGAGATTCTCAAAGGGCAGGCGGGCGTGCAGCTGACGGGCGTGCCGGCCCGCGCGTCGGCGGGCTAGCGCATGTCGGTAGGCAGGCCAATGTTTCGCATTCGAAAGAGTGTCGGCAGACGTCGGGCGTTGGGAACAATCGCCGCCCTTTTTGGTGCGGCCATACCGCTTGCGCGCGGCAAGACTTCGTCGTCGGCCGGTACAGGGCCGCAAGCGGGAAGTTCGGGAAGTACGGGCGGTCGCAGGATCACGGACCTGATCGGCTCGAATGGATGGGCTGGCGCAAGCAACGACGTCGAGATGTGGCGGCAAATGGGCATCACCTGGGGGCGCGATTCGGTTGGCCCCGGTCAGCCGGATTCACCCACTGAGCCCATGCGTGTCGACAAGACCGGATCGCAGTTCGACAACGATCTTCCGTCAGCGCTGCTACTGAACAACCGCAATGGCATCAAGTCGCTGTTGCTGCTCGGCTATACGCCGCCGTGGAATGCCACCGTGCCCGGTGACAGCAATTCTGCGCCCGTGGATGTCCGGGCGTGGACCCGTTACGTCGAGGCAGTTGTGCGCAAGTACTCCGCACCGCCGTTCAACCTGCGCTATTTCCAGATCTGGAACGAGGCGGCCGGGAAATTGTCCGGTGGTTTACCGCAGGCTACCTTCTGGCACGGTCCGAACTTCAACAAGGATGAAAAGCGCGCGAAGCCGTACGACCGTGCGATGCAGGACTACGTTGAGCGTGTGCATCTGCCTGCCGCCCGCATCATCCGGAAGTACAACGCATATATCGTCTACGGCGGCTGGCCCGATCAGGGCGGCGTGTCCAACTTCTGCAAGTGGCTCGAGTACCGAAGTCCCGCTTCGAATGAACGCATGCTGGACTGGGTCGACTATCTCGACACGCACTACCTGGGCGTCGCCGATCTCGATCCGCTGTACCAGCAGTACGTGAAGAACGGGCCGGCGCGCGGTATCTGGCAGACCGAAATCGGCGATGCGTATATGAAGAATCCGCATTACCTGCCGGAGTACTTCTTTGACTTCGCGGTGTGGGCGCTCGATCGTAACTGGAACGAACCCAACAAGTACGTGTCCATGATCTATCACTGGGACGGATACGAGCCGTTCCGTCTAACTCATCGCGGTCCACCCAGGCGGACCTACAACGCGTCGGGCAGAAGCCTCGTCGTACTTCATCAGACTGTTTCGGGCTCGCTGGCAAGTTTGACGAACCCGTTGCAATTTGGTCCAGGCGCATCCGGCAGCGGTCTGCGCTCCGGCAATGACATCGTGCTGCAGGTTAATGGATCCGCGGGCTGGCGCGCTGTGACAGTGGCGGGGCTTAAGCGGCCTTCGGGCCGAGAAGTAAAGATTGATTTCATAGACGCGGTGACGGGCACAGTAAGTGCACCTGATGCCATTACGACCACATGGAGTAACGACGGTTTGCAACTGCGATTCAAGGTGCCGGACAAAGTCAATGGCGCCGAAAACGATCCGCCAACTCACCTTGCTTATATCGCCGTCCGCTCGCTTGCGTAGCAATTCCGACTCACCGAAAATTTCAAAATAGCGTCGAATGCCATGAACCAGGTCACAGTTGTCATATGCAACTACAACTACGAACGCTATCTAGCGGCCGCGATCGATTCCGCGCTCAACCAGGACTATCCAGGCACGCAGGTTGTCGTGCTCGACGACGGTTCGACTGACGGATCGCGGAAAATCATAGAAAGCTACGGTAGCCGGATTACCGCGATCTTCCAGGAAAACGGCGGCCAGGTCGCCGCATACAACCACGCGATCAGTGCGCTGGAAACGGAATACGCGATCCTTCTCGATTCGGACGACATGCTGTATCCGAGCGCCGTGTCGGAAGTAATGCAGGTCTTCAACAGCGGCTCGTGGGCGAAGGTGCAGTTCCGGCTCGACGTCATGGACGCAAGCGGAACGGCGACAGGGGCTTACGTGCCGAACACCGAACCGCCCGCCAACTGCGGAGAACTTCTGCAGGCGGGTTGGCTCTATCCGTCGCCGCCGGCCTCTGGCAACGCGTATCGGGTAAGCGCACTCAAGCAGGTGTTTCCTATTCCCGCGCCGGGAATCAATCGCTACGGCGCCGACTTCTTCGCGATCTACGGCGCTGCATTAGTCGGTCCGGTGGCCACGGTGCGCAAGTCGCTTGGTGGCTATCGCGTGCATAACGCCGACGGCGGCACGGTGTCGTTCGCCAATTCGGAGCAGATATCCAAGGCGCCGAAGGCGCTGGGCATGCGCTGGGCGATCCTGAGAAATATCGCCAGGTCGCGTCTGGAGATCGAACTGCCCGCGACATTTCATGATTTTGGCCACGAGAAGGCGATCTTCTGTTCAAGCGTGTATCGGGCGACGCTCGTTCATCGGTGGCGCTGGATGTTGCACGATTCGCGCGGCTACCTGCATGCGATCGTGGCCAACCCATTTTGGAGCGTGAAGAAGAAGTTCGGCACGCTGTTTCTTTCCGGCCTGTGCCTCGTACCGTACTCGCCACTTTCTGACTTCGTCGTTCGCTACATATCGAACCCGCTCGCACGCAGACGCGTGGCACAGCGCTAAAGTCAGGAATACGCAATTGGAGAACGGAATGGAAAGACGAGACAACGCAAGCGTCATTGCGTTTGTTTACGGCGGATATTTGATGAGGTACGTGTACCTCATCATCGTTGTGCCGTTTTACGGAAGAATTCTCGGCGTGTCCGAGTACGGGCGAGTGCTCGCGTCAATGTCGCTTATGAACGTGATCTGGATGCTCGTGAGCTACGGATTCACGTTTGTTGGAATGCGCGAAGTCTCGAAGGCGCATTCGGTGCAAGAGTGCAATTCCATCTACTCGCTGCACGTCAGCGCGCGGCTCTTGCTGGCCGCGCTGGGCGGATGCATCGGCCTCGTCGCCACCATGTGCTCGCCGACATTGTCTGAGCGACCTCTTATCGGTGTACTGGCTACATTGCTCGGCATCGTCTCGGCATTGAATCTGGGCTGGCTATTCCAGGGGCGTCAGCGTTTTCGTACGCCGATCATGATCGAGGTCTTCGGCTTCGCCGTGAGCCTCGTGCTGGTGCTGAGCTTTGTGAAGGAGCCCTCAGATTCGGTGTGGGTGCTTGCGAGCCTGCTTATTGCGGGAGTGGCGTCGTCGATCATTTCGTATGGCATTACCACTTCACAACTCGGATTGCCGCGTCTGAAACTACAAGGCGTAATGCCGCTGATTCGCAGCTCGACGATGCTGTTCTGCTATTCGTCGGGCTCCGTGGTACTCACGGCGTCGTCGACGTATCTGCTGACGTTGTTGTCCACGCCTGCTCAGGTAGGGTATTTCGGCGCGGCTGAGCGCTTCGCGACTATTGCGCTCAGCCTGATGGGCCCCGCATCGCAGGTATTTGTCCCGACGATATCGCGGCAACTTGCTCATGGCGATAAGGACGGCGCGCATGCGACCACTCGTCAGGGCGCGGCGCTTCTGCTCGGCTATGGCCTACTCGTCTTTTGCGGCGCAATGACGTTGTCGCCCTTTGTCTTGCCGCTGATTCTCGGGCCGGCGTTCGAGCCTGCCGCTCGAGTTCTTCAATGTTTCGCGTGGATGTTCCCGTTCGTCGCATTCAACGAGTTCGTCGCGTTCTATGTATTCGTTCCGCGCAGAAAGGACCGGCTGCTTGCGTTTGCAGGAGTAGCCTCCGGCCTCGTCAATCTGGCCGCGGCGCTGCTTCTCGCGCCGCGCTTCGGAGCAATTGGCATGGCAACTGCGCGGGTCATCGGCGAGGCGACCCTCGCCGTGATCCTGATGGTCATCATGGTCCGGCTCGAATTGGTTGGGCTCGTGCCGGGCGCGCGGCGCGCTGCAGGAATGCTGGGGCTTGCATGGGGCGCAAGAGCCCAGGCAGGCGCGACCAAGGACGACTGAACCGGATTGCCGGCGCTGAAGCGTCCGGCGCGTAATCTCACAGGAGGTTGAAGTGAAAGTCGCTATTGTTCACGATTGGCTCGTGGTTTCGGGCGGCGCAGAGAAGGTTTTAAAGAGCATCGTCGAATGTTTCCCGAAAGCGGACATCTTCTCGATTGTCGACTTTCTCGAAGATCGCGATTGTGTGAAGGGCAAGCCTGTCAACACGTCGTTCATTCAGAAGATGCCTTTTGCGCGGAAACGTTATCGTGCATATCTGCCGTTGATGCCGATCGCAATCGAACAACTGGACCTGTCTGCCTACGACCTCGTTATCTCGAGTTCGCACGCGGTGGCCAAGGGCGTGCTGACGGGCCCCAATCAGATTCATATCAGCTATGTTCATTCGCCGATTCGCTATGCGTGGGATCTCCAGCATCAGTATCTACGCGAATCGCACCTGAACAAGGGCCTCAAGTCCATCATGGCCCGTGCGCTGTTGCACTATATCCGCGGCTGGGATTCGCGTTCGGCGAATGGCGTGGACCATCTGCTTGCGAATTCGCACTTCATTGCGCGAAGAATCAGGAAGGCGTATCAGCGCGACGCTACGGTTATCTATCCGCCGGTCGATCTCGACAACATGGTCATGTGCACGCAGAAAGAGAACTTCTACGTGACCGCATCACGCATGGTGCCGTATAAGCGCATAGACCTGATCGTGCGGGCTTTCTCGCAGACGCCGGAGCGCAAGCTCGTGGTGATCGGCGACGGCCCGGAAATGAAGCGCATAAAGGCGGTCGCGGGCCCCAACGTGACGATACTCGGCCACCAGCCTCTGGAAGTGCTGGTCGATCATCTGCGGCGCGCTCGCGCTTTTGTGTTCGCTGCAGAAGAAGATTTCGGCATCTCCGTGGTGGAGGCTCAGGCATGCGGAACGCCTGTGATCGCGTTCGGCAGGGGAGGCGCACTGGAATCGGTTGTAGGCTTGCCACTCGAGCAGCCAACCGGTGTCTTCTTCGGTGAGCAAACGGCTGAGTCTTTGCTCGAAGCAGTAACACGGTTTGAGCGCAATGCTACGTTGTTCGACCCGGTCAATTGCCGCCAGAATGCCGAACGGTTCTCGACTGAGAACTTTAAAACCGCATTGACGGATTTCATTGACGCACGGCTTCTGCGCAGCTCAATCGAACAGCTCCGCCCGTACCTCGTGCGCGAGCGGGCTGTCGACGAACGTCATCTGGCGAGCGTGCCTTCGTAAGTTTGAATGCGATATTTGACGCGGCCTGCAAGAGCCATGATCGAGTGAGCGTGGCTGTGTATTTGCGGTGACCGCGTTTCAATAAGCCGCTGAAGCGGCGCCTGGTGTCCATAGGCGAGCGCGCAAACGAACAGAAGGCTCGCGGCCAACCACGCGGGCCGCGCACGTTCGGACTGCTCGGAAAGGGCCTTTCGCAGGAACATCAGGCCTACGATCGCGCCAAGAATCCACCCTGCAATCACCTCCGGCAAGGTATGCGAGAGGTCCATCAGGCGCGATACGCCCGTTAGCGCGCCGATTCCCATTCCAGCTGCAATTCCGAGTGACGGCGGCAGACGCCACCACTTCAATTGCAGTGCGAGCGCGACCATCCACACGCATGTCGACAGCATCGCGTGGCCGCTAATCACGCGGAAATGCGAAGCGGGAAAAGAGATGCCCCAGCCGGCGTAGAAGATCTTGCTCGCGCCGACAATGGCGATGCCGGCAGCAAGCATCACGATCCACCGGATGGCGAGCTTGACGTTAAAGAGAGCGATCCAGCAGGCGCAGACAGCGGCCACGGGTAAGGTGACGGCGGCATCGCCTATGTTGGTGAATACTGTCCACATAGGGTTCCCGTTCTTGTTGGGTTTCGCTCTAGCGGGAACTGACGTTCCCGCTAGAGCGCAGCAGGCGTAGCAACTTCTTAGACGCGACGGCGGGCCAGCGACTTGCGCCGATTGAATTCCGCAGTGATCGCATTGGCGGATTGTGACGCCAGCAGCAGGGAGATGACGAGCGAGAGTATCAAAACGTTCGAAGGCGATACGAGCCGATGCTCTGTTGCCGCCATGACCAGCAAACACACGGACGAGATTTCGACGAAGCGGAACGCGGAAAAGTTCTGGCCGCCTCCGACCAACGCACTGGCAGCCGCTCCATCTTTACTCCACTCCACCAGCTTCCAGAAGAAAGTCAGCGTGAGGAACAGGCCCACCACACCCGTTTCGGCGAGCGCATTCAGGTAAGAGTTATGAGCGTGCGAATCGCTGTGTTCGACCACGATGTCGGAAGGTGCACCGAACAGGTGAAAGTACGACGTTACAGTGCCGATGTGATCGTCGAATGAACCGAAGCCGAGGCCCACGATCGGGCTTTGCTCAAAATAGGCGAGGGCGCGCGGCCACAGCCATTCATAGCGGATGTTGAGGTTGGCGACCTTGGCATCCTGATTGTGGATATTGAACGGGTAGCCCATGTAGTCGATGGTCCCGTCGGTATGGAAGAAGGCCATTGCAAGGGAGCCCGCAATCAGACCGCCCATCAGCACAGCCAGTAGCCAGCGCTTACGGCCGAAGTACAGGTATGGCAGTACTGCTGCGGCACCGAGCAGCGAGCCGCGGCTGTATGTTGAAAACAGCATCATCGCGTTGGCCGCGATCAGCGCGAGCAGCAGTTTGCTGCGCTTTTGCAGATAGCATCCAACGCCGAGGCAGAACAGCATGGCGAAGAATCCGCCCGCTGCGTTGCGCGCAATGAAGTAACTGCCGAAGCTGTTGTCCGGGTTCGTGAAGATGCTCAGTATGCCGGTCTCGACGACGTAGTAAGCGTATGGCGGAATGTTGATCCCGACCGCGAAGATGAAGAACGTGCGAAGCACTTTGTTCAGATCCAGCCGATGCACATAGAGGCAACCGGCAAAAATGGGAGCGTAGGAAATGAAGAAGTTGCCGTCGCGCCGGTAAAACTCGAATTCGGTAAACGATTTCGGATCGTAAAGCAGCGTGGATACGACGATTAAGGCGGTTAGTGCCGTCAATGGTGTAATAAAAGCCGGATAGCGCCGGCCAAAAAAACGCCATGAGTAAAGAACGATCGGTACAAAGCCGACCGCGCTAAGTGGCACGAGATTCGTAACAGTAAGAAACAACGCAAGTAGCGAAATGTAAGCCATTGCGACTCCCGAAAAACAAATGGCGCATAGCCTGCAATGACATGGCCATTACGTGCGAACACAACCTGGTTGGAGATGCGGCGCGCCGCAGCGGGGCGACGAACCTGAATTGAATTGGGTCCTGCGTATGGATGAATGAGCTACCCAAGCACCCACGAAGGTACCACGTATAGGCACTGATTTCCACGCGCTGCCGCACAGACGGCGGCGATAACAATGGTCTCGCAGACGTGCGCGCTCGCTAATGCCACCACGCTGGCCAAAACCTCAACTGTTCGCGCCACGATTGCTGTGGTGCAGCGTGAGGTGTCTATGATTGATCACATCGAGTAATGCTTCAGTGGCATCTGCATTCTGGCGCCACGCCGATATGTATGCCGTTTGTTTTTTCGTGAGCGACCCGCTGCTGCCTGGGTGCCCAAGGGTGGACGCTCACGGACGAGAACCCGGTGTGCATCCTTGCTTTACGCGGACAGAACGGCTCGCGTAGCCCGTTGATGCCCACACCCCGTCATTGATCACATGTGAGACCGGAAAGTGCCGACGTATAGCGTATTTCGTCGGCGCTTACGCGATTAATCGCTGTCCGGCCCATATGTCTTGGAGCGATAAATGGATAAAGTTTTTGCAACCGCCGGCGAGACCGATTTCGAAGCTCAGCACGTAGCATCGCAGGAATGCCCCCCGCTCGCGCAAGTCATTCTGGCAGGCGGCTCGGGCACGCGTCTATGGCCTGTGTCGCGTGAGCAGTTCCCGAAGCAGCTGATCGATGTGATTGGCGACAAGACGTTGTTGCAGGCCACGATGAACCGGATGGATGACTTCAATCCGCTATGGAGCGTCGTGCCCGATCCGGTAATTGTGTGCGGTGCCGAACATTATTTCGCAACTTCTGAGCAGGCTCGCGAAAGTGGCGTGAATGCCCGTATCGTCGTCGAGCCCGGTCGCCGGGATACAGCGCCTGCCCTGACCCTTGCCGCGCTGACCGCAGCATCTGAAGGCACGGACGTAATTCTCGTCGCGATGCCTGCGGACCATGCGATTGCAGATCTGACGGCGCTCCATAAGGCAATTGAAATTGCGGCTCGCCACGCGGACGCGGGCGCTATTGCCACGCTGGGCGTTCCGCCTACCGGCCCGGACACGGGCTTTGGGTATATCCGTCTCGGCAGTGCACTGTCGGACGGCGCACATCGAATCGAACGTTTTGTCGAGAAGCCGGCGCCCGAGCTGGCCGCGCAGTACGTCGAGTCCGGCAATTACTGGTGGAACAGCGGCATGTTCGTAGTACGTGCATCCGTATGGCTCTCCGTGATCCGTCAGTTCCAGCCGCAAATACACGATGCCTGCGTGCGAGCTTATGAAGGCGCCAAGGTCACCGACGGCTGTGTCGTTCCCGACGCAGAAGCGTTCTTGCAGTCGCCGTCGGACTCGATCGACTACGCAGTCATGGAACATCTAGGCAAGCCCGAATCGCCATTCTCAGGCGTGGTCGTGCCGCTCGAAGCCGGCTGGTCGGATCTGGGGTCGTGGGACGCCGTGTGGCAGGCGATGGAAAAGGACGATTGCGGCAACGCATCGAGCGGGCGTGTTCTCTTCGAAGGTGCGACTGCAACTTACGCTCGCTCGCAAGGTGGCCGACTGCTCGCGTGCGTCGGTACGAACGATCTGATTGTCGTCGAGACGGACGACGCTGTTCTGGTGGCTGACCGTTCGCACGTGCAGGACATCAAGGGACTCGTGTCGCGTATCAAGGCGGAGAAGTCACCCGAAGCGGATGCGCACAGAAAGGTGCGTCGCCCGTGGGGCTTTTACGATTCGATCGATCAGGGCGACCGTTTCCAGGTGAAGCGAATTGTTGTGATGCCAGGCGCGCGCCTGTCGCTGCAGATGCACCATCACCGCGCAGAGCATTGGATCGTGGTGAGCGGTACCGCTCTCGTCACGCGCGGCGAAGAACAATTTCTTCTTGGCGAAAACGAGTCGACGTATATCCCGCTGGGTATTCGTCACCGGCTCGAGAATCCCGGTTGCGTTCCGCTTCAGATCATTGAAGTGCAGTCCGGAACCTATCTCGGCGAAGACGACATCGTTCGATTCGACGATAAGTATGGCCGTGCTGGTTGATCGGCCGTGGCGAACCAGAGAGCGTACGAGGGAACTGCTATGCGATTGATCACAGGTCTGATGGCCAGGCTGTTCGATGTGGCGATGATCCTCGGAGGCGCGGTTGCCGCGTCTCACATTCGCTTCGACGATTTCGCGCAACGAAACTTCTACCTGGCATTTGTCGCGTTCGCGGCGGCGTTTTCGCTGGCGGTGTTTCCGGCGCTGGGCGTCTATCAGTCGTGGCGCGGCCGGTCGAAACGCGTTCTCGCCGGGCAGGTGGCGCTTGGCTGGCTCGTGGTGCAGGCCTGCGCACTCGCTTTGATGTTCTCGTTGCACCGCATCGATTTCGTCTCCCGGTTATGGTTCGTGTACTGGACTGGCATCGCTGGCGGCGCAATGATCGCAGGGCGCATGGTGACCCACGTTCTTCTCGGTCGAGTGCGCAACGCAGGGTTGAATCTCCAGAAGGTCGCTGTCGCCGCGTGCGGAGAACATTGCGACGAAATCTTGCGCAAGATGGAAATGGAGCCGGCCGCAGGCTTTCGTGCAAACGCTGTCTACAACCTGCGTCCGGACAAGGAAACCACGATGTCCGTGCCTGTGTTCGAGCAGCGCGCCGCGTTTGCGAAATACGTGCGCGAACAGCAGATAGATGAAGTGTGGCTGGCGTTGCCTTTGTCGGAAGAGCGCGCGATTCTGGAACTGGTCGATGAATTCCGCAACGATCTGATCAATGTGCGCTTCATGCCGGATGTCCGGGCACTTGCCCTTTTCGATGGAAGCGTGACCGAGTTGCTCGGCTTTCCAACCATCAACCTGGCCGCCTCGCCATTGCCGCCAAACGCTCTCGTGAAGAAAGAACTGTTCGATCGCATCTTCGCACTGATTGCGTTGATTGCTGTCTCGCCGATTCTTCTCGCGTGTGCGATAGCGGTGAAGCTCAGTTCGCCCGGTCCTGTGTTCTTCAAGCAATGCCGAAAGGGCGCGGACGGTCGCGTCTTTATGATTTACAAGTTCCGGAGTATGCGCTTGCATGCGAAGAAGGAAGGAGTGCTTGAGCAGGCTACGCGTGGCGACCCCCGCATCACGAGGGTCGGACGATTCTTGCGGCGTACGAGCCTTGACGAGTTGCCGCAGTTCTTCAACGTGCTGCGTGGCGACATGTCCGTCGTGGGGCCGAGGCCGCACGCGCTCGAGCACGACGACCTTTATCAGCACATCGTATCGGGCTATATTCACCGCTATCGGATCAAGCCCGGTATTACCGGGTGGGCACAAATCAATGGCTTCCGCGGGGAGACGGACCGCATCGAGAAGATGGAGGGCCGCGTAGCCCATGATTTGTACTATCTTCGGAACTGGTCGTTCGCGCTCGACGTCAAGATCATTTTCGCGACTGTATTCAAGGGGCTGCATCATCCCAACGCTTACTGATCCGTCCGTTGGATCGAGGCCCCAGTAATGCAGTGAAGTAAGTGCGGAGCTCAAGCATAATCAGAAGGGGGAGGGGACTATGAAACTGATCGACGTTGAGACAGTAGCCAGACGTTCAATAAAGAGCGTGGGGCGATACGCATTCCACCGGGTGCATGGCGTGCAGGCTAAGCGCGTCCTGCGGCAACTGGAGAAGAAATACGGACCAGCGGACCCGGCGACTCTCAAGCAGGCCGATACGTATGCACTCGACGTATTCGGCGATGCGATCTACGCACCCTGGCTTCGCGTTTACGCTGCGTTCAGCGGCACGTTCAAGGAAGGCTGGATCCCCGACAACTTTTACGGCGGCGTGGTCGTGCCCAATATGAAAGGCGGCTACGGCAGGATCTCGAACCTGAAGCCCATGTCGCGAGTCATCTTCGGCGGTGATGCGTTTCCCGATATAGCCTACTTCGCGAATGGCCTGTTCTTTACGGACCGCAACGTGGTGGTTCCGGAGCGCGAACTCGAAGACGCGGTGTTCCGCGACTGCGATAAGGTCGTCTTCAAACTGGACGGCTCAGGGCAAGGCAAAGGCATTCATTTCTTTGACCGAAAGTCGTTCGACTGCGATCTCATCAAATCGCTCGGCAACGGAGTAATACAGAAGTTCATCGTTCAGCATCCATTGCTGAGCGCGTTCGCTGCCAACTCGGTCGCGACCTTACGCCTCACCACGGCGGTGGACGACCTTGGCCGCGCCTCGCTGCGCGCCGCATTTTTGCGCGTAGGCAGAGCGAGTCATACCCATATCACGGTGGACGACGAAGTTTGTGTGCCCGTGGACCTGGTAACGGGGGAATTCGCTCGCAAAGGCTTCATGAGCGATTGGGGCGCGACTGAAGAGCACCCCGATTCCAAAGTCAGGTTCGCCGGACTGAAAGTGCCTGCGTTCAGCGATTGCATCGATACCGTTCTGCAACTCCATCGCAAGGTGCCGTTTGCGCGATGCATTGGGTGGGACGTGACAGTCGACAGTGACGGCAAGGTGCAGATCATGGAATGGAACGGCGAACACAACGATGTGAAGTTCAGTGAGGCGACCCAGGGTCCCTGCTTTCAGGACCTGAAGTGGGAACTGCTGAAGGGTAGCGCCTTATGACGGTATTCAGCGAGGAACGCGCGTGAGCGAACAATTGTGGTGCGTCCATATTGAGGGACCCGACGACTTCATTGCTATGGCTTCGCGAGAAGCGGCGCAGCGTGAAGCGTCGGCTATCAATGCGTATGTGGAGCGCTCGGGGCAAGCTCAGAGCGCCGCGCATGCGCGCGCGGTCGCAATGGAATGGCCGTTCCCGCCGGAGGGCCATGCCCGCGCGCTGGAGAGCGACTGGGAAGACTTGCAGCGCATGCCGCACCGGCAGCAGCAGGGCGGGTCGTCGCAGGGTCTGTTGACGAATATCGCGCGGCGCGTGAAGGAGCTTATCGAAGTCGCGCGAGGCGCATGACCGAACGGCCACGCGGCCGCTCAAGTGTTCAAACCCCCAGACGCTTCACAATTGCCGTCTTTACGACCGGCATGCCAATCTGCAAGAGCTTGCGGAAGCCCTCGTCGCGCCCGACCTTTTGCTCGACGTTATCTATCATCGCCTGCATGACATTCGCGGGATAAAACTCCCGGAAAAGTCTGTTCGCACCGATCTGCTCGAAGACGTGATGAAGGAATGAGCCTCGCGGCGGTCCGACTCTTTTGAACAAACCCATCTTCACAACACGATTGTTCCAGAGGTGCAGCGAGTACGAATTGGCGCACAACGCTGCGCACTCGTCGAAGTACTGCGGAAGAAATACCTTGTAGTAATCGTCGAAATGTACCGGATAGAAGTCGCTTTCTGGTACTCCTGCATTTACGCCATATACGGACGTCAGCAAACGCGGCCCTGTGTCACCCCATTTTATGGAGGTGCCTTTCATCGCCTCGATCCGTTGCAAAAGCTCCAGCAGGCGCGGATCGGCGGGATCGAGGCGCAGCAGGGCGGTGCAGATGCTGGTGGCCGACTCCCGCCCGATAATGTTGCCCTCCAGGCTGCGATCAAACGCGCGCAAAAGCAGCATGTCGGTGTCAACCCAGATTTCGTCCGTCTTCGTAAACATGACGAAGCGAAAATAATCGGTGAAATGCGCCATTGACGGGGTACCGTCAATAGAAAATGCTGTTAACGCGTCGGACTTCACAATTTCGCTTGCGTCCTTGACGATCACGCCCTTGGGTACGTTCTGTACCTCGCCATACGTATAAAGCGCTACATCACTGCCATAGGCGGTGAACGAACTCAAACAGGCCACCTCATAGGCCGAAAGCTCTGGGCCATGCCAAAACGACGCGAAACGTGCGCTACTCATAGTCTATCCATTGGGAAATTTGGTGCGGTGGGAAGCAGGCGGGGCCCGAAACTGATCGGACCCGAGAGGGCGGACGGCGCACGCGCCTCTGCCTGGAATGCATGTGGCCCAATGATAAACACGCGACAGATTTCGATATTAGTAAAGACCCTAAATGTAGGACATTTGTCGCGAAACGTTGAGTGTAATGGCCGTTAACGCCCTTTCACCTCGCCACCGACCGCGAGGGCGCGGCAGGCGAACACGCCTTAGCCGCGCCACCTTGCGCTATGTCAGTGCAGATCGGTTCGCCCTGTGGACGACACGACATTGCCAGCACTGTCCAGAATTGCGACAGGTCCGCTTTGCGTGGCTGGCGGCTCGTCAATCACGAGCGGGCTTGTTACGGTGGTGCGTTCCGCCGGTGCAATGCCGATCGAAGCGGCGCTGCCAAAAAACGAAAACAGCGTGGACAGGTAGCTGCTTACGCTGTCCTGGAGCACACCTGCAAGCTCGTTATGCGTATCCACGGCGATGTCTTCGACATGCCCCCAATACGCGCAGGTCTTCTTCATTGCGGCGGGGACTTGCTGGAATTGCAGATCGATCACCTGATCCAGCGATACCGAAGAAAGCGCGGCATCGACAAGCGCCCGCTGCTCCGACAAGGACGTCTTGACGGTCTGCACATTCAATTCGACAACTTTCTCGAGGCCGGCAACTGCTTTCGCCGCCATCTGGTAGGCGACAATTGCATTGTCTTCGTGGCGAACTTCCGGCTGGGTCAATACAACAGCGTTCATAAGGGTGCTCCGTATCAGTGCGGGGGGAGGGAATGCGCAACAACGCGCAGTGTTCAAGCAACGGCTATTCCTCGCCATGCAAACGGATCGAACGCACGTCTGCAATTCGCCAGTGGCGCGGCTGCCAGCGTCAAATTACTATTGACTTGCGCCTGCAGGCGCGTCGCTTGCCGCAGTGGCGGGCGCCGACACGGCAGGCCCGCTTTGCGCGGCACCACTTACTGCGGCCGCACCGCTCGCCTGATCTGTCGACGAAGTACCGGAGCGGTTGCAGCCGGCCAGCGCGATGGCGAGCGCGGCTGCGCACGCGGTGACCCACAAAGCCGAATTTTTCATGGTCGTGAAATAACGTCTGTTGAGGCGACAGGCGACGCAAGGAGCGCGCCGCATTGCGACGAGACAGCAATGCGTATGCCGCGCGCAGTACCGTCGTTTCGAGAAACGCGACTACGCAATTCCAGCTTTCGAGCGGTTATGCTGGAACCCACTCACCTGGACGAGAAATGGAAACTTGCCATGACTGAGCCGGATCTATCGAACGTGTACCGAAGCTACATTGCGTGCCTTAACAGTCAGGATTGGACCAGGTTGACGCAATTCGTCCATGACGACGTTTACTACAACGATCAGCGGATCGGCTTGTCGGGATATCGCACGATGCTGGAGAGGAATTTTGCGGAGATTCCAGACCTTCATTTCGACATCGAATTGATGGTTACCGATCCCGCGTATGTAGCGGCACGGCTGCGCTTCAATTGCACACCGAAAGGAAAATTTCTCGGTCTCGACGTCAACGGCAGAACGGTGACTTTCACCGAAAATGTGTTCTACGAGTTCCGCGGCGAAAGAATTGGTCAGGTGTGGTCCGTGATCGATAAGGCGGCTATCGAAGCGCAGTTGTAATGCCACGCAAAGCGAGCAGGCGGCTATGGGTTGCTGCCAAGCGGACTCCCAAGCGGACTCCCAAGCGGACTCCCAAGCGGACTCCCAAGCGGATCCCCAGGCGAATTCCCAGCCTGGCTGTCAGGCTGCGTGCCAAGCGCCTGAAACAGCGCAGCGGTGTCGGTGAAGCGGTTTGCTTGAGCCCGCGTTTGATCGAGTGCAGTTTGCAACACCTGACGTTGAGCATCGAGTAGAGCAAACTGGCTGATTCCGCCGGCCGCATATTGCTGAGCCGCAACGCCAAGGCTTGTCTCGGCCTCCTGTGCGGCCTCGGTGCGCGCCTGAAGTTCTCGTGCGTCGTTTTGCATTGCCGTCAGCGAGTCGGCGACCTGTTGCAATGCTTCCAGCACGGTTTGCCGATAGCTCGCAAATGCCGCGTCGTACACAGCCTGCGCCGCGCGTTTCTTCGCGTGCAGTTCGCCGCCGTGAAAGATCGGCTGAGTCAGATTGAGGCCGATATTCCACACGTTCAGCCCATTCACAATGTCGCTAATGCGCGTGCGTTCCGAGCCGATTCCCGCCGACAACACGAATTGCGGATACAGGTTCGCCGTGGCGACGCCCACATTTGCGCTGGCTTGATGCAGCAAAGCTTCCGACGCCTGGATGTCCGGCCGCGCACGAGCGAGTGTTGACGGCAAAGCCACTGGAATATCGACCGGCAGATGCAGCGCGTCGAAAGTAAGGGTGTCGAAATCCGCTTCAGATGGCGCTCTCCCGAGCAGAATGGCCAACTGATGGTCGGCAGCAGCTAACTGAGTTGCGAGCGGCGGCAAAGACGCGCGAGTCTGTGCAAGCAGCGTGCGCTGGCTGCGGACGTCGAGTTGCGACACGCCGCCGGCAGCTAAACGCGCTTCCATGATCGACAGTTGATGTGCCTGTGCGTCGACAAGACGCTGCGTGAGCGTTATTTGTTGTTGCAGCGAGGCGCGGCGCACGGCGGTAGACACCACATTTCCCGCAATGGCAAGCTGTGCGGCATCGAACTCATACGATTCGTAGTCGACTTGGGCCATGCTTGCCTCAAGCGCGCGCCGATTGCCGCCGAAGATATCGAACACATACGAAACGCTGACCGATGTGCTAAATAAAGAGAACGGTCCGGGGTTCTCGACATGCGGAATACCGAACGCTGCGGGGTCTACCTTTTGCCTTGCACCCGAAACAGTTGCGTCGATGCCCGGCCATTGCGTAGCGCCCGCGAGTGCGGTGTAATTTTCGCGCGCTTCTATCAGCTTGGCGCGGGCTTGCGCGAGTGTCGGACTTTCACGCAATGCGTCGTCCACGAGATGGTTCAGTGCGTCTGACTGGAATTGACGCCACCACATCGACGTCGGCCTTGGCGTCAGGCTGAATTTCTGCGCGGCGCCCGCCGCTCCGTTGGACCCGACAGTACGCTCGGGCAATGTCTCGCGTGTATAACTTTGCGTGCGCGGTACTGCCGGTGCCTGAAAGTCCGGTCCCACAGTGCAGCCGCTCAAAGCCACTGCGCAGGCAAGAAGAAGTGTTTTCATGAACATTCTCCTAGTCGAGCGTGCGCCGATAAAAGCGCAGCGCAATTGCCATGACGATGGCGGTAAATAGAGCCATGGGCCACACCGAAGGCCAAAGGTCCGCCCATCCGACGCCCTTGAGCAAAATGCCGCGAATGAGCCGGTTGAAATACGTCAACGGCAACAGGTTGCCGATGAATTGAGCCCATTGCGGCATACCCGCAAACGGGAACATAAAACCGGACAGAAGAATATTCGGCAGGAAATAGAACACAGTAAGCTGCATGGCCTGCAACTGATTTTGTGCGAGCGACGACAGGGTGATTCCTACCGTCAGGTTCGCGGCAATGAAGAGCAGCGCGGCGAGGTAAATCGCCACCAGGCTGCCGACGAAAGGCACATGAAACACGAAGCGCGCCGCAAACAGAATGATCGATGCCTGAATAAGGCCGATGGCGACGTACGGCACGATCTTGCCGGTCATGACCTCGATCGGCAGGACCGGCGTAGCCAGCAGGTTTTCCATGGTGCCGCGCTCACGTTCGCGAGTAACGGCGAGCCCAGTCATCATGACGAGTGTCATCGTCAGGATAACGCCCATGAGTCCGGGAACGACGTTGTACTGGGTAATGCCTTCGGGGTTGTACAGATTGTGAACCTGAACGCCAAATGCGCTTTGTCCGCCATTCAGATGTGCGAGCGGTCCTGTGATGTCCTTGTCGGCGACCGGTTGCACAAGGTGCGGCAGCGCGGCAACGGCGGTTTGCGTTGCAGTAGGGTCGGTCGCGTCGGCTTCGAGCAGCAGCGAAGGGTGCTCGCCACGCACCAGCCTTCTGGAGAAGTCGACGGGTATATTCAGCACGAATTGCACGCGGCCCCTCGCAAGCGCGCGGCGCCCGGCTTCTTCGTCTGGCAGCGTCTCGACGATGTCGAAATAAGCAGAGTTGGTCATTGCGGCAACGAAGCTGCGCGAAAACTCGCTCTGATCGTGCACGATGACGGCAGTGGGCAAATGCTTCGGGTCAGTGTTAATTGCGAAACCGAAGAGCGCGAGTTGAACGATGGGCACACCCACGATCATCGCGAATGTGACGCGATCGCGCCGCAGTTGCAGAAACTCTTTCAGTACCACACTCCACCAGCGCGTCAACGAAAAAGCAGTACCGTTGCTCACGTTTGCGCTCCAAAGTTGTCTTTCGAATGACTCATCAAATAGATGAATACGTCTTCAAGACCTGTTTCTATGGGCTCCATGCGAAGTGTCGTGCCTGCGGTGGCCTGCCTGATGGCGCGTTCGAGCGCCGCGTGATCCCGCCCGCTCGCGTGCAGTGCGGCGCCGAATACAACGGTCTGATCGACGCCGGGCGTTGTACGTAGCTTCTCCGACAGTTCGCTCAGCTGCTCGCCTTGAATGGACCACGTCGCGAGATCCTGCGACCCGATCACCTCTTTCGACGTGCCTTGCGCGAGCAGCTTGCCGTAGGCGATATAGGCGAGCTTGTGGCAGCGCTCGGCTTCATCCATGTAATGTGTGCTGACGAGTACGGATATGCCGCGCGCCGCGAGGCGGTGCAGTTCTTCCCAGAAGTCGCGGCGTGCAGTGGGGTCGACGCCCGCGGTCGGTTCGTCGAGCAGCAGCAATCTTGGTTCGTGCAGCATGCATGCCGCGAGCGCGAGACGTTGCTTCCAGCCTCCAGAAAGCGACCCTGTCAACTGATTCGCGCGGCTTTGCAGGCCGAGTGCCTCGAGCGATTTATCGACTGTTTCGCGCCGGTTGCGCATCTGGTAAATGCGTGCAACGAAGTCGAGGTTCTCCCGAATGGTCAGATCTTCCCAGTACGAGAACCGTTGAGTCATATAACCGACATTGCGCTTGATCTGCGCACTGTCGCGACGGATGTCGTAGCCGAGGCATGTGCCGGTGCCCGAGTCGGGCGTGAGCAGTCCGCACATCAAGCGGATACACGTGGTCTTGCCGCTGCCGTTCGGTCCAAGGAAACCGAAAATCTGGCCACGCGCCACTCGCAATGAAACGTTGTTTACGACGTGCTTATCGCCGAAATGCTTGTTGAGTTCATGCACGTCGATGACGTACTCGCGGGAGTCGGAGTCTCTGCTCATTCGAGCACCACCGTCACCGGCTGACCGGGATGAAGTTTTGTTGCATCCGCAACGGAAGGGTGCGCCTCGATCATATAAACGAGCTTTGCACGGCTTTCGTTGCTATAGATGACTGGCGGCGTGTACTCCGCATTGTTCGAAACGTAGGTGATTTTTGCCGGCACATCCGCCGCGCAACCGTCGCAATGCATGATTACCTCGCGACCCGGCGTGAGTGCGCCAACCAACGTCTCGGGCACGAAAAAGCGTACCTTGATGTTCTGCGGCGGCAGCATCTGTACAACTGGGCTGCCCGCCGGCACCCTTTCGCCGTTGCGATAGAGCGTGTCGTAGATCAGTCCGTCGGCGGGCGCATTGACGCGTTTCTGATCGAGTTTCCACTGCGCCTGCGCGACCACGGCTTCGGCCGCTGCGACCTGCGCCTGCTGGGCGCTGATCTGTTGCGAGCGGCCGGGCAAACGCGCCACTTGCACCTGATTCGTAAGTTCACGCACTTGCGCTGACGTGGCGTCCGCATTCGCACGCGAATCGTCGAGTTGAGCTTTCGAAATACCGCCTGCGCTGTATTGCGCTTCGTCGCGTGTGAGTTGCAGCGCCGCCTTGCGCGCGTTCGCGGCAGCTTGGGCCAGTTGTGCACGATTGACGTTGACTTCCGGCACGCGCTTGCCGGTCTGGATATCGGCGAGCTGAGAGCGCGCAGCCGCGAGTTGTTCCTGCGCCTGCTGCAGGGCGGCTGTTTCGTCGACGACTTCCAGAGCGAAAAGCGGCGCGTCTGCCTTGACGGTTTGTCCGCGCGTGACCTGCAATTGCGTGAGCTTGCCCGCCTGCGACGAACCCAGGTAGACATACTCGCCCTCTGCATAGCCCTGATAAGCATTCTCGTCGTGACGCGAGCACCCCACGAGCAGGACGCCGAAGAAGAGCGTCCATGCGGGCCGCCTGATTGATGTGATGAAGTTCTTCATTGATCTCGTTCCACTCTCCGTGTTGCGGTCGCGGCGCGTGTTCAGCGGGCATTCCATTTTCATCGCCGGGAAGGGCCGCTCCTGATGCTTCTCCGAATGCCCGGTCCGCCAGAATGAAGTAAAATAAATGCTATGTGAATTTGAATTCAAATTCAAACTGTTTTTTCAGCGGAACTGACTCATGCCAACAAAACCAGTGACGACCGCAGGGCGCGTCGACCGTAAAGAGAAGGCTGGAAAAGCGGAGGGAACAACGCAGACGAGAGCGACGCAACAGACGAAGCAGACGAAGCAGACGAAGCGGGCAGTGCAGCCCGACGCTAAGTCTCGCGCAAAGCAATCGAACGAGCGTGAGACGCCGCCACGGCCGAAAGCAGCGAAGCGCGCGAGCCGGCCTGACGGAGCGGCGACACGCCAGCATCTGCTCGACGTTGCGGGGCAGGTTTTCGCAGCGCGCGGTTTCGCCGATGCCACCAGCAAGGAAATATGCGAGCGTGCGGGCACGCCGATGGCGTCCGTCAACTATCACTTCGGTAGTCGCGAGGCGCTATACGAGGCGGCACTCGTGGAGGCGCATCGTCAGGTGGTGAGCCTCGATGAATTGACCGCACTGACAGAAGGGGCAGGCGACGCTCGCGACAAGTTGCGCGCGGTGATCTCGCGATTCGTCGGCCTGTCCACCAGCACGAGCGCGCCGTGGGGATTCATGCTGATGTTGCGCGAGATGCTGTCGCCGTCGCCCGCTATTCCGGCGCTCATCGAAAAGGCGGTGCGGCCGAAAGCTGCGGTTCTGCTCGGTTTGATGGGGGAAGTATTGCAGTTGAATCCGCAGGAGCCGACTGTGCAGCGCGCGGTGATGTTCACCGTGCTGCCCTGCATTGCGTTGATGATTGCGCCGCGGCAGGCGCAGGCAGCGTTGCTGCCCGCCGTTGCCAAAGATAAGAATGCGCTCGTGGAAGACTTCGTGCGCTTCGTCATGGCGGGGCTGGACGCAGTCGCCGCAGCGCACCGGGCGCGCAAGTAATTCTATTGGCCGAACGCGATTGCGCGCCTGCGCAGTTCTCGCATTGCGCTGTCCAGATGAGCGCGTGCGCTCTCCTTGTCGCCGGCGCGCATCTGTTCATAAGTGCGCTGCGCCACGTCGTGCGGCACGGCTTTGAGTGGGCGATTGGTGCTCATCGCTTTTAGCTGAACTTCCGCGGCGCGCTCCAGGTAGTAGAGGTCGTCCCACGCTTCTGCAATGCTCGCACCAGCTACCATTACGCCGTGATTCTTGAGGAACAGAATATCCGCATCGCCGATCGTCTGGGCAATGCGGTCGCCTTCCGAATCGTCGAGCGCGAGTCCGTTGTAGTTCTCGTCGACTGCGGTGCGTCCATAGAACTTGAGTGCTGTCTGCCCGAGCCACAATAGCGGCGGACCTTCGAGCAGACACAACGCCGTGGCATTCGGCATATGCGTGTGAAACGCGGCCTTGACGCGCGGCTTCAATCGATGCAAACGCGCGTGAATATAAAACGCGGTTGCTTCCGGCTGGCCCTGGCCGGCTACGACATGCCCGTCGACATCGCAAACCAGCAACCGTGACGCCGTGATTTCGGAGAACGCATAACCATAAGGATTGACGAAGAACAGGTTGTCGTGCCCGGGCACCACAGCCGAGAAGTGATTGCAGATTCCCTCTTCAAAACCGTATTGCGACGCCAGTTGAAAGCATGCCGCGAGTTGAATTCGTGCTTCGTTGATGGCGTCGGATTCGAGCCGCAACGTCGGCTGCGGATTTGTCGCGCCAATGGATGAAAGCGTGTGCGCCATGGTCGTAGTTCCTGAAAGTCACCAGCCGAGCGAAGCGAAAAGCGGCGGTACCTGAGCGAGTGTGGAGAGCGTTGCATCGGGTGTGTAGTCGGGCAGCAGCGTGCGGCCTGTTGCGCGATCTATCCACACGCAGCGAAAGCCTATGTCGCGAGCGGCCGCGTGATCGAGATGCGGACTCGCGCAGATATGCACGACTTCGTCGCGCGTCACGCCGAGTTGCTCATGCGCGTAATCGAACAGCCGTCGCGCGGGTTTGTAGGCGCCCGCCTGCTGAGCGGTGATGACGCGGTCGATATGGCCGCCGAGTTGGGCAACGTTGCCGGCTATGACGTCGTCGTCGGTATTCGACACGATGCACAGACGGTAGCCATCTTCCTTCAGTCTCTGCAACGTATCAACCACTTCTCGAAACGGCGGCATGGCGGAGATGCGGTCGGTCAATGTGCGGACATCGCGTTCGTCAGCGGGCAGCCCGAGTTCGGTGAGTGCAAGATGAAGTCCAGCGCCTGCCACCTCGCGAAACGAGCGATGCGGCGCAATCTGCTCGAGCCTATGCTCGTGCCGGTCGTACACTGCGATGAGCCGTGCCGGATCGACGTCATGACCGTGCTTGGTTTCGAGAATTTCGCGGACGGCCGCCTGCAAGCCTTCGTCCCACTGGATCAGCGTGCCGTAGCAGTCGAACGTAAGCCAGCGGGGGCGGGTGGTGTTGTGCAGTGACATGAATGGACTCCGACGTAAGTAGATCTGTGAATGACGTCAGATTAAGCACATTGACAGATATTTGAAAATTAAATTAATCTCTCGACGTCAGTTGCATCTTAAATAACGAAGCGAGTCCGCCATGCTTGATCTCGACCTGCTGAATACGCTGATTTGCGTCGTCGACGAAGGCAGTTTCACGCGTGCGGGCGAGCGCGTGCATCGCACGCAGTCCACGGTGAGCCAGCAGGTGCGGCGGCTCGAAGAACTCGTCGGGCGCACGTTGCTGATGCGTGACCGAACCGGCAATCAGGTGATGGCAACCGAGCACGGCGAACTGCTCGCGCAATACGCGCGGCGGCTGCTCGCGCTGGCGCAGGAAGCACAAGATGCGTTGACGAGCGACGTCGCGGTCACGCCGCTTCGCATCGGCGTACCGGAAGATTTCGACGCGCGCCGCATGTCGGCGATGTTGTCCGGCTTCGTCAAGACGAAACCAGGCGTGCGGCTCGAAACGGTGGCCGGCATGAGCGCCGAGCTGCAACGCAGGCTCTCGGGCGGTGAGATCGAGATCGCGCTGGTCAAACGCGAGCCGGCGAGCGGCGAGTGTCTGGCTTCATGGCCGGAGTCGCTCGTCTGGGTGCGAGGCGCGCATGCGCCAGCGCCGGAGGAGTCGTCAGACGAACCCGTGCCTCTCGCGCTATTTCCGCAAGGCTGTGTCTACCGGCAGCGCGCAATCCGGGGTCTCGACAAGGCGCATCGCCGCTGGCGAATCGCATTCGGAAGCCATAGCCTCACGGGTATCCAGGCGGCGGTTTCTTCTGGGCTCGGCATCTCCGTTCTGCCGACCACAGCGGTACTCCCCGAGCACCGTGTATGCAACGGTTTTCCGCCTCTGCCGCCGACCGAGCTCGCACTTGTCAGCTCCGGCGGCGTGCTCAACGTGCATCAGCGCGCGCTGGTCGACTTCCTGCTGGCGGAGATGGAGGCGTAGAAGGGCCGGCGGAATGACAAACAAGAACTGAAAAACCGGCCCGACTGCTCGACGCCTACGACAGGTGATGCACTTCCTGCAACCCGAAAACAGGCGTCGGAATGCCTTCCATGCGAGCCTTCAGTTGCAGAGAGAGATACTGCGAGTAATGCCGCGACTGATGCAGGTTTCCACCATGAAACCACAGCGCCTGCTGCTGCGTGGGCTTCCACATGTTGCGCTGCTCGCCTTCCCACGGACCTGGATCTTTGGTTGTATTCGAGCCGAGTCCCCACACCTTGCCGACCTTGTCGGCCACTTCGCGTGAGATGAGATCGGCGGCCCAGCCGTTCATGGAACCGTAGCCTGTTGCATACACGATGAGGTCCGCTTCGAGTTCGCTGCCGTCGCTGAGCAGCACCGAATGCTCTTTCAGTTCCACCACGTCCACGCCGCTTTTCAGCTTGATCTTGCCGTCGGCGACGAGTTCGGACGCACCGACATCGATGTAATACCCGGAGCCGCGACGCAGGTACTTCATGAACAGACCAGAATCGTCGTCGCCGAAATCGAGCATGAAGCCGCTTTCTTCGAGCCGCGCGTAGAACGCCGCATCGCGTTCGCGAATTGCGTTGAAGACCGGAATCTGGAACTCGTGAAGAATCGCATACGGTATGGACGCAAAGGTCAGGTCAGCCTTCGCGGTCGTCATGCCCGCCGCCACCGCGCGCTCCGAATAAAGATCGCCGAGCGCGAACTCCATCAGCGAATCCGATTTGACGATGTGCGTGGACGAGCGCTGCACCATGGTCACGTCGACGCCGGCTTCCCACAGCGCGGCGCAGATGTCGTGAGCCGAATTGTTCGCGCCGATCACGACGACTTTCTTACCGTGGTACGCGTCCGGACCGGGATGCCGCGACGAATGATGCTGCTCGCCTTTGAACACGTCCATGCCCTTGAAGCTCGGGATATTTGGCTTGCCCGACATACCGGTGGCGAGCACGAGTTGCTTCGGCCGAAGCGTGAGATTGCGGCCTTCCCGTTCGACTTCGACGATCCATTCGCCCTTGGCCTCGTCGTAGCGTGCGGATTTGCACACGGTCGAGCCCCAGTAGTTCAGCTCCATGACCTTCGTGTACATCTCGAGCCAGTCGCCGATTTTGTCCTTCGGTGTGAAAACCGGCCAGTTGTCCGGAAAGGGCAGATAGGGCATATGGTCGTACCAGACCGGATCGTGCAGGCAGAGCGTCTTGTAGCGCTTGCGCCATGCGTCGCCCGGCCTCTCGTTTTTGTCGATGATGATGGTCGGCACCCCAAGCTGCCGCAGCCGCGCACCCAATCCGATACCGCCTTGCCCGCCGCCGACGATCAGGCAATACGGCTCTTCCGAGGTGCCGAGTGCGTCGAGTTCCGCCTCGCGCCGCTCCTTCCAGCTCGTGCGGTCGCGGCGCGCACCGTGCTCGGCGCCCATCGGCCGCTTCGGGCCTTTCGGCTCCTCATGCCCCTTGAGTTCCGCCATGGTCGTGAGCAGCGTCCAGATGAGGCCGTCCTTCAGGCGAATGAAACCGCTGCCTCGCGCGACTCCGGTTTCAAAAGTAATCCAGCCTTGCGCAATGCCGTCGGCCTGCGTCGCTGTTTCGTTCTCTGCAAGCCGGAGTTTGGACGGCTTGATCGCGTCCACCTGCGCATCCAGCATCGCGGCGATCTGCTCGCGGCCTTCGAGCGTCTTGATGTTCCATGTGAACGCGACCAGATCGCGCCAGTAACACTCCGGCTGGAACAGGTCGACGGCGGCCTGCGTGTCGCCGCGTTTCAGCGCGGCTTCGAGGCTTTCGAGCACCTGGGATATCGCTTGATTTGCAGTGTTTTCAGACATGGTTGCTCCTCCATTTGAAACGGATAGTCGGACTTCATTGGTAGCGCGGGTTCTACGCCCGCTAGGGAAATCGGGGCAGCGCCGCTAGCACTTATGCGGCGGCAGGATGCGCAGCTTCGCAATCCGCCGGTACAAGGTTGCGCGGGACATGCCGAGCGCTTGCGCCGCCAGTTCGGTGCGCCACTTGGCGTCGTTCATTGCATCGACGATGCGGCGGCGTTCGAGCGCGTCGCTATCGGACAGAAGCGGCGCAGCGTGCGGCGCGGCACTCTCAGCGTTACTGCTATTGCTGTTCTCTCGCGGCGCGGTCGTGCTGCTTCGCGCAAGCCGCGCGGCGGAGGGCTGACGGACGCGTGCATAGAGCGGCGAGCCGGTGTCGCCCAGTCTCAGCGACACGAGGCCGCGGCCCGCTTTCGCGTTGAAGAGACGCTCGGCGGGCACGTCGAAAATCTCCGACACGTGTCGCGGCAACTGGTTGAGCGCCGGCACACATTCGCGTGCGCGGCGGTTTGCGGCGATGACCTGGCCGCGGGCGTCGATCGCAATGAGGATCTCGGGCTGCGCTTCGACGTAATGGCGGTTGCGATGCGCAAGCAGCACCCAGCAATCCGCGGCCGCGTTGAGGAAACAGGCGTCTTCGATCAAAAGAGCGCTTTGCCGCACGATGTGATTGACGAGCCGCTGGCTTTCGCGGTCGTCGGGGGAGCGCACGGCCGACGCATCGAGTACGCCGAGCAATTCGCCGTGCAAACCGAAAATCGGCGATGCGCTGCATGTGAGAGTAGTGAAGGCCGCACGAAAATGATCGGTTCTATGCACGGTAATGGGCTCGGCATCGAGCAGCACCGTCGCGACACCGCAGGTTCCTTCCTCGCTTTCGGACCAGCATGAGCCAAGATAGAGCCCCGCGCGTTTGAAGTCGTGCCGGCGGTCTTTATCGACGCGGTAGTCGATCGTGACGCCCTGTGCGTCGGTCAGCATCACGCAGTAGTCGGCCTCGCGCACCATCTCGTGCAGCCGCGACAGGCACTGGCCCGACGCGCGCAGAAACGATTCCTCGCGATGCTGCACGTCGCGTAATTCCGGCACGGTCAGAATGCGCGGGCCGGCGGTCGCGCCCGGATCGAGGTGATATTGCTCGAGCGAACGTTTATACGACGACGCAAGCCGCTTCCCGTCGACGCCCGCACGCGTTGTCCGTCCTTCGATGACGTTGCATATGCGGTCGATATGTCTCGTTGACGGAACGTAGGGCATGACGAGCCTCCGGGCGAACTCAGCGCGAACTGGGTGCTGGAGACATTCTGCGCCGCTACCTGGCGCGTGTCTCCGAAGCCTGAAACGTACGGTACGTTTGTAGCATGCGCGAATCCGCAGAGCACACTGCAGTGCACCATCGTCGCCGGTGAGATTTTTTTCTCAGCGTGCAAACTCGCACGGGACGCGGCGTGAACGCTTGCCCGGAGCGAAAAAAAACCGGCCCGCAGGCCGGTTTTTTTATCAGGTGTAAAACTTAGAATGTTTCCCAGGTGTCAGCGCCTGCGCTCTGCAATTCGCGTTCTTTGGGCTGCGTAGGCGCCAGCGGCGACGCCACGGCGGCCTTTGTGAAAGTCGTGACCGGTTTTGAATGCGACGGCGCGGGTTTCTTCGACGTCGCAATCGCGCGCGCCGGCTTCGTTCGAACGCTGTGCGCCGTGCTTTGCACCGCCTGCTGTGCCGCGTCGACACGGAAGATCGACACCGCCGCACGAAGGCTTTCTGCCTGGTCCGACATGGCCTGTGCAGCGGCGGTGGCTTGCTCGACGAGCGCCGCGTTTTGCTGCGTGACCTCGTCCATTTGCGTGACGGCCACGTTGACCTGCTCGATACCCTTCGTCTGCTCGGACGATGCCGACGCTATCTCGCCCATGATGTCGGTCACCTGTTTGACTGAGCGCACCACTTCGCCCATCGTTTGACCGGCATTTTCAACGAGCTGTGAGCCATTTGTCACATGAGACACCGACGCTTCTATCAGGTCCTTGATTTCCTTTGCCGCCGTCGCGCTGCGCTGGGCGAGCGTGCGGACTTCGCCGGCAACCACCGCGAAGCCCCGGCCGTCTTCGCCTGCGCGAGCGGCTTCGACCGCCGCGTTGAGGGCGAGAATATTCGTCTGGAACGCAATTCCTTCGATCACCGAAATGATTTCGGTCACCTTGGTCGAACTCGAAGAAATGTCTTGCATGGTGGCCACGACCTGCTGAACCACTTCGCCACCCGAGGCCGCCGTCGCCGACGCCGCCGACGCGAGCGTGCTGCCCTGGCGCGCGTTATCGGTGTTGTTACGCACGGTCGAGGTCAGCTCTTCCATGCTGGCCGCGGTTTCCTGCAGCGATGCGGCCTGTTCCTCGGTGCGTTGCGAGAGATCCTGATTGCCTTGCGCGATCTCGCCGGCAGCCACGGAAATCGATTCCGCCGATGTTTTGATGCCGGACACAATCGATGTGAGCTTCTCGCGCATTGCCTCCAGAGAAGCCATCAAACTCGTCCGATCGCCGGGTGCCACTCGCACGCTGACGGTGAGATTGCCCTCGGCGATCTGTGCCGCCATTTCCTGCGCGGCGCTCGGCTCGCCACCCAACTGGCGCAGAATGCTGCGCGAGATCAGCGCGGCGGTGACAATGCCCAGCAGAACGGCGATACCTGCAATGACCGCGACTATCGTGCGGACCTTTGCATAAGTGGCGACAGCATTCTCTCGAGCTTCCTTATTCTGTTGGTCCTCTAGAGCCGCCAGCTCGACTGCGCGTGCGAGCCACACTCGCTGCGGCGGGCGTGCGTTCTGCAACAGTTCCTGCATCGCGCCGGCGGTGTCGTGCGCCAGTGCGAGGTCCATCGCCTTGCGCTGCGGCGCCATCGCTGCGGCTTCGTCCTGCTTGATCTGATCGAGCAGCGAACGCTCCTTTGGCGCGGTGCCGGGCTCGGCGAACATACGTGAGAGTTGCTGGAATGCGTCCGCATAAAGCTGGTCCTGCTTTTTCATGCGTTCCGCCTCTTGCGCAACATCGCGCGGATCGCTGATCAACGCGAGGTTGCGAAGCGCGATGGCGCGATCCTGTATCGACGAGCGCAACTCGTTCGCAAGACGCGTTTCCTCGTTATTCACGCGAGCGATGCCGTCCAGACTCGCGTCCAGTTCCGAGAGACCATATAACGCAATGGCGGCGACCACCAGCATGAATGCCGTCAACAGCCCGAAGCCGGCTTGCAATCGTGTCGATACCTTGATGTTTTTCATTTCCGTCCGCATTCAGAAAGGCGTATGTCTGGTTTACGACTGCCTGACGGAATACTGAAGGTTGTTTGTAATCGACGACGTCAAGCCGCGCCGCGACGGGCCGGGGCGTGGATATGGCGGCAAGATGCGGACCGGCAAAATTTGCCGGATGTATTGCGCCGATGCTTACAGCCGTCATCGGCGTTGCATGATTCGCGGCCCGTTCAAGGCTGAACCGGTTGCCATGTCGGATCGGGATCGAACGCTTTCAGCGCTGCCGCTTCTCGCGCCGAATTCGGTCCCAGGTTCTTCTGATAAACCTGGCCATCCTGATTAACGATGAAGCTGATTACGCCGGTCTTGCCATACTCGCTCGGCCACGCAACAAGGCCGCAGCCGTTTGTCATCGCGCCGTTCTGGACGTAGTCGAGTGCGCCGTGTTTCGCGTGCGGTCCCTGCGCGGTCAGAATACGGAAGTGATAACCGTGGTAGCCGTCCTTGCTCAACGAGCCGGTTTTCGGCATGGCGGCAGCGAGCGGGCCAAGCGGGCTCTCCGGTTCGCCCTCGGCGGTGGGCCAGTAGAGACCGTCATGCTTTCCCGGCGTGCTCAGCAGCCGCTGCGCATAGTGGCCGGTCGACGCGCGGTAGTCACGCTGAGCGTCGAGATAGGCAAGCGAGGTCATGATCGCTGCGCGTTCGTTGCGGCCGATCTTGCGCGTCAGAATTTCGTCGCTGCCCGCCGGCGGATCGAAGCGCCAGCCGTTGGCCGCCTGCACGAGCGGAATCGGCAATGTCCAACCGCTCGTGCCCACCGACAGGTGCTTGCTCGGGCGGCCGTGAAGCGGCGCTGCGTCGTCCACAATCCGATGGCCCGCAGCCCATGCGCCGAGGAATTCGTAGATGTCTTCTTCGCCGACGTCCTTCGTCGGAATGAAGCGGTTGTAGTTCGTGCCGAGTACGTGCTGCATCGCCGCGTGATCGTTGGTGGCGATCGCGTCGACGAGTGCGTCGGCGGCGGCTTCCGGTGTCGGGTAAACGGCTTGGGCCTGCGCCGGTGCGGTGCAAAACAATAGCGTCGACAGTGCGATTGCAGCGCTGGCAAGACGATGCGATGAGCGCCCTGCGGCGGCGTTCGCGAGGAAAACGCGGATCAAGTGGATGCGGTTCATGAGCGGCTCCTGGGTATCGTTCAACGTTGACGGCCGAGGTGACGCTGTCCGCCGCCGCCCGCACCAAAGCCGCCATGCGGCTGTCCGCCTCCGCCCGCACCGAAGCCGCCAGTGGGCGGGTGCCCGCCGCCCGCTCCGAAACCGCCGCCGCGAGACTGCCCTCCGCCGCCAGCACCCGGGCTACCGCCGCGCGCTTGTCCGCCGCCGCCCGCGCCGAAGCCGTTGCGTGCGCCGGCTTGCGCTTGCCGGCTTTCTTGTCCGCGGTGCATGTCCTGCTGCGCCGCCGCGCCGTTGCCGGCGCCGCGCAGCGCATTGTCGCGATTTACATTCTGTGCGCTCGACCGGACATTGCTCGCGTTGGCGCCGCCGTGCTGGATACCCTGCAAACGCTCGCTCGCGCTGCCGCCCAGATTCTGGCCCGTGCGGTTCTGCAAGGTCTGTTGCGCCTGCGCGCGAGATGCCGACATATCGCGCCCCCGGTAAGCGTCGCGCTGAGCGCTACCCATATTCGCGGAGGCGTTCCGGTTGAATGTGGTGTCGCGGTTCCATCGGGTCGTGTTGCTGTTTACGTCGAGGCGCCGGTTGACGTTCACGTTGTTGTACCGGTTGACGTTGATATTGACGCTGTGATTGTTCCAGTTGACGTCGCTCCACAGCGCGCTAGTGATCGCGATGCCCGCGCCGAACGCAAGGCCCGCGGCGAGTCCGCTCGCGACCGCATAGCCTGGAGGCGGTGGTACATACACGGGCGGATACGCTGGATAGGGCCACGCACCGTAGACCACAGTCGGGTTATACGTCGGCACGTACACGACTTGCGGATTGGCCGGCACGATCTGGATCGTGCTTTGCTCGACGATAACCTTCTGTTGCTCAGATGTCTTCAGATTACCCGCCTGTTGCGCCTGCTTGCGCAGCCGTTGCACGGAGTCCATCACGTCGTTCGGCTGCGCAAGAAACGCATTTCCGAGTTGCGCGACCCAGTCTGGCTTCGAGGCCATTGTGGCAAGCACCTGGGGGAAGGCCACCAGTGATTGCACGCTCGGGTCCCACGGCTCTGCTGCGACCGCTTTGACCGCGTCGTCGCCCTTGATGCTGGAGTTTGCTTTCGACCAGGCCGCTGCGGCCCCGATGTCCTGTGGAAAGGTGGATGCCATCAGCACCTGGGCGAGCAGTGCGTCGGGGTAGAGCGCGATTGGCGCGGTGAGCGAATCGAGTTGCTGCTTCGACACATTGGCTGCGGTTTGCGCATGAGCCGCGGGAACCGCGACCTGAAGCATGACCGGCAAACCTGCCAGCATGGCGAGGGCGATCAGCGTCGCTCTCTGGTTTGCGCGTGAGCGTTTCACGATGAACTCTCCCTATTCGAAGCTGCGTCAACTCATTACGGCGTACAACGTATATCGGACTCCGAAAGACATGGCGTCTGAAGGAAACATTTCATGCACGCGTTTTGAAGTCCGGTAGTGCGCCAATGGACAGATTATTAACCGGCTTTTATATGGAATTTCAATGCGCGGGAAAATATATTCAGGTTGAAGTTGGCGAAACGATCACCTAAGAGAACGATTTATCTATTGCTTCAGGACATAAAACCGGAGGTCGTGAAAATACAGACACGTCGAATTGTCTGCTTGCGTTTCGTCCTGAGTTTTTCTATCTGCGATGCAATACAGCGCTCGCCTCAACCCGTCGTTCGAATGACGTGGGTCACTCTGCGATGGAGCCAAGCAGCGATACCGGCACGCCATGACAGCTCACCGTCGCGACAACCCCGACGCCGAGGCCTTCGACGAACTTCACGCGAGTCTCGAACGGCGACACCTGTTTATCGACGCGCAGAATGTTGAGCGGCCACGATGAATGCGATAGCCGTTCATGCGCAATGGCGCCGACCCACAGCGGCACGGCTGCCGCGCCGTCGCCGACCGCATAACCGCTCGGCCAGAAGCGCAACACGTCGCGCTCAGCGCGCGTGTCGCCGGGACGCATGAAAACGAGCGACGACGGCACTCCGTTGTTCAGCTTCGGCAGTACGGGCAGAGCGACCGCGGGTACGTCCGGCGAGGCCAGCGAGAGCAGGCTATGGGCGGACACGTCGGTGCCTTCGAGCCATCCCTCGCTTCGCAATTGGCGGCGGATCGCGTCGCCATCCGATACCCATTGCAGCGTGAGCGGTTCCTTGCGGTCGCCGCCCATATCCGAGCGATAGCACGGCAGATGCTTCCACACGGAAAGCGTCCATTGTTGTTGCGTCACGCGTGCGAGCGGCAGAGGCGCTGGCGTGCCGGGCGGCGTCATCATGCCGAGACCCGACTGCAGACCCATGCTGGCGAGCACCACCACGAGGACGATTGCCGGCATCCAGCTGCGCGCCGGTGGCGACTCCGGATGACGCAACATCGCAGTAAGCGCGACGATCGCCACCCACACGTACGAGAGCGCGGCGCCGCCAATCGCATCCGATACCCAGTAGCGGCCGAAGTACACGCCCGCAAGCGCGACCACGGTTACGACGAGCGTGCTCGCGGTGACCACCAGCAATCCTTCGAGCATGCCGACCCGCCGCGCGAGCAGGAACGCAAGAAACCCATAGACGATGACCGTGGCCGCCACGTGGTTGCTCGGAAACGCGTAGGTATTCGTCATGAGCGCGTTGGGCGCGGCGCGCTGCATGGCGAATTGCAAGGCGAAGATCAGCATCTGCGAAAAGACGACGGCCGCGAGCCAGTAGCCCACGGTGCGCCAGCGCCGCTCCAGCAACATCCACAGCGTAACGGTGACGATCAGCGCGGCGAGCGTCGCACTGCTGCCGAGCGTCGCGAGAGCGGCGAGCACGGTGTCGCCCCACGGCGTGCGCACCGATTGCATGAAGCGGTACACGGACTCGTCGACATGGGTGAGCGGATCTCCGGTGATCACCTGATGAAGCACGCCGAAGAACAGTGCGCCGCACACGAGCACGACCAGCGACGCCAGCAGGACGCTGGTGGCATCCGGCGCTTGCGGGTCCAGCATTCTTCGCGCGACACGGCCAAGCGGTCCGGGATGACGGCAAGCCCAGCTGCCGAGATGCCGCCCAGCCGCATTCGACCACGCGTTGGCGTGCGACAGCAGGAAAGCCGCTGCGCGGTAGCTGAGCCAGACGCTGCCCACGAGCAGCGCGAGGACCACCACGAGCCGGAACGAGACGGCCCCGGCGAGCAGCACCGAAGCGCCGAACACGACGCCCGGCAGGATATGCGCCGGTGCCCACAGCAGCGCCGAGAGCACGTTCATCGCGTAGAAGCGCACGGGGGACATGCCGAGCATTCCGGCGACCACCGGCACGATTGCGCGCAACGGTCCGACAAAGCGCGCGAGCACCACGCTCTTTGCGCCGTGCTTGTCGAAGAAGCGGTAACCCGCTTCGAGCACTTCGGGATGTCGGGAGAAGGGCCAGAGCTTGACGATCCGCTTCTTGTAGCGGCTGCCGAGCCAGAAGCTGAGGCCGTCGCCGGCGATTGCACCGACGATTGCCCATGCAAGGACCCAGCCGAGGCTCAGCGAGCCGGTGCCGGTCAGTGCGCCCGCGAGAAACATTGCGGTGCTGCCAGGAACGAAGGTACCGATGACCGCGACCGACTCGAGAAAGGCCGCGAAAAATACAACCGTGAGCATCCATTCCGGATGGCCGGCCAGCTGATGCAAGAGGTGAAGGTAGGCTTGCTCCATTGCGCGCGATCAGCCGTTATGGCGTAACGATCGATCATAACGCGCATGGAGCGTTTCTATTCCCCAAGCTGTCCTTTTCCCGGGTGCCGGTCGCGCGAGAACCCGGGTAACTCGTCCCGCAGAACCCGTGACGGCTGTGAACGAAGTGGGCAACGGTTCGTCATACTGGTCGAGGGGCGCGTTACCTAACGGAGTGCAGCAGATGAAAATCGCAACTGGCGGTGTGGGGCGGACGGTGCTGATCGCGGCATGCTTCGCCGGCTTTAGTGGAATGGCTTGCGCGCAGTCGGGCAGCACGGGCGCGGGCGTTGGCGTTGGCGGCTTGAGCGCTACGCCGTCGGTAGGAAGCGTCAATGGCGGTGGAGCAGCGGGCACGACGCTGGCGCCCACGCCCGGCCTCGCAACGCCGGGAGGTGCTGCGGGAACCGGCAGGATCGGCGTGATGGGTGCCGGCGCGGGCCGCGTGCCGAACAACATGCGTGCGAACGGCACGAGCCTGAACCAGAACCCCGATCCACGCGTACCGAGCCTGAGCGGAAGGCCCCCGGCGCCGCGATAGATCGAGCCGCGAGGGCCGGATTGACTAGCGCGGCCGGCTTAAAATGGGCGTTCCACCAACCGGTTCATTCGACTACAGGAAGCGCCCATGGCATACGGTGAGCACAGATACGAAGTCTCCGTGCAGTGGACAGGCAACCTCGGCAGCGGCACCTCGGGATATCGCGACTACAGCCGCGATCATGTGATTGCGGCGGGAAGCAAGCCCGAGATTCGAGGCTCGTCCGACGCCGCGTTTCTCGGCGACGCCAAACGATGGAACCCGGAAGACTTGCTGGTCGCATCCGCTTCGGCCTGTCACAAGCTGTGGTATCTGCATCTGTGCGCGGACGCCGGCATTGCCGTGGTGCAGTACCAGGATCACGCCGAAGGCACCATGCTCGACAGTGCGCAGCAAGGGCGCTTCTCGCAGATCGTTTTGCGCCCGCGCGTCGTGATTCAGGCGGGCGGCGATGTGGAACTCGCGCGGCGCCTGCATCACGTTGCGCACAAGAAGTGCTATATCGCGAACTCGGTGAACTTTCCGATTCTGTGCGAGCCGGTGATCGAGACGAGCCCGGACTGAGCGATCTATTGCCGGGCGCTGTTGGCTGCAAGTAACTGGAAGCTAGCGCGCCTTTCCTGGGTGTTGAGCGCGTACCGAGCGGCTATTGAGCCGCTACCGCACGGGGGCATTCCCAGCGCATTAGCGATTGCCGTCGAGCAGATCGCCCAGCAGTTCGTCGAACGCGGCCTGCGCGTCTTCCAGTTCCTGCAACGCGGCGTCGAAAGTCTGCAGCGCGAATTGCGAAGGATTGCCGCTGCCGGCCGGCGGAAATTGCGATTGCAACGATGCAAACGCTGTCTTCACGCGTTGCGTCGCGGTCAATACGCGCTCCATTGCAGCGCTCTCTTCGGCGCGGGCTTTTTCGTGATCGATGTTGCCGGTGTTGTCCATTCGGTGCTCCGTGTTCGTGGGTGCGGCGTGCGCCGCGTGAAATGGCGTGACTATGCCACGTTCGGGCTCACGATAGCGGCAAGCCGCCGTCGGCCTTTACTTCGCGCAACGACAATGCCGATTCGACCGACGTCACGCCCGGCAGACTGCGCATCTGGTCGCGCATGAAGCTGCCGTAGTCGTCCAGATCGCGCGCCACCACCTGCAAGATGTAGTCTGCGCTGCCCGACACGTTGTGACATGCGATCACCCGCGGTATGGCCTGCACCTCGCGCTCGAAGCGGTTGGCCAGATCTTTGTCGTGCACGGCGAAGCGCACGAGAATGAATGCGACTACGCCGAAGCCGAGCGCTGAACGTGCGAGCACTGCGCGGTACTGGCCGATGTAGCCGTCGTTCTCCAGACGCTTGAGGCGTCGCGCGCACGGTGTTTCGCTCAGGCCGACCAGTTCGGCGAGCTTCGCGTTCGACATGCGGCCGTCTTTCTGCAGCGCGGCGAGGATCGCGCGATCGGTCTTATCGAGGTCAGTTGACATGGGTTAGCGGGCGCTTTTCGAGTTCTAGTGGGAAGCTGACGGAAACAGCGTGATGTTAGCGCATTCCGCCAAATTTCCAGCCAGAACTCCGGAAATTCGCCAGCAAAACCTCCGTCGACAATAGCAAGATAGAGCCTCGAAACAACGAGGCTCCCATGATTTCCGCACACCTTCTTGCTGTCTATATTGCCGCGCTGCTGGTCGTTTATGCCGTACCCGGGCCCGACATGGCGCTGATCCTCCAAACCAGTATTGGGCGCGGTGTGAGGAGCGGCTTTGCGGCGGCTTGCGGACTCGGTTTGGCGCGTGCGACTCACGTCACGCTCTCCGCTTGCGGCGCCGCCGCGCTGTTGCGCAACGCGCCGTGGCTGTACGACGTGGTGCGTTATGGCGGCGCGGTTTATCTCGCGTGGATCGGCATCCAGATTTTCCGCTCGCCGATGTTCGCTTTACCAGAAGGCGGCGCGGCGCGCGACGAAGCTAACCGCCCGACGGACGCAATGGCGACAGCAGGCATGCGGCAGTTGCGGGCGGCGTTCGTCAAGGGTTTGCTGACGAATCTGCTGAATCCGAAAGCGCTGCTGTTCTGTTCGGTCTTGTTGCCGCAATTCGTGCGTCCGGAGGCGGGGCCCGTTGCGTTGCAGATGATCGAGCTGGGTTCGGTGCTGCTCGCGGTCGGCTTTTGCTTCGACCTCACGTATGCGATCGGCGCCGCGCGGATCGCGGGATGGATGCGCGCGCACCCGCTTGCTCAAACGTTGCAGCGCTGGACCTTCTCCGCGGCGCTGATCGGATTCGCACTGCGACTTTCTCTCGATTGACGCGAATTCGGCCGGCTCTACCGGTTCAGCTTGCGTTCGCGGCGCGAACGGTCGTCGATAATTTTTCTGCGGTGCTTGTCTTTCATCTTCTTCCAGGTTTTGCATTCGTCGCGGGTGCGCAAGCAGCCAATGCAAAAGCCGGTTTCACTGTCGAATTTGCAGATGTCGATACAGGGCGATGCTGTGCTCATAGCCGGTGGACAGGTTGTGAAGGGCAGAGATGGTGAGGCGACTTTCGCATGCCGCATGCCTGGGCGCCAAGTGATTGTGTTAATAAAGCCGATAGAGCGCCGATGGAGCGCCCATTCAGCGGCCATGTCCGGCCGGCGATGACACGAACACAACCGCCATGCTTCGCCTTCAATGAAAACATTTCTGCTTTATGCGATTACCGCCGTCGCCGAGATTATCGGCTGCTATTTGCCGTGGCGATGGCTGAAAGAGGGCGGCTCTGTCTGGCTGCTCGTGCCGGGCGCACTCAGCCTCGCGCTTTTCGCCTGGCTGCTCACGCTGCACGGCACCGCCGCGGGCCGCGTGTATGCGGCGTACGGCGGCGTGTATGTGGCGGTGGCGATCTTGTGGCTATGGGGCGTCGACAAGGTGCGGCCTACGCTGTGGGACGCAGCCGGCGTCGCGGTGACGCTGGCCGGCATGGCAATCATCGCATTCCAGCCGCGCGCCTGAGCGCGTGAACCGGCGCGCCCGGGTGCCGCTGCACCGCGGCGCGATTCCGGCGCGGCCCCAGCGCATTCGCTATTCCAATCGCTTACTTCAACCCGCCCAGATAGTCGAGCTTGCCGAGTTCCACGCCGTTGTGGCGCAGGATGCCGTACGCCGTGGTCACGTGGAAGAAGAAGTTCGGCAACACGAAGCCCAGCAGATAAGACTGGCCCGTGAACTCGACGGGCCCGTTGCGCATTTTCAGGGTGACTGTGCGCTCCTCCGATCCGTCGATCTGCTGCGGGCTGAATTCCTGCAGATAGTCGATCGTTTTTTGAAGGCGGGCATGCAGTTCGTCGAAGGTCTGTTCGACGTCGTCGTATTTGGGCGCTTCGACATTGGCGAGACGCGCGGCGCAGCCCTTTGCGGTGTCGCTTGCGATATACACCTGACGCACGAGCGGCAACATGTCCGGCGCGAGGCGGGCGTTCGTGAACACCGACGGATCGATCTGCTTTTCGGCTGCGTGTGCCTGAGCCTTGCCGAGGATGGCCTGCAGATTGGTGAGGCCGCGAATCAGCACGGGCAGTGATGCTTGATACATCGAAATTGACATGGGTTCCTCTGATTCTTCGATTGCCCGCGCGGACGGCGCGTAAGGCAATGTAACGGCGGGATAGCCGCTGCAGCATCATAGCGGAGCGACGCGAACCGCGCATGACGCGCCGCCGCGTTAGCCATTCGGCCTACTGCCGCCTGCGCCGGAACTGTGTTCGAATGCATTGGTCCGAAGGTTTGCGAAGTCCTGCAAGCAGCACCTTGAAATCAGCAACGTGCCGTCTGTCGTCGGGCAGAGAGCGGACAGGGCGCCCCCGCCAGTCCCTCGTGTATCCGGCGCCGTCACGCCAACAGGAGAGTCGACACATGGCCACCAAGCACCCGCTGCCCGGAAGCGAGCGAAAGGTAGAACAAGGTTCGAAACTCATCGGAGCTTGCGATCCGTCGGAAAAGATCGAGGTTTTCGTAATGCTGCGCCGCCAGCAGCAGGCGCAGTTCGACGCGCTGATGAAACGCATAGAGGCAGGCGACCCGGACGTGGAACCGCTGTCGCGTGAGACGTTGGCCAAAGACTATGGCGCAGCCCCCGACGACATCGCCAAAGTCAAGGCATTCGCGGCTGCGCACGGCCTGAGCGTGGTGCGTGAAGACCCGGCCGCGCGCTCCGTGCTGCTCTCCGGAACCGTTGAGCAATTCCAGAATGCGTTCGGAGTCAAGCTTGAAAAGTATCAACACCATACGGCCGGGGAATTTCGCGGCCGTACCGGCGTGGTCAACGTGCCCGACGATCTGCACGGCGTCGTTGAGGCGGTGCTCGGGCTCGATAACCGTCCGCAGGCACGGCCGCACTTTCGCATCCGCCCGCCGTTCCGCCCGGCCCGGACGCATCAGGCTTCGTTCACGCCGATTGAACTGGCGTCTCTCTACAAATTTCCCGAAGGCGACGGCGGCGGCCAGTGCGTCGGCATCATCGAACTGGGCGGCGGGTATGACCCGGCTGACCTCTCGTCGTACTTCAAGAGCCTCGGCATGCCGTCGCCCACGGTGAAGTCGGTGAGCGTCGACCAGGCGCGCAATGAGCCGACTGGCGACCCTAACGGTCCCGACGGCGAAGTCACTCTCGATATCGAAATCGTCGGCGCAATCGTGCCCGGCGCGACCATTGCCGTGTACTTCGCGCCGAACAGCGACGCGGGTTTCATCGACGCCGTCAGCCGTGCGGTACACGATACGGTCAACAAGCCGTCGGTCATCTCGATCAGTTGGGGCGGCCCGGAATCCATCTGGACCAGCCAGTCGCTGAAGGCGTTCAACAGCGTGCTGCAAACCGCGGCCGCGCTCGGCGTGACGGTCTGCGCCGCGTCGGGCGATAGTGGATCGAGCGACGGCGCGGGCGCGGGAGATCAGGTCGATTTCCCGGCGGCGAGCCCGTATGTACTCGCGTGCGGCGGCACGAGCCTGAGCGCATCGGGGACGTCCATCACGCATGAGGTGGTCTGGAACGACGGCCCGCAAGGCGGCGCCGGCGGCGGAGGCGTGAGTGGCGCTTTTTCGTTGCCGGCCTGGCAGGAGGGCTTGTCGGTTGCGCTGTCGAAAGGTGGCAAGAAGCCGCTTGCGAAGCGCGGCGTGCCCGACGTCGCGGGCGACGCCTCGCCGCTGACCGGCTACACCGTGCTCGTCGCTGGCACACAAACGGTGGTCGGCGGTACCAGCGCGGTTGCGCCGCTTTGGGCTGCGCTGATTGCCCGCATCAACGCGGCGAAAGGCAAGCCGGCGGGCTTCGTGAACCCGAAGCTTTATAAGGCGGCGGGCGTCTGCAACGACATCACGCAGGGCAACAACGGCAGCTTCGCGGCGTCGGCGGGCTGGGACGCCTGTACGGGACTCGGCAGCCCCAATGGTCAGAAAGTGGCCGGAGCACTATAGTCAGCAGGAATCCGCAGCACCGGCACAAGACGTGAACGTACCCAGGGAGTCATCATGACAAGCACAGAGTCAACGTCCGTTAGTCCGCAATCGTCGCAGAATTCTCAAACCTCGGGCACGCCCCCAGCGGCCGGTGGGAAACGCAAGCCGGCCGATCAGCCTTTCTTCGATCCGGTTGCATACGGCAACGGGCCTGACGACTCCGTAACGGCCACGGACGAGAGTGCCGCGATCACGCATCACTCGGTCACGATAGACGGCAAGAAGATCAACTACACGGCGACGGTGGGTCATCTCGTGATCGTCGATCCGAGCAGTTCGGAACCCGCCGCGCGGATGTTCTACGTCGCGTTCACGCAAGACAACCAGAAAGAGGAAACCCGGCCGCTCACCTTCTTCTATAACGGCGGACCGGGCTCGTCCGCGGTGTTCGTGCTGCTCGGCTCGTTCGGGCCGCGCCGCATCAAGACGTCGATGCCGAACTTCACGCCGCCCGCGCCCTACACGATAGAAGACAACCCCGACAGCCTGCTCGACAGAAGCGATCTGATCTTCATCAATCCGGTCGGCACTGGCTATTCAGCGGCGATCGCGCCGAAGAAGAACCGCGATTTCTGGGGCGTCGACCAGGACGCGGATTCGATCGCGCAATTCATCAAGCGCTTTCTGACGAAGAACAACCGCTGGAATTCGCCGAAGTACCTGTTCGGCGAGTCGTACGGCACGGCGCGTAGTTGCGTCGTCGCCTACCGGCTGCACGAAGGCGGTGTCGATCTGAACGGCATTACGCTGCAATCGTCGATTCTCGACTACACACAGGCTGGCAATCCTGTCGGCGCGCTGCCCACGGCCGCCGCCGACGCGTGGTATCACAAGAAGCTCGGCATCGCGCCGCGGCCGACAGATCTGGGCGCATTCGCTGAAGAAGTCGCGCAGTTCGCGCGCACCGACTACCTGGCGGCGCTGCGCAAATTCCCGACCACCGATTCTGCGACGGTCGAGAAACTCGCCGAATACACGGGCATCGACAAGACGACCTTGCTTGCGTGGAGCCTCGATGTCGCGTCGTACGACAGCCGCGGCAATTCGCTGTTTCTGACCACGCTTCTCAAGCCGCAAGGTCTAGTGCTTGGCGCATACGACGGCCGGGTCACCGCGATCGGAACCGGCATAGCCGGCAAGGTCGATCCCAACTCGGGCGGCAACGATCCGACCATGACGGCGGTCTCGGGCGTCTACACGACGATGTGGAACGTCTATCTGAACGAGCAGTTGAAATACACGTCGAACTCGGCGTTCACGGACCTCAACGATCAGGCGTTCCAGTTCTGGGACTTCAGCCATATCGACCCGACCGGTGCTCAGAAGGGCGTGGACGACAAGGGCAACGTGATTCTGTACACGGCCGGCGATCTGGCCGCCGTCATGGCACTGAATCCGGACCTCAAGGTGCTGTCGGCAAATGGCTTCTACGATTTCGTCACGCCGTTCTATCAGACTGTGCTCGACCTGCAGCAGATGCCGCTGCTCAGTCAGCAGGTTCGGCAGAACCTTTCGGCGCGCTTCTATCCGTCGGGTCACATGATTTATCTCGACGGCGGCTCGCGTACCGCGTTGAAGGCGGATCTCGCGGCAATGTACGATTCGGCGGTGGCGAACACCGAGGCACTGAGCCGTATTCGGGCGCTGCAGGCTCGCGTGGCACAGTAGGTCGGGCGGTGGTGGGTCCGCGGCGGCATTGCGTCGCCGTGGAAGGTCATCGCAACGCACGTCGTGCATCCGGCGGGCAAGCATTTTTTTCGCATGCGTATTGAATGTGTTTTAATTACCTTGCGAATTGACTATTGCGTGCCTCCGCAGGCGCGCCGACGAATGAACGCAGAAATTGCAGACAGGCGTCGCAGCGGCTGTTCCGGCGACCACACAGGTAGGATCTTCAGGGCACATCTGCTCGCGCTTGCGTCCCGGCGTCCGCGCTCGTTGCGATTTGCCGTGGCGCTGAGCGCCACGGCGCTGTTCGCGTTGCGCGTGGGTGGCGCGTATGCGCAGGAGGCGCGCATGCTCGACGAACGCGTCACGCAGCAATCGATCGGCGAAACGATATGCCGCCCGGGCTATGCCAGCGCGGTCGCGCCGCCGTTCGATGAACTCATGGCGCACAAGGACCGGATGCTTGCCGAGCGCGGTATCGACGCCGACGACGGCGCCGATTTCGCGCTGGACAGGCGCGTGCCCGTGGTGCTCGGCGGTTCGCCGGACGCGCCTTCCAACCTCAGTCTGCTGCCGTGGGCGGGCCGCCAGGGCGAGCGCCGGAAGGCGCGCGCGGCGGTCATGCTCAAGCGCTGCGTCTGCGAGGGCAAGATCAGTCTCGCGGAGGCGCAAGCGGCGATCGTCGGCAACTGGTCGGTGGTCTATTCGGGCTTCAGCCAGACCTCGTGCGACGTCAGCCGGCTGGACGTCGCCACCAGCGCCGAGAGCGGGCGGGCAGCCGGACATGGCTCGCAGCCTTGAGGCTGTGTTCCCGGAAACTGCGTGCCGCTGATCAAATTCGTTCGCATGGACCTGGCCGCGCTCGTGTGCAGATGGAAGAGGGTTTTCTTTCAACGTGCGCCCGTGAGTCGCTTGCCGTTCATCGCACCACCTGACTTATTCCTGGAGAATCATCATGACCCATTCACCTCTTGCCGCGGCGACGCTTGCCGCACTGACCATCGCGTGTGCCGCCGGCAGCGCGTCCGTATTCGCCGCCGAGCCGGTTCATTGCGGTAAAGCGGACGCGCTGCAAATTCGCGGCGACGTGCCTGCAGCCATCAGCTTCGACGTGTATCGCCAGTTGCGTCCGCTAAATGCGCAACGCGTCGCACTGTTCCAGTCTGCCGGCGAAGTGAAGCACTTACCCGACGGACTTGCAGTGTGCGAAGTTGCGGACGACGGCGTCGACGATCCGTCCGCAGTCCTGGTGGAACTGCCGCAAGGCAAGAACGCGTGGTGGGTGAGCGCAGCCAACGTTCAACAGGCGGACTGATCCTCCCGCGATAAGCCGGGTTGCCCGGTTGCACCTCGGCGTGATCTCTGCGGTGATTGACGCGGCGGTCCGCTTCTTGCGACCGGCTTCCGCATGCCCAGAGGCGCGGTGGATAGTGCGGCGCACCCAGGGAGCGTGCGGCTTCGCTACCCAGCGAATGTTCCGCTGTTCAGGTACAGTGCACTGACTGCGTCTTTAACGCGGTGTCCTCCAGGACGCCGTGACGTGCTGCATGCATGGTCGCAAGTGGCTTTCTGAAACAGGGCCAGCCCAATTACCGGAGATTCGAATGATTGCCTTCTACCTGTCATTGGCCGCGCTTGGCGCAGCGGGCGCCGCACTCATCCGTGAACTCGCCGCCGCGCAGGCCAGACAGCGTGCCGCATTGCGCCGCGTGCACATATATTCCTCCGACCGCAGTAGCCGCCGAGGGTAGGCCGCATGAACCTGATCGTGCGCAACATCGCGCCGTCGTGCAGCGAGCAGGAAGTGCGCGAATTCCTCCAGCGCGAATTGGGGCACTACGCTCGCAATGTCGAGGTTGTCGACGCCGGCACGCCCGGCGCCTATGCCACGATCGAACTCGACGCGCAGGTGCCGTATGTCGGCGAGGTCATCGCGCGTCAGATTCATGGCAAGCAGCTGGGCGGCATGGTGCTCGAGGCGAGCGCCGATCTATTCACCGACGAGCCGCCACCGGCGCAGTGACTGCCGGACCTTCCTCTGGTGTCTTCGGCAGCGAAGGTGCGAGTAGGGTGGGGGCAAGGCGCAGAAAGCGGCGTTTCAAGACTTGAGCCGGCGGCGCGCGTAACCGGTGTTCGCTGTGTCGGTGTGCAGCTCTTGCCGTCTCAGTCTCCGCTTTCAACCTCAGGCCAATCGAACGGCGTGTACGGCAACGCGCGCTTGTGCCGCGTGACCTCGTAAAAACGCAAGATGATCTTGCGTGCCTCATCGCTTACGGATTTTCCTTCCAGGAAGTCGTCGATCGTCTCGTATGGAACGCCGTAGGCGTCTTCGTCGGGCCGTTGCGGGCGCAACGCTTCGAGGTCCGCGGTGGGCACCTTGTGAGCGAGCGCGTCGGAGGCGCCCAGTGCTTTCGCGACCGCACGCACCCGCCGCTTGTTGAGCCCGGCGAGCGGTAGGACATCGGCGCCGCCGTCTCCGAACTTCGTAAAAAATCCCATTAGCGACTCGGCCGCGTGGTCGGTGCCGATCACCACGCCCATGCGCGTGCTGGCTATCGCGTACTGCGCGATCATCCGTTGCCGTGCCTTGATATTGCCGTGGACGAAATCTTCCTGCGCTTCGTCCGCGAACGGCAGGCCGCTTTGATGCAGCGACGCGAGCATCGCGTCCGCGGCGGGCTTGATGTCCACGGTCACGGTCTCGTCTGCGCGAATAAAGGCCAGCGCCTGCTGCGCGTCGGCTTCGTCTTTCTGCTCGCCGTGCGGCAAGCGAATCGCGACGAAACGCGCGTCGTAGGTCGCGGCCCGCAACCGCTCGACGGCCAGTTGCGCGAGGCGCCCGGCCGTAGTCGAATCGATGCCGCCACTGATACCCAGCACGTACGCTTTCAGGCCGTTACTGCGCAAATAGTTCGCGAGAAAAGAGACGCGGCGTTCGATCTCCGCGTTGGCGTCGAACTCGGCAGTGACGTGCATTTCGGCGGCGATGTCCGCTTGAATCGCGGCTGGATCGGTTTGCTTCATGATCTTGTGCTCCTCGCGCCCGGGCGCAATGTCAAAGAAACAACTTCAGCGCGACAGTGGCGAGCACGTAGCGGACCCGCCGAAGGTCCATCGACAGATTGCCATGCGCTGAGTAACATCCTCGTTCCGAGAGCCGCATCAACTTGCGAGCAACCAATAATAATCACATCAGTGCGAACCCGCGATGAACCATTCCAAGCGGCCTCGCCCGCCTGTATTCGTCTGTCCGACTTTTGCACGAGTGGCCGCCCAGTGCAAAGCCGGCTGTATGCCGTATGCATTTTCCTTGTCGCGCGCCACGCGTGAGTTGTTTCCCGTAATGCGGAGGACGCCTGGCCAGGCGCTATCCACCTTTGCCAGGTTGAGCAAGCTTACATGCGGCCTCGCGCTTGCCGTCTCCGCTTGTGCGGCCTTCGCTGCCGGGCCGCCTGCGGTAACGAGCGAAGCGGCGTTTTCCGTCGATGCGTCGTCCGTCGCGGCACCCGATGCGGCCGGCGGCGTGGACCCGCGCCGGGCATTCGCGTTGCGGGATGTATTCGCCCGCCACGTCACGCGACGGCTCAACGTGCCGGCGCCCGAGCAGCGCGCCTACGCCGCTCGTCTGCAAGCGGCGCTGCATGAGCACGAGCTCGGCGAACTATCCGGAGAATACGTCGTGATGGTCGACCGCAATGCAAACGTGCAGGCGCTCCTGATCTATTTCCGCGCGGCGCCCGCCGACGCCTGGCAGATGATCGGCGCGTCGCCCGTATCCACCGGACGGCCTGGCGAATACGACCACTTCGTCACGCCGCTCGGCGTGTTCGAGCACACGCCGTCCAACATGGATTTCCGCTCTGAAGGAACCGAGAACGAGAACCATATCCGCGGCTACGGCAAGCGTGACATGCGCATCTTTGATCTGGGCTGGGCGCAGGCAGAGCGTGGCTGGGGCAAGGGCGGGATCTCGCAGATGCGACTCCAGATGCATGCCACCGACCCCGACCGGCTGGAGCCGCTGCTCGGCGTGCGCCACTCGAAAGGTTGCGTCCGGATCCCCGCATCGCTCAACACTTTTCTGGATCATTACGGGGTCCTCGACGCGGAATATGAGGCGCTCGTCGACTCGGGCAAATCGCTGTGGGTGTTGAAGAGCGATCGGCAGATCATGCCGTGGGCAGGGCGGTATATCGTCGTGGTTGATTCGGCGCGCAAGGCTCGTCCAGCGTGGGCGCCGGCGCCCGACGCCAGGACGCGCGCCAAAGTGCCGGCGGGGGCGGACACAGCGGATTGATGCGCGGCGTTTGGTCGGCGGTCAGCGTCTTGAGCGCCATGTGGTCCGCGCATTAGTGCCGCCGACCCCATGCCATCAACGCATCAACGCATCCATCAACGCATCAGCAACATCGTGCCCGCGCCGAGTATTCCGCCGCACAAAGCGCACGCCCACAACAGCGCCCGCGTACGCCGGTATTCGCGACCGATGTCGGCGAGCAGCCGGGCGTTTTGCCGCGGCGAGCGCGCGCGGTCGTGTTCGTGTTGCAGATAGCGCACGGCCAGTTGCGGCACGCGTGGCAGCATATGGGCGAGATGCGGCAGCTCGCGTGAAATGCGCTGGAACCAGCCGCGATGATCGACGTCGCGCCGCGCGATGTCCGCGAGCACGCGCCGCGCGATGTTCCATGTGTCGACGCCCGGATGCAGCGCGCGCGCCAGCATCTCCGCCTGATGGAATGATCGTTGCGCGGTAGCGAGCCGGCCGGAGACAACACCATCGAACGGAAGCACCGCGTGCAGCAGTTGGTGGAAGAGCGACCCGGCGGAGCGGTCTTGCGCAGCCGCCGCAAAATGCGCTTCGGCTCGGGTACGCAACTCAGCTTCGAGCATTTCGGGGCGAGTCTGATGCGGCACGTGCCCGGCGTCGCGGTGCAGTTCTGCGAGCCGGCCGTAGTCCTGCTCGAACAGGGCGGTCGCGCCATGAACGAAGAACTCGCGCTCGCCGGTCGAGAGGCTGGACATGATCGAAAATTCCGCCAGCACGAGTCGTCCTAAAGAATCGGGCTCGACGCTTACGCGGACCCGTCGCGCGTCAAGCGTCGCGTGAAAGAAGCCGTGTTCGAATGCCTGCTCGGTCACCACTTCCACAATATGCGCGGCGAGCGGTGCGAGCTTCACCTGATGCGCGTGCAGACCGCTAAGGTCGGTAGCCGGCAGCGTGTCGATGCGCTGCATCGTGAGCGTGTGACTGGTGCAAAGATCCCAGATCACGTCGGGTACGACGAGGCGCGTGTCGCCCTCGAAATGATGACCGGTCTGGCTCAGGTTGGCGGCTTCGGCGCGCAGGTCGAAGCGGCGCTGAATCTCGTCCGCGAAGGTTTGAGCCAGCGCCCGCAACCGCAGGCGGCGCGCGGTGCTCGACAGTTTTTCCAGCCAGCGGGCGACCCATCGCAAAAGCGCAAGCTCGTCGCCGATCTGCTGCAACTGTCCGGCACGCAGCAATTTGATCGCCACCTCGCGATGACCGTTGACCGGCATCAGCAATCGCGCGAAATGCGTCTGTTCGGCGAAGCCGCTGCGCACCGGTATCAGGTCGACCGCGCTGAAGAGTGTGGCGAGCGGTCGGCCGAACGCTCGTGTCAAGGCTTCCTCGGATTCGCGCGGCGGCAGCGGCGTTTCCATATGATCGATCGCGTCGATTGCGTCGTGCAATGTCGAGGTTGCCAGTTCCGGGCGCTCGACCAGCGTCTTCGCGAACTGACCCGCAAGTGGGCCGAGCGCGGGCAGCAGGCTGTGAACGCTGCGCGCGCTGCGTGTCGACGAATGCACGCGGCCGACAAGCTCGACCAGCCAGTGCAGCTTGCGATTGGCTGGCGCGGCGAGCCAGATCAGGCGCGCGCCGTAACGCAGTGCGTGGTAGAGCAGGAGTAAGCGGCGAAACAGTGGGGGCATCGGCAGTTCGATTGGCGGCAATGCGGCGCACAAGAACTGGGCGCCGCGGGGCCAGGACAATCAGATTATCAGGAATGCGCGCCGACAGGCGCTTCTGCGAACCGGCAGCCCGGTCGTGCTATGGAGGCAGCGTGCTGGACGCGTCAGTCTCGCTATGCGCTCTTTGGTGATCGCATCTGACCATTGTTCGAACTTTAACGCTGGTTTTTCTCGAAGCCAATGATGCTCGCGATTGCGCTGATCGATTCGGTATCGAGCAGATGCACGAAGAGCGAACGATGCTAATGACCCACATGAGCGACACGCGTGAGCGCCGCTGTTTTCTGAGGAGAGCACTTCTCGAAATGGTGTTCGTGCGGCACAGCGGAGAACATACATCCGCCACGATGGTATGGCGAGAAACTTAAGGAAACCTGAAGAAAATCGCTTTGCAGCCTTTATGACAGTTTTTTTAACGACGCAGTGACAAATGTGTTCTGGCGCACAGTTTGGAACAACTAGACCACTATTCTCGAAGCGGGAAGTGTATGCAGTGCGCGTTGCGTGAACGTATCGAGCATCCAAACACATTCACACGAGGAAATGATGGCCGAAGCGAGCGTACCCCTTTGTGTCGATCTCGATGGAACGCTGACGAGCACCGACCTCCTGGTGGAATCGTTCCTCGTGCTTGTAAAACGAAATCCACTGTACGCGTTCTTATGTATTGGCTGGCTGTTGCGCGGCAAGGCTCATCTGAAGGCGCAGATTGCTCAGCGTGCCGCCATCGACGTGACGGTGCTGCCTTATAACGCGCGCCTCGTGGAGTATCTGCGAGAAGAACGGTCGTATGGCAGAGATCTATATTTATGCACCGCTGCAAACCGCAAGTTCGCTGAAGAGATAGCCTCGTATTTCGGCTTCTTCAAAGGGATTCTGGCAAGCACTGACGCCCACAATCTGTCGGGTGTTCATAAAGCTTTTGCGTTGTCCGAAGAATTCGGTCCGCACGGTTTCGACTATTGCGGCAACGCGCTATGTGACGTGCCAGTGTGGAAGCAATGTAGACGGGCGATCGTTGTAGGGACGCGCCAGATTGCCGAGGCGGCCGAAATGGTCAATCACAAGGTTCTCTTCTTCGAGGATCGGCGATCGCTAATCGCGCTTACTGTCAGGGAAATGCGTGTTTACCAGTGGGTCAAGAATCTCCTGATTTTTGTGCCGCTGCTTGCATCGCACCGATTTACCGAAGCAGACACGCTGCAAGCCGAAGTCATTGCATTTTTTTCTTTCTGCTTCTGCGCTTCGTCTGTATATCTGCTCAATGACATGCTGGACCTCGACGCGGATCGACGCCATGTCCACAAGCGCGATCGGCCGTTTGCGTCGGGACAGTTGTCGCTGGCTTTCGGCATGCTTCTCGGATGTGTGCTTCTTATCGCGTCTGCGGGATTTGCTCTGCTGCTGCCTTTTACTTTTCAGCTGGTACTGGCCGGCTACTTTGCGACCACGCTTGCGTATTCGCTCAGGCTAAAACGGTTCATGCTTGTCGACGTATTTGTTCTCGCGGCTCTTTACACCGCGCGCGTCGTGGCCGGCGGCGCCGCGGGGGACATCCCGCTTTCCGACTGGTTGATCATGTTTTCGATTCTGATCTTTCTGAGCCTCGCCATGGTCAAACGCTATGCGGAACTCGACGCGCTATTACGTGAAGCAAAAGTCTGCGCAGTGGGGCGCGGATACGTCACGCAGGATCTGGGCATTCTGCGTTCGTTCGGCACGGCTTCCGGTTATGTCGCAGTACTGGTTCTCGCGCTGTATATGAATTCATCCGATGTACGCGTGCTTTATCGACACCCTCATGCACTGTGGTTTCTATTCGGACTGCTGCTCTTCTGGATCAGCCGTGTATGGATGTTAGCCTTTCGCGGCGAGATGCATGACGATCCAATTGTCTTCACCATCAAGAATCGCCTCAGCTTGCTCGTAGTATTTCTTTGCGTGGCGACGGTGATAGCGGCAAGTTGACCTCTGAGCATTCAATCGATGCAACTGGGTTTCTCTTTTCTTTTCGTCAGCGCTCCGTTGCTATAAGCGCCTCCTCGGTTAAATCCGTGAGCAAGCGGGATGCCCATATCTTCCTTCAAAAGTGCGGGCGCTGCGGCGCGCGCTTTTCCGGCCGTAAATGTCCCCCGCCTGTGCGGGTACTTCGCACGATATGTTGTGATCAGTGGCAATGCCCGATGACGGCGATTAATCGGCTGACGTCGACTAGATAGGCTGAGGCAATCTGAAAGCATTCCGCATTTTGCGGCCCGAGCGGAGATTTTTCTTCATTCTTGCGTGCGCCAGCGCGCATTCGAGAGCCGGTTCCCGGCATCGTACGGTGGCAAATAACATAATCTGGGTGTACCGCAGGCATCAAAGCGACTCGTTGGGCGGGCCTACTCCGCAAGACGGATGGTCACCGTCCTGTCCCAGTACGTACCTTATTGTCTACGCGAAAAATGAATAGCTTCGACACGAGCATCGAGACTTTTTTTAGCGGATTCCATTCTTGTGTCTTGTGCAATCATGCGGTGCAAGCCATCGCGGACATGTACACATTCAAAGGTCTGGTACTGATTCCCGTTTTATGGTGGCTATGGTTTCAGTCGGCCGAGCGTCGGCAATGGCGGCGTGAAGTCGTCATTGCGACTACCGTGAGTGGGCTATTGGCTCTTCTTGCCGGAAGACTTCTGGCGCATTTTTTACCGTTCCGCACGCGACCGGCGTTTTCGCCCGATCTGCATCTTCATTTCCCAGTTGTCCCGCAAAGCGAAAGCTTGTTATCAGCGTGGAGCTCATTCCCGAGCGATCACGCAATGTTGTGGATGTCGGTTGCGGTAGGCATCTTCATCGTTTCTCGCCGCGTTGGCATTCTTGCGCTGCTGTATGTTGCGATTTTCATTTGCATGCCGCGCGCTTACCTCGGCTTCCATTACCCAACCGACCTGTTGGCCGGAGCCGCGATTGGCATCGTCATCACCTACATCATGACTCGCGATTCCGTGAGAGCGCATTACGCGACGCCCATGTTGCGCTGGATCGAGCGCAATCCTGGACCATCGGCCATGTTGGGATTCGTGCTGTGCCTGGAGCTCGTTACCCAGTTCGATGAAATCAGAGCCTTCGCCACTTCCGTCTTCAAGGTTGTCTGATTCGTTTGTCATTCAGACGGTGGACCGAACGATTCAAGCGGAGCGCGTTACGCGAATGCCGGCCCTCTCGACTCTTATCCCGCACGTAGCATGCAGTGACGTGGGTGTTTCGCCGCGCGAATAAGAGCCGAGATGAGCGCCGTCCTTCTCCAGGTGATATCTAAAGACCAAAGGTCTACACAATCTGAAAAGGGGTGTTGATGACTGCTCGAAACGGAACGGCGTATACCGGCAGGCCGTTGTATTTGTGGAGCGTCTGGCTGATTGCTACTGTTGTGGCTTGCACGCCGCTCTTCGTCTCGTCGATTCCGCCATTGGGACAGCACTTCTATAACATCGTCAGAGTAGACATTCTGGCGCATCCGGGTTCCTACGCTGGCAACTTCGTAGTTCGGTGGGACCCATTGCCCGACCTTGCGATGGACCTGACCCTGCCGTGGATCGCGAAGCTGATGCCGGTGGAGTGGGCAGCATGGTTCTTTATCGTTGTCGAACTCTCGTTGCTAAGCTCAGGCTGCCTGGTTCTTAGCCGTGCTCTGAATGGCCGGTGGTCGTGGTTCCCGCTATTCAGTTTTCTGCTTCTCTACAACTGGATCCTGATACGCGGTTACGATAACTTTCTGTTTGGCACTGGCCTTTGTTTGTGGGCGATAGCCTTGCATGTGGCGCTTCGCCGGTTCACGGTCGCGCGGATCATAGCGTCGTCTTGCAGCGCCCTTGTGATTTATTTTTGCCATCTTTTTCCTCTGGCCGTTTTTGCACTGGTCATAGGAACATGGGAGCTTGGCTGCTTCCTGCAGGAAGGGAAATTGCGAATCCGCTCGCTCGTCACGCACGCGAGCGCAAGCCTGGTTCCGTTGATACTTCCCGTTGTGTTGCTGGCGCATAGCAGTACCGGCGGACTTCGTGGCTCCGTCGACTTCGGCTTCGTTCATATATTTGCCAAAATCAGCCGTTGGCTCGATGTCTTCGCAATCGGCAATCCCCCGGCTGACGTCGCAGTGCTGGCAAGCATGGGCCTGACATTAGCCATCGGCTTCCTAATGAGGTGGTGGTCCTGTAAACCCGAGTGCCGGATCACGGTGATTGCGCTTCCGTTGGTAGCGCTATTCGCGCCGTTCTCCGCATTTGCTTCTTATGGCGTGGTCGAGCGATGCGCGCTGAGCTTCGCATTCCTGCTGACAGCGCTCGTGGATGTGCGGGCTTCGGCACCGCGTCTGCAACGGGTCGGCGCGCTAGCGCTCGCGATTGTTTTCCTGTTTCGCATTGCGACGGTAACTGCCGATTGGCGTGCGGCGAAGCCTTCCATTCAGGCGTACCGCGCTACTTTCGCGTCGCTGAAATCGGGCTCGGTGCTGTTTCAATACAAACAGGACACGACGTATCCGTCGCCAAGGACCGCGCCTCACCGCTGGAATCCGTATCTGGATAAGGTCGTTGCGCTTGCAACGCTCGATCGGGTTCTCGTACCGGATCTCTATCTGAAAGCGGGCCAGCAGCCGGTGCTTTATCGCGCGGAAAACGCGGCCTTGAGGAAGTTCCAGGACGATATCGAAAACGGTGACACGGCATTCCGGGCGAACGACGGAATGTTGCGCGCATGGGCCGCGGACTTGCAGAACAGGTTCCCAGACCTGCAAACCCGATTTACGGAAGTCTATCTCGCTGTGTTCGATCCGCAACGACGTCTTTCTGAAACACTAACCGGGTGGCAACTCGTTGCGACGCTACCGGAACATCGACTCTATCGAATGCTTCCACGGTGAGCGTGGTCATCATGCATCCGATCGGCTAGCCGCTTACGGTGCGTAAGGCCGTTCGAAGAATGTCGTTTTTCTGCCAGCGGACGTCGCATTCGCGGCATGCCGGCGCGGCTGTTGACCATTACATTCGAGGGAACCCCGCCACGTCGCTACAGCCGTGCCGCACAGTAAGAACGAGACTCAGCCCGAATGAAACAGGCACGCGAAACGGCTGCCCATCAGCCGACAGGCGCGTCCTATCTATTGGACACGCAACCGCTTGCCGACGGGTGGGAAAGCACGGGTTCGCTCAGCGCCGCTGTCCAGCCGGGCGAGGCGACCGCAGGCGCGAAGTCCGCCGCTGCTGTCGTCGGGAGCTTGCGCTCCACTGCGGTCCTGTTGTTGGGCTACGCGATTCTCATCACCGGAAACGGTCTGCTCAGCACGCTTATCTCGTTGCGCCTCATTCAACAGCAGGTGCCGTCGATCGCGGTGGGCGTCGTGCAATCGGCGTATTACATCGGCTTTCTATTGGGCGCTGTTTATGGCGGCGCGCTCATTACGCGCGTCGGTCATCACCGCGCGTTCGTCACCTTCGCCGCAGCCTCGGCGTGCTGCGCGCTCGGGTACGCCGTGTGGAGCGCGGCCGCGATGTGGGTCGTTCTGCGCTTCGTCACAGGCTTCTGTCTGGTCGGCATTTTCACGGTCGTCGAGAGCTGGTTGCATCAGGTCGCCAGCAACGCTCAACGGGGCCGCGTGTTCTCGGCTTATCTGATCACCAACTACCTCGGTGTCGGCACCGGGCAGTTTCTCATCGGCCTTGCGGACCCAGGAGGGTTCGAACTTTTCAGCGCGGTCGCAGCTTTGTTCACGGCGTCATTGATCCCGGTCGCGCTCGCAGGCACAGCGCCCGCAGCCACGGCCGCGCTCCACGCGTCTCGTGCCACATACGGCTCGCGTCTCGCACGCGGGCTGTCGGGGTTGCAGAGCATCTATCGTTGGGCGCCGCTCGGCGTTGCCGCGTGTCTGTCGGCCGGGGCGCTCAATAGCGCGTTCTACACGATGCAGCCCGTATTCATGCGGCGCGTCGGCTATGCGGTGCCAGACGTGTCTCACTTCATGGGCTTCGCACTGCTCGCCGCGCTCGTGCCGCAATGGCCGGTTGCGCGGCTGGCCGACCGGTTCGACAGGCGCAAGGTGCTGCTATGTCTTGCGGCAGTTACCGGGTCACTAAGCGTGCTGCTGTTCCTGCTGCACGATGACAGGTTGATCCGGGCCTTCGGCTATCTCTATGTCGCGGTAGCGTTTTCCATGTACGGCGTCGTCACCTCCTACGTGAACGACTGCATCCCCGCCGATGAGCGCGTTGCCGTGAGCGCCGGTCTGTTGCTGATCTTCTCGGTGGGGGCGAGCGCCGGCCCGACGCTCGCGTCCGCAACGATGTCGGTCGCGGGTCCTTCCGGGCTCTATCTGTTCACGGGGCTCGTCACAGGCGCGCTCGCCACGCTGACAATGCGCAGCGTGGCGGGTCGGCACGGGCGATAACGCCAAGCCACGCGCGCCGTCGCCTTTCGGCGGCTTCCAGCGAACCCGGCAACTTCTCCGAATTCTCCAGAATCATTCGACCGCCATGACCTGTCGCTTCGAGGACGGGGATTACCCTTAGCGCTTCGTCGGCCAACGCCCGTGCTGTAAGGGAAATGCCGGGCGGCAAAAACGCGATGTCGCTTTTGTGACAAACGAAGTCGAATGCAGATGAAGGGTTCCCAGTTTTGTCCGGCTATCTTTGCCGCATAGCGAAGCACACCGACACGCGCCTGGAACAGGCCGTCAACGCCGGAACGGGAGACAACGTGGAAACCCTTGCTTTCATGCTCGATAACTTTGCGTCGATCATCAGGCTCACCGTCGAGCACGTGGAGATCGTCGGCGTGGGTGTCGGTCTCGCCATTGTCACGGGCGTGCCGCTGGGCATCGTGATCACGGCCAATGCGCGCGCCGCGAAGATCGTGTTGTATTTCGCGGCGATCCTGATGACGATTCCTTCGGTTGCGCTGTTCGGGTTGATGATCCCGGTCCTGTCGGTGATCGGCCAGGGCATCGGTTTTCTCCCGACCGTTATTGCGCTCTTTCTCTATTCGCAACTGCCGATCGTGCGCAACACGTACACGGCGATCACCAACATCGACCCTGCGTTGCGCGAGGCCGCGCGCGGCATCGGCATGACCACGCGCCAGCGTCTGTGGAAGGTCGAAATCCCCATTGCGCTGCCCATCATCATGGCGGGCGTGCGGATGGCCGTGGGGATCAATGTCGGCATTGCCGCTGTCGCCGCTTATATCGGTGCAGGCGGGCTCGGCAAGCTGATCAGCCGCGGCATTTCGCAATCGGACCCGCGTCAGTTGATCGCCGGCGCAATTCTCGTAAGCCTTCTTGCCATTGCCGCCGACTATGGTCTTGGCTGGGTGCAACGTCTGCTGACGCCGAAGGGTCTTCGCAGCCCGTCGCGGACCGGCCGACTGGCATTACGTCTTGGCGCGTGGGCGTCATTCCGTAAATCTCCTCATCACGCGCAATAATCATGATCAAGCTCTCCAGCATCTCGAAGCGCTATGAAGGCGCGAGCGCCCCGGTGGTCGACGGCATCGACATGGAAGTCGGCGCGGGTGAAATCTGCGTGCTGCTCGGCCCGTCGGGCTGTGGCAAGACGACCACGTTGAAGATGATCAACCGCCTGATCCAGCCGAGTTCGGGAAAGATCTTTATCGACGGCCGCGATACCGACGAGTTCGAGGTGGTCGAATTGCGCCGCCAGATCGGCTACGTGATCCAGCAGATCGGGTTGTTCCCCAACATGACGGTCGAGGAGAACATCAGCGTGGTGCCGCGTCTGCTCGGCTGGGACAAGGCGAAGGCAAAGCGTCGCGCGGCCGAATTGCTGGAGATCGTGGCGCTCGATCCTTCGACGTATCTGTCGCGCTATCCGAAGGACCTTTCGGGCGGCCAGCAGCAGCGCGTCGGGGTGGCGCGCGCGCTCGCGACCGATCCGCCCGTCATGCTGATGGACGAACCGTTCGGCGCAATCGACCCGATCAATCGCGAGTTGATCCAGGACGAGTTCCTGCGCATTCAGCAGCAGGTCAAGAAGACCATTATGTTCGTCAGCCATGACATCGACGAAGCCGTGAAAATGGCTGACCGCATCGCGATCTTTCGCGGAGGCCGGCTCGAGCAGTTCGACACACCGGACACGATCCTCGCGCGACCCGCGAGCCCGTTCATTGCCGGCTTCGTCGGCGCGGACCGAGCGTTGAAGCGGCTGCGCCTCGTGCGTGCCAGCGACGCTTTGTCGGCCTGCGATTGCGCCGCACGCGTGGGCGACAGCAGCGAGCGCGCACGGGCGTTGCTCGAACGGCACGGCGTCGAACAGATCGTGTTGCTCGATGCGGCGGGCAAGCCGCAAGGCTATCTGAGCGCTGCCGAGCTCAGCGCAATCGAGGGCACGCTGATGGCAGCCCACGCGAAACCGGTGCAAGGCGTGGCGCGTCATAGCGATGACCTGCGCAGCGTGATTTCGTCGATGTTCTCACTTGGGCAATCCTGGCTTGCTACTGTCGACGACGAGGGCCGCTTCGTCGGCTACGTGAATCAGGCGCACATTGTCGACATGTTGCGTCTGCCAGCGGAGGCCCGCGCATGAATACACTGCTCTCACGCTGCGCTCTCCTGTTCGCTTGCGCTGCGCCGCTGCAAGCGCGTGCGGACAACTGGCTTCTATCCATTGCGCAATATCGCACCGATATCGTCTACCAGTCCTTCACGCAGATGACGATGGTCGCCATAGCCGGCGGGCTTGCAATCGTCGTTGCGGTGCCGCTCGGCATCTATCTGAGCCGCGAGTCGGGCAAGCACGCGCGCGCAGGTCAAGCGCTCCTGCAGACGCTCAACATGGGGCAGGCCGTGCCGAAACTCGCGCTGCTCGCGCTCGCCATGAGCGTACTTGGCATTGGCCGCTGGCCGTCGATTTTCGCGTTGTGGGTGGCTACCTTGCTGCCCATTGTGCTCAACACGCTCGAAGGCTTGCGCGCCGTGCCGCGTGCGCTGATCGAAGCGGCCACCGGCATGGGCATGACACCGAGGCAGGTCTTATTTCGCGTCGAATTGCCCAACGCGCTTTATGTGATCTTTGCGGGCATCCGCACCGCGCTCGCTATCACCGTCGGAACGGCGCCGCTTGCGTTTCTGGTCGGCGGCGGCGGACTCGGTGAACTGATCTTTACCGGCATCGACATGAACGACTTTTCGATGCTGCTGGCAGGCGCGATTCCCACCGCGGTGCTGGCGGTTCTCACCGACGTGCTCATCGGCCAGATGCAGGTGCATCTCGTGTCGCGCGGCGTCACTCCCCAACGCTAGTTCAATCACACGCATACGCGTTTCTTCGAGGACATCATGAACATTGCCTTCTTCAAGCGGGCCTGCGCGCTCGTCGCCATTTCCCTTGCGTCGTCGTGGACCATTACTTGTGCGGCGGCGAATGTCGTGGTCGGCGGCAAGAACTTCACGGAGCAGCAACTGCTTGCCGAGATGACGACCGAGCTATTGCAGGCCAAGGGTTTCACCGTTACGAAAAAAGACGGCTTGGGCAGCGCGGTGTTGCGCGCGGCGCAAGAGAACGGACAGGTCGACGTGTATTGGGAATACACCGGAACGTCGCTGATCACGTACAACAAGATCAATGATCGCCTTTCGCCGGAAGACACATACAGGAAGGTAAAGGAACTGGACGCTGGGAAAGGGTTGGTGTGGCTCGATCCTTCTCGTGCGAACAATACGTATTCGTTCGCGATGAATCAGGACGAAGCAAAGAAGCTCGGCATCGTAACCCTTAGCGATCTTGCGAAGGCCATCAAGTCAGGCAAGACGCTGAGCTTTGCGTCCAACTCGGAGTTCTATGCTCGCCCCGACGGGCTGCGTCCGCTGCAAAAACTGTATGGCTTCGAATTTTCGCAGGACGAGGTTAAGCGGATGGACTCGGGTCTCACGTATCAGGCGTTGAAGGACCGTCAGGTGGACATCGCGCTCGTTTTCGCCACCGATGGCCGCGTGCCGGCATTCAACTTCGTCATTCTCAAGGACGACAAGGGCTTCTTTCCTTCGTATGCGCTGACGCCCGTGATCCGCAAGGCGACGCTCGACGCTAACCCGAAGCTCGGCCCGATCCTGAACTCGCTCTCGGCAAAGCTCGACGCACCGACGATGGCTCGATTGAACGCCTCCGTCGACGTGCAAAAGAAATCGTTCAGCGAAGTTTCGCATGACTTCCTGAAGCAAGCGGGTCTGCTGTAACGCTCGCGATCCGACCCAACCTGAGAGACAAGAACATGCCTTCGTCTTCCCTCGACGCGCCGCGAGGCGGCGCGCTGAAAGTTGCCGCCGCGCAGATCGACAGTTCGTACGGCGATCTGGACGCGAACCTCGGCAAGCACCTGAGCATGATCGGAGAAGCGCGCAAGCACGGCGTCTCGATGCTGCTGTTCCCCGAATTGTCGCTGTGTGGACATAGCGCGGGCAAAGACGCGCTGCAGCTTTCAATGCATGTCGATCACCCGGCCATTGCTGCACTTGCCGAAGCGAGCGTCGGGCTCCATACGTCGTTCGGTTTCATCGAAGAAGCGCCTGGTGGCCAGTTCTACAACAGCCAGGCGACCGTGACGCACGGAAGGATCGTGCACGTGCATCGCAAGATTCAACTGGCGACCTACGGCAAGCTGCGCGATGGCCTGTATTACGCGCCGGGAGCGGAACTCGGCGCATTCGGCATCGACCGCGACTGGCGCGTCGGCACGCCGATCTGCAACGACCTGTGGAATCCGGCTCTCGTGCACGACCTGATGTGCGACGGCGTCACGCTGCTCGCCGCTCCGATCAGTTCGGCGCGCGAAGCGGTAGGCGGCGGTTTCGACAACCCTTCTGCGTGGGAACTGAATCTGCGCTTCTACGCGGTGACCTACGGGGTCGCCGTGGTGATGGCGAACCGGATCGGCACCGAAGGCATGCTGCGCTTCTGGGGCGGTTCGCGCATTCTCGATCCGTTCGGCAACACGGTTGCAATGGGCTCGACTACCGACGAAGAACTGATTGTCGGCGAACTCGACTACGCGGCGCTGCGCGAAGCGCGCTTCCTGCTGCCGACCGTGCGGGACTCCCGTGTCTATGCGGGCCGCGGCATCCGTGCGGCTCATTCACCTGTCAACACCTGAAGCGTCGCCTGCCATGCAAGATTTTCTCCTTACCGACGAAGACCGCGCGTTCCGCGCGGAAGTGCGGGCCTTTCTGCAGCGCGAACTTGCGCCGCGCGCGGCCGATATCGAAGACCGGCGCGACTGGGAAGCCGTCAAGCACGTGGTGCGCGCGCTGGCCGAAGCCGGTTATCTGAGGCTCATGTTCGCGGACCTTTATCGCGGCTCGCTGAAAAAGCCCGGACTCACGCACGCGACGATCTTGTCGGAGGAAGCGTCCGCCATCAACTATGCATTCGAAACGACCATTGCTACGGCGCTGAGTTGCGCATATCCGTTGCATCGTCACGCGAGCGAGGCGCTGCGCGATGCGTATCTCGAACCGATTCTGGATGGCCGCGCGGTCGGCGCGATCTGTGTGACCGAGCCGGGCACGGGGAGCGATTCGGCGGACATGCAAACACGCGTCGAATACGACGCACGTACCGACGAATGGGTCGTCAACGGCTTCAAGCGTTATATCTCGAACGCTTCGGTAGCGGACGTCTATATTGCCTACGGCATCACGCCGCGCGATGGTGCGAAGCCTGGCATCACGGCAGTGGCGGTGCCGAAGGACGCTCGCGGCATTAGCTTTCCTCGCAATTACACGTTCATGGGCCGGCACGGCTGCATCGTCGGCGAGGTCGAATTCGACAATTGCCGCGTGCCAGTCGACCACCTGCTGGGCGGCGCGGGCGAGGGCTCCGCCATCATGCGCGGCATGTTCAACTTCGAGCGCGCGATTCTGGGCGGCTCGGGTCTCGGCGTCGCGCGTAGTGCGTTCGAAATCGCGCGTGAGCATGCGCAAAGACGCAGGACGTTCGGGCAATTCCTCGGCTGCAAGCAACTGATCTGGGACAAGATTGCGCAGATGAGCTGGCGCATCGACGCCGCCGAGCTGATTACCTATCGCGCCACCAAGATGTACGACGCCGGCGCCGACGGCAAGGCGCTGATGAAGGAAGCGGCAATGGCCAAGCTCGTCGCGACCGAGACGGCGAATTTTTGTGTGAACGAAACGGTGCAGATATTGGGTGGCGATGGCCTCACCAAGGAATACGGCCGGGCTGAACAGCTGTATCGCGACGCGCGCGCGCTGACAATTGTCGGCGGGACGTCGGAAATGGCGAAATACCTGATCGCCTCGCGCGATCTCCCGGATCTGAAGATCAACCTCTGAGCGCATTCCATTTCCATCATGCTGACCATTACCTCGCTGTTCGAAAATACGGTCGCGAAGTACCCCGACCGTCTCGCGCTGGTCTGCGGTAACGCGCGTTTTACCTACGCACAGTGGGATGAGCACGTGCGCGGACTCGCGCAGGCGCTGTTCGACCTGGGCGTGCGGCAAACGGACCGCGTCGCAATCTTCCAGAAGACTTCAGACGCAACGGCCACCGCTTATCTCGCCTGCCAGTTGCTGGGCGCGATTGCGGTGCCGATGAACTACCGGCTGTCCGCGAATGAAGCGATATTTATCATCCGCGATGCCGGTGCGCGTGCACTGATCTACGACCATTCGATGCAGCCGGTCGTCGCGAAGATCGAGCAGAGCCTGCCCGATCTGCGCATCTACGTGCGCGTGGCAGGGCACGGGAACCATACGGATGAGCCCGATCGCAACGATGCGCCTTCGTATCACCGCGACTTCGATGCGCTGATAGACAGTACGCGCCATCGCGATGCGCCGCTGCCCACGCTGATGCCCGACGATATTTCCGCGCTCGTCTACACGTCCGGCACGACGGGGCGTCCGAAAGGCGCGATACACACCCATGCCAACGACGTCGCGATCGCGACAAACTGCGTCATGGAGTACAGCCTCACGAGCACCGACTCGGCGCTCCACATCGCGCCGCTTTACCACGTTGGCGGCATGCAGGCGTATTTCATGCCGCACCTGATGGTCGGCGCGGCCAACATCGTGCTGCCGCGCTACGATCCGGCGCGCACGCTCGCCGCAATCGCGCAATATGACATCACGACACTGTTTGCCGTGCCGACACAGATTCAGGACATGTTGTTTCATCCCGCATTTACGCAGAGCGATCACAGCAGCCTGCGGATGATCACCACGGGCGGCGCGGCCATTCCGGCCGCAGCGATGCAACGCGTGATCGATGAGTTCTGTCCGAACGTCTACAACGGCTACGGCATGACGGAGGCGAGCCTCACGCTGCTGCTGCATCCGCGCGACGCACTCGCGCGCCTCGGCTCCTGCGGCAAGCCGACTTTGATCAGCACCTGCCGTGTCGTGACGAACGACCCGGCGCGCGCCGTGCCTTCCACAGAAGGCGTCGTGCCGGGCGAGGTGGGTCAGCTGATTGTGCGCGGCCCGCAACTCGCGCGTGCGTACTGGAACAATCCGGTCGAAACGGCCAGGAAGTTTCGCGACGGCTGGCTGTATACCGGCGATCTGTTCAGCGTCGACGAGGGCGGCTATTTCCACTTCCACGGTCGCGCCGACGACATGATCGTCTCGGGCGGCGAGAATATTTATCCGCGTGAAGTCGAGGAGGTGTTGTACCACTGCCCTGGCGTTCAGGAGGCCGCGGTAATCGGCGTGCCGGACGCGAAGTGGGGCCAGGCGGTAACGGCTTTCGTCGTGCGCAGCGACGCGCAGTTGACGGAGGACGCGATCATCGCATTCTGCAAGGCCAGTGACGACCTCGCGCCGTACAAGCGGCCAAAGAAAGTGCTCTTTGTCGAGCGCTTGCCGCTGAATCCGAGCGGCAAGGTTCTGCGGCGCGAACTGGCCGCCTCGGTGCACGAGAATCTTTTGCAAACGGGAACGTAATCATGAACGAACCGGTACTTTACGAACTGGACGGCGGCGTCGCCACCATTACGCTGAACCGTCCTGAAACGCGCAACGCACTGACCGAAATGGAAGTGGTCGATGCGCTCGTCGAGAGCCTCGAGCGCGCGCAAGCCGATCTGAACGTGCGCGCAATCGTGCTCACGGGCGCGGGTCCCGCGTTCTCCTCGGGCGGTAACATCAAGCACATGCGCGACGAGGTGGGAACGTTCGGCGGCAACTCCGCGCAGATACGCGAGAACTACCGGCGTGGCATTCAACGCATTCCGCGCGCGTTTCATGAACTCGACCTGCCCTGCATCGCCGCAGTCAACGGAGCTGCGCATGGTGCGGGTTGCGACCTTGCGCTGATGTGCGATATCCGTATCGCGGCGCACAGCGCGCTTTTCGCGGAAAGCTTTGCGAAGATCGGCATCATTCCCGGCGACGGCGGCGCGTGGTTGCTGCCGCGTGCGGTCGGCCTCTCGCGTGCAGCCGAAATGATTTTTACAGGCACGCCCATCGACGCGCAATGCGCGCTGGACTGGGGTTTGGTATCGCGGGTCGTGCCCGACGCGGAGTTGCTGTCGACGGCCAGGGAACTTGCCGCGCGCATCGCGAGTAATCCGCCGAACGTGCTGCGCATGAGCAAGCGCCTCATTCGTGAAGGACAGCGGATGGACCTGCCGAGCTTGCTGGAACTGTCGGCGGCGTTTCAGGGAATCGTGCATCGCACGGCAGATCACCGCGAGGCGCTCGCCGCCACTTTCGAGAAACGCAAGCCGAATTACACCGGCGATTAATTGCGGACGGATCGGTAAATCGCAGCGAAAGAGGCAATGGACCGGCGCGGCGCAATATGCGACAGTTTCGCCACCTTGACCGATCCAGCATGAACATGCGCAGCAAAATCAACGACGAGACGCCGCAATCTGCCGCCGCGCGCCAGGTGCAATGGCCAGCGGCGGGAGAGGGTGCACTCGTCGCCGCCAACGCGGAAAGCACGGCGACGGAAAGCTCGGCGGATTTGAGCCAGGAGCGGCGGCCCGACACGCAACGCATCGGTTTTTTTCTGGTACCCAACTTCTCGATGATGGCGCTCAGTTCCGCGAGCGAGCCGCTGCGCGCGGCCAACCGGGTGAGCGGCAAGCCGCTGTACAGCTGGCATCTGATCAGCGCGGACGGCGAGCCGGTGTCGTCCAGTTCAGGATTCTCACTGCAGCCCGAATCGGCTATGACCTCGTCGATTGCCGTAGACCAACTGTTCGTGGTGGCGAGTATCGATGTGGAGAAATACCGCAACGAGCGGGTGTTCGACTTTTTGCGCCGCTATGCCGCGACAGGCAAACCGCTCGGCGGCGTGAGCCTCGGGACGATGATCCTGGCGCGCGCCGGGCTTCTTGACAAGCGGCGTTGCACGATTCATTGGGAAGCGCTGAAAGCGCTCGCCGACGAGTTTCCCTCGCTGGCCGTCACGCGCGACCTCTACTGTATCGACGGCGACCGGCTCACCTGTGGCGGCGGCACAGCCGCGATCGACTTGATGCTGGATGTGATCGCTCGCGCGCATAACCATCGGCTTGCGGCCGATGTCGCCGACCAGTTCCTGCATACGCGTATTCGCGCGTCGCAGGAGAGCCAGAAGATGGCAATTCAGTGGCGTTACGGTATCGAGGACCGGCGCATCGTCAATGCAATTACGCTGATGGAGCAGAACATAGAGCGCCCCGTTCCCGTGCAGACGCTCGCCTCGCTGGTAGGCATTTCGCCTCGGCAGTTCGAGCGTATGTGGCTCAAGCACTTCGACATGGGGCCGTCGCAGTTCTACCTGGGCGTGCGCCTGAAGGCGGCGCAAAAGCTCCTGCACGAATCGACATTTTCCATTTTCGACATTGCGATGCAGTGCGGATTTGCAAGCGCCTCGCATCTGGGGCGGTGTTATCGGAAGCTCTTTGACGCCACACCCGGACAGGAACGTGCTGCGAGGGGCAAGTGAAGATCGCCATTGCGTAAGAGGCAACGATCCGGTTCCACTTGGTGCGAGCCGGATCAGTTTCGAACGCAACAGCGGTGTCTCGCAAGTTGCGTCACAGACTCCGGCCCTCACGCTATTCAATCAATACGACCGCTCATTGTGGATGAGCGGCCGTCCTTCTCCTCGAACCTACATGCCGATGCTAGACCCTCCGCTCGAACTCGTGCCTGTGCTCGTTCCCGTGGCGGAACTCGAGGTCGATGCCGGATTCAGATCGATTCTTCCATAGACGCCGTTTGCTTCGTCATTGGGCCCCGCCGCGAAGAAGAGCGTAGTAGCAGGCTGATTGTTGAGCCCGTTGCCGAATGCAATGCCCCACAAGCCCGGCTCGACGATCGCACTGCCGTTCGAACTCTTGATGGCACCCATCGACTGGCCGCTCGATGCGTTGAATGCGTTAATCGTGCCGTCGCCGAAATTGCCGATCAATATCGCGCCGCTCAATGAGCCGAAATTGCTCGGCGCTTGCGTAATGCCCCATGGTGCATTCAGTGCACCGCCGGTTGCAAAGTGCTGTTTGAGGTTACCTGCCGTATCGAACACGTCCACCATACCGAGTCCCGCTCCGGCGACGTCGTCATGTTTGTCGGCATCCTGCTTCGCGTAGGTGACGAACAGGTTCGATCCGATCAACTGGATGCCGAACGGCGCAAAGCCGGCAGGAATGGCTGGATCCGTAAAGGCGCCGGGCATGGCGACCTTGGCAAAATTGGTGTCGAAGACGTCGATCTTGTTGTTATGGAAATCGGCCGCGTAGAGGAAGTTGTTGCCGTTGTTGGCCGCGAGCGCGAGGCCCTTGTACACGGCGCCGCCGGTGCCGTCGTCGTACATGACGAACGCATTGGTCGGCCCAACCGCAGGCGCCCATGCGGTGACGGTGCCGCCTTCGCCCACGAAGATAAATGCGGCGACGCCAGACTTGCCGTTTTGCGTCACGTTGAAGCTTTGCGTGCCGTTGAATACGATGCCTGTTGGCGACGCTGTCCCGTTCTTGCCGTCGGGGATCGTGACGACGAGCGATTGCGGCACGCCGTTGCCGTCATAGAGTGTCGCGAGGTTGGTTCCGTTGTCGGCGACCCAGACGAAGCCTTTTGGATTGAAGGCCACGCCCCAGGCATTCTTCAGATTGACGTCGGTGTGTGCCGCCGACACGGCGCCATCCGAGACGAGCGCCTTTGCGGTGAACGACGACTGTGCAGGCGGCCCAGAACTGGGAGAACTGGAACTGCCGCCGCATGACGCGAGTGTCGCGATAGCTGCGCTGCAGGCTACGACGGTGAACGCTGCGAGTAGAGACTTCATGGCCGCACTCCTTGTTCCGTCCAAAGGTCACAACGCTCAATGAACGAGAGGGCGATCGGGTTTATTCCAGTGGGGGAAACTTATTTGCGAGTACTTTCTATGGCTGAACTGGATAGATAAAAGCGGGCTACACATGTGACGTGCTGGCATCCGGTTCGCCGCGTGGCGACTAGCTGCGATGTAGCGCAGCGATTACATGCGATGTAAGACCATTAAAGCGGTCGATTGTCCGTTACAATCAAGCACTTAAGAGAGATTTCAGGCGTTCCGTGCTCGCATATCCGCGCACAACGCCGAACAAATGAAATCAAGGAGTTACAGGCGCTTTGTAGATGGGGACACCCATGAGAAACGGATCAGTCTGTCTATCCGATGTGGCAGCTAGAGCGACGCACATCGAACTGGCTTGCACGCGTTGCGAACGGCGCGGAAGGTATCGACTCGAAGGACTGATCCGTCAGTTCGGGCCTGACCTAGGGATTCCGGACCTTGCCGAACAAATAGCGCCGTGTCCCAACAGAAACGCGAGCAACTTCAATGTGCGTTGCGATGTGTTTTATCCGGGGCTCGGTGCTCTGATGCGGGGCGAGAAGGAAGAATAGACGAGGCGAAGGCCCGATTCATGCTGATCCCTCGAAACGGAGGTGACCATGTTCGAATACCGCAACCCTGAAGCGATTCTAGAAGTAGTGTTGCCCGATCCGGCAAAGCGGAACGAGCACGGGCATACTCTTGCCGAGGAATTCGACCATTACTGCGACGTCACGGGCTGCCCCAAAGACGATGCGTGGGCGAAGCTCGCGTTAGCGTGGGCTTGGACTTCCCGATACCGTGATTGACGCGTCCGACTTGATGCTGGCGACGCTTCACGGCCGACCATTCTCCGATCCTGACTGGCTGTTCGAGCTCAAGTACGACGGGTTCAGATGCCTGGTCGTCAAGGCTGGCGGGGATGTAAATCTATGGAGCCGAAACGGCAACCTGTTCAACGGGTCGTTTCCCGATATCGTTATGGCGATATCGAAGGTGCCCGGTAACTTCGTATGGGATGCGGAATTGACGGTCGACGACGACACTGGGCGATCGGACTTCGAGCGGCTTCGACAGCGCGCGGTCACCAAAACACCGAAGAATGTCCGCGCCGCGGTGAAGTCCGATCCGGCCCGGCTGTATATCTTCGATGCGCTGTCGATCGACGGCGCCGACATCCGAGGCTTGCCGCTCCTTGATAGGAAGCTGCACCTGCGCGATTCATTCGAAAACACGCGCACACTGGTCTACGCGAGCGGCATCCCCGAAGAAGGCAGATTGGTTTTCGACGAGATCGAGAACCTTGGGCTGGAAGGGATGATCGCCAAGCGGATGGATTCGACATACCAGCGCGGCAGGTCTCGCGACTGGCTTAAAATTAAGTACCAAGGATATGGGCGACCGGCCGCGTTAGGCTGGGGTAGGAAATAACGACCCACGGAGGAAACATGACGCATGATGAACTGCACCATAGGCTGACCGAGCAACTTCAAACAATGCCGCTCGGCACTTCCGCCGACATCACGGACTTCGCGATCGCCTATTGGGACGGACACAAGGTCGTGTACGCATTCCTGCGCGATGAAGGCTGCGGCCGGGTCGAAGAAGAGTTCGATTTCACCGAGCACGAGTTCGATCAGTGGGCGGATGCCTTGGCAGCTTGGGAGAAAGAGCCTAAGTTTTCGGTACGACCTGAGATTCTGGAGTGGCTGAAGGATGCGCCGCCGTTTGAGGCTGGCTGATTGATCGTCGCCGGAGGCGAGAGAGGAGGGGTGTTTCAGCACGTTGAAAGTCTGAAAGACGGCCGACCCAGACAGGGCCGGCTGTGTGCAACAGAAGATGGGCTGCCAATCGGAAAAGATCAGGATGTGCTCTTCTTTCCATTAAAGCAGCCGAGCTGCAAGAAGATCAGCAGCAGGACGGGGGGAGAGCTTATGATCGCCGCACCTATCCGGTCATTGGTCTGGGCAATCAGAAGCGCCATCGGTGCCAGGCCCACGAGCCAGAGGAAGATCTTCTGCGCTACGTTCGTACGTCGATACCAGTTCTGCATGGTCGTCCTCGTTTTTAGTGGTCGGCAGTTTAGCGCTGGTCACATCGCTCGGTCTAGTCCCGCCGCTCTGGTCAAAGCCTACGAAATATAAGCCTTGAATGTCTACCCCTATTAGAGCGCATTCACTCCACGCGCAGCATACGACCTACGAGGCTGGCTTACAACTCAGGTCGTCGCACGTCCATTGCCCCAATGCGACCAACCGAAGGCGCGAACGCCTAACCACATGACTTGTCGGGTCAGCCACGAGACGCCCGTTAAGGCTGACGCCTCACGCAGAATCGCATCCGCCGTCTTGCGATCCACGATATGCGTTGAGTACGCGTAGTCATGGATGACGCTGGCCATGTTGGCAACGCCGCCGGCGAAGTCGTAGACGAAGGGGATTCTAGGCGTGCTCGCCAAGTCAGTAACGAATCCGGCCGGGACGGTGATCGTTAGATTCGCCACGTCAGACTGATAGACCAGTTGAGCGTTCAGCCGCCAGGTCGCCGGCCTATCCTTGATCAGGTCGGCGTCTAACACGTCATACGGCTCGACGAACGCACTCATACACCGCTCGCGGCCGATGCTGGATCAGCAGTAGCCGGCAGCGAAGCCAGTACGCTCGACAACACGATTTGCGCAACCGTTAGGTCGATGCCGATCTTCGTCTTGTCCTGGTCCGAAAGCGGCGATGCGTTGACGACGGCCATTACGGCCGGCAATGCCGTTGCACCGAGCGACTTCAGATCGGCGACGTTCACGCTCGAGCCAGCAGAGCAAACGGCAGCCACAATCGGCGCTGCGTCGGCGAGCTTGGCCTTGGCATCATCGCTGAGACCGACGACGGCTTGCAGAGAGGCAATTGCGGTTTGCGTCGGGGGGCATACCTGCGCAGCGATTTGAGCGGGAGTTTTGACGGTGCCAGTGGTAGCGCAGCCGGAGACGAGCGCGACAAGGCCTGCCGCGAGCAGCATGAATTTACGCATGGTGATGTCCTTACTTGAGGATTTTGGCGGCTGAGATAGCCGTGTTCGAGATAGCGCCGGCGACGTCCGATGCGACAGCGCTTGCTTGAGCCTGACCTTGAAACGCGGTCACACCGGTTTCTTGGAGGGTGATGACGTAGCCTGTTGGTGTCTGCGCAAACATCGCATTGACCGATTGCGCCTCTTTGCCGCTATGGATCGTGATCTCAACTCCGTCCGTCAGAGTGACTCGGTAGTCGGACTCGCCGGCATACCAGATGGAAGCGCAGCCGCTGAGTGGTACGCACAGTAGCGCCGCGGCTAGGGCTTTCACGCTGCGGGCGGCGTTGATGCCGAAGGCTTCAGCGTGTGATACAGGCCCAGGCCGATCAGTCCGTCCTTGATGTAGTCAACGAACGAAGTCGCATCGGCCTTGCCCGTATAAACGAGGTATGCCCACGCGCCAAACAGGACGGCGCCAATCAGCATCTTTTGGGTCGCGGGGGAAAGGTTGCCGAGGGTCATAGGTGAGGCTCCAATAAAAAACCCCGCACGGGGCGGGGTTCGGGGGATTAGACGGCCAGAATCTTTTCGGGAGGCCAGCCCTGTTTGACGCCGTAGTACATGCGGCTAGCATTGAGACCAAGTTCAGCGGCCCACTGCGAAACAGTCATGCGACGCCCTTCGTGCTCGATGAAGACATTGTTCCGTTTATTGATGGATTGTTCGGCCGCGGTTGCCCACCGACAGTTTTCCAACGAATATCCTTCGTTGACCCGGTCGCGCTCTAGCGTCATACCGGCAGGGCTCTCGCCCATGTCGGCAAGAAAGTATTCAAAACCTTGCCGCCAGCGTTCGCACACAGTGATGCCGCGCCCGCCGTACAAGTGAAACTCTGCGTAGTTCGGATTCTCGCAGCGGGTCCGCATGTCGCGATAAATCTGATAGGTGCGACTGCGCGATCCTTTGCGGCTATGCCCATGCCTTGTACGGGCGGCGGATGTCAAAGCCTTCTGGCATCCGCACGAAGTGGTGTGTCCCGTCCTGAGATTATTTATGGATACGACTGCGGTTTTTCCACAATCGCATTGCGCCTCTACCATCCGGTGATTTGCGGTGCGCCTGTCAATACCTCGCATGACCGTCAACTTTCCGAACTTTTCACCTAATGGAAGGGCGTGCATTTGCCGTTGCACTTCGCCAACCAGGCAACCACAAGAACGGGTTCCCCGCTTAGTCCTTAGTTGCCCGATGGCTACCAAACATTCGGTGCCGCAATCGCACAAGCATTGAATCTTGCGCCCGCTTCCCGATCCAACGGCCTCGGCACTCATTACAACCAGCTTGCCGAAGCGCGATCCAACATCGACAGACTGAACTGCGCCAGAAAGCACCTGCTTTGCGGCGTAATCGCGAGCTGCGTCGCGCCGCAAACAACCGCAAGATTTCTTGATGCCATTCACAAGCTGCTGGCAACTAGCCTCAGTCTCTTTGCCGCAGTCGCAGATGCAGCGAACGCGCTTGATGTGGAATTTGTCGCGCCAATATGCACTAGTCACGACGAGACGGGAGAACCGCGCTCCGATTGGAGTAAAATCACAGGCAGCCATCGTGTGCTCCTTGTAAGCAGATGGTGGTTAGAGGCCCGCAAGGTGTTAGCGCACCGAGTGGGCCTCGCCATTATACTACGACTGCTTAGTACCACGAAGCTTATTGTCCTCGTTCTTCGCGTGGCCGATCGCCTTGGTAATTTCGACGCCATGCTTTGCTGACTTCAGTGCCAACCACGTGGGCATGCTGAGTTCGTGAACGCCAAGATTGACACCACGGTGATGGCCACCAGGGACTTCGACACCATCCAGAACATGCGATCCGCAGAGCACGACCAGATTACGAATGTCATCCGGCGTTTCGATCGGCTGCTCTCCCATCTTGTGCGTGTAGCCGTATGGGTCGAAGACGTGTAGCGTATCGAGCACCTTCTCTGCGTCAAGTGCCGGCCACAGAGACCATTCGTGCAGATGGTGAACCTCGCGCGCGTCACGTGATCCGCAAATCCAGCATGGCAGATCGAGTTGCTTCACGAGAATCCGCTTATTCTTGCGGAATTCAGACGACTCGGTGCGATCGGCGTGAGTCGGGAATTCGACGACCTCGTGAAAGCTGTGTGATTGTTCGTGCGCTTGGGTCATGTTTTAGGCGTAAAAAAAGCCGCTAGGCAGCTTATGCGTGAGACGAATAAAAGGCAGATATTCGCGTGGCGAATATCAGACTGCGGCCATGTCCAGCGCGCTGAGCCCGTGCGCCTTGATGATTGAGACGATCTTCTGCGCGTAGAGAGGATCAGTTGCGTAGCCGGCGGCGGCCACAGCCTGTGCGAAGAGCGCACCAGTCGTGTAAGCGAACGCCGGCTGATACCGCTTGTTCGTCAACAGGAACTGCGCGTGATCCGTGATCGATCCAAGCCAGTCGGTATAGGCTCGAAACTTTGCCGTGATCGTGATGGTTTTGCCGCCGACGACCTCGTGGGTGATCTGCGAAGTGACCGGTCCTTTCCACGACGGATCAGCCTTGATGCCGAACAGATTAAAGCCTGGGCAATGCGCACCCCATGCAGACTCGAGCGCGGCCTGTGCGACTGTGAAACTGGCGGGGATCTTGGTCGATTTGGCCGAGGTCTTTGCGGCCGGACCGATAGCGGCGATGAAGTCCTGCGGTGTCATGTGAGCACCCATAAAAAAAGCCCGCATAAGCGGGCAGTTACTTGTCGGCTTTCGTATCGATCTTTCTGTGCATCTCAGCGAAGCCGTCCCGCGTTTCTTTTGAATTGAGGTTGACGGCTTCGATCAGACGTTCAATAGATCGCTCGAGACTCCCAACAGCTTTCGTCAACTCCGTCTGTGTGACGTAGTGCTCGGCGACATACAGGCGATGGCCCTCAAGCGCCTTGGAGACCTCTTTGATAGCCTCGCCCTGCTCTTGAATTACCTTGTCTCGTGCTGTCTCCGATCGTTGCCAGAGCCATGCAAATACACCGCTAACCGCAGCGAATCCCGCGCACCCAACCTCAACAACGGCGGTGTAGTCCATTCGAATCCCGGAAAAGAAAAAAGCCACTCGAAGGCGGCTTAGTTGGTCATGTTGTTAGCGCGGTCTTTGCCGCAAAAAATTCACACTCAAACACTTGACGGAACAAACCCTAGGGGGCTAATATCCGTTCCAGAGGTAGCGCACCGCGCGACCCGAACAACCCGATAGGACGATCCAATGAAAATCAGCTTTCGCTCGCGCGTCGACCGCGCACCCAGAAGACATGCCAATCCAATTCAGCGAACCATCGACAGAAGATCTGGCGGAACTCAAGCGCCGTCGCAATGCGACCGGCAAGGAGATGGCCGAGGCATTCTGGCTGGGAAGCGATCAGCAGTGGCGCAAATATACGGGCGGCAAGGAACCGCGGAAGATGGGACCGCACGTTGCGTTCGTGGGCGCGGCTCGTATGGCTTTGACAGCAGAAGAGTTCAACCGTGTGCTGCAGTTCATGGAGACGTTCGGCGCACACGTTCGGCAGGACATCTCTGGAGAAGAGGGGCAATCGCAGCCCTGACGGCCTGCCTTGCTGCATGCGGTGGCGGAGAGAAGCCGGCTGACACGGCGATCGTCAAAGCGATCGTTCCAGTGGCTGTTTTGCCAGCCTCGGCAGCATCGGAGGTGTCCGCGTCGCGGCCAGCATCGACGCCGATCGTCAATATCGACGTCTACGGCGACGATGCGGCGATGGGTCTTTCGTCCTATGGCTTCGGCATTCCGGTCATCGTTAAACCAGCTTCAGCCAGCCTGCAAGACGCGCTGCAGAGGGAGTTCAACGATACCGGCATAACGGTCGCTAACCATGCGACTGGCGGGACGTCAGCGAGTCTGATGAACCTCCTCGACGGCATGGATGGCGGCGGTGCTCCGTTCGCTCAACGACTTGCGTCAACGCAATCGACGATAGTCGTGATTAGCTACGGCCTGAACGAGCAATACGGCGGCGAAACAGTCTTCGATTTCTCGGGCTACCTTGGGCAAGCCATTCAGACAGTGCGAGATGCAGGCAGAAGACCAATTCTTGAGACTCCGCCGCCAACGTGCGACAGCGATCATCCGTTCACGGCAAGCTACGCCGCTGCAATCAAAGCGGCCGGTGCGACCTACAACGTGCCGGTGGTCGATAACTACGCTGCGATTTCTGGTCTGGCCGATTGGCGGTCGCACATGGATGCGATGTGCATATTGCCGGATGAGGCATTGCAGGCGTTTAAAGCTCAGCAGGAGTTGACAGTCATCGGACCAATCATTAAGGCCCAATTCGGCGAATAGACGCCTACTGCGCAAGCAAGTCGCAAGATCCGGCGCAATTCGCCCGAGTCCAGTTCTCAATTGCGCTATGATGCGCCCAAACAATTCAGGAATAAGGGCAATGAATTCGCTGCGTCAATGGACAATTGCGTTTTTTTCCATCGTCATCATCGGCAGTTTTCTTTCAGCAATCATACCGCCGATGCAGTCGCCAGATGAAAACGACCATATCAAGCGCGCATATCTGCTTTCTGTGCTATCGCCAACCGTAACAGAGCCGGGGCGCTCGACTGGCGGTTATTTCGACGACGCTTTGCAACAGTACCAGGTGCTGAACTTTCAGGCGCTTTCTACTAAGCCCAATGCCCGATTTGATGCGAAAACAGCAGAGGCTGGCGCAGCTATAAAATGGAGCGGCGCGCGGAGTTACGTGGATATGGCCGGCGCTGCGCCATATTTCCCGCTAGGCTACCTCCCACAAGCTGTGGGACTGCGGATTGGCGAATCTTTGCACATGGGTGTGGGCGCATCTTATCGGCTTGCCCGCGCGACAACTCTGATTGCTGTCGCCGTTATCATCGCTTACGCATTCACGGTCTTCCCGCCGAACGCGCTGGTGATCTGCCTCCTAGCGCTGCCAATGACGATGTTCCAGTTATCGAGCGCTTCGGCGGATGGTATGTCGTTCGCATGGACAGTGCTGGCCGCTAGTCTGTTTCGACGCGGCTTGGAGCAAGACCAGCCGTTCCCGCTTCTGTGGTCCGTGCTGCTGATCGTCGCGCCGTTCATGATTGCCACGAGCCGGCCGCAACTGATCGCGATCCTGATACTGGCGCCAGTGGTTTTCTTCGTCCGAAAAGACCGCCGCGCGCTGGCTGCCTCTATCATCGCGGCGTTGCTCGCTGTGGGGTGGGTGATGTATGGAGCGTCACATACCGTCGACCTGCGGTGGCCACGCTCGATTACGACCGGTCAGGCTGTCTCTTTCTACATTCATCGTCCCATCGAACTGATAGGAGTCATCTGGCGAACGCTGTCGAACCCGGCAGTCATCGATTCGTACTGGCGTCAGTTCGTCGGCGTCCTTGGTTGGCTCGATCGGCCCATGCCGCCCGCTACCTACATATTAGCGGGTGTTGGCTTGCTCATTGCATTGATGATCTCGTGCTCCCGCAGGGTGGGAGCGCTGGCTCGGACGGTGCCGTTATTGGTCGCCGCAGCCGCCGTAATGCTTACCCTCGTCGCGCTGCTTGTCACTTGGACGGATCTTCACGCCCAACTTATCATCGGTGTGCAAGGTCGATATTTCACCGCGCCGGCCATCCTCGCTGCTTATGCCCTAAGTGATGCAGAGCCCATGAAGCGGCGATCGTCGGTGACCATGATCGTTTGCGGCGTTTTTCTCGCATTCTCAATGTCGATGACTGTGTCGACGCTGATCTGGAAATACTATTTGTAGATCCCAGAATCCGCTAAGGCTGCGATTTTATAGACACAAAGAAGGCGAACGCGGTGCGTGATATATCCATTTTTTCGGTATGGCCCATGATGGCCATTGTCGGCCTGGTTGTAGTCGCGCTTTCCGGGCGATCCCTCCGGTTTCTGGACGTCAGTCCGACTGTAGTCGCGCACCGACTAGATTCTATCGACGGCCTGCGTGGATTCCTCGCAACAGCCGTTGCGTTCCACCATTTTGTGCTGCATGGATATGGCGCGAAGTTTGGAGTGGCTGCGCCCTCCCACTTTTATATGTCTCTCGGACCCGCAGCCGTAGCTATATTCTTCATGATTACCGGCTACCTGTTCTGGGGTCGACTTCTTGCTAAAGCCGATTCCGTGAACTGGGCGGAGTTATATGTCAACCGGTTCTTCAGGATCTATCCACTGTATCTTTTCCTGATTGCGTCGTACTTCGCAGTGGTTTTGTGCCGCGTCCACTTTGAGATCGACCAACCGTTCAAGCAAACTGTCTTTCAAATTGCCCAATGGCTCGCACTTGGAGTCGTCAAGAATCCAGCGCCTTTTTTGAACATGGATGCTGCGATGTCGGTAGTGGGACCTGTGTGGAGCTTGCGTTATGAGTGGTTGTTCTACGCAAGCCTACCGATATTGTCTATCTTTGCTCGCCTCGGACGCCCGGTCGCATTGACGGCATCAGCACTGTTTCTTGTTCTAGCAGTCGACGGTCTGATCGCGGAGCCGTTCAGGTCGTTTCTTGCCGAATTTCTGTGCGGAATGCTCGCGTCATCGATCATGCGCACGCGACCGGCCCTCAAAGGAGATGGAGCCATACGGTCCATCATCGCTTGCGCCTTGATCGTCGCCGCGTTTCGTGTTCCGGACATCATCTATTCGCCGGTCGGCACGTTGCTTCTCGGTGGATTTTTCATGATGGTAGTTTCGGGAACGTCAATCTTCGGAGTGCTTCAAACGCGGGGCGCGCATCGCCTGGGTAACATGAGCTACAGCGTGTATCTGCTTCACAGCCTCGTCATTACGATAGTGATGACCCGTCCCGCTATTGTTTCCTATGCCCTCGGGAACAATTCCGCATTCTGGATCATCTGCGCCTTCATGTATGTCATCACCGTTGCAATGTCCATTGCAACGTTCTCGGCGATTGAACGGGTCGGAATCTCAGTCGGAAAAGCCGCGATTACGCGGCTCAAACGGGCATCAGACGTTCGCCCAGGTACTGGAGTTACGACCGGGCAGCCGTGACTTACTGCGAGCCGCCGCCGAGCGTATTGCCTGTCCCGCTGTTCGAAATGTTTGTCGTGTTAGCGAAGTAGACATTCGACTGCACATTGACAGACTTGGAGCCCGACCCGAGGAGGATGCCCGTTGTCATTTCCTGAATCGCATTAGCCGTAATCACACCGGCGCTCGACGCCCAGGTGTCGATATATATGCCGCGAGTGCCAGTCGGAGATGCAACGGCGGGGTTGAATGTGTTACCGATGATGCTGAATGCGCTGTAGTTCTGCAACGAAATCCCGTTGCTGTTGTTCTGGACGAGAAAAAAATTGTTGGCGATCATGATGACACCAACGTTCGACTGGGTAAGGATGCCGTTGTTGTACGTGTTGAACTGACTATTCGTCACGCTCAACTGGTCGAGCCCTGCCTGGCCAGTCGGAACAACGATCCCGTTGGTGTCGCCAGTGAAGTTGCTCTGGTTGACAGTAACTCCTTGCACATAGGCCGCGTAGTAAAGGCCAATGCCAAGATAGTTGAAGGTACAGCCCTGGAAGTTGTACACGACGCCCAAAGCGGTTGCCGTACCGTTCAGAATGACCCCATACGATGCGGTTGATGGGCCGATCGTAGTGACGTTCGTGAAGTTGATGTTGGATACGCTCGCGACATTTACGCCATTGGACCACCCGTCAGTGGCAACGTACCCGTCAGCGCCACGGGTCGTGACATTTGTGATATCCGAGAGAGCGGAGTTGGCCGGATTGGCGATGGTGCTCTGCTGCTGCGCCAGGTTGATTGCAACCCCAGTCGGCGTTGATGCCGTCGTGGTGACTGATAGATCCCTGATGTGGATACCGGAAAACGGACCGTTTGCTGCGATCGAAATTCCGAATGATGTGGCATTGAATTTCAGAATCGACGAGTCGGCTGCAACGCCTTTGATGGTGATCGAATTGGGGTTGGTGTTCGGGAAGGTATATCCGATGCTCGATGCGAAGTAATACGTGCCTTGCGGAAAAAATACGCACACGTTGCCCGTCGACTGGGCGGCTACTGCATTCGTCCAAGCGGCATTGTTCGATACGACGCCGCCGTTGTTGCCACCGTAGTCAAGTATCGACGGGCAGGGCGAGTGGGCGGCGACAAATGCCGCGTTGGCTGCCGCAGTGCTGTTCGTGCCTACTGCCGGCGTCGGAACGGTAGGCACGCCCGTTAGGTTGGCATTGGAAATCGTAGGTGCCGTGCCTAGGACGATCCCTCCTGACGACCCAGTCACTGTTGCCCCCAATGCGGAGGCAACTCCACTGCCGAGGCCTGTCAGACCCGAGATCGGAAGACCCGTGGCGTTAGTAAGCGCGACTGAGGACGGCGTACCGAGGTTCGGGGTAACAAGAGTAGGACTAGTTGCGAGAACTGCCGAGCCTGAACCTGTTGCCGTCGACGCTCCCGTCCCGCCTTGAGAGACGGACAGCGGCGTGGTCAAACCGGAGAGCGAGGTAATGTTGCTGTTAGCTCCTGCGGTAGCCCCACTGGAGCTGTTCAGCAGGGTTCCGCTGGTCGGCAACGTGATATTAGTGGAGCCCGTCGTGTTCAGCACGAGGGAGTTGCCGCCAGTGGTCGAAAAATTTCCTCCAAGCGTGATCGTTCCCGAGTTCGCGACGCCGGTTCCGCCATTGGCCGGCGTCAACGGATTCTGAAGCGTAACGCTGTTGAACGTGGGTGATGGGTAGGTCTGGGCGAGCGCCGCCAGCGGCGCAAACAGCGCCGTGATGATGATTTTCTTCATTGTTTTCGAATCAGGAGATGGAGACTACGCCGCCGTTATTCCACACGACGCCGGAAACAGAAGGGCGGGCTGTTGGAAGACTGGACGCGAGGGCCGTAAGCGTGATGATCGAGATGAGGGAGGACAGCGGCATGGTGCAAAGAGCAGATTGCCCGTTTTGCACCTGTCGGATGGTTACCGTTTCACTCCCGGTAATAGGCTGAGGAAGTCCAAACACGTCGTCCATTTAATAGCCTATCGCCATGAAGTTGACCTGAGCGAGGTTGACCGGCGCACCGTTACTCGTCACGACGGCAACCAGATTGAATCTTGTCGACGAATTGGAGAAGGACGCCTGGTTGTTGGTGACCGTTGTGCCGTTGTTCAGATAGTTCGCGACCCCAGATAGCAGTGCGTTGGGGAATGGCAAGTCTAGTGGCAGGGTCGCAATCCCCGAGGCATTTGAGACTGCCTGCCCCCACTGGAACACTAGCGGGACAAGAACGCCAGCTACTGAGCATGGGACTACAAGGTGGCCTGTAACAGTGGTGTCCGCTGAGAACTGCCCGAGATTCACCGCTTGTCCGGCCGAGGCGGCCGCAGCTACAGCTACGGGATCGTTGAAGGTGTTTGGCCCTGACCAGGTATTCGTCGACGCTAGCTGACCAAACGACGCTTGCTGACCCGCGGTCGGAGGGCTGTAGGCGTAGTCTCCGGTTAGCCACGAAAGCGCTGCGGTACCCTCTTGCCCCCGCAATACTGTTAGTGTGGATCCGGTCCTCTCCGTCGCATATACGACCTCGTAATTCTGGCGGGTCGCGACGTCGTTCAGCGTTATGGCCAAAACCTGTCCGGAGGGGATGGACGCCGGCAGATTCGCTGTGTTCGAAAGGGTAATCGTGGTTGCGTTGGACGCGACCGGTCCTGCCAACGTCGTATTAACGTTGTTCGCGAACGTGAAGATTGTCATTGTCGTCAGGCGATCGAGATGACGCCGCCGTTATTCCAGAGTTGACCGGTTGAGCCCGGATTGGCAAGGGGGAGATTGCCGCCCCCAAGTGCGAGGAGACCCGCGGCGGTGACAGTTCCAAAATACACAGGCGGGGCTAAAGGATCCGGAGTAATGCCGGGAATGACAGAAACCGTCCCTCCGTTGTACCAGACAGAGCCGGCGGCCAACCCTGCTGGGCTAGTTGGATAGTTCAGAGGCGCCGTCATCCACAGAACACCTCCATCGTTGAAGAAACCGATGTTGACGAACGCAAATGTGTACTGGAACGGGAACGCGAGAACGCCGTTGTTGAGGCATTCTTGGAGACTGGTGAAAGTGGCGTCTTGAAACGAGGTGATAGTGAACACGTTTCCCGACACCGTTATGGAGGGCGGGCTGTCCAGCACTGCGTAGTCTGATCCATTCGCGCCATTCAAGAACCGGTTGACCCTGTTCTTCAGCCACCCAAGATTGAACACCTGGCCGTCGCCGCGGTACAAGTTCCACGTCATCACGCGTTTGTAGATGTCGTCCGATGCAATCTCCGCCGCTCCGGAAGATGAGTGGCTCAGGCCGTTGTACGGCACTGTGTTGTACGGTGCGGTGTTATAGCCCGCTATCGTTGATGACGTTTGTGTGGATAGGACCGGGCGGGGTATTCCGTAAACCCCGTTACCTATCCAATCCAGCAGCGGACCAGTAACGTTTGGAGACGTGTAGAGTCCCAACGGGGTCTGGTTGTACCAGTTGAGATACCCTTGCGTGATCGAGTTGAACGCGTCAACAAACGCCTGCAGGTCCTCGTCGTCACTATATTGCTGATAGAGATAGCTCGGAATGATGTTCTGAAGCGGCAACGTCGAGAACGATTCGATATTGCCCATGGCTACCCCTGAGTGACTGTAATCGCCGTCGCACTGGCTGAAAAATATCCTTCAGGGTCGCCAGCGATAATGCTCGTGCCGGCGCCCGGCGAGACTGGCGATCCATTGATAGTCACGGCGAATTGCAGCGTAGTGATGTTGGAGGCTGCTATCACCGATGACACCGCGTTCTGAAACACTGCGGTCATTTCCAGTTCGTTGATTGGCTGGCCGACGTAGATCGAATTGATGTAGGACTGCAGAGCCGGCGCGGCTAACTGGTTGACCGATGTTCCTGCCGTGAAACTCGGCAGAGTGGTATTCCAGGTGACCGCGACCGTCACAACCTGTTGAGTGGGATTGACGAACGTGATCGAATAGGTGTCCGGATTCTGGAACAGCGAAACACTTACGGTACGCGGATTCGGCGTTAACTTCGCGCCGCTCACGTATGCCCCAAAACCACTACCATTGGTCGTTGTCGTGATCGTCGTGGGCGTGACAGACGCGATCGTATAGGTGAGGTTGTAGGCGCTTGGCGTAGCTCCCGACACGGTCACCGTAGCGCCCGCAACATAACCATGGTTCAGGTTTGTCGTAATGACCACAGGATTTGCCGCGGTCATTGTCGTAATGGCGAGTTGCGACCCTTTCAGCAGTGCGATGTCGCCGGCACCTTGCAATATGGCATTAGCCACGGCATATGCATCGCCGCCACCGCAGATAACCTGCCACCCGCCTGAAACAGCGTTGACAGAAACCAGTTGCTGCTGGACTCCAGTGATTTTGTAGAGCAACGTCTTAAGGTAGGCGGGCGTGCCAATTGCAGCCACTAGACCGGCCTGCAACACCTGGGCGCGATAGTCCTGAACGCTTTGGGTCGTCGTTGCGGCTGTTCCGGCTTCCGGGTTAGTCACGGTAACGGCATATGCGCTGGGGACAGAGGTCACCAACTGGTTAACGGTGTTCGCAGGAATCGCGAAACTTCCGCTTGTAGTCGCGACTGCATAGAGCAGGGGGCTCAGGCCGCTGGACTGGATGACTCCGCCGTCCTGAAGAGCATATTGATTGGTGCCATCGGAGACCGTGAATCCTGGCTGGAATACATAACCCGCTGGGCCTGCAAACTGCACATAGACGCTGCCATTCGCGCCAACTCCTTGACGGACGCCGAATTGAGCGCCGAGTTGTGCAAGCACAAAGGCGTTAGCGCCATACGGGCTCACGCTGTTGATGGCGTCGACTCGAGCCTGATCTATCGCAACAAGTGCACCCGTGTCCGTGCCTGCGACGTCGTCAATCAAAGAGCCCGGCAAATTGGCCGTATAGCCAGGGACCTGAGTCGAAACATAATTGATCAGGCTGTCGTACAGTGTGGCCACCGGAGTCGCCTGCGGCCCTGCCGTCGTCATAATCAGTGGGATAGACGTTGTGCTCATGCGGCGTAGTGGTCAGTTCAGCGATGGAATGGGCCGCCACAAAACCTGCGGCGTTGATATGCATGTCTTAGCGACGGCGCGCCTGAATGTTTCCGTACGCCGCCATCGTGCCCCCGGAGAACGTCACGGAGCCGGATAGATAAAGTGTGGTGGTTGCTGAAACATTGATCCGACCCATGCCGGTTTGTACGGCGGTCCCCTGACTGGCAGTGAAGGCAGTCGACATGAAGAACCACGGTTTCGCCGGATCAGAATCCGTTGGCATCGTCGCGGACGTGGTGCTAAGCCATGCGGAAATCAGGGCAATGGAGGTCACACTGCTGGGCTTGGTAATAAATTGCCCCCAGATGTCCCAGTCGCCCGGTGTCAGCGTGATCGACGTAACGTTCGTTGCTGTCTGGTTGGCAAAAGCTACTGCCGAAGCCTGAGGGACGTTCGATGAAATCGGTTCGCCAACACTGCCGGCCGTCACGTTGCTGCCGGTTGCGTTGCCCACGATGCCAGCGGGATACGCCGGCGTGATAGCACTGGTAGCCTGAAGCGTCGAGAATTTGCCGGCTGCAGCAGTCGTTGTGCCGATTGCCGGAGGCGATGCGAGGTACGTGCTGAATCCGGCGCCGCTTACCGTGCTGGATGCAGACAGAGTAGTGAAGGATCCAGCCGCCGCCGTAGTGCTTCCGATGGCTGGCGGTGACGCAAGATAGTTGCTGAAGCCCGTGCCACTAACCGTGCTGCTCGCCGCGAGTGTCGTGAACGATCCTGTACTGCCGCTGACCGGAGCGTTGGTGATCGTCCCGCCCGAGATGGTCGGTGAATTGATCGTCGGGGATGTTCCGAAAACCGCCGAGCCGCTGCCCGTCTCGTCAGACAGCACTCCGGCCAATTGCGCCGATGTCGTCGCTGCGAACTGCGCAAGCGTGCCGGTCGTCGTGGCCGAACTGGCGTAGCACGTGAAGCCAGTGCCGCTCGTGTACTGCAGCGCGCTCGTTGAAGTGCTGCAACTCGGCATCGCGAACGCAGTCGGCGATGCGCTTAATGCAGTGACATTTGCAAGCACGCTATTTGCCGCCTGAGCAGCCAGCGACGAAGGAGAAACCAGTCCGGGAGCCGTGAGCGATCCAGTTACAGTGAGGCCGGAAATTGTCGGCGACGCGGCGAGCACGACATTGCCCGAGCCGGTAGAGGCCGTCGCTCCGGTGCCGCCTGACGCGACTGGCAAAGGCGAGGTAAGACCGGAGATTGTGCCGCCAGTAATGGCGGTTCCCGACATCGTGCCGCCGGTAATCGTAGCGTTGCTGATCGATCCGCCGGTGATAGCTGCAGCCGAATTCGACGTCTTGGACGCTAGGGCGCTATTCAACTGCGCGGCGGTAAGAATCTGGCCGGGCGTAAACTGGGCGTTCGCGGCCGAACAGACGAACAGCAGGAAGGGAAGTAGACGTCGAATCATGCGAGAGCCGATTGATTGAGAATAAACGTGCTGTCCAGTTGCGGAGCAGTGATCGAGGAGTCGACGTAATCGGTCAGTACGGCGCCGCTGTGGCAGGTGATGCTGACGTTGTAGACGGGTGGAGACGTGGCCTGCTCCCGCGCGATGGTCAGAGACGCGAAGTATTGGGCGAACTGCGTCTGGGTCTGCATGACGTAGTAGTCGGGCAGAACCTGCGTGACGATCGTTTGATACTGGGGAATTCCGTAGTTTGCGTAGATCGGCGATTCGCCAAGATTCAGTTTGAGACATTGCGCGAGCGTGGTCATATAAACCGAGTCGTTGTAGCCGTTTGCATCGGTTTCAACGACGACCCACGTCTTCGTACCATCCGCGTTAGAGATTCGTCCGTAAGTTCGCATTCAATTGACCATTCCGATTTATCTATGCCAGAAACCTATCCGCCGAACTTCTTCACGCACGACAACCTGCTGACGCTGTCTCGCGACTATCTGGTGCTCGTGCTTTTCCTGCGGAGTCGTTCCGAGGTGTTTCCGTGGGCCATTGAGGTAGCGAAGAGCGCCCCCTTATTTGCGGTGCGAGACCTTGAGACGCTCAAGGTTCACGTGGCCGGGTTCGCTGCGACTTTTGATGGCGCCACGCGCGCGATGGATCTGATTCATTACGTTCGCGGTTGGCGAGGAACGCATTTCTATGCGCAGGGGCGCATGGTCATTGGCGAAATGGAGCCGGCGTTCGAGATAGAGGCAGTACTAAAATGCTTCGCCGATTCGTGCGCTGCGCGAGACCATCGGGCTCACTGTTTCCGGCTGATTGATGACCCGTTCAATCCACTGGCGCCATATCGCGCGTTCGACCACGTTGCGCCGAACTTCAGGCACTTCGAAGCGGCATCAATTGACGGAACATATGTCTTCCCGTGTCGACACATGCTGCAGTGGTTCAGGCCGCAAATGACTCACCCTGCATCAATACCAGACCAGATACAGGCCGAGGGCGTCGCGCACTATTGCGATGTCTGCCCACGGTTCGCGCCCGACGATTTCGGGATTAACACAGGGAGTGCCAAGAAATGCTGACTCGTTGGATCGTGCTGACCGCAGCCCTGTTGCCATCGCTTGTCCATGCCGTTGACCTTTCCGGAATTCCTCAGAACTGCCAGGCCCCGCTCGCGCACGACATGGAAATGGCCAATATCCCTTACTTACTGGAACTTGGCGAGAACGCCGCTCGGATCACATCCATACAAACGCTTGGCGGAACGCCAGCTTACGAGTACTACCCCGGCCTCTATCGAATCGACTGCTATATCACCGTCCACTGGAGCAATGGAACGGTTGATTACGCCCACAAGTTCAGCATGTGGCAGGACAAATATGGCGACCTGAAGGGCTCGTATTCGCAGCGCTAATTGATCGGTGGATCGGTCTGCGTTTTTGTTCCTGTGCCAGGGAAGTAGCCGTGAGTGTGGTTCTCGTAGCTCTCGCCGTTAATGCTTAGCCCTGAGCCATCCAGGACGATGGTGTTTGTCCCAAACATCATAGTGATTCCGCTAGCGTTCAACACGAGGGATGTCGAGCCATAGTTCAATGCCGTTTCGGTGGCATTGATCACCACCGTGTTGGAGCCGAACGTGACAGTGGTTCCACTGGTGTCCGTCACGATCTGGGAGGTGGGACCTTCCGTCGTGCGAATAATGGCGCCGTTGGGACCCTGAACCTGCGCCGCGTTTTGATCAATCGGCGGCGATCCCGAGTTGCTGATCGGAACGAACACCAGGGCGCTCAGATTGCCCGGCCTGGTCAGTGTCGCGACTCCACCACCCAACCCCGAGACCCCGCCAAGATATGCGTCCGCGGGCATCGTTACGCCCTTGTCGCCTACCTGCGTCGGCATCCGGACCCACGTGCTTTCAGCCTTTGGGATCGTAATGTTGGGCAGTGTGAACGGTGCCGCATTAACCTCAAAGGCAACCGTGACGATCGATCCGCTGACCTTTACAACCCGGCACGGTAGAGCACGGCCCAGATTCTCGATTGCCTGTTGCGCTCGGTTGATCGCCGTCTGGTTAGCGCTTCGCTGTACCCACAGTTTGGCGTAGTTTTCAGACATCGATTAACTCGGGATGATGATGCAGTTCGCTATCGTCGACCATTGCGCCGCGTCGGGTGATCGGAAGTTTCCGATTTGCCGCAACTCGTTGATGATGAAGTTGCTCTGGAAGGTCGTCTGGTACTTGATGCTCGCGGGGTACGCGCTCGCACTGGTCTTGATGTAACCGGGAGCATTTTGAAGCCCCTCCGGCATCTTGACTATCGCGCCCATTTGCAGATCCGCTCGAGCGACCATCTTCGTCTGGATCGTATTGACACCGATCCACGTCGGTTGGCCCACGAAATCATTGAAGTTCAGCTGGATCGGGTTCGGCTTGTATGTACTGTCATAGACGACGATCTGTCCCGCCTGAATGCCGATGGTCACCCGGTTGTCAAAGACGCCTTCGGTGATGTCCCCTACGATTTGTGCGAGTTGATCCAGCGTCCCGCAAATATGCGGCTCATCGTGGCTTTGCACAAAATCGCCACTGATGTTCATCGACACCTGAAAGCCTGGGTACGCCACTGAAAACGTCTGCTTCAGCGCATCGGCGAGCGACATGCCCGCGCTCCAGTCAAGCAGGATGTTGGCCGGGTTGTCGACCGTGTAGACGCCAGGAATCACGACGAAGTCGAGCGTTTGGTCTACGCCCTCCCAGTTGCCGAACGATTGAAAGATCGTCCCCTTCAGGATCGTGCCCGCTTGCGCAGGGTTGACCAGCGGCAGGCCAGCGCGCATGCCCGCCTTGAGCTCCAGCGTCATGCCCGCGAACTGCTGGGCCTGCGTCAAATCCTGGAGCGGAATGCCGTAGATCGTGACGGTTGATGCGCCGCTCGGCGTACCGTACGGCCCGACCAGCGCGTCATATTCGATATTGAGAGCCGCAGGGTCATAGATGTTGTTCGGATGCGAGGTGTAAGTCCGAAACGGCGTCGTGCTGCCCTTTGGCGTGATGGTCAGGGAATAGTATCTGCTCACGAACTGACCTCGAAGTTTCCAGTGTCAGCCCGGTAAAGCAGGGTGCTCGACGTGAAGATCCCAGGCGCCAGCAGTATGTCGTAGCCAAGCGGTGAACCAATGAGCGCACCGGACCAGATCGCCGTTCCAGACTGATCCTGCAACGAAGCAAACCATCGCTGTCCAGAAATGTTCCATGTCACGATGAGTTGATAGCTGACGCTATCGAGCGTCACCGTAGTGGAGAAGGGCGGCGACGCTGAGTTGTTCGGCGAGAATGCAATCAGCGTGGTGGTCATAGTGGCGACGAGAGGTATTGATTGACGACGCCAGTCAGGTTTGTGATGTTCGAAACGGCGTTCTGCGCCGCGGACCCGACCGCTGTTGCAGCGCTAGACCAGATTGACGTTCCGGCCGTGGTGGACGGTGTAATCTGAGCGCCGGAGGACAGCTTGCTCATCAGCGAGTTGTATGCGCTGTTAGCCTGCATCTGCGTGACCAACGGCTGGACAAAATCCCACTGCGCCATGATTTGCTGTTGTCGGCCTTCGCCACCCGTCGTGTCGGTGATGCTTTGCAGGAGGCAGTTCGTGTAGATGTACCAGGGCGTGGCAATGTGATACAGGCCGCCAGCCGCGTTGTGCGCGACCAGTGAATTTTGCAGCGAGGTCCAAATTGCTAACTTGGTGAGGTAGCCGGCGGTGTCTTTCACCGGCGCGATCATCCTCAGCGAGATCGTGAGCGGCTGCTGGATAGTCGAATTCGCCGCCACGGCCTGGTTGGCGAACGGATACGTGGCGATCTGCTGATTAATCAGCGTCGAGCCGGGAATCGGTACGTAGGTGGCGAAGAAGTCGTCTGTCGAAATCCCATTCGTCAACGCTCCTTGCACTGCTCCCAATGCTTGTCCTCCCAGCGCGACGATGGGCAGCATGCCTCCCAAGGTGTTCGCTGCGATCCCGCCGACCAGAATGATGGGGCTTTTCTGGAAGGCGAGGTCGTAGACGTTTCGGAACGCATCGGAAATTATGGCCATATCAATGCTGGGCTGCGTTCATCGAGGTCGCCACGCGGGCTGGAGTCGAATTGGTAATATTGATGTTGACGTTCTGGTTCTTGCGCAGCATCAACTGGGTAATTTTTGCAATGTAGTCCTGAGTCTCGCGGGGCGCATGCGATTCCCAGTTTTCACCGTTCTTGGCAATGTCCTTATCCAGGTTACCCATGCCCCAGTTGTATGCGGCAAGAGCCTTACGAACGTTGCCGCCGTAACGGTTCAGCAGGAACGAGTCATACCGGCGCGCGGCGTCTTGGGAGTCCTTGAGACTGTTGACGTCGCCATGTCCCCAATCCTTCCACGTGTCCGGCATGAACTGCATCGGTCCTCGCGCACCTTTAGGCGATAGCAAATTCTTTCCGCGCGCGGACTCGACGCTGTATTGGGAATCCACGATTCCCGCGAGCGTAGGCGTGCCAAGTGTGCCGCCATCGAATGATTGGGCGGCAGACGAGGCGTTGCCGCGGAGCCAGTTACCGAACTTCCGTAGACCAGATGTAACGCGGCCCTCGTTGGGCTGAACAACTCCGGGGTTCTCGATAGCATCAAGAAGGCTTTTTGCCTCTGGTCCTGCCACTTTCAAAAGATTGACTGCGGCTGCGGCTGCGGCGTCGCCCATCGCCTTCAGTTCCGGTGACATTTGAGCCAACTGCCCGTTGAACTCATTCATCACCTGAGCCCAATCAGACTTCAGCGCTGCCTTAACATCGGATGCTTGATCCGCGGTGCCTTGGTCGATCTCATTGCGTTTGGCATCTGCGATTTCCTTCTGCTGAGCCTTGGCCCAATCAGTGTCGTTGTAGCTGGCGCCGGTACGCAATTGCTGCAGTGACAGCATGTCCGTGAAGCCGTATGCCTGCGCCAGCGAAGCCGCTGGCATGCCTGACTTCTGCCATTCCCGATACTTCCCGCTTGCGGCGCGCGCGAAGTCATACGTTAGTTGCTCAGCATCTTCGTTCTGGATCTGCTGCGGCGTGAGGCCGGCGGCCATGAAAGCGCGCCATTTGCTCACGTCGCCTTGAGCGTTCGCGACGTTGCCGAGATCGGAGGCACCGAGGCCAAACTTTTCGAAGTTCGCGCCGAATGCTTGCGTCTGACCGATTCGGAGACCTAGGCCGCGTGCCTGGAGGTTCTGGCCTGCTACGGTATTGGTGGCACCGTAAATCGCACCCAGCGCCGCCGCTATACCACTGGTCCCGACTGAGCCGAGCTTGAGTAGAACCGAGCTCATGCCGGCGATCGATTTATGCATTGTCGCAGACGCCTTCTGCATCCGCGTCATCTGGATGGCGCCGTCCTTGACCTTGACGTTGAACTTGTCCTGCACGCCTGTGGCGCGAGCCATCCCCTTCGAGATCGCATCGGCCTGAATCGCCGCGATCATCAGGAATTCTTTGGACAGCTTCGACGACTTGGAGAAGTCTTCCATGCCAACGCCGGCATCGTCGATCGACCCAGTGACCTTGGCCCAATCTTCGGGCATCGATTCGAGCTTCTTCTGATAGTCACTGAAGAGAGCATGGAACTCGCGGAACTGCGAGTCGTTGATCTCAATATCGACGATTGCTTTTTGCGTCATGCCGGTCGCTTAAGCGCCTCAATGAGGTATCTGTGGCGGAACTGCTGCGCCGTCCGATACGGGCTGTCGTATCGCTCGAACACTTCGCCGAATCCCTCATTGGCGATGTAGTTCAGGATGGAATCGACGATGGTGTCTTTGTCGTAGGCGCGGCCTGCGTCAATGTCGGCAAAGAGGCGAGGAATTCCGTAGGCGTGGATGATGTGATCGACCCCGACAGAACGGATGCTGTTCCCTTCGCTGCCGTCTCGCGGTCCGCCTTTTTCGCCATCGCATAATGACAGGTAAAAAAAGTGACGGCGGCGACCGTTTCCTCCCAATCCTCAGAATCGATCTTGCCGCTGGAAATTGCCGTCTCTACAGGGAGCATGTCCCAACCATTCGGGCCAGGACATAGAATGGTCGTGAGGCGCTTGAACTCGGCGAAGAGGGCATCAGTGGCCTCGTCGTGAACATTTCCGCGGTCGTCGACCATGCCAAGGCTGATCGCCTCTTTACGGCCCTCGTCCTTCAGCGTCAGAGCGGCAATGCGCGGCCCAGCGCCCATCAGGTAGTGCGCCCCCTTGCTGGAGAGCGACGCCTTGGTGGCGGCCAGAACACGGTAATGCTGCTCGAAGATGATGCGTGATACTGGTGTATGGAAGGCATAGATTCGCACTACGTCTTCAGTCACATCCTCGGTCACGTCTTTGCCGTCAACCTGTTTCGTGACTTTCCGCGTGACCTTTTCAGTCACGACAGGCAGAACCAGATTCCGCCGTTCGTCGATTTTCATCTCAATCCCTTTAACTGAGCCTTATGAGGTGCCACGGCAACCGGTAAGGTGCCGGCGTTCGGGTCGCGTCCCTAGCCGTGGCGTGAGGTGTTACGTGAAAGACCAGAGCGAAGAGTTCGCGTTGAACGATCCGCGGAGCGTGAGGCGGACTACCGGGTCGGTGCCGTCAAACGCGCCGGGCGAAATCATGCGAATGCCCGTGTCGTTCAGCGTGATCGCCGGGAACGCGGATGTGTCGCTGTGAATCGTCACATCGCCGAGAACGCTCGTGTCCTGAGCCTGCGCCAGCCAGTTGGCCGCGAGCGCCTGCGAGCGCAAGAGGCCCACAGTGATGGTCGCCATCACGTACGGCTCCGGCGAATTGACGACACCGGTCGCAGTTTCAATCTGCTGGTTGAAATCACCCTCGAATTCAATATGGGCGAACGACTTGCCCATGTACTGAGAGATGATGTTCAGCGAAGGAAAGGCGGCGATAACTACCGAGCACCGGACGCGGTTTAGCGGACCCGCATTGAGATAGGGATTTGCCATGTTGCGTCCTTAAGCGACAAACTGCGTCGCGTCGAGGTTGAAGGTCAGGGTGAGGAATGCGTTCTGACCAACCACCGTCGCCGAAAAGCCGTTGTAGATGCCAGCGTTGTAGTCGTTCGGGTTTTCCGTCGTGTAAGTCGAGAACGGGACGGCGCTTACCACGGCACTTAACGCGCAGCCGAACTTGACGGCCGAGTTGGCAACGTTCTGCGCGACGGCCAGAAGCGTGTTGATGCCGTTCTGGTCATAGAGCAGCGGCGGGTTGCTATTCGATCCGTTGATGATTGCTGCGGCGAGAGCCTGCTTGACCTGGATACGGAACCAGTCAATCCCGTACCACCAGGCCGCCTGCTCACCGTCCATCGTCGTGCCCTTGAAAACGCACGCGGTGGATATGCCGCCTTCGGCACCAGTTAGGATCAGGTTGCCGTAGTTGGTCAGCACTGTGTTGATGTTCGTCTGATTGCCGACTTGGGCCCACGGCGTTACGCCATAAGCGTATCGGTACGACATCGGCGCGAGCGGATTCGACGAGCCCGGCTTGTTCGCGAGCCAGTTATAGAAGTCAACCGACAGTTGATGCTCAGTCGATGCCTTCGTCGGGCTCGGAACCTGCGCATAGACCGCCTTGTTGACGACGTAGTTCGGCAGGTTCGCAACGGTGGTGGTGACGAAGAAGTACGTCTGGCCGCTGGGGCTGTCGTAGTTCGACGTCATCGTGTTCAGAGCCGCAGACGATGCTGCGTCCCACGAGGCCGGCAGCAGGTACGCATAGAACACCTGCGGATTGCTGTTCGCCGTGATCCACGTTTGCAGCGCCGTGATGGCGGATGCTGCGGTGGTCTGCGCTCCGAGCTCAAGCACGTACACGCCTACCGCATTTCCTTGCGCGAAGAACGTCGTCGCCGCGTTGCTCAGAAAGCCAGCATTCGACGGGAGATACGTGCCGGGCACGGTCTCAGTGCCGGGATTCGTCGCGAGTGCGAAAGTGAATGTATTCGCACTTGCCACCGTAGCCACGTACGTGCCGTTATAGGCGGCAGGCGTTGCGCCGGCAATGGTCGTGGTGAACGTCTGGCCGGTCGCCAAGCCGATGGTTGCGGCAGTTGTCGCGGTGACGGTGCCGCTCGACCAGACCATGCCCGTCAGTGCGAGAGGCGTAGCGAGCAGCGCCTGTACCGCGGACAGCGTGCCGCAATACTGATAGGTGCCAGCAGTGAGGGTGGTGCCGCCCGCCGACACAATCGCACCACTTTGCTGGAGCTGCGAGACGGTCGGCGCGCGCGTCACGGTCGTGTTGACCGTTACGATCGTCGGTGTGATTGTAGTCGCCATGTGGGCGGGCTCCAGCTATTAATCGAACGAGACAGCGACTTGACCACCGGTACCCGGATCGACAACGATCCCGGCGAGGCAGGGGAAATCGAGAGAGATGACAGTGCCGACCGCCGGCCACGAAGCGGTGTATTTGAGAATGGCGTTCGCTGTTGCCGCGGCGCCGGTCGTTGCAACGTCGTACACGGCGAAGTTGCCAGCGGTGGCGGCGGCGACCACTGTCACCTTGCAAACGCGACCGGCACCGGCCTTCACGAGGTTGATGGCGGTAACGTTCAGCTTGTTGGACGATCCGTTGCCGACGAGCAGATTGCCGCTGCCGTCCATCTGGAGTTGCGAACTCTTGTTTGCTGCGTTGAGTGCTACGTTTGCTTGAAGCGGGGCCTGGGGCATTTAAAGCTCCTGAAAAGAAAAACCCCGCTCGCGGCGGGGTGGAATGACTAGTCGGGGTGCCCCGCTAGGTGTTGATAGAAGAGAAGCCCGCCGAGAGAATCAGTCGGCGCGCGATCGCATCGGAGGTTGTCTGGAAATACCAGGCGTCGATGTCGAGCGTCTTTTTCATCGCAATGACGGTCAACTCCGACTGTGTGCGCTTGGCATCCTTCAGAACCGGCGAATTGCCGAATCCGAAGTTGTCGGTGTTCAACGAATAATCGATCAGCGATGCATAGAACTGGATGGCCTGCTGGTTAGTCAGGCCGTAGAGGGTCAACCGGACGCGATCTTTGGCGAGCTGTGAACTCGGCATGTCATGCAGCGGTGATGCCCCGGAATTTGGAACAGTCGTGCCCGGCCACACGTAGATCGGGAATGACGGCGCCTCGGTCTGATCGGGTTCAACATGTGCCACCACGTAAGGGGGCACAACGTTCGCTGGCACAAGGTACGACGCATAGACCGGCAGCGTCGGCGTGCTTTGCGCGAGCCAGATCGGCAGGCTGTTAGAAACGATCGGGCCTGTCGGCAGATCAGCCGCGCTGTCAATCAGCTGCGATGTGAGCGCTGGATAAACCGCGTTCCCAACGTAGTGATAGAGGTTCGCCTGCTTGTAGAACGCTCCTCGAGCATTGAACGAGAAACGTATTCCGTCGATGATGCCGACAAACAGATCGGTAGGCGCTGCCGTGTTGAATACGTCGATCTGGCTTAGCGCGGTGAAGATGATCCGGTTGACATCAATCGTTTCGTCTTCGTTTTGCTGCTGATCGGTCACAAGGTGCAGAGACCCTTGGACCGTTTGAGTGACACCAGTGTTCACCCAGAAGACGTAGCCGTCAGCCGGGAGAATTGACTGGCTGTATTTCGTGAACGTGACCGTCTGGCTTTGCGAGATCTGATCAACACCGGCCGCCAGCGTGCTCGCCAACTGGCTTTGTGACCCTAGCGATTCGGCGATAGATGGCATTAATCAAACCACGCGATGAGCGTTGACCAGTAGAGTGACGTGTCGATGAACGAGGGGCGCCGGGGATTGCCCTTGGCATAGGGATGCTTCAGACGGTGATTCACGCCATTCATTGCGGCCTGCGTCGGAACGGCCTCAATGCCCATGTGCTCGATCTCCTGCAACGAGATGAAGCTTTTCATCATCGTCGTGATGGATGACTCAGCGCCGGCGAGTGGATTCCCGGAAGGGTGGCCGCCCATCATCATGGTTTCGAGTTGCCCAGCGATCGAGTCTTCCAGTGCTTTGGTGATATCGGGGAGGCGAGCGAACGCGAAGGTATCCAGCACGCCGTACTTTTCTTCGAGGATCTCGGCGACCTCGCCGGTTGTCTTCGTGGCCGCGCTCTTCTTGCCTTTCTTTCCCTTCGATCCGCCGTCTACGTACGGAACGTCAATCACGCCCAGATGCAACGTGATGCGTCCTGGCGGCGCAGTCGTGGTGCCGACGTGAACGGGGGAATAGCTTCCGCCGCCTTCCGCCATCGGAACGCCGAAGTCTTTTGCCGCCATGATTTGCCTTAGCTAATGCCCCAGATGTTTCCGAGGTCCTGCTGCATGCTCAACCACTGGCGCCCATACGGGTCCTTCAGTGACTGCAACTGGCCGAGCGTGAGGCCCTTCAGAAAGTCGGGCGACAGCAGGGAATCGGACGTTCCTTGGTCCGCAGCGGAATTTACGACACCCGGCGTGAAGCTCGTTAGCTTCATGCTCGAGCGCGCGTCAGCGAAGAAAGTCTGACCAGATTGGTCCGGACACCAGTTCAGCAGGAACGATGTCGCAAGGCAATAGACCCCGAAGCAGTAGTAGTCCTGCCCGATGGCATACAGCACTCGCAGCGTCTGTTCCTCTGCATAGCTGAGAGCCCACGTGATGTAAGGGCTGTTCGACGGTAACGCGGCAGTCGGAACGCCGGCCACCGTCGTCAGGAAGGTGTACAGGTCAGTCGCATTGGGAGCCGGCTGCGTTTGCCACGGGGCGAGCACGCCCATGCCGGGAAGCGGAGGAAAGCAGGGCGTGCACATATTGCCTCTTAGGTGCGGCGGCGACCGCGACGACGCTCGGATTGTTGCGGCTTCTCGTCGCCGACTGTGATGACTTCGTGGACCTGCGACTCGACGCCTTTCTGATCCACCTCTTCGATCTCAACCTCGAACGACGCGATCTTTGAGTCGGTTTCCTGAGCGGCCCGGCGCATCAGATCGTCCGACGATGCGGCGGCTTCCTTGCGGCGCTCGGCGGCTTCGTCGTACAGGACGTCCTCGTTGTTCGTCATCGTGTTGTACAGACGGTCCAGCGGGATCGGCGTGTCGAACTGATAGCACTGGCCGACGAATCCCTTGGCGCGATCGATTTCCGACACCGGCAACATGCCGTACATCTTGTGCTGGTTCACGATGCTTTCGTGATCTGCCCGTGATCCTTCGGGATAGATGCTCTTCTGTTGTCCCGGCGGGATCTCGACGAAGATCGGGCGCTGCGTGCGCTCAGTCCAGAAGTGCAACTGGAAGTTGTGTTTGGTGAGATTTGCGACGAATAACGGCATGATATTCCCTGTTAGTTAGTCCCTGTAATGGTGCCCGCGGAAGCACGACAGGGGGCGTGCGTGTCAGTTGCGCAACCTATCCGCGGGCTGACCGTTTAGAAGCCGGCGCTGACGAGCGTGATGGCTTCGGGGCGCGGCGCCCAGCCCGACGTCGAACGCAGTTCCGACACAACGTCAACGGCACCAGCAGGAAGCGGTGCGATGATTTCAGTCGGAGCGGCGCGGTCGACGAGCTGGAGCGAGCATGCGTCGAGACCCGGCGTCAGTTCGGCAAACACGTTCGTGTTGATCTTGTTCACGCGGTTCTTCTTCACCTCCGGCATGGAGATGATGATCAGGTCGGTGCCGCCTGCGCCCTTGCCGATGAGCGTGTCATCGCAGGTCCAGGTGATCTCATCCTTGTTCCAGCCAGCGACGTCGTCCACGAGACCGCGGATCGACTTCGAGCCCGCGCCTTCACGCTGGAATTGCGTGAGCTGGACGATGCCGTAGTAGCTGATCGCCTGCATGATGCGCTGGGTCGTCAGCACCGTGAAACGGGCCGGGACGCCAACCGTCATCGTGCGCGTCTTGATCGCAGCGATCTGCTGTGCGAGGAAGAACGCCAGCGCGCCGTTGTCGTACGTCGAGATGGTCGTGTTGCCATTCGGGTCGGCCGGCAGGTTCAGTGCCGTGGCGCCGTTCGCGTTCAGCAGGCCTTCGCCGTTCGCCGGGTTTGCGCCGTACAGCAGCAGGTTCCGTTGTTGCTGGAACGTGCCCTGACGCATTGCCAGGCGATGGGCTTCCACGGTCGATGCGCCAACGCGGCCGAGAGCAGCCGTGTCGTGATGATCGTATTCAGCGCGCGAACGGATCATGTACGTCGGCGTGCTGATTTCGTTGTACACGACCGTGCACGACGGCAGCGCATTGGCCACGAACTGGCCGGTCTGCACTTGCGTGCGGACGTCGAGGCGCTTGATGTAGACGGCTAGGTCGCCCTCACCGAGACGCACGAGCGGGTCGCCAGTTGCGATCGTGTCGAACGCGCCCGATGCCTGTTGATACTGCAGGAGAAGTTCGGGAACCACGTACGACGGGTTGACCCGGATTTGTGCCGGTACGATATTGGCCATGTTCTGTCCTTAGATCTGGATAAGGGCCGCGTAACCTTGACGATTCCAGGTAGCTGCGCCGGTGGTTGCGTTGTAGGAGACGGTCATGCTGTTGCCAGCGCTGATGTCCAGGATCTTGACGGGGAGGGCGCCCGTGCCGTAGTTCAGAACGATCGTGCCCGCCAGAGCGCCCGTCGCGATCGCGCCCGATGCGGCCGTGATCTGAATCGAGAAATGCTGGTTGTCGGTGAATGCCGACACGGTCTGGTTGCCGTTCACGAGCGCTGCGCCCGTGCTGGTCACGCCGCTGATGTTGATGAGGTCGCCCACACCAGCCACCGGCGAAGCCGCAGCCATCACGATGGCGATCGTGTAGACGCCATTGGCATACGACGAAGTTGCCGACGTGACCGAGTAGGTCGCCGTGGCTGCGTCATACGGTTGCAGAACCTGGTTGTTGAAGTCCCACGACACCTGGCTGGTGATGAGGCTGCCGTCCAGCGATACGAGCGACGGGTCCATTGCGACCGGAATTGCGATGCCCGAACCGAGACGGAAAAACGGCACCGTCATGCCTGCAGCGCCAGCTGTCGGAACCGGGCTCGACGGCGAGCCAACCCATGCGTATGCGTTGTTGAACACCGTGAAGCCGGTGATGTTCGCAACGGCCGATGCTTCCACAATCGTGCCGCCCAGCGTGCGGTCGTAACCCGATGCCGGAGCGATGCTTTCCGAGATGGCCATGCCGCCCCAGATGGGACGCGTCGCGCTTGCCGACACCGTGCCGACTGCGAGCGAGTAGCGCGTGGCCGGAGCGTCCTGATAGACGCCCTGAACGTAACCAGCGCTTTGTACCGAGAACGAACCTTGAGCATTCGTAGTCGCGTACGGGTAGAAAGGCGTATTGAGTGCCATGTTTTCCTATCCTGAAATGAAAAAAGCCCGCTCAGTGGCGGGCCTCGTGTTGGCGACTACTGCGGTCAGTGTTTGTTCGGCTGGTTGATTTCGCCATGCATACGCGGGGCGCGGAAATCGTCCATCCACGAACCGACGTTGCCGTAGAACGTGGTGATCTTGTGGCCGGTGCCCGTATCGCGGGTCACGGCGCGCAAGCCACCTTCCGGCGAAACGGCCGGATTGACGGCGGCGCCCATCGCGTCTGCGTAGATTGCAGCCTCTGCGATGTCGAACACCGAAGCTTCGAGCTTCGACAGGTCCACGTCCTTCCATGCAGCGCTGTGCGACTTCATCGGAGCAGCGAGGCGCTTGCGATAAGCCAGAAGGTCTTCGCCGTTCAACGGGCGATTGGCCGACTTGCCGAACGCCGAATAGACGCTGTCAGCCTTCGCTTGCGCGTCGGCCATTGCTGCGTATTCGGCGTCACCCAAGGGCTTCGGCGACAGGCGCGCCGTTTCGACCAGCAACTTCTCGAGTTGCGACACGCGATCGAGCAGGACGCTTTCGCGCTTTGCTGCATCGGCTTTCGCTTCTTCTTCCTTCGCTTCTGCCTTCAACTTCGCGGCCTCCGCTTCCTTGTCCTTGGCATCGTCGTCGGCTTTCTTGCCGTCCGAGTCCGCCTTCTTGTCAGCGATCGACATTTCGTCAGCCGGCATTGCGTCGGCCTTCTTGTCGTTCTTGTCGCCGTCGTACGAATCCATGCGCTTGCACAGAGAGTCGACAGCCGACATCAGCTTTTCCCATTTGTCGGAATCGGCCTTAGCCTTTTCTTCTTCGGCATCAGCTTTCGCCTTTTCCTCAGCGTCGGCCTTGGCCTTTGCTTCGAGTGCATCCTTCGCCTCGGCGTCCGCCTTGGCCTTACGCTCTTCTTCAGTCATCTCAGGTTCCTGAACGTTAGTGGTAGATACGCCAGTAGGCGGACCGCCCTTGTCCCACACGCCAACCTCGCAGATCGCGATGTGGTCGAGCAGTTTTGGGTTTCCCTCAATAAGACCCTTCTCGCCGTTGTCGAGGGTTACAACGGTGTTTTCCAGCTTCGGATTGCGGAACACGACATTGGGCGACGTGGACAATTGCTCGTTCGACATCATGGTCGCCGCAGCTTCGTTGTAAATGCGGACGATCGCCCAGACTTCGTCGCCCTTGATGTAGGGCAACATGACCGACCCAACCGAGCGCTTTTTGAACTCTTCGGAGTTCAGATTCGAGTTCTCGGGATGGTCGACGATGACCGGCAGGCCATTGCAGCGCGCCAGGAAGTCATCGTTGAGGTATTCCTCGGGCGGCCGATAAACGTATTCCTCGTCTTTCGAACGGTACGAAGTGCCCGTGCCCGTGATGCGAATATCGAACAGCCACATGTTCACGAAGAACTGCGGCGATGAGTATTCGCCCGCGACCATCGCTCGTGCGAGGTCTGTCTCGGTCATGTGCGCTTTGCGGATCGCCTTGAAAGCGTCCGACTCAAGCACGAACCTGCAACCCGGATGCAACGGCTCCGGCCACGAACCGAGCGGGGACCAGACGAAATCTGTACTTTCGTCGCTCAGGGCGACGTCGAATGGCCGGCACTCGTGATAGAACGTCGTGAACTCGACATCGCCATCACTTGTCGTGCCGAGCTTGATCAGCTTTTCCGGTTCGTACCCGGCTTCTTCGAAAGTTTCACGTCGGGCCGCTTCTTCTGGCGTTTCGCCGGCCTCAATATGGCCGCCCGGAAACGCCCATTCGCCCGGGTGATCGCCGCCGTTGCCGCGGCGCAGGAACAACACGTTTCCGTCAGCGACGATCAACGTGCCGGCGGCTTGGACCTTATCTGAGTCGGCCTTGCTTTTGCCGGCCTCGTGCATAGCAATGGCGATGGCTTGCTGTTCGGGCTTTCCCGCCTCCCGCTCAGTCGCGATATTCTTACTGATCGCCTCTCGGCTTGATCCTTCTTCTAGTGGCATATCAAGCCCTCATGGCAGCGATTTTCGCGCGCACCGCTGCAAGTTCATCCTTACCTTTCTGGGTGATCATTTCGTCCGGCAAGTCCCGGAGGTTGTACAGATACTCATAGCTGCAGGAGCAATACACTTCTTCCGCCGGCTGCGTGATCTGATCGGTGTAACCAGCGGGGCCGACCTTCATCAGCCCTTTCTCAATAGCCCAGTTGCCGCGGATCGCATAGACCCTTCCGTCGCGCTCTTTGTGATCGGGTCGGAAGTTGTAGCCGGCCCGTCTGAACTGCGAATGCCATCGGGCAGCAATGGCGCCGCCGTCCGTCGCGATGATGTCGTTGAGCGAACTCACAAACTTGGCCGACTGGTCAATCACACATCGGCGTTCCTCAAAGGAGAGCGACGTCAGCGCCTTGCGGATGTTGTCCTTGACGTCTTTCGTCTCGACCGCACGACTTCCGCCGGCGGGGATCGATGAAGCCCAACCGGCGAAGCGCTGCGTTGTCTTCTCGACCATCGCCTCACGGTTCAACTTGATGAGGCTGCGCGAGACCATCATGCGACGGTCCAATTCGCCGCGTAGCCTTGGCTTCAGGCGGTCGATCGTGAAGCGCGGCACACCCGGATGTTTCTTCAGGATCTGGCCGTCGTCGACCATCCGCTTGTAGATGCTGCCGAGTGCGCGCGTCAATTGCTCATTCATCACACTTTCAGGCGTCAGGCTTTCGGCTGCTGCACGGCGAATCAGGTCCGTCCAATATTGCAACCGTTCGACGCTGTCGAAACCGTTCTCCTCAAAATCCCTGATCGCGGCAGTGACGGTTTCGAAGAATGTTGCCATCAGGAGCGGCCAGAGAATGGAGGCGGGGCTTCGGGGTTTTCCGGAGGCGTGGGCGGCACGTAGCTCCTCAGATCATCGTAATCAAGCTCCAGCGGATTCGAGAACAGGTGCTTCGACTCGTTGATGTTGCTGGCCGCCCATTCGATCAACCGGGCCTTGTTGTCCGGATCGAGAGTGGGTAGAAGCACTTCGATCGCCGCGATGATGCTTTTCAGCTTGATGTCATCGACTTCGACCAGCTTCGATTCCGGCTCAACGAGGAGAGAAGGCCACTCAGCCTCGAAAGCATTCGCCCAGTCGTAGAACGCCTTTTGATACGGGACGTTCTTGTATTCCGGAACTTCTGCCTGGATCGTCTTGTAGAACTCTTCGGTCCACGCGAGCCGCATCACAATCCGATCGAAGAACGTGAAGATCGGTTTGACCGTCTGCTGCTCGTGCTCGATGTATCGAACGATGTCTTTGGCGTCTTCTGTGCCTTCACCAAAGCCTTCCGCGTATGACTCGGAGTTGAGTAGTTTGGCTGGCTGCGGGACAGCAGCTGCGATGTTCTCGAGGATGTTTTTACGAGCCGTGGTCAGCGCGCCGTCAGCGTTCAGCAGATTGAGCGTCTCAATGCCTTCGTCGGGCATGATGTTGATGACGTTGTTGGTCTGCGCTTCCTTGACGACGTTTCGCTTGATGCCTTGAAATACAGCCATCGCCCGGTCAGCGATCGACCCGGCCTGTTTCATCTTGGCCACGATGACGCCAACCTTGCGGCTGACCATGTCGTCGGCCACCATCGTTTGCACGAACGACTTCAGCGGGAAAAGGGCGCGCTGATAGACCGAGCGGCCGGTGTAGCCGTAAGCCGAGTTCGTGTATTCGATGTAGAGCGGGTCTTCGTTGAAAAAGACAAGCGACCGGGACGGGTGATATGTCTGGCCGGCGGCTGTTATGATCGTCGGCTTCTGAAAGTCCGGCGCGTTAGGGTCCTGATTCAGCACCAGCGACCCGGCAGTGTTCAGCGGGTCCAGCGCATTGAAGTACAGATCCTTCTTCGCGAGGTCTTCTGGTTTGATTAGCGTGTTGGTATCAACGCCTTTAGCGCCAAAGACCAGAGCCGCGGCGCCATAGATTTTAGCGAGGCGCCACGTGTTGGCGATGTACTTGTTCGCGCCGATCTCATCCCACTTGCGCTCGAAAGCCTCACGAATCCTTTCCTCCGGGCTGTTCGGAATCGAGATCGTTCGCTTCTGGCTCATCGCCAGTTTGATCGGCTGATCCACGATCTTCGAGCCCAGCGGATGGAACGCGTAAATCGTCTTGCACAGCTGGTACGACGGCTCAGCACCTGGAATGATGTCATCCGCCATGAGCAGATCACTCAGGCTCGATGAGAGCGTCGACCCTGTGATGTTGATTTCTGCCATGTGGTTTTGTCAGTTACAGGCCGTCAGAATCTCCTAGGCCAATTGCGATGCCGTAGACGCCCGTGTCGTACAGGTCGTCCGCCTGGTTGGGAATGCCCAGCCGATAGCCAAAGAACTGGCTAAGGAAGTGGTTTTGCGCTCGCCCTTTGTATTCAACAATCTTGTTGTAGGCGTGTTCGCTAATCTTCACGTCGCCGTGATGGACAAAGTCGGACACGCCGGTACCGCGCGCATCCTTGCTCATTGAGGTCAACTTGCTGTCGATCGCCTGAGCCGGCCAATTGCTACGAGCCGCCCGCTGGAGCAGGGTGATACCGCTGCCCTTGTCCTCAACGAAGCTGCCTGCGCTTCCCATGCGAGCCCCACAGAGCCGCGCGAGTTCTTCAACGCGAGACATGACGTTAGGGAACCACTCAGCGATCAGGTCACTCTCGATCTGGGTGATGTCCCAGTCCAGAATGATCAACTTGTGCCCGATGTGACGATTGCGCGCGAAATACGTCACGCCCGTCCCGTCGTTCTTATCGCCCGGCTTGAGCGCCGAATCGAGGATGGCGAACACATAGTCGCAGCGTTGTGGCCATGGCACTGGTGCGCCGTCTACCAGAACGTTCTCGACCTTGAATAGCGTGCCTTCGAGCGGACGCGGCAACTGCTGATAGAGCGATGCCCATGTGCGAACGTTGTTCTGAAACTGTGACCAGTGCTTTTCCGTGAACCATTGCGGCCACAGATACTCGCCAATCTTCCGGCCAAGCGGATCGTTCTGAACCTCGCATCGCGCCTGCAGACAGACGACTTCCCAGACGTTGCCGTCGCGGCACATGATCGGGCCGCTTTCTCCCTTCCAGTCTTCGGGAAGGATGCGGCCGGCGAGGTCATCTTCGTGCCAGCGAGTCTGGATGATGACGACCCATCCACCGGGAATCAGGCGGGTCTTCAGGTCGTCGTTATATGCGTCCCACGTCTTGTCGCGGATCGTTGGCGAATCAGCCTGCTCGCGGCCTTTCACCGGGTCATCAATGATGATGCCGTTGGCGCGATTGCCCGTTACACCACCGAGAATACCGGTGGCAATGTATTCGCTGCCGTTCGTCAGGGAGAACTCTTGTGCGGCCGACGATTCGGTCGTCAACTCACAATTGAAGATGCCCTTGAACCGTTTCTGCTTGATGATCGAGCGCGTACGCCGACCCATCTTGCGCGCGAGATCATCGCCATAGCTGGCGAGAATGACCTTGCGATTCTTCTCCGCGCCGAGATAGCGCGAGGGGAACACAACCGATGCGTAGGTGCTCTTCGCGCTGCCCGGCGGCATGAAGAACATGGCCCGACCGTGAGGCGTCTTGCTGACACGCTCCATCGTCTCGAGGATGAGCCGATGATGCTGCGCCATCGTGGTTTCGATGGGCTCGAAGAACTCCGTGTCCGGATCTTCGCCGGCGGGTTTGCCGGGAATCTCGATCGCCTGAGCGTAGGAAAGTACGTCTTCTCTAGCCCTTCGGCGAATCCACAGCTCTTGCGCCGCTTGCTCCAATGTAGGCGGCGAGTTCGTCATCCGTCATTTCCTGGGCGCTCTTGGTTGGAATCAGTGGAGCGCCATCCTTGCCGGTCATCTCTCGACGGTTGGTGAATGTGCCGCCTGATTCCTTGGCAGCCTGTTCAAGCAGTTGAGCGGCGAGGGCGGCATTCCCGCGGCTCGCGGCATTTTGGTAAAGGCGATCGAGGGCACGCAGCCGGAAGTTCTGGTTGGCAATCGGAATAGATGCCTGGTCTTCAAGGAAAGCCTTCCGCGTCGCGTCGAAAATCTCGCGCCACTTCTTGGACAGACTGCGCCCTGCAAACTTGGTCGGGTCATACGCTGCGACCTGCATCCGTTCAATCGCGATGCCGTATTCCTCTTTTACTGCGTTCGCCACCTGCGTCGGAGTGTCAAAGCACGCCAACGCTTGTACGACGAACGCTTTCACGTCGTCGGTGAGCGTTGCCATGTTTGATATATCTGTAGTGGTACTGTACTGGTTATGCCGCTCTTAACAGGCACGTCCCGCAAGCCTGCGCGATGTTGAGTGCGCCGACCTCGGGAGCCTTGTTCGCCGCGGCAATCAGCTTGGCTGTCTCGCCTGCTCCAATGCCGTACCGGCGCACGATGCCGACGAACTCTTCAACGTCGTGGCTGCGGATCCCAAGCTTTGGCAATCCGTCTTTGGTAAACGCCGGCGCACCGAACTCGTCGGCTTTCTGCGCTATGTGATAAAGCTCGTGCTCGATTAGCGCACACCATTCGACGTCCGAGCATTCATTCGCGTACATGGCGTCAAGTGTGATGAGGTAGGTCGGGACGCGCCCGAACCACTCATGCATCTGCTGCTCTTGGCGACCTTTCTGCCAGGCGCCGCAGCGAAACGTCACTTCCTCACACTGGCCAACGACTCTGCGCATCTGCCGGCTGTTCTCTTGCGCGGCCCAGAGGAATTCAACGTCGGCGTCCTTGAGATGCTGGTGATCGACGTTATAGAGCGGTGAACTCTCGCTGTGCAGCGTCTTCGATACCCACTCGGCCACGCCCTCGGCTGGCATGAAACGACGAAACCAACTCCCCGCATCAAACAGCGAAGAGGGAGGCCGTGGGCGTTGTGCGAAAGGCTCTAACTCAACTTTAGGTTTGCGCGTTGCCATTCATTTCTTCCAGGGGCGCGCCTCATGAGAAGAATTCTCTAATTCACGCGCCAAACCGGAATAGCGCCACCGGCCTTGTTCTGTGCGTTGGGGTAGGTCGCTGCATGCGCAGGCAAACTCGTTGCGTCCCATATCGGGATCGCTCCGCCGTTCTGGCCTTGGTCGCTCGGAAACGGACCATTGCCCGCAGGAGCACTTACCACTCGAACGGGAATCGCGCCCGCAGCCTTCGATTGATCGTTCGGCCACTGCCCTGATCCGGGCTGCGCGACGAACACGACCGGGATTGCGCCGTTCGCCTTGCTTTGGACGCTGGGCCACGGTCCGCTGTTCGGTTGCGAGACCAGATAGACGGGAATCGCCCCTGCTGCCTGATTTTGCGAGTTAGGGTAGGTCATCTCAATGTCCCGGCGGCACAATCACGCAAATTTGCTTGCGCCATAATCTTTGCCTTGCGTCAGGCTGTTCGCCGGACGTCCAAAATTCGAGGAGATCGAGCTATGACTACGCCGTCAGCGAAGCCATCCACGTTGCGCAGAATGCGCGAGTCCGCCATGTCCCGCATCCGCGATGCGAAGACCCTTCGACAGTCAGATCCACTGGGAGATCGGTCGGATTCCGATATCCTGCTTGACTTGCTGGCGCTGGAACTTCTGTTGAAGTGCGTTCTGCTGCTCAACGGTGCGAAGCCCGGCAGGTTTGGACACGCGTACGAGAAGTTGTTTGATCAGCTTCCCGCGGGAGTACGCGCCGATGTGCTCACGAAGGCGAAAACTCGGATCGGTCCCGGTAGCGGATTGGATGCCGACTATCCCGGCGTACTTGAACGCCTCGGCAGGAACTTCATTGAACTGCGTTATCCCTACGAGGCATATGAAGATGTAACTGATGGAGAATATGTCGAAATGGGTGAAGAGTGGATTGCACTTGGCGCTCCGCTTGAATCTGCCACCGTTACATATTACCCAAGCGAGCTTTTTGGCCTACTAGAAGCACTGACGGACATGACCGCGTCGCTCGCAAGCTAGGCGGCTTCAAGCATTCCCACGTCGCACCGATGGCGCTCGATCTCACCATGCTCGCGGTGATGAACGATGCAGCACATATCGCGGCCAGCACGATAGCCGTGGCCGGCGGCGTAGGCGTCCTGTGCGGCGAGCGTCCGGAACGACTCGCAAACGACGCCGGGCAGTTCCTTCACGCCCTTGGAGTGCACGTGGCCGGTGTACCAGTAGCGGTGCTTGGTTGTGCCCCAGTCTTCGGCGCGATCACATGCCATGATACCGCCGAGCTGCTCGTGCTTGGCGGTGTCGCCGTGCGTCGAGCCGATTAGTACCTTGCCGAACTTGAAATACCAGAACTTCGACGGACCAAGATCCACTTCAACGCGCGGCTCGCTTGAAAAGTAAGCGGCCAGTGTGAACGCTAGCGCCCAGATAGCCTGCGGATCGTGATTGCCAGGTACTGCCTTGACGATCACCCGCTTGTGTTTCTGCAATGCGCGGAGAATAGCGTGCCGGTATGTCTCAATTCCTACCTGTAGAACCTTGACGAAGCGCGAGTCGACGTCGAGCTGGTGCCGATGTGCCGGCGTCTGGTTGGTCTGATCGTTCATGTGGTAGACGTCACCGAGAAGCAGCAGGATCGCCGTTTCCGCAGCGGGCGCCGATGCAACAAGACGGTCAACCGCACCTAGTGTCAACTTGCGGCCGATCTCTAGGTCAAAGTCATTGCCGCATTCTTTCGCCCACGTGTAGAGCCCAACGTGCGGGTCGCCAAAGGGATAAACGGCGAGGATGTCAGGCTGCGAATACGCCGGCGCGGCGATCAAAGGCGCGAGCCCTTGCACAGACTCCGTCAAGACGGCGATAGCCTCGCGGGCGATCTCTTCTGCCCGGTTGCCGTCGCGCTCGGTCTTGACCCACTGAATGGCGATGCCGTCTGCCGTATAGGCCGTCGACGTGCCCTTGACGCGAAATCCGTCAGGAACGGTATGCGTCATGTCGTGCGCGGGGCTATACCCCATCTTCGCCGCACGCTTCTCCAGATTACCCAGAGCGCGAATCAGGACGCTGTGGTGCAGCCCGAGAGCCTTGGCTGCGAGCGTGGGCTTGCCGTGCTTCTCGACGGCTTCGAGGAACGATATCTCGCGCGAATCAGCGAACTCACGTAACCGCGGGTCGTATTGTCGCGCCATTCGATTTCCCCTCAATAGTCCGTCTTGATTATTTGACGGCAGCCTGAAACACAGGAAGCGCCTCCCGTGTCAGCCACCCTAAAACGTACGTGAACGACTCGTTGTCCTCGCCCGATGCGACAGGAATGCCAACGTCGCCTAGCAGGAAGAACGTCGCGTGCGCCAACTCGTGCACGAGAGTATCGACAGCCTTGTCGAATACCCCGGCGGCGTAGACGCGACCATGTTCTTCGCTGTAATAGCGCATCGCTAGGCCTTTGCAGCCATCGGTCCCGGTCGCGTCACCGAACGCTGCGGCCAATGCATCCCACTCCTGCGGCGCGGTGCAAAGCACCACTTTGCCGCCGAAGATTGGAACGGGAAAGGCCGGAATCCCGAGCAATTGCACCGATGCCGTCTTAGCTTTGCGCGCCATCGGTCGCACCAAATAAAAAAGCCAGCAGCCTTTCGGCGCTGGCAGACTAGCAGGGGTAGCTAGCGAGGAGATTGGGTGAAGGCTTGACGCTTGCCCCGCATGGCGCAGTGGCCTCCTATCGGAGCGCGCGAGCAACTCTGCCTTACCTTCGTGGCGGACGACTGAAACGGCCTGCATACCGTGATCGCCGTTCGAGCCCGTTAGCAGAACGGGATCAATCGTCCATCATGAAGGCCCGAGCTTTGCACTCGGCTGCCGGCTTGCGTACCGGAGCTTTCCTCGTTGAGAGTGGCCGGCGCTGATCTCCGGCTTGCCACCACCATGCGCACGTCCCGTTAGGTCAGTGCCGGGAATCGAACCCGGTGGCATGTGATCAACATGCGCATCAGCCTGCGCATTCACTCTCACGACTGGCGACTATCTGTCCTGGAGGATATTCGACGGGCTCCAGCGTCCGTCTAAATAATCGCCATGCGTGAAAGGGTTCCGCCGCCCGTATCAAACTGCTACGCCGACCGTAGCTGGCGGCGAAGCGGGGATCATGGCTTGGGAAGCTTGTCCCTACGCGGACGAATGTCCATGTCACACCTCAATCAAGTTTGTCCATCGGATCACAGCACTGCCGCCCGTCGATCAACTCTCGAGCGCACCACCAACAGCGAACGGCTCGAAGACATCGATCAGCCACTCCGAATAGCCGGTAAGGGCGTGCGCGCATGCGAGGTGCCACGTTGCGGCCACCATCGGGCCAAAGGTGAGGATTGACTCCCAACCATCGAAAGTCATGTCGCCTCTCGCTCCACGAATTCCCATCTGTATCCGTAAGCGCTTTTCCTGCGCCCGGCGCACACATGGCTCAGGTATGAAGACGTAGCCTTTGATATTCCCGAGTCTTTCAGCCAGATCACCGCATGCACCAGCGATTCAAACACCTTGCCGGTATCAACGATTCTGACGGGCTTTGCCCTTGCTGCGAATGATGCTGCAGCGGCTTGGGCCCTAGCTTCTGGTGATCGAGCGTTCATCGCCGCCGATAACTTCGCCCTGTGATCATCTGACAGGCGCTTGCCCATGCGGGCTGCGGACAACTTAGCGCGCGTCTCTGCAGTCACAACCCGGTTCTTCAGCCGTTCAGACCTCCTGCGCCGCTCATCGGGAGATTGACCAAACAGTGTGCTCTTGGCGGACAAGATTGCTTTGGTTTCGGCAGATAGAGGTTTCCCCCGCCTTGCTTGCGCGGACCTCGCTATCGCCTCGGTCGTCGGCGACTTTCCTTTGCGAATGGCAGATGCTTTCTCCCGCCACTCCGGAGTATCCCGGATCGCCCTCATAGCCGCCCTGGCAGCCGCGGACATCTTTCTGCCAGTCAAGGCAGCAGAAATCTTGTGGCATGTCGCCTCAGGGCGTTTCATGCCGAGATGACTGCCCGCAGTCTTGCAGATGTTGTAGCCCGGCACCAAGCAATCAATAGCTAGCTGCTCATACATGAGCAAATCAGGCTTTCCGCAGATCAACAGGATCTCAAACCGCAACCCTGACTCGCCATGCTTTTTAAATGCCGATTGCAGATGCGGGTTATGGTGCGACCCTACTCGAAGGTGATGAAGATGGACATGCCACCTTCTTCTGATATTAACCGCCGAGCCTACGTATTGCTTCCCAGACGCGCTGGTAATGGCATAAATGCCAGCAACGTTATTCATTCTTTACCTTGACTAGAGGTAGACCATTTGAGGGGCGCGGAAGATTGGCGGTCAAACCAACCGTGTCGGGAGCTACCCTATCCGCGCTCTGCAATTATATCTGCTCCACGGCCTTCCTCAATTCATCCAGCCGGGCGATCATCGAAGCCCTCAGCGCCGGATCGATGTTTCGCATGCGCTCGAGATCCAGTTCCAGGCTGTCGATTAGTTCTTGTGCGTTCATATCGAATTCTCGCTGGCGTCAGTCGACCAGCTCGACCCTCATTGCAGAGGGAGTGGGGCACCGGACGGCCGACACTGCACCGGCCCCAGCGGGGAGATCAAATAGGGATTCAGCACGTTTGCGTGCCTCGCTCCAGCCTTCGCGGACATGGAGCGTTCTCCGCTTCTCGGCGCGCTTCTCTGCGTTGGCCTGAGCCGCCTGCTTTTCCTCAAGGATGCGCTCGGGATTCCCGTACATTCGGGATTCGAGAGGAGAGGGAAATCGCATGACGGAGCCGGAAATGAAAAAGCCCCGCGCGGCTTTGGACCGGGCAGGGCTTCTGAAATTTATGTTGGCTCTAGACGTAACTCTAGGACCACGGTGTCAATACTGCCACAAACTTTTAGGGCTTGCAACAAATTTTGTATGCGCGATGCGACACAGCCTCTTTGTGTTGGTCGTCGCGTCCCCAGTACCGCTGGTCGCGCTCTTTCCGGGCTTGCTTGGCGGCATTTTGTGGGCCGTGGTAGTCGCGCGAATTCCCCAACTTGGTAGTCAGATAGACATTCCCCACCTTGTAGGGCCCGCTATCTTTTTCCCTAGCCATGCATAAGTCGTTAGCTCCACGCCCGCGCAAGTGAAAATGATCCTTCCAGATTCCCCACCATTCATCGAACGTCATTTCGAAGGGTATTTCGCGTTCCTTGGCGCCATTGCGATGCGCTTGAAAGGCCTGCTTCGGGTTTCGTAAGCCCTTCTCTTTGCAGTACGCCCGTGCCTCGGCCAGCAAGATTTCGTCACTCATGCTGCCCACCCCAATTTCTTAGGCGTCGGCGGGACGGTTTCCAGCGTCGCCATGTCGATCAATGTGAAGTAGCCCTCACGGAATACCGCGCCTGTATCGATGTGGTACACGTTGCCGAGCACGGCCGGGCGCTTGAGCGGTGTGTGGCCGACGATCAACGCACGAACATCAGGCACGCCTGAGACATCTTCCGACTGAATGCGATCGCGGCACCACAGCACATCTTGTGTGATTGCCTTGAGTTTATTGTTGCTGGTCACCCCAGCAAACCTAGCAACCATCTCGCCCCACGATCCGCCAGACACATCGGCATGCACAATCCCAACAAGACCGTCAGCCGTTTCGACTTCAATGGCATAGGGCAGAGCGGCCAGCTCGATCGCGTACTCCTGCTGTTCGGGCATAGTCTTGCCGATCAGCCATGCGCCGCCGTTCGAGGCATAGTGGTATGGATCGCGGTTGCCTGGCGTGACGTACCGAATCGCCATGTCCTCGTGATTCCCTTGGACGGCATGAAACCACGGCTTCGAGATCCACTCAAGCGCGAGCTCGGAGTCTGGCCCACGGTCCACCAAATCGCCGACCGAGAACAACCTATCAGCCTTAGAGTCGAAGCCCATGCTGTCGAGCGTTGTTTGCAACAGCTTAAACATGCCGTGAATATCCCCTACGGCGAAGTCTCGGCCGATCATGTTCCGACCATAGTGGTGGACGAATGCGTTCATGCTGCGGCCTCCATCACCTTGATCAGCCTGCGCGCCGTGAACTTTGGCAGGAGCAACTCCTTCGATTCCTGATAGTACTGATGCGACTCTTCAGCACTCAGACGCGGATTTGAGAACACTGAGTATCCGGCTCGTTTATTGGCCATAGACATCTGAATCGACGCTCTGTGCTGCCAGGTCGGCAGAGCATCGACACAGGCGTCCACAGTCTCGCCGTTCCGTTTAAATAGTTTCGCATCCACCGCCTCGGATCTCTCCTGATCCGTCATGTGCTTCGCCGGGATCTCGTACTCACGGCACGTCGGCGAGCAGCGCGGGGCTCCAAGTGCAGGAGTGTACGAATCCTGCCAACGGTGCCATTGGATCAAGAGTTCTTCAACTTGCTCGGATTGGTCTTGCGTCATTTAGAACCCCGCGCACTATCTGTTGTGGAAAACAACGCTTGTTAGCGTATATATTGTACTTCAAATCAGTTCGCACTACAAATTAACGGTACTGTCAATCACCCTTTTTGCGATTATTCTTCGAGCCCTGTAACGCCGTACATGTACATTGGCTCTGCCGGCTTCTCTACCTCTGTAACTGGCACACCCCGATACTTCCTCCGCTTCGTCGGCGCGACGTAGCGTGGACGGTGGAGGAGGTATAGGCCAACCAGACCACACATTGATACAACGCCAAGGGTGTAGCCAACCACTAGGCCGGGGACGAATGGGCTCATGGATGCTCCCTTGATATGTTTTGTGCTGCCAGATCAATGACGTCCTGAAAGGTCGCATCACGCCAAACGGTGATCCACGGCTGCGACTCGGGAAGATGGCCGACCACGAATCGCCGCCGCCATTCGGATACCTGCAACACCATTGTTTTGCGCCAACCGAGCCGATAGCGGGTGAGTCCGGTCAACATGCTTTCTCCTTGCGTGCAACGATCGCGGCCGCGTTATAAAGATCAATGGCACCCATTCCGAACTGCGCGAATAGCCCTTCGCACCGGCTCCGGAAAAACGCGTGAAACTCCCTAAGCGCCCGCACCTCTGCGATCAGGTCAAGGACTGCTTCGGGGTTCGCGGCGGCGATATACGATGCGTTCTGAGCGTATCCGTCATACATCCCCGACTTCGTGAGTGCCGTCACGATAGATCCGCCACGCCCAATCGGATGCACCCCGCCGTATGCGCTTGCTTCCCATGGCCCCGGCGTCGCCGCCTTCGCCAGCGCTTCAAGTTTGTCGATGTCGATCATTGCTGCACCTTTGCGTCCAGCTCATGTTCCTTCTTCTCGCCGTAGTAGGCCGTCACTTTCTTGCCGCGCTTCAGTGCATCTTCGGCGACTTCTTCACTCCATCCGTCGATCATGGTCGATTCCAGTGGCGACCATTTGATCTTCATGGCGATCGGTGTTTCGAGTTTTTCCCGAAGTGCCCGCACCTCAGCCTCCAGCGCCGCATAGTCCTCAAACTTCACAAAGCATCCATCATCACGCTCTGCGCACGACGTTCCGTATCGCTGAACCATGGTTGCTCCTATACCTTGCTGTTTGTTGTTAAGGGATAGATGGGCGGGTTTCATGCTGCCTCCTTTTTGAGTTGACGGACTTGCTCTCTGTAGAACGCTTTCATTTCCAAGATCTCCGGCAAGGTGAGCTTTAACGGGAGATGAGGACCCTCGAGTCGCTCGACCTCTGCCAGGCCGATTTTCTTGATGAGATTGATGCGGTACAAAACCAGGTTTCCCGACAAATGCACGTTGCACGGATCGCATTGTTTATTTACGTTGGCCGGATCGAAGCGACTGGCGGGGTTGGAGCCAACACTGCGGTAATGTCCGGCGTCCCATTGCCCTCGCCATGACGCCGGCCGTCCACAAGAGATACACGGCAAGCCAGCGTCCCGCATCCGGATCCAAGCATTGAATGCCGCCTGCAATTCCTTCAGATGGGCGCCTCGCGTTTTCGCTTTCTCCAATGCCTCACGCAGCGACTTCCGCTCATCCCGTTTTGCGCGTGCTGCTTTTTGCTCTGCCAGCTTCCTCGCCCACTCGAGCGAGCAGGGCACGCTGCAGACCTTGCTCATACTCCGGATTGGCGTGTAGACGCGCTTGCACACGTGGCACTTCTTTGGCTTGAGCGACGGTTTGCCGAACGTCATGCAAACTCCTTCGCCAGCGTCTCGTACCCATGCGCCGCCGTTTCCGACCACAGAACCTCGTTCTCGGCGCCAAAGGCAAACAGCCACTCAATAAAGGCGCTGGCCTCGGCCTTCCGGAATCCACGCGTCTGAACGCCAAGCTGCACGATGCCGGTCCCGTCGAGACTCGGCACCACGGATCCGCTGTTGTGTAGTGGGGTGCCTGCGACCTTCATATCGCGCACGAACTGATCGACCAACAGGCGCTTCATGTCTTCGCGATCCCACTGGCGGCCAAGCAATGGCACCTGTGCTGCGATGTCACCGATCATCGCGTGATAGCGGGCTTCCTGATCGCGGGACTTCGGTGCGGGCTTCACCTCGCATACGAACCCGTCAGGCGCATTGATGACAGCACGGCTTGCCATCTGGCGGGCTGTCGCATGGACGAGACGGAAAAGCTGTCTGTCACTCATCGCAGTCAATCCCCCGGTTCATGCTCTGCATCCATTCTTCGTCGGCTTTCCGATAAGCCTTCCGAATCGCCTCATCGGAATGCACGACTGCGGCGGCCACAAGAAAGATTGAAACGGGATATGTCACCATTGCCAACGCCCAGAGAGCCAGTTGCGCCGCCACATAAACGAACTCACCGACCGCTCGGCGGATCTCGTCCGGGAAGTCGCCACGGAAAGGACCGAGCGGGAGGCCGATTGCAGACTCACGGAGTGCTGCGAGATATCTTTTCGTTTTATCGCTCACGCTGCCTCCCGATTCGACGTTTCGATATGTCTCGCGTCATCCTCGCGTGCAGCGTGTTCGGTCATGCCGGCGCTGTCTGCGATCGTGTAATGCCGCGGATCTTTACTGGCGTGCAGCGCCTTCAATCGAGCGACGTGCGGCGTGAGCGCATCGAGCATCGCGTGATAGCCACCGGACACCATGCGATCGTCATTGAGCTTGCCTGCGGCCTCCGCGTCTACCAGGATGGCGAGGCAGGCGAGGGCGTGAGCAAAGTGGGGAAGGCCGCTGTCGACATCGTTGTCTTGCCCTTCGAACCACTTGTCAAGATGACGCTTGGCTGCGTCGACATAGATCGACGCGCGGACACCGGCAACGCGCCAGTTTGAGCGGCCATATTTGAGCATTCCGTCCAACAGACCCAGGGAGCCGAGCGCGGTTGCGGTCGCCGGCCACAGATGCAACGGCAATTTCCCGGACCCGATAGCGTCTTTGGGATTGGTGTTCTTAAGTTCGCTCACGCGGCCTCCTTCTTGTCCATGTACTCGCGCGTAGCCTCGTTTTCGAGTTCCTCTACCTTGTGGCCAAGTTCGTAGATCAAACGGATCACGGCACCGTCCTTGAAGCCCTTTGCCGAAGCCTCTTCGATCTGCTGCGATAACTGGCGAACGCGCACGATCAGTTCGGACGCGGTAGTGGATGTGTAGGTCATGCTTCCTCCGGGATCAGATCAGCCAAGTGGAAAACCTTGAGCCCCATCCTGTCGGCGGCCATTCGTTCAATCTTTGCGCCGTATGAATTGGTCCAGCCGGGCAATAAGCAAATAGCCGTGCAACCTCTCATCGCGAGAAGGTCAGCAGCGATGCAATCGAGCCAATCAGCGCTTTCATCCGGATTGATCTCGACGGGATTTACAACTTCCCAGCGAAGATTGCGCAGTCGTACAGCGACGCGATTGAACAACGGGAAATTGAGGCGGGGCAGCCCCGTCATCGGCCCGGAGATGTAGATTCGACCTTTCATGCATGTTCCTTTTGATTGTTGTCGTTCTGTGCCGCGATCGCCCGGCGCTGTGCTTCCTGAAGCCGACGTGCGTACTTATCCGGCGAGCAAAACACGCCATCCTCAGCCATCCAGTCAAGCATCTGGCGGTGCGTTAGCCCGATGACGAGTTGGGTGGGCTCTTTGAGTTCAGTGCTCATATGAAATCTCTCCGACGTGCCGTCCGGCAGCACAAGTAATCCAACGAGGTGTTCAGTTGTTTTGCGAGTTCGATTAATTGCCAATAGTGCGGAAGCTTCTGATCGGCTTCGTAATTCCAGATGCTCCGAGCGCTTACGCGTGCTTGCTGAGCCAATTCCTCTTGCGATAGCTTCAGTCGCTTGCGCAGCTTGGCGAGGCGCTTGCCAAAGGTCTCGCTAGACATGGGAGGCGCCGATTTGCGCTTGATCGTGCGATGGCATTCGACGCAATTCATGTTGCACACGAACCTCGGTGCGATATGTCCGCGCTTGCATGGGACGCCTGTTTCGTATGTGGATTTACCCGCAGCTTGAGCAGCTTTGCGAATATCAGCGGCGTTCGCGGCTCTCATCGACTGCCTCCATGGGCATGTCCCGATCGCACCATCGCGTTGATGGTCTGGACAAGCAGGGCATCTGCTTTCGGAAACCATGAGCCATCGTCGCGAAACAGGTTGTCTGAGATTCGCTCGTATTCTTCGTCCGAGACTCCAAGTGATTCGGCGGTCAGGTAAAAGAGTCGAGGCTTGGAGCCGTTCATCAGCCCGCGCTCCTGCTCTTGCACTTGCTCAAAGAGAACGCCAAGGTTCAGCATCAACTCAACACGAATGGATTCCTGGCCCCAATCCAACATCTGAGCTAGCGCCTGGATGGTCAGCGGGCCATTGGCTTTCAGCGCCTCGATCATTGCCTTGCGGCGCTTTTCTTTGTGCAGGTTGCCTTTGCGGTTCATGCGACCTCCCAATCGCTACCGAGCGAACGATATTCAACGGTCTTGCCAGCGCCCTTTGCCGCTGCAATGCCGTAATCCATGCCCTTGCTAATGCCCCGGTCGGTGTAGACGACGGAGCCGTGAGCGACGGCGCGCCATGCGAGCCCAGCATCAATGCCGTGCTGGCGCTCCGCAGGGATGTCGTCGTTCAGCACACCCGGTTGGGTGTAAAGCAAGTGCGATGCAATCGGCGCTTCGCCGCGAAGGAGCGAATCACGCACGCACGCGCGGGCATATTCGATGTTCTTTTCAACGTCGCCCGCAAACGGGCTTTCCAGAATGACCAGTTTCATGCGACCTCCAATTGAAGCCCCGGCTGGCGCAGTCGGTCGCGCTGCAACGGCTCATAGTCTTTGTTAAGTTCCGTTCCGATGAAGTGGCGGCCAAGGTTTTGCGCAACTTGGCCTGTCGTGCCGCTGCCGAAGAAGGGGTCGAAAACGATGTCGCCAACACGCGAACCAGCCAGTACACATGGCTCGACGAGAGCAGACGGGAACGTGGCGAAGTGCGCACCAGGATAAGCCTCGGTCGCTATCGTCCAGACGCTGCGACGATTCGCCGTGTCGAGATTCATGGCGACCTCAGTTACATCTCGCCCTTCGCGGTTAGCGCGGCCCGTGCCTTCCGGGCGGCTTTGTCCTTGACCGCGCATTGCATTACGCCCCGCCTTTTTTCCTTTCTCGCGTCCGCTGGGATGAAATGAACCGTGCGCGCCCGGGCCGGTATTCCAGCCATCAGGCATCTTGTATTTGTCGCGCGCCTTGAAATCCATCGTTTCGAAGGATTTCAATTTCGTCTCGACGCTAACTGGCGTGCGGATAGCTGCTTGATCGTAGAAATATCGTTCGCTTTTGGAGAGCAGGAAAACGTATTCGTGCGCCTTCGTGCACCGATCCTTGATCGACTCCGGCATCGGATTGGGCTTGTGCCAAATAATGTCTTGGCGCAGATACCAGCCGGCGTCCTGCAGCGCGAACGCGAGGCGCCACGGTTGGCCCATCAGATCCTTTGGCTTCAGCCCTTCGTCGCGGATTGTTCCCGTCTGTGTCGCTTTGCGCTGCGATGCCGCCACTTGGCGGGCGCTCAGTGCCGACACACCGACGCCGGAGTACTCGCGCCCCTGGCTGCCCCATGAGCCAGCGTATGCGTCTCCCATGTTGACCCAAGCCGTACCGTCTTCGGCGAGCAGCTGGCGGCAGAGTTCGAAGACGTCGACCATCGTCGCGATGAATTCTTTAAGCGTAGGCTCACTGCCGAGCTCATGCCCTTTATCTTCGTGGCCTTCCGGCAGGTACGACCGCAAGCCCCAGTAGGGCGGCGACGTCACAATCGTCTGCACCTTCACGCCGTCAGCGATCATCGCGCGCATCGTTTCGCGGCAATCGCCGAAGTGGCAGTTGTCAAGCCACTTAGTACTACTACCTACGGTCAACTCAATTCTCTTCGTCATCTCGCCACCCCTTACCGTTTTCTCTTTTCCCAGAGGGTCAACAACCCCGCCTTTACCTGCTGCGCTTCCTCGGCATTTGTCATCGCCAAATTCGCGATGTATGCTCGACGCGCCTCAAGGGTCCATCCGGCGATTTCCTCGAGCACTTCAGCCGGTTGGGCGGGAGTCATTCGAAGCCTCGCTTGGATCTCTTCGGCTGCTCATCGCCCGGCTGTTCCCCGAACCTGGTTCCCGGCATCAGGTCGGCGAACAATGTGCGCTCGCCGATGTAGGCCGCCGCAACCGTTCCGGTCGGCCCGTTCCGTTGCTTGGCTATGTTTATCTCGCCAATTCCGCGGTCTCGTGTGTTGGGGTTGTAGACTTCATCCCGGTACAGAAAGAGGACGATGTCAGCGTCCTGCTCGATTTCGCCGGAGTCGCGCAAGTCGGAGAGCATCGGGCGCTTGTCATGCCGTTCTTCGAGCTTCCGGTTCAACTGGGCCAGCAAGACAACCGGCACTTCCAATTGCTTCGCCAGCGCCTTAAGGCCTCGGCTGTTGGCGCCGACCTTTTCATTGCGGGTGTTGCCTTCGCCGTCAGCCATCAGGCCCAAGTAGTCGATAACGATCAGGCCGAGACCGTGGCGACGCTTCACGGTGCGGGCGCGGCTGCGGATTTCGTTAAGGCTCAGCGCCGGCTGCTCGTCGACCAGCAACTCAAGTTCCGAAACTTTCAAAGTGCCGACCGTCAGACGATCGAAGTCGCCTTCGTCGTCGTTGAATTTCTTTCCATCGAGAATCTTGTCCAGCGGCAGGCCCGAGGCGCGAGCGATAGCACGGTTCGCCAGTTCCTCGCCAGGCATCTCCTGCGAGAAGAACAGCGTGGCGCCACCGGCGTGCGCCGCAGCTTCGGCCACTCCCAAGGCGATCGCCGTCTTTCCCATTGCGGGACGGCCGGCGATCACGATCAGCTGACCGGGGCGCATTCCGCCGCCGAGTTTCTCATCGAGGTCACGCAAGCCGGTCGACAAGGAGCGAACCTTGGTTTCCTTGCCGTAATATTGCGCGTCAATGCGTTCGATAACCGGAGACAGGAAGGCCCGGATGTATTGCGCGTCTTTCGTCGTGGTGACGACCAGCGGTTCGAATTTGGCCTGAGCTTCGTTCAGGATCTGCTCGACGGTTTTGCCTTCGCGGTTGTAGGCCATCGCGGCAATCTCATCGGCTGCGGAAATGATCCCGCGCAGCTTCCAGCGATCGATCACAATGTCGGCCCAGCGAGTGATACCAGCGGCGCCAGGGGCGTTCGAAACAAGGCTGTTCAGGTACGACAAGCCACCAACCTGATCGGCAACGCCGGCGGAATTGAGCGCCTCGAAGACCGTGATCATGTCCGCACGGCGGTTTGAAACGATCAGCTTCTGGATCGCGTCGAAGATCTGCCGATGGTCGAAGCGGAAGAAGTGTTCACCGCGCAAATGGCCGACGCGGTCGAAGCCATCGTTGTCGGACATGAGCGCGCCGAGAATTGTCTGTTCGGCTTCGACGGACGCCGGCACTTCGCGCGCTGTCTCGATGAATCTATCAGGTGCGTTCATTGTTCTTTCCTGTTGAATTGGCCACCCGAGACTTTCGAGAATCCGTCGCGGCCAATTAGCCAATCAAAACCGCAGTGGGGCGGCACGTCCACGCTGTCAGCAACCCAAGGGAAGTACCGCTGCCAGAACGTCGGATCTTTTGGACGGAATCCGAGGAAGTCGGTAATCGCGTCGGCGCGGTCCTTGCTGAATACTTCGTGACTGGCCTCTCCAAGGGAATCCCCAAGCGACTCGTTGAACGCGTTCATTACCGAAATCTGCTCAGCGGTATAGGCGGCCGGCGTGTAGTCATCCATCCATCCGCCATCGTTCAGCCAGGAGGCCGGGTAGGGGATGTAGGTCTTGTCGAGCCATTCAACCGAAGTCTTGGCCTTCTCCAAGCCGGACATGATGTCTGCAAGGAGTTGCTCGTTCGGTTTCAGCTTGGCAAGTGCCTTTTCAGCCGCGGTCTTCGATTTCTTTCTCGGATAGGCAGTCCAGAAGGAATCAAAGCGTTCGCGAAGCGAGCGCGAAAGATTGTCTTTTGGAGTTGTCTTTTGAGTTGTTTTTAAAGACGTATATTGTGGTTGTTGATTTGACAACCCCTCAATGGTTGATTTGACAACCCCTGAGTTGTCGTTTTGACAACCTTTCTGTTGTTGTTTCGACAACGGTTGCTGTTTCGACAACTGGGGTTGTTGATTTGACAACCCCCATTGCTTGTGATGCTTGTTGATGCTGAGTGTGTGGCCGTGGGTGCCGCCGCTACGATGGATCACTTTTGCGATTTCAAGTTCGCGCACGGTTCTGCTCAGGTTCGACTTGTCGAGACCAGTCATGGCAGACAACTGCGACAGCCCGATCTCGTCGGATGTCTTGTTGAAGCCGTACGTTTTACGAATGATCGTCATTACGACCGCCCATTGCCTTGCTGTTAGTCCTGCACAAATGAGTGCGTCCAGAAGCTCGTTAGCGAGCCTCGTATATCCGTTTTCGAGTTGCGGTGACGCTTCTTGCACACTTCCGCCTCAAGATCTCGATTGCTTGGACAGGTACGCCCGCAACTTGCGAATAGCCTCACCAGCCATGCGCGTTGCCGGCGTGTCTTCCTGACACACAGTCATGCGATGCAGCAGCTCGGATAGCGCTGCGAGGTCCGGATCAGCGATCGGGAAGACGTCGACCGGTAGGCTCTTAACAAGCGAATCCAGCGCCCTGTTAATGCGCAACTCAGCACTGGAGACCCGACGAGTTCCGCGGGCGCTCACAGCGGCCTCCGATGCTTCGGCTTCTCAGTCATCCGCGCGAGCGAATCACACAGAAGGGTGACGAGTTGATGCTTCTCGGCCTTCTTGCGCGCATGTGCGATCTTCTGGGCCAGCTCGTCCTGGTCGCGCCACTTGGCCGGTTCCCGATTCAAACGGTCTCGCTTCATCTCAACCCCTAAGACAAACAATCACTGCCACCACCGGCAGCGCACACAGAGCAGCCAGGCAGACTCCGAACGTAACGGGCGATGCCATCAGACGGTCGATCAGCGGTTCGTTCTGACGGGCCCTGTATGCGTCCCATTGGGCGCGCTGTAATTGGTCTCGGTGGTGGAAAGTCATGCTGCCCTCGATGAATTAAGCATTGCTGCCAGAGCGCCCTCAAGGGCAGCTACCTTTTCCTTCAGCGCGGCGTTCTCGGCTTTCGCGTCGACCACCGTTTCGTCTACGTCTCCCAACCCGATCTGCATCACCTCGTACTGGACTGGGGCGCGGTTTCCACAAAGGCGCATTAGTTTCAGGCGCTTGTGAGTCGGAAAGCCGACCGAACCCGACATGATTCGCGAGAAGTGCCCCTTGTCGATCGACAGTTGCTTACCGATGTATTCGTTGGTAAGCGAACTGAGTTGGATGCACAGTCGCACCGCGTCGAGTTCGTCGTCACACATACTCAGCAACTCCTCCGACACGTTCTTAAGCTTCCTTGGCTCTCCGAGAGCCGTGATTTCGCGTTGCATGGTCTTTTCCTTGAGGGTTCTTGCAGGCAGTTAAATTGAGTTGCAAGTCCTCAGGAAATCAAAATGGCGTCAAATCATCGCCATCCGTGACCTACAACTCATGATTCACTGCTTCCGTTGTTCCGGTGAACTTCTTGTTCTCGCTCGTTGCGCCGAGCGGAGCGGTGTTCGTCGTATTTCTCAATCTATTTTTCAGTTCAAGTTGGCGTCTATTGCATTCTTCGATGTACGCGGACCTCGCTTCCTGCTCTGTTGCGAAATAGCCAACGGTCTCGCGTCCGACCTTCACCTGGTAGGGCCGGGATTTGCACTTCTTCAAGTACGTCCATCCGCGACCACGGCCGAGGCCAAGGCCGGCCAAATGGTCATACCCCTTCGCGGCCATCGTTACGGCTCGTTTAGCCGTGCGAATGCTAGCCGGAGTCTTGATATAGCTATCCTTCGAGTTCTGGCTCTGAGTGCAGATGTAGACATTCCCGACCGAGTACGATCCAACATCGCCGGTCCGCGCCATGACATAACCTTGTCCTCGACCGCGCTGCTCCCACTTGCCGGATTTCTGCCAGACCGCCCACCATTGCGGGAAGGTCAACGAGAACTCAATCCCTCGTTTGTCGCTGTTTCGCTTCTGGTGGACATAGGCCTTGGCAGCCTTGTTGGACGTAAGCTGAACGCCTTTTCCAAGCAATGTTTCAAGGCCGGAATAAAGGCAGCCATAGACGCGCATGCAGCGTTCGTCACGGTTAGCCACGATTCGGAATGTGCGGGCGGCCTTTTTAGCTTCCGCGCGAATCGACGAACCGCCATCAAATCTCGTCACGCCGCGTTTCGAGATGATCTGTCGGACACGCTCACGCGTGACTCCGTGGATCTCGCCGATCTTTTCGAGACTCAAACCGGCCGAATAGGCATCGATCATTTGGCGGGCGCGGGATTCGGCGTCGGGCGATTGCATAGGGCCGCGCTTTCGCGTAGTCCCAGCCGCCTTGGAGGCCTTGTATATGGTCGCCGTGCACACGCCGTATTTGGCCGCAATCTGCTCAGTCGGCATTCCGGCGTTCCAATCGTCTGCGAACTTCTCGAAGGAGAACTTTTCGCGAGCCAGCGGACGACCGGCTTTACGCGCGCACTCAAAACAGCGCATGCGCCGACCATGACGAGGAACGGGCAGCGGTCCGCGACAATCAGCGCAGATTCCGGGCTCTGTAATGTTGAGGTAAGCCATTTACAACACCGACCGCATTTCTTTCGTCTTGCGGCTCGAACTACCGCCGGGGTTCGGCTGAGCGTCGTCGCGTGCTGCGATGGCATCTATACCGTTACCCCAGATGTCTGGGCGAAGCTCCGCGAGAGTGAAACGTGGATCAGCTTCGACAAGCTCTTTGCAGAGTTTGGCGCCAGGCTTACGTCCCGGTCGCGTGCAAAGATAGAGGTACTCGACCGACCTGCCGATCTTCGCGGCAAGCGCACGGCGCTCGTCAGGCTTGGTAGTGAGGAACCACGTTCGAAGATCCATTTAGTCAGCACCGAGAAATCATGTAGTGCTGCCAGCATAGATCAAAACGATGTGCGACTCAAGCTTTTTGCTTTGCTAAATCAAATCTTTTTGCACGTTGATCAAAATGATTGATCCAATCATCATTCGCACCATGAAAACGGTGAAAGAGATCCGGTTAGAGAACGCGCGCGCGCTCGCACACGAGGGCCCGGCTGAGTTCGCGCGTCGAATAGACAGCAGCACTCAGCAGGTCAATCAGTTCATGGGCCCGTCGCCAACTCGCAACATCGGTGACAAGCTGGCGCGCCGTATCGAGGCAGCGTTTGGCAAGCCAGAAGGGTGGCTTGATGTCGAGCACATAACAGGCAGCACCGATGCATCAATCAGCGGAACAAGGTCGGCCGTACTCGAGAAATTGCTGCCAGAAGGAAGCGGTAACTTAGTCACATGGGAGACCCCGGAAGATCTCGAGCCCGACGACGACCGGGTGTGGATCGACCGTTATGACTATCGTTACTCAGCGGGGAATGGCGTGATTCAATGGGAAGTACGACAAAAAAAGGCGCTGCCGTTTGATATCGGTTTCTTCAAGGCCCTTGGTGTGCGCCCACAGGATTGCAGGTTGGCCCAGGTTCACGGTCGGAGCATGGAGCCGTATCTGTTCAATAAAGACATGATGATGATTTGCATGGCGAAGAACCGGGTGAAGGACGGTCTGATTTACGCCGTGACGTTTGAGGATGAACCGCTGGTGAAGCAGATCTTTAAGGAGCCGGAAGGCGCTCTGAGGCTGCATTCCTACAATCCAGAGTTTCCCGACAAGATCATCGCCGCGGACCAGCTGGAAGGGCTTCAGATCGCCGGAGAGGTTGTGTATCGATCCGGTTCAGGCTTGGCCGGCGGTAATTAAGACCGCTAAAAACCACAAATACGGGGTAGCCGATGGCGGTCGATCTGACTGACCATCTTTGCAGCACTGAACGACCCGGCCTCGGCCGGGTTTTTCATTTCCGCCTCTGCTCGAAGCCCTCCCGCCATAACGTAGCACCGACCGACGTCAACACGGCCAGGTCGTCTCCCCCGAATCTCTCCCAGTTCTGCGCAAGCCAGCCTGCGAAGCCGGCGCACGCGTAGTCAATCGGTACGTCTGCTCGGCCCTCGACGTTCAATCGCTCGAAAACCGTTATCACGTCGTCTGCGGTCATCTCAGCCTCCTAGTACCCACCTTCAGTCTAGACGGCGATCCCTCTATCTGAGCAAATCTTTATGATCTATTGAAGCTATGCAGGCGATAGAAATAATTGTTCGCTCCGAGCAAATCTTTTTGCGACATAGCGCTTGGCAAAGCAAATCAAATTGATCTATGATTCTCTCCATACCGCAACACAACGCAACGACGGAGAAGGGGATTGAAATGAGCCCGAACAACCTTAATGCATTCCGCGCGATTGACGAAGTCTTCGACGGAACTTTCATGTTGACGTTTGGCGGCCCGCTCGACGCACCGGAGATGATTCCGAACGGCTCGATGGTCGCGCATGAATGCCACACGATCCTCGCCGGTTCAGCACTTCGCTTGGGCGCGCACAACAAACCGTGCATATCGTTCCAGGTGCGCTAACAGGTCGAAACCGCTTCGGCGGTCTGAGCGTAAGGCGCTCACTGACGAGACCGTGAATTACCCGCAGTAGAAGCACCCGCCCCGGCAGAGCCGGATCGCGGAACGCACATTAACAATCGAAGTTTGCGGCCTCCCTCGGGACTCGCCGCACGGTCTGATCTAGTCGACCGATACGCAGCACAGACCAACCGCGCTAGGCCGATGTATGGCTACCGGATAGAAGTCTGATTGAAGGCTGCGAGACGATCAAAACCACGCGGCAGCTGGAGCCGGCTAGGCCGGGAGTTGTCAGCGTCGCGTGGATAGCAGTTCTCAGTGTTGGCGGTTGGTAACACGCATAGACCATCGAGCCTTGCGAACCCCGCGTGTCTGGCGAATCCGGCGCGGGCGGCGGAAGAAGATGAACTAGCTAGGCCCAGCCGCCAACACTGAGAACTGCAAGCGTTTTTAGTGGAAGGGTAGCGCAGTGGTGATGCGCGCTGAAGTGCACAGGTGGTGCGGGCGGCGATGTAGTCGTAACCGTTCCAAGCCGGAAATTCACCCCCGGCGCCTTCCCCTAAAGACGTTTCGAGTCCCCTAGCCGCGGCCGATTCGCTGAGTCGGCGGCGGTTAGCGGGCTCTTGAGAGATTAGGACAACTACTCGCTGGAGACATTCATGAGCGAAAAATCGGCCATCAGATGCGAGACGCCGCGTTGCATCAACGACATAGCGAAGTACGGCCCGCAATACCACATGGTCTACGACCGCAAGGAAGGCCAGTGCTGTGAGCGTTGCGGTGGAAAGTTCGACGGGGCCGCATGGCGCCATGCCTGCAAGCACTGTGAAACCGAAGTGCAACCCGGCGAGCTTGTTGGCCTGTTCGTGCCGCACTCGTGCAAGGCGTGTCACGAGAAAGTTGTCGCCGACCAAGTCAAACGCGGCGCGGTCTGCGGTGGATGCAAATCGGCCTTCGCACTTTGTTGCTGCTAGAGGAGCCAATCATGAACTGGCACCAAGACATGACCGTCATCGACGGCAGACTGTACGCGGGCGACAGGTGGCTGGGCAATTTCACCTCGCACTCTGCGGCGATGGCGGGGATTCAGATCATGCGCAACGGCGGCAGCGATGTTGCTCTCGCCGAGGATGACCGCGATCTTCTCGCGGCGATTGATGCGGACGAGGTTTGAGGATACTTGCTGGAGATTTGTGATGCACAGAATACCGCTAACCAGAGGAATGTTTGCGCTGGTCGATGACGAAGACTTTGATGCTTTGTCCAAATACAAATGGTGTGTGAGCCACTTTGGCTATGCCGTGCGGAACGAAGGCAGCAAACAAGTTCGAATGCACCGTCAGATCATGGGCGTGGATGACAGATGGATTTTGGTCGATCACGTCAACATGAACAGGACGGATAACAGAAGGAAAAACCTTCGCACGTGCACCCAAGCAGAGAATCTGAGGAATCGACCATCCGCCAACAATAAGTCTGGTTACAAAGGTGTGACGCACTGCGCGAAAACAGACAGTTGGTGCGCAAAGATTGGCTACAAGGGCCGGTGTAAGAACCTCGGGTATTACGAAACGGCACAAGAGGCGCACGAGGTCTATTGCCTGTGGGCCGACATGCTTCACGGCGAATTCGCACATTACGGGGTGAAATCATGAGCTTCTACACCGACTTCGGATTCCGGGCCTACGTGCCGAGAGTCTCCAACTACATCCTGACGTTCGCCAGACACTTCGACGTCTATTCCAATTCACGGCTGGTCATGTCTGTGGACTACAGCCAGATCGCTTGGTGCTGAAATGAAATACATCGTCACTCTGATCGACGGCAAAGAGTCGATCTTCGTGTTTCCCCGGAGCATCAATCACGACCGCTTTCATGAGTCGCTCGCAGCGATCCGATTCGGGTCGGAGCAGAACTGGCGGCGACACGTTCTTGGCGATCCCAGCGATTTGGTGTCAGCCGGGTTCGTGGACGACGGATTCTGTCACGGACATAGCGAGACGCTCCGCCTGAAGTCGCGAGGCGACGCTGACACGGTGCTGTTGAGGGGATGGAAATGACAACCGAACAGTGGGCGCCACCCCGAATCTGGCTACAACGCGAGCAAGGCGACCACGGCATGCACACGTGGTGTGAGGATTCCGTAGGCGACGGCGACATTATCGAGGAGGCTGAGTATGTGCGGGTTGACCGAAAGGCGACCGACACGAATGCCGCGTCTATCGCCTTCGAGAACTCCAAGTATTACTTCACCGGCGAAAGCCCGGTGCGTCGCATCGAAGATTGGCGGGTGTGGATCGACGCGTGGAACGCCGCACTATCCGCCAGCCAGCCGAAAGCACTTCCGAATCTCGCCGTCTGGTACGGACCCATGCCCGAGAGCAACGGCAAAACGAACTGGACGGCGATCTTACACGCAGGCGAGATCTGGAAGGGAATCACGATCGACCGCTCAGAATACCCAGATCGCGTGCGCTATGAAGCCGATCGCATGCGCTGGATGATCGGCGAACTGGATAAAGAACCGTCCACTCTAGACTACGACGCGGACAAGCATAGCGGGTATGTGCCGCCTGTCAGCCAGCCGAAAGCGCTGACGGACGAAAAGATCGACGCCGCGATCCTTGAATGGTTTTCATACGAGCGCAATCAGGACGATTTTCGAGCCCGCATGCGCGCTGCAATCATTGCTGCCACGGAGGCCAAATGAACGCCTGGTATTTCGCTCTGGGCGCATGGTGTGGCGCCGTTACGGTGTGCATCCTGTTCATCCGCGGCGCCAATCCGCCGGAGCAAGTCGGTCAACGTAGGGAGTGTGAGCAATGAGCACAGTCGCAACGAGCATTGAAGATCGGGTGAAGACGATTCTCACAGCACAGTTCGCCTTGGGCTGTGAGGTGCAGATGGACGCGCTGCTAGACGGCGAGTACGGCATGGACGACATAGACCTTCTGGAAATCACGATGTCAGTCGAAGACGAGTTCGGCATCGAGATCGACGACGACTCCATGAACGCGCTCAAAACGGCGCGGAACATTGTTGACTGTGTGACGGCGAGGGTGAGATGAAAACCGCACTAGACGACTGGATCGAATTCACCCGTGCATCGATTGACGAGCAGTTGGCGGAGCAGCGGGCAAGGGATGAGGCCGCATGGTTGCGGTTTCGAGCGGCGGCGTTTGGGCCGCTGGACTGATTCCCCGAAGCCAGCGCGGCTCCAACAGCGCCAAGTCAGGTGGGAAGCCTGGCGCCCTGCGTGATGGTGATTGGCCTCTAAGGGTTGTACCGGCGAGCCAATGTCCCCTTAAAAGGACTGCCAGTCGCTATCGCTCAGGGCAAAAGCGGATTCTGCGCGGAAGGCAGTACGAGTAAGCGCAGTGCAGCGAGTAGCTCTGACAAATTATCAGGAGTCCATATGGGGCAGCATGCAAATCAACGTGCTTGGGCCGAATTCGAGCGCAAGCAGCGCAAGGCGCAAGACGACTACTTCGAGGCCGAGCCGCCGATTACAGATGACGAGCTGGCCGAGATTGCAAGCGACAAGCACTTCGAGCGGATCGACTACCCGCGCACGAATCGGCAGTGGGGAGGATGGCAATGAGCGAGGTCAAGCATACGCCGGGGCCGTGGAAGCTCATGCCCCGCGAAGTGTTGGAAGACGACAGCGTTTATTCCACGCACATCGTCGGCGGCCCCCGCGAGGTTCAAGTCTGCCTCCTAGAGTCATTCGAATCCGCGAAACGAGCACATGACAACCCGGAAATGAAATCCGCAGTGTTCGAAGCTAACTGCCGCCTGATAGCCGCCGCGCCTGACCTCTACGAAGCGCTCGAAAGTATCCGCCGATACGGGCTGGACACCCTCTCAGGGCGAGCAGACGGCGGAGAAGATGACCGTCAGTGGCAGCGCGAAGCAGTCAACGAAATGACCAAGCGTGCTCGAATCGCAATCGAAAAAGCCACCGGGAGCCAGTCATGAGCGCCACATACGAGATACACGACGGCTGCACGACATGCATATCTGATGCCGGTCGCGACCGCTTGGCAGAAGAGCAACGCCAGCGCCAAGCAGAAATCCTGATGTGGACCACGGCCGGATCTATCGGAGCGATTGCTGCGCTGGTGCTTAAACAACTACTCGGAGCCTGAAGATGACCGACTACAACGAACAGCAACGCAAAGCAGCGATTCGCCAGATGGTGGCGCAAGCGGACAACAACATCGAGGCTCAGCGCAAGCGGGCCATTGATGCGCTTGGCGAGCGTTGGGTGTGTCATCCGAAGCACGCGCCGAAGCGTGCGCGGTACAACCCGATGACTGGCGCATACCTTGGAGAGGCGGCATGAAACCGCTCGCTGGCAAGCGCTGGTTCTACTCACTAGGGTGGCGCATGTTCGTCAATCACCACGGCTGCCGAATCGATTCCAACGTGCCGATGTGGGCTATTCGTGCATTCGAGCGCGGTTATGAGGACGCGCGCTGGGCTGGCGCTGTTCATACCGTCAAGCAATGGCCCGTCAGCAAACTCGCGGGTGCGGCATGACCCAGCATTACGACAACGCCATCCACATGATGGAAGCGCAAGGCGGCTCTTTCGTTCAGTCATTGGCCCACTGCTACCTGATGGCCGATCCAGTCAACAAAACAAAGCTTCGCGACACGTTCGCCGGTTACTTCGAAAACTACGAGCACCGGTTTGATCTGTGGAAGCAACAACAGAGGGAAGCAGCATGAGCACAGCACTTTCAGTACGCCAGGAATTCGGCGCACAAGAGACGACCAACGCACTGGTCGAAACCGCCTCGACGGCCATTGCGGCCAAGGCGAAGGCAATGGTTGAAGCCCGGTACGTGATGGCGATGCGCCAGCCGCGTAACTGGGATCAGGTTCGGCAAGATCTGATGAGCGAATGCAAGCGCCCATCCTTTGCACACAACAAGAGCGCCTACTACCGCAAGCCGATCGGCCAAGGCGTAGAGGGCCTGGGAATTCGCTTCGTGGAAGTCGCGTTGCGTTGCATGAAGAACGTTCTGGTCGAGACGTCCATGACCTTCGAGGACGACGCGAAAGAGATTCATTGCGTCAGCGTAACGGACCTCGAATCGAATCTGACCTATCCGCTGGATGTGCGGGTGTCGAAGACGGTCGAGCGCTCGAAGCCGGCAGACGATGGCTCGTATATCTCGGTCCGAAAGAATAGCTACGGGAAGATGGTCTACACCGTTCCGGCCAACGATGACGACTTGCTCAACAAGCGCGGCGCCCTGATTTCCAAAGCTGTACGGACGCTTGGTCTGCGGATTATTCCGGGCGATCTACAGGACGAAGCAGAGGAAATCATCAAGGCGGTCCGAATGAACGAAGCCGCCCGCGATCCGGGAGCGGAACGGAAGCGCATCGCCGATGCATTCGCTGAAATCGGCGTGAAAGTCGAAGACCTAACGAAGTATCTTGGCCACGCGCTTGATACGTGCTCGCCCGCAGAACTGGTAGATCTGCGCGGCATCTATGGCGCGATCAAGGACGGCGAGGCCACCTGGAAGCAGGTTGTCGAAAACAAGGCCGAGCAGGGCGGGGAGAGCAGCGAAAGCGGCTCAACGAGCGCCAAGGTGATTCCGGTCTGCACTGCCGATGACTTCGAGAAAAAGTCACCTGAATGGCGAAAGCTGATCGTCGATAAGAAAAAGACGCCCGCCGAGTTGGTCAAGATGATCGAGACGAAGACCAAACTCAGCGAAGAACAGAAACTGACGCTGGACTCATGGAGCCACGAGAATGACTGACCGCATAACTCACGACCTGATTCAAGGCTCGGATGAATGGGCACAGTTCCGCCTGACGAAGTTCGGCGCCAGCGAGGCCGCTGCCATGCTCGGAATCTCGACGAAGGCCAAGCGGACAGAGTTGCTGCACATGAAGCACACCGGCAACCCGAAGGAGTTCAGCGAGTGGGTTCAAAAGAACATTCTGGACTACGGTCACGAAGTAGAAGCGCTGGCCCGGCCCATCATCGAAGAACTGATCGGGCAGGACTTGTATCCGGTGACGCGTTCGCTGGGCGTGCTTTCGGCATCGTGCGACGGCCTAACGCTCGACGACGAGATTGCATTCGAGCATAAGCAGTGGAATGCAGCGCTAGCTGAATCGGTGCGCAATAGGGTGCTGCCGGAAGAGTATCAGCCGCAGTGCCAGCAAATCATGCTGGTGGCCGGCGCGCAGAAGGTCATTTTCGTTTGCTCAGACGGCACGCGAGACAACATGGAGTACATGGAGGTCTACCCGGATCAGGCTTGGTTCGAGCGGATCATCGACGGCTGGGTGCAGTTTGAAAAAGACCTGGCCGCCTACGTGCCGCAAGTCATCGAAGAAAAGCCGATCGGCCACACGCCTGAAACGCTTCCTGCGCTGCACATCGAACTCAGCGGCGTTGTCAAGCATAGCAACCTCCGCGATTTCAAGGCTCACGCACTGGCCGTCTTCGCAGGTATCAACCGTGAACTGACGACCGACCAGCATTTCGCCGACGCCGAGAAGACCGTCAAGTGGTGCGAAGACGTCGAATCACGACTCAAAGCGGCGAAGGAGCACGCGCTGAGCCAGACGCAGAGCATCGACGAATTGTTCAAGACCATCGACGACATCGGTGCCGAGGCTCGCCGCGTCCGGTTGGATCTCGACAAACTGGTGACGAAGCGCAAGACCGAAGTCAAGGATTCGATCATCGCCGGCGGCCGCAAGAAATTTGCTGATCACTGCGCGGCACTCGTGGCAGACCTAGGCTTGGGCGACGTTCGGCTTGAAGTGGCGCCGCCCGATTTCGTCGGCGCAGCGAAGAACAAACGGACGATGGCAAGCCTGCATGATGCGATCGACACAGCGCTGTCGAACGGCAAGATTGCCGCCGATGCTGCTGCCCGCGATCTACGCGCGAAGCTCGACTGGTACAAGCCGCACGGCGAAGCTCATGGCTTCCTGTTCCGCGATCTGCAAACACTGATCCAGAAGCCGACTGAGGACTTCCAGTTGGCCGTCACGACTCGAATCGAGCTTCACAAGCAGGCAGAAGCGGAGAAGGTAAAGGCGGCGGCGCCGCCCACACCCGCAGTCGTGGCGCCAGCACCGATCGCCACGAAGCCAGTTCAGGTCGCAGCGCCTTGGATTGGCACTACGCCGACCGGCGCTCCGACACTGCGTCTTGGCCAGATTAACGAACGGCTGGCGCCGATCGCTCTGACAGTCGAAGGCTTAGCGGCCCTCGGATTCAAGCACGCAGCCACCGACAAGGCCGCCAAGTTGTACCACGAGGAAGTCTTCCCGAAGATTTGCGCAGCACTGATCGAGCACATCGATACGGCGGCTCGCGGGCTTGCTCACGCAGCCTAACCTTCCCGCGTCCACCCAGCATTGGATAGAAGCCTACCGGCGTAAATCTCCGCGTAAGTCTGGGATGGACGCGCCTATACCAGTCGCGCAGACAGCACAGTCTGCGGCGTGTTTGGGGCGGCCGGTCTGGCGCCTCCTTTTTGCAGAGACAGACAGAGAGACGATGAATGAGCTTTCACTCTTCACAGGCGCTGGCGGCGGAGTGCTTGGAACCCGTTTGCTCGGATGGCGCCCTGTCGGATATGTCGAATGGAATGACTACTGTCAGCGCGTCATTGCAGCGCGAATCCGAGACGACATGTTGCCTGCCGCCCCAATCTTCACTGACGTGCGTCAGTTCGCACAGTCCGGTGCAGCCGACCAGTACCGAGGAATTGCGGAGGTGGTTACAGCAGGCTTCCCCTGCCAGCCGTTCTCGCTCGGAGGAAAGCAGCTCGGAGAAGCCGACGAGCGAAACATGTGGCCCGCAACGGCAGATGTCATTCGCCGTGTTCGACCGCGATGCGTGCTGCTGGAGAACGTCACAGGGCTCATTGTTTCTGGATACCTCGGAACAGTGCTCGGTGATCTGGCCGCGATGGGGCTGGATGCGCGATGGGGAGTGCTGGGAGGCAACCACATTGGAGCCGCCCAGCGTCGAGAACGAATCTGGATTCTTGCCTACGCCAAGGGCGAGCGTTGGAACGCACGGAATCTGTTGGAAGCGGGCCAAGAGTGGCGATCACCGCAGTCAGATCGAGGATTACCTCGCCTGGCTAAGCCTCAATCATGGAGGCCAAGTAGTTTCGGGGCGCACAGTGAATGCGGAATTCCAGGATTGGCTGATGGTGTGGCCGCCAGCGTGGACCGACTTAAAGCCTCTGGCAATGGACAAATTCCAGCAGTGGCTGCGGCAGCATTCACCATCCTCTCACGCTGAAGCGGCGTGATCTAACCGAGCTAAACCATGACGACAAACGACAGCAAAGACCAGGGACGCGAGGCGTTCGAAGCGTGGAACGATAGCCAAACAGTGCTCGAATTCGAAGACGCGGAAGCCGAAAATCACGCTCTCACCATTTTCAGGGCCGGCTTTGCGACCGCCCTCGCTACCAGTGCATCCGCTCTCGCTCGCGATGAGGCGAGTGTGGTGATGTCCGGCGGTGCGCAGAACTTCGCCTGCTTCCTGATCGATAAGTGTGAGGGCGAAACGATCACTGAGGAATCGGTTTTGCACTGGCTCGGCAAGATGCTCGACAACCCACAGTACACATCCCCTGCCGCCTCTAGCGCAGCCACTGTTAGCGATGCCGCGAGTGTGCAGGACGAGCGAGCGGCGTTTGAGGAACTGCGCGGGCAGATGGCCTATATCGCTGCTTACTCGCCCGACGAAGCTGACAGCATGAGCAAGGATCGGCTTGCTGGCCGCTTGCGAGCGATCATTGATCGAGCGCGCATCGCCGTGAGCGCTGCCCGCGCAGCATCATCAGCCACGGCTCCCCTGACGAGCGATAGCGATGCAGTGCAGTCGATGGATGCTGCCGAGATTGCCGAGTTCGAACGCACCGTAGAGGAATTCATCGATGACGGAGAAACGTCGACTGACTACGAAATATTGATGGGTTGGGCGCGACGCGGGCTCCTCGAATGCACTCACTTCACAGTCACAAAGACCGCGCGTGACCTGATCGACCGCGCCCAATCCACTAACGGAGAGGCGAAATCGTGAGCAAGCGACCGAATAACGTCAGCGCTGCGGGTGTGCTGTTGCCGTGCCCGTTTTGCGGGGAACACCTTGAAGCATGGGGCGTGAATTATCGGCACTCGATCGACAGCAATTGTTTGCTGGCTTTCGCATCGGTTCGAGTGTCGCCTACTGAAGTGAAAGCATGGAACCGCCGCGCCGCTGCCAACACTCAGGCGATGGGGCAGGCAGTGCAAGAGCCAGTGGCGTGGACGACCGCTGAGCGTCTCGAAACACTACGCCGTGACGGGAGCCGCGCGCGCACGATGTGGGGCGCAGACTTGGCCGGCCCTCACGACGTTCCGCTGTACGCCGCACCCTCTCCCGCCGCGCGCGAAGCCGGGGACGGGGTGATGCTTACGGATGAGCAGCGCACGACCATCCAGCATGCAGCCGACAAGCTGCGCACGGTGTGGGCAAATCATACCGGCTACAAAGAATCACGCGAGCTTTGCCACAAGCTGGAAGACTTGCTACGCGAAGCGGGGAGCCGGTGATGAGCGATGAACTGATTAAGCGCCTGCGCGAACGTTCACAAGGCCGAATCAAGTGGTTCGCGATGAACCGGACTGAGACGGCTTACTTCATCGACTTCCAGAGCACATGGGAAGCCGGTGAGTGGATGGAACGCCAGAAGAAGTCGAGCCCCGAATGGATCGAGCGCGAAGGTGTGCATATCGTCGAGCAGCGCGTCTTCTCCGAACTGGAGACGCTCGCGGGCCAGGCGGCTGATGCCCTCGAATCCGCTTCGAAGGATGCGATACGGCGGGAGGCATTCACTGAGGCGGCGTTGCGCGCGTCGATCCACTCGCAATATCCAGCAACGACAGAGTATGACCGGGGCTATGCAAAAGCGCGCGAAGACGCGGCTGCGGCTATCCGCGCCCTGTCTCAAAAGGTAGGAGACCAGCAATGAGCGAATGCACCACATGCGGCAATGGCGAACTGCTCCCCCAATACGGCGTTGCTCCCCATGACTGCTTCTACAAGTTAGGAAAGTCGATCGGACAATCAGTGGTGCACCCGCGGCAGTCGTGGCCTAGCAACTTTGAACTCGACGCGGAGAGCAATGGCCAATGCGGGATTTTTCATTGCCCTGATTGCGGGCCTAAGTTTTCGGCCGGCTTGCCGATCAACCGCGAACCCGAGCGCGACACGAAGACCATCGACATGTTCTCGGAGGGATGATGATCACCGTCTACAAACGTCGGTTCTGGTGGACAGAGCGCGATGGCACCCGCAATGAGATCGAGTGCGAGGGTTGGACGCGCGAAGAAGCTTGGCAGCGGGCGCTGACGTACGCGAAACAAAGCGGGTGGACCGTGCCGATATGGTGGCAATGGTGGCGGTGGGGCGATGTGCCGCGATCTGAACTAATGGAGCGCCAATGAACCACCTCAACAGCCGCCGAGCATTCGAAGAATCGCACCGGTCGTTCTCGCTGGCAAAGCAGCCCACGACGCATCAGGTGCATGACCTCTGCAGCAAGTTTGCACAGATGGTCGCCGATGATCGGCGGGACAAGGTATCCGTGGGGCTGTCTGCGGCGGGGATTAATGTGGTAAGGGAGCCGAGGACAGGGAAATGAGCAAATGGACATGCGCTCACGGCTTCGGCCTGAGCGAGCAGTGCAGGGAGTGTGACTTGGACAATGCGCGCGAGACGATCGCTCGATGGGGTGAGCGCGTCGATAGCGCAAGGAAGGTGGTTGCCGAAGCAGCCGGCCAGAGCGTCATGCTCAAAGTCGGCGGCAAACCATTCCGCTGTCAGTGCGGATGCAATGTGCTCCACCGCCTGTCAGGCGACCGCGATCTGTATGCATGCAATGCGTGCGAACTTCAATACGAGGGGCAGGAATGAAAGTAAGCGAACTGAGTGGAGTAGCGCTGGACTATTGGGTCGCTCGCTGCGAGGGCATGAGCCACGAAGCTGCGACATTCGTCGTGCCGGCGCACGCCTACTCGACTGAGTGGGCCTATGGCGGCCCGATCATCGAGCGTGACCAGATTTTCTTGACGCCTCCGAGCGAAGAGCATTCAAACGGCGGACCAAACCACGGATGGCGGCGCTATGACCATTGGCGCGCTACAGTTTCAGCCCGCACTCGTAGGCTGCCGCCGAACGAAACCCTGCGGGCGCTTGACATGCCGGGCGGGGTCGGTCGCGGCGCCGGCGAAACTGCGCTGATCGCCGCGATGCGCGCGAAGGTGGCAAGCCACTACGGCGATGACGTGCCAGAAGCAGAGAAGCATGCGGAATGATGAAAGAAGCACAACGAATTTTGCGGGTGACCGCGAGGGATTGGGGAGTCAAGCATGACAGTCGTCGAGATGCCGAAACTGGTAACGCTAGAAGAATGGGCCGAGCGCATGTTCGGGGCAGCAAAGCCTCATAGAAACACGCTCTACAATTGGCGCCGGTTCGGCTGGATTGTGCCGGCACCGATCAAAATCGGCAGTCGATACTTCGTCGAGCCGAGCGCCGTATATGCTGACAGTGATGGGGAAATGGCCCGAAGGATAGGAAATGGCAGCCGCTAGGCGTCGAGAGGCAGCGCGTCGTAACTGGCCCCTGCATCTGTATAAGAATGGGGCCGGTTACTTCTATTGGCGCAACCCAGATACCAAAGAGAATCACGGACTTGGGCGCGACCAGGCGAAGGCATTCGCCGAGGCTCGAGCGGCGAATATGGCGATTGCGCAAATGCGTGGTCATACGAGCCTGGCCCAGAAGATCATGGAGCCAGAGGGGAAATCACTGGCGGAGTGGGCCACCGACTATGAACGCATCTATGAGGAGACGCGCACCAAGTCGCCATCCAGCCTAAAGACCATGAAAGCTGGCGTGCGCGCCGTCCGATCGGCTCCGTTCATTGATCTGCACCTGAAAAAGATCACGACGGCGCAAGTCTCGAAGTTCATTGAGGAGGCGACGAGTACGCGCGGAGCTAGTATGGCGGCACTGATGCGCAAGACGCTCGGCGATATGTTTCGTGAGGCCGAAACGAAAGGGCTTATCGATACGGGAAAAAATCCGGTCACGGTCACCCGGAAACCAAACATCGAAGTTGGGCGCGCACGCCTGACCTTGGAGCGATTCCAGGCTATCTACGCGGCGGCATCGGAGTTCGATCCGTGGGTAGCGCGCAGCATGGAATTGGCTATCGTTACAGCCCAGCGTCGCGACGATGTGGCAAAGATGAAGTTTGCGAACGTCCAGGACGGCTTTCTCCTGGTCACGCAGTCGAAGACGGGTGCAAAGCTGCGAATTCCAGTGTCACTCAGGCTGGATGCCTTGGGGCTGACGGTCGACGATGTCGTTAAGCGATGCCGGGACGCCGTGGTGTCGAAATCAATGCTTCACCACATTCGCCCCAACGGGAAGGTCAGGCCAGGAGATGCCATAGGAATCGACTCGATCACACGCGGCTTTATGCTGGCGCGCGATAAGGCGGAAATCACGTGGGAGGAAGGTAAGACGCCCGCGACATTTCACGAGATCCGAAGCCTTGCTGCGCGACTCTATACGGAGCAGTACGGAGCGGCATTTGCACAGGCGATTCTTGGTCACAAGACCGCAAGTATGACGGAGATGTACCGGGATTCTCGCGGTGCTGAGTGGATCGAGATCAAGGCGAGCTAAGCCAAAATTGTAGAAAAAATGTAGACGAATTCTAGACGGATGGCTCGGATGTCCTGTGGGAGCAGCGTTCCGGTGTATCGCCGATTACATGCGATGTAATTGGCGCCATGAGCGGCGGCATCTAGTCTGTGTCTGTCGCGCTTCCATTCCGGTTGCGCTCAAGGCCAAGGAGATACCATGTCCCGCTTTCCCACATACACGATCGAATCCGCTCCGGCAGAATCAATGCCCGTGCTCCAGCAATTGCAACAGGCGTTCGGCCTGATACCGAACATCGCGGCCAGGATGGCGCGATCGCCGGTACTGATCAACGGTTTTATCGGCCTGTTCGAGCGCGTGCATGCGAGCAGTTTCACCGAGCCGCAAATTCAGACGCTGTTGCTGACCAACGCCGTGACGAATGCCAGTGTCTGGGCCGTCGCATTTCACACGGCGCTGGCGTTGAAAGAAGGGGTGAATGCCGCCGACGTAGACGCAATTCGCCGCGGTGTCTTGCCTGATGACCGCGAACTGGCCGCGCTATCCGCATTGGCGCGCACTCTGATAGAAAAGCGCGGCCACCTGAGCGAATCGGACCAGACAAGTTTCCTCGAAGCCGGGTTCAGTGCTGAGCAGATACTCGAAGTTATTGCGGTGGTTGCCGCATCGACGATCACGAACTATACGGGCAGCGTCACCCAGCCGCAGCTCGAAGCGCAGTTCGAGGAATTCGTCTGGCTTGCGCCCGCACGCTGAATTATTTTGTTCTTTATCTTGATCAGGGAAATCCGATGAACGCGAGCAGTCCCGATCCGAAAGCGCCGCAAAGTGAGCTTGGCGACTTGCTGCGCTATTGGCGCGATATGCGTGGCGTGAGTCAACTGGATCTGTCGCTCGAGGCCGGCGTTTCGCAGCGCCAGATCAGCTTTATCGAGAGCGGGCGCAGCGTGCCGGGCCGGGACACGCTGCTGACGCTTGCACAGACGCTCGACGTGCCGCTGCGCGAGCGTAACGCGCTGTTGCTCGCGGCTGGCTATGCACCGGTGTATTCGGAAACGCCATGGAACGCACAGGAGATGCACGGTGTGATCGCCGCGTTGGAGCGCGTCGTTCGCCAGCACGAGCCTTTCCCGGCGATCGTGATGGACCGCCACTGGAACGTTCTGATGACCAACGACGCGGCGCCGCGCTTCTTCGACTGTTTCATCGACATGGCCTCGCGCAAAGGTCCACGCAATATGCTGCATCTGATCTTCGACCCGCAGGGCATGCGTCCATTCGTGGCCGATTGGGACACGGTCTCGCGAAGCTTGCTGCAGCGGGTGTATCGGGAGTCGATTGGTCACGTCGTCGATGCCGGCACGAGGCGTCTGCTCGACGAACTGCTCGCCTATCCAGATGTGCCGCGCGACTGGAAGACGCATCATGCGCCGTCCGCCGGGCCCACGATTCCTGTCATTCCGCTTGGCTTTATCAGCGGGGACGCGGTGCTTCGATATTTCTCGATGGTCACGACCGTTGGTGCGCCGCAGAACGTTGCCGCGCAGGAGATACGCCTGGAATGCATGTTTCCCGCCGATGACGAAACCGAAGCGCGCCACCGCCAATTGCTCGCCGGGCATTCGGAGCAACGTTGAGCCGGTGTGCGGTGGAACATGCGGCAGAGAGCCGATCGTCCCAGCAGTTCCTGCCGCCTGCAACGCCGCGTCCCGCCTGGGCGGGACGCTTGTCGCGACTTAACTCAGCCTCAGTCAAGCCCCGGGTTTTCCGCCGATGGTGTTGCCTTGTTGCCAGGCACGCTTACCTTCCTCGGACAACTCTCCGCTGCTGTGCGACGCGTCCGGTTTCGTACCTTCTACTGCCATTGAGCCGCCCGGCTGTTCCTGGGCAGGGACGCGTTCACCCTTGCGCGCCGCGGCGCGATCGTCCTGAGTGCGGCCTGCGTAAGTTTCTGTTGCCATTTCAACCTCCGGAAAAGAAAAGAACCATCATGTCTTTGCGATGGACGCGCGAACTTCGTACCGATGGACGCGCTTGCCCGCATCAAGACACCCGGAGTCAACTGCGCGCATTGCGCGTGCCAGACGCGGCATTCGCGTCGCATTGAAGGCGTTCCATGCGGCCTGTGAGGAAATCGTCACACAATTTTCTCTCCGTGTATGATTCCGGCGTCGAAAGCTATTGCGGCACGGTTGAATGCATTGTGTGTAAGAGCCGGGTCTTCGCCAGCGTCGCGGGCAGACCAATGCGCAGATAAACATCTATGCCAATGTGCGAGCCCGGCAACGTGGAGTTGCACAGACGCCGCTTGCAGATACATAAAGCCGTTATGGCACAAGGCTTGACGAAGAAATGCCCCGCGCGACGACCGCTCGCGGGAAGATGAAGGAACAACGCTGAATGCTCGCAGAACAACGTCACCAATACATCCTGGCGCAAGTCGCCAAAACGGGCGCGCTGTCAGTCGCCGAGCTGGTGCGCGAACTGAACGTGTCGCGCGAGACCATTCGCCGTGACCTCAACGCGCTTGCCGGACGCGGCCTGCTCGTCACCACCCATGGCGGCGCGCTTTCGAGCGACCGGCGCGAGCCCGATCTCGACACGCGTGAAGCGGCAAACGCCGGCGCGAAGCGCGCGATCGGCGAGCGTGCAGCCGAGTTCGTTCCCGACGGCGCGTCGCTGATCGTCGACTCCGGCAGCACGACGCAGGCGGTCGCGCGAGCCTTACTCGACCGGCACCGTCTATCGGTGTACACCAACGACTGGCGCATCGCGCTGCTGCTCGGACGGCGCAACGACAACCGCGTCACGCTGTTGGGCGGCGAGCTGTCCGATATCGAAGACGCCACCTTCGGGCTCGACACGGTCCACCAACTCACGCAATATCACGCGGACTTCGCATTCATCGGTGCCGGCGGCATCTCGCCGGACGGTTATCTCACCGACTACAGCCGCATGGCCGCCGAAGTGCGCAGCCGCATGATCGCCGCCGCCGACACGGTGGTCGTCGTGGCCGACCATTCGAAGTTCGGCCGCGTCACACCGGTGCGGATCAACGGCATCGAGTCGGCGCGTTATCTCGTGACCGAACTGGCGCCCGAGCGCGCCATCGGCAAGGCGATTACGGCCCATGGCCCGGAAATCGTGATTGCCTGAGTCCACGTGCGCGGCCGGTGCGCGTGGTACGGCGTCAAGCTGCGACACGCGTCGCGCCGACTGCTGCTGGTAGGGCGCAGCCGCATGATCCGATTCCCGATCAGCGGTCATGCAGCAGCGGTTCTGCTCAATCTCTTCACGCAACTTCCCGCTACCTCGTGTGGCTTGGCTATTATTGGCGAATTGTGTCAATTTTTGGAATTCGACAGAATAGTCATGGCGTTGTCACCGAAACCTGTGATCCTTGCCGTGCCCATACAGGCATGGCAGGCAGCGCGAACGTGGTAGACAGTTTGTAAGTCTCGCTTGGAAGACGCCGCGAAGTTGTCGGCAATCTGCAATCGGTTGATCGCATCGGAGTCGGCTGCGGCAACATGCAACAAGTCACACAAGCAGCACGTAAGCGGAACATAAGCGGCAAATAAGCGGCACATCAGCAACACGCACGCAGCAAATAAAGCGCAAACGGCGCACACCACGCGCCGTTCAATCACAACAGGTATCGGGTTTTCCCGACCGTCTGGTTTTTTTGCCTTTCGGAGAAAGCGACATGACAAAGACAAACTCCCCTCAGACCACGGGCCTCGCACGTAAGCTTCTGCCGGCGCTGGTCGCCGCCGCGATGTTCGGTGGCGTGGCCATGCAGGCGCAGGCTGCCGACGCGGTGGTGCTGTACACCGCCGACGGCCTGGAAAATCTCTATAAAGACGTGCTGCCGGCCTTCGAAAAGAAGGAGGGTGTGAAAGTCAACATCGTCACCGCGGGCAGCGGGGAAGTCGTGAACCGCGCGACAATTGAAAAAGACCAGCCGAAGGCGGACGTGATCGTCACGCTGCCGCCGTTCATCCAGCAGGCGGATCAGAGCGGTCTGCTTCAGGCATACCAGAGCGCGAACTACAAGAACGTGCCGGCGATTGCCAAGGCGCCGAACGGCTCGTGGGCGACCTTCGTGAACAACTATTTCTCGTTCGCCATCAACCCGGAAGTCACGAAAAACCAGCCGAAAACTTTTGCCGATCTGCTGCACCCGGACTACAGCGGCAAGGTCGCTTACTCGAACCCGGCGACGGCGGGCGACGGCATGGCCGTGATCATCCTAACGTCATCGCTGATGGGTGAGGACAAGGCATTCGACTATCTGAAGAAGCTGGAGCAAAGCGCCAAGTTCCACACCAAGGGCACGGGTTACCTCGACGTTCTGCTGTCGCGCAACGAAATCGCATTCGCGAACGGCGATCTGCAGATGGACCTGGACGACGCGGCCAACGGCGGCCTGTCGCTCAAGCCCGTGTTCCTCGCGGCTGCGCCGGGCGAGCAACCGACAACGTTCCAGCTGCCGTATGCAATCGGCCTCATCAAGAACGGTCCGAACCAGGCGCAAGGCAAGAAGCTGATCGACTATCTGATGTCGACGGAAGTGCAGGCCAAGGTGCCGGACATCTTCGGCATTCCGGGCCGCACCGACGTGCCGCTCGCCGGCAAGAACGGCGAGACCGTCAAGCAGGCGATTGCGGGCGTGAAGCTGATTCCGGTGGACTGGAACCACGTGATGGCCAAGAAAGCCGACTGGACCGCGCGCTGGAAGAGCGACGTGATCGGTTCGTCGGGCAAGCAGATCGAAGTCGTCAAGCCGAAGTAAGCCGTTTTTCGGTCTCGCTTTCCAGTCTTGCTTCCCAGTCGAAGCACGCAGCGCTCTCGCGATCGGTGTGATCGCCGGCGCGCTGCCTGAGCATCAATCTTGTTGGAGGATGAATCCGGTGAATACGGCCAGTCTTGCTGGGCGAGGCGCGCTCGACGCCTCGCTGGACGCGCTCGGCGCCGCGCGTTCGGACGCGCCTGGCGGCGTGCAGATCGATCACCTGACGGTGCGCTTCGGCTCGCGCACCGTGCTCGACGATCTGTCGTTGACCATCCAGCGCGGCGAACTGCTCACCGTGCTCGGCCGCAGCGGCTGCGGCAAGACTACGCTGCTGCGGTTCATCGCCGGGTTTATCGAGGCGGACGGGTTGTCCGGCACGCTTACGGTCGCGGGCCACGATCTCACGCACGTGCCGCCGCATAAGCGCAACCTTGGCCTGTTGTTCCAGAGCTACGCGCTGTTTCCGCATCTGTCGGTATTCGAAAATGTCGCGTTCGGCTTGCGGGCGCGGCGCATATCGGCGAAGGACATCGCGCGACGCGTGGCCGAGGTGCTGAAGCTCGTGCAACTCGGCGACGCCGGGCACGTAATGCCCGCGCAGCTTTCCGGCGGCATGCAGCAGCGCGTGGCTCTTGCACGCGCGCTCGTGATCGAGCCGGACGTGCTGTTGCTCGACGAGCCGCTCTCCGCGCTCGATGCCAATCTGCGCGCGTCGGTGCGCTCCGAACTGAAGGCGCTGCATGAGCGCCTGCCCAATCTGACCATTGTCTGCGTGACGCACGACCAGGATGACGCGCTGGTGCTGTCGGATCGCACGCTGTTGATGCGCGACGGCCGCATCGCGCAGCTCGGCACGCCGCAACAGTTGTACGACGCGCCGAACGACGGCTTTGTCGCGCGCTATCTCGGCACGGCGAATCTGCTGCCGCCGCAAGTCGCTTTCGGCATGGACGACGTGCGCTACAACGAACGCGAGCGGGTCGCCTGTCTGCGGCCGGAAGCGCTGCGCATCGTGCCGCTTGGAGAAGGGCAGTTGCACGGCGCAATAACATCGGTCGAATGGTATGGCGCGGTACTGTCGGTGTCGGTCGCTTTGGACGCGATGCCGAACGAACCGCTCCTCGTCACCATGCAGCGCGGCCACGGCATGATGCCGGAGAAAGGCGCGCGCGTTTCCCTGCGTTACGAGGCTGACGATGTCGTCCTTATCCACCCCTGAGGCGTCGAATTCGCTTCCCGCCTCGGCGGCAGCCGCAGCCGACGCCCGCCGCAGCGCGAGCGCCGCTTTGCATCGGGCCGCTGTAAAACGCCGCGAGCGCATGGCGCAATGGCATCTCCTGTTCATCGCGGTGGTCGTGCTCGGGCCGCTCGTCATCTACCCGCTCGTGCGCCTCGTGTTGCTGAGCCTGAGCGGGCCGCATGGCATCGGCCTGCAGGCGTATGCGGCGTTCTTCGGCAATCCCGAGACGCGCGGCGTGATTGGCACGACGCTGTGGATTCTGTTCGCGAGCGCCGGACTTGCATCGCTGCTCGGCGTCGCACTCGCGTCGTTGCTGTTTTTCAAGCCATTTCCGGGCGCGCGGATGGTTACGCGCTTTCTCGAACTGTTCGTCGCGTTCCCGTCGTTTCTGGTCGCCTTCACGCTGATTTTTCTGTACGGCTCGCAAGGCTCGGTCAGCATCGGCTTGCAGCGGCTCTTTCATCTGGAGGCGCCGCCGCTCGATTTCCTGTTCGGCGTGGGCGGCGTGATTCTCGCCGAGGTCGTGTTCTACGCGCCGTTCGTCGTGAGGCCCACTCTGGCTTCGTTCGCCACGCTCGACATGCGTCTGATCGAAGCCGCCAGAAGTCTCGGCGCTAGCGGCTGGATGGTCGCATTCAAGGTAATCGTGCCGCTTGCGTGGCCGGGTATCGCTGCGGGCACGATCCTGTGCTTTCTGCTGACGCTCAACGAGTTCGGCATTCTGCTCGTGCTCGGCAGCGCGCATCTGATCACGTTGCCGGTCGCCATTTACAGCTCGGCCACTGTCGACCTCGATCTGCCGACGGCGGCAGCCGGCGCGGTCGTCATGCTGATCATGTCCTTGTCGCTGTACGCGTTGTATCGCCAGGTCAACCGTCGCAAGGTAAAAGGAGCGGGCCATGGCCGTTGAACTCGACCCGACCGTGCTGCCGGTCATGCACAAGAAGGCGCGCCCGGTGCGCCGGAGTTTGTTCGTGCGGATGCTCGGCGGCCTGTTTCTCGGTTTTGCCGCGCTGTTGTGCTTCTGGCTTTTCGTGTTGCCGGTGATCGTGGTCGGCTTGTCGAGCGTGGCGGCGCACTGGTCCGGCACGATTCTGCCGGCCGGCTTCAGCACGCGCTGGTTCGAGCGGCTCGGTTCCAGCGACTTCGACGCGCTCACAACGAGTCTCGAGATCGGCATGGGTGTCGCAGTGCTCGGCACGATTCTGGGGTTGTGGCTTGCGCTCGCGCTCGAAGGACGAGACCGGCGCGGACTCGGCGCGTTCGTCGACACCATCGCCATGATGCCCAACGGCGTGCCGAGCGTGGTGCTCGGTCTCGCGGTACTGATCGCCTATCACAAGCGGCCGGTGGACCTGTCGAGTTCCGCGGCGATCGTCGTCTTTGTTCAACTCGCGCTCGTGCTGCCGTTCTGCTACCGGTGCGCGGCGGCGGCGTTGCGCCCTGAACTGACGATTTTGCGCGAAGCCGCCGCGAGCCTCGGCGCGCCTCCGTCGATGGTGCTGCGCCGCGTCGTGCTGCCGCAACTCGTGCCGGCGATCCGCGCGAGTCTCGCGCTCGGGTTCGCGCTGTCGCTCGGCGAACTGGGCGCGACGCTCACTGTTTATCCGCCCGGTTTTGCGACGGTGCCGATCGTCGTGGTCGGTCAGGTGGAGCGCGGCTACTACCTGCCTGCCTCCGCGCTGTCGCTGATTCTGCTGCTCGTCTCGCTCGCCGCGCTGCTGCTGATCGCGGCCCGTGTGCCGCGCCGTCGGATCGACTGAACCTGCGTTTTCCTCGTTTCCCTGGTGGCGCGTCGTGCGGCGCGCAGACATTCCACATACTTTCGATGTGGCGAAATTTGTCAAAATGACCGAATATATGCAAACTGCTTCTGTCGATCCGATTGAGGTTGTGCGCAGGCATTCGCTGACGACACTGGTTCGCGACGAGATCGAAAGGCACATCGTCGAAGGCGAACTGGCGCCGGGCGCCAAACTCAACGAAGCAGACTGGGCGGCGCGCCTGCAGGTGTCGCGCGGGCCGGTTCGCGAGGCGTTCCGCGCGCTCGAGCAGGCCGGGCTCGTGCGCACCGAGAAGAATCGCGGCGTGTTCGTGCGGACGGTGTCGCTCGCCGAAGCCGACGAGATTTACGCGGTGCGCGCGGTGCTCGAAGAGGCGGCGTGCCGGATGTTGGCCGCGAACATCGACGCAAGTCAGTTGGCGGTGCTGCGCGATTGGCTCGATGCCATGCGCGCGGCGCTCGATGCGCAAGATCACGATGCGTACGCGCGGGCCAACGTCGCCTTTCATGACGCGATCGTGGCGGCGGCGGGCAATGTGAAGTTGTACGAGACGTATCGAAGGCTGGTGAGCGAGTTGAGTCTTTTCCGGCGCGCGGCACTGGTGGTGCATGCCGATGCGATGGAGCGCTCGCTAGCGGAACATCGCGCGATTCTGACCGCGCTCGCTTCGCGCGATGCCGCGCATGCCGCGGCGCTGATGCACGCGCACGTGAACGGCGGCTTGCAGCGCGCGCACGAGGCGTGCGAGGAAGGCGGCGTGGCGGCCGGGCAGTTGAGAACGGCGCGCGGCGCGTCTGCTGCGGGCGACTGAACGACGACTGCAGGGCGACTGCAGGGCGACTGCAGCACGACTGAAGCCATCGCGTTGTCGTAACGCATTGGCTTGAGCACGCGTGCCTAGCACGCAGGGACGGGAACGATGGCAACCGCAAACGAACACGCGAAGCAACGCACGATCGAGGTCAACGGTCGCGGCTACCGGCTGCCTGAGCAGCCGACGGTTGTGATCTGCGTCGACGGCTGCGAGTTCGATTATCTGGAAGCTGCGGTCGCGGCGGGCGTTGCGCCGTTCATCGGCAAGATGCTCAAGGGCGGCGCGGCCTTCAAGGGCGATTGCGTAATTCCCTCGTTCACCAACCCCAACAATCTGTCGATCGTCTGCGGCGTGCCGCCGTCGGTGCACGGCATCTGCGGGAACTACTTCTGGGACCCCAACGCGAATGGCGGCGCGGGTGCGGAAGTGATGATGAACGATCCAGCCTATCTGCGTGCCGGCACTTTGCTGGCCGCCGCAGCCGAAGCGGGCGCGCGAGTCGCGGTCGTCACTGCTAAAGACAAGTTGCGCCGGCTGTTGGGCTGGCAGTTGAACGGCATCTGCTTCTCCGCGGAAAAAGCGGACACGGTGACGCGCGAGGAAAACGGCATCGACGAAGTACTGGAACTGGTCGGCTTGCCGCTTCCCGACGTGTACAGCGCGGCGCTTTCCGAATTCGTGTTCGCCGCCGGCGTGCGGCTCGCGCAAACTCGCGAGCTCGACCTGATGTATCTGTCCACTACCGACTACATACAGCACAAACGGGCGCCGGGCACCGAAGGCGCGAACGCGTTCTACGCGATGATGGACGGCTATCTGGCGAAGCTCGACGCGCTCGGCTGGGTGATCGGGCTCACCGCCGATCACGGCATGAACGCGAAGCACGATCCGCAAAGCGGCGAGCCCAACGTGATCTATCTGCAAGACCTGCTCGACGAATGGCTCGGCGCGCGTAAGGCGCGCGTGATCTTGCCAATCACGGATCCGTATGTGGTGCATCACGGCGCGCTCGGTTCGTTTGCGACAGTTTATTTGCCACGCGATGTCGATGTCGCGCAGGTGATCGAGCGGATTCGCGGGCTGCAGGGCGTCGAAATTGCGCTTGATAATCACACGGCGTGCGAGCGCTTCGAGCTGCCGAATGACCGCGTCGGCGACATCGTCGTGATCGGCACGAAGCATGTGGTGCTCGGTACTCGCCGCGACGAGCACGATCTGTCGGGGCTTACGGTGCCGTTGCGCTCGCACGGCGGCTTGTCCGAGCAGGAAGTGCCGCTCCTTTTCAACCGGCGTGTCGACGGATTGCCGGGCGCGGAGAGCGGAAAGAGGCTGCGTAATTTCGATATCTTCGACGTCGCGTTGAACCGCGTGTCGGCATCATGAACGCGACGCTGCGGGACCATCCGGCGTTCCGCGCGGAAGCGCTGCGGCTCGAAGGCGAGCGCGCGGCGCGTCCACGCTCGCTCGATGTAGTCGATCCGTATACGGGTACGCGCGTGGGCACGGTCGCGCTTGCGAGCGTCGATGATGTGCGCGCCTCATTCGAATACGCCGCTGCTTATCAGGCAAAGCTCACGCGTTATGAGCGCTCGCAGATTCTCGAACGCGCGGCCGCGTTGCTGCGTGACAGGACCGAAGAGGCGTCGGATCTGATCTCGCTCGAATCGGGTTTGTCGAAGCAGGACTCGCGGTATGAAATCGGTCGTGTGGCCGACGTGTTCAGGTTTGCAGCAATCGAAGCATTGCGCGACGACGGGCAAAGTTTCTCGTGCGATCTGACGCCGCATGGCAAGCGGCGACGCGTGTTTTCGCAGCGCGAGCCGCTTGCGGGCGTGATCGTCGCGATCACCCCGTTCAACCATCCAATGAACCAGGTTGCGCATAAGGTTGCGCCGGCAATCGCGACGAACAATCGCGTGGTGCTGAAACCGTCCGAGAAAGTGCCGCTGTCGGCGCTTTATCTCGCCGACATTCTCTACGAAGCCGGCTTGCCCGCACCCATGCTGCAAGTGCTGACCGGCGACCCGCGCGAAATCGCCGATGAACTTATCACGCACCCGTTGGCTGAACTCGTCTCGTTCACGGGCGGCGTGGCGATTGGCAAGTACATCGCGGCAAAGGCGGCGTACCGCCGCGTCGTGCTCGAGCTGGGCGGCAACGATCCGCTGATCGTGCTTGAGGACGCCGATCTCGAGCGCGCGGCGACGCTCGCGGTGCACGGCTCGTACAAGAACTCCGGGCAGCGCTGCACGGCGGTCAAGCGGATGCTCGTGCAAAAGCGCGTCGCCGCCGATTTCGCCGACCTGGTCGTCGAGAAGACGCGGGCCTGGACTTTCGGCGATCCATTCGATGCGGCTAATCAGATGGGCACGGTTATCGATGTCGCCGCGGCGCAGCTATTCGAGGCGCGGGTGAATGAGGCGATTGCCGGCGGCGCGCGCTTACGTATCGGCAATCGACGCAATGGCGCGCTGTATTCGCCTACGGTGCTCGACGGCGTGGAGCCGGACATGACCCTCGTGCGTGAGGAAACCTTTGGGCCGGTGTCGCCGATCATCAGCTTCGACACGCTCGACGACGCGATACGTATCAGCAACGGCACATGCTTCGGGTTGTCTTCAGGTGTATGCACGAACCGGCAGGACGCGATCACGCGGTTCATCAACGAACTGCGAGTGGGGACGGTCAACGTGTGGGAAGTGCCTGGCTATCGGACAGAGTTGACGCCGTTTGGCGGTATCAAAGACTCGGGGCTCGGCTACAAGGAAGGCGTTCAGGAAGCGATGAAAAGCTTCACTAACCTCAAGACTTTTTCGTTACCGTGGGAGTAATAGCGTGGCATTGAGTTTGACGGACATCCGTTCGCTGTTCGAGCAATACGGCGACATCGCTTATAGCGGCGAACCGGTGACGCAGCTTCAGCACGCATTGCAGAGCGGCGCGCTGGCCGAAGAAGCGGGCGCCGGCGACGAACTCGTCGCCGCTTCGTTTTTGCACGATCTCGGGCATCTGCTGAATCTTCACGGCGCGACGCCGACGGAGCGGGGCATCGACGATCTGCACCAGTACTTTGCGCTGCCGTTCTTGCGGCCGGTGTTGCCCGATGCGGTATTGGAGCCGATTCGTTTGCACGTCGACGCAAAGCGCTGCCTCTGCGCGATCGATCAAGGCTATTTCGATCAGCTTTCCGCCGATTCGGTGCGGAGCCTGGGTCTGCAAGGCGGCATCTTCAGCAGCGAGGAAGCGGAGAGATTTCTGCAGAAGCCGTACGCGCAGGACGCGCTCCGGCTGCGCAAGTGGGATGACCGCGCGAAAGAAGAACACCGCGTAACGCCGGGTCTAGATCACTACCTCGATGTGGTGGAGCGTGTGATGCGTAAGAGCGCGATGGTGTAGTTCTGGCTTGTCTATGTCGTTGTCCTGGCGCTGCTTCTTGCGCAATTTCCGTGTGTCGAAATAACGCTTGCAAGGTGCTGGCCGGCTCGCTAGAATCTCGCTCTTTCGTGCTCCGGACGCCGGGGCACGGGGAGCGGGAAAGCCAGTAGTGGCAAGGCTTCGAGCGGTGGCAGCAGGTTCAGGCAGTAACAGAAACCTGTTGACGGCGCAGCCGGAGTTCTTCATAATCTCGTTTCTCTGCTGCAGATGCAGCGACGCAGAACGAAGCGGTGCCGGGTGGTGGTGGGAAGGCAGCGCGAAGTAAGCGGATCG